>ENA-OUOW01000015-OUOW01000015.1-human-gut-metagenome-genome-assembly--contig:-NODE-15-length-243649-cov-32.717949_pt1 | contig 243649 bp, 254 predicted proteins | sample MGYA00237938_ERZ548769 | MGnify/ENA primary metagenome ERZ548769 (study PRJEB26490, sample SAMN05356870) | human gut metagenome | biome: terrestrial biome; feature: human-associated habitat... | reverse complement strand
ACCCTAAGGGAGCTCTATTAAAGTTACCCTTTTTTACCACCGATATGAAAAAGAATTTTTTTGCTAATTTATGGTTGACTTTTCATAGCTGGTCTCCGTTACTTATATCACTATATTCGCAAGCTATCACGCAATCCAAAACATCATCTCCTTTTCAACGCTCCAACCAGCATTTGTCTGTGTTTATAAAACCAAATTAAAATCAGAATTATCAACATATATCGTAATATAAAATTAAATACCATAAACCCATCCGTCAGAAGAACCACAAATCCCAAAATAAGTACAAGTGCAGTGCGATTTAATAAAAACTTGAAACTGTACAGCTCGCTTACCCCGTATTTGTTTGCAATAAACCAATGGAATAGGAATAACATCCCATAAGAAAGGAATGTTGTGTATGCTGCGACCTGATATCCAAACAGGATAATTCCAAAATAGTTAAGCACAGCATTTAAGCCAGCAGCAAGTATCGTGCCAAGTGAAATAAACCCTGTTTTCTTATGGTAATACTCTATATTTACGGGCAAGCCATACATAAAAACGAAAAAGTTACCAAAGGTCAACGGGATAATCAAACTTATGCCGCCCCAATAATTACTTCCCGCCATTATCTTTGTCACTTCTGGCATCACACAAAAGAAGCCGATCGTTAACAATGCAAACACCATAACATAATCTTTTCCAGCTCGTTCAATACGCTTTTTATCTCCGCTATCTAATGTGTAAAATACCCATGGTGACCATGCGTTCTCCATAGAATTTCCTACGATATATAGAATTGTACAAATTGTGTAAATATAGCTATATATTCCCGCTTCCGAGCTGCCCACCATATCTTTTATCATAATTCGGTCGACTTGCGAAAGTAACGACTGCGAGATAACGTGCGGAAGAAGAGGAAGTCCTATCGCCAGTCCATATTTCCAATATGCTTTATTGTAAAGTGTTCTTCCGTTTCTCCATATTAAGAAGCACAATGCTACTCCGATGCCAATGAGTGGAATCGCCGAGCCAAGTATTCTTCCAAGATATCTTTCATTCGGGAAAACGAACAAAATAAGAATTATTGATAAAACTGTGTTGCCGAGGACGTTGATGCTCGACATGATCAAAAATGATCGGTAACGAAATTCAGCATTAAGTTTAACGCCATATAGATAAAGCATATACGCGCCAAAACTCTGAAACAGCAAGCAGTTTGTCACAAACCGTGAAAAATCAAGTTCATTACAATATATTGGATATGCAACATTAGCAGCAGCAGTAATGAAAATGAAAATCAAAACACTCAGGAATACAATAGAGGATAGATATTTTTTAAAGTTCTCCTTAAAATCCAATTTTGCGTTTTTTATTGTTCCGTAAAACCCCACTCCTAAGATTGCAGTAAAAATCTGCTCGTACGCAATGTAGGCATTATATACACCAAAATCACTTGTAGATAAAAGCCGCGTAAAAACCGGAAGTGTCAGAAACGCGCATCCCTTTAAAGCTATATTTCCTATCGTGTACCAAAGCCCAGCCTTAACAGCGGACTTTCCCATTTCCTCTTTCTTAATACTGTCCATCTGCCAGTCTCCTTCTATTAAAACTTTTCGTGCTTCTATACGGAAGCATTATCAAGCATTTATACACTATTGTATATAACAGCACTGTCACACTGACGTTAGCTATACCTCCGGAAACACAATGTGCAAACTGCCAGACATAAAAAACAGCAAGAAAACTCTCCTTATGTCTCTTGAAGTACCTATTCAGATAAACGCTAAACACACCTAAAATGAACAATCCAATAAATATAAATGCCTCACCAAAATTGATATAAAACTCACCAATAATAGTTGGTGTCAAGCCACCCCCGGAAAAAGTAATCCCCACCTGTTCTTTAAGCCATAAAGTAAAATCCAAATCCGGCCCAGGCAACAACATCAGAAAGTTTATAAGGTAGGTATATCCATATTGAAAATCCACTTTTCCGGGAAATGTATTATACATATAATTTATGTTAATATTCCCCACATAGAGCGAAGTAAAAAAGGATGTCAATGTGCTACTAACACCTCCAGACATCGTTGTGCGAATTGCCCCAAGTACCGATACACCTATAATGCACAACAGTCCATAAAAGACGATTCTACCCATAGGCATTTTCTTTTTTCCAGCATACATCACAATCATACAAATGAATAGTGTGCCAACAGGTGCACGAAAGCCAGACACAATCAAAGTGGCAGAAGATACTACAGTCACAAAAATCATAGTAAATTTGCTTATTAGTGGCCGTAGATCTTTTCTTGTTTCTATGTATATGTCAAAAAGCATACAGACCAGTAAAATTGATACCTGAGCCGTGTATAGTAAAGCGCCGCTACCCGATATGGCTGCCACTCTTCCATTTTCTACATCGCCAAGCAAATACGATCTGTTTTTTATAAAATAATATAGCGCTGCAGACCATGAAACAGCCAAAAGGAAATAAAGTGTTTTAATTCTCGAAAACGAAAATCGAATTTTAGGTTTATCCTCCTTTTCATGAACTGGTCTTTTTTTCGCGATTAAACAAATGCCATTTCCAATCGCAAACGCCAGCAAACCGCCCAAAATTATTTTTGTATACCCATAGCTATAGAATCTTCCCATATTCATCAACCCAATTGGTCCTAAGGCTATGGAGTAAAGAAAATATGCTGTAAAAAGCACTGCTGGAGAAATCAACTCAAAATCATTGTTCAATAGCAAGGCAAAAGTTAAACACGCAAGTAACAGTGTGTATTCAAATATACTGTCTTGCCCTGAAGCTAATGCAAAAACATACACAATGGCACTCACGGAAAGAAGTAATAACCCTATCATTTTTCGTCTATTTATTCGTAGCATTATAAGTTTACTCTCCTCTATCTATAATAAGATTTCTTGATTCTATAGCTTTCGACTCCATCTTGCTTTTAATACTTTACCTGGTACAATACAAACAAAAGTCAACAACTTATTTTTGCTGTTTCTAAGAAGTTCCGTAATTGTATAATCAGCGCACAAGCCATATATAATGTATTGAAGTCCGCCTTTGATCCTATATTTAGGGTTTATATCTTTCTTCATAAATTCTTCCGCTCTGTGCATACAGCCAACAGGAGATTTTATGTTATTTGCTCTTCTATTTTTCGTAAGTCCGTCTGACTGATAATCGCCGACATATATCGCCTCGTTAATGTGAATCATATTGTACTTACGTGCCATTCGAATCCAAACAATGTCCTCACCAAGGAATTTTTCACCTGAATACTCAGGAAACGGAAATTCCTTTAGGCAATGGGTGTAAAATACCTCGGCTTTATCAGCCATCGTGTCATCCGAATTAATTCTTGCTTCTATGTACGAAGCAACCCATTCATTAGGTTCAAACTCTTTACCGTTGATCTTTCCATCTGGAAATACTCTGAGAAATGAGTATCCACACAATCCGTTTCTATCCCAAAACTTTCCATAATATCGCAGCACAGTTTCAATCGCATTTGGCTTTAACCAGTCGTCCGAATCAACAATAAAAGTCAAGTCTGACTCTATATTTTTTATGCCTTCATTTAGTGCCGTATGCTTCCCGCCGTTTTCCTTATAGATATAGCGGATTCTAAAATCAGCTGATTTTTGAACTTTCCTTACAACCTGTGCCGTATCATCTAAGCTGCCATCATCTACAATTAGCCATTCAAAATCTTTTATGGACTGATTATCCAGAGAGGTATATAATTTTTGTATACTCCCTCCCCGATTATAAGTAGGAGTTAGCACTGTAATTCTCATCTGATTTACCCTTTCATTTGCTGAGCAATATCCGCATCCACAATTTCCTCACCGGTCTTATGCTTCAGCTGCTCTTTGCTTGCTTCACTCAGACCATTGTTGATCACACAGTTCATATCGCAGGTGCTGCACTTATCCAGATCCTCTTTGGTGACTTTCCCATCACGGTAGTCACGGCAAATCTTCAGCTCATACATACTGTACGGATGTTTGGTGAACAGAGCCTTAAATTTGTGAACCAGAACCCAAGTCGCAGGCTTCCAGATGTACTTGTGCATAGCAGGACTTACACTGCCAATCATCCAGCAGTCACGGTCGCAGCAACGAACCTTTGCACGAACCTTCTCTGCCTTCGGGCTGTTCCACAGTTCATCCCAAGTCTGATTGTTCAGGTTGCCCATAACTTCCTTGTCCTTGGTTCCATTGCAAGGCATAACATCGCCATACGGATCGATGAAGAAAGTGTCAAAACTCATATCGCAAGGCAGCAGACGCTTCTGGCCGTAGATGTAGTTGATCAGACCATGATTAAAGTATGCACGAAACCACTTCTTCGGGCTGTTGCTGCGGAGCAGTTCATTGACCAGATTCTCGAAGTTCTTAGCAACCATCGGACGATCATGGATGATGTTCTTAGCCTCAACGAAGTAGAAGCTGTTGTGCAAAGAGGCAGTTGCGAACTCCATGCCCATCTCATCGGAGATCTTGTAGAGCGGAACCAGGTCAGGAGCGTTTTTGTCCTGAACGGTCATGCCGAAGCCAACGTCCTTCATGCCCATTTCACGAAGAATCTTTAGTGTGCCATACCCCTTTGCATATCCGTCTTGAAGACCACGAATCTCATTATTGGTCTGCTCCAGGCCCTCGATAGAAATACGGATACCGATCTGCGGGAACTCTTTACACAGGTCAACGATACGATCTGTGAAGAAACCGTTGGTGGAAATAACGATACGATCAGACTTCTTATACAGTTCACGCACGATATCCTTCAGGTCAGTACGGATAAACGGTTCTCCGCCGGTGATGTTCGTGAAGTACATCTTCGGCAGTTTTTTGATAGTTTCAATACTAATTTCTTCTTCCGGTTTGGAAGGTGCTTTATAACGGTTGCACATGGAGCAACGAGCGTTGCAACGGTAAGTGACGATAACCGTACCATTCAATTTCTTTTCTTCAGACATGATTAACTCCTATTAACAATCAAAGTTTCAATTTTATTTAAGAACCACTTGGCACATACCGAGAACACAACCGCGCCGCAAATAACTGCGACCGCTGTGAAGATATATGCAAGTAAGCCATTACCAAACAGATGGACAAGGTGAAATTTTTCAAGCACACGATAAATTACCATGTGGCACAGGTAAATCTCGAAGCAGATTCCACCGAGGAATTTGGCGACTGGATTGACCAGCCCCCCCCTCCCGATTACACCCGAGGGTATAGACCAAAGCCGCTACACAGAAGAACAACATTGTAAGCGTATTGCCACCTACTGCAAAATAAGCAACTGTGGCAATCAGCAGAATTGCTCCAGCGATAACTTTGGATTTTACTGCAAATTCAGCAAGCTCTTTCCGGTAAAGGAAGATTAGACCTCCTGCAATAAAATAAATTGCATCATAAACGATATTGGTTCTACCGGCATTGAAGTAACTTCCACACAGGTAGTTGAACACTAATGCCGCGGCTGCCACTCCCCATGCCCTCTTCTTATTTCCAATCAGGAAGCAGAAAAACGGAAACAGCATATAAAACACAAAAATGACAGCCAGCGTCCAGCTCACACCGATAACCGAAATATTGGCATTTGGCAACAATCCTTGGCATAAGGTCAAGTTTGCAAAAACTTCATACAGCGAATTCTTGCTCGGCGAAATCACAAAATCCAGCGCGCAGAGCAATGCGAAGTACGACCAAATCTTGATGTATCTTTTGCTGTAAAACTCCTCCACGCTGATCTTACGGTCTATGATTTTCTGGTAGTAGCCACAGCACATACCAAAACCGCTGACCATCATGAAAAGAAAAACGAGGTTTGTGAAATTGGGGATAAGTTTCTCAAATACAAATCCTCCCAATTCATATTTTCCGTTTGAAAGGACGTGCATCAGAGCAATGCCGATAATGGCATACGCTTTTAACCCATTGATTCCCTCATATCTATCCGCTTTTGTACTCACACCCATCCTCCAAATTACTGATAAACTCTCATAATTTTCTCGTAATACTCATCAATGGTATCAAAGCTGATGCCCTTGCAGTTTTCTTTATACTCATCGCACAGTTCCTTATCATCCCAGAGCTTCCGGATCTTGCTCTTCAACTCGTTGCCATCTCCGCTCTTAAATAGCTCACCAGTCTTACCGACCTGAATCAATTCCGGGATGCCACCGATATCAGCACCCAGCACCGGTGTGCCGTACATCTGGGATTCCATCACAGAGAACGGGCAGTTCTCATACCACTCAGACGGATAGATGGAGAACCTTGCTTCCCGGATCAGCTTTTCCAGTGCCTCACCTTTCTGGAAGCCAACATTCTTGATGTTGCTTACACCCTTGATACTCTCTTCCAGCGGCCCAGTGCCAGCGAAGATAAACTGCACATCCGGCAGCTCCTTACAGACCTTGATGAGTGTGTCGATGCCCTTCTCCTCAGAGAAGCGGCCGAAGTAGAGGACGTAATCCTTCTTTTCTGTCTCTTTCCACTCCACCTTATCGATGAAATTATGCATTGCCACGGTCTTCGTCGCAAACAGCGGATTGCTGTCCATCTTGCTCTTCATGAACTCAGAGCAGCAGATCATGGTATCAATGTACTTGTAAGTCCCTTTCCACTTCCAGAACTCGGCCTCCATCATGCCGATGGCAGACTTCGCCGTGGAGCCGTGGATGCACTTGCCTTTCATGCAGTTCACGAAATGGCCGCCGAGGCACTTCTCACAGTTTTGGTGGATGTTCGGATTGTTCAGCATGTGGTTAGGACAAACCAGCTGGTAGTCATGTGCAGTGAAAACGATCTTACAATCCCTTACAGTCTCCTTACGCCACTTGACGATTTCCAAAATGATGGAAGGTGTCAGCTGGTAGTTAAAGTTGTTCAGGTGACATACATCGGGCTTGAAGTCGTCCAGAACTTTTCTCAGCTGTACTCTTGCTTCCTTGCTGTAAATCGTCTTGATTGGGTAGGTCAGCTTCGACAGCTTGCTCCCACCGTGAAAATCCATATCGGACGTATAAGCATTGATCCGGTTGCCAACACAGCGGCCTTCGTGCTCCATTCCGAAGTACTGAACTTCATGTCCATGCTGCTCCAGCGCCTCGCCCAATTTAAATATATAAGTTTCTGAACCACCATTAGGATATAGAAATTTATTTATCATTAAAATTCTCATTTATTTCTTTCTCCTATATAATTTCAATGTTGCTTGCACAATCTCATCCCAATTATATTTACTACAAATAAAATCAGCCGCCTGCTTTTTGTGTGCATCCACCTTTTCAGAATGGTCACAGGCGTCCTTCAACTTCGATTGTAGATCCTTTACATCAGCCTTTTTGAAAATCAGAGCTTTATCTTCCACAACCTCTGCACACTCCGGAATATCAGAAACCAGACAGCAGTTGCCGTAGCTCATTGCTTCTAACAGGCTTAACGGCATTCCCTCTAAGTCAGATGGGAGTGCATACACATATGCATTGCTATACAACTCCTCTAATTCTTGCCCTTGAACAAATCCTGTAAATATAATTCGTTTATCTTCTTTAGCAAGTTCTTTCATTTCATTTTCAAATTCACTTGTATCCGAACTGCCACCGGCAATAACCAATTTTTTTTCTGTATCAACCTGTTTAAATGCTTCTATTAAATATTTGATTCCTTTTTCCGGAACTAATCGTCCAAGGAACAAAATATATTCATCTTTATCTAATCCAAATTTATTTTTAATAATCTGTGGTTTTCTTTCTATATGATTACTTACGCCATTTGGAATAAACACAGTTTTTCTGCCATATATTTTTTCAAAATAATCCTGAACACCTTTACTAAGTACAATAATTTCATCAGCATACTTTACGGCATTCTTTTCGCCTTTATGTATGAATTTTGAGCCGAAGCCAGATTTCCATTTTTCGCGTTGCCAGTCGATGCCGTGAACTGTGACTATCACACGCTTGTGAAAGAGCTTTGGTAACCAACAGAAAAATGCAGGTCCCTCAGCATGAATATGTACCACATCATATTTGCCAAAAGCACAGCATAATGCTGCAAAAAATGAAGATGAAACAGCCGCAAGACCTTTCTTTTCTATTGTTGGAACTGTCTTAAGCTTTATTCCTTTATATTCTTTAAGTCGTTTTGAATCATACTCCGAACCACTCACATGATGACCACCTCTGTTGTAGCAGGTCACATTATGCCCTTGGGCAACCATCCTTGTGCAAAGTTCCTCAACAACTATCTCAACTCCACCTTCTCTTGAAGGAATCCTTTTTTGTCCAAACATTGCAATACTAAGCTTTTCCTTACATTGCTCCATCATTTCTTAATACTCCCACAGCAGTCTGCCAAATAATTTTAATATCCCCCTTAACACTCCACTCCCCAATATACTGAGTATCCAGCTTCACCACTTCCTCAAAGTCCGTGATATTACTCCTTCCACTCACCTGCCACAGTCCGGTCAGTCCCGGCCTGAATGACATTCTTGCTCTGTGGTGTGGCTCATACTTCTCCCACTCATCAAGTGTCGGTGGTCTTGTCCCCACCAGGCTCATGTCTCCTTTTAGTATATTGAAAAATTGTGGGAATTCATCCAGGCTTGTTTTCCTGATGAACTGTCCAATTCCGGTTTTCTTCTTTCCGTTTGGCAACACCTTATTGCCTATGATTCTCGGGTCGAAGTCCATCTTAAACATCATTCCGTCGCCCACTTTATTCTGTGCCGCAAGCTCTTTCTTTCGCTCCTCGGCATCCATATACATGCTGCGGAATTTATACATCTTGAACTTTCTGCCGTTCCTGCCGACTCTCTCCTGCGAGAAGAATATCGGTCCCGGCGATGCTATGTATATTGCCGGTCCCACAAATATCATTATGATAAGTGTGAACAGGCAGCCCACCAATCCTCCGACTATATCCATCCCCCTCTTTACCAAAAGCGCACTAGTATTTGCATAGTTCACGCTGGATGTAACTACTGTGTAGTCGCCTATCTTTTCTATCTGCTTGTAGCCACCCTGAGCTGTACCGTTTTTTGCTATTCCTGTATGCACCGCTATTCCCATCTCCAGGAATATATCTGCCATCTTCTCAGGATATTCATCCTCGCTGCACGGCGGGATGAGCACCTCATCCACCCACTCATCACACGCATAGTCCACTATACCATCGTGGTTTGCAACTATAGGTATGCCACATATAGTCATACCCTTCATGTCTGTATCCAGTGAAGCTGCTACTATCTTTGTATAGCCTATACAGCTTTTCTCCACTGTGCACAGTGTATCACGAAGCATGGCATCAGGTGCTATGACAAACAGCGATTTTCTTGATGCTCCAAAGCCCTTTTTCTTAAGGAAGCTCTTGAGCGCTAGTCTTGCTACATATGTTATTGTCACATAGATTGGAAACATGATATAAAATGATAATCGCGAGTATATATCAGCCATCTGTGTGGTGAACAGAAATAGCGCTGTCACCAGAAATACAAGCACTGCGTGCTTGCAGGTCGATATGAATTCATCCAGATATCCGCGTTTTAGGACGTTCTTGAATGAATCTGCCATTATCTCCACAAAGAAATCTATCAGAAGAAATGCTACACCCAGTATACGGTAGTCCTTGTCCACATATGGGTTATTAAAGCCGAAGCGTATCACATATGAAATAAAAAATGCTATAACAATGCATGCGATATCTATAAGCATAAAATCTATATGCTTTGTCCATCCTCTGCCTTTCTTTCTGTACATTCTTTCCAAATTCTCCTTGTGGTATCTTTTATTTTCCTTTATACCTGTTCTAGGGGAGGTACCTTTGTACCCCCCCCCGAATTATTTTAGCCTATTCTGTTTTACGTATGTTTTATTCGGTTATTTGTATCTTTTTCTGTATCTAATCAGGGTTTTCAATAATATATTTTCACCCATTTTTAATTCTTTGTCAATGAATATTAGGTTTTCTTTACAATTTTCGACACATTCGCTAATCGCTATGGTATTGTAGCGCGCATTATTATACATTATTATATGCCATACTGCTTATTTTTCCTCAAACAGCCTCTGCTTTCTCTCTATCATCTCATCAATCCTTGTGATATACTGCCCTACATCCTTGACATTCTCGCATCTGTCGATGCGGTGTGTGCCATCCGGATTCGGTACGGGCCAGACACGCTTGGTGCTTGCTCCAGCTCCGCAGGCTACAATAGTCTGTTTTTCCTCCATGATCAGTATATTGTATACACCGGCCTTGCCCTTTGCCGCATAGCCCACGTTTTCCATGTTGCCTGCCATGCCCTTCTGCCTGTAGAGGTAATATGGCTCAAGCCCCATCTGCTTACAGTAGGCTGCGCAGAGATCCATATGCTCCTGAGTGTTGACCATCTGCATATCACTGTAGCGGTCCTTGAAGATGGTGAGTCGTGCAGCTCGCTTTACTGCGAGTGAATGGATGGTGACGTTGTCAGGCGCCAGTTCCTTCACCAGCTCCATTGTGTGCCTTACATCATCGAGTGTCTCCTCGGGAAGTCCCATGATGAGGTCCATATTTATGTTGTCAAAGCCCAGCTCACGTGCAAGCTTGAAGCTTTGTATCGTATCGTCTACCGTGTGGTGTCTTCCTATTATATCAAGTGTCTGCTGCTTCATAGTCTGCGGATTTACTGATATACGGCTGATGCCGTTTTTCTTTAGTGCCAGGAGCTTTTCTCTCGTGATGGAGTCCGGTCTGCCTGCCTCCACTGTAAATTCCAGACAGTCCTTTAAATCAAAGCTGCATTTGATTTTTCTGATAAGCCTGTCAAGCTGCGCAGGGCTTAGTGTGGTCGGTGTGCCGCCTCCTATGTAGATGGAGTTTAGCTTCTTGTGGTAGAATTTCTGTGCCGTGTAGTCTATCTCCTTCTCGAGTGCGTCGAGATAATCATCCACGCGGTTTTTCCACACACCGAGCGGGTATGAGGTAAACGAGCAGTATGCACAGGTGCTCGGGCAGAAGGGTATGCCTATATACAGGCTGTAGCCGTTGTCATAGTCCACCTTGTCGAGCAGTGCCTTCTCACGCTTTGCTATGCCTATTGAGAGGTCGATTTTCTCATCGCTTGCGAGGTAGGTTTCCTTCAGATAGTCGTAGGTTTCCCTATCGCTCATGCCGTCCTCTATGCATTTCATGGCTATCTTGGTTGGTCTGATGCCTGAGAGTGTGCCCCACGGAAGGCTCTTTCCTGTGCCCTTTTCTATCATGGAATATAGGGCGAGCTTGAGGCGGTTTTTGGTCTCCTTGCGGTCTGTGCTGTCTACGGATATTTTTGTGCAGATTCTTTCTCCGGCTGTTTTAATGTCACTTTCGTCGGCTTGCTGCATCTCATCTGTCATGGAATTATTTCCGCCGGCTCTATTCAACGTCCACTCCACTGCAATTTCATCGCCCACATAGTCTATCTTAAATACCTGTGAGGCATCCGCAAATTCCTTTACGCCATCAGCTGTCATCTCATGGTGTGTGCAGGCCAGGTTTTTCCCCTCCACCTCATCAGGTGAGCAGCTATAGTACATCTGCACGTCCTCCTGTGGGAAGAACTCCTTGAGCAATGAGTGCACATCATATTCAAAATCCGGTTTATTAAATACTACTACTATCATAAGTAAGGGTTATACATCCTCTCGTTTTCTATAGTTGTTGTGTCGTTGTGGCCCGGGTACACCTCTGTATGCTCAGGCAGTGTCATGATTTTTTCCTTCACTGTGCGCACGAGGTCTGACATGCTGCCGCCCTTGAAATCCGTACGTCCGATTGAGCCGCAAAACAGCGAATCTCCTGTAAAGATCACATCCTCATATGGGAAATAATAGCAGCAGCCGCCCGGTGTATGCCCCGGTGTGTGAAGCACTACTATGTGAAAGCCTGCGATGTCAATTTCCTGCTTATCCTTCAAAAATACATCTGCATAAAAGGTCTTTGACTGGCCCATCATGTAGCTGACATTAAGCTGCGGATCATCGAGTGTGGCTTTGTCTGCCTCATGGATATATATCTTGATGCCGTAGCGGTCTGCGAGTGGCTTTGCATCTGTGGCATGGTCAAAGTGTCCGTGTGTGAGCAGTATTGCTACAGGCTTTGCGCCTGATTCGTCCACTTTTTTGGCGAGCTGATCCGCACACGCGCCAGGGTCTATTATTATCATTTCCTTTGTCTTTATATTGGTGACAAAGTAGCAGTTGGTCTGCACCGGTCCCACTACGAAGTGGTCTATCTTCATATTTACCATATGAGTGTACTCCTTGTCTGTTATATGTTATGCTTCACGCAAGAACCACCGGGATTTAGCCGGTGGTCCTCTCTACGTCTATTACACTTTCTATCTGTCTGAGCTTCTCCACTAGAACCTTTATCTGGTCCCTGCCTCTGATATTGAAAAATACCTCGATTGTAGCGATGCCCTGCTTGCTGGTCTTGGACTGGATACCACTGATATTGATTTCCTTCTCGGTAAATATCTTTGTGATATCTACGAGCAGTCCCGGCCTGTCATGACAGAATATCTTTAAGTCTGCCTGATACTCGGCACCGTTGTCCATGAGGGCTGTATCCTGCCACTCTGCTTCTATGAGCCTGTCCTTTTCTATCTTGGACAGGTTGATGATATTCACGCAGTCTGTCCTGTGGATGGAGATGCCTCGGCCTCTTGTGACAAAGCCCACGATTTCATCTCCCGGAACAGGATTGCAGCACTTCGAGAAGTGCACAGCCACGTCATAGAGTCCGTGTACCACAATACCGCTCTTTGACTTGTGCTCCGGCTGTGTGCCTGCTGCCGCCTGCTGCTTTTCTGCTATGCTGCCAAGCACATCTGCATCTGTCACCGGCACCACATGATCCTTCTTGTACTCGTCGTACATCCTGTTGACTATCTGGCTCTCCTTGAGTCCGCCGTGGCCGACGGTTGCAAGGCATGAGTTCCAGTCGTGGAAGCCGTATTTGCGGCGTATTTTCTCCTGATACTCAGGCTTGTTTATCTCAGCAAAGTTGATACCTTTTGCCTTGGCATAGGCTGCTATCAGATCCTTGCCGTGCTGTATATTCTCCTCCTTGAGCTCACTTCTGAACCACTGGTTGATCTTGTTCTTGGCCTGTGTGCTCTTTACGACCTTGAGCCAGTCACGGCTTGGTCCCTTGGAGTTCTGTGAGGTGATTATCTCTATCTGGTCACCGTTTTTGATGACATAGTCTATCGGCACCAGCTTGCCGTTTACCTTGGCACCGACCATCTTGTTGCCGACCGCAGAGTGTATGCTGTAGGCAAAGTCTATAGGTGTGGAGCCCTTTGGCAGGTTCTTTACATCGCCGGACGGTGTGAATGCAAATACATTGTCGGAGAATAAATTTAAATCACTCTTTAATAAAGTCATAAACTCCTTATTATCCGACATGTCCTGCTGCCACTCGAGTATCTGGCGCAGCCAGCTGAGCTTCTCCTCCTCTGTGACAGTGGTGGTAGTGGCATTGCCGTTGTTTGCTTCCTTGTACTTCCAGTGCGCTGCGATACCATACTCAGCTGTACGATGCATCTCATAGGTACGTATCTGTATCTCAAACGGCTGTCCGCTCGGGCCTATGAGTGTCGTGTGAAGCGACTGGTACATGTTCTGCTTCGGCATGGCGATATAGTCCTTGAATCGGCCCGGTATAGGCTTATACTTCTCATGTATGATACCAAGCACTGCGTAGCAGTCCGGTATTGTATCCACCAGAATTCTGATGGCAAATAGGTCATATATCTGGTCTATCGTCTTGTCCTGATTGACCATCTTCTTATATATACTGAAGAAATGCTTTGCCCTGCCGTATATCTCTGCCTTGATACCGGCATCTGAAACATACTTCTTGACATCGTTTACCAGACCCTGGATGTAGGTGTCGCGCTCTGTCTTTCTGAGGGCTACCTTCTCGACCAGATCATAGTAGGCATCCGGATAGAGGTACTTCATACAAAGGTCCTCGAGCTCTATCTTTATCTTGCTGATACCAAGTCGCTGTGCGATAGGGCAATAGATATCCTGTGTCTCTCTGGCGATACGCTGCTGTGCTTCCTTGGACTGGTACTTGAGTGTACGCATATTGTGCAGTCTGTCTGCCAGCTTTATGAGGATGACCCTGATATCCTTTGCCATGGCGAGAAACATCTTGCGCAGATTCTCTGCCTGCATCTCAAGCCTGTCCGCGTTCTTATCCTTCGGATCCTTGGTGCTGTCTGTCAGATGCAGGTGCTTCAGCTTTGTGACACCATCCACCAGATGTGCGACATCGTCTCCAAACTCCGCGCGCATCTCATCCATGGTCATGATGGTGTCCTCCAGCACATCATGGAGCAGTCCTGCTGCAATGGTTTCCTTATCCAGCTCGAGCTCGGCGAGTATTATGGCAACACAAAGCGGATGTATGATATAAGGCTCTCCTGACTTACGCGCCTGACCCTTATGGGCATCATAAGCTACCCTGTAGGCTTTGTCCACAAGGCTCGTGTCATCCGACGGATGGTACTTTTTGATTTCCTTTTTAAGCTCATCGTAAAGCTCCTCCGGGCTCGTAAAATCCTTTGTTCCCCTTATACCGCTGGTATCTGAGCGAAATTTGTCCGCTATTTTTTCTAATTCTTCTGTTGAGTAATCTGCCAATAGTCTCACCTCGATTGTAGTGTATCTTTAGTAGCCATTATATTTTATTTCTTTAAAAATTGCAATCTTATGTTGTTAGCCGATAACCATCTTTACTCCGCCATACATGCCGGCTGAGTTGCCGAGTGTGGCGAGCTTGATTTCTGTCTCACGGCTTGCATGGAAGGCATACTCTTTATAGTACTTTGCTGCTGTATCGATGATGATGCTGCCTGCCTTTGAGAGGCCTCCGCCGACAACAAATACCTCAGGGTCCATGACGCATGCTACTGCTGCCATTGCCTTGCCGAGAAGCTTCATAGACTGCTCTACTGCCGCAATGCCCGCTGCATCTCCTGCCTTTGCCGCATCGCATACATCCTTGGCTGTGAAGCCTGCATTTAAATCAAGCTTTGTTGCCACATCCCTGTGTGCTGCAATGTATCTCTCTGCCACTCTTACGAGACCGTTTGCTGATGCATACTGCTCTAAGCAGCCCTTCTTGCCGCAGCCACAGCACTCTGACTCATCATCTACCATAGGCATATGTCCTATCTCTCCGCCTGCTCCGTTTACTCCGGCTACGATTCTGCCATCGCGGATGATTCCTCCGCCTACACCTGTGCCGAGTGTGATCATGACTACATCCTGATGACCCTTTCCGCCACCCTGCCACATCTCACCGAGTGCAGCTACGTTGGCATCGTTTCCGGCCTTTACCTTGATGCCGCCGCACAGTACTGAGAGTGACTGTGCCACGTTGAACACGCCCCAGCCGAGGTTGACACACTTCAATACTGTTCCGTCATCCTTTATAGGTCCCGGCACTCCCATGCCTACACCCTCGATGTCACCCATCTCTATGCCATGCTTCTCGTTATTCTCCTTGATGGATGCTGCGATATCAGGCAGAATGAGCTCGCCGGAATTCTCTGTGCGTGTAGGAATCTCCCATGTATCGACAAGCTTTCCTGTGGTCTCGAAAAAGCCTATCTTTACAGTTGTTCCACCTATATCTACTCCGTATGCATATTGTTTCATTTTTTCGTCCTCCAAATCGTTAAACTATGTTTATATTTTATTGCCTAATTGCATATTTTTCAATGTTTTTCATTGTTTTTTATATTTTTTCTATATATAGAAGCGTTTATATCATCATCCATATGCCCGCTATTTGTAAATCCAAGCTTTTTTGCAAGGCGCACCGATGCCTCATTTCTCTCATCTATCCGGCAGTAAAGCTCTTCAAAGTCTGTGTTTTCGCGCGCGTAATCTATGATGAAGCGGCACACCTCCGTGGCATAGCCTTGGTTCCATAATTCCGGCGCTATCATATAGCCCATTTCATCGTGCTCAAGCCCTGCCCGTCCTATCAGCTTACCTGTTTCCCTGGAAAATACAAGCCACATGCCATACTCGTAAAAGCCATACATGTTCTCTATATATGCCTTCTGATATTCAAGCTCTGTCTCATAGTCGTAAAGTGGCTCCACAAAGTCTGTCATGCCGGGCTTGTCATAGAGCTCATAGAGCGCAGGAAGGTCTGACAGGGACAGCTCACGTATCAGACACCTGTCTGTCTCGCCGATGTCCCACGGGATGTGATTATACCGCCTGCGCACCCGCTCCAGATACTCAATATCAAGCTCTGCAAGGCTTTCGACTGCATAGCGCGTGCCGCACTGCGGTTCTCCTATTGATGCTATGCCGAGTGAGTCAGCTATTTGCTTCTGCTGCCTGTTTGATACTATCCAGATGTAGTCTGTGGGAGCTTTCGGTATTCTTAGATTTCCCGTATTAGCTTTCGCGGTGTTATCTGCATATTCTTGTATCGCTGTTTTTTGGAAGTCATTAATTGATTCATCAACCGGTAGCGCAACATACAGTTTTTCCCGCAGCTCATCAGGTAGTTTTTCTTGTAATTTTTCCTGTAATTCATATTGCTGCTCGTCATACAGTTTTCCCTGAAATTCATCATGCAACTCGTCTGACGCAGATGACATATCGGCTGCGCGCTTCCACTGTGGCTTAAATATCTCGTCATGATAGTAAAAAGAGGCAAGTTTTGCGCTTGCCTCATCGATAATTATTATCATTAAACTGTCTCCGGCTCCGGATAGTCCACTCCGAAGGTATCAACTGTAACTGTCTTCATGACCTGAGCCTCAAGTGGTTTATCCATGTAGTCTGTGCGCACCTCTGCGATCTTGTTTACCACATCCATGCCCTCGATTACTTTGCCGAATGCCGCATACTCACCATCGAGATGTGGTGCATCCTGATGCATGATGAAGAACTGGCTGCCTGCTGAGTCAGGTATCATGGTACGTGCCATTGAAAGTACACCGGCTGTGTGCTTTAAATCATTTTTGAAGCCGTTGTGTGTGAACTCGCCCTTGATTTCATAGCCCGGGCCTCCTGTACCGTTTCCGTCCGGATCTCCGCCCTGGAGCATGAAGCCCTTGATTACACGGTGGAAGCATACTCCGTCATAGAAGTTGTGATTGATTAAGCTGATAAAATTGTTTACTGTGTTTGGTGCGATTTCCGGATAAAGCTCCGCCTTGATTACATCGCCGTTTTCCATTGTGATTGTTACGATTGGATTCTGTGCCATTATTTTTCTCTCTTTCTTTTATAATATTATGAGGCTTGGAGAATATCCATCCCTCGCAATTATTAAATATCGAATTAATTTCCACCCGATTGATTTTACCTGATTTTACTTACTCAGAGCCTCTACCACCTTCGGAAACTCCATGAAGTGCGATGCCTTCACCAGTATGGTGTCGCCCTCCTTCACATATGAAAGAAGCTTCTGTGTCATGGTCTCCCTATCCTCGAAATAGTGGATGTCTACATCAGATGATTTCTCCGCTGCTCCGGCTGCATATTCCTTTGCAAGCTCTCCTGCGGCAAAAAGTGTATGGATATGATTCTCTCCAACTGCTTCGCCTACCTCATGGTGTAGCTTTTTCTCATCGCTTCCAAGCTCGCCCATGTCGCCAAGCACTGCTATTGTCCTGCCCTTTGCATGTGAAAGCACCTCGATAGAGGATTTCATGGATACAGGGTTTGCATTATAGCAGTCATCTATCACTGTCATGCCGTGTGTTTTGATAAAATTGGTACGACCTGCGATTGTCTCTGCTTTCTCGATTCCTGCCTTTATCTCTGCTATTGTGAGGCCAAGCTGCAATCCGACAGCTGCTGCCGCCATGGCATTGTATACATTGTGCTCACCCGGGATGTGGATGTGTGCATCAAACTCACCCTCCGGGGTGACAAAATGAGCCTTCATGCCGTCGAAGCCCAGGTTTTCAATATTTGTGGTATATACTGATTTATGAACGTCCGAAGCTGATTCCTTGCCATAGTATATGGCAGGCTTTCCATTTACCGTCTGCACTGTGGCCAGCTTGTCGTCATCTGCATTCAGCACTGCGACCGCATCCGGCATCATATGCTCAAAGCACTCTGTCTTTGCTTTAAGCACACCATCCCTGTCACCCAAAAACTCCAGATGGCAGTAGCCGATATTGGTGATGACCATAACATCCGGGCAAGACATAGTAGAAAGTCTGTGCATCTCGCCAAAATCAGATATGCCCATCTCAAGCACCGCTACCTGATGGCTTTCCCTGATTCCGAAAATTGTGAGTGGCAGGCCTATCTCATTGTTGAAATTGCCTGCTGTCTTGTGGACGCTGTATTTCTGCTCAAGAACTGATGATATCATCTCCTTGGTGCTGGTCTTGCCGACACTTCCGGTGATACCCACCACCTTGATATCAAGGCTTTTTCTGTAAAATGCCGCGAGCTTTTTCATGGCATCGGTGGTTGATTCAACAAGCACATATGGGCCTGCCGGATCCTTCAGCTCATGCTCAGAGAGCACAATTGCCGCCCCCTGCTCAAACACAGTCGGAATGAATTTGTGTCCGTCCACCCTTTCTCCCTTTATCGGGATAAAAAGATAGCCCTCCTTCACCTGTCTGCTGTCTATGACGGCGCCGGTGATTGTCGTATCGAGCAGTGTCTCATCGCCTATGTATGTGCCCTCGCAGGCCTTTGCGACATTTGCAAATGTAAGATTCTTCATGTACTTATCCGACATGCTACACCTCATATTTTTTCAAAGATATGTCAATCAGATGCTCACAGAGCTGATTAAAGCTCATACCGATAACCGCGGCCTCCTGTGGCAGAAGACTGGTCGGAGTCATGCCCGGCAGTGTGTTTGCCTCGAGGCAGAATATCTCATTTTTGTCATTGAGCAAAAAGTCTGAGCGTGAATATGTGTCAAGCCCGATAACACGCGCAACCTCCTCGGCATAGTGCTGCATATCCTTTGTCACCTGCTCAGGAAGCTCGGCCGGACATGTCTCTACTGTACTGCCCGCCTTGTATTTATTCTTATAATCGTAGAAGCCCTCCTTCGGTGCAATCTCTATAATAGGAAGAGCCTTGCCCTCGATAACGCCGACAGAGAACTCCCTGCCCTGTACAAATTCCTCGATAACCAGCTCATTTTCCCACTTGAAGGCATCGTCAAGTGCCGCCTTGAACTCTGCCGCATCCCTAACGATGGTGACACCGATGCTTGAACCGCCGCAGCATGGCTTTACCACGCATGGAAGTGTCAGGTCAAGCTTTGTGATATCGTCCTGTCTGGTCGCTCTTGTCATGGAAATACCCTTTGGAGTAGGGATACCGTTTGCAAGGAAGAACTGCTTTGATGTCTCCTTGTTCATGGCGATGGCTGAGCTTAAATAATCGCTGCCTGTATATTTGACACCGAAGAGGTCAAATGCTGCCTGTATCTTTCCGTTCTCTCCGTTTTCTCCGTGGAGTGCCATGAAAACAATGTCCGCCATCTGACACATTTTGATGACATTTGGTCCGAAGAAGCAAGGTGACTGGTCCTTTCTGGAAGCCTTTACCTTTGCGAGGTCAGGTGCCTCTGTCGGAATATCACTGACCTGCACGCTTATCTCGTCTGCGCGGTCAAATATACCTGTCAGGTTCTCCTCCCTGTCACTATATCCCATAAATACATCCAATAATATAACTTTGTGGCCGTTTTCTTTGAGTGCCTTAGCTACCATGCTTCCTGTCTTGAAGGAAACATCTCTCTCTGTGCTGAGCCCTCCGGCAAGTACTACGATGTTCATTTTTGTCCTCTTTTCTTTGATTGAATTATCATGCTTTGGCTTAATTAAACACAATGCAATGCTTCTTTTTTAAAGCTATGAGTAATCAACATAATTTCTCCAAAATTATAACACCATTTGTGCAAAAAAGAAAGACCGGTTGCCCGGTCAAAAAAGAAATTCTCATTTTATTTTAAACTGTGTTAGCTTCCAGCAGCTGTATCATTCTCATAAATACCATCCGCCCGTGCAAATCATCCTGTGAAAGTGATTCTCCGTACTTCAATACTAATAATCGGCACTGATAAAAATTCAGCTCAGGATTGCCAAAAAGCAAAATCCGCAAGGCTGCATTTTCCAGGTAATTGTGTATATTTCCCACCTCAATAAATATATCTACGATATCATCGAGGTTAATAAGTCCTTTCTGTTCATAATAAATTCTTCCCAAATATTTCATCCCTCCATCGATTATTTTTTTCGTAGAACTTCTTTTTTTGTCTTTCTTTTGAAATTTTGTCGCTTTTGCGAAATTTCACTCTTTGTTGGTGGATTCATTTTTCCATATAATATATCAATATTCTAGGCGCGTTACGCGCTTGTATTTTGAAGATTTCTATTAGAATCTTCAATATTGATTGGCGATTAGCAGTTTTCGACAAAATATGACATGGTTTTAGGTTTAATTTAGTTTGTTTTTGTTTAATATTGCTCTTTTTATATCAGAATTTTTGTAATGATAAATTTGTACTATATTTTGAGGTTTTTGTTCTAATTATTTCATTTTTTAAAATTTATATAAATGGTTAATATAAAAAACCGGCAGCCAATGGCTGCCGGTTTTCGATGAAAGAAAGGTTAAATTATGATGAAAAACAAGAGTCTAACATTCCGGTTCGATAAGTCCGTATGTATGTCCTTTTCTCTTGTAGACTACATTTACTTCGTCATTCTCTGCATTTCTGAATACGAAGAAATCGTGGCCTGAGAGCTCCATCTGGATGCATGCATCCTCAGGATACATAGGCTTCATACCAAATCTCTTTGTACGGACAATCTTGATTTCCTCGTCCTCTGCATCGTCTGCCTCCACGAAATCATCCTGGAATATCGCCGGTGCATACTTCTTTGCGGAAATCTTGGTTCTGTATTTGCGAAGCTGTCTCTCGATTACTTCCTCTACGAGGTCAATTGATACGTACATATCATTGCTGACCTGCTCTGAACGGATAACATGTCCCTTTGCCGGGATAGTAACCTCGATTTTCTGTCTATCCTTTTCTACGCTGAGTGTAACGTATACGTCTGTGTCCGGTTTAAAAAACTTCTCCAGCTTTGACAGCTTCTCCTCTACTGCCTGCTTAAGCCCCTCTGTTAATTCGATGTTTTTTCCTGAAATTGTTATTCTCATGATGTCCAACCCCTTTATCGTTTATTTGATACGTTGTCTGTATCATGTAAATATTATACCATAAATTTCGTTTTCATCAATCATTTTTATGCAATTTATATAAATAATCAAGGGTTTATTTACGGTTTTTCGCGAAATCGCTTGATTTCGCTATGATTAGGGATTTCATCAGAATAAAAAACATCAAGTCGAGTGATTTTTTATACACTATCGCAACATTTCTCAACTACAACAGCACATCTAAGCTATCACAACGTTTCTAAGCTACCACAGCGCATCTAACCTATCCCAGTGCCTCAAGCTGAGAGGAAAGCTCCTCCCACGCCTCCATATCAATAAGGATTTCTTCCTCGAGAGCGTCTATCTCGTTTTGGATTTCCGTGAGCTTTGAGTAGCTTGACTGATACTCCGGCTTCATGAGCTCAGCCTTGAGCTCATCGAGCTTTGCTTCCTTGACCGCCAGGTCCTCCTCGGCCTTTTTGACCTTTTTTTGTATCTTTGAGCGCTCCTTGCCCGGGTTGTAGTATGCCTTGCCGGTTGATGAGACAGCCATTCCGCCTGCCTGGGCTGCGCTATTTGCATTGGTGCTTTCGCCCACATTACCTGCTGCACCGGTTTGTGACGTGCTCCGTTTTACATCACTGCCTGTCTGACTGCTGCCGTTCTGGCTTATCGCGCCGCCAAATATTGCATTGCCTCTGTATACATTTTTGCTTTCCTCAGCCTCACGATCGAGCTTTTCCTGATACTGCTCATAGCCAAACTGATAGAGATTGGTCGTGCCATCCTCGAACACAAGCAGCTGTGTGGCTACCTTTTTCACAAAATATCTGTCGTGTGATACAAAAATCAGTGTGCCCCTGTAGTCCTTAAGCATGCTCTCTAGCGTTTCCTTGCCTACGATATCCATATGGTTAGTTGGCTCATCGAGCACGAGCACGTTCGGTCTGGTCTTTAAAATCTTGCAAAGCGCCAGTCTGACTTTTTCTCCTCCTGAGAGCATATTTACGTTCTTGAACACGTCCTCCCCTGAAAAAAGGAAGGCTCCGAGTGCATTTCTGGCCTCGGTTTCCGTGAGATTCGGATACTCATCCCAGAAATCATCGAGCACAGTCTTGTTGCTTGTATACATGGCCATCTGCTGGTCGAAATATCCTATCTGCACGTTGGTTCCGAAGCGGTACTCGCCTGAAAGTGCAGGGATCTTACCCACGATAGTCTTTAAAAATGTCGATTTTCCAAGTCCATTTCCGCCGAGTATGCCAAGCTTTTCGCCCCTTTTCAAATCAAGCGACACTACGGAGAGCGGATGGTCATAGCCGATTGCAAGCTCTGATGTATAAAGCACATCGTTTCCGGTCTCCTTTTCGGGCTGGAAATTGGCATGGAAGGTCTTGTTGTCGTACTTGTCCGGCGCCTCGATAATCACCATGCGGTCGATAGCCTTCTGCTTTGACTGCGCCATGGATGTCTTGGTCGGCTTGCCCTTGAAGCGCGTAACCATACGCTGCAAACGTTCTATCTCCTTCTGCTGGGCGATGTGATCCTTCATCTGCTTGTCGTAGTTTTCCTTTTTGCGGGCGATAAAATTGGTATAATTGCCCGGATAGCGCCTTGCTGTGCCGTACTCTATCTCGTATACCACATCTACCACATTGTCAAGAAACATACGGTCATGGGATACGACAACCACTGCCTTCGGGTACGACTTCAGATAGCCCTCAAGCCACTCAATCGTCGTGACATCGAGGTGGTTGGTCGGCTCGTCCAAAAGCAGTATGTCAGGCTTTGACAAAAGCAGCTTTATGAATGCTATCTTGGTCTGCTGCCCTCCGGAAAAGTCACGGATTGGCTTTTTACGCTCATCATCTGAGAAGCCGAACTTGCGGATCATGACCTCATATTCCTTCTCATAATAGTAGCCGCCATCATCCTTGAAGGCTTCCTCCATCGCGGTATATCTGGCTACCTTTTCATCGGAATAATCATGCTCAAGCTCTGCCGCCGCGCGCGCAAGCTCTGCTTTTCGCTCGTCCATTTTCACGAAGCATTTGCGCACCTCCTGCTCGAGTGTCACATCAGGATCATCAAACGCAATCTGCTTCAGATACCCTATCTCCGGGTTTCCTGCCTTTGCAATAAAGGCGCTCTCATCGCTGTCGAGCTTTTCCATCTGGGCCTCGCCTGAAATGAGCTTTAAAAGTGTTGTCTTGCCACAGCCGTTTCTGCCGACTATCGCTATCTTTTCTGTGTTTCTGATTTCAAAATCTATACTATGCAAAATGACGTCGTCGCCAAATGCGACAGCGCCATTACTTATCTGGTAGAGCATATACTATCCTTTCATGCTTATGCCTGCTGCTTAATTGTTAGCCATAATGTAGTTGACAAACTGTGTTGCAGTACGTCCCGAAATACCACCATGGCTGAGCTCCCACTTGTTTGCCTCCCTGCACAGCTCCTCGTCTGAAAGTGTGCAGCCGCTCTTTCTCGCAAGCTCTGTTACGATATTGAAGAACTCCTTCTGCGATGGCTTTGAGTAGCTGATTGTCACACCAAAACGATTTACAAGTGACAGCTTCTCCTCAACCGTATCTGAGTGATGCTTGTCATTGCTGTTGTCCTGGTCATTGCGGTCATTCCATGTCTCCTTGATCAGGTGACGGCGGTTAGAGGTTGCATAAATCAGTATGTTGTCAGGCTTTGTCTCCACGCCGCCCTCGATAACTGCCTTTAGGAACTTGTACTCAATCTCGTGCTCCTCGAATGAGAGGTCATCCATATATATGATAAATCTGTAGTTTCTGTTTTTGATTGCTGCGATAATCTTTGACAGATATTTAAACTGATGCTTGTATATCTCAATCATGCGCAGTCCGTCATCATAATACTGATTGACAATAGCCTTGATGCTTGTTGATTTTCCGGTTCCGCTATCTCCGAAAAGCAGCACATTGTTGGCCTTTTTGCCCTGCACAAACGCTTCTGTATTGTCTGTGAGCTTTTTCTTCTGGATTTCATAGCCGATCAAGTCATCGAGCATGACCGCATCCATATTGTTGATTGGCATGAAGGAGAAGCCACCATCCAGATGCTCCTCAATCCTGAATGCCTTGTTGAGACCAAACATGCCGACTCCGTATGCCTTGTAAAAGCCTGTTACCACATCAAAGAACTCCTGCTCGTCCTTAGCTGCCTCAAGCTTCTTGCTCAGCGCCCTTACCTTCTCGCTGACATTGTGATTGTACATAAGGTCCTTTTTCACAATGGCCTTATAATTGCTGATCTGTGTGAAGCAGTCTATTCCGAGTGCTGACTCGATTGGCTTGAAATCATAATCGAAAAGCTTCTTAAAAATCCTGAAATCGTTTGCCACAAGCCCGTTTACGCTGCCATCGCTGGCTCCGACCTTCTCACAGGTGATGGAAAACGGATTCTCACTCATCATAAGGAAGAAAGTGAGATAGTTGTGCCACAGATTGTCATCAAAACCATAGTCTGTCGCTACCTTTAGGATTCTCTTGACCTGTGTATTGATGTCGCGCACAAGCTCTGTCTTGTTGTACTCGCCCACCTCAAACTGCTCAAAGAGCTGTCCCAATTTATAAAGTATCTCGTCCTGAGGTAAATCTCCGTACATAAGTAATTTTGATATTTCCTGATACATGGCTGTTCCTCCTGGTTTTGCCTTGTTTTCGCTGCTAACATATGATTATAAACACTGCGCCACGATTTTGCAAGGGCTTGTGTGCCCGGTATGGCGCAGGAGACGTAAAAAGGCGGAGCTAAAACTCCACCTTTATTGTTGTGCCACGTCCCACCTCGCTGTCGAGCGTAAGCCCTGCATCATGCAGCTCCACTATATGCTTTACTATCGCAAGCCCAAGGCCTGTACCGCCGGTCTCCTTCGAGCGGCTCTTGTCTACTCTGTAGAAGCGCTCAAAGACGCGCTCCTGCTGATCCTTTGGGATGCCTATGCCGTTGTCCTCGACCGTAAGAACTGTCTTGCCACCTAGCTTGTGTACCGTCACATTTACGGTGCCGCCCTCATTGTTGTAGCGGATAGCATTCTGGCAGAGATTCTCAACGAGCTCCGTGAGAAGCTGCCTGTTGCCTCGTACCATACAGTCAGTGCCGTCAAAATTGAGTGCTACATTTCTCTGCTCGGCATTCACCTGTAGATTTTCCATGCAGTCCTTGACCAGACCGTACAGATCAAGCTGTTCAAAGCCCTGCTGCGCCTCGCTGGAATCAAGCTCCGAGAGCTTTATGATATCATTGATCAAGGAAAGCAGGCGCTGTGCATTTCTTCTGATTTCAGTGGCAAAATGAATCTGCTGCTCCTTTTCGACCATGCCGTTTTCTATGAGCTCTGCGTAGCCGGAGATGGCTGTGAGCGGAGTCTTTAGCTCGTGTGACACATTGGCTGTGAAGTCCTGTCTGCTCTTTGCCGCGGCAAGCACGCCCTCATGCTGTATCCTTATCGCATTCATGAACGGCACGAGCTCCTTGTACTCTGTCTTTTTCTGGATGACAGAGGCCTGCTCCAGGTTGCCTGCGAGTGTCTCGATTGGCTTCATGAGCTTTCTGGTCAGGCTCTTGGCGAGAACCACACATATTCCTACTATGATAACCGTCACTATAAGCATGGCAGGTATACTGCTTGCAAACATGTTCCAGATACTTCTTGCTGCAATAGAGACACGCAGTACCGTTCCATCATTGAGCTTTATGGCATGATAGAATGTATTGCTGTTCATGGTGGCTGATGTTCTCACGCAGTCTCCCGTACCTTTATCAAATGCTGATTCAACTTCCGGTCTATCGCCATGATTTTCAAGTTTTTTCACATCATTTTGATTGTCATACAGCACTGTGCCATCCTTGTCAATCCAGGTAACACGAATACCCTCCACGTCAATCTGCGGGATTTCATTTATATCCTGTTTTAGTATTCCGGTGCTTTCTATTGTCTCTGCCATGACATGCAGATCTTCCTTTACCTGCTTCTGAAAGAGGTAATAGTTGATTACTGTCATGGAAACCATAGTGGCAATTGCTACAAAAAGTGCTGTTGCTACCAGATAGTAATTAATCTTCTTTTTCATGCTGTACGCTCCGCTTATGTATATTAAAAATCATTATAACAGCTATTATTCTATAACATAGCCCACATTTCTGACTGTCTTTATCCTGCTGCCATAGTCACCCAGCTTGTGGCGGAGTGTCTTTATATGCATGTCCACTGTACGTGTCTCGCCCTCAAAGTCAGTATCCCAGACGCTTCTCATGATGACCTCCCTGGTCATGACTATTCCCTGACTGCCCATCAGAAGCCTTAAAAGCTCGTACTCCTTGTATGTAAGGTCAACCGGCTCATTGTTCACTGTAACCACATGGCGCTCATGGTCAATCACCAGATCATCCAGCTTTAAAAGCTTCGGCTCCTCCTTCGCTGTTCTCCTAAGCAGTGCCTTTACTCTTGTGATAAGCTCCATGATTGAGAAAGGCTTTTTGATGTAATCATCTGCGCCTCCGTCAAACCCTTTTATCATATCCATCTCTGTTGTCTTGGCTGTGACCATTATAATAGGAATATCCTGTGTGGCCGGACGTTTTCTGAGCTTTCTCACGATATCGTAGCCGCTCTCATCCGGAAGCATCACATCAAGCAGTATAAGGTCCGGTACGAGTTCATCCAGCTTCTTGTAAAATTCCTTTGCATTTTCAAATGCACTGACTATGTAATTACTGTTTTTTAAAGCAATACTCTCTATCTCACGTATGCTCTCGTCGTCCTCTACAATATAAATAAGTGCCATAGCTTTCTCCATTTCAAAAAATCTTATGTAAAATTTTTACCTGCTTTTTACTTTCGATTATACATTACTAATGTAAAACAGACGATGGTTTTATGTAAAATTTATGTAAAATCCATCGTCTGTATCAATTTTGTTTGTATATAACTATGATTTAATTTTTCAGTATAAAGATTAAATCATGATTTGCGAACCTTATCATCAAGCGCAAACTCAACCCACTCAGCAATATTTGTCGCATGGTCTCCAATACGCTCAAAGTATTTTGCAACCATGAGAAGATCCTCTGCCTGCTCACCATCCTCCGGATGCTCCCTGATGAAATCAATAAGCTCAGCCTTTACCTTATCAAAAAGCTCATCAACCACATCATCCTGCTTCATCACTACGTGAGCCTTGTCATTGTTCTTCTCAACATATGCCTCGATTGCCCTGATAAGCATAAGCATTGTCTCTGAAGCCATGCTCTTGACATGCTCTATATTGACCCTGTATGGCTTGTCACTGCTCATCAAAATGGTCATCTCGCTGATATCGGCTGCGTGGTCTCCTATACGCTCCATATCAGTAACCATCTTCATCGCTGCTGAAATTGTTCTAAGGTCTCTTGCTACAGGCTGTTGCTGCATGAGCAGATTAAAACACAGGCTCTCTATCTTTTTCTGCTCTCTGTCTATCTCTGAATCGCCCTCCATGATGGCTTTGGCGCTATCGACATCCTGATGTATAAATGCCTCGATTGCTTTCTGGATTGACTCCTCAATCATGCTTCCCATGTGCATCATTTCTTCATTCAGCTTCTTAAGCTGCTCGTCGAATTTCGATCTCATTAACCAAACCTCCCTGTGATGTAATCCTCTGTTCTCTTGTCCTGTGGATATGAGAAAATTGTCTTTGTGTCACCAAACTCCACCATATCTCCCACAAGGAAGAAGGCTGTATCGTCTGACACACGCACTGCCTGCTGCATGTTATGTGTTACAACTACAACTGTGTACTTTTTCTTTAAATCCTCCATGAGCTCCTCTATCTTTGAAGTAGAGATAGGGTCGAGCGCTGATGTAGGCTCATCCATCAAAAGCACCTCCGGCTGTACGGCAAGCGCTCTCGCAATACACAGTCTCTGCTGCTGTCCACCCGAAAGTCCCATAGCAGATTTCTTTAATCTATCTTTAACTTCATTGAATATCGCAGCACCCTGAAGACTTTCCTCAACTATCTGGTCGAGTATCTTTTTATCCTTGATGCCATGCACTCTCGGGCCATATGCGATATTGTCATATATGCTCATCGGGAACGGATTTGGCTGCTGGAAAACCATGCCGACCTTTTTGCGAAGTACGGTTGTATCGACTGATGGTGCATATATATTCTCACCATCTATCTCTATGCTTCCCTCGATTCTGACGTTGTCAACCAGATCATTCATTCTGTTGATACACTTTAAAAATGTAGACTTACCACATCCTGACGGTCCGATCAGCGCTGTCACGCTGTTTTCTTTTATGTCCATATTGACACCATGCAGTGCATGATTCTGGCCATAATACAGATTCAGGTCGCGAACCTGAATTTTGATTTTTTTCTCCATTTGTATCTCCTGCAACATGTAATAAATTTCTTGTCTTCGAGAATACATTATATGGATGCTTTGTAAAATGCTCTATCAGATGTATGTAAAATCTATGTCAAATTTTTACACACATAAATTATTCGCACTGTTTGAATTTATTATTTGTATACACTATTTATATGCTTTATAGTCGGCTTTATTAAAGTACTGTCTGGTTAAAGTATTGTATCTTTAATAATTAAAAGCTCATCCATTATCCTGTCTGCATCAATATTTGAGTAATTGATAATAAACTGATGCCTGTCCTCCTTTGGCTTGCTCAGGTTGAAATGGGTAATCGCCTGAAGCTTTATACCTTTTTTCAAAAGCCTTTCTTCAACTGTTTTGTCCGGAAGGTTCGTGTCAAACTGTATGATAAAATGCAGTCCGGAGTCATTTTCTATCACCCTGCATTCCTTTTCAGTGAAGCAGCCTTTTATGGACGAAAGCACGCTCTGGCGCTTTCTGCCGTAGTGCAGTCTCATCCTGTTTATGTGCTTTTCAAAATAGCCCTCGCTGATAAATCGTGCCAGCGTATACTGCTCAAAGGTGGATACCGTACATGAGTAAAATGAAAGCCTCCTGTAAAACTCATTTGCCAGATGCTCCGGCAGCACCATGTAGCTGATTCGGATGGTGGATGTGAGAGATTTTGAAAATGTATTTATATAGATGACCTTTTCACACGCATCTATCGAGAGGATGGGCGGTATCGGGTGTCCGTTCATGCGAAACTCACTGTCATAATCATCCTCTATGATGTATCTGTCGCTGCTCTCGTTGGCCCATGCCAAAAGCTCATAGCGGCGGTTTACAGGCATGGTGATTCCTGTCGGGAAATGGTGTGTCGGGCTGATATGTGCTATCTGCGCGTTTGCTTTCTTTATAAGCTCCACGCTGATGCCCTGCTCATCCATCTGCACAGGCAGGCATTTTGCATTGTTGCACTCGTATATCTGGCTGATTTTTTTATAGCCCGGATCCTCCACGCAGTATACCTTGTCCGTACCCAAAAGCTTCACAAGCAGTCCGTACAGATACTCTGTTCCCGCTCCGACTATTATCTGGTCCGGGTCCACATTCATACCGCGAAACGATGACAGATGACTTGCTATCGCTTCCCGAAGCTCTCTCACTCCGCCACACGGCGACACCGACAAAAGCTCCTGCTCCCTAAGGGAAATCGTCTCTCGCATGAGCTTTGCCCATATGGAAAATGGAAAGTTACCCGAGTCTGTCCTGTTTGATGAGAAGTCAAATATACTTTCATCCTGCTCAGGTGGCAGCTTTATGCTAAGCTCCTTCTGCACCGGTGCCTTGATTATCCTGATATCTGACACATCGGCTATGAAATAGCCCCTCTTGGGCCTTGCAAACATATAGCCCTCGCCTATCAACTGGTCATATGCATTTTCAACCGTAATGGTACTAACCCCCAGATTCTTGGCGAGGGTACGTTTTGATGGCATTTTCTCACCGGAGCTTAATTTTCCCTGTGATATATCGTTTTTGATGCACTCATACAGGCATTTGTAGAGTGGACCGTCTGTTTTTGTGAGGTCGTAGGTCAGCATTTGATTCACCGCTTTCTGGCATTTTTATTTTCCTTATTTTGAATATTTTAATATTACCAGATGTGGCGTAATATTGCAACCATGATATATGGCTGGCGTGAGCAAATACAGCCCGGCGGCGCAGGCGGCGAGTACACTCTCGTGTTCGCTACGCTTTGCTGCCAAGATACTGTAAGAATTATGCCTTATAGTTTTTCTATGCCAGACGAAACCGTCGCTACTCGCCCTCCATGGCTCGATAGCTCCTTGCCCCGGCTTCCATGCCGGTGCATTTCTGGTTCTCTTGGGCATAATTCAACAGTATCTAAGCAGCTCCGCTATGCGCTCTCACGAGAGTATACACGCCGCCTGCGCCACCTAAACATATTTGCTCACGCCTGACTTCTTCCGTCATATAAATGATTAAAGGGACAAAATACCTTTTGACCCTCATATCATATAAATTGATGCAAAAATACAAACGCAAAAAACAAAAGGAGATTTAACAAATGGAAAACAATAAGAATACTCAATACGAACTCAACAAAGGTCTTGCGCAAATGCTAAAGGGCGGTGTCATCATGGATGTCACGACTCCGGAGCAGGCCAGGATTGCCGAGGCTGCCGGTGCATGTGCTGTCATGGCGCTTGAGAGAATCCCTGCTGATATCAGAGCCGCAGGCGGTGTTTCAAGAATGAGCGATCCAAAGATGATTAAGGGCATTCAGGAGGCTGTCAGCATCCCCGTCATGGCAAAGTGCCGTATCGGTCACTTCGTGGAGGCTCAGATACTTGAGGCTATCGAGATTGACTACATTGATGAGTCTGAGGTGCTTTCACCTGCTGATGATGTGTACCATATCAACAAGAGAGATTTCAAGGTGCCTTTCGTATGTGGTGCAAGAGATCTCGGTGAGGCTCTCCGCCGTATCAACGAGGGAGCTTCCATGATCCGTACAAAGGGTGAGCCCGGTACAGGTGATATCGTGCAGGCTGTCAGACATATGAGAAAGATGAATTCTGAGATTGCAAAGCTTACTTCCATGCGTGAGGATGAGCTTTTCGAGGCAGCTAAAAATCTTCAGGTGCCTTTCGAGCTGGTCAAATTCGTTCATGACAACGGCAAGCTTCCGGTTGTAAACTTTGCGGCCGGTGGTGTGGCTACTCCGGCTGATGCGGCTCTTATGATGCAGCTCGGTGCTGAGGGTGTGTTCGTCGGTTCAGGTATCTTCAAATCAGGCGATCCTGCCAAGAGAGCTGCCGCTATCGTAAAAGCTGTGACAAACTTTACTGATGCAAAGCTCATCGCAGAGCTTTCTGAGGATCTCGGTGAGGCTATGGTCGGAATCAACGAGAGCGAGATTAAAATCATCATGGAGGAAAGAGGCAAATAAAATGAAATCAGGACTTAAGATTGGTGTTTTAGCCGTTCAGGGAGCGTTTATTGAGCACAAGCGCATGCTTGAATCTTTAGGCTGTGAGTGTGTTGAGCTGCGCCGGAAATCAGATATCTGTGACTTAGACGGACTCGTGCTGCCTGGAGGTGAGAGCACTGTGCAGGGCAAGCTGCTACGTGAGCTTGATATGTTTGATGAGCTAAAGGGAAGAATCGCAAACGGACTTCCGGTGCTTGCAACCTGCGCCGGTCTTATCCTTTTAGCTTCACATATCAGCAACGATGACAACGTATATTTTGGCACTTTGCCTGTCACTGTTAAAAGAAATGCCTACGGCAGACAGCTCGGAAGCTTTGAGGCCACAGCAAGGTTTGACAATAGCTTTGACTTTACCATGACATTTATCAGGGCGCCTTACGTGGAAGCTATTGATGACTCCGCCAAAAATGATGTACATGTGCTCGCCGAGTATGACGGCAAAATTGTCGGTGTACAGTATAAGAACCAGATTGGGCTGGCTTTTCATCCGGAGCTTGATGATGATACACGGATTCATGAGAGGTTTTTGGAGATGATATCTGCAAATTAAATCACGTCTATATTATGATTAAAGGGTCAAAATATCTTTTGACCCTCATATCATATTATTGAATGGCTATATGTGATATTACACATCTAATCTGAAACATGTGATATAGAGCATAGATGGAAAGCATAATAATATTACGCTTACACAATTGAAATGTTTGCGTGTAAAGACCGGGGCATCTGCCCCGGCTTTTATTGCTTCTTATGTCTTATAAATTCAATATATAATATGATTAGACGGTCAATAGGTATCATAATATTGTTTTAAAAAGCCTAAAACTCCAGAGTCACCTTAAACAGATCACCGTCCACAGTCAGCTCCAAAGTACCATTCATAAGCTTCATAAGGCTTTCTGCAATAGACAGTCCAAGTCCGCTGCCCTCGGTATTTCGCGAGCTGTCTCCTCTGACAAAACGCTCCTTGAGCTCATCGCTTGAGATATTAAGCGGTGTAGCTGATACATTCTTGAAGGTTATGATGGCTCCGCTGTCCTTTGGAATGATGTCAATGTACACTCTCGTACCCGGCTGGGCGTATTTGTTGATGTTGTTCATCAGATTATCAAACACTCTCCACAGATGTCGTCCATCTGCCTGAATCATGACAGGCGTAACGTCATTTTTAATAATTAAATCAAGATTATTTTTCTTGAATTTTTCTTCATATTCCCCAGCCACCTGTGATAACATAACAGCTGCATCCAGTTCCTCCAGCTCTACGTTTATGCTGCCCGTAGATGCCTTTGACGCTTCGAGTAAATCCTGAATTAATTTTTTCAAACGTGATGACTGTCTGTCAAGAACGTCAAGATATTCGCGTACCTTCTCGTTATCTATGTCCGCCTTCTGCAACAGGTCCACATAATTGATAATCGAGGTGAGCGGTGTCTTGATATCATGCGACACATTTGTGATGAGCTCCGTCCTGAAGCGCTCGCTCTTCATTTTTTCAGAGACCGCGGCCTCTATTCCATTGCTCACATTATTCAAATCCTCTCCATGCTTTCTGAAAAACAGCATGAGTCTTGACGTATCAACCGGCTGTGAAAAATCACCGTTTGCTATAGCCTTTGCGGCGCATCTTATCCTGTCATACTGCATGATAAATGCGATAAGCAGAGCAAGCTCTATAAGCTTTATAATGAATATAAATCCAATACTCCTTATTCCAAATCCTATAAGCTCAAGCAGGCATATGAAACCGAATGCCAGCATACTGATCAGAAACAGCGGTACATTTCTTTCTATCCATGAAAAGCCGTATCTGATTGGGGCAAATACCATCCTGCATAGCTTTTTGACAGGCTTTAAGAAAAATCTCACAACATAGTAGCACAATGTATGCTTCCAGAACTCATGTGCCCTGATTCTTACGTATGTTGTCAGGATTGCTTCAAGCGAAACCATGGTTGCCGCCAGACAAATGAGTGCCACCACCGGAAGCTGCTTTATAAGCAAAAAGCCTGCCGGAAATACCATAAAGTCTGCAAACATTGTCACTCCAAGCATCACCTCATACGGCAGCCTGTCATATAATCGTAATTTAATTTCTTCCGAATCCTCACGTTTTCCGGCAACTGTCAGCAGATACCCCGCTGTAATCACAAAACCAAGTATAAATATGACAAACAATACACTTAAATGAGCCTCTGTAAATTCCATGACGTCAAGTAAGCTGTCTGCCTGATTGAAGTAATCGCCCTTTTCCTGAAGCTGCTGCGGAAGCTTTGCATACACATAATAGTACTCAGGCTTATCTTCCGTTTGGGTGTATGGATAGTACACAATTCCGGTATCCGATATATTAAAGGTATCCGGTAAAAGCTCATAGCTCTCATTCACCTGCTCCACCACTTTTATGATTTCGTAGCTGTCATAATAAATATCCTCATCATAATCGTAGTAAGAGCCGTCACTATCAAAGCGCGAATCGCCGTCATCACTCAGATTCATGCCACACTTTATATGATTTCCTTTTTCATCATAGCACTTTACATTTTTCCACTCGGCAAAGCCTGTAATATCGAGTGACTGGCCTGTAAACATCTCCTCGTAGGCAAAGTAATTATTTCCATTCTCATCGGTTTTCTCAACTGCCTTATATAAGCCAAGCGAGCTGTTATCGTTAGAGCCTGTCATCACCCTCACCTTTGGAATGACATAAGCGGTACCATCATTCAGGCACAGATAAAAGAGCCCATTTGTCTTGGAATACATGATTGAGCTGATTCTCTCACTGTTCATATTGTTTGATGCATCGTCTGAATCTTCATAGCTGCCGCTCATTGCATCCCACAGATATGATAGCCTGTTCCACTTTAAGTTCTTTGCCTTGTAGCTAAAAATATAATCCGGATTTGATATTTCATCCACACTTGAATACACCTTTGCTGCATCAGATTTTACATCTACCTTGTCCTCTGATGTTTCATTACTCTTTACCACTGCGGCCTGCAGATTGGTATCGTCCATCATCTGCGAAAATGCATTGTCATCACCGGATTCATAATTGTACACCATCTGTCTGCTATAGGCTCCTGCAATATTCGCATGAATTTCATCCCTTAGCTGTGCTGTACTTTCATAATTGTTTGTATACACTGCAACTAACGTTGTTACAACAAGCCCTGCCGCCATGACCGAGCATACTATAAATGCCGCCAGCTTAAGCCACAGATTTCTTGATATTTTTTTCATATCATTCACCTTCCATTTTATAGTGCTTCACCTGACAAACTTTATCAAGCATGCACCTATTCAGCGTCAATTTTGTATCCGCGACCCCAGATGACCTTTAAGTACCTTGGCTCAGCCGGATTTATCTCAACCTTTTCTCTAAGATGACGGATATGTACCGCCACCGTGTTTTCTGTCCCATACGGCTCATCCTTCCAGACCTTTGCATATATCTGATTCGGCGAATACACCTCGCCCGGATGCTCCATGAGAAGCTTCAAAATATCGTACTCTGTACGTGTGAGATTTGCTGCCTCGCCATCAACTGTCACTGTCTTTGATTTGTCATCCAGCTCAATGCCGCCGATTACAAGCTTTCCTGCGCTTGTATTGCCTGCGCCAAGAAGCATGTATCTCCTGATCTGCGACTTCACCCTTGCCTGCAGCTCTACCGGGTTAAACGGTTTCGTCACATAGTCGTCTGCTCCGACCGTGAGCCCGAGTACCTTGTCAGTGTCCTCACTTTTGGCAGTGAGCAGTATGACCGGCACATTAGAGATTTTTCTGATTTCCACCATCGCCTCTATGCCGTCCATGACAGGCATCATGATATCCATCAGGACAAGATGCACATCATTGTGCTTTACTATGTCGAGTGCCTCCAGCCCGTTTCGCGCCGGGATTACCTCGTAGCCATCGCTGGTTAAATAAATGCTGATTGCTGATACAATGTCTTTCTCATCATCACATACTAATACTTTATACATAATTGCCTCCGGAAGTTTTATGTTGATCTTATTGTATCAATTGTAACATTAAAATCCAATTATGTAACATATTAAGATTTGTTTAAGAAATATAACTTTAACTTGGGATTTACTTCTATCCGGGTTACTGATATATTTATATTATGATTAAAGGGTATATCTGATTAATCATGAGGGACAAAATACATTTTGACCCTCATATCATCAAGAAAAGGAGTTTTCACTATGAATAATTATGGAAATGCGTCCGAAGGACTGCAAAAAATGTTTATTGCACAGGTCTGCCTTTATCATATGCAGCGTGCTGTCTGTCATTCCGATCATCAATCTGCTGGCAACTGTTGCCTCGGTTGTCCTATCAATCATTTATCTGGTAGGACTTTATAATGCCGGAAAAGACATAAACGGATGTGCCAATGCGTTTGTGCTCAGTATCATCTCACTTGTATGCAATATAATATCGAGTCTTACATCATTTAACGTTCTTTTTGCGATGCTGTTTTCTTTTGCAGCAGCCGTTCTTACATTTATGGTAACTTATCAGGTGTGTACGTCTGTAAGTGATGTGGTCGGAAGCCGTCGACACAGCGATATCGCAAGCCTTGGAAAAAGCACATGGATTGTATTTTTGATCGGTTCTATATTAAATGTAGTTGTTGCTATAGTGGCTGTAGTGATACCATTTGCGGATGTTATCATAGTGGGAATGAGTGTTGTCTCTACAATGATGCAGATCATTGTACAGCTTTTCTATGCGACATTCCTAAGCAGGAGTTCTGCGGCTCTTTCTAAGTAAGCCTACAATTAATATTTGGAATATGCTTCGCGTCAAAACAGCGTATGTTAAAAATGGAGAAAATGTTATGAAAAGAATAAGTATCTGCAACTTCGGCAGGATAATGCTCAAGATATTCTGCTGGTCAACTGTGCTCTTATCGATATGGCTACTGCTCGGATTTTTCGGCTGTTATGAGAAATGGTTTGGCGGTCCGACAGGGATAGTAACCGAAACTGCCTACTGGCTGATACGCCTCGGACTTGTCATACTGATAGAAAGCGTTATCTTCTGGATAGGAATCATAACCGTATATCTTACCTCAGAGCAGCTCGGTATCAGGTGGCGCGTACTCGGCATCGTGTGCGGCTGGATACCGATAGCTCATCTTATCATGCTGCATATCATCATAAAAACTGTCGGGACTGAGATAAAAACAGAAAAGCTTCGACAGAAACGGGATGAAATACGCACCGAACAGGCGATATGCCACACCAGATATCCTATCCTTATGGTGCATGGTGTCTTTTTCAGGGATTTTGAACATCTAAACTATTGGGGCAGAATTCCGGAAGAGCTTGAGAAAAACGGAGCAGTCATCTACTATGGCAATCACAATAGTGCTGCTGCCGTGCGCGACAGTGCAAAAGAGCTTGCCGCACGTATCCATCAGATTGTAAATGAGACCGGCTGCGGCAAGGTCAATGTGATCGCACATTCCAAGGGCGGTCTTGACACAAGAGCCGCTATCGCCCTGACAGATATAGCACCGTATGTGGCATCGCTTACCACGATAAACACACCGCACCGCGGATGCCAGTTTGCCGACTATCTGCTGACAAAGATACCCGAAAAGCAACAGCATATGGTTGAACGAGCCTACAATGCCAGTGCAGCAAAACTCGGTGATGTAAATCCCGATTTTCTGTCAGCCGTGTATGACCTTACCTTTGAAAATTGCCGCAAATTCAACGAAGAGGTGAAGGATGATCCAAGAATATATTACCAGTCGATAGGATCAAAGCTCAACCGACCAACCTCCGGCAGATTTCCACTCAACTTCACATATCCTCTGGTAAAATATTTCGATGGTGCGAATGATGGACTCGTAGGTGAGGAATCATTTCCATGGGGACAGAATTATCAGTTTCTGACTGTAAATGGAAAAAGGGGAATATCACACGGTGATATGATAGATCTGAATAGGGAAAATATACCGGGGTTTGATGTGCGCGAGTTTTATGTACAGCTTGTGGCTGATCTTAAAAATCGGGGATTTTGATATGCTTATAATAAAAGAGTGCAGAACATTTTTACTTGTTCTACACTCTTTCTATAATCAATGGGATGACCATCCTACTGTGCATTTATCTCTTCAAGTGTCGGCATTACCGCAAGCGCACCTTTTCGTGTGGTGATGATAGACGCTGCCTTGTTTGCAAATGTCAGCATTTCTTTGAGATTTTCTTCCGTCCAGTCCACGTCATTTATATCAGTTCCCTCATGGCAATGCTCGAGTACATAATGCAGACAGCAGCCTCCGAAAGTATCTCCTGCACCTGTTGTCTCAACTGTATCCTCACGGACAAATGCAGGTACTTCTGCCTTTACATCCGTGACATTATTCTTAAGATATGCGCGGCTTCCTACTTTTCCAAGTGAGAGCAGGATAAGAGGAATATTGTACTCATCCTGTATCTTTTTGATACCGGCATCAAAGTCCTGCTCACCTGTAAACCACTGAATCTCATTGTCAGAGATCTTTAATATATCACAAACTGAAAGTCCGAATGCAGTCTGCTCCTTCGCATCCTCCATGTCATCCCACAGTGGTTCTCTGATATTCGGATCAAATGATATCATAGCCTGTACGCTCTGCGCCACTGCTACAGCTTTACAGGTTGCACTTCTTACAGGTTCATGTGTCATGGAAAGCGTTCCCATATGGAATATCCTTGCACCTCTGATAACGTCCTCATTCACATCATCCGGATTTAACATCATATCAGCTCCCGGATTTCTGTAAAATGAGAAGTCTCTGTCACCATCTACAAATGTTTCCACAAATGCCAGTGTTGTGCGCACATCATCATCTGTCACAAGTCCTGTTGTATCTATGCCTACATTCCCAACTGCCGTTTTAAGCTGTCTTCCGAATATGTCATTTCCCACTTTTCCGATAAATGCCACGTTATGTCCGAGCTTTTTTAACATGGAAAGTACGTTACACGGTGCTCCGCCCGGATTGGCCTCGTATATCGGATTTCCCTGTCCGCTTGTTCCGTTTTCCGTAAAATCAATAAGAAGCTCCCCAAGAGCTGCCACATCATATTTGTAATCTGCCATAGTTTCCTCCTGTGTTCCTGTATTTGTCCGTCAATATTCAGACTTTTTTTGGGTATGTTTATACCTCATATATACCTAATATTGTATCACAATCTGCGGTTACCTCAACTATTTACGATATGAGTTACAATGTATTCTTGTTAGAAAGAAATATCCTCGCCATATATTTTGATTATCAAACCTCTTGACTATCAAACTTTTTTAATATATAATCTCCAACAGTTAATACTTAATTCAGCAAAAAGGAGACCATTATGGTAAGAATAGTTATAGATTCAGCATGTGACATGGAGTTATCCCGCGCAGAGGAACTCGGATTAGACTTCATGCCGCTTAAGACAATCTTTGGAGAAGATGAATATTTAGACGGTGTGACGATAAGCCATGAGCAGTTTTTTGAAAAGCTTATAGAGTGCGGCACTATGCCTACCACCAGCCAGATAAGTCCATATGACTTCGAGAAAAAATTTGAGGAGATCAAGGCTGCCGGAGATACCGCGGTAGTCATCACGCTGTCTTCCCTGCTCTCAGGCACTTACCAGAGTGCCACTATCGCAGCATCAGACTACGAGGACTGCATCACTGTCATTGACAGCTTAAATGTATGCATCGGTGAGCAAAACCTTGTAATGCTTGCCGTAAGACTGCGTGATCAGGGACTTTCCGCTGTTGAGATTGCCTCACAGCTTGAGGACGCCAAACACCGCGTCAAAGTACTTGCCGTATTTGACACACTCGAATATTTAAAGCGTGGCGGCAGGATTTCAAAAACCGCTGCCTGGGCTGGAAATGTGCTCTCCATCAAGCCTGTTATATCCATTGAAAAAGGCGAGGTTGCCATTCTTGGTAAAGCACGAGGCTCAAAAAATGGCAACAATATGCTCATACAACAGATAAACCAGAGCAACGGCATTGATTTTTCCATGCCTTATACTCTGGCTTACTCAGGTCTTTCTGATGTATTGCTCAAAAAATATATAACCGACAGTTCTGCCATATGGGAAGGACACACTGATTCTCTGCCTGTAAGCACTATCGGTGCTACCATCGGTACACATGCAGGTCCTGGTGCTATTGCAGTGTCTTATTTTGAGTGTAAGTAATGAATTTCATTTTATGATATAGGAAACGTCACCTGCCATTTTCCTTTTATCGGCTTCTGGCTGCCTGTCTGAAATGCGCCCCATATTTCATAATCCTTAAGTTCCTCAACCGGAATATTAAAGGTATATTCATCGTAGCTGTCGGCATTGTTGTCAGCCCTGACCGATACACTGCTTGAATAATAGACTACCTCTCCATTTTTGTCTTTCAGGTAGACGTTTCCCTGATTTTCCGTGTTGAAAACATCATCATATTTTACCTGCACATGCAGTTGTCCGTCCACAATTCCATATCCTGTGAGTGTAACACCATCCGTCAGCCTGGTTGCATTATCTGTTTCAGGTTTCATTACCTTGTAACTGACTATATTGTAGTTTTCGGGATCTGTTACCCCCTCACCGGTTATGCTCGGATCTTTCCAGAACTTACTTATGGCAGGAAGATCTGCCAGATCAATCTGTGTAAGCTCCATCTCCGTATTCTTCTTTCCGCTTAATATCTGATCCACAGAAAATGTAATCTTTTCGCCCGGTATGAGTCTGTCATACATCTGCTCAATCTCTATCATAAATGTAGCTGTTTTCGTCTGCTCGTCAAATTTAACCTTTGAACAGCCTCCGCTCTGTGAATACGGAGTATGTATGCTATAGCTGTCCATGAGGGATGTGATTCCGCTTATCCTCCCGCCTTGTGTATCCCTAAACTCAACAAAGATATTTGCCTTATCTCCATCAATTTCAGCCGCGATCACCTTCATCTCGATTCCATTACTCTCTGAAGATAGATTTACCGGTTTCAGTTTCTGCGCTATCTGCGGGCTGATCCTGTACATGATCTCATAGGAGAAATCATTTGCTGCCAATGCCGGTACTGTAAAGTACATACACAGGCAAAAACAGGCCGCATATACGAGCCATTTTCTTGCTCTGGCATACTTTTTGTTACCAGAAAAAGCCTTTTCTGATTCAATAATAAGTTCATTGTCTACATCCGACATGCTCTGCAATAATTCGATCCCATTCATACTATATAGCCCTCCTCTTCCAAAAATTCCCGAAGTTCCTTTCGCATCCTGAAAAGCATTGTTTTTACCTTGCTTTGTGAATATCCGAATCTCTTTGAAATATCCGATATGGAATCGAGGTAATAATATCTGTGCATAAATATGATTCGCTTTGTCTTAGACTGACTTTTTAAGAATGTACTTATAAGCTTCCCCATCTCAACACTATCAAGATATTCCCCGACATGATCTTTTCCTGCAATGCATTGTTCCATTTCCTTTGATAATTCACTGACATATGCACTGCGCTTTAAACGTTTCCGCTCTATGCAACGATTTAGTGATATATTCCGCACTATTTTCGAGAGAAAAGCCGGCAGATATGCTCTCGGCTCATTCGGTGGAATCCTGTTCCATGCCTCGAGATAGGTATCATTCTCGCATTCTTCCGCGGTAGCATGATCCTGCGTGATGCGATAGGATATGTCACAAAGTCTGCTCCCATATTTTTCTGCTACATGGGAAATGGCGGATTCATCCCTGTCCAGAAACAAATCCACTATTTTTTCATCTTCCATAGATTTAAGCTCCTCATTTTCCTCTTATTGTGGGTTACATACTATATAGCAGTTTTTTAATGCGGAGGTTACATTTTACTTTAAAATATATGTAATTCTCCTTATACAAACCGTTTGTCAGATCACTTAGATACTCATATTTTGAATACTGGACTACAATTAAAGCAATTATTATCCCAAATATCAGACTGCTTGCCACTGTGAGTGTATTTATTTTCTTTTTACTCATATATCTACTCCTAATTTATTATAAATTGTTAATTATAACCATTTTCACATTTGAAACCGCCCACAGCCATATCCATCGTTTTCTTTGCTGCTTCTGTATCCCCATCCTCATTTATAACATTAATGGCATATGTTACATGTCCCTTTGAAAAATATGTTTCTACATTTGATCCAGACATAATAATTGGTATAAGCGTCCCATCCTTCAATGTTTTGTACTCAATTTTATAATCTGCTTTACCATTCACAACAGTTTCAAATATACTGTCACTATCTTCTTTTTCAGAAAAAATGTAATACCAGAGCTGCACATTATCTCCATTTATTGTATAGTCAGTCTCTACCCGGATACTTAAAATATCTCCGTTTTTATCACATTGTACATTCAATGTTGCTGGGGTAGTATTCTCAATAACATAATATTCCTCGTTTAAACCAATGTATTTCATACACTCCTCTATTGAGTCAAAATACTTCATATACTGGCATGGATCTTCGTCCGAAAAACTCTTATGATTCTGTATCTGCTTTTTTACAGCATCCTCTATTTCACTGATCTGCCCATTCAAATCATTCATATTAATCCTATCTGTATCTATTTTTATCTGATATCCAGACTCTTCCTTCTGTGAAAAAACACTAAGAAACGAAAAGTGACTCATTGCTGCCTCTATTCCTGTCGCAGTACCAACTATTATCAGCATTATGATTGCTGCTACCCAACCATTTTTTATTCTTTTATGCGTAAATTTTTTGTCACGAACTCTGTTTTCTAAATCTGTTGCCGGATTTATTTCATCAAAAGTATCTTTATAAATTTCCTTGTACTCTTTCATCATTTCCAACCTTCTTTCTCCAACTCGGTTTTTAACTTCATTCTTGCTCTATATAGCCGCGTTTGTATTGCCGATTCTGACATATGCATAATATCTGCTATTTCACCGACCTTATAATCCTCGTAATAATATAAATGAACAATTTCTCTCTCTTTCTGTGTAAGGTTGTCTAATGCATAATAGAGATCTGATTTTTCCGGTGTGGAAAATGACAGTTTTTCCAATTCGCTCTCTGCCGCCCGCTTCTTCATCCATGGAGTTCTGAATAAAGAATTACATTCATTTATAGATACTCGTATGAGCCATTTTTTCATATGTTCAAAATCTGTAAATGTTTTGTTACATTTCCACAATTTTTCATATGTAGTTTGTACTATATCCTCTGCATCTGCTGTATTTCTGCATGCGTTCAATGCCACTTTATATATGCTTGACATATAAAGGGTTACAGCTTTTTCGTATTCTATGTTGTTCACTATGATCCCCTGTTATTTCCGCTTCAAATTTTTCTGTTCTAATATATAAACGCTTTACATATACCAATTATCACATAAAATACAAATTTTCTAAATATTTTTTATGTATAACAAAAAGAAGCCCCGACCGAAATCGAAGCTTCAAAATTCATTAACTATTTCGCCTGGAATTTCTTCGCAAGCACCTTTGTCAGGATATTGATAAGGAATACGATTACGAGAAGCACAACCGCAATTCCAAATGCCTGGTCGAATTTTCCTTCACTTGTCGCTGCAAGGTAGAGCTTGATGGTAAGTGTTCCACCTGACTGCATTATCTTTGAGAAATAACCGCTGGCAACCTTTGGAAGCATTCCTGCACTTCCTGCTGTAAAAAGGAGTGCTGCTGACTCACCTACTATTCGGCCGATTGCAAGGATAACACCTGTGATGATTCCCGGCATGGCAGATGGCAACAGGATTGTGCGGATGGTGTGCCATTTTCCGGCTCCGAGTCCGACCGCTCCGTGTCTGTAGCTGTCCGGTACAGTTTTCAGTGCCTCCTGTGTATTTCTTGTGATGAGAGGCAGCACCATGAGTGTCAGTGTCAGTGAACCTGTCAGGATACTGTAGCCAAAGCCAATTGTCTGTCCGAAAAACATCATTCCGAAGAGACCGAAGATGATTGACGGTATTCCTGCAAGTGTCTCTGTGGCAAACTCTATTGTGGATACGAGCTTACCCGGCTTTGCATACTCATTCAAGTACACGGCTGCTCCCACTCCGACAGGAGTTGCTATGAGCATGGTGATAATTATGATGTAAAGTGTATTGAGCAGGTTGCCCGCTATTCCGACGGTGCCTCTTAATACAGATGTCTCGCTGGTCAGAAACTGCCAGTTTACCTGGCCGATTCCCCTGACAAATACATATATGATGATTCCCGCAAGCAGCACTACCGATAATGCTGCACACAGATATATGAAAAAATATACTACATCATCGCCTATTCTGCGGCGTTTTCCATTTATACTAGTCATTTTCCACAGCTCCTTTCTTTTTGAGTTTCATAAGGGTGAGGTTGATTATCATGATAAACACAAAAAGCACAAGACCTACTGAGAAAAGCACCTGTCTGTGAAGTCCGCTGGCGTATCCCATCTCGCTGACGAGCTGTGTGGTAAGGAAACGCACTGAGTTGAACGGAAGTGGAAAGCTTACCGTTCCACCGGCTACCATGTTGATAGCCATCGCTTCTCCGAGCGCACGACCTATTCCGAGCACAATTCCTGTCATGATTCCTGACTTTGCTGCTGGAACCGTCACTTTAAATATTGTCTGTATCTTTGTTGCTCCAAGAGCAAGGGATGCCGCTCTCATCTGCTGCGGTACTGCCTGTATTGATGATACGCTCATGTTGATTACCGTAGGAAGAATCATGATTGCAAGCACTATGATTGCTGCAAGCAGATTTGATCCGCCGGTAAACTGATGTGTTGCTGAGTTTGCAAAAATATGTTTCTCCAGCTTGTATAATACCGGATTAAGTATCATAAGTCCCAAAAGTCCATAGATTACTGATGGAATGGCTGCAAGCAGCTCTACTGCCGGCTGCACTACCGCTGAGAGCTTTTTGTTTGACACCTCAGTAAGAAATACTGCCGTAAGAAGAGCAATCGGTACTCCTATGAGTATAGATACTGCTGTTCCTATAATGGATGTGAGGATTATGTACAATATTCCGTAGCTTGGGTCTGCCGCTGTCGGCGCCCATTTTGTTCCGAATAAGAGGTTTAACACTCCGACCTTGAAAAATGCCGGTGCGCCTTTAAGGAACATATAAATTGTTATTGATAATACTGCGAATATTGCCACAACCGCACATACCGTGAATATTATTTTGGCAACATTCTCTACTATGGATTTATGTTTCATTTAATACTCCTTGTTTCAAAAAGTTCCCCAGGAAACCTGCCATTTCCTGAGGAAACCCTGTATCTTGTCGATATGTATTAATACTGATGTCTAATATCGATGTCTGTATTTTGTATTATTTTTTACTTATACTTACTAGCGATGTCTCGTATCGATGTCTGTATTTTGCATCATTAATATGCCCGATAATTTCTACTGAGGAAGGATAAGACCTACCTTCTTGATAACTGCCTGTCCCTCATCTGAGTTTACATAGTCAAACCAAGCTTTAACAATATCGTTCTGCTCGTCAATCTTGCCCTTTGTAGCCATTACGAATGGACGAGAAAGGAGATATTTGCCTGCTACAATGTTTTCCTCTGTTGCCTCTACTCCGTCAATTTTCATTGCTGTTACTGTATCATCAAGCACGTCAAGTGAAACATATCCGATTGCTCCCGGTGTTGAGCCTACCTTTGCAAGAACTGCTCCTGTTGAGTCAAGCTCCTGTGCATATTTGCACTGATCCTTTACATCAAGAAGCTCCTCGAAGGCTCCTCTTGTACCAGAAGCTGCCTCACGGCCGATTGCTACGATTGCCTCATCTTTTCCACCAAGGTCTTTCCAGTTTGAAATCTCACCTGTGTAGATTTTCTTTAAGTCATCTGATGTAAGCTCTGTTACTGAGTTGTCCTTGTCTGTGATTACTGCGATTCCGTCGATTGCTACGATGTTTTCCTCAACACCGTTTGCTTTCTCATCATCTGTAAGTGCTCTCGATGAATCTCCGATATCTACGCTTCCTGCTGATACTGACTCGATTCCTGAACCAGAGCCTGTATACTCTACTGTTACTGTTACTCCAGGGTTTTTCTCCATGAATGACTCCTTGAGCGCCTCACAAAGCTTCTCCATTGAAGTACTTCCTGCAAGTGAAAGTGAACCGTTTAAGTTCTCATTTGATGTACCTTCATCTGCGCTTGTATCTGCATTGTTGTCTGCTCCGTCTGAGCCTGAGCCACATCCTGTAAATGCTGCTGTCATCATTGTTGCAGCAGTTGCTAAAACTAAAAGTTTTTTCATACGATTTTTCATTTTAATTTCCTCTTTCATTACTTTCTTGAATTTATTTCTTTGTTTGTTACAACTGATATAGTAATGGGGAAATGTAAAATGCAAAATCATTAGTGTGTAAAATGCATGTAAAAAAATATTTTTTGTGTACAGGTTATTTATCTTCAAAAGTGGAGAATATAATCTCCATTTAATATACTAACATGGCTTAAATGAACTTAAAAAATCCGATGCTCTTTAAAAGCGTCGGATTTTTGCCTATGCATTATTGTCTTGTATGAATAATATAAACTATGCATTATTACTTTCTATAAATGAAATAAACTCAGCCGCATTTCTCGGTTTTGAGAAATAATAGCCCTGGATATAATCTATTCCAAGCTCATCAAGCTTTGCAAACTGCTCCTTCTCCTCAATTCCCTCAGAAACAATCTCAAGCTTTAGCTTTTGAATCATGCCCATTGCGGCATCCATAACCGGCTTGCCCTTTCCGTTGTCGAAATATGCATTTGTCATGCCTCTGTCAAACTTGACAATGTCAATCGGCATATCAACAATATAGTTTAAATTTGACTGACCTGTGCCGAAATCATCCAGCGCAAACCTCACTCCCACCTTGCGAAGGGCATTCATATTATCAAGCAGTATCTTTTTTTCAGTGATAGATGCAGACTCTGTAATCTCAAGCACAATATCATTTGCATCTACATGATATTTCTCCATAATTGCAATAAAATCCTGTGCTAAATGGTCATAGGCACACTGCACCACCGACAGATTGCATTCAATATACTCAAGTCCCATCGCATGTATATCATGCTGTACAATAAATCTGCACACCATCTCAAACACGCGCTCTCCAAGCCGTAAAATGAGTCCCCGCTTCTCGGCCACAGCGATAAATCTGCCCGGAGGTATTATATTTCCCTCGCGCGACCTTATTCTGACAAGCGCCTCCGCAGAGGTGAATTTATGCGTTTTAGTGTTATAAATAGGCTGATAAAATACCTCAACACGGTTATCGCGCAACGCCTCTATTATCTTATTCTCAACCGAATTTTCATCATATATGTGCTCAATGACCTCATTATTTATGAGCATCACGCCGCGCCCCGTAAACTCAGCTCTGTTACGCTTTGCATATTGAAAAAATCCCAGTATATCCGATGGTCTCCGCACAAGCTCCGTGGAGCTTAGATAATATATCTCCCCAAAGAGCATCGTCATATTGTCCTTACCCCATGGCTTGTCAAACCTGCGTTCCAATATTCCGATTGTTTTTTCTGCGCAATCAGCATTCTCAAAAACCAGCAGATACTCATTTGCCGAGCTTCTAAAAACATAATTATCGGGTAAATTTTTTATAAATGAAACAACCTCGAAAAAAATACTTTTTTCCATCTCGCTTGAGAAAAAATCATTTCCATTGCCTCCATAGCGAATACACACTATCGATACATCCTTATCCTGTCCGTATGCCTCCTTCATGTATTCAAAAAAGGCATTGAGATTGAAAAATCCCGTATCTCTGTCAATATTTGCCATCGGATTTTCAAGCATAATAAAAATGATAAGCACACCTATCATACTCGCAAAGCCGACAATCAATATTTTATTATTCAAAAACTGGATAACCGCCGCCGAAAACATCAGAGCCACCCAGACCTGCATGCTCTTTCTTCTTCTCGGGTTTATAACCTGACTGTATTTTTTTGTCAGCAATAAAATAAGCCCCAGCAGAGTTACTGTTACTGCATATGTTATAATAACTGCCGGACCATATGTATAGACTATATTATCGGAGTCATAAATTTTAACCGGCACAGACATTATCAGAATGTTCGTTATAATTCCAAATATCCACAGCCTCTTTCTCCATTTGCACTCAAGCTCTTTTTTCCTGAAAATATCCACGCATATATACCAGAAGGCCACCATGGCAACCCATGTAACCGTCCAGAGATATAATTTGCAAATAATATTTATAGCTGTGAGAGGATATACGGCTCTTTTTTCAATTGCAACTAGTGAAAAAATATCGAAAAAAAGTGACAGCATGCCTGCAATCCATACCTCAACAAATGCCCGCGATGTGTGTAATATAATCTTTTTCTGCGAAACATAAAAATACATTATAACGAACATCACCGCTATGGCACACATTTGTGCAACAATATTCATATCCCCTATTTCCTGTCCCTTTCTTAAATCAAGCCAATACACTAGTACTATTTTACCGCCATTCTATCCATAAAGCAATATATTACTTTGATTTCCAAAGAACAAAATAAACAGTAATAAAAAAACACGCTATGCGCGTGTCCCAAAATAAAATAGATAGTGACTGTCCAAACAGATATCAATAAATAAATCGGCGTGACAAGATTCGAACTTGCGACCTCTACGTCCCGAACGTAGCGCTCTACCAAACTGAGCCACACGCCGTCTGCAATTCGTTTTGCAACTACTAAATAATATCACAACGTAATAATTTTGTCTACCCCATAATATATATTTATGGTATGATTTATGCGGTAAAATATGATAATAATTTACACAGTTGTGCCCAGCCTAACAACAGGGTATGAAAATCATAAGGAGAAAACCATGACAAATCAGACAAATCACACAAATCACATAAATAAAACTGCTATAATAACCGGAGCTTCACGCGGTATCGGTGCCGCCATTGCCAAAAAGCTGGCTTCCTGTGGCTATAACCTCTCACTTTGCTGCCGCAATTCATCTGACAGGCTAAAGGCTCTGGCTGATGAGCTTCACTGTACATACGGAATTGAGGTGCTATGCTACACCGGAAATGTAGGAGACTTTTTCTTTGCCAAGGATATGGTTACGAATACCATTTCCCATTTTGGCCATATAGATGTGCTCATTAACAATGCCGGCATATCGCATATCGGGTTACTGAGCGACATGACACCGGAGGAATGGAACAATATCGTGGCGATAAATCTGACCGGTGTTTTCAACTTTACAAAGCTCGTCATCCCTTACATGGTTGCCGATAAATGTGGCCGTATACTACAGATTTCCTCTGTCTGGGGCAACGTCGGAGCATCCTGCGAGGTGGCATACTCAGCCTGCAAAGGCGGTATAAATGCATTTACCAAGGCACTCGGCAAGGAGCTTGCGCCATCGCATATTCCGGTAAATGCCATAGCCTGCGGTGTCATAGATACCGATATGAACCGCTGCTTTGATGAGACAGAACGCGCTGAGCTGGCCGATGAAATTCCTGCCGGACGCTTTGCCACAGCCTGTGAGGTCGCAGATATGGCTTACTCCGTCATCACTGCACCTGATTACCTCACAGGACAGATAATCACTTTTGATGGTGGCTGGATTTAAAATTGTAATTTTAATTTTTCGTATTTTTTAGATATTTGTTGATTTTTGTAATTATTGTGTTACAATTCACTTATGAATAGTATAAATAACTTTCTATTAGAAAAGCAACTATCAACCATTAGTACAACTGTGCCTGACAGGCTTGATTATCTGATGAGGCTCCACAACTTGACCAACATTGCTCTTTCTGAAATCATGTGCTGTGCAGAATCAACTATTTCAGGCTACAGGACAGGCCGTAGAGTGCCTGACATTTTTGTCATTTGCCATTTAAGTACAATTTTTGGTGTCACACCCAATTATTTTCTTGGATTCACAGACGAAATTTGTCCAACTCACAACTGATTATGTGATATATACAATGCCTTCCGGTATCACTTCACAACCATCACCGGCTGCTAATGCAAATGTCACATAAAATATATTGAAAAATGAAAGGGGGAAATGTTACAGTCTAAGCCAAAACTGTAACGAAAAACAGCCCGGTGCACATATCACAATGTGTTCCGGGCTGCAGATTTTATTGTTATTCTGCCACAAGTATTATCGTGGTTCTCGCAGGAACTCTTATGGTGTTGACACCCAAAAGCTCTGTCTTTGCCGTGAAGTCCTCTCCGTCAAAATACTCTGCATTGGTGTTGGTGTCCACATGCCAGTGTTTTCCGTTCGGAAGCACCGGAAGCTGCATCACAAGCGGCTCCCAATATGCATTCATGCAATAGAATACAATATCATCCTCCGTGTCCTCCTCATTTCTTCCGGCATACATGATGCCGATAAGCTTTGTCTTGTAATCCGTTGAGGCATTGAACGGTGTACCGTTGTGCACACTGATTTCCGGGAACTGGCAGGATGAAGGCTTTGTCATCTTTCTGAGTATAGGATGCTCTTTCCTGAACTGAATCATATGACGCACGAAATCATGGATTTCCTTGAATTCCTCAAGCCTGCTCCAGTCGAGCCATGAAATGATATTGTCCTGACAATATGCGTTGTTGTTTCCAAACTGGGTGTTGCAGAACTCATCGCCCGCAAAAAACATAGCCGGGCCACGGCTGCACAAAAGTGCTGCAAATGCATTCTTTATAAGGCGCCTTCTTAGTCCGTTTACATTTGGATCGTCCGTCTCACCCTCTGCGCCACAGTTCCAGCTATGTCCGTTGTTGTCTCCGTCTGTGTTATTCCAGCCGTTTTTCTCATTGTGCTTTTCATTGTATGAGTAAAGGTCATACAGTGTAAAGCCATCATGACAGGTCAGGAAATTGACTGATGCCTTGTGTCCTCTGCTCTCCGGGCTGTAAAGGTCGCGTGAGCCGGTGATACGTGTGATGGCATTTCCCGCCATACCGTCATCGCCCTTTAAAAAGCTTCTCATGTCATCCCTGTATCTGCCGTTCCACTCAGCCCATCTGTTCCATGACGGGAAGCTTCCCACCTGATACAGTCCGCCTGCATCCCATGCCTCTGCGATGAGCTTCATCTTGCCAAGTACCGGGTCGAATGCCAGCGACTCAAGAATCGGCGGATTGGCCATAGGTGCACCGTTTTGGTCTCTTCCGAGAATGGAAGCCAGGTCAAATCTGAAGCCATCCACTCTGTACTCAATGGCCCAGTGTCTCAGACAGTCTATGATAAAGCTGCGCACAACAGGATGATTACAGTTCATAACGTTTCCACAGCCACTGAAATTGTAGTAGTGTGCATCCGGTGTAAGCATATAGTACACGTTATTGTCTATTCCCTTGAAGGAGAAGCACGGTCCCATCTCATTTCCCTCAGCGGTATGGTTGAACACCACATCAAGAATGACCTCTATGCCATTTTCCTTTAAAGCCTTTATCAGCGATTTCAGCTCGTCTCCCTCGTGGTTGTGCTCCTCGTTGAAGGCATAGCTGGTATTCGGTGCAAAAAATGATACTGTGTTGTAGCCCCAGTAATTGTAAAGCTGCACACCATCGACCACTCTCGCGCTCTCCATCTCATCAAACTCAAAAATCGGCATGAGCTCCACTGCATTTATTCCAAGGTCCTTAAGATACGGAATCTTATCCTTCAAACCGGCAAATGTGCCCGGTGCGCTGACTCCAGAGGACTTATCCTTTGTATAGCCCCTCACATGTGTCTCATAAATCACAAGGTCCTCAAAGGGCTGCTCAAGCTGCTTTATGTTGCCCCAGTCAAAGTTGCTTTTTACAACTCTGGCTCTGTACTCAAAATCCTTGCCACCCTCCGGCTTTTCTCCCCATTTTCGCTGTCCAGTGACCGCTCTGGAATATGGGTCTAAAAGGACATTTTCCTCGTTAAACAAAAGTCCCTTTGCCGGCTCATATGGTCCGTCAAACGAAAATGCATACTCAAATTCATCCGGCTTTATATCATAAACAAGCATGGAGTAGGTATCTCCTATCCTATATGAATCAGGAAACGGAATCCTCGCATACGGCTTTGGTGCCTGTGGCTTGAACAATAAAAGAGTGCACCTTGTTGCTCCATGGGAATTGATGGTAAAGCTCACTCCGTTCGATGCCACGCACGCTCCGTACATTCTGAAAAAGCCCGGACGTATCTTAAATCCCTCTACCACATCAAGCGGCAGCAGGCCTGTATTTACTACATCCTCATGCTTTTCTTCTTTACTGCGCTCTCTCCACATATACATATTGCTCTTTGCTCCCTTACTATATTTGTATGATGGTACATGCCTTTTGTTGCATGACTGCTTTTTATCTTAATTCGTTAAAAAATCGTAACTGCTCAATAGCTTCACAGTTGCAAAATCTGCCATTAATTTACATGAAGCTTTCCAAGCTCATCAATCTCTATATTACTACAATTTTGTGAATATGTGTTCATTAAATTGCATATCTCCTGAGCTTTTTCGCCAGAAGCCACTGTCGGCCTGAAATCATTGTATGAGCTTACGCTGCTTAAGGTGCATGGAATAATCTGCGCATCTATGCCCGGCTGCAATTCACCATTTATCAGAGTAAATGCCTGCTGATAAATCGCCGTGTTCTTGTCTGCCGGATTTTTATTGCCTCCGAAGCAGAAATTTCCAAGGCTGTAGCATATCATTTTGCCGTTATAGACCTCCATCCCCTGCAGCACATGAGGGTGGTTTCCAACAACCAGGTCTGCTCCCCAGTCGATGATACGATGTGCTGCCGCCTGCTGATAGTCATTAGGGTAATGGTCACCTTCTATGCCCCAGTGACAGCATGCGATAACTATCGCCGCTCCCTGCTCACGAAGCTGCGCTATACCGTTTTGGATATATGCCTCGCGGTCGCCGTTTTGTGACAAAAGGCTGACCGACACTATTCCAATCCTAGTCCCATCAGCAGTCTCATAAATACCGGTATGATCATTGAAGCCATATACTATCCCGGCATTGTCGAGCACATTTATCGTATCGTCAAGTCCCCGCTGTCCATAGTCGTATGTGTGATTGTTTCCAAGACTGCAGGCTTCGATGGAACTGCCCGTCATAATTCCAATGTAGCTAGGCTTTCCCTTAAGGTTCCAGCGCTTTTCTACGCGCTCCGTCGCATCCGATAGCACACACTCCAGATTGATGAGTGTCATATCGTCAGCCTCAAAAATATCTCTCACGCCGCCGAAAAAGTAGTCCTGTCCCTTTGAGTCATAATAAGAATTAAAGCTGCCGTCATAGCTTTGCTCCTGATTGTTGCCGAGTGTACAGTCTCCTGTAGCCGTAATCACTATGGTTGACATCTGTGGCTGCTGTGTATCCGCTTCTGTTGCCTCAGCTTTGGTTGCATCAGACTGTGTACTCTCTGTACCTTCTGCCGTACTGTCAACTGCGTTATCCTCTGCTTTTCCGGCATCCGATGTGTCTCTAACTACATCAACGCCATTCCGGTTAGAGGCTTCCTTTATATTATCTCCAATATATTCTTTTCCTATGAGCGCTCCCGCCATAATGATGCATAAAACCAAAAGCACACATAATAGAATTTTTAATCCCTTGTTTTTCATAATTTTTCCTCATATGTAATCTTATACTGTGTTGTATTTGATATGTTATATTATACTTTTATGTTATTATTCCGGCATACCCCGTCATAATAACAGACTTTATTCAAAAAATCATACCCTTAGAATATCAACCGTGTGCGCACTTGCTCCCATCAGGTCTGCTCTCTCACATGTTGAAAGATGATACTGTACAAACATATCAAACTCTTCCTCGTCAAGAGCATTCAAAAATGGCCTGATATAATTTGCCGCGCCATCGGCTGCTATTATCTTTTCGCGTGTAAGGGCTGCCTGTGCATTTAATGCCTCTATATCTTCCAATCGGACAAAACTGTACAAATCATTAGCTTTTTCTGTACAATGGAAGCTCTCATCGAGCATTCCACCCTCTATGCCCTCTTTTATATGCTTCTCCTTTATGGCATAGGTTATCACGCTGTACTCATTCATAATGTATGCCACAAGTATGTATCCACCCGGTTTTGTCACCCTTTTTGCCTCATTCAATGCGGCAAGCTTTTCCTCCGCCGACTTCAGATGATACATAGGTCCGAATACGAGTGTGAGGTCAAATTCATCGTTTCCAAACTTTTTAAGCTTTGTGGCATTGCCCTGGTATGCCTTTACTTTATCGCTCTTTTGCCTCAGCCTGCCGAGGTTATGCTTAACTAACTCGAGTGCTGTCACATCATAGCCCTCCTCGGCAAGAGGCACTGAGTATCTGCCCGTTCCCGCACCGACATCCAGTATTTTGATCTGTGAGCGAAGATCAAGCTGCTTCTCATTCATCAAGCTGCCAAGACAATCGTGTATATACTTCATGGAGGTGATAAACTCTACCCTGCCGTGACGGCTGTTCAGGCGCTTTTCCTCGTTGAATTTGTTATAGTATTCTTCTAATTCTGTCACGTATATTCCTCCCTGTATTATTCCTCGATATGCTCGCGTCCCTGCGCAATGATTGTGCGCACATGTCCGTCGGCAAGCGAATAAAACACTGATTTGCCCTCACGTCTGCTGTTTACGAGCTTGTTTGCCTTTAATATCCTAAGCTGATGTGATATGGCGGACTGTGTCATGTTGAGCACCTTTGCAAGGTCGCAGACGCATACCTCCGCTTCAAACAACACAAAGAGGATTCTGATCCTGGTGGAGTCGCCAAATACCTTAAAAAGCTCTGCAAGGTCGTAGAGCTCGGTTTCCTCAGGCATTGTATCATTTACTATTTTCAGAAGGTCTTCGTGGATTTCGTTGCAGTCGCAACATTCTATCTGTTCATTTATGTTTTCGCTCATGGTGGTGTCCTTTCTGCGTTATTTTTGCGCTATATTGCGTTATTTTTACTTTATTGGCTATAGGGCGGGTGCTCCGCATAAATTGCATATGCCCTCGCTCAGTATTGCGATATTAAGACTCTGTAGGAATTATGATTTAGGTTTTGGCTATAGGACGCAACCGGCTTTTAGCGCCGTCCGTGGCGCTAACGCCTTGTCCGTACGTCCATGCACGGACATTGCTGTGTTTTGACATAATTCCAACAGACTCTAAATATCTCCATATTCGCGATGTCACATGCAATTTCTGCAAGCACCCTTTGGTTTTGGCTCATTGAAGGGTATGGACGCGTCGTATTGGCGGGAGCGTAACTGCTCAGTGCCTTCGCAGTTACGGGGCTGGTCCGGATGCGTGTAAGGGCACTGCAGGAATTTACTTAGCTTTTGTTTATTAGCTATTGCCGTTTAATTGTCTTTTGTTACTGTCACACTTTCGTGTGAACAGTAACTTCTTTTATTATACGCGAAAGACAGAGTGCACCTCTTGGGTGCATTCTGTCTGGTATTTTTTATATAGTGGTTTTATGGCATTTTGATATCTGCTCTTTGATATCTGCTCTTTTGGCTCTATGCATTTAGAGCTTGTGTACGAATAATGCGCGGATTGCATTTAGCACTGCTATCACCATTACTCCTACGTCTGCAAATATTGCGAGCCACATATTGGCTATTCCGACTGCTCCGAGCACTAGGCAGATCAGCTTGATGCCTATTGCGAAGTATGTGTTTTCATATACTATTCGCAGGCATTTGCGCGATATTTTTATTGCTTTTGCTATCTTTAGCGGATCATCATCCATGAGGACGATATCTGCGGCTTCGATTGCCGCATCTGAGCCCATGGCGCCCATTGCAATTCCGATATCTGCTCTTGAGAGCACCGGTGCATCATTGATTCCGTCTCCGACGAAGGCGAGCTTTTCTTTGCTGCCCTTTCTTGCGAGCAGTTCCTCCACCTTTGCCACCTTATCACCCGGTAATAGCTCACTGTATACTTCATCAATTCCCAGCTCTGCTGCTACTGAGTCGGCTACTGTCCTCGAATCGCCTGTAAGCATTATTGTACCTTTTATTCCGGCTTTTTTCAATGCCTTTATTGCTGCCGCTGAGGTTGGTTTTATCTTATCTGAGATAAGGATATAGCCCTCATATCTGCCGTCTATTGCGATATGGACTATGGTGCCGACCTTGTCAGTTTCACTGTAGCTTAAGCCCAGCTTTTTCATAAGCTTGTAGTTTCCTGCCGCTACAGATACGCCATCTACCTTTGCGGTGATTCCGTGGCCGCTGATTTCCTCAACGTCTGTCACGCGGGTTCTGTCGATTCCCTTTCCATATGCCTTCTGTAAGCTCCTGCTGATTGGATGCGATGAGCTGCTCTCTGCAAGTGCTGCGTACTCGAGCACCTTTTCTCTATCGAGCGTATTGTCGTAGACTCCTGCCACCTCGAAAACGCCCTCTGTCATGGTGCCGGTCTTGTCAAATACAACGTATCTGGTCTGTGATAAGGTCTCAAGATAGTTTGATCCCTTTACAAGAACACCCTCGCGGCTGGCGCCTCCGATTCCTGCAAAAAAGCTGAGTGGAATACTGATGACCAGCGCGCACGGACAGCTTATTACAAGGAAGGTAAGTGCCCTGTATATCCATATGCCCCACTGTGGTTCAACTGACATGAAAAGTATTCTGACAATCGGTGGCAGTATCGCAAGTGCAAGTGCACTGTAGCAGACTGCCGGAGTGTAATACTTGGCAAATTTTGATATGAAGTTTTCTGATTTTGATTTCTTTGAGCTTGAATTTTCAACGAGGTCAAGTATCTTTGAAACCGTTGATTCGCCAAACTCTTTGGTCGTTTTAATCTTTAAAACACCGGACATATTGATGCATCCGCTGATTATCTCATCACCGCATTTTGCATCCCTCGGCACGCTCTCACCTGTAAGCGCGCTGGTGTTTAATGTAGATGAGCCCTCAACTATCACACCGTCGATAGGAACCTTTTCTCCGGGCTGTACCACGATTACCGAGCCGATAGCAACCTCATCAGGATCAACCTGGGTGAGCTTTCCGTCCACCTCAATATTGGCATAGTCGGGTCTGATGTCCATGAGCTCGCTGATATTCTTACGGCTCTTTCCGACTGCATAGCTCTGAAACAGCTCTCCTATCTGGTAGAAGAGCATAACTGCTATAGCCTCTGTATAGTCACCATTCTCATAGAGCGCAACCGCTATCGCACCTACAGTGGCAACCGCCATCAGGAAGTTTTCATCAAATACCTGCTTGTTTTTGATTCCCTTAAATGCTTTTTTCAGGATATCGTATCCTATAACCAGATAAGGCACCATGTAAAGCAGGAACCTGATAATTCCCTTAACCGGTATGAAATGTAATATAATCATGAGTACCGCTGCGATTATGATACGCGCAAGTACTTTTTTCTGCTTTTTATTCATACGCCATAGCTCCATTCATTATAATCTCTTGATAATCGCCCTTACTATAGCGCAGGCATTGAAATAATAACATTTGTCATTCCTGCGCCCGGCAATTTATAAGAAAATCTCGCAGTCGTCCTCTACCTTTTTACAGTTCTTAAGAACCTCCTGCATAACCGCCTTTGCATCCTGTCCCTCTTCAAACTCAACGCTCATCTTGAGTGTCATGAAATTGACTGTAGCATCCTTTACACCTGCTGTATTCTTTGCGGCATCCTCCATCTTGTTGGCGCAGTTAGCGCAGTCTACATCGATTTTGTAAGTCTTCTTCATAGTGGTGTTCTCCTTATTTTCATGAATTATTTGTTTTACTGTACGTTTTTATTGAACATATGAATGATTGTTCATATGTTAATTTTATTATAGCACCTTTTGCACTGTTGTCAATACACAATGTGCATCTACACAAAATTTATTCACATACCCTAATCACATAATTAATCTCATAGTTTATGATTCAGGCTTCATCTGTGATATTTTCTTTCCAGCTGCTTCCCTCTTCTATCCCATTTGCCGTAAGCCATTCATCCTCAACCTCTACATGACGCTGTCTGCCGTTTTCGTCCTCGAGATAAACCACGCATTTTGCTTTTGCGCCATCCGCTCTTTCCTCACAGCCAAAATCAGCCTCATATATGTGTGTTACCGTATACATCTTCACTCTACCTTCTTTCATATGATTTTGCATGACATAAATATATAGAAACTTCCCACATGTACAGGTGGATGTGTCCACTCTAAATATCATGTGGGAAGTTGTTTATCGACTATATTTATGATTAGAGGGGCAAAATACCTTTTGACCCTTTAATCATAATGCTGCTTTAATCGCCGCAAGCAGCTCATCATATGTCTCATATGCAGGAAGCTCAGGGTAGTCCTTCTTGATGGCATCTGTGCTTCTGAAAAGGAAACCTGCCTTGCTGGCCTGTATCATGCCTAAATCGTTATGGCTGTCACCGCTTGCGATGGTATCGTATCCGATAGACTGCAGTGCCTTTACAGTTGTAAGCTTTGACTGCTCACATCTCATTCTAAAGCCTGTAATCTCGCCATCTTCAGCAACCTCAAGCTCGTTACAAAAGATTGTCGGCCAGCCGAGCTTCTTCATGAGCGGGCCTGCAAACTGTGAAAATGTATCACTGATGATGATTACCTGTGTGATTGAACGAAGCTCATCCAAAAACTCCTTTGCGCCAGGCATCGGATCTATCTTTGCGATTGTCTCCTGGATTTCTTTTAATCCGAGTCCATGCTCCTTTAAAATATTTATTCTATAGTTCATGAGCTTATCATAATCAGGCTCATCTCTTGTTGTCTTCTCAAGCTCAGGAATGCCTGTCTCCTTTGCAAATGCAATCCAGATTTCAGGTACCAATACTCCCTCAAGGTCTAAGCATACAATATTCATTTTGATTCCTCCGTGTGTTTTATTCTGTGGATTTCGATGAAGCTCAATATAATTGTCAGGTAACAATTCGAGCCACCTTGAATAATTACATTTCATTTATAGTTCACCGATTTAATCCAGTAAAGTATATCATACAAGACGACGGTCTACAATAGAATTATACGTGATTTTTCAAAGGATTTTCTGTAAATCATTATTACCGTCCATTACTCTCGTCGGCTTTTTCACGCTCACCGGCTTCCGCAGAGAAGACGCCCTCATCATCTATGATGTTTCCGCTATCAACATGCTTTTTCAGGATATTGTTAAACGCATAATCCCAGATTTTCTCTGAGCCAAGTGCTGTGCGCTTATTTCTGCCGAGTATCTGCGACAGCCTTACGCTGTGCTCACGCCATGAGAGCCCGCCCGACGCATCGTTTAGGAGCATCGGCTGGATATTGTCCATGGTGTGGGCAAATTTGGCTTCCGGCGTCTGCTGCGCCTCAAATTCCTCCCACAGCTTTAAAAGCGGCTCGCCCTGTTCCTTTGGCAAAAGTCCGTATATACGCTCCGCCGCCTTCTGCTCACGCTCATGCTGTGTGGCCTTGCCTGCCTCATCATAGGCATATGTATCTCCTGCGTCAATCTCTACTATGTCGTGTATCAAAAGCATTCCTACTGTCTTTAGCACGTCTATCTTCTCATTGGCATACTCGCTCAAGAGCATGGTCATGATAGCCATATGCCAGGCATGCTCCGCATCATTTTCCTTGCGGCTTGCATCAGCTAAATAAGTCTGGCGGAATATCTCCTTTTCCTTGTCGATTTCTCTGATGAAATCAAGCTGTTTTTCTAATCTTTCTTTTTGCTGCATCATTTTACTTGTTCCTTCTTCCTATCCTATCCGATTTTTAAATATGGTCTCAAGTGTTTAATCAATTCATGTACTTTTGTGCCTGGAGCTGAACTTGCAGGAGTTTTTCCTTCATTCATTGCATCCAAGCGTTCAGCATTTGTTATTGCAAAATCCATGAAAGGTCTCAGAATTTGGAACATATCTGCCCTTCCCTTTGAATATTCTCCCTGTCCAATATTCTTTAACCATTCAGATAGTTTTGGCCAGTAATCACTTCTATGAATATCTGACTGAACAAAACTGAAATGAAGCAAAAACCAAAGTTCAATACACTGATTTGACCAGATAGCATGATATTGTGTTTCCTCTGTAGACATATTAATGCATAATTCATTTGTTTTATTGATGCGTTTTGCCGGAAAATCATCAGTATCATAGACTATCCAGACATGCTTATATCCATTCGGATTGTTCATGACCAGATTCATTGCCTTATCCAAAAGACTAAGCGTATTGTCTCCTGCACCATGAATGTCAAGCTGAATTTTATCTCGATACTGACTGTTTATGATTGTCCTGATTGCTTCGAAATACTGTGGTTCTGTTTCAGTTCCTTCTGTTACTATCAAATGGTACTCTGGACATATCAATATATTCTTATCTCGTCGCGGTTTCATCCAACTCTTTCCTAAATCACTTTTCTTCGGAGGTTTTAAACTCATTGCCAATCTCCTCCTGCCAGCATATTTGTAAGATATGGATCTGCACCATAACGCCCTTCCAGATATTGTTTATCATAGGCTGCAGTACTATTTACTCGTTCATTGTTTTCTCTTCTGATTTCATATAGGGAATATATTTCACTTTCGTGCCTTTCATTTTCTGCCGCAAACCAAATTTCATCCCGTCTGAAAACTGTATTTTTCATTGTTGTCATATCATGGGAAGTAAAAAGTAACTGCGCTCCCTTTTTGTTTACATTCTTATTCTTAAACAATGAAATTACATAACGAAGCAGCTTAGGATGCAATTTTGCATCCAATTCATCAATAATCACCAGCCGACCTTCTTGCAGTGCTAACAAAATCACAGGTAATGCCGCAATCATTTTCTTTGTTCCATCTGACTCATCATTAAAACTTAATTCATAAATCTTTCCCTCTATCATACGCTGTGTATACAGTTCATGATTTTCTTCATCATACCGATAACCTGATACATCAATATCAACATCATTTAGTGCACGAACAATTTTCTTTCGATATGATTCATCATCAGAAAACATTATTTGTCTGTCTGCAATCGGATTTGCATAGTTTTTGACAATGCATGATTCAAACCACTTCTGAACTTCCACAATTACCGGTATATCATAGTTGATTGCCAAAAAAGATAAATATGGCATCTTGGGGTTTACCGAGCGGTTAATACTCGCTTTATTGATGCTTGCACCCAATGTAATTTCAGCACCTTCCCTATCAAAAACCATACCCGTTCTCTTTCCACCAATGGATTTCCAATACAGAGATTCTTCAACAATGTCATCCCCACATATTGATAAGTTGTACCTGTATTCATTTTTTTCCTGTCGGAAATACACTTCAAATTCTGTCGGCATTTTCCTAGATATTTCATTAAAATAGAATGGTGCCGCACTTATCTTCTGCTGAATAATAATCTTTTCTCTTGCCTTCTCCAATTCATATATTGGCTTAACCACTGTAGAAATCAAACATGAAAGAGCTAGTAACAGATTGGTTTTCCCGCCACCATTCGGACCATATATAACCCCTACGGGAAGAAGTGCATCTGCTTTCTCGCTTTTTAACAACGATTCTGAAAACTCCGGAATAGATGTTGCCTGAAAATCGAATGTTGTTGTTTCTTTATATGATTTAAAGTTTTTAAAAGAAAATTGACACAGCATCCTGATATTCCTCCCTCTGAACTGTCTTATTTGCACTTATTATATAATTAATATATTCGTTTTTCAAGTTTTATACCCATATTTCATAAATTTTATTTTTGAAATATGGGTATAAAAGTCATTTTTCTGATTTTATAATATTATTTTAAGTTTCCTTAGAAAATCTCCTTTACATACATAAAAATACAATGCCTCTACAGCGCATCCTTCATTGCTTTAACATACTCACCGACATACTTTGGTGAAGCCTCACCATACTCATCGATTATCTTGATGATGGCAGAGCCCACAATGGCACCATCCGAGATATCTGCCATCTTCTTTGCCTGCTTGGGTGTTGAAATGCCAAAACCGATAGCACATGGCACATCTGTATTTTCTCTGATTACCTTGACTATTGAAGCCAGATCTGTCTTAATCTCGCTTCTTGTACCGGTGACTCCGAGGCTTGAAATCACATAGATGAAGCCGGTTGCCTCCTTTGCTATCATCGCAATGCGATCCTTTGATGTAGGTGCGATAAATGAAATAAGGTCCACATCATATTTCTCGCAGAGTGGTAAAAACTCTTCCTTTTCCTCATATGGGATATCCGGCAGAATGAGTCCGTCAATGCCTATTACCTTACATGTACTGATAAACTTTTCTGCGCCGTAAGAGTAAACCACGTTTGCATATGTCATGAAAACCATAGGAATTGTGACATCTTTTCTCAGATCTCTCACAAGGTCAAAAACCTTGTCTGTTGTAACTCCGGCTGCAAGTGCCTTTATGTTGGCGCCCTGGATTACAGGTCCCTCTGCTGTAGGATCAGAGAATGGAATACCAAGCTCTATAAGGTCTGCTCCGTTTGCAACTGCTTCTCTTACGATTTTTGCGGTTGTCTCTAAATTTGGATCACCGCAGGTGATAAATGGTATAAACGCCTTGCCATTTTCAAACGCACTTCTTATCTTACTCATAAATATTCTCCCCTCTGTATCTTGCTATTGCCGCGCAGTCCTTGTCGCCTCTGCCTGAAACAGTAACAACGATTATCTTGTCCTTGTCCATTGTAGGCGCCAGCTTCATGGCATATGCCACTGCATGTGAGGACTCGATTGCAGGGATGATTCCCTCTGTCTTTGCGAGGTATTCAAAAGCATTTACCGCTTCATCATCTGTTACAGGTACATACTGCGCTCTGCCGATATCGTGCAGATATGCGTGCTCCGGTCCGACTCCCGGATAGTCAAGTCCTGCAGAAATAGAATAAACCGGAGCGATCTGTCCGTATTTGTCCTGACAGAAATATGACTTCATGCCGTGGAAAATACCAAGACGGCCTGTATTTACTGTGGCTGCAGTCTCAAATGTATCTATTCCTCTTCCTGCTGCCTCGCAGCCGATGAGCTCAACTCCCTCATCCTCTATGAAGTTGTAAAAGCTTCCGATGGCATTTGAGCCGCCGCCCACACATGCGATAACCGCATCAGGCAGTCTGTGCTCCTTTTCAAGCATCTGCTCCTTGATTTCCTTTGAGATGACCGCCTGGAAATCTCTTACAATGGTAGGGAACGGATGTGGTCCCATAACTGAGCCCAGGCAGTAATGTGTGTCCGAAATTCTCTTGGTCCACTCTCTCATTGCCTCCGATACGGCATCCTTTAATGTGGCTGTACCTGATGTAACCGGGATAACCTCTGCTCCGAGCAGACGCATGCGGTATACATTGAGCGCCTGACGCTTTGTGTCCTCCTCGCCCATGAATACAACACATTCCATCCCCATAAGGGCTGCGGCCGTTGCTGTTGCCACGCCGTGCTGACCGGCTCCGGTCTCAGCTATCAGTCGGGTTTTGCCCATTTTCTTTGCAAGAAGTGCCTGACCTAATACGTTGTTGATCTTGTGGGCTCCTGTATGGTTTAAATCCTCTCTCTTAAGGTATATTTTTGCTCCGCCGAGATCCTTTGTCATCTTTTCTGCGTAGTACAGTCTCGATGGTCTTCCTGCATAATCGTTGAGAAGCTCTGTGAGCTCTCTGTTAAATTCAGGATCGTTTTTGTAATAATTGTATGCTTCTTCTAATTCTTTAACGGCATTCATGAGGGTTTCAGGAATGTACTGTCCTCCGTGAATACCAAATCTTCCGTTTGGATTTGTCATGATGTTTTCCCTTCTGATGTATATTTGTAAATATTTTGTTTTCTGTACTGAATAGTTACAGATATTCTTAAAACCATGAAGATACTTATATATCTCTATTAGCTTAATCGCAATTCATCAAGCTTAGCCTTTTTGTCATCCGCTCTCATCAGCGTCTCTCCGATAAGCACTGCGTCAGCTCCGATTTCACGTATTGCCCTGATATCATCTGTGCTCTTTACACCGCTTTCCGATACAAATATGATGTCATCGGGAATCAGGTCACAAAGCTTTTTGCTGTTAGCTGTATCAACTGTAAAATCCTTCAGATTGCGGTTGTTGACACCTATTATTCTGGCACCGGCTCTTACCGCCATCCCTGCCTCTTTTTCATTGTGTATCTCCACAAGGGCGCTTATGCCGAGGCTGTCACAGACCTTTATGTATTCACCAAGCTGCACCTCTGACAGTATGGAGCAGATTAAAAGCACCGCAGCGGCACCGAGTGTCTTTGCCTGATATATCTGATATTCATCGACCGTAAAATCTTTTCGGATGCACGGAATTGAAACCGTTTTCGCAATCTCCTTAAGATACTCATCCGAGCCTAAAAACCACTTTGGCTCTGTCAGTACCGAGATGCAATCCGCACCTGCCGCCTCGTATTCCCTTGCGATTTCAAGATATCTGAAATCCGGCTCTATAAGCCCCTTTGACGGCGAAGCCTTCTTGCACTCGCATATGAAGCTCAAGTCATCCTTTTTAAGTGCTTTTTCAAATGCAAAATCACAAAGCTTTTCGTTTTTCGTCTGAATCGCGATATTTTTCATTTCCTCAAGGCTTATTTTTTTCTTGTCCTCTGCCACGCGAAGCCTTGAATATTCTGCAAGCTGGTCTAAAATATTCATCGCTTTTCCTTTCCTGTTTTGTGTGCCTAGCTGTTGCTTACCTCGATGAGCTTATCGAGTGTTTCAAGTGCTTTTCCTGAATCAATGATTTCTGCTGCAAGCTCGATACCCTCTTTCATGCTGTCGGCCTTTCCTCCTATATAAAGTGATGCGCCTGCGTTCATGAGTACTGCATTTCTCTTGTGGCCCTTCTGTCCGCCTAAGATATCACGTACAATTTTCGCATTTTCCTCAGGTGTACCGCCCTTTAAATCCTCCTTTGTACAGCGCTCAAAGCCGAAATCCTCCGGTGAGATTACTGTGGTTCTAAACCATCCGTCCTTTATCTCGCATACCTTGGTCGGTGCGCTCATGGAAATCTCATCGAGCTTATCCATACCATATACTACCATTCCACGCTTTACTCCGAGGCTTACAAGCACCTGTGCAAGCGGCTCTACAAGGTACTCATCATACACTCCGAGAAGCTGCATGGCCGGTGAACCCGGATTTGTGAGCGGTCCTAAAATATTGAATACGGTTCTAAAACCAAGCTCTTTTCTGATAGGTCCGACATATTTCATTGATGTGTGATATTTCTGTGCAAAGAAGAAGCACATGCCGACTTTATTTAAAAGCTCCACACATTTATCAGGGCTCTGGTCTATGTTGACGCCGAGCGCCTCAAGGCAGTCTGCTGTGCCGCATAATGAAGAGGCTGCCCTGTTTCCGTGCTTTGCCACCTTCATGCCACCTGCTGCTGCAACAAGTGCTGAGGTTGTTGAAATGTTGAAGCTCTGTGCATTGTCTCCGCCTGTTCCTACGATTTCGAACACATCCATACCTGTTTTCACCTGTACCGCATGCTCTCTCATGGCCGCTGCACAGCCTGCGATTTCGTCTGTTGTCTCAGCCTTTGCACTCTTTGTTGAAAGAGCTGCAAGAAACGCTGCATTCTGGGTTGATGTTGTCTCACCGCCCATGATCTCATTCATCACTACATATGCCTCATCATATGTGAGGTCTTCTTTGTTTACGATTTTTACTATGGCTTCTTTGATCATGATTATGTCCTCCTGTATTCCGGTAATATTTCGTTTATAATTTTGTTTATGATTTTGTTCTGCTATTTGTTTTCAATTCAACAACTAATATATAAATTCATTAAACGCTGCAATTTTCAATTAAGCTTTGATAAAATTACTAAGCATCTGCTTTCCGTCCGGTGTCATGATTGACTCCGGGTGAAACTGCACTCCGTATATCGGATATTCCTTGTGCTCAACAGCCATGATCTCACCATCATCTGTAGTGGCTGTAATCTTTAGGCAATCAGGCATCGTGTCCGCATCTGCAGCAAGTGAATGGTAACGTGCTACCTTTGCTTTTTTCGGGCAACCCTTGAATAAAAGGCTTTCTGTGTCAAACGATACATCCGATTGCTTTCCGTGCATGAGCTCCTTTGCATATGTGACTGTCGCACCATATGCTGCGCATATCGCCTGATGTCCGAGGCACACACCAAGGATTGGGATTTCCTTTCCAAGCTCCTTTGCCACAGCTATTATCACGCCCGCATCCTCAGGCCTTCCCGGTCCCGGTGATAATATGATGCGATCAGGCTTTAAAGCCCTAATCTCTTCAACTGTCATCTCATCATTTCTGATTACTCTGATATCAGGCTCTATCTCGCCGATTAGCTGATACAGATTGTAGGAAAAGCTGTCGTAGTTATCAATCAGTAAAATCATTCTTCCACCTCCTGTGAGACTTCCAGTGCCTTAAGAGAAGCCTTTGCCTTGTTTATGCACTCCTGAAATTCCTTCTCAGGATCTGAATCCGCAACTATTCCCGCTCCGCTTCTCACGAAAACCTTGCCGTTTTTCTTGTAGGCAATGCGGATTGCAATACATGTGTCCATGTTTCCTGTAAAATCTATATATCCGATCGCCCCTCCGTAAATGCCTCGCTTGTTGTCCTCAAGCTCTCCGATAAGCTGGCACGCTCTGATCTTTGGTGCTCCTGAAAGTGTTCCTGCCGGGAGCACTGCCTCTATTGCATCGAGTGCGTCGTACTCTTCTCTTATCTCTCCACGCACTGTCGAGCCTATATGCATCACATGTGAATATCTCTCTATGGAATGAAGCTTTTCTACTTTTACAGTTCCGAATTTACTTACCTTTCCGAGGTCATTTCTTCCTAGGTCCACGAGCATATTGTGCTCTGCGAGCTCTTTTTCGTCCTTAAGCAGCCCTTCCTCAAGCTTTTTGTCCTCCTCTGCTGTGGCACCTCTCGGCCTCGTGCCTGCCAGCGGGAATGTGTGAAGCACTCCATTTTCAAGCTTCACAAGTGTCTCCGGAGATGCTCCCGCAACCTCCACATCGGTTCCCGAAAAATAAAACATGTACGGCGAAGGATTTATCGTTCGAAGCACGCGGTAGGTATCAAAAAGGCTTCCCTCAAACGGTGCGCTCAATCTGTTGGATAAAACTATCTGGAAAATATCCCCCTCTTTGATATGGTGCTTTGCCTTCTCGACCATCTCACAATACTGCTCCTTATCAAAAAGCGGTGTGACCTCACCCAGCAGCTTGCCACCCATATTCTGTTTTTTCTCTCCGTGCATCAGAAGCTCCCTAAGCTGCTTTAGCTCAACAATCGCTTTGTTGTAGCCTGTTTCCGGAGCATCAAGTGACATATTTGCGATTAGTATTATCTTTTGGCACAGATTGTCAAATGCTATTACCTTATCAAAAAGCATCAGATCAACATCCTTGAAATCCTCCGTGTCCCTTGCTTTTCCTCTGATGCTTTTCTCCTTGTAGCCCAGATAATCATACGAAAAATAACCCACAAGGCCACCTGTAAAAGAAGGCAGATAATCAAATTTCGGACTCTTGTACTCTGAAAGAATCTGTCTGATGTACTCTGAAGGATTTTCCGTCTCCACCGAAAGCTTTCCAAGCTTCATGTGACCATCTATACAGTTAATCTCAAGCTTTGGATCATATCCCAAAAATGTATATCTTCCCCAGGCTTCATTGGCTTGTGCTGATTCAAGCAGATAACAATGTGTTGAAACATTCTGCAGAATCCTCATAGCCTCTATAGGTGTGATAAAATCTGATAATATCTCACAGCTTACAGGGAGAATGTCATACTTCCCGGTTTTTGCTATTTCTTTAACTTCGGTCAGTGTAGGTGAAATTTTCATATGCTTACCTCCAAATTTTGTGTTTGTGTGAACAAATGCCCAACATACAGCTCGAATTCGCCTTTTCAAGGCTTCTCCGCAGCTTGCGCTGCTACAATTCTCGCTTTATGTTGTGCAGTCCAATGTTCGTTCGCAAGCTTGCATGCGAGCATGCAGACTTGCAAACTCCATTGTCCCTCTTTGTTCACTAAAAAACGCCCTTGACAGAATTTTAGTTCTGTCAAGGACGAATAATCTTAACTATCCGCGGTGCCACCTTGAATTCACGATAAAGCTCGTGCGCTTGGCAGGATACCAACATATCCCGGGCAAATGACGTATGCCCGCACGTCGCAGAATACTCTGGATGAATGATAAATCCATTTGACTGCGCCCTCAGCGGTCCATTTGACAACTTGTTTCACACCTGATTCTCAGCACCACAGGCTCTCTGTAAAGGCATCATTGCCGTTATCTCCGCTTCAACGGTTTACAACTTATTAAATTGTCGAAACAGTTTAAACTGTTTTCACTTCTTTAACGATTTAATACTTTATCTTGCTAAATTTGTTTAGAGTTTATCACTCCTGTTTGTGTTTGTCAACATATTTTTGCCCCGTTTTTCTAATTATATACATTTTATTATTTTCAAAAACCATATTTAATTGCATTCTGCATAAAACATATTCCCCCATTATTTGATATATTTTGCATTGACATATTTCGTTGCCCTTGCCTGCCCCAATTTCATAACAGAACCTGTTTTTACCATTTTTCCAAGCACTGCTTCTACTGTAGACGGACTCACATCAGGAAGGATATCACAGATTTCGGCTTTTGAGACCGGAAGCACGCTGTTTAAAACTGTCTGCTCAACTCTTTCTGTTTTTTTAAGTTTTTTCCCATTTACAGTAGAAAATCTTTTGTCCAATTCTTTGTAACATTTATAGAGCATAGACAGAAAATTTTTCATATATTCAAAATATGAATTCTCATTTGTATGCCATCCTATAGATGACTCCTGCAATGCCTCGTAGTAAAAATCCTTTGAGTCATTGATTTGTTCCTCAAAGGATACATATTTTCCAACATCATATCCACTTTTATAAAGTAAAAACAATGATAATAATCTGGATACTCTGCCATTACCATCAGAAAACGGATGTATACATAAAAAATCCAATATCACACATGGAATCAGTAACAATTTGTTTATTTTTGGGTTATCCCTTGCATCCATATATGCAAGTACAAGCTGCTGCATTGCTTCGCCTGTATCTGCCGCTGAAACCGGTGTAAAGCGAACTCTACGCCTTCCTCTTTCATCAATCTCCATTATCAGATTGTCTTCCGTTTTGTATTTTCCTGATAGCTCATATCCTGCAAGATTTGTCATCGTTTCATGTATATGCAGAATCATATTTTCACTAAATGACATCTGATCATGCTTAGAATGTATCTCATCCAGTGCATCCCTATACCCTGCGATCTCACGCTCATCATGATTAAGAGGAGCACTGTCACCGTCAACAATCTGCTTTATACGTGCGTCTGTTGTAACAATACCCTCTATCGCATTAGAACCTTTAACAGATTGTACTCTTGCAATCTTTTCCAGCTCAGTATATATACTTTTATTGCTTTCCTTACGCGTATCTGATATAGCATTAAATGCAGTAATTGTTGCTGTAAGATTAACTATCTCAGCCGGTAATAAGCCCTCATCTAAAAAAGAATAGTCAAATATATGCATATTGTCCTCCTGTTATCTGCATATATTTTATCAAAAAATGTGCAGATGCTCAATCAGTATCTGCACATTTTTTAAATAATATTATGCATTAAAATCGTAAACCGGTGTGTGTTTGCACATTAATAACATAAAATCGCCTCGCATTATATAAATTCGATTGATAACCTTATTATAGTTGTTATTAGATGTGTAATCACTCAAAAACACCGACTAATCTAAAGTCTGATTTTAGATTAGTCGGCATTCTGGTTTTCTATAAAATATACTCCATCTGGCGTTCCTTTGTCTTAAGCCCCATCTTCTCATAAAATTTCTCAGCAGATGTGTTTCCGCTCCATACATTGAGAGTGACCTCGTAGCAGCCGAGATGCTTTGCCTCATTCTTGACATATTCAAAAAGCTGCTCTCCGATATGCTGTCCTCTGGTCTTTGCATCTACACACAGATCATCTATGAAAAGCGATGTAAACGGTACCATATTGTTGGAAAACGGCTGCTGTCTTATCTGGCAGAATGCATATCCCATGCAGATATCATCATCATCTGCCGCAACATATATCGGCTTTGTATCGTCCTTTATCATTTTTGCAAGCTCTTCATTTGTATATTTTGTCGTTCCCGGGATAAAAATATCCGGTCTGATATCGGCATGGATCTGAAGCACCTGCTCTAACAATTCTATAAGTCTTGGTATGTCTTTTTCGTGTGCTCTTCTAATATTCATTTTTGAGAATCATCCTTCCTGTTGTCGTTAATGTATAGTTTTTATATTTCAAAATAAATCCAGCATATTATCGAGATAAATGTGCTCTCTGACATGTATCTGATACTGTGGCTTCGTCATATAGTAGAGCAGAAATTCCAGTATCATGGCACTTCCAAGCCCTCTGCCCTCTATTTTAAAATTACTAAAGCCCATCGGCAGATAAGTGTTCTTTATATCGTCTACTCCTATAAATCCCGGATTTTCCATCGCCTTCGAAAAGAGATATCCCTGCCCTGCATCAGGTGCAGTGCAATAATGCTCCGGGCAATCCTCGCCCAGATTTTTGCGGCTAACCGTCTCGTAGCATTTCTTCCTGTCCGTGCAGCCAAACCAGCAGCACTCATTGCACAAAAATTCTACTTTATCCTTTTGATGCTGTGATAATTCTTTCAGTTTATCAAATGATTTGTTCAACCTGAAATCCGGTACCACATAGCGGAAATCCTTTCTGTTTAGCTCTTTTTCAAATTCACAAAAATCCGTCAGAACCTTTGTTGTTGAGGATATAAAATAAAAGTCAGGGTAATTTTCTTTTATGTAATCAAGCAGAATATCTGAGTAGATGATTATGCCGTTTCCAAAGCCCCTGCTTCGCTCATTATCTCTGCCTATATCAAATATCCTGCACAGTTCGTTACATTTTTTGTCAGAAAGATGCTCCTTAGTAAGCAATGAATTGCTAAAGGTAAGTCTCGCGGATATCCCATATTCCTGCATAAGCTTAAGCACTTCCTTCGGATCGTGCTCACCAAAACCGACGCGGCCTCCGCCCCATATGCAGTCTGCCGGTGCACCGTATATTGAGCCTATATCGCACCAGTCATAGAAATATTCCCGGTGCTTGCGGTACAGTGGGAGAAATTCTTTGTATAATTCATAAAATTCAAACAATCCCGGTAGATGATAATACGCTTTCATTTTGACTCCTTATTATGATCTGCTGAACCTGTGCTCATTTTAATAATTTTCAATCACATATTCCTCAAAAAGCGGTAGCGTAAAATACACATATCCCCGTTTCTCTCCCGATACAATTCCCTTTCTTATAAGGCGCTTACGGTACGGATTGAATTCGTTTGTCTCCATCCCAATTGCATCCCTGATTTCTTTTATTTTTCCGCTTTTTATATCTGCAATCCCCTTTGCAACCATGCGATCCTTCTGAGAAAGCTCCGACCAGATTTTGTCATATACAAATTCGCTCAGATACTGTTCATACTCGCCCAAAATGCCATTGTAGTCACCATCATTGTTCCACGTCAGATACCCTAAAACCTGAAATGCAAAAGGATAGCCTTTGGTCAGTCCCGCCATCTGTGCTGCTTTCTCCGGAGATATGTTAAAAATAGTCTTATACTTATTGATTATTGCCGCGTTATTTAATGGTTTGAGCTGGATTTTAGGTGCTCTGTACAAAAATGTAAGGCTCTTCTCATTCTGAAGCTCCTCTATATTTTCATACAATCCTGTTCCTAATAGAAATACAGGCAGCTCCTGTCTTACAAATATCTGAAAGGCTCCGGCAAAAACCTTCATGTACTCACTATTTGTCATCTCATCTATCGTAATAAGCAGTCTCTTACCACTCTTTTTAAGCCTTTCCAAAATCTTTATAATAGCTGTCTCTGCATCTGTAATCGGCTGTGTTCCCTCTATAGATACTCCAAAACCGAAAAATGATAGATCGAGCTTTGCCGATTTTATAAGTCCCGCACATATATTATCACTATTCAATTTTGAAAGCATTGCAGGCAGCAGCTCTGTTGCCGGATTGAGTTCTATAACCACCCAGTCATCATTTTCTCTTAGCCTATGCGAAATTTCTGTCATCATTACTGTTTTTCCTGAACCTCGCACACCGGTAATTATAAACATCTGCTGATTTATTGTATCCGCTGTAAAATTCTCAATTATCTCATTAATCTGTACCGGACGGTCTACCGACTCTAGTGGACTTCTTCCAAATGTAAGCGTGAATGGATTTTGCATATCAGCCTCCCATTTTTACTGTTGTTTACTGTTTTGAATTTGTTTTACTGTCTTTTACTGTTGTTTACTGTTTTGGTTTCATTTTACTGTTGTTTACTGTTTATGTCAAGATTACAGTTAATGATAATTCGTATCATATAAACCATTTATGCTGATTTGCATTTTTGTAGTAACCGGTTGCCGTTGTAAAATAGTTACTGGTCACACTGTCAGGCATGAACAGTAACATAAAATAAACCCCGGAGCGTATTGTATGCTTTGATAGCATATCAATATCTCGCTCCGGGGTTTCTATTTACGCCTGATTTAGTTTAAGAAATTCTGTATGATAACTTCCTCTGCCTCTTCCTCTGTAAGTCCGAGTGTACGGAGCTTGAGAAGCTGCTCGTCGTTTATCCTGCCAATTGCTGCCTCATGTATGATAGCCGCATCGATATTTTTTGCCCTGATTTCAGGGATTGAACCGACCTCTGCATGATCCATGATGATAGAATCACACTGGATATGAGCCTGGCATTTGCTGTTGCCGATGGCATTTGGATGGAAGGTCTGGACTGAGTTTCCTTTTCCTACGGATCTGGAAACAATCTGTGCAGAGCTGTCCTCTCCGTTTAACTGCACCTCGATATTTGACTCCGCCTTCTGCTCTCCATCTGTCATGAGACGCTCTGTGACATAGAGCTTTGCGTCCTTTCCAAGCTCCACATTGGTCTCACGGACTGTAGAATCAACACCCTTTATCTGTGCTGTATCGAGAGTGAAAACAGAATTCTCACCCACAAATATATTTGTTACAGGGTTGAGCACTCTCGCACCTGTTCCGTTTCCCTCGCCGTAGTGCTTTTCCTCATATCGGACATTCGCATTTTTACCTACATGGAAGGTATGGATGCCGTCGTGTCTGCTCTCGTTGCAGCCGCTGTTGTGGATTCCGCAGCCTGCCACAATCCTTACATCTGCGCCATCCTCCACATAGAAATCGTTGTATACAAGGTCTGTCATGCCTGATTTGCTGAGTACTACCGGGATATAGACAGCCTCTCCGTCGGTCTTTCCATCAATATAAATATCAATGCCGGGCTTGTCCGTCTTTTTCTTTATCTTGATATGCTCGCTGTCTCCGTGGCAGATTGATGTGCCGTTTTCACGCAGATTAAAGGCACCGGTCTGACTGAATTTATTATCATTTATGACGTCCAATACGCCCTCTGTTACGTTGTCAAGCTTTACCATATTATGCTCTCCCCTCCAGTCTCTCTACGCATTTGTGACATTTCTGTACACCATTGAGATAAGGCAGCACCTCGTCCTTTGTGCCGATTTTCTTGATTTCTCCGCCATCAATTATCATGATGCGGTCTGCCATATTTATGATTTTCTCCTGATGTGAAATCACTATGAGGCTCTGCTTTTTCTCAGTATGGATTTCCTCGAATTTCTGTATGAGCATTGAAAAGCTCCACAGATCGATTCCAGCCTCCGGCTCGTCAAATATGCAAAGCGAATGCTCCTTGGCAAGCACTGATGCAATCTCAATTCGCTTCATCTCTCCACCTGAGAGTGTGCCGTCAATCTGGCGGTAAATGTAATCCTTTGCACAGAGTCCTACCGCGGTGAGAAGGTCGCAGCACTCCTTGTCTGAAAGCTCATCCTTTGCGGCGAGCTTGAGCAGCTTCATGACGGTCATTCCCTTAAATCTCGGTGGCTGCTGGAATGCAAAGCCTATTCCCGCATTTGCCCTGTGATTGATGTCGAGCTCTGTGATATCCTGTCCGTCAAGTATAATCTTTCCGCTGTCCGGTGTCTGAATACCTATCAAGGTCTTTGCCAGAGTGGATTTTCCACCTCCGTTTGGTCCGGTAATGACAAGCATTTCTCCGTCCTCTACCTGAAATGATATATTGTTCAGAAGGCATTTCTTTCCGCCTTCATCATCTACGTTTAAAGTTAAATTTTCTGCTTTAAGCACGATTTTCACCTCATTTTTTATTTATGATACAGCATAAAATCATTCTCCTGCTGTTCTTATTACTTTTTCCGTTTACCGTTCACATTCACACATTAGTATGCCCGGCAATGATTACAGTATAACATAATAGTAAACGTTTACAAGGTATAAACTCTCTGGTACTCTCTAAAATACATATTGTGGCTTTTATAAAAAGTTTGCTTATCTACTAATTTCCCTTATCATTGAATACTCATTGCACAAGGTTCCGTCATTTTGTCTGATAGAATTAAATTTGATGCCGGTTATCCTGAAGCCCATCTTCTCATAAAGTGCTCTCGCCCTGCTATTGCCCTCAATAAAATCCAATTCCATCTGCAATATGTTTGGATTACTTTCTGCTATTTTTATCATTTCCCGGAACATTCTCGTTCCGATGCCCTGATTCCAGAATTCGCTCAGCAAACCGATTGCCACATTTGCCCTGTGTCCGGTTTTCGCGCGTTTATTCCACCAGACCATGCAATTTCCGGCAATTTTTCCATCTGCTTCACAAACCAGCAGCGTATGTGTATCCGACAAATTGCAGCTATTTATGAAATCAATCTCCTGCTCGATGGTCCGGGTCTCACATTCTTCCGGTGTCCTCAGTAAGAAATCCGTTTCACCGGTTGACTTTTTCATGTACTCTATAAGAGCTTTGGCATCCTTTTCATTTGCACTTCGCAAAATGGCAGTTCTGCCGTCTTTTAATTTAAATTCGATATCTTTTATTATCATATTTTCTATAGTACCAACTTCCTATTGATTTATCTTTGGAAAAATCTTCCGAGAGAACTAATTTAAATGTAAAAAATGTAAAACCGGGCACGATATCCAGCCCGGTTTACACTATCCATAATAACTGTTAAGCATCACACCTTGCATATTCACAAAAAGTTCATTGCAGGTGTCTTCTCGCTTCTTAGAAAGCTTCATAAAACGCTTTGTCTTAGAAAACTCCGTCTATAAAGCCCTTCATATCATCCTTAGACACAAGACCAATCTGCTGACCGGCAACCTGACCGCCCTTGATTGCAATAACTGCCGGAATATTCATTATACGATACTCTCTTGCCAGATCAGGATTCTCGTCCACATCAATATTGTAAAACTCCACATCTGTGATTTCATCAGAAAGCTGCTCCATTACAGGCGCAAGCATCTTGCATGGACCGCACCACTCTGCCGAAAAATCAACAATGATAGCCTTATTATTTTTAACCTGTTCAAATTCACTGCTATTAATCTTCTTTACCATAGTTGTTCTCCTTCCATCTGTCGAACGAATTATTTTCGTTGCACCGATACAGCAATAAAAAATAACTGCTATACTATAGTACACCAAATAAGAAATAACAATGCATCAGAAACTTATTATTCGATGTACTAGCACTACTATAATACATAAATCAGATTATGTCACATAAAAATATTATAAACCGCAAAATTTATCATTTATCACGATTAAATCTTTTTGTGCTCAGCCATGTAAGCCTCTATATCCTCCGTGGTTCTGATGATATCCTCCGACAGACACACTGCACCATCCTCGGTGATAAGTACATCATCCTCAATCCTGATACCGATTTCCCATTCATCTATATACAGCCCCGGCTCATCACTGATGATTGCCCCCGGACGAAGCCTGCTGTTTGAGTCAACTGTCACGTCATGCACATCAATTCCCAGATGGTGTGACACGCCATGCATGTAATACTTAGAAATCTCTACCGAATTCTTTATCAGTCCAAGCTTCATAAGCCCGTCTGCAAGCACATCCTTACATACTTCATTTAATTCCTTTGTAGTCATTCCCGGCTTTGCAACCTCGACAATCTTTCGGTTTGCGGCAAGCACGATATCATATACCTGTTTCTGGCGCTCGGTAAACCTGCCATTTACCGGATATGTTCTCGTAATATCCGAATTGTAGCCATCGATTCTGGCTCCAAGGTCAAGAAGCACCAGTGTTCCATCCTCCATCGTCTCACGATTTGTGTCATAGTGAAGCATCGTTCCATTCATTCCGCTTCCGGCAATTGTAGGGAACGCTGTCCACTCTGCCCCACCGCGTCTTATTATATATTCAAAGTCTGCCTGTGCCTGATATTCCTTCATGCCCGGCTTTAAATTGGCCATCACATTGCAGAGTCCGTCCTTTGTGAGAGCGATTGCCTTTTTGGTCAGCTCAATCTCATCCTCATCCTTCTGCATACGCTCCTCTGCCACAAGTGGGAAAAGATTCTTCACAGCAACTCCCGGATAGTCTGTCTTAAATTCATTAGCTTTTACCACATTGTAATCCGGCAAATCCACTTTCTGATGACGATACGTGTCGAAATATGCTGTGTATACATCCTCACGCGTCATTATCCTGTCCAGCGTGCTCTCAAGCTCATAAATATATTCTACTTCATCAATTCCTGATATTTCCTCGGCTTCCTCCATAGTCACCTTTCTGCCGTACCAGCGCTCCATCGTAGGGTCTGCCTCCTCTATGAAGAGCATTGTCTTAGCAGGCTCTACACATTTATCCAGGACAAGGACCATGTTGTCACGTCTAAGTCCGGTCAGATAGAAGAAATTGCGGTTAGCCTGTGCTGTGAATAAATCATACTCATCTGCACTCACATGGTGCTCGATGCCTGAGTACAATATTGCTATAGAATTGTCCTCCATCTTGTCTAAAATTCTTTGTCTTCTGCTTTCAAAATCCATTTTGCTGCCTCTTATTTCATATATTTTTTAAAAAGTGAACATTTCAACGTCAGTTTTTCATCAATGACATTCACTTTTATATTCGTATTAATCTAGTTATATTTATCATCTGCATTAATTTCTGACATATACCCAGCAGTTATAATGCCTGCCGGCAACGCAACAATTGCAATTCCAAACAATGAACTAATCATTGTAAGAATTTTTCCTATACCTGACGTAGCATAAATATCTCCATAACCAACTGTTGTCAATGACACGGTTGCCCAATAAATCGCATCAAAAAAACTATTAAAAGTATCAGGTTCGATATTAAACATTACAAGTGCCGTCACAAATATGTACCCCATAGCTAGAAAAGCAACTATTGTAAGACTATCCTTTTGCCTTTTAAATACCCTGACAAGTATATCAATATTTTTTGAATATCTAAAACTCTTAAATACTCTAAACACCCTAAATGTTTTAATAAGTCTTGTTACTCTTAAAAGTTTAATTCCACTATTAATTATCATAAAAGAAGGTAATATGGATAGCAAATCAATTATAGCCATAGCTGTAAATGGATATTCAATATAAGAAACTTTTCCTTTACCAAGCTTATAATCTGCTGTAAACAGTCTTAACATATAATCACCAACAAATATTATTGTTGTAATCCAATCCATAACATTAAAAACACCATTCTGCTCCTTGAATGCTAATGGTACCAGACTAGCAATGATACACATCATCATAAAAATATCATATGCTTTACTTAACGAATCACCGTCTTCACTTACTTCAATAATCTCATATATTCTTCTTCTCATTTTTCTTTATATACCATTCATTAAACTGTTTCACTAATAATTTTATACTACTTACAGTTGTCACATGTTTATACATTTCATTCGGTTTTATCTTCATTCAGATGATAATCATATTAGCATTATCTCTGCAACATCTTTTATTTAATTCACTCCCTTCAAATAATTTTTCTTATCATTATTTTATAATAATACCACAATTCAAATAAAAAAACACCCCAGAACCGAAGTTCTGAGGTGTAATATACTCTTGATATTTTCTTTAATCAATTATTTTTTCTATAGCGTCCTCTTCCTATAAACTCTATAATTCCATTATCTCTTAACATTTGTAATTGCTGTCTTATTTTATCTTTTATATGATGATTGTCCGGATGTTTTCCTGCAAGCATCTTCTCAAAACTATACATCTGCTCTAACGTAAAATCTCTGTCTTCAATTATATTAACACAATTCAACACGTCCAACATCCAGCCCCTTGTTTCCAACTTACTACCACGTAAAAATTCTGTTCTATGCACCTTTTCCATTATCTTTTTAACAGATATTTCCTTTTCATTTTGTACAATGTAAATTCTTCCTTCATTTGGAATCCTGTTCAATAAAATATTACAGCCCGTCCATCCTGCTCTTCTAGCAGTTTCTGCCAATGGCTTTCTCTTTTCTATTATATCCGGTGAAAAGAAATATTTTGGTACCATAACAAAATTTTCAATCTGTAGGCTAATTTTATTATAGTGCATAAAGAAAAAATTGGGATTATTGATTGAGGTTATCCTCTCTATCATTGTATTATATGCACCATCATTTATCTTATTACTGATAGATGCGCCTTTACTTTTCAACTCATACTCTTCCTTACAGGATGGACAAAAGAAATCAGCAACTGGTCTGTTATTCTCAAAATGTGAAACATATTTATTTCCACAATATGGACAAAACATATTATTATTTACCCAGTCTTCAGTTATAACTCTTATTTTCTGTGCATTACTCGAATAATTATCAGCTTTTCTTCCATCCATCTGTAAATTCAAAATTATCACTCCAATACCGTTTGATATAATACACTATTAAAGCGTGTTCTTATCTTTTCAATGTTTTCTTTTAAAATTTCTATAAGAATACAACTTCTCTTTTTATTCAATGCAGCTACACCTACGGCTCCACTACCTGCAAACGAATCTAATATTATTTCTCCCTCATATGTAACATATTCCAATATCTCTTCACAAAGTTGTACCGGTAATTCACTCTGATGTATTTTATTTTTCCTGGCTACCGGCTGCACATCAAACATAGCAGGCAGCATACCATTACATCCACTCATATAACATTTTTTCCCGGTTAAATCAGATTTCTTCTTATCATATCTCATATTTCTAGCTTTTCCTTTTGAAAAAATCATTATATCCTGTGTATTCTTTGCTTTTCTCCCTGTATTACTCACAAAGGTTCCTTTTTTCCATGATACCTTAGAATAATAAACAAATCCGGCCTCTTTTGCATATTGCTTAATTTGATAAAGATACTCATAATTATTCTCATTCTCTGCAGGTAATACCTCGACCAAAAAACAACCTGCTTTTAAAACTCTTGCTTTTTCCTTAAAATCATCAAGTGTATATCTAAAACAATCATATTCTGCAAAAGCCCGTGTTCCACCTTTATTTGATTTTTTATCCAGCCACGGATGATCTGTCAAAATACAATCAATGCTATTATCTCCTAGCATAGATAAATCTCTGCCGTCTCCTTCAATTAATATACACTGTTCATCCTTATTGTCAATTGTACAATATACGCCTTTTGATATTCTCTCAAACCTAATACCTATTTTCTCATAAATACGAGCTCTAACTGTTTCCTTCGGTTTATCAGCATTTTGCTGGTATGCCTCTTTTAATGAGAAGCTTTCATTATCCTTAAAACAATTAAATATCTTTTCTGCTAATGTCATTTCGCACTACCTCCTTAGATTTTGGATCTTGATCCTATCATAGGAGGCGCTCAAATAAAAGTACTATTTTTATATTTTATCTTTTAAATAGAATAATATGGTGATCTAATGTTTTCGCAACAATATTATTCCATCAATCCTAATATCCCCTGTTCACTCCAATACTCATTTGGATATATTGATAATTCTTCTTTATGCTTACGAATAATTCTTTCCGGTGTTTTAGTATTATCGTAAACATGCACAATATCACATATATTAAGCAGTTCTTTTATGTTATTAATTGATTTGTAATATCTCTCGATAACTTTATCACTAGCAACATTATGTCCACCTGCCGCCACACGAGATTCAATTCTGGCAATATTAATTTGTGGATCAACTGTTAACACAAATACACATTTTATGAAATAACCCTCTTCTTTTGCTTTTCTCAAAATATTTAACTTATATTCAGATGACAAAACAGTTTCAAATGTAAAATCTTCTTTCTTGGCAATTGATTCATATCTCATCCGATCAACCAAAACAGCAGCTTCCATATTATTCATTCCCGTAGTCGCAACAACATCATCGGCATTAGTATATTTACCAACTTTATCAAAAAAAGCTGTTATTGTACTTTTCCCCGAACCATTTGGTCCCGCTAATACAAGAATCATCGGTTTTTTATTCTGCATATTTTCTTTCCCCATTTGCATACTCTACATAAGCCTGTTTCTTTTCATTATCATAACCAGCTATAGGTTTTTTACATATTTTCGCTTTATTTATTGCTGCCTTAACAGCTTCAACTGCCCTTTCGTCCATTTCATTATCCGATTCTGTCAATGTACTCTTCTCTTCTTCTCTGGATACAACTTTTATAATTCTACCACTTTTGGTGCTTACAGTCGTCATATAATCACTCCCTCTGTTTTGATTAATATTAAAATATATTATCTCTTATACTTGTTTTCTTTTTATTATAATATTTATTTTATCATAGTTCACACAAAAAAACACCCCAGAACCGAAGTTCTGAGGTGTAATATACTCTTGATATTCTCTTTTCCGAAAAATTATCGTTTGCATAACTCCCAGCCTTGAAAATAGGGCTTTCTAGGCTCGTTTGTAAGTTACGTGCAAATTACCTTTCGTAGCTGCTGCCTTCCTTAGCTTCTTTTATGCGTATGTGATAAAGCAAACGATACCAGCAGCCTTTAACCTCTTTACTGTGGCTTCCGCGTTTTTCTTTTCAGTATAAGCGCCTACCTGGACTTTGTAAAGTCCGTTAAGCAGTCTTACGAATACGTCCGTATGTCCAGTCTTCTTAATCTGCTCCGCCATAAGGTTAGCGCCTTCCTTTCTCCGGTAAGCCCCAGCCTGTACCCTGTAGTACTTTTTATCGTCTGCCCCGGCTGCTCCCGCTGCCTGGTTTTCCTTCTTCTCTGTTGTTCCGTCAAACTCTGTAAGGTTATACTGTTCGATAATCTTAATAAGCTTTTCCGCATAGTCCGGGTCTGTCGCATATTCGGCAGCCTTAATAGCATAGCAAGCCTTCTTATAATCGGTTTCCCCGATTACTTCTTTATATCTCTTATTCGCTTTCAAAAAAGCGCTGTGGTCTGTAACGGATTCTTCCCAGGTATCATAAGCGCGGAAGGCTGTATTTTTTACTTCTACCAGGTTTACCCCGTCGTAACATTCTTTTGTATCTTTGCAATATACCTTACCTTTCCAGGATTTTGTAGCCTTAATCCCAAAAAGTGCTTTACCTACCGTAGCAAGCCCATTTGTTCCCCACCCCGCTTCCAGGATTGCCTGGGCGGTCGTCAAGCTTGCCAGTACTCCGCTTTTCTTCATATCAGCGGACGCAAGCGCGCCCACTGTTTTAATAAAGTTTTTCTGTTCTGTATTCATATCGAAGCCCCCTTATACAGCCGTTAAGCTTGCTACAGCTACCCAACTGTTGATTTCCTTAAGCTTTGCTTCCTGTACTCCTTTATTTGTCTGTACCTTGTCTACCGTGTGTCTTTTGCCGCCCAACTGTGCCGCCGTGACTGCTTTCCCTCTAGTCGAAGACAATCCGCCATATACCGCACCACTCTTAATCGTAACAACGCTTCCGGCTTTAATTTTCGGTGCTGCTGCCGGGCTGTTTCCCGCTTCCTGGCTGCCTTTTTTTAACCCGAACTGTACAGCGATTGCATTAGCTACGGCTGCTGCAATCTGTGTCTTTTTGGCTGCGTATATGCTCATATCGTCCTTATCGTCGATAAAGCACACTTCCAGCAGCGCGGAAGATACGCCCGCCGCCTTCGCTCTGTAGATTACTGTAAAATTCGTTCTCTTAACTCCGCGGTTCTTAAAGCCCAGGGCTGCGATACTCTGTACAATCTTCGTTTCTACCCCTACGGTCTTTTCCGCTGTAGTAACGTAGATTTCCGTACCTGTCGTCCGTCCGTTTCCTTTAAGGTCTGCTGCCCCGGAATTAAAATGGACTTCCAGTACATAACCATAGTTTCCGAAGTTAACCGCCAGTTTTCCGGCTTTTGCGTCTTTGTATGCGTTTCTTTCCGTCGGGTATAAATCCACCTGGGCGTATGCGCTCAAAGTCTTCTTAATTTCCTCGACCATGTAAATAGTCTCGTCTGCTTCTTTTCCGAACTGTGATACAGCGCCAGGGTCGCCCGCTCCGTGTCCGCTAATAAGTAAAATCTTCATGTTTCTTATGCTCCCTCTGTGATTTTTCTTAAAATGTCGTCTTCTGTATCTTCATCCGAAACCGTAACCGTATTATACACATAGTCGTATAAGCTGCTGTTGTCTTCCAGCATTTTCTTAAACTTTACTAACGCTTCCTCTAACAGTTCGTCGTATTTTTCTTCTGTTAAAAATAATGTGATAACCGGGAATCTTTCTGTAAGCCAGTCCCATACCATAGCCCTTTTTACCTGTCCGGTCTTCCGCTTTAATTCCTTTTCCGCTTCCGTAACCATATACAGCAGCGCGATTCTTATTTTATCTAACTGCTGCTGCGGCGTAAGCTTCAAAAAGCGTAATACTGCATATACAGTAAGTCCCAGCAATGCAAGCATAATTACAAAAATTACCCAGTTTTCAAGAATCATTTTCAAAGTTTCCATACTTCGCACCTCTAAAAGTTTTGTATTTCCGTTGGTTCTAACGCTTCGTCTATAAGTGCTTCTGTTTTATCTTTCATCTTTTGTATGGTTCTTTCTTTGATTTCTTCCGCCGGGTTTTCTTCGCCCAGGTCGATAAGTTTTTTTATCATGCCTAGCTGTATCTTAATGCCATTTTCAAGCTGTACCGCTTTCAAATACCATATTACAGCAGCGCCGAACACGCCCCCGGCTGTCGGAATTATGTAAGTAAATACTTCTGTAGGCTTTTCGTTCCATGAAAATATAAGGGCTACTATGCAAGTGCATACAAATATTGAACCAGTGCTTAAAACTACCTTTTTCTTAAATTCCCGCTTCTTTGCTCTCACTGTGCGCTTAAGCCTTCCAGGTCTTTAATTCTATGGTTTGCTACTTCCTGTTTTTCATCAAGTACCGCCTGGTCTTTTTCTAATTTGTACACCCTTTCTACTACGTTGTTGTGTTTGTCTAATTTTGCTTCGATATAATTAAGTCTGGTCTTAATCGTCCCGTATATCGCGCCGATAGACACCCCGTACACAACTAACTGAATAAGTAAACCTATCCAAAATTCACTACTCAAGCCTTACTAACTCCTTCCTACGGCTCTAACATCCGTTCCAGGTCTTCGCGACCTTCTTTTATGTCTTCTATCATCATTAGTAACTGCTTGTCTTCGTCTTCCATGCTCCTATAGTTCTCTAATTCTTCCAGCAGCAGCCTATTTACTTCTGCCAGGTCTGCTATTATGCTGCTCTGTACCTCTACTACGTCCAGGTCGTAACGTGCTACGTTCGTAGCCTGTACTTCGCCTTCTTCCCTCTGGCTTCTGATTCTGTTAATTATCCGGCGTAATACTGCCATTGCCTATTAACTCCTTTTTCTTAATTTCTGCTTCTATTTGCCCTTTAATCTTCATGCGTAGCCTGTAAGTGTCCGCGTGTTTCGCGTGTCCTTCCCAGCTTGCATATTTCATAAGCAATTTTTCTTTTGTTATTTTTCCGCTTCTGTAGGCTTTGATAGTTGCCCTAATATGTTTAGGGCTACGCTTCCTTATCTTCCGGTAATCTTTGTAAATACGATACCCGCAAAAATCAAAGCCGTTCTTAGCGTTGATTATCTGCGTTTTCGGATTTAAGGTAAGCTTAAGCCGCTCGCCTAAAAATGCGTCTATCTTTTGTAACACTTCCACCAGGTGTTCCCGGCTATTGTGTGCTATTGCAAAATCATCCATGTAGCGTTTATACTTATCTTCCTTCAATTCGTGCTTTACGAAGTTATCTAATTCATTTAATACCAGGTTTGCGAAAAGCTGGCTTAATAGGTTTCCCACCGGAAGCCCTCGCCCGTCTTCCCCGTAGCTGTCGATAATATAGTAAAGCAGCTTTAATAGGTCTTTATCTTTGAAAATCCCGCCTAATATTTGCTTTAGTACTTCGTGGTCTACACTGTTGAAATACTTGTGTATATCCGCTTTTAATATATAAACCTGTTCCCCTTCAAAAGATAGGTTTCTTATACACTCCTGGGCGTAATCTGCCGCTTTGTGCATACCCTTATCTGTTCTACAGGCGTAGCTATGATAGTAAAACCGTCTTTCTACAATCGGTTCTATTTTATTGTTTATCATGTGCTGCGCTACTCTGTCCCTAAATGGCAGCGCGTATATGTCCCGCTTCTTCGGTTCATACACTACAAAGCGCCGGGCTTCCCCTTGTCGGTATGTTCCGGCTTCCAGGTCTGCCACCAGGTCGTATAATTCTTCTTCCAGGTTATCCGTGAACCTTAACACTTCTTCCCGGTATCTTTTGCACTTTCGCGCCTTCCTGTATGCGTCTTCCGCATTTTCAAAGGTCGCTATATCCTTTATTCCTATATTACTTCTTTTCATCTTCTGCCGTTTCCGCTTCCGCCCTTCGCCTTCGCTACTAACCGGAAGCGTCCTTTTTTATGTTTGCCTGGTAGTCCCAGGACGGGCTATACGTTCTGACTATATGTAAAATAGTCTTCGCTAGTAAGCCGTAGCTTGCTAAGTCTGAAAAGTCCATAAGTCACAGCCGAAGCGCGCGCCAATATCCGCGTTAACATTCCAGGGGTAGTTGTTACAGTTGACAGCGCGGCAGCCAGCGTTAACGCCGTTGTTCCACCTGCCGCCCGCGATAAGGCGAAGCAACGTATAGCCCATATTCTTAACTTTGTACTGATTTAATGAAGCCGCCTAACATTTTTCCTATTTCTGTTAGCTTTTTCGCGGCTACTCCGTATGTATGCCCGCTTATGTACTCCTGGTCGTAAGCAATTCTGATATAATACCGTAAAATCACTAATTCTACGTCCGCGTCGTATAAAAGCTTTTTCTTCGTCGTGCTTTTCCCGGCTCTAATGATGTACCGTAAAATATCCATGATACAATTTTTAGTATCTTTCTGTAGCGAAAACTTTTCACTTTTTGGATATTGTCTTAGCACCGGGTATATGTACTTTATAAAATCATACAGCTTTTCTTGTATCTCTAAATTGCTTTTCATATAATCGCCCTTCCTCTGATTCGCGATTATATCACAGCTATTTTGTTTTGTGTCGCCGTTCCTCATTGTTTCCTATATCCTGGAAATTTACCTTAAATTTTTACCGCGTGTGCGGGCTTCCGCCCGCACAAAACAGATTACAGACTGTCACAGCCGAAGCGCGCGCCAATATCCGCGTCAACATTCCAGGGGCAGCCGCCACAGATGACAGCGCGGCAGCCAGCGTGAACGCCGCCGGTCCACCAGCCGCCCGCGATAAGGCGAACAAGTCCGTAAGTTCCTTCTGTATATGCCTGTCCGTTTCCAGCGCCTAATACGTCCTTCCAGCCCCAGGACTGTGTACCGTCGTATCTGTAGCTTAATTCGTCCAGCCATTCCCACACATTACCTACGCAATCTACGCAACCGATAGCAGATACAGCATTAACTACTTTACCCGTCGTGGTTCTAGCGGTATTCGTTGTAGCCGCCCAGGCGTTCGTATTATTGCCGTCTGCTCCCTGTGGGCTGCCGTATGCTGCTTGCTGCCATTCCGAATAAGACAACAAGCGCTTACCGGATTTTAAGCCCAGGTCGATAAAGTCATAGCTGTTATGTCCTTCCGTTCCTGTAAGCGGTGTTGTATTGTACGCTGATTTCACGCCGCCTACTCCATTGCTGGACGCTAAGTAAATATCCACCCACAAGCCGCCGCCAGCGTATACCATGCCTTCCGGGCTGCATTTTGGGCGGTGCTTCAACGTCCATACGGAACGCGGAACGATACCGGACGCTACATTAGATTCCCAGCCGCTGCCTTTCTCCGCTCCGGCAGTATTGATAGGAATAAGCTTACTGCTTACCTGTCTTACCCTTCCATAATGGAAGCCGCCGATTTTACGGCTTGTCTCTGCATTGTAGCCGTCCGGGTATGTACTGTTAAGGCTGATTTTGTATACTTCGTCCAGGTCTTCGCTGCCAGGGTCACAAATATAAACATAGTAATCTTTCCCCACCACAAACGCACTACCAGCGTCCAGGTTTCCGGTACTAAGTACTGTAGCGTCCGTTTTGAATACTCCTGTACTTCCGACCGTAACCACACACCCAGCCGTTACCGTAAGTGACGTAAGCCCGGAAGCGGTTAAATATTCCGCCGAAGGTGTTACTAGGTCGCCAATATTTGCCATTTTTGCAACCGTAAGTTTTGCCCGCGGGTCTTTGTTAATAAAATCATTACTTAAAAATCTACTCATATCTTGCTAACACTCCTTTAATACTGTCTAATTCTCCCTGGGTAATTCCCAAAGTGTCTAAGATATTTACCGGGCTTTCTACCCCTACTTTTTCTGCTGTTGTTTCCAGGTCGGCGTTAACTCCTATTACCGTCTTCTTTTCCTCTTTTGCTTCTCCCGTGTCTTCTCCCCGGCTCTGCTGCTCAACCGCTACATGCTCTACGCTTTTAATTGTGTATTCCTTGCCTTCACACAATACCTTAGCGCCCTTTTCCGCTTCTGCCAGATAGTTAGTAGTAATGTATCTTTTGTCCTCTGAAATTTCGACTACCGGAACAAAGATATACTTTTCTTCTTCGATTCCGTTAATCACTTCCCTTAACTCTGCTGCTTCCAGTGTGCCAGCCTGTACCATTCCTAACAGGTTATAAATGTCTTTCCCTGTTCCGATTACTTTAGGCATATTCCGCATAATCTCCCGCCTTCCTTATTCCGTTGTTTCGCTTAAGTACCCGCTTCCTAAGTATGATTTATCTAACCACGCTTCTTCCGCAAAATCGTTAAGCTTATCAATATTGTTATAAATGTCCTCTATTAGTCCTTTGTAATTCTGCGCCTGTTCTGCTGCTGCCGTCGCTACCTTTACGGCTTCCTGGCTGGCTGCTGCCGCTGCCGTCGCTTCTTCCTTAACCTGGTTTGCGATTCCTATAGTATCGTTTGCCGTTTTCATAGCTGTAGCAGCTAAAATAGTCGCTTCTTCTACGGTATCTTTTGATTTTTCCACTTCTTGTAATGCGTTTATGATTGCCTTGTACTCTATCGTACTGGCTATCTTATCGCCTACGATTACCGCCGTATCTACCTTTATATTAAAAGTCCAGGAAGCTATATAGCTTTCCTTTTCGTAGACGCTTATAGCGCACTCTGCATATCCGGCGGCGGCTGTCATTTGTTCGGTAATCTCTGCTGTTATCAGATTTTCGACGTAAGTACAATCGTTTAAGATTTCTTCCCCGTCGGACTTCCTACACTCAATCCTTACTTTTGCCCCTTCCGGCATTTCGTAAGGTTCGCCGTCATTCAGCAGCACTACTAACAGGTTTCGCGTTTCACTATCAAACTGTTTAACCCTTATAGTCTTTTCTACGCTGTGACGGGCGAAGTCAAATACTAGCCTTCCTACTACCACTTTGCACCGTCCTTACTCGCTCAAATAGCAATTATTTACATAAGACAAGTCTAACCAGGCTTCGCTACTTTGTCCCGCCTGTATGCTTGCATTGTCGTATAGTTCCTTAGTTAATTCGTAATAGTGTTGTGCATTTTCGCCCCCGGCTGCTGCCGTTTCCGCCGCTGCCTGGGCTTCCTGTGCCTTCGTACTGGCTGTCCCGGCTGCCGTCTCTGCTTTTCCCTGGGCTGTTTCCGCCGCTCCCCTGGCGCTGGCTGCTGCCTGTGCCTGTTTTGCCGCCGTCCCGGCTGCCGTCTCTGCTTTTCCTTGGGCTGTGGCGGCTGCTGCCTTAGCGTTCTCTGCCGCTCCCCTGGCTGTCTCGGCTTTTCCCCGGGCTGTTTCCGCCGCTGTTCGGGCTGTGGTGGCTGCCTGGGCTGCCTGGGCTGCTGTCCCCGCTGCCGCTTCCGCTTTTCCCTGGGCGCTTTCTGCTGCCGTCTTTGCGCTGGCTGCTGCCTGTGCCTGTTTTGTCGCCGTACTGGCTGCCGTCTCTGCCTTTCCCTGGGCTGTGGCGGCTGCTGTCTTTGCTGCGGTAGCTACCTGGGCTTCCTGGCTGGCTGTCCCCGCTGCTGTTTCCGCTGCCGTCTGGGCGTTGGCGGCTGCCTGGGCTTCTTTAGCTGCCGCGTCTGCATGTTCTCCCGCTGCCGTTGCCTGTGTTGTTGCTACTCCGGCTGCTCCCTGGGCTTCCTTCGCCTTACTTTCTGCCTGGGCTGCATATTCTCCGGCTGCTGTCTTTTCCTTTTCGCTTCCGGTCTTTGCCGCTTCTGCTGCCGCCGCGTATTCCTTAGCCGCTGTCGCCTGGGCTGCCGCTAAAGATACCTGGTTACTTGCCGCTTCCGCCGCTGCCTGGGCTTCCTGTGCCTTCGTACTGGCTGTCCCGGCTGCCGTCTCTGCTTTTCCCTTGGCTGTTTCCGCCGCCGTCTGGGCGCTGGTTGCTTCTTTCGCCGCCTTTTCCGCTACTTCCTTCGCTGCTAAAGCCTGGCTATTTGCCCCTTCTATAGAAGCCGTCGCCCGCTGTATGCTGCTACTTGTCTTATCAAAATAGTTTTCTAAGAAGTTCCCTAACTCTACTTCCTCGTTTTCTTTTGTTATACAATTCCATTTGATACGGATACAGCGCGCTTTTACCTCTATCTTTATTCCTTTGTGTCTACAGGTTATCGTATCGCCTACTTCTACGCTTTCCAGTTGCTTATACTCCACATACTCTACCGTATTTGCCAATTCCACCATATTAACTGTGTAATTAACCGTAGGGTCGTCGATTCCTTTTTTATATTCCTCGTTACAGGCTTTTACAAGCGCTGCCCTTAATGCTGTTAAATTAGCGTAGCCCGTTTCCCCTTCGCTACAATCTTCCTGTAGCTTAATATCGTCAAAGTTTATTACAGCGCCTTTTACCTCTGCATAGCTTCCTATTTTTGGGCTGTCTACCCACGGTTTCGCCCCTTCCAGGACATACCCGTTATAAGCCACTGGAATAATTCTTGTTACTACGTCTTCGTCGCTTACGCTTTCTTCTATCGCTTCCAGATTATGCCCGAACTCTGCTCTTACGCCTTTGTCGCTTCCAATTTGTCGCATAATATATACGTCGTAATTATCGTACAGCCGTTCCCCGCCCCAGCGGTTTATAAAGCTGTTTTCGTCGTCGCCCGCTATTGCTTCTACTATGTTCTTCCGTACATAATAAGCCGTATTCGCTGTCGTTATATCACTGTGGGGTGTAAACTTCGTCCCGCTAAATATAATATCAAGCGCCTGTTGTCCGTTTTTGTTTGTTGGGCGTACATCAACCAGGTAGTTTCCTAAGTTGTCGTAGTATATATGCCTTGCGTATACTGTTACTTCGTCGTCGCTCTTTTCTCTTTTGTAGATTCTGAATAGCTGTTTATCTGAATATGGCGTAGGTGCTGCTATAACATTATCATTAACCAGGTATTCCCAGCGCCCCAGGTCGTCGTATTCGTGGGTTAGTTCTATCTGGCAGATTCCGTCTAACCCCCATTCAAAGATACATTCTAAGGGCGTAAGCGTTATATCTCCGTTCTTCTGGTAATTTGTATTAGTACTTCTATATACCTCTATCATAATTCCCGCCAGTTAGGGACTAACACCACCTTAAAGCCCTCTGTGTATTTAAAATTATTATCCCCTTCCTGTAAGTAAAGCCCTTCGTACTTCCCGGTAAGTGCCGCGTTGCTAATCTCATTCGCTGCGTTGTAGCATATTTCTAACTTCGTATCTATGTTTAGCTGCTCTGTCACTTCTGCCGTTACCTGGTTTCCGTTTACTTCTAAGGTTATTTCTCCATTGCCGTATATCTTATATACTGGCTGTGATTTCATGTAGGGGTTATACAGGTATTCCCCTATTTCTTTTTCGTCCTGTCCGTCTACCCGATACATATAACTTTCACAAGTGAAAACAATTTCAAATTTCCCCTTGCGCTTCGCCGTTCTTTCCGTATCACTCATTACCGCCTTTTTGACTTTATAGTAATACTCCGGGTCGTCGCTAAGTATCAGCCTGTTATCTTTCCCGCTGTACAGCCACTTTTTTACTTTTCGTAAGTCCTGCGCCCATACGTCCGGTGTCTTCGATACAAAGTTAAAGCTTATCGGTATTTCTATATCTTTGTACGTCTTCCTATCCCTGTGTAACTCCCCGTCGCGTCCTTCCACCTTAATAGTGTCGTACTCCCGTTCCGGTACAGGGATAGTAGGGCGGCTTATTACGCTTAACCCTACGTCCTTGCATGATTCGCCATTATAGAAAATGTGGAATGTTGCCCGCATTATGCCGCCCCTTTCGTCTTATCCTTATCGTTCTGGTCTTTTGTGATTCCCTTAACTACTTCTTTCTTCACTTCCTTAGCAATTACTTTTTTGTCTAAGGTCGTTGTATTTGTGGTATATACAATAACTGTAATATCCCTATCCTTTGCAATTTGCTTTGTGCTTACCTCTCCGCCGATAGTAGAAATTTTAGCCGTATTCTTTACCGCCGTTACCGGGTTAACCTCTGCCGCTACCTTAGTTGTCATGCCCTGTAATTCTTCTTTCAAGTCACTCTGTAGCGTTGGCATTTCTGCCGTAATACCTACCCCGATACCTTGCGGTATCATCTTACCTACTAAATCCCTAAATAGTCTTGACGGCGAATGAATACCTAAAGCGTCCTTTGCTCCGTCTAATAAGCTTTTTGCCAGGCTCTTAACCTTTCCGGTCAGCCAGTCCCAACCGCTGCTTATTCCGTTCCATATTCCCGAAACAATATTACTTCCTATCTCCGCCATTTTGCTAGGCAAGCTTCTTACACCGTTTACCACAGCGTTATACAGCCCCTTAGCTGCTTCCGTTCCTTTTGCTGCTAACTGTGTTCCCCAGTTTACGACTTGCTGTACAGCGCCTACAATAGCGTTCCAGACCTTACCCGGCATTTGCGACAATGTAGTAATTGTCTGATTCAGTAAGTTTGTTGCTGCTGTTACCGCCCGGTTTCTCATTTGCTCGCCCCAGGTCGCTACTTGCTGTACCGCACTTATGATAGCGTTCCAGATTTTACCCGGTAACTGCTGCATGAAGCTAACCACATTTGCTATAAGCTGGGTCGTTTTTGTTACCGCCTGGGTCTTCATATTCTCGCCCCAGGTCGCTACCTTCTGTACTGCGCTTATAATAGCGTTCCAGATTTTACCCGGTAACTGCTGCATGAATATTACAACACTGTTTACAAATTCCGGTATTTTCGTCGTAGCCCAGGTGTATAAATCAATTCCGAATTTTATAATATAGCCTAAACAAAAACCGATAACATAAGCGATTTTGTTAGGCAGTTCTGAAAAGAACGTAACCACATTTGTTACAAGCTGGGTTATTCCTTCTTCTGCTGCCGTTCTAAGTCCTAACGCCCACTCGCGTATAGCGTCTACAGTACTTATAATTGCGTTCCAGATTTTGCTAGGTAATTCTTTTAAAAAATTAACCACGCCATTAAACGCGCTTTTTATCTGCTCCACTAGGTTGTTAATAATGTTTCTAAACCCTTCGCAATTATCGTACAGAAGTTTAAACGCTCCCGCGAACGGATTTACAAGAAGCAGCAAAAGCCCTTGCCAGTTACTTTTAACAAAGTTAATAACTTTGTTAAATGCGTTTGGTATTGTCTCTGTAAAAAATGTTACAATTTTTTCTACTGCTGTACCTATAGCTGTCTTGATAGCTTCCCAAACATTTACAAGCGCCGCCCGCGCGTCCTCGTTTGTGGCGATAAATCCGACAATAGCCGCCACCAACGTAGCGACCAATGTTACAACCAGCATAATAGGGTTAGCCGCCATAGCAGCGTTTACTAACCACTGTACCGCCGCCCCGGCTGTCGCTGCCGCCTTAAAGCTTGTCAATGCTGCTACGACCGCATTTATAACCGAAGCTACCTTAAAAGCTACGAAGCCCGCACCGATTCCAGCTAATACACTTACTATCGTTTCGCCGTTATCCGCAATCCAGCCCAGCCCTTCCAGAAGTGTAGGCAGAACAGCCGCCACTATTTCGCTTGCTTTTTCTACCATATTTCCGAAGCCTGTAGCTATCTTCTCTAATGCTCCGCTTAAGCTGCCGTCCGTTAAGTCGGTCTGTAGCTGCCCTATAACTTCCGTTATATTTTCTACCGCGTTCGTAAGTGGTGTTTTGAATTTCTCATAAGCTGCGATTCCTAAGCCTTCTAGCCCGCTTTTCAGTATCGTAACTTTTCCCTGTAAATTGTCGTTCATTGTAGCCGCCATATCTGCCGCCGCACCGTCACAGTTTGAAATATAGCCGCTTAACTCGTCGAAGCGCTCCCCGCTGTTTGCCAGCAAAGCGTTTACGCTCTTAAGGTCTACTTTATTGAAGATACTATTAAGTACTTCTGTCTGTTCTCCCTGGGTCATTGTTCCCAGGATTCCGTTAAGGTCGTTAAAGGTTTCATTTAACGGGCGCATGTTCCCGTTTGCGTCGAATACCTGTAAGCCCAGCGCTTCCATTTGCTTTTTAGCTTTATCTGTAGGCGCTGTAAGGCTTAGAATTACATTTCGTAACGCTGTTCCGCCTTCTGCTCCCTTTACGCCGTTATCTGCGAAAATACCTAAGACGGTATTCATTTCGACCACGCCGCCCGCCAGGTTCTTAGCAGTTCCGCCTACCGTTAGAATCGCTTCGCCTAACTGCTGTACGTTTGTATTACTTTTCTGCGAAGTCTTCGCCATTTTGTCAACGAAGCCTTCCGTAGTCCCGGCTGCGTCCCCTAGTGCGCTCATGCTATCCGTAACCATATCGGAAGCTGTCGCTAAATCCATTCCCCCGGCTGCTGCAAGGTTAAGGACTGTCGGTAACGTCTCTATGGACTTGTCCGCGTCATATCCGGCAAGTGCCATATAGTTAAGTGCTTCTGCTGCCTGTGTTGCAGAAAACTGCGTAGTTGCTCCCGCTTCCTTCGCCGCTTTCTGCAATTTGTCAAATTCTTCGCTTCCGGCTGCTATTTCCTCTGTCGTGATTCCCATAGTAGCCGCTACCTGGCTCATTCCGCTTTCAAAATCTGAACCTACGCCGACTGCTGCCGTCGCAAGTGTCTTTAAGCCATTAGCCAGGGCTTTAACGCCATTTATGATAGCGCTGGATATTAAATTAGCTTTTATAATATCGCCCAGGCTTACCGTTTTCTTCCCGGTTTCGTCCATGTTGTTTCCGGCTGCTGTTATTTCCTGTCCGAAAACCGTCCATTTCTTACCTGTGCTGTTTAATTCTTCTTCGGTTCGTTTTAGTTCTGTTTGTTGGTCTGCTAAGGCTGCCCGCGATTCATTAACCTTAATAGTATTTTTTGCTATCGCGTCTTCCTGTTTCTTAACTGCGTTTTCAGCCTTTGCATGTGCTTCTTTCGTTTCGTCTAGCTGTGCCTTTAATTTTTTACTTTCTTCGCTGTCTTTACCTGTCTCCTTAACGCTTTCCTTGTATGCTTCGGTAAGTTCCGCTACCTTCTCTTTTAACTTCTGCTCTGTTGCCTGTAATTCTGTAAGCTTCTGCTTCTGTGCCGTAAGGTTTGTCTGTTGAAGCTTAATAGCGTCCGTCTGTAGCTTTATCTTAGCCGTTAACTCCGTCTGTTTAGCCTTAAGTAAATCGGTCTGGCTGCCTAACGCCTTCGCCTGTGTCGCTTCTACTTTGTATTCGCTGGTTACAAGCTTCATTTGCGTAAGCATTGACTTCATTTGACTGGTAAACTCGCTTGTATTAGCCCCTATTCGTAGACTAGCACCAGCCATTTATATAACTTACTCCTTCGCTTGCGTTTCTCTGTCATATTCGACTTGAAATACAACGTAGTCTAAAAGGTCGCTTAAGTCCGATTCTAAACAGTCCTTATAACTGTTTCGCATATTCTTAATACATATCTGTAAAATATTATCCAGGGCGTTTCTGTACGTTTCCCATATTTCTTCCTGGGAATGTTCCTCGATATAACCATTTTCCCGGTCGTATTCGTCGAAGGCGCTACCCTGGTCTTCTACTTGCTGGCTGCCGTTCAAAATGTCGCTTATGTTCCGTATCTTTTCATTTACGGAAGCGTCAACGATTTCGGCTACCGCCTTAAATGTACTAATAACTTCTGCTACGTCCAGTTGTTCTATTTCTTCTTCCTCTATCCTGTCATTAAACACTACTCTGATAACAGCAGAATACAGGTATAATAAGTCGTTTTCGTCTTCGGTTTTGCTTATCAACTCCATAAGCTGTATGTACCGCCTGTAAGCGTATGTCGTGATACTGTAGAAATGCTTAAGTTTCCCTCCGCATTTGATACAGGTATCAATTAAACTTGTGAACTCAAATTTTTTTTTGCGTCTTTCGCCTGTTCTGCCAAACGCTTAATAATGTTCGCATTGATAAGTGCAAAGTTAAAAATAATCTGTGATACGTCCGCAAGTTCCGCGTTTGCTTCCTCAAAAGTAAATTGATTATCATAGATTTCTACAATCGCTTTTACCATGCGGTCTAAGTCGTCGTCTGTGTATGTCTGCTTTTTCGGTGTTACCAGGTCGTCGTATACTTCCCTAAACGCCCGGTATTTCTTTCGCCCGATTTTTCCGCTTTCGTACTCTTTACCGCCTACGGTAATAATATTTGTCTTTAAGGTCTTTGCGGTTTCCTCTGCCTGGATGTTGGTATTATTCATAATTTCCGCGTTGATAAGTGAGAAATTAAGAATAATGCTGCTGATTTCGTCTAAGCCGTCGTCTGCTTCCTCAAAAGTGAACTGATTCCCAAACACCAGTACAATAGCTTCTATCATGCTATCTAAGTCGTCGTCGCTAAAGGTCTGCGCTTCCTTCTCTTTTCCTAACAGGATTTCGTATACTTCCGCAAATTTTCTATATTTTTCTCTTGTGATTTTTCCGCTTTCGTATTCCTTGCCGTTTAAGCTGATTTTCATAATATAGCCCTTTCTGTAAAGGGTGTCAGATTCTGACACCCTCGCTTTTTATTAGTGTCCTGTTTCGCTTGCTGCTTTCGGTACTTCCTTATACTCCTGGACTTCGCTAAACCATGCAGCGATAGCTTCTTTTGCTGTCGTATGTTCTTCCAGTAAGTTACTTTCGTCCACGATAAGGGCGTAAAGCTTCTTTTTTTCTCCCTCTATAGTATCTTCTTTCTTTCTGGCGTAGAAAGTGAAGGTAATCTTAATTGTTTGGGCTGTCTTTTTGTCCTTAACCGTTTCGTATGTAACGTCCGGGTGTTCCGCTTTTCCACAATAGTACCAGCTAAATTCGTACTTTCCGTTCCCCTGTTTTGCCCGGAAGCCTAACGCTACTTCTTTTGCCTTATCCCCTTCCGCTTTTGCCAGGAAGCCGTATTTATAAAGAGTATCAAAGAGTAACGCATAGTCTCCCGGCGTTAATCTGTTTACCTCTAATTCAATTTCTGTTTTTTCGTATGTCTCTACGGTGTCTTCTACCTCGTCGTCGCTGTAGGTATACTCGACGCTAAAGGTATCTTTTACTGTTGCTGCGATTGCCTTAGCAAGTCTTACGGGTGTGTCCGCTGCGTATACGTCTTCGTCGTTCGTTGTGACCGCTGCTACGCAAATGTCCTTTAAGCCTACCAGGCGGCTTCTGGTAATGGTTTCTTTATTTTCCTTTACTGTTGCCATGTTTTAATCTTCTCCTTCCACATTCATAGAAAAGTAAAAGCGCGCTGCTTTATGGTAGATTCCTGTTTCTACTTCGTACTGGTCGTTTCCGGTAAAATAGGTAAAGCCCGCCTTTTTCAGCAGCTTCTTAACCTTCTTTTTCAGCTTAAAGCAGTCTTCTTTACTCCATATATCAACCTGTATGTAATATTCTTCGTTTTCGTTTGTGTCTTCACTAAAATCTATATCTTCATCACTCATAAAATAAAATGTTATGTGTGTATCGTTTATATTCTGGTTATACCAGCCTTCTTCCGTGTGTACCCCTGTTATTCCTATCACTTCCGCTAAAAATGCGGTTAAGTCCAGGTCTTCACTGTTGGGGTATTCCGCCAGAACTCTATTAAGCTGTTCTTTTTCTTCTTCGCTCAAAAGTGCCATGCTTATTCCCCCAGCTTTTCCTTTAATGTCTTTTCGTATTCTTCTTCTGCAATTTCCTTTAGCGCCTGGTATGTTGGTCTGGCTGCGTCTAGCATAAAATGTTTAGGCTTGTGCATGGTCGTACCCCATTCATGGAATTTCATATAAAAGAACGGGGAAGTATCGCCCCTGTCCCAGCCCACCAGTTCGCCGTAGTTCCCGCTTTGCGTCGTTCCCTTCTTCGGCACATTGTCCGCCGCATGCTGCCCGGTTCTGCTACCTTTTCTGCCGGATTTCATGGGGTTACTACTGTATGCTTTCTTCCGTATCTGTCCTTCCGCTTCCTGTAAGCCGATTTCGCCAGCCCGTTTTATGATTTTCTTGTTTAGTGCCTTTAGTTCTGATTCCGTAGAAAGTCTTTCTATTTCCTTCCGCATTTCATTCAGCCCTAAAAACTCCATTGAAATATCAAAACTCATACTATTTCCTGTGCCTTTATCACGATTTTTCTACGGTTATACTTTCCGTAGTCTGCCGCGATAATATTAAACATCCTTTCGCCCCATTTAACCCGGTATTCCTTTGTATTTAAGGCTTCCAATTTTAAGCAAAACCTGGTTTCAAAATTTACTACGTTTTCTAATTTTGCTTCCAGGGCGCTATATAACTCTTTTCCGTACAGGCTCTTTACATCACACCAACACTTATGATAGTCTTCCCAGGTTTCTACTGGTCTTCCTTTTTCTACTGTCTTTTTACGCTTTTGAATTACTAAATACATAATCACGCCCCCACATTCGCCAGCTTGTCTAATATGGTTTTTGTGATATTATCGGTTTTCGTGTTACTTCCTACCGTAGTAGAACGCACTTCGTACATATCGCTTACGATTTTCTTTAGAAGAAGGGCGGCGATTCTCCGCCCTTTTTCGTATTCTTCGTCGTTTTCATAGTTCGCCTTATCCTTATATCCAGTGCCTACGCAACTATCTATATAGGCTTCGGCTGTCAAAATAAGCCCGCTTATTTCCTCGTCGTCTTCGTCGTAGCTTACCCTTAAATAATTCTTCGCCTGTTCAAGCGTTAATAATTCTGCTGCCATTTCCTACCCCTTCCGGGACGCATTAGGCAGCCGGGGTAAATTCTACCTTGAAGTCTGCCCTGTCGTCCAACTTCTCACAGTCAAAGCGTTCCTGTACCTTAAGTGCTGTTTCGTCAGATTCAAAGAATACAGACTTATCTGTAGACACTGTGTAGCCCTTTCTCTCAAAGAACTTAACCAGCGCATACAGGTTAACCACATAAAATACTACCTTTCCGGTCGCGCTTGCTGTTACCGCTTCGTCGCTCAATGTGATAAGCTGGCGGTTCTGGAAGTAGTCTTTACCGTTTACGGTCTTTACTAAATCCAGGTTTCTACCGTTCTTATCTTCCTGGGACTGCAAATATACATAACCTGTAAGGTTTGTGATAACTACAGTCTTTGCGCGAAGTGTCGGTAATACGCCGTCGATTACCTTTTTAACCCCGCGCCAGTCTGTCACTCCTGTAGACTTGTCTGTAGCGTTGTCCTCGACAATCTGTAAGATTTCGTCGTTTTCGCTGTTAACGCCAGCTTCCGCAAAATCCGGCTTAATAACATCCTGGATGATATTAACAGCTTCGTCTTCCTGTAAGTCGTTGGCAATCGGAACTAACGCGCCGTAGTTCTCGATATTGTAGCTAATATCCTGCGTGTTAGCTGCTTCCCCTGTCAACTTAGTACCAGATTTATACTTAGTAAGCTTCTTTCCGCCAATCTTTGCAAACGGCATTTTTCCATGATTGGAAGTAGCGCGTACAATGTGGCAATGTTCCTTAAGGCTGGGGAAGCCTTCACGCAATACCTGGATGTCATTAACGAACTGCTCCGGCAAAATCGCGGCGTTGTTGTCAATGGTTACGGCTGCTCTTTCCTCGTCCGTAAGTGCTTCTTTGCCCTTAAGCGCAAATTTTACAGCTACTCTCAACTCGCTTACTGCGGAAGCGGTACGCTTTTCTTCCTTCTTGCGCTTCTGTCCTCTTAATTCCTCTTTTTCCTCGTCGTCTTCTGCTTCTCTTACAGCAAGCAATCTCTGTAATCTTCTTTTTTCCTCTAACGCCGCTTCTGCCTTATCCGCGTCGCGGCTTTCCAGGTAGCCGTTAATCTCCTCTGTTTTCTTTCCGATTAACTCTCTGATTTCCTGTACTGTCATTTTTTTAAAACTCCTTTTCGTTTTCTTCCCTAAGCTGCATAAGCCGGGCTTCCATTTTTAATTTTTCTAATCTCTTTTCTTCTTTTGCTTCTTCTTTTACCTTCTCAAAGCTTCTACAGCTAATTTCTGAACTGTCATAAGCGGGGAAGGTGCAAGGGCTTACTTCCAGCAGCACCGCCTTTACTACGCTTCTTTTGTAAATTTCTTCGCCTTCATGTACTACTTTACTCCACCTGTCTTCCTGGCAGATAAAGCCGAAGCTGCTACCGTCTACATCCCCGCGCTGTACGCTCTCTTTTACGTCATTTCCCCAGGTATTGTTAGGTAAATCAATGTCATACGCTAACCCTGTGGTATCTGCCGTATTGAAGCGTAAAGTATCGGTTTTTGTGCTTCCTAACGGTCTGCTTGTGTCGTGATTCCATAAGGCTTTTATCTCTTTCCCCACTTCCTTACAGCTATTTAAGCTTTCGTCGAAGCAGCCCGCCGCGATTTCCTCTAAATATTTGTCGCCCCAGCGGTCTACTATCAAAACAGGGGTATTGTATTTAACTGCATATCCGCCGATTGTCCGGCTGTCTTCTCCCTCTGCTGCCGCTCTTACTTCCAGGGCGATTCCCTGGCACTTCCGGCAGTAATTACGAATTTCCGGGCTTTCTCCTTCCGTTCCTCTATTCGTTGGCATTGCTCCCGCTCCCTTCTTCTTTTTTGCCTATGTCTTTTAGCTTCAAAACTCCGGCATTTACTATTAGTTCGTCCCCGTCCGGCAGCTTTTGGCGCTGTAGCTCTAACCTGGCTTCGTTCGGGGTATAGATTCCGTTAGAAACATAAGCACAAAGTATTTTCTGCTGTGTTTCTGCCGAAGTCCTTAAAATCACGTTCGTATTAAAACGCGCTTTGTAGCCCTTGTCCCGTTTCTCTTTTGTTAATGCGCTCCATGTAGTTTCCTGTTCTATGGATTCAAACAGTATTAACAGTGTGTCAATTAAAAAGCTTAATTGCTGCTGTTCCAGGGAATTATTATTAGCGTCCTTAAGGTCGTTAAGCTGGTGCATTTTGATACCAAAAAGCGCCGCTATCTGGCTTATAGACATTCTTCTAATCTGTTCGTACTGCGCGTCCGCCAGTGACAAATTGATAGGCTGCACACTAAATCCCGCCGGGACTGTAAAAATACGTTTTCCTTTGCTGTAAAGCCGCCCGAATTTCTCTTGTGTCTTCCTTAACTCTTTTTCGTCCTTAATGTCAGACGTAAGCTGTACTACCAGCTTATTAGTAAGCCCGTTATCGTACAGCGTATTAAGGTAATTCTGCGCCTTAATCTGTCCTTCTATCGTGCCTTTCACAATTTCCCTAATCGGTTTTGTGTTGATTCCGTCCATTGTAAAGCCCTTGAATATAAGCAAGTCTTCATAAAAGCCGGAATCTGTAAAGCTGCTGCCTACAATCCTGTAATCTACTAAAGCCTTGTGCCTAAGCTTCGATTTTAATAACCCCGCGTCGTCTACCGTGATTCCTTCCACCGTACACGGGTACAGCGCTTCTATTTCTCCGTTTCTTCCGTACTGCTTCGCAATCGCGCTAATACCTTCGTGCTGCCTGGTGGCTTCTACCGCCTTCCACATGTCAATAGCTGTCATGTATGGGTTAGGGCGAAGGCTTAACAGTTCGTTTAGTCTTTCTTCTGTTGCCCTTCTTATTCCGTTTTCTGTGTCTTGCACCAGGTAAAGCGGCGTTTTTGCTACCGCTTCCGATAACTGCTTAATACATGTAAAGTACGTCGCTTCCCTCATAGCTGCCGCTGGCTGCTCTGAATCTATCCCGAATACCTTTAGGAATATCTTTTCTTCATCCGTAAGCGTTATGCTATCGGTCGTTTCTTCCCTCTTTTCCAAAAAATCTAAAAACATTACTTCTTACCACTCCTAACCAGCATAACCGCCGCTACCAGCATTTCGCCGCTTAGTAGATATAACCCCGCGTGTTTGCTTATGTCATACGTTACCGCAAAAGCAATAACCAGGGCTGCCACTAATAGCGCGTCTGCGACTATTAACCTTTTATTTTTTATCTGTTTTATTCTCTTAAGCATTTTCTACCTTCTTTACATAGCGTCCAGGTATTCAACCGGGTTATAATGTTCAATACCGTTTTCTTCGATACACAATAGCAAGCCCATAAGCATAGCTATAATGCCGTCTATCTTAAATTTCGATTTCTTCTTACTGTACTTCACGCCTAACATTTCGTCATAAACCGCTATACAGTTCTTAGCCATGAACCGGAAGCACTCATTTTCTGCTATGATGATTCTTTCATCTACTAACAGGTTTTCAAAATCATTTATAACCTGTGTCATGGTCTTCGTTCCTTGTCCTAACGGTATTACTTCCCAGCGGTCTTCCAGCCTGTTAATAATCGTCTGGCTTCCCCACTGGTCGAAGCCTATTTGTTCTATCCTGTACGTTTCGTCCAGTTCCGTAGCATGGTCTAAAAACCTATCGAAGTTTATGTATTTTCCGTCAAGCGCTATTAAATCGCCTTTCTTTATCCAGTATTCATAGGGGTTATTATCCTTATGCTGTCTGTATGCTACGGTTTCTTTCGGTGTGTACAGATACGGAACGACTATAAAGCGCCCCGTAGTTTCTTCGTAGAATACCAGGACAAAGCCCGTAATATCGTTCTTGCTGGATAAATCCAGCCCGCCCCAGCACTTCCAGCCTTTTAAGTCTTCTGTATCTACCTTTTTCGTGCATGTGTCCCATAAATCCATATTGATAGCGCCTTTTTCATGGTCTAATGCTACATGCTGGTTTAGGAACATTCTTCTAAACATGTTTTCCTGTAGTGGCATTAGCCTAATGCGCTTTGCATAGTTCGCCAGGTCTTCCAGTTTCCTAAATACTCCTAATGCTGGGTTTGATTTATACCACTGGGCTTCATCCTCTACGTTACAGTCTTTGTCCGCTTCATATATCCGGTAATAAAAGCTAGGGTCGTTTACCTCTCCGGCTTCTATCTTTTTCGCCATTGTGTAAAGCTGCATTTCCGGGTTTGCCGGGTCTTCCCCGCTGGAAGCTGTCGTAATTGTCATTATTAACGGTTCATCCCATGCACCTTGTCCGGTTCTAAGTTTTCCGTACATTTCGTCGTTTTTCGCCTGGTGTATCTCGTCCAGGACTGCCACATAGTCGTTAAAACTGTCCGCATTATCCGCGTCAGAAGACAGTACCATAAGTTTATTACCGTTGTCCTTCCGTACAATGGTTTTTGTACTGCTCGTTATCTTGCAGTACCGCCTTAAGGTCTTATTTGTCTTTATGAAATGCTCTACAGTTGCGTATAATTCCCCCGCCTGTTTCGTCGTATTTGCTGTTAAAATAAAAAGCGCGCCGAAGATATGCCGCTGACAGAAGAACAAATACACTACAATGATTGCCGCTAAGAATGATTTACCATTTTTTCGCGGTATGTTTATATGTGCTTCTCTATGTTTGCGCTTGCCGTCGCTTCTTCTCTTTACACAAAGAATTTCGGTTATAATCTCAAACTGAAATTCTAGTAATTCAAATTGTCGGCTTGCGCCCCTGTCATTAGTCAACTTCGACACGAACTTAAATACTTTCGTTGCTTCTCCAACGTCGTAATAATATTCTTCGTTGTCCCACTTCTTTTGTAACTTTTCCAACCAGGAAGCTAATAGCAGTTCCTTTTTAATCATGCGCTACCATTCCGTCTAATTCCGGGTCTATGCCGCTCTCCGAAGCGTTCCCGGCTTCCTTCATCCGCTGCCGCGCCGCCGGGGTTAACCCCAATTCCTTAGCCCATGCCCTTAATTCTGTTTGCGCTTTGTTTGCTATGCTTACTTCTGGTCGTTGCTGCTCGTAGCCGTTGTCCCCAACAAGCATACTGTAGCCCTTTTCGTCTATAATCTGTTCGCACCGTTGCCACTTTGCATAATTGATACAATAGGCTTCCAGTGCCTTTAAGTCTTTGTCTGTAAAATCTTTTCCTTCTTCCGCTAAAATCTTGGCTACTCTGCGCCATTCCTTTTTAGCGGTATCATTTAACCACTTCGGGCATGGTTTAGGCTTATTTTTTTCTTTTTCATTTTTTTCTTTTTCATTTTCTTCTTTTGCCATGCTTCCACCTCATGCACTCCCCCCTATAGTAAAAATTGCCGTTTTTTTTCAAGCAAAGTTGAACTCGGGACTTTTATTTTATGTTTTTAAATTTTTATATCCCCCCTGTCAGAACGAACTCCCTATAGAACTGTTCTAACATTTCGTATAAAATCTTTTGCATTTTCTTCTTTGCCTTATAGCTGCGGTCATACTCCTTGTGTATGCGCCTATGGTTCGCTTCGCTTAGTCCTATCACGTTCGCCGCGTCCAGTCTTCTAGCCCAGGCTTCCGTTATCTCTTGTATGTGGTGGTAGTTCTCCGCGTCTATAATTCTTCCAGTCGTATAGTATTCGTAAATGTCTATGCCTAGCTGTGCTGCTGCCTGGGCGGCTCTGAACTGCTCCCAGGCTTTGCTATTATAAAACTGCTGCCGCCTGGCTTCCTGTTCGTCCCTCATGCGGCGCTGCTTATATTCTCTGTACTTCTTCCTGTCCGTTTCCCTGTGCTTATCACAGTACTTAACCCCGGCTTCTACTACCTTGTGACAGCCTGGATAACTGCATAACTTCTTTATCATGTGCCGCCCTTCTTTCGGTTAGCGCTGCCCTGGATTTCATGCAGCGCCGGAGGTTTAGGACAAACAAAAAAGAAGAACCAGACAAAGGGGTCGTTACCTCTGTCTAATTCTTCTTGTGTTTGTTCCTTAATATTACCATAAAGTTTTTATAGTTTCAACCGCTTTTATTTGATTTACCCATATACTTTTAAGAGTTTTAGGGTAGGAAAAGGCTACCAGCCGTAGCTGATAGCCTATATATGTTACAGTGCCAGCTTATATAATACCAACTGATTAAGGCTTACGCCTTCTTCCTCTGCCTGGATTGCTAACCGCTGGTGTAATGATTTCGGAAGTCGTACATTAAACTTCCCGCTATAGTTCTCTGTTCTTTCCGGCAGCGGGATAGGTAAGTTATTTTCTAACTTAACCTCTAAATATCCTTCCATAGCTTCGTTAAGATTTTCGTACAATTCTTCCAACGTATCGCCTGTACTCTGGCAGCCGTCCAGTTCTAAGATTTTCCCGTAAAAATAATGCCCGCTTTCGTCGTTCATTTCCTTTACGATTCTTGTATACGGCAGTTCCATATAATCCTTTACTTCCATTATGTCCTACTCCTTTCTATTGCTCTTTTATATTATATCCAGGTTAGGGGATTTACTCCCCTATCCTGTTAAGTATGTCTACTATGTACGCCTTCTTTAATGGGCTTTCCTGTTTGATTGTGGTAAGGTCGCCTGTCTCTTTGTTCAAGTACTGTTTGTGGCTTCCTTTCTGTCTTACTCCTTCGTAGCCGTAAGCCCTTAGTACTTTGTCAGCTTCTTCGGGGCGTATTCCGTTCGGCTGTCTTTTCATTTTTTCAATTATCTTTTCTACGCTTGGCACTTGGTTTATCTCCTTTCTGATATTATAGTACCATATTTAGTACTATAAGTCAATTCTTTTTTGCATGTTTTTTATACTTTCTTCTGGTACAAAGTCCATGCAATCGCCGCCAGTTATTAGACTTGTCCGTATTTGCTGCTGCCAACTGCTGCCGCTTCCGGCTTCGTTCTAATTGTTTCTTTCTGTCTCTTATGGACTGCTGCCGTAGGCGTTTCTTTACCTGTTCGTTTCCCATAGCTGCCGCCATTCTTTTATAAAACTCTGAAAAACTGTTTACAATCTGTCTTCCCGCTTCCTGTATTGCTTTCGCTATGCGTCCGAACGCTTCTACTACTGCGTTCCATTCTTCCGGCGTTCCCTTCCATTCTTTTGGTACTTCTGTCATTACTTCCCCTTTCTTTCTACCACTGTAAGACTTATCGGCTCTATCATATCTTCCAGCAGTACATAATATGGTTTTTTGTTTCCTGGCGCTGCTTTCAGATTCACATAGGGGAAGTGTACGAAGTACGCCAGTATTTCCATATCCGGGATATTCCGAACTTCTTTAACCGTTCCAATCTTCCCCAGGATATGCTTAATATGCTTCTGCTTTACGCCCACTTCCTTAAGCCTGGCTTCGGTGCATGTTACCCGTACTTTCTGCCCTTTTCTTATCTCCATTTCCTTTTACCCCTTTATGTGTTATTACATATCCGCTATCTGTTTCTATCGCTTCTTTGCTGCATAGAAACGGCTTATTCTGTAAATCGTCTACTATTTTCTTAACATCCTTTATATCCATTTTTTAAATCCAGCTTTCTACTACGCTTTTATGGTCTTCCTTGCTTCTCGCAAAAGGCAGCATAGCCGGGAAGCGATTTGTAATATCTTCCCGGATTTCCTCTACGGTATTCCTGGTTATAATAATATTCGTCGGCGCTGTCCCTTCAAATAACCGGGCTACGCATTTGTCCGGGTAATCATCCGGGCGATTGAATACGCATATAATAGGCTGCTTTAATTCGCTTGTGTCTACATCTGCAAAGCTTTTAACTTCTGTTGTTTTCATTCTCTCCGCCCTTTCTTGCTGCCAGTTCACAGTTAATAACGATTTCCTGTAAATTGTAAAAATCGTCTTCGCTTATGTATTCCCTTAAGTTGAATAAATCCGCTGTAAGAATTGCTGTAGCTTCCGGTATGTCTACCGCTTCGTCGTCTGCTGCCGCCTGGTCTTCATCTGCTCCCGTTTCTGGTTCATTCATTGCACCCGCAAGCCCTTGTTTTTCCTGGCTTTGCGGTTCTTTCGTAGTGTCAGATTCTGACACCTTTTTAGACGTTCTCTTAATTGTGTTTTTCAGTGTTTCCACTACTCCAAAATATCCGGCTTCTAGCATAGCTTCCAGCAGTTCCATTAAATCATAGTCCCTAAGATAGTCTGTATACTGCCTATCGTCTCTTTCCAGGTGGAAGCCCAGATTATCGAAGTACACCGTATAGCCTTCGCCTTCATGTTTGAAGCTAAAGCTTGTCTTCCCCGGTGCATACTTGCCGTCTTCGTAGCAAAGTTTCTTTCTGTAGTTCTCAATGATATTTAACAGGGCCTTAATTCCTCTGCTGCCTTTGTAGGATTCTATGAAGTCCTTACTAAACGCCCCAGAATGAAGGATAGCGGTAATATAGCAGCTATACGGAAGCCCTCTGGGCGTATAATCTGGATTCAATACGCCGCCAATTTTAAAATGTGCTGTATCGGTCTTTATACTACGCCCGCCTGTTACTTCCGGGTAGTCGTCTAAATCCTGCTGCATATCTACTTGTTTTTCCGGTTCTTTATCCGATACCGGGTACAACTCATTAACCAACTGCACAAAACGCGTCCAGGTTATTTCCTCTGCCCTGTCAAGCCTTACGCCCCTTATACTACAATCATAATCTACGCCGCCGCTATTTCCGCCCGCGTGGCTTCTTCCCAGGTGTTCTATACATGCTTCCTTAAGCTTGCTTCTGTCCCCGTCGTACCGCTTCGCGTGTGCTTCGTAGAATTTCTTTACGGCTGCTGGTGTCGGCTCTTTTTTCTTCTTTTCTTCCTCGACCATTTTCTTAACTTCGCCGCTCAACATTTCCCCGGATTCTATTACTTCCTTCTGCTTTTCCTCTGGCAGCCTGGAAGTTTCGTAAGCCGTGGTAAAATTCATTTTTCCATTCTTAAAGGCTTCTTTTCCTTCCTCGCACAAATTATTAGTAATGCTTTCCATTTGTGCCGCTTTTCCGGTCGATACGCCTACAGCGCTTGCTATGTAATCGCGCATTTTGCCTTCTATCTGTACTTCCCCGGATTCCTTCGCCGTTATCAGATACTTCTTAAACTCCGCTACGCCTTCCGTTAACTCCCAATCGCTTAAGCGTCTGCTAAAGATATTCGCGCTATGCAGCGTAAGCATAAACATAGCTTCGGACATTTCCTTTATTTTGCAGTCAATCAGCTTAAAGCTGTCGTGTCCGCGCTCGATATTAAGGACTGCTGCCGCCGTTCTCCTATGCCCTACTATAATTCTGTCCTGTCCCGCTACCCGTCCTACTATAACTTCCTGTAGCTGCCCCACCAGTAACATATTGTCCGCCAGTTCCTCTATATCTTCCTGGGCGTACTTATTATGCTCGCTTGGAATCAGTGTGCGCGGGTCTAGCTTTATCTTCCGGTATTCCTCTGTAAATATAATGCCCTGTCGGCTGTTCTGATTCAGTCTGTCGCCTACTCCTAATCTACCCATTATTTACCCTTCCTTTCTTGTTAATCTTATATATTCTGCTGCCAGGCTCTTATAGTCCCTTGTCGCCGCGCTCCTGGGTGTTGTCTCTATAAGACTCTTTCGCTTCTCATACGTCCAGTCTACAACCTTCTTACTGTAGCGAATATGTGTATTAAAGGTGCTGTACTCGCTTTTCCGTAAGGCTTCTTCGCCCTTCACTACGCTTATGTCGTTCGTGAACATAGTAACCAGGCATTTAACCAGGGATAAGCCGGGGTTATACGGTCTAATTTCCTCTATAACCTCTGTCAGTTCTTCCATTCCGTCTAAGGCGTTCTTATCTGCCTTAATCGGTATAATAACGTCGTCTGCTGCTGCCAGGGCGTTAAGTACATTGATTCCGACACCAGGCGGGCAGTCAATTAAACAATAGTCGTACTGTTCTTCCACCTGGTCTAATACATCCTTCAATCTTACAATCTGATTCGCTTCCTGGTCTAACATAAGGTCTACTGCTGCCGCGTCCATATTCATATTAGCCGGGATAATGTCAAGCCCTACGCGTCCACTGCTGCGTATTACGTCTTCTGCCATTGTATCGGTATCGCGTAAGACGTTTTCCATGCTCTTATAATCATAACTATGTACCCCGAAGAACTTACTTACGTTCGCCTGTATATCGTTATCCACCAGCAAAACCCGGTATTTATAGACTGTCGCCATAATCAAAGCCAGGTTTATAGCTGTCGTGCTTTTTCCTACTCCGCCTTTCAAGTTAACTATTGCTGCTGTCCTCATATTCCTAAACCGTCCTTTCCCTTAATATGGTTCGATTCCCAAAATGCAGTAACCCGGTTCGATTCCTGGGTACTTATCTAAGAAATAAATGATATTTACCCTCTGTTCTCTCCCCGTGAGTACTCCTAAGTCTTTGTCGTACTCCCTTAGTACTATATCGTCGCCCGCCCTGTAGTCCCTGTCGTTCTTTCTTACTTCAAAAGGCTTATAACCTTCTTCTACATCCTGGTAAAACTCCTTTTCGCATTTGATATAATGTGTTTTCGCGTCTTCCTCTGCTGCAATTCCGAAAAATAGCCAGCTATCCAGCCATTTTCCTACCTTTTCTGCTAATTCTCTTATTTTCCCCATTCCTAAACCGTCCTTTCTGCGGCAGCAGTCTTAATAAACGCTGCCGCTGCTGCATTATTTACAGTTACCTTCGTGATATACTATTTTCCTTGCCTTCGACCAAAGAAGTAGGCACTTTATCTTTTGTTACTCTTTTCTTCCTAAGCAGCCCATATTATCGCAAGTCCTACAATCCGTCCCGCAAAATCCTATAAACCGCTTCGCATTTACCCGGTCTGTAAGTTTTGCCTTTTCTGCCGGGTATGTATCGCTTTTAATATCCAGGTTTTCGATAGTTCCGCACAGATACGCCTTAATTACTTCTATAGCAGCGTCTGAACCATACACTATAACAGCCTTTCCGCCGATTCTGTTAATTGTGTCGATAAAGGTAAGCTGTTCTTCTGTTGCTTTGTTACTCCCTACCTTTAATTCGATATACAGATTATTAAAGCCGCCTGCTGCATACGGTAAGCATATATCGCTTACCCCTGGCTTCATGCCCTGGCGCTTTAGGTCTGCCCCGGCTCTTACGCTTCTCTTTCCTTCGTTGGCTGCATGATACATAGCCTTAAGCACCGGGGTTTGTGACTGCTCCCAGCGCGCCCAATCAAAAACGGCGGCTTGCGCCTGGGCTTCACTTTCTCTACGCTCCATACTCTAACACCCTTTCCGCTGCTCCCTGGGCTGCCTGGGCGGCTGCTTCTGCTGCCGTTTCCAGTTCAACGCTTAAGCATTTCCCTTTTGCGCTTAATATAATTGCCTTCTTCATACAGCCGTTATCACTGTAATTTCTACAGGTTTTCATACCACACACTACGTTAGTACTGCTCATTGTCCTTATCCTTTCCCGTTATTTTCTCTGCCAGCATTAAGACATACAGCGAAAGAACCAAAAACCACACCGTACTAATTATCCATGCCGTTAACGAAGCCTTCCCGAACAGCTCCGGCGTTTTCATTGGTTCGTAGTACCCTTCTTCTTCGTCGTTCTTACGCACCGCCCACATGATTAGCGGTACAGATATAACGGCACATACGCAAAAGCCCACCAGGTACACCGTAACGGCGATAAGTAACACCTTATTCATGGGTTTTTCCCTGGTCTTCCCCGGCTGCTGCCGTCTCTGCCTTAAGCTGCTGCTTTGCCTTCTCTGGTGTCTCTGCTATGTACTGCCCTACCGCCTTCGTGATTTCTTCCGCTGCTAAGTCTGTTAATGCTCCGTCGGCTTCGTATTTCTTTAATACCGTATCTAAAGCCTGTCCCGCTAAGGCGATACCATTTACTAAGCCTTCTTCGTAGCCGTTGTCGTAGCTTCGGTCTGTTACCCTGGATAAGTAGCCGTCTAACTCCTGGCGGCTCATTCTCTTAATGCGTCTTGCTGTCTCTCTGTCGATTCCTAAAGTTTTTCCCATTCTAATTCCGTTTCCTTCCATGTCTGATTGATTCTTACGAACGTATAAGTAAAGAACGTGTAGCCTGTCTTTTCGTGTATACCTTCCCTAACGCTGTCGCCGTCCAGGTAATACGATTTTTCCAGCTTCTTAGGCAGTCTGGCTATTCTGTTGTACCAGCCCTTGTCCTTTATCGGTTCTTTTCTTAAGATTGTCGGTTTTCTTAGGTTCTTAGAACTATTCCAGCGTTTACCCTGTAAAGCGTCCGGGTCTTTTAACATGCCGTCGCTTTGCTTTATCAGATACGACGCTAACTTAGCGTAGTTCCCGGAATCATCCAGGGGGTTGAAATGTGTCCGCCCTCTGCCTTTCCAGGCTTTTGTTATTGCCCGCTGGCTTACTTCGTCTGGTGTATTTATAACTAAGTGATGATGTAGCGCCCCCTTCTTGCCAATTTCCATAACATGTATGTATTTGAATACCAGCCCCAGGGATTTATACAGCTTCCGCATTTCCTGTAAGAAGTCGTCCGCGTCTGCTCTCATTGCCTTCCTTCCGGCTGGACGTTCACTAAGCTTATAATCTAATACTAAATGCGTGTCCCCTTCCTGGAAGTTCTCGTTTGTCAATCTCCTTAGTTTTTTCTCTGCTGCTCTTTTGTTTACTTCTCTCTGTTCATCTGTTGTAAGCTGCTTCCTCTTTCCCCGCTTCACTCCCTTCTTGTTAAATCTGCTGCTATAATACTTTGATACCTCTATGGTATTTCCAGCCTTCACTACCTCTATGATGTACGGCATATACTAACCCACCCTATCGTTAATACTTTTATCAAGCCATAAAAGGGGCGGAAACCCCTTGAAAAATAAGCTTTTTCGTTGACTTCCGCCGTACATTTTGGTATACTTATTTATGTGAGTAAGTACAATATGTACGGCAAAGCCGCTAGATTATTTCCCGATAGTCTAGCGGCTGTTTTATTGTCTTTTGTGGCTTTCTTCGGGTGTGTGTATTCTGCCGTTAAGCAGTTTCTTTTTTCTTCTGTAATTCGTACTGGTTTACGGACAGTTCGTAGCACCTTCTAGGCTCTTTTCCCTTGTCCCCTAAGTCTTTTATATATTCGCGGCTCTGTAAGCGCCCTACGGCTTCGATACAGTCCCCTACATGCAGTTTTTCCGTTGCCCTGGTGGCTGTGCCGTTCCACATGATAGACGGGATATAATCGCTTAGCTGGCTTCCGTCCTCTCTGTGTACCGCTAATAACAGGTCTGCAATCAGCAGCCCGCGCGGTGTCTCTCTAATGGGTACTTCTTTGCACAGGAAACCCGTAATAACTACCTGGTTCGTGATTCCCTTGTAATCGTCGTCTTCCTGGATAGAAAACGCCCTTACGGAAATATCCAGCTTGTCCTTAATGTTCCTGGTTCTGATTTCTCCGGTAATAAGAAGCTGCGCGCCTACTACTTCCCCCTTTTCGTCAATGTCTGCCAGGGCGTTATATGCTGCCGTGTCTTCCTCTACCACAATGGGTAAAATGTCAATAATTCCGCTTTCCCTCTGTACCGCAAGGTTAAACTTGTAGTACTCTGTTCCTTTTTTGTCTATGCTTGCCTGTTGCGGGTAGTCCAGGACTTCCCCATACAGTGATATAAAATTGTTCATGCTCTCCTACTCCTTTTCCTTTTCTTTCCAGTAATATTCCCTGGTTTCTCCGGTGTCGTCCTTAATGGTAATCGTTCCCCATGCGTCGCCCTTTCCGGTAATCGTCGCTTCCTTCTTTACTGCTGCCGCCTGGGCTTCTTTTGCCTTTATGCTGCTTTCCGCCAGTGTTGCCACTGTGAACAGAATAAGGGGCTACTATTGCTACAACTGCTGCTATGCGCTTATTATCTCTACGGTTTGCTCCCAGACATCCCAAAAGAGAACATACGGTAATTGCTGCTAAGAAAATCTTTAAAAACATCTTTAGTACTCCTTCCACTTTTCTCTAAATTTTGCCAGGCGCTTATTAAAAGCTTCCTGGTTCTGCTCCCGCTTTGGCTGCTCCGGTTTCGGTGTTCCCGGACGCTTCCTAAGTTCCGGTCGCTCCGCTGCCGTAAGCACTATCGTATTGTTTGTGTAAAAATCTACTAAGTGCTGCTGCCCGCATACCTCACAGGTGTTAACTACATTGTCTTTCAGATTCAGCAAGCGGCTGTTACACTTAAGGCAGTTCCGCGCCTTCTTATTCCCCTTGCTGGCAATTCTCTTTAATATCAACTTTTCTTCGTCCCTTCTTCTGTGTCTCTTTTTGCTAATACCATTTTGGTAGCGATATAAAGCGCCTTCTGTGTTACTTCGTCCAGCCCTTCAAGAAGTAAGTTAGCTTCTTCGGCTCTTGCCTTTTTGTGTTCCATGTTCTCAACCACTGCCGCTGTCATATTAACAGCCCCCTTTCTTCCTTCTGTTCGCTGCCAGGCAGCCCCGGAACAATCGTTCTATCGTTTCTTCCTGGCTGCTTAAGCCTACCTTCTGCCCGGTATACAGTACACATGAAATAACCTTAGATTCTGCCGTAGTACAGTTTCTACGGGCTTCGTTCTCATTTCGCGCCGGGACTAACCGGGTCTGCCTTCTGCCTAATGTTTCTACTTCTACTACAAATTTCTTCACTGTTTTTCACTCCTACTTTTTATGTAATTTTCTACCGCTTCCGTCGCCCGCTTATAGCATTCCGTTTCGCTTTCCTCTTTGATTTTGCAAATACTACGGGTTTTCTGTTCTCCCCGGTATTCCCATATTTCTATTAAGCCGTCGTCGTATAAGCTAAAGCGGCTGTGCATACGCAAGTTGCTAACCCTCTGCGCTTGCCTGTACACTCTATAGAATTTGCTAATAGCTATTCTACGGTCTGCTTCTTTGTTATCCGTCTTATGCGCTCCCTTCCTTTCTTCACGCCCTTTAATACCAGGCTTAAAACCTTACAGGCTATTACTGTTGCCGCCAGTAAAATAGCGCCCGCTGCCACTGTTACCAGAATAATAAAAACTTTCACGCTCAAACTTTGATACCTCTAAACAAGGACTTTTACGACTGCTGCCACAGCCTTTTATCTTTTGCTTCTCAATGCTGCTATTTCTGCCTTAATGTCTTTTCCGGTGTAATCAGCTAAAAGCTTTTCGCTTATCTGATACGCCCAGGAAGAAGAACCCGGAAGCTGTATAGCTATTCCTATGTTTAGCTTCCCTTGCTGCATAGCCACCCGGACAAACTGCGGCGATACTCCTAAAATGTCCGCTGCTTCCGCTGGCTTTATGTTGTTATCCCTCAATTTATCCCGCCTTTCTTGTGTATTCGCCTTCTGCATTTACCCAGGCTTAGGACTGACTACCGTTGGTAGGCTGCATTACGCTTTTTCTTTGTTCTTTTTCGTGGTATAATTATTAAAAAAACTTAAGGGGGTTTACCATGAAACACATTTCATATTCTTTTAGCAATTCTGATATAGAAGCTATCACTTTTGCCCTTACTATCCTTCCGTCCCTGGGTATCGAAGAAACAGAAGCCTAGGCAGCTATTAACTATCAGTGCTGTTGTTCCGCTGGTGAAAAGCTTCTTAAGCACGATACCAACATAGCGCCTAATGAATTTCGCGTTATCCTGGCTTCCCTTCAAGCCGTCCAGCTTATCAACCAGGGCGAACTTGAAGTAGACCAGGAAACAAAGCAGAAATGCAGCAGCTACTTATTTACTGTCAATAAGCTTGTGTCCGTCTTTGATAAGCAAATGTCATAGTTTACGCTTACTGCAATTTCATTTTCAAAATTACCATTTACAAGCTGCCGAAGTCTTTCGGCGGCTTCTTTTCTGTCTGGCGGCATTTTCCCACGCTCCTTCCCGGCTTGTTTTACCGTGTAGGCGCTTTTTCTCATTAAAAAAGCTGCTTAAAAACCTGTTAACCTTCCATACGCTCTATAGCTGGCGTAACCGCTGCTATTTTTTCACAGTATGCAGTATCAGCTATTCGCTTGCTTCCTCTGCTGCAAGGTAGCCACCCTTGCCACTAATGCGCCGTGTGGGATTTGAACCCACGACTTACCGCTTATGAGGCGGTCGCTCTAACCACTGAACTAACGGCACTTGCCGGGCGACTGCTGCCGCCCTGGTACTTTATTTCTTATATTTTTTTAAACGTACATTCTTTAACAAGTCGTCCCAGTCTTCTTCGTCCCAATCCGGTAACTGCTCCCCCAGAAGGCTTTTAATATAACTGGAATCCTCTAACTGTTCGTCTGTAAGGTCTGCTGCAAGGTCTTTTACCAGGTTTGCATATTCTACTAACGCACCCGCCAGGTCTTCGCCTATGCTCTCAACTACTTCTTTCGCTACCTTTTCTGCTATAATCTCTTTTGCTCTGTCCTCGCTCATTTTCTTTTCTTCCTTTCGTCGTTGGTGTTATAATGCTATTAAGCAATTTTTAGTTGCTAATCCTTCCAGTGAAAGGGGGTGCATTGTATGAGTGACACCAGCCCAATCACTAAAGAAGAACTGCTTACCGCTATCACTTCTGCCCTGGCTGTTATCCGTCCAGAATTTGACGACCCAGCTTATAGCGCGGTTATCAAATTTGCCAAAGAACTGGAAACCCAGATTATGAAGCTGTAGTAAGCACAGTTACTAAAGATAGCCTGGAAAGTCGTCGTATTAAGGGTACGGCGGCTTTTCTCTTTGTTAACTGTGTCTACATTATAGTTGAATGTTTTTACTCTGTCAACATTTTTTAAATAAAAAGTTGAATTATTTTACTTTTTGTGTTATCTTCTAATTACAGATAATTAAGAAAGGGGGTTTTGCTTTGAATGAACGCGTAAAAGCAGTTAGAAAGCATGAAAATGTAAACCTTAGTCAAGAAGCTTTCGGTAATCGTATCGGACTTACGAAAGCTGCTATAAGCAAAATCGAAAAAGGCGTTTCCAAAATGTCCGAACAAACTATTTTATCTATTTGTCGGGAATTTAATGTTAATGAAGACTGGCTTAGAACCGGAAAAGGTAATATGTTTAGTCCTATGTCCGAAGACGAAGAATTAGATAATTACATAGGTCGCATATCCGGCGGCGAAGATAAGTTTAAAAAGAATCTGCTTAAGGCTCTTTGTAAGCTTACGGATGAAGAATGGAACGTGCTTAAGAAAATCATTGCAGAAATGAAAGAAGGGTAGACGCTATTTACGTCCACCCTTCAACCCCAGGATATAAAAGTATATCTTCCTTAACAATCTTTCTTCCTGGATAGTATCTATAAGGTTGTGCAGCTTCTCACGCATTATAGTTAAGCCCCCTTCCTTAGTGCTACCCATTATAAAAGATTTTGCCCGGCTTGTCTTATATTCTAAAAACATTTCCAGAATCTTGGAAATATTTTTACTGCTAGGGCTTCAAAGGTTTTACTATGATATACTTACTTATATTCTGATTCGTACAGGTCGCTAATGCGGCAGCCTAACCCCTTGGCTATCTTTTCCAGGTTAGCCAGTGTAGGCGAAGTCTTCCCGTTTTCAATATTGTTAAGCGTGGATTTACTTACACCTGTTACGGCTGCTACAGCTTCCAGCTTTAAGCCTTTAGCTGTACGGATTTCCCATAACTTAATAATTACCATAATCTACCAGCCTTTCCGCGTGATAGATTCATGGTACTAAAATAGTAAGAAGGTGCTAATTATGGTCGAATATGACGGATATGATATTAACGAATACCATTTTGAATATCCTGTAAATGCCGCTGGTTATCTTACAATGTGCGTTTACATTTCTAAGAATTGTATTAACTGTCCGCATTGCAGATACTGCATAGCTTCCGAACTGCCGGAAGGGCGCTGGATATTAAACGAAAGATAACTTTTATACACCGCTTTAGCCTGGCTGCCACCAGATTAAAGCATAATAAAAAGCCGTCCCAGGCTGCCACCCGGAACGGCTCACGCGATACCTATAAACAAGGGCTTATAAGTAATCAAAACGCACTTAGATTATATCATAAGCCCAGCATTTTATAAAGGGGCTTATTTTTTATACCCTTTTTTTGGAAAGGCTGTGATTCTATGAAATTACCTAACGGCTTCGGGACTGTGTATAAGCAGCCAGGCAACCGCCGTAACCCGTATGTAGCCAAGAAAACAAAAGGCTGGGAAATTAACCCAGAAACAGGAAAAGCGAAGCAACTTTTTACTATCGTCGGTTATTATCCTACCAGAAAAGAAGCGCTAACCGCACTTGCTGAATTTAACGCCAACCCCTACGACGTGAACGCGGCGAAGGTTACTTTTGAAGATGTATACGACCGTTGGAGTAGTGAACACTTCCCAACCGTCAGCGATTCCAACGTAAAGGGCTATAAAGCTTCCTGGAAACTCTGTGATAAAATCGCTTCTATGCGCTTTGTTGATGTTAAATTAGACCACCTTCAAATGGTTGTTGATGAATCCGGGAAGAATACCCCGACGCTTAGAAAGTTAAAAGTTATGTTAGGGCTTATGTATAAATACGCCGTAATACATGAAATAATACCCAAGGAAAGAAATATGGTTGAATATCTCAATATCAAAAATGCTGGAAATCCAAACGCGCTAAACCGCGAACCATTCAGTAAGGCGGAAGTTAACCGTATCTGGAAAGTTAAGGACACAAATATATACTATACTATTATTCTTATGCTGATATATTCCGGCTGTAGAATAAGCGAACTGCTGGACTTAAAGAAAGAGGACATAGACTTAGAAGCAAAGTGTTTTAAAATCATTGAAGCTAAGACTGCTGCCGGAATCCGTACCGTACCGATAGCCGAAAAAGTATACCCTTTCTTTGAATACTGGTACAATCTTAACGACTGTGAATACCTCTTAAGTACACCGGAAGGCGAACACTTCAAGTACAGAAATTATTATGATAGTTATTGGTCGCCGCTTATGGAAACTTTAGGAATGTCGCACCGCCCGCACGACACCCGGCATACTTGCATAAGCATGTTAACGGTTGCTGGCGTATCGGATAAAGTTATAAAAAAGATTGTGGGACACAAGGGACAGGGCGTAACTGAAATTGTATATACTCACTTTGAAATAGAAGAACTGATAGACGCAATCAATAAAATATAGGCTTTTTCCGTGTAAGTTACGTGTAAGTTATGTGTAAGTTACCGTCAATTTTTTACCCTTTTTTGTGGTGTTCTTAAAAATCTCGAACATAAAGAAAACCCAGGAAATATAAGCATTTCCTGGGTTTGTGTCTTTTCTGTATTCTCGTTTGAATTATCTCTTTGAGAACTGAGGAGCTCTACGAGCTGCTTTGAGACCGTATTTCTTACGCTCTTTCATACGTGGATCACGTGTTAAGAATCCAGCAGACTTAAGAACCGGTCTGTACTCTGAATCTACCTGAAGGAGTGCACGAGCGATTCCGTGACGGATTGCTCCGGCCTGTCCTGTGTATCCACCACCACGAACGTTAACTAAAACGTCGAACTTGTCAACTGTCTCAGTTGCAACTAATGGCTGGCGAACAACTACCTTTAATGTCTCAAGACCAAGGTACTCATCGATATCTCTTTTATTGATTGTAATCTTTCCTGTTCCAGGTACTAAATATACTCTAGCAACAGATGATTTTCTTCTTCCTGTTCCGTAATACTTTGTAGTAGCCAATTTACTTTACCTCCTATTAAAACTCTAATGTCTCAGGCTTCTGAGCTGCATGTTTGTGATCTGGTCCAGCGTATACGAATAACTTTGTATACATCTGACGTCCAAGAGGTCCCTTTGGAAGCATTCCCTTTACAGCGTACTCGATAACGCGCTCTGGGTGCTTGTTCATCATCTCTCTTAATGTTGTCTCTTTCATACCACCGATATAATCTGAGTGATGATAGTAAATCTTCTGGTCTAATTTCTTACCAGTAACCTTAACCTTGTCAGCATTGACAACGATTACATAATCACCTGTGTCAATGTGTGGTGTAAAGATTGCTTTATTCTTTCCTCTTAATACTTTAGCAACTTCTGATGCTAAACGTCCTAATGTCTTACCTTCAGCGTCTACTACGTACCATTTTCTGTCGATTGTAGCAGGACTAGCCATAAATGTTTTCATCGGTTTTCCTCCTTAAATGATTCGATTACTTTTAATGCCGATGCCTCTTGAAATCGCGTATGTCCGGACGCCACTTCCTTTTTGACATCTTATAGTCCTCTGTTCCATCTCAGATGACTATCATTATCTATACTAAATGGTTGCCGGGGCTTTGGCTTCCATTTATCTACTTTTACAGACCTAGATATTATACTTGCGTAACCGGCTGTTGTCAAGTGTTTTTCACCCTTATTTTCGGCTTTTTCTTTAAAACTGCATATATACAAAATCAGCCGGATTCACTCCCGGTCCGTAGTAACCGAATATTATTACTATAAAGATGCCAAGGTATATTATCGCCCAGCGAAGCGGCAGCTTTCTTGAAAGTATGAAATCGCGCATGTCGAGCTTTTTATTTTCCTCAACGAAGCTGATAAAGAACCACAGCAGCGTACATATTATAAGTAAAAGTATATCGTACTCGTCCAGTCCGCATGCTCCTAGATTCAAAATGATGTTATTTATTCCAAGCTCGCTGATATGGAAATCCGTGACTGATTTAAAAAGCATGTGAAATGCAGTCGACGCATTTGCAGCTATATCAAAATAGTAGCCTACCAGTATGAGCATAAAGGTCCAAAGCACTGATACAATCGTTGCAAATATGCCCTTTTCCCTTAGACCGGTCAGCTTAAAAAAGCCGCCTGCCACCTTTTTGTTTACCGGAGCAAAAAGCTCTGCAAGCATGATGACAATGCCGTTCCAGAGTCCGAAATACAGGTATTTCATATTGGCACCGTGCCATACTCCAATGACGATAAATGTGATGACACTCGCGATGCAGCCCGGCAGCACCTTACTGATATGCGCACCAAATCTCGGCTTTAGCCATTTGCCAAAGTTCAGGAAACGCTTTGAGATTGAAAGCGGGTAGAAGATATAGTTTCTGCACCAGTCTCCAAGAGTCATATGCCAGCGGTGCCAGTACTCTGTGAGTGAGCGCGAAAAATACGGATGGTTGAAGTTTGTTGACATTGTTATGCCAAACATCTCCGCGATACCGCGCACTATATCGATTCCTCCCGAGAAATCCGCATATAGCTGCAGCGCATACACTACTGCCGCAAAAAATACATAAGTGCCCGAAAAATCCATCGGCTTATCCATTACAAAATTGATGATATTTACCGCACGGTCTGCTATCACAAGCTTTTTCATGACTCCCCAGAGCACCAGAAGCGCACCCTTTTGCAGATTTTCAAGTCTCAGGGAATGTCCCTCGTAAAGCTGTCCCGCAAGCTTATCATATATCGCAATCGGTCCCTGTATGATCTGTGGGAAAAATGACACGAACAGCGCTACCTTAAGGAAATTCTTTTCAGGCTCGACAATTTCCCTGTATACATCCATCACATAGCCCATGGACTGGAAGGTGTAAAAGGATATGCCAAGTGGAAGCAAAAGTCCAAGCTCCCCCGCATATGGTATATATTTAAGGAATGCCAAAATGCCGAAATTGCAAAGCAGCGCAAAAAGCATGACTGCCACTCTCTTTTTTCTGCCCTTTTCCTTGTATTCCTTTCTGGTCTGCCTGTCCCAGTCCTCCTTATGGCTTTTTACGATAGCATTCTGCTCCTTTAGCAGCTTGTCAATCCATATTGTTGAGCCATAGGTGGTGCATATTGTGAAAATGATAAACAGCACATACCACTTACATATAATCACATAGTATGCCATGCTTCCCGCCAGAAGCACATACCAGCGGTATTTCTTCGGAAAGCAATAATATAGTACAAGCAATACGATTACAAATATCGCATATTTTAATGAAATGAGTTCCATTTTATTTACTCCAAATCTATTTTCTAATGTAATACTGCCAGATATACTTTAATTAACAGGCAGTATTTATTTTAAAGTCCATACACTATCATGCTATTTTTTAACCGGGGTATTTAACTCCTTGACAGGCTTTGCATCGTTGTTCGTATCTGCTACCTTATTTGTCGCAAGACTTGACGAAAAATTATAAGGCAGATAAACGGACATCTCAAAATAATGATTGCCCAGACTCAGATCCGTATCCCTTGCGCAGGCACTTATCACCTTGTCAGCGCGCCTTGCGCACTCGCCCCATGCACTCTGAAGCTCCGGCGAGTGGTCTGCATTAAGCCTGTAATTATCAGACAGATATTTTCCCATATATGCAGTGAATTTGCGGCTTCCATTTATATTCAGGTGCTCTGAATTGTAGAAATCATCCCTCTCATTGATTCCGATAAGTTCCTTATCGCCTTCAAAGCTCGCAAAATCATAACCATAAGACTCCACCAGCTCCTTCACGTCGCAAAGCACCTGCGGATTCTTTACCTTCTTCTCATGAGGGAACCTCGCAAAAAGCACCTTTTCCACCCCCTGTGCTTTACAATACTCAAGCAGATCAGTCATATACGCTCTGCTCTTGTCAGTAAAATAGAGCTTTTTCTGCTTGCCTGATGGACAATCGGAATATTTTGCAATAGATGAAAATCCCTTCATGCATGATGTTTTTGCAAAATACATTCCAACTCTTGTGGCAAAGGTGTGTGCACACTTGTCAATATCCTTCCAATTGCTGTGATATAGCTTTAAAGGGTTTCTAAAGTTATCCTGCTCATCCTTTGGCACAATCTCTTTTATTGTATCAAGCCTGTTTTCCTCATTATGGATATTGTCTATCCAGCTATGCAGCTTTACCGTTCTGTCGTAATAGCTGTCATTTTGTAAAAAGCCATTCACTTCAAAAACCACAACCTTCGGATGTTGTCTGGTGAGAGCTTCTCTGAGCATAGATTTGTACAGGCTGCCGGGCGCTCCTGATACCCCAAGCGAGTATGATGTGTATCCATAATTCTTCCAGGCCTCGGTTGCACTGTAATCAGCGTATACCTCGCTGGCTCCTATCATCATCACATCAATTGTGTTCTTCGGCTCCTTGTAAAAGCCCTCTATAGTCGCAATATTGACAGCATCCGTCATCTTAAAAAATGTCGAGACAAACGAAAACAGCACGACAAATACCAGGGCGAACGCTCCTGTACGGATTACCTTACGGTGTCTGCCTTTTCCTTCGTCTGTGCTGTTTATGGCTTTGTTTTTTATAATTTTCTCTTTTCCTTTTGTAAATCTCATAACCGTCTTCATCTCCAAGCTTCTTTTTGCCGTACCGTGTATTAACAGTAACGACATTATAACCTATTATTGAAGCTAAAAACGGATATTCCAAAAATCTTAATATAATATTAAAAATCTAAAGCGGTTACTCATACTTAAGTCCTATCATTGTAAGCCCATGTGCCGGGGCTGTAGGACCTGCTGCTGCCCTGTCTGTTGCGGCTATTATGCCATTCATCGCATCTGCCGGCATATCGCTTCCACCTATCTTCACAAGTGTTCCTGCGATTATGCGCACCATATTGTATAAAAAGCCGTTTCCTGTCACACGTATTGTGATGATGTCACCGACCTTTGACACCGTACAGTCATATATCGTGCGGACTGTGGTCTGTGCCTGCGAGTTTGCCGAGCAGAAGCTTGCAAAATCATGCTCTCCTATGAGATATTTTGCAGCCTCACTCATCTTTTCTGTGTCAAGCGGATAATGATAGAAATATGTGTCAAGCCTGCGTGTCGGATTTCTGAACCTCGCATTTAAAATGCGGTATTCATAGGTTTTACGGCTCTTTGAGAAGCGTGGATGAAAATCATCGCTTACCTCACATGAATCGACCACCACTATATCCTCCGGCAGCTTCTGGTTCAGTGCATACGATATCTTTTCCGCCGGCATGCGGGTATTGGTGTCAAACATACACACATTTCCAAGTGAATGCACTCCTGCATCGGTGCGGCTTGCTCCTGTCACCTTTATATCCTCCTTTAACAGGCGGCTCAGGTGCTCGTTTAATACCTGCTCAATTGTTATGCCGTTTGGCTGTATCTGCCAGCCGCAGTAATTTGTGCCATCGTAGGCTACAATCATTTTTACACGCATATATCTCTCCTGTTATGGCTGCACTATCTATTTCACTATCTGAAAATAAGATTGCCCAGATTCACCGGCAGAAGGATTCTAAGCACTATCACAACCGCTAAAAAAGCAAATATGAAAAGATATGCTATTTTATCGTCCTTTTCATATACGAGCGGCTTCATCTTTGTCCTGCCCTCTCCACCATTGTAGCATCTGGCTTCCATGGCCATTGCGAGGTCATCCGCACGCCTGAAGGCCGATACGAAAAGCGGTACTAAAAGAGGCACCATGCTCTTTGCTCTTTTTATGATATTTCCATGCTCAAAATCAGCTCCTCTTGCCATCTGTGCTTTCATTATTTTGTCCGTCTCCTCAATAAGGATTGGAATAAAACGAAGCGCTATCGACATCATCATGGCTATCGCATGCACCGGAACATGTATTTTGTTTAAAAAGCCCAGTGATTTCTCAAGACCGTCCGTGAGCTGGTTTGGTGTGGTGGTGAGTGTCATGAGCGAGGTTCCTATAATGAGCAGCACAAGTCGTATCATCATGGTTGCTGCATTTATCAGTCCGGTGTCAGAAATGTGCAGTATACCGTACTCCCAGATTGTGTACTCTCCCTGTGTGAAAAACACGCTGAAGCATGCTGTAAAAAGCAGCAGTATTATAATGGATTTGAGTCCCTTTACCATGAACTTAAAGGGCACCTTTGATATCTTTATAACTGCGGCAAGCGCGGCAACTATAAACAGTACACCGGCTATTCCCTTGTAGGAAAACAGCGCAATAATATATATAAGTGTTGCGAAAAGCTTTACTCTTGGGTCCAGTTTATGTATTGGCGACTGAGCCGGATAATACTGGCCTATGGTAATATCACGAATCATTTTTGTATTCCTTCCTCATAATTTGTATCAAAATGTCAGCATTGGTGAGCTATTTAAAGGCTTTTAGTATTGAGTCCCTCGCCTCCGCAACTGTCGTTGCCGAAAGGTCAACCGGTATACCCTTTTCCGCCAGATCATGCATCAGATATGTGACCTGCGGTGCTGCAAGTCCGACTGCCTCGAGCTCCTTGTAGTGTGAGAATACCTCCTTCGGCACTCCGTCAAACATCACCTCTCCTGAATTCATAACAATGATGCGATCCACATACTCCGCAACATCCTCCATGCTGTGTGATACGAGTATGATTGTGATACCCAGATCCTTTTTCATCTGTAAAAGCAGTCCCAGTATCTCATCTCTGCCCGCAGGATCCAGTCCCGCTGTCGGCTCATCGAGTATAAGTACGTCAGGGTGCATTGCAAGTACTCCTGCTATGGCTACACGCCTTTTTTGTCCTCCGGACAAATCAAATGGCGGCTGATAGTAGAGATCCTCCGGAAAATGTACATTCTGCAGTGCCTCATAGGCTCTTAGCTCCACTGTTTTTCTATCGAGCCCCTGATTTTTCGGTCCAAAGCATACATCCTCAAAGTTGGTTGTCTCAAAAAGCTGATGCTCCGGATACTGGAACACCATCCCCACCTTGTGACGCAGCTTGCTTAAATCATAATCATTGTCATATATATCCTGTCCATTGTAGTATATATGACCGCTTGTCGCCTTCAAAAGGCCGTTCATATGCTGGATAAGTGTGGATTTTCCCGAACCGGTGTGACCGATTATTCCAATAAACTCTCCATCATTTATCTCAAGGCTTACATCTTTAAGTGCCTGCACCTTGTAGGCTGAGTCGGCACTGTAGCAATAGTTTATGTGATCTAGAATTATTGACATATTTTCTCCCGCCTATCTGTTTTTCAGCGCAACAAGCGCATTTACAAGTTCTTCTCTCGTCAGGATTCCATCAGGGATATCAAGCCCTGCCTTTTTGAGCTCATCGGCTACCAGTGTCACCTGCGGCACATCAAGCCTGTGCTCCTTCAGCTCGTCCACCCTTGAAAAAATCTCACGCGGTGTACCGTCCATGACCACCTTGCCCTTTTCCATGACATAGACATGGTCTGCGCCGACCACCTCCTCCATGTAATGGGTGATGAGAATAATGGTCACGCCCTTTTTCTTATTGAGCTCATGGGCTGTGGCTATAACCTCCTTGCGGCCGTTTGGGTCAAGCATGGCTGTAGGCTCGTCAAATACTATGCATTTTGGCTCCATTGCCACAACTCCCGCGATTGCCACACGCTGCTTCTGTCCTCCGGAGAGCTTGTTCGGTGAATGTGTGCGGTACTTTGTCATACCGACAGCCCTTAGCGCATAGTCCACGCGCTGCCAGATTTCATCTGTCGGCACACCGATATTCTCAGGTCCAAAGCCCACATCCTCCTCCACGACATTGGCGATAATCTGATTGTCGGGATTCTGGAAAACCATACCTGCACTTTTCCTGACAGGTATGACATTCTCTTCCTTTGACACATCCATGCCATCCACCCATATGGTGCCGTCGCTCGGCGCAAGAAGTGCATTGATATGCTTTGCAAGAGTTGATTTTCCTGAACCATTATGACCGAGGATTGCAATAAACTGTCCCTCTTTTATGTCGAGGTTTACGTTGTCGAGTGCTGTAGTGATTGACTCTACATTGCCTTCCTCGTCTCTTCGTATAAATTCATGTACTAATTTGCTTGTTTTAATTATGCCCATTTCTTTTTCCTAAAAATCTACCGTATTTACAATTATCATAGCTGTTAAAGCCCAAATAGCTGCCAAAAATATGCGCTTTGCCACTTGATTTAGTCATCCCAGCTCAGGTGATGAAGCTCTCCCTCAAGCCTCATATGATCAAAATTATTCTGTCTCAATGCCTCGTAGAGCACGATAGCTACTGAATTTGACAGATTAAGTGACCTTGTCTCACCTATCATCGGTATCCTGATGCACTCATCCGGATGCTCCTTTAGTATCTCCTCCGGAATGCCTGCGCTTTCCTTGCCAAACATAATATAGCAGTCGGGCTCAAAATGAGCATCAGAGTACACATGTCTGCCTTTTGTTGTCGCATAATATATCTTTGCGCCCGGATTTCTCTCAAGGAAATCCTCCCAGTCCACATATGTGGTGACATCGAGGTCCTTCCAATAATCCATTCCGGCTCTCTTTAGTGCCTTCTCTGAAAGTGAGAATCCAAGCGGCTCTATAAGATGAAGCCTCGTGCCTGTCGCGACGCAGGTTCTTCCGATATTTCCTGTATTTGCCGGAATTTCCGGCTCATGTAACACTATGTTCAGCTTTGCCATTTTATCTCCTGTCAATTTAAACTATTTATTATCCATCCCGGCGCGAAGCTCTGTGACAAACTCCTCAATACGGCCGAGTGCCTCCTTTAAATCATCAAGCGAATATGCATATGATATACGTAAAAAGCCCTCACCGCACTCTCCGAATGCAGTTCCCGGAACCACGGCAATCTTCTTGCTATTTAGAAGCTTTGTGGCAAACTCGTCGGAGGTCATGCCAAACTCCTTGATGCTTGGGAACGCATAAAAGGCTCCGAAAGGCTCAAAGCACTTAAGCCCCATCTCCTTAAAGCGGTGAAGCACATAGCGTCTGCGGGCATTGTACTCCTCCCTCATCTGTGCAACGTCCTCATCACCGTTTTTCATAGCCTCTACTGCCGCATACTGGCTCGTGGTCGGCGCACACATGATTGCAAACTGATGAATCTTTAACATCGGCTTTAGAATTGTTTCAGGTGCACACGCATATCCAAGCCTCCAGCCTGTCATGGCATATGCCTTTGAAAAACCGTTTATGAGTACTGTGCGCTCCTTCATTCCCGGAAACGATGCTATCGATACATGCTTATCCACATATGTAAGCTCCGAATAAATCTCGTCACTTATCACAAACAGATCATGCTCCTTAACCACCTGAACGATTGCTTCAAGGTCTGCTTTTTCCATGATAGCACCTGTAGGGTTATTAGGGAAAGGCATGATAAGTATCTTTGTCTTTGGAGTGATAACAGCCTCAAGCGCCTCGGCTGTCAGCCTGAAATCATTTTCCTCCTTGAGCTCCACAATCACAGGTGTGCCACCTGCCAGCACAGTACATGGCACATATGAAACATAGCTTGGCTGTGGGATAATCACTTCATCTCCCGCATCGAGCATGGCGCGCAGTGCGATATCTATAGCCTCGCTGCCGCCGACAGTTACCATGATCTCTTTGTTGTAATCATATGTCATGCCGTATCTTCTGTCGAGATATCTTGCAATCTCAACCTTTAACTCCTTAAGTCCGGCATTTGAGGTGTAGAAGGTGCGTCCCTTTTCAAGGGAATATATGCCCTCATCCCTGATATGCCACGGTGTGTCAAAATCAGGCTCACCTACTCCGAGCGAAATCGCATCCTTCATCTCGCTCACTATATCAAAAAACTTACGGATGCCCGATGGCTGGATAGTCTTTATTGTACTGGATAAAGGGTCTCTCATTATGACATAATTCCCCTTTCATCGGATTTGACAGGTGCCGCCATGATAGTTCCATGGTCCTTGTATTTCTTCAGAATAAAGTTTGTCTTTGTCGAAAGTACCTGATCCAGTGTAGAAAGCTTATCTGTCACAAACTGTGATACCTCGCGCAGAGTCTTGCCCTCGAGTGTGACCATGAGGTCGAAGCCGCCTGAGATAAGGTATACAGACTTCACCTCAGGATAGTTGTATATACGCTCGGCAATCTTGTCGAAGCCCATGCCGCGCTGTGGTGTCACTCTGACCTCTATCATGGCTGTGACCTTCTCAAGGCCTGCCTTGTCCCAGTCAATCAGTGTGTGATATCCGCAGATGACATTCTCCTGCTCCATAGCAGCAATCTCGTTTGCCACACTTGCCTCATCCACACCAAGCATGATTGCAAGCTCCTTCAGGTTTATCCTGCTGTTTTTCTCTATAAATGTTAATATCTTTTCTCTCATGATATATATTCTCCTGATTCAAATATATTAGTTGAAAACCTTGTATATCTCGTCAGTCTGGGCAGTCTCCAAAAATCGTCTCTCCTCGCCGGAAATCAGTACTCTGTCGTTTGAATCGGTTGTGGCACCGACTATAACAGCATTTTGTCCTGTTTTCTCAAGCTCTCTGACCACGCGGGTACCATCTGCAGCTATGATTATCAGACTTCCTCCTGACAAAAGCTTATACGGGTTTATGTCAAAAAATTCACTTATTTCAATCGTATCCTGCCTGATAGGGAGCTTCTTTAAATCGATGTCAAGACCAATTCCCGAAGCCTCTGCCATATCCCAGAGTGCTCCAAAGATGCCTCCCTGCGAAGCGTCATGGATTGCCGCCACACCGGCGCCAATCGCGGATGCAGCCTCCATTGCGGTGGAAATATGGTCTATATATGCTGCTGATTTATCTATAAATGCCTTGGAAAATCTCGTTTCAAGCTCGGCTCTTTTCTCATTTGCAAGAATTGCGGTGCCCTCAAGCCCCACATAGCCTGTCACTATTATGTCCATGCCGGGTGCTGCTGCCGATGATGGTGTGAGCATCTGCTCATAGGCCTCACCTATTGCTGTAACTGTCACCACGATATTCTTCACCGCACGGCTCACCTGTGTATGTCCGCCAAGCACCACAATGCCTGCTTCCTCACATACAGCATCAATCGCTCTCACCGTCTCGCGAAGCACGGCTTCGTTTTCTGTGGTAGGTACAAGCAGTGCCAGCTCTATCCCAACAGGACCTGCCCCCATGGCATAAATATTGTTCAATGCATCATAAACTGCGCAGTTAGCACGCACATGCTTATCCGATACATCAAGTGTGAACGTCTGGGTAGCAGTAACTAACTTAGTTTGGTCACCTGCCTGCATGGAAATCACCGCACAGTCCTCACCTACTGCCGGTTTAAAAAGTATTCTGTCGCTTTTGGTATGAAGTTGTTTTAAGACAGAGCGCTTTAAAACCGACTCTGATATTTTACCGTTTTTCATGTGTTTTCCTGTTCCTAATAATAATATGCTGTGTATACTGTTGCAGCCCGGTGCATTGATTGCAAATAACTACATCAGAAACAACTACCTGCGGGCATTTACTGCGTCTGTCCTGCCGGCTGCTGTGTCTGGGTGCCCTGTGCCTGCCCTGCTGCATTCTGGTCTGTCGGCTGCGTCTGGGTACCCTGTGTCTGCCCTGCCGCATTCGGGTCTGTCGGCTGTGTCTGCCCTGTCGCATTCGGATCCTGTGTCTGAGTCTGTGCTGCCTGTGCCTGAACCGCTGCTGCCGCAGACGCAGCAATAGATTTAACCGAGCCCTCATCATTAGCCGCTGCCGCCGCCTGAAGCTGCGCAACAACCTCCGCTGATGCTCCTGCTGTACCAACCGTCACGATTTTTGGTGATGACTTGTACTTGCTGTTGTTGAATACCTCATCACTCTGCACTGCACCATCGACTGTGACCGTCTTCCAGAGCCTTGCTGTAAGTCCCTTGTGCGCAGACTGCTCAGTGTGGAAATAGCCAACCGGCTGACCTGCATCAAACTTAAACTGCGTAACCGGATCCTCCTCGGAAATCGTCTCACTCCTGAATGAAATTTCCCTGTTTGCCGGTCTCGTCTCCACTCCGTACACATTGAAGGTGATGACTCCACCACTGCAATAGCCCTCTATATACACCGGATTGTCCAGATTATTTTTAAACTTAAGATCCTTGTAGGTACCTGCGATTGCCGCATCGTCAGATGGCTTTACGTAGTTTACTATCATGGAATGGTTGTAGCGCTGCACTATCTCAAGCTCAGCCCTTATAACCGCATTGTAGAGTGTAGTAGCAACCTGGCACACGCCTCCGCCTACCGAGTCCACTACCTGACCGTTCTCGTATGCGCCTGCTATCTGATAGCCGTTGTCAGTTGTGATAGGGCTGATAGCCTCGTAAACCGAGAACTGCTCACCCGGATATATGACACTGCCGTTTATCAGGCTGCATGCGTTCTTTACATTGGCTGCACGCCCTGCTGCCGAGCTGCTGAAATCTGTAGAAAAGCCTCCCAGATTATCCTTAATCTTTGAGAGCTCCTCCTTTGAGCCCCTCGGCTGGACCGTATTTGTGACCAGCTCTATCTCATTCGCCGAACCATCCCAGCTATTCTGCAAAAAGTCATTTATCGCATAGACGGATTTTACCACATCAACCTCTTTGCCTTCCTGTCCCGGGACAAAATCGAAGCTGTCACCGTTTCTCTGCAGCGAATTGTCAACTGCCTTTATATTGAGCTCGTCGCTCTTGTCATAAATCATATTTGCGGTCTTTTGTTTATCAACCGACAGATACATATTGACGGCTACATTGCCCTTTTTGAGTTCCTCTGACTCCACAAATCTGTCAATCAGGCTGCCCTCATGGCACACTGAAAGAGCCTCGTCCACCGCTGCATCAGTGTCCGCCGAAACAGACATTTCCTGTGCTGTTGCATCAAATGAACCATTGGCACCCTTTAATGAAAAGGATGTATCCTTTATGCTGTCAACATAGGCATCAACTGCTTTTTTTGCTTCTTCCTTTGTCATACCGCCTACATCCACACTGCCAATGCACACACCCTCTGTAATTGTCTGTACCTTTGCCTTCTTTGTGCCTGACGAACCGCTTGCATATGCACTTACCATGCCTGATGCTGCCACAAGCACAAATGCCATTGTACCCAATAATAATGCTTTTTTATTAATCTTCATTTCCGCTTCCTTTTTCTGAGGCTGTCAAAAGTGCCCCTGTCATCGCTTAACTGAACTGCATTTTATATCATATTATCATATTTTTTCCATATTTCAAGAAAAGCTATACAAGACTTGACACAAATGTTGTCACAAGCATCGCTGCTATAACCACTATTATCACTATAGCAACCACCTTCTGATTTCTTTTTTTATTAAAATCGTACATACTATTCACCTCTGTTCAAAAATGAGTTATACTATTTTCATATATGAGAAAGGATTTTCCAACATATGATTCCAATTTGTCTAATTTTATTCATTTTATTTATTGCAGTGATTACTTTTGCCATAAAGAGAGCTGATTCTGCCCAGGCAAAGGTCACCGAGGAGTTCTGGGAAAAGGAGCATAAGGCCAACTCAACCCTCCGCGGAGATACCACTGACCTGTGTTATATTACCATACCGGAAAAGTTTTTTCCATTAAATAATGATAAAATAAATGATTTAAGGGATAAAACCCTTGTCAATCTCACCGGAATGACAAACACTGATTTAAAGCTTAAATATGGCATTCTCAATTTTAAAAAGCTGTCTGAATATGACGATAATTTCACAAAATTTGTTTCAATGCTGCCGGACTATTACAATAGGCTTAAGGAAGCAGGCTATGAATCGCTAGGCAATGAACTGCTTGAGCTTGCAGTGGAGCAGGGTGCCGATTCAAAGAACGTATACAGTCTGTTAGCCAACGCCTTCATCAGCATGTCAAAAGCTGACAGGCTTGCAGAGCTTATCGAGAAAGCAAAGCAGCTCAATTCTCTTTCAAGGGATGGAATCGTTTCTATGCTTGAGAGCCTACAGGCTGATACCGCCTCGGCCGGTAATTAATTATATCTGCTACGATATTCATCGTACAGCCTTGAGGCCTGACTTCTGGTCAGGTTGTCCCACGATATGACATCTGCTATTCCATACTCAGCCATCAGCTCCCTTAGCTGTCTGACCTGATGTGCTGTGGCGGGTGTCTGTTTTTTTGCCTTGTATACAAGTGGCTTTGACTCCACCGTCTCTCCCTTTTCATCCATCAGTACAAGCAGCTTTTCAAATATCTGCTTTGTCTCTATCGCATCATCGAGCGCCCTGTGGGCATTTTCCCTGCTCACACCAAAATACTCACACAAATCCTCCAGCTTCTTTGACTGCTCAGCAGGCAGACATTTTCTGGCTATTTTCAGAGTATCATATGCATTCAGCGAGAGGGTTCTCTTGTGATTTACCGCCCACTGCTTTAAAAAGCTGTAATCAAAGGTCACATTCTGTCCGAGTATGATATCATCCCCGATAAAATTAAGCAGGTTATCCACAGCCACGTCCATATCTGCCGCGTTTTCCACATCACTGTCGGTAATTCCCGTTAATTCCTGCACACGTTGTGGAATATGCTGCTTCGGATTTACCAGTGTGGATATCGTATCCACTATCTCGCCGCCCCTCACACGTGCCGCACCTATCTCTATTATCTTGTCATTTTTAGCTGAAAGACCTGTCATTTCAAGGTCAATCACCGTGTAATTTTTTATATTATCTATGTTGCTCATTTTTCTTAGTCCGTAAACCTTCCCGGCTTTTACCGCTATATTCATATCGCTTTACCGTTATTCTACATACTCCACCAGCGCCTGGTGGTCAAGCGGGTCTCTCATGTCGTAGTGGAAAAGCGCCCACACCGGCTCCTTATGATACTTTGGCAGCTCATCCAGCTTTCGCGTGTGCTTGTCCGGAAAAATATAGTGGAACGGCTCCACATGCGACAGCTTTCCATTCTTACAGTATGCATGTGTCATGTGCTTGAAGCTTCCTATATCTGTGGCCCACACCGGGCGGCTCTTGCAGTTCTCACGATAATACAAATCAAAGATGAGTGACTCCTGAATCATGCTGTAAATCTGCGCATTTTCATCAAAATCAGTATTATCTCTATCTCCGGCATTTTCGTCGAAATCAGTATTATCTCTATCTCCGGCATTTCCGGATAATCCCACAGAAGCCATATCATCGCTGTCACAGCCATGCAGGTATAAAGCCAGAAATTCAAGCAGTATCTCGCACCTTCTGATGCGCGAATGGCTCATTCCAAAATAGCCGTTTGCCTCATAAAAATCTCCAAGCTCCTGAAAAAACTCAAACGCACTGTCAAAGATACACTCCATGAGCTTCATCGTAATCTCAAACTGGCCGCTGTTGTAATACACCTCAAGCATATCCTCGACGCGCTTAATCTTTATCACATCATCAAACGAAAGCCACTTCGTGGACATAACCTCATACGGTGGCTTGTCATGGTAAACAATACCATATTCCGCGGCATGCTCAAACATATACGAACCCTTGAGTACCTTTAAAAATCCAAGCTGCAGCTGGTTTGGCTTAAGCTCATAAATCTCATCAAAGGAACGCCCAAAGCTGTCATAGTCCTCGTATGGCAGCCCTGCAATCAAATCCAGATGCTCATGGATATTGTTGCCGCTTTGAATGAGCCTCACAACCTCCTTAAGCCTCTCAAGCTTCATAGTCCTGTGAATCTCCTTAATCGTGACCTCATTGGTGGACTGCACACCGATTTCAAGCTGTATCAGCCCCGGCCTCATATCAGAAATCAGCTCAAGCTCCTCCTGATTCAGCAGATCCGCTGATATCTCAAAGTGAAAGTTTGTCACACCATTGTCATTCGCCTTTATAAAGCGCCACAGCTCCATGGCATGAGCATGATTGCAGTTGAAGGTTCTGTCCACAAACTTAATCTGAGGCACCTTCTGGTCTATGAAAAACTTAAGCTCCTTTTTGACAATCTCAGTATCCCTGAAACGCAGTGTTTTATCCACCGAAGACAGACAGTAGCTGCACGAAAACGGGCATCCCCTGCTGCTCTCGTAGTAGATGATGCGGTTTGAAAAATCATCAAGCGTATCATAGCAGAACGGAATTTCACTCATGTTTTTGATTGGACGAGGACTTGTGAATACTATTTCACCGGCTTTATTGCCTCCTATGTTGTTCACACTTGTACTATTATCTGTGCTGTGTTTTCTGAAAGCAATACCTGCAATATCAATCAGCCTTTTTTGATGAGCATAGTAGCCACACAGCTCTCTAAAGGTATCCTCACCCTCGCCTATCATCACACCGTCTATGTATGGATTTTCCCGCAGAAATGCCTCCACCTCGTAAGACACCTCAGGGCCTCCAACCCATATCGGCACTGACGGACAAAGCTTTTTATACTCGCGTGCAATATCAGTCACATAATCAATATTCCATATATAGCATGAAAAACAAAGTACATCGGGCCTTCTCTTGTAAAGCTCCTCAAGAATGTAATCCTTCTGATTGTTTATCGTGTATTCCGCAAGCTCCACAGCATCCCTGTACTCCCCGGCACAGGCGCGCAGTGAGTAAACTGCGAGGTTTGAATGTATGTATTTTGCATTTATTGCTGTCAGTAAAATGTTCATGGTTTCTCCTTAAAAAATGACCCTTGAATGTAGACTTTATGCGACATTCAAAGGTCTGCTTCGTATTATTGCAGCATCCGTTCAATTTTATTTTTTTAACGGCTGCATTGGTACAAATTCAATTTTCAACTGCATCCCCATTCCATGCGCAAGCCTCTTTAAAAGTTTCAAAGATGGATTTCTCGTTCCATTCTCAAGCTTACTAATATCCGCCTGATCAATGCCTGTACGTGCTGCAAGCTCCTTTTGAGTCAAATTATTTTTAATGCGCGCATCTATCATAGCCCTTATGACATCCATCTCAGGCTGGAGATCGTCCCACTCTTTTTTTACGTCAGGATTTTTAAGCTGCTCCTGTAAATAATCGTCATATCTCATATTATTTACCATGCCTTTCTATATAATCTCTTCTATATTTCTTAGCCTTTTCAATTTCACCAGCCGGTGTCCTCTGAGTTTTTTTAATGAATCCATGTGTCAATACTATTCTTCCTTCATAATAGAAAAAATATAATACTCTCGAAATATCTGTTCCTACCTTAGCTCGCAATTCAAAAATCCCATAACTCTTCTCCATTGTTCTCACAAAATATTATATGGTATTTTTACCATATTGTCAAATCAGTTACTTTAATTTACATAGTCATATTAACAAGTCTGTCATAAATGCCGCTTGCAAACAGCACCATCATGCCAATCGTGCAGATTACCGACAGTACAAATCCTATTATTGATGTAATCATACCGGCAGTTGCTATTGCATTGTTATACTGCTTTGCCCTTTTTGACATTTTGGAAGCAAGCATGCCGACAATTCCAAGCCCCATCAGATAGCCAAAAAACGAGAAAATAATACTGCAAATGCCAAGCACCAGTGAAACCACTGCCAGCTTAGCGCCCTCCCTCTCGTCATCTATGATGGTCACATTGTTGTAAAGCATCTCAAGACGGATACGCCTTGACTTACGCAGCATAACAAGCATAGGAATACCGAGTACGACAAATGCGACACAGTTCATTGCCGAAAACTCATTAATCCTGTCGGCCACTCCGCCTCCCTCAAATATTCCCGATGATAAAAGCCCTCCCATATCTACAACAGTATGGAAAATGGCAAGCATCCAGAAATTGCGTGTAGACGCGTATATCATGCAAAACAGCACACCCATGAGACCTGCTGAAATAACCTGTATCAGACAACTGCTGAACTTAACCCCTGCCCCCATATTGGAAAAATGCATCAATCCAAACAGTACGCCTCCCAAAACTACGGCTCCTGTGATTCCACCTTTCGTCTTTGGAAAAGCTCTCAGCAGCAGATTAAACACCACTCCTCTGAACACCAGCTCCTCAACGAGCCCTACAAGGCAGACCGCAATAAAGAAAAAGATGATGTTGTAAAATGCCTTCACATCACCATGCTCACCCAAAAAGCACAAATAAATGCCTGAAACAACAGCATACAAACAGTACACTATGAAAAAACCGCCTGTGTATAAGCTTCTTGTCCATCCTGCTGCATTTTCCTTAAAAATATCCCACAGCCCAAATAAATATGTGATGCCAAGAAAAATAACTAAAACAACAGTCTCCACAATAGCCTGCAGCAGATAGTCATCCGCCTTTTCCATGCCCGGAATCAGTCCCAATACTTTTCCACTCCACTGCAAGGGTGCAATGAAAATAAAAACTGCAAGAATGGCAAATATTATATTGGCCGGTGCCGAAAGGTTTCTCAATTTCTGTTTCATAACTTTAAATCTCCTCATTTGCATTTAATTTGATATGAAAATATTCTATAGCATTTACTTTGACATTGCAAGCAAAGGATTTCATACTTCAATGGACAGCAAAAAAGCCCTGTCCTTACGAACAGAGCCCTATGCATTATTTTGCACTTACAAGCCTTACTATCACATCAATTCCAGCCGCCCAAAAGAGTATCGCCCCCACGATATATACCTTTGTCTTCTGCTCAAAACCGAAGTGATATCCTGTGTAAATGCCTGCCACTATACAGACAACAGTGAGCAGCGCCACCATTATCATAATGGTGAAAAGTCCAGTACCAAGAAAGCCGAATGCTATTCCTGCAAGAACCGTATAAAATGCGGTGATTCCTGCTATCCTTAACACTCTTTTCATGTCAAGCTGTGCCTGACAATGCTCCTCAATCCTTTCATTTCTTATAGCCTTTCCTATAAGCCTGATCCCCAGTCCTATCAGTATTCCGATAGAAATTATCTCTCCTAAAAGTGCTTCATCCTTCACCGAGTATTTCCCATTAAGGAAGCTTGACAGGAAATACCCGATGTACATTGCTAACAACTGGCAAACTGCAACTATGAAGCAAATGGCTGTAAGCTGTTTCTTATTTACTTTCTGGATCAGGGATCCCTGACATTCCATCGCAACGAAAATCTCCAGTGAGCTTCCCGCCACGATTAACAGATATTCTATCCAGCCCATTTTTGCCTCCCCTAATCTTTAAACATCCTTTAATTAATTATTTGTCGCTATCTGCCTTAGCATCTATTGAAGCTAATTTATATATGAACTTAACGCTGCCCGTCTGTCCATCAGCGATTGCTGAGTATGTCTGATATTCCTCACCTGCGTCAATTACTGCCTGAAGCTTGTTGGTGAATGGCTTTAAGTCGCCGTTATATGCGTCGAGAATCTTGTTGATTCCTTCCTCATTGAACTGTACCATACCGTCTGCAAGTGTGTGTGCACCCTCTGAAAGTGTCTTAGATCCTGTCGTGAGCTGGTCAACACCTGAGACTATCTGATTTGTTCCATCTGCAAGCTGTGATGCTCCGCTGTTGAGCTTTGCATTGTTTGCTACAAGTGTGTTTGAACCGTCTACAAGCTGCTTGATTCCGCTTGTGAGCGTTGGTACTGAGTTCATGAGCGACTGTGTTCCGGCTGAAAGCTGACTTGCTCCGGCATTGAGTGCTGTTGCTCCGGCGTTGAGTTTATTGTTGCTGGATGTAAGTTTTTCAGCTCCTCCAATAAGTGTTTTTTCATCTTTCTCATTTCCCAATCCAGCTTTTACTGTATCCATTGTGCCTTGGGCTCCAGTAATAGCTGCACTAGAAGCAACCTGTTCGGAAACCTGCTCACAAGCTCCACTCAATTTAGTTGCCAATGTATTAAGAGCAGTTTCAACTCCTGATTTTATATCACTAGAATTCTTATCTGATTCAAGAGTCTCCTTAAGCTGTGTCTCTGTCATACTTATTAAAGTGTCTGTTGCATTTGTCTTTGCATATATTGCTTCTGCTAACTGACTAGCTGACATATTTTGTATAGCATTATAAGTAATAAAAGCTTCTTGATACTGTGTATTACTCAACACTGCCTTAGTTGTTTCATCTAATGTTCCAGATTGTACACTTACCGTAATTGCAGCCTCATATGCATCACTTGCCTTTTTATAGCGCTCTTTTATCGTTTGTGCAAGAACATCGCTTTGCACAGTTCCCGACTCATCACCGGCAGCTGTTGAAAGTACTGTCTTTACCACTAATGCATATGCAGAATCCAAATTTTCTTCAAATTTCTGTCCTACAGTTCCATTGTATAAACTAGTATACAAATCTCCGTCACCTATTACATTTCCATTATCATCAGTTTGGTATCGGAGTCCTGCATATATTGTTTTCTGAACAGTAACACCTGTTTCTCCCTTGAATGAATCCTGCACGCTCTCTACAGCTGTTTTCTGAATTTTCGCCTTCTGTTTATCAGTAAGTCCTGCATCTAATGTGTTATATAATTTATTAATGCCTGCCTGAAGCTCACTTGCTCCATCCGTATATGATTTCAAACCATCCTTAAGTGTTGCACTTCCGCTTGCAAGCTGACCTGCTCCACTATTAAGCTTATCTGCTCCTGAAACAAGGGCTCCTGTACTGTTTCCAAGTGTATTCAGTCCACCACTTAATGTACTAACACCATCAGTATATGTCTTAAGTCCACTCTGCAGTGCGCCAACTCCTGATGCGAATGCGCCGAGCTTGCTCTGCAATGTTGAGAGTCCGTCAGAAAGTGTGTCAGTACCCTCTGCCAGTGTCTTTGAACCATCCTGAAGCTGTGTTGAGGCATCCTTTAAGTCATTTATCATGTCATCGAGGTCTGATGTGTCAATTCCGTCTGTGCTTACATAATCAGATGCGTTTACCACGAAAGTCATGGCTGCAGGCATTGAGAAATTCTCTACATCTGCTGTCATTTCCATGTATTCAGGGATATTTACATCGCCATCGAGGTCTTTGTCCTTGATTCCGAGGCTGTCCTTTAAGCCCGGAAGTGCATAGCCGAGCACTACGCTTGATGAGTCGCTTACCTCAGCCTTGCCGTTTGTCACTTCGATATTCTCGAAGCCATCACCGAGTACAAGTCCTGTTACTGCTGCAAATGGTACGGAAACTGTCTGCTTCTCGCCGTTTACTGTCTCTGTATATGATGTGGTGTTTGTGTAGTCAAAACGGATTTTGACCTTTCCTGACTTTCCTGCAAGGTCCTCAGGTGAGATTTCTTTTCCATCGAGGTAATATGTAACCTTCTGTGTTACAGGTGGCTCTGCTGTGGCTGTGCCCTGATAGTAAATGTCCTTGCCACCGGCCTGCCATGTGAGCTTATCACCGCTTTGTGTGAATTTTTCCTTGCCCTTTACGTTCTCGATATCTGAAAGGTTTGAAGCATCCTCCAGGGTATCCTTTTTGTCTTTATTTTTAAGGTGATCTACTACGATTGTTTTGTTTACGTTGCCGTTTGCATCTGAGATGAGGTATACGCTCTCGTCCTTGTCTGCATCGTTATCCTTTAATGATACGCTGTCCATGAGCTTATCTGCTATGTCATCAGCATCCTTGCTGCTTCCTGTTGTGCTGTCTGCCTCGGCTGTGACTGCTGTGCTGTCCTTCTCGGCAAAAACCGCTGTTGCTCCGATTCCTGTACCTACAAGTGCTATTGTGAGGACTCCGGCTACAACACGGACAATATATTTACTTTTTAACTTTTCTTTCAATTCTGGTAATTTCATGTCTTATTCCTCCTGATTTTGTTTTTGAGGTCATATTTTTATGTTATGAGGGTCAAAAAGTATTTTATCCCTCATTTATGATTAATCAGATTACTAAGCTGTCAGGTTCTTGTTTTTAAAGCCTGCGCTTGTGGCACATATTACTTTGTCAAAAATCATAAACATTGACGGAAGTATAAATACTACTACAAACATACTGATAATTGCGCCTCGTGCAAGCAGTATACAGATAGAACTGATCATATCAATGTTTGAATAAAGTCCTACACCAAAGGTTGCGGCGAAGAAACAGAGTGCACTGACGATAACTGAGTTTGTCGAATCTGCAAGTGCCTTTGTGATTGCCGGCTTTTTGTCCATTCCGGTGTATCTGTTCTTTCTGTACTTTGTGGTCATAAGTATCGCATAGTCAACCGTTGCACCAAGCTGTATGGTTCCGATTACGATGCTCGCGATAAACGGAAGCTTTGTTCCTGTAAATCCCGGAATTCCCATGTTTACAAAGATTGCAAACTCGATGACCGCTACAAGTATGATTGGAAGCGATACTGATTTGAATACAATCAGGATGATAAGGAATATCAATACGATTGATACTGCACTTACACGCTTAAAGTCTGTATCTGTGATAGTGATAAGATCCTTGGTACAAGGTGCCTCACCGATAAGCATTGCGTCCTTGCTGTAATTCTTTACTATCTTTTTAATCTCTGTTATCTGGTTGTTTACCTCATCAGATGCTGTCTCATATTTTGATGAAACAAGCATCATCTGGTAATCACCGTTTTTGAATATCTCCTTTGCCTCATCCGGCACCATATCATCCGGTATGGTAGGTCCGAGTATTGAGTCAAGCGATACCGCAAGCTTTACTCCATCGACCTTCTTTATATCATCTATCATGCTTATGCTGTCTGCCTTTGACATATCGCTCGGCGCGATGATGATATGTGTGGCACCCATAGCATACTCCTTGTCGAGTCTTTCATTGGCCTGCTTACTGTATGCACTGTCAGGCATGGTTCCTGCAAGGTCATAGTAGACCTGATCATGAGTGTATCCGTATATTGCCGGGATGAGCACTACGATAAAAATCACTGCAAGTATCTTATAATGATTTGTTACCCAGCTTGCAATCCTGGAAACATCCGGCATAAGAATCTTGTGCTTTGTCTTCTCGATTGCCTTATCACATGCAAGAATCAGTGCAGGGAGAATTGTTACACATCCGATAACTCCGAATACAACGCCCTTTGCCATTACGATTCCCAGGTCAAGTCCAAGTGTAAAGCTCATGAAGCAGAGGGCTACGAAGCCTGCGATTGTTGTGATTGAGCTTCCTGTTACTGAGACAATTGTGTGGGAAATGGCATGTGCCATGGCTCGCTTCTTGTCTCCGTCATATCTGTCTATCTGCTCCTGATAGCTGTGCCACAGGAAAATCGAATAATCCATTGTTACGGCGAGCTGCAATACTGCTGTCAGTGCCAGTGTCAGATATGAAATCTGTCCCTGTATAAAGTTTGTTCCCAGGTTATAGATAATAGCCATTCCTATGCTTAGGAGGAATAACATCGGAACAATTATTGAATCCATTGTAATTCCCATGACAAGCATTGAAAGCAATGCTGCTATGATGACATATATAGGAGCCTGCTGCATAACAAGTGTCTTTGTATCTGCGTTGACCGCTGCCATTCCTGCTACGAAGCAGTGGTGTTTCACCATCTTATCCATCTTATTGACGGCTTCCATTGTCTCATCCGAACCCATTGTGTCACTGTATGTGACGAGCATGAGCTGGCTGTTTGCATCCTTGTTGTTGAATGCGTTGTACACCTCATCCGGAATTGCCTCTCTTGGCAATGTGGAATCAGCGATTGTTCCGTACCAGATGACATCCTTAACCCCCTCAAGGTCCTCAATGTCATCAGCCAGAGTCTCTATGTCCTGATCCTTCATATCCTCTAAGATCACAAATGACAACGCTCCGGTTCCAAACTCATCTACCATGATATCCTGGCCCTTCATAGTCTCTATCTGGCTTGGCAGATAAGAAAGGATATCAAAGTTGATTCTCGTGTTGATAAAACTGAGGCCCGACGGTATAAGCAGTGCAAATGCAACTATCAGTATCAGCACACGATGTTTTACGACTCCTTTTCCAAATTTAATCATTAGATTCACCACTCTTTCTTTTATTCGTATTGAAGTATAAAAAAAAAGACCGAATAAATAAATATTCAATCTCTTCGATTTGTCATGTGAGATATACAAATCCATCAATTTGTATATCCGATATGACACATATATGATATTGTATTTGATTTCTGACACTTTTTCACAGCATTTTCATATTTATATGAACGCATGCCTCTTTATGGTGTCTCTTTATGAGCTTGCTTAAGCCGTCATTTTTCCATGGCAATTGTCCTCTACAGCTCACTTAATATATCATCCATTGAGCGCGTAATCAGATACATGTATGCCTCAGCCATCTCCTTCGGCTCAATATCATCCATGCCCTGGGCTATCCAGCCCTCCGTGATAAAGCACAACGACTGCGCATAATATGTAGAAATCACCTCAGGTGTGAGCCAGCGGTATTTGGATTTCTTTCCTGTGCTCTTTTCGCTTATGATATTCATAAACATCTCGCAGACGCATTTCATGGCAATCTGATTAAACGTCACTGCCCCCTCCAGCTTTAGTGCTTTCTTGTAAAAAACACTGTTTGCCGAGATATTATTGAGCATCAGCACAATCGCTTCAAAAATCATTCCGGCATTGAGCAGCGGCTTGATGGGCTCAAGCAGCTCGGTTTTGATAATCCACTCTATCAGCTCGTACTTGTCCTGAAAATGATTGTAAAACGTGGGGCGTATAACTCCGGCCTTGTCCGTTATCTCTTTAATTGTAATCTTATCGATTGGCTTTTTCGCCGAAAGCTCTATAAGGCTCTCAGCGAGCACCAGATCTATTGCATTCTTACCTTGCTGTGTCATTACTCATCAAACTCCATCGTGACAAAGTAGCCCTTCTCAGTCTCCCTCACATCCACGACATCGCCCTCACGGCTTTTGAGCCTCTCGCTGACCACGTAGTTTCCCGACATGGCAATCGCATGCTCTATCGTATAATAATATGAAGTAGGAAGCTTGCTCTCTGTTACCTTCAGATGGTCACCGACCTTGGTAAGTCCGGGTCTCTCCATCTTAAACTCCATCCGACGCATTCTGTCGCCTTTCTGTTACTGCTTAATTGTCCTCTTTTCTATCCTCAACAAACGTTGCCTCAAACTCCTTTTGCTTGTTGTAGGCGCTCTCCGCCTTTGTTGCACGGCTTGTAATCCAGATATTTGATACTCCGTTGAAAATCAGTATGATACCGACAACAACAGTGGCTGTCTTCATTACATCAAATGCATTTGTCACGCAGATTATTCCAAAAATCAGACTGATTATTGAAAAAATCAGGCCGACACTCCAGCCTCCGTAACCGTATTTTCTGGCATCCACTGCCTCAATAATGCTCCTGATGCTGTGAAAAATGAGCACCAGACCGATGACTATAGGTATCAGGCTCACCACAACCTTTGGCTGTACCAGAAACCATATACCCACTGCCAAAACCACAAGCCCCAGCATCGCTGAAAAACCATTCGTAACTATATTCAAAAAATAGCTGCACATATAGACCACTCCGATGATGATAAGCACTACCGCAAGCACATTGGCCACAATCGTGAGCACCGAAGCCCTCCATATGATAAACACCAGTCCCAGCGCTATGCAAAGCACTGATGACAGTAGAAAATCGGCCTTTATTCTGCCTAAAAACTCCTTCATACACGACCTCCTTTATATATCCTGCCCTACATTACTTTTCTAATTCTGTTCCTCTGCACTTTTCTTAACCAGGTCAAGAACAGTCTGAAGCTCAGCACCCTCAACCGGTGCAGCTCCATATCCAAGACGCTTGTAATCCTCTGTAATCTCAGCCAGCTCAGTAGTTTTATCGCCCTTCGCATCAATTACAAAATATCTGCCCTGTGACGCAGCATCATCCCACACGAGATAAGCACGGATTGCGCAGTTTGGAGCCATATCTCTTGTCGGGAAATCAACTCTGGTGACATTAAGCGTATCAGAAATCTGCATAGACATAACAGAGAAATCCTCCTCCATATATGGATACATACGCTTCTGCTGATATGCCTCCTCGTACAGCTCATCTATTAGCTTTTCCTTCTCATCGGCAAGTCGGTCCATGAACTCTTTTCCGCCCTCAAACATCTTTGCCGGCAGGAAAATATGCTCATACTGCATACGCTCAAAGATGACATACTGCTCTGCTGTCATCTGTACAGTCTTGCCCTTTGTCGGTGATGTAGGATGTCCCTCTCTTCTTGCCTTTTCCACTGCCTCAATCTTTTCTACAAGAGGCTTTTTGAAAATCAGATTGTGTGTGAATGGATTGAACGCGATGCCATCAAGCTTTGACTCTTTATTTGCCACCATATTGACGACTGCAAGAAACGGCATATTTACAATGCATGGTGACGGATGATCCTTAGAAAGCTGCGCCTTTGAGGTATAAACCGGCATGAAAGCCTCTCCCTCACCGTTTTTAATAAATAGCGGAATCGGCTTGTTGTTCTCTCCGACATTTGCAGGTACCAGGAATCTGCTCTTAGTGCATTTTTCAATAAGCTTATTGAGCGTCTCCGCCTTTTTGTCGCTTGAATACTGTGTCATCAGCGCCTCAACCTCCGGGTTTTGCACCTCAAGAGTGAAGGCCGGATCATCCTTTAATTTATTTTTGATTTTATTTTTATCCATTTATACTGCTTCTCCTTATATTAAATGCCCGGATTTACATCCAGGCATTATTTTAACACATTTCTTTTATCAACTCAACAATCTTAGTGTCTCTTGCTATCCATTCTTTATCAAGAAAGGCGCTGTTGGCCTTTATTATCTCATCCGGCGTAGCCCATGACAGATGATACTCAAGCCTTATCTCGCTGTCTGTCATCTGTGCTGCCACATGCTCGTCCTTCACATCACAGAAATACACGTAGGTGTGACAGTAATATATCTTGTCAGCCTCAAATATATCGCGTCTCTTTTCTATAACCTTACCGCACTCCCTGATGCTTTCCGGCACGACAAGAAGCCCTGCCTCCTCGCGCACCTCCCGTGCCAGCGCAACCTCGTTGGTCTCGCCTGCATCGATGCCGCCGCCCAGTATCTTGTAGTAGCCCTCACCGGCCTGCTGCATGGCAAGCTTGCCGTCTCTGATAATAACCGCGCGCACTGCGAAGCGCTCAAATACCTCCATATCATCGGAATAGTTGTGTTTGTCAAATGTATATAGCGTCCTCATTTTTGTCCTCCGTGTATGGGCTGTAATCATTCATTAGTATATTGGGAAAGTAACACCACTGTCTCTATGTGCTCTGTATATGGGAAGCAGTCATATGGTGTTGCACGCTTCACTGTATATCCATGCTTTGTGAGATACTTTAAATCCCTCGCCAGTGTTTCCGGACCACATGACACATACACCACTCTCTCCGGCGCCAGCTTGACAACCGATGATAAAAATGCCTCATCGCTGCCGGTTCTTGGAGGATCCATTATGACAACATCCGCTTTCTCACCCTTTTGTGCCATCTCGACCATGAATTTTCCGGCATCGTCATTGTAGAAGCGGATATTTCTGATGTCGTTTCGCTTTGCATTGATGACTGCATCGCGGATTGCATCACGGTTTAGCTCGACCCCGATGACTTCACCTGCATTTTTCGCTGCTATGATGCCTATTGTTCCGGTGCCGCAGTATGCATCGATTACACGCTCCTTGCCGGTGAGGTGTGCCTCATGAATGGCTTTTTCGTATAAAAGCTCCGTCTGCACCGGATTCACCTGATAAAACGAGCCTGGTGAGATGCGGAAGATGCAGCCGCACAGCTTATCCTCTATGAAGCCCTTGCCATAAAGCGTGATGTTTCTGTCTCCGAGCACCATGCTTGTTCTTTTATCATTCACGTTGAGCACCACTGTCGTGATATTGGGATGCTTTTTCCTGAGTGCTTTTACGAAATTGTTCTTCGATGGAAGTATCGGCGATGCCAGGACAAGCACTACCATTATCTGCCCTGTTGCATAACCCTTTCTTACAAGCACATGTCTGAGAAGTCCATAGCCGGTGTCCTCATCATAGGTCTTTATCCTGAATGAGCGGAGCATATCCTTTATGTCCCTTATTATCTCATCTGACTCCTGCTCCTCTATCATGCAGCTTTCGATATCCACCACATCATGTGTGTTTTTCCTGTAGGCTCCCGCCACAATCTGACCGCGTCTCGTACAGTCAAAGGCTGCATGAACCTTGTGACGATAATAGAGCGGATTTTTCATGCCGACAATCGGCTCCACAAAGCAAAAAGGCTTTAGCAGCTTTTTCATGTATGCCTGCTTGGTTTTTAACTGTTCCTTATATTCTACGCCCTGATAGTCGCAGCCGCCGCATTTCTTCGCATACGGACATACGTTACCGCTTTTTGACCGGCTGCTTTTCTCCTTTAGTCTCGGCTGTCCGTTGGCATTTTTGTATTTTTTCTCATTATGCGTGGTCTTTTTTCCGGAATTACCTTGATTTCCCGCCATATTCATGCTCCTTAAAATCAGCTTTGCTGACTACTTGCCGTATGTATTATATAAATACACATGATTATCTATACAGTGCCATCCGCTTGAAGCGCCTGCTGTCACACATATATATGTCTTTCCGCTTGCTGCCTTCTCGTAGCTGACCGCACAGTTACCGGACTGATTTACAAAGCCTGTCTTTGCACCGATTACCTCGCCACTTGTCATCTTGTCCTCTATTCGGCGCAGGAACAGATTTGATATGTTCAGGTTCTCCGGATGCTGCGGTGTTGCAGCCGTGCTATATGTATGATTTGAAAGTACTGTTTTACAAATGTCGTCCTGCATCGCTGCCTGCATGATGACCGCCATATCATAGGCTGTGCTGTAATTGTTCTCATCATATATGCCGACAGGGTTTGCAAAATGTGTGGTCTGGCCTATACCAAGCTCTGCTGCCTTCTGGTTCATCATATCGACAAATGCTTCCATGGAGCCTGCTGTATAAACCGCAAGCTGATATGCCGATTCTCCACCTGATGGCAGGATGGTTCCGTTAAACACATCGCGAAGAGGCACCTGCTCACCGTCTAAAAAGCCTGTTGTACTGCAATCATGCACATATGAATAATCTGTGGCTTCTCTTGTAATTGTAACAACCTCGTTGAGCTTGTTTTCTATCACAGCCTGCCTGTCTATTTCGGTGTTTTCATTCTCCGCTGCAGCAATTGCATTTTTCTCAGCCTGCTCTGCTGCTACAAGCACTGTCATAACCTTTGTCATGGAAGCCGGATACATTTTCTCATGAGCATTTTTTCCCGCAACAACTGTGCCGTCCTGCTCATCAATCACTACGGCATAAGAGCTCTCAAGCTCATCTCCGATTGCTGCTGTAGCATCAGACTCCTTTGGTGCAAAGAGCTCCTTTGCTTCCTCTGTCTCACTTACCTGCTCAGTCACACCGGTCACATTTTCTGTGGCCGTTCCTGTGTCTTTTGCCTTATTACTGTCTTTTTTTGTTTTATTAAAGCACGATATAACTATTATAATCGCTATAACGACTATCACAGCCACTATTCCTACAAGCTTAATCTGTGAAGCTCTTGTATTTTGTCTGCGGCGTCTGTAATTTTTTCTACTATTATTTCTCATATCCAATCCCTATCTCGTTGTAACTATTCATCCCACGCACATTCGCAAAACCGCACTTGAATAATCACATTTCATTTTATACTGTAACCTATTTAGTATACTCCCTATCCGGAAGCTGTGCAATAATTATCGCAATAAACATGAGCACACATCCAAAAATTTCTCTGCCCCCCAGCATCTGGCCCAGCAGAATCCATCCTGCAATCACAGAAACCACCGACTCAAGACTCATCGCCACCGATGCCACCGCCGGGTTTAAGCCCTTTTGTCCGACAATCTGCAGCGTATAGCCCACTCCGCTTGAGAAAATACCGGCATAGAGAATCGGAATCCATGCATCCCATGTGCAAAGCGACTGTGCCCACTGTGCTAAGCCGCCGGCAGACGGTCCCATATCTGTAAAAATCATCACTATACATGAGCCAAGTCCGGTGACAAAAAACTCAATACATGAGAGTCTGACCGCATCTACATGTGACACGAAATGGTCAATCACAAGTATCTGTATCGCAAAGCACAATGCCCCTGCCAACAGGAGCAAATCCGAGCCACTAAGTGAAAATGTCCCATTCATGCACAGAAAATACATGCCTATCAGTGCAATAAATACACCTATCCATATTTTGACTCCGCATTTTCTTTTAAGGAAAATCCCTAGTATAGGCACCATAAGTATATATGTAGCTGTAAGAAATCCTGCCTTGCCGGATTCTGCGCCCATGCTGATTCCAAGCTGCTGCAGGTTGCTCGCAAAGAAAAGTGCTATTCCACAACAGCTTCCGGCTATCCAAAGCTCTTTCTTTTGCTTTTTGCTTTCAGGTCTGTTTACCGTCAGCTCTTTCTTATCCAGTATTTTTATGACCGGCAGAAGGCAGAGCGCACCAATAAGGAAGCGGATGCCGTTGAATGAAAATGCTCCAACTGCGTCCCCTCCCTTTGACTGCGCTACAAAGGCTATTCCCCAGACTATATCTGCCAAAAACAAAATAAAGACATGTCTTGTCTTTGAGGCTGTATTCATTATAATAGTTCCTCCGTGTTATTAAAATCAGAGATATTATATCACCGACTGCCTTGAGTTGCATACTTAAATATGCTCTTACATATCGTTTGTATATGAAATTATACAAAAAAGGCAGCAAACACCCTCTTGGGGTATTCGCCGCCTGTCTTTATATCTTATTGCGTAACACTATTATTTACGCTATTCTGCCAGCTTAAAATGCTTTATCTCTCCGTTTCCTGCCACATAGAAATCATTATCCTTGTAAATGCCTCTGTAGCCTTCTGTATTTTTATAGGTCAGTGCCTGCTGCTCCAAAAGACTAAAGCCGTTTTCACTGTCATACGAAAACAGATAGTAGTCATTCGCAGTAAATCCTATCAGATTTTTCTCCGGGTCTGCAAGAATAGCCTTATAGTTGTATACAAACTCATTACTCCAGCTCTCAGAACTGTCGAAAAGCTTCTGGTTCACCTCAACCGGCTTTGTCGGATCACTCACATCAAACATAGTAAGCTTTATCTTACTCTGCTGCGAATCACCATAGCCTATTCCAAGTACGTGCGTATCATCCCACATATGCAGATATTCAGAAAATCCACTCACCTCAAGCTCTCCCAAAAGCTTTGGTGCTGTCGGATTAGATATGTCTGCTACAAAAAGAGGATCCGTCTGCCTGTATGTGATGAAATATACGTATTTTCCAACAAAGCGGGCTGCGTATATACTCTCCCCGCGTGCAATCTCGTTTATCACACCGACCTCATTCATATCCTTATCCAGCACATGAAGCGAATTAACAGGCTGACTGCCGGTATTTGAGGTTGGAAGCACATACAGATATCCTCCCTGCTCATTTATTGCAAATTTATCGTTAAGATAACCATTCACTGAAGTCGTCTCCCCGGTCTTCATCACTCCATCCTCAAACGAAATTTTGCTGATTTTGGTAAGCTCACGGCTTGCACTCCAATCAGAATGATACAGATACATAGCATTGCCAGAAACGTACACCTCGCCGCTATTATTCATAATGCATTTTGCATCTATCGTCTTATCAGGTTTATCCACATCAAAGCTCGAAATAACTGTGCCTGAGTATGTATCCTCTCCTATATAGAAGCAGTCATAGCTTATCACTTTGCCATTTACCTGAGGCACCCATTTCTCCAGATTATCCTCCTGCAGCGCCACATTTCTATTCATATCGGAGGTCTTTATATATGTGTCTGAAAAAACATATACCGTATTGCCGATTTTGCGCGATGTATTGTAAAATCCATCCTGACGCGCCTTACCTATAAGCACCGGTTTCGTTGGGTCAGATATATCATAGCTATAGCATATAGTCTCATCCTTATCGCCTGCGTGGTTTGATATAATAAGCATTTTTCCGTCACTGATATAAAGCTCCTCTACAGTATCTGACGGTACCTCAAAATCAGGACGAAACAGCGTCTCTTCCCCGGGCTTTCCCTTTGAAATATCCGTAATGGATATCTGACCATCCTCGACCATGTAAATGTATTTTCCGTCCGTCTTTACCACATCACTCTCATCAACGCCCTCTGTCATCACGTTGGTTGTTGAATACTCTGTATTGGCTGCCGACTCCTGTTTATTTGTAGACGATGCATCATACATAATGCCTGTTGCATCCGCAGTCTCCAACAGCTCTCCAAATGCGGTATCCCTTATGGAAGCCTCTGCTTTTTTTACCACATCATACAATTTCCCATAATCAGAGGCCGCTTCATAATCCCCAAGCTTTGCACCGCTCTTTATCCCTGCATAGACATTATTCTGTGCATTATTCTGTGAAATCACATTTGCAGTTTTTGTTTCCAGCTCATCTATACGGTTATTAAGCCGCACAACCTCCGTGCCTAAGACTGCAACAACAAGGACTGCCGCCACTGAGGCAAGCGCTTTTGCTGCCCGTGCAAATTTTTTGTGCTTTTTCCTGTTTTTGTCTTCTTTTCCACCGTGATGGGTTTCATGATTTTTTACATAAATTTCATCACTGTACCCGGCCGATTCTCCGGTCGGCTGCGCTTCTTCAATTATTTGGTCATCGATGTAATTTAAACCATCAAATAAATCCTTTTTCGTCATAGATATACGCCCTCCTCATCCAGATATTTTTTAAGCTCTGCCCTTATCCGAAACAGTGTGGTCTTTACGCTGCTTTTGCTCCTGCCGCTCATATCTGCCAACTCATCAATCGTCATGCCATACCAGTAGCGTCTCACGAAAAGCACTCTCTTTTCCGTCTCCAGTCCGTTCAGAAAATCCGATAAACACCTTCCAATGTCCGACAGCTCACCCTCGTATTTTGCATTGCTGTCTGCAAGGCACTCCTCAAGCTCATCAAGCATACAGTTCATGTTGGAATTTCTCTTTGAAGCATTATTCCAGTCAATCCTGTCGCAGACGATATTGCGGCATACCCTGTAAAGCCAGGAAAGGAAACGCATAGGACGCTCCGGTGGTATCTTGTTCCATGCTGCTATGTATGTGTCATTTACGCATTCCAGCGCATCCTCATGTGCTATCATCGTGTCTGCAAACCGGGTAAGCTTCGCTCCGTACATCTGCGAGGTCGCACTGACAGCCTGCTGGTTGCGATCAAAATACATATCAAGTATCTGTTCCTGTGTGTACATTTTCCGCAAACCTCCCTTCTATATATTATGTAGGATTTTGTTTGGTGGGGGTTACATTTCATCATTAATTCTTTAAAATTTCCCTTATGTAAACTTTAAGCCTAGCCTCTAGGAAATAAAGCTTATAGTGCTGAATAATTGAATTGTATCATATTTAGTCTTAGTTTAAATATCAAAAAAGGAAGATTCTCCTTAGAATCTTCCTCATATGAATTCAAATAGTAATATTTAATTGTTCTTCTTTGCCATAACCAGTGCAACCACCGCAAGAACTGCATTTATCAGACACCAGCCTGCCCATATAGCAAGATCCGAAAAACTTCCATAACCCGCAAATCCGATAATTGCTGCCAATCCAAAGAGTACTATGAGTGCGATATTCCCACCCTTGCCTAACGATTTTCTCGTAGCGATTGAAACAATTCCACCTGCAAGCATAAGAATTGCCACAATTATTCCTGCACTTCCTGATGCCTCACCATTGGCCTCCAACGCATTAGATACTCCTGCAGCGCATGACTGAAATGATACAAAAACAAATAAAATTATTGATAAAATACCTGAAACTAATTTCCAAACCTTCATGATGAATTTCTCCTATCTATTAAATATTGCGTAGCTCTACTGTTTAATAATCATACTTTCATATGATGTTTAAATTATTTACTGTGCCGTAAATGTTATCGCATCTGAATCCGCTATTGTATCGTAGCTCTCAGCATTGTATATATGGAATTTAAGCTCCACCTGATCAACCGACGTGATTCCGTTTGCCTCAAGATCACTTGACATAATGGTTATATCATCTATCGACTTCTTTCCGTCATATACTGTGGTTGAAAACAGCGGTGTCATCATATATCCATTGATAGACATATTGTCCACGTTTATTCCGACATTCTGACCTGAGGTGTTTTCGATGTAAAGTAAAATTGCTGTTCCCCAGAAGGAATTTTCATCAACTGTTTTTCCAACAATCCTTACACCATTTGCATTGTAAAGCTCCTGTCCCTCATCGTTTGGTGTCGTATCCATGTTTGCAAATTCAGAGGTCTCAAGCTTTGAATATACATTCTTGAAAAGATTATCCCAGTTTGAATCGTATGCGTGGAAATACATCTCAATTTGTCCTACTGTATCTATTCCGGCTGCTTTAAGCTCTGTTGACGATAAATACATAACCTCATTCGACTTCTTTCCTGCCGCAACATCCGCGCTGAACAGATCTGTGATCATATAATCGTTCACGATAAGTGCATCACAGCCTATTGTATAGTCCTTGGCCGAATTATTTTCAACCAGAAGCTTAATTCCATCTCCCCATATGCTGTCCGTCACATATTCAGTCGCAGTTATTTTGATGCCATCCTGGTCTACAAGCACCTGCTCATTGATGCTCTCATCTGCTGATGCCTGATCTGCGCCGCCTCCATTAGTTCCGCTGCTCTCCGCGCCTCCACCGGCCTCTGTTGCGCTTCCCGGTACAGCTATGCTCTTTTTTGGCCCTGTGTCCGAGCTGCATCCCAATAATGTAAAAGTGATTGCTGTGATACTCAGTACAAGAGCCAGTAAATTAGTTCTTTTTTTCATGGTTAAGTCCTCCTCTGTAAATTGTAGGACTATTATACCATCACAGTATGAATACTGTTCTCCCCGCAGCGGTGGTAAAATTATATTCTAAACCTACTCCTGCACACCACTTGTCCTGAGCATTTCCATGCCATTTTTGCTGAGTAATTCATTCACCTCTATTATTCCACCCGGACGGTCCTTAAAAATAAGCATAAGAAGAGCATCTCTTGGGATTTTTGCATAGAGCTGCGGCATCTCGTATTTTCTCAAGGCTCTCTGGGTCTGCTCTAATGTAAGCTCTGCAGCATAACATATCCTCAGGATAATATCCCTCTGCCTGGTATGTTTTTCGCCTGACAGAAGCTTGTAGCCGTATTTTTCAGGAATATCAGCCTTCAAAAACACCATCTGCTGTGTTATTTTCTTTTCCTTAAGCAAATCCTTTATGTACTCTGAAAACGCATTTTGCTCCGGATCCATGCTGCCTTTCTGCTCAACACAAAATTTGTCAAAATCAGATATATGAGTTTTTCCAAGGATATCATCCAATTCTTTTGTATTTTTTTGCTTCATAAATTTCTCCTATCTGTTATACTTGTACTTGTAACTATTCCTACCTCATTAGCGATACCTGAAAGGATACATGCACCATGAGCGATTACAAAATAATCTCAGCCTTAAATGAAGAGCACAAGGTTTATCTGGTTCAATCTGCGCTTTCCGGCAATATTTATGTCCAGAAAATCCTTGATGTATACAATCTCCGCGTGTACGAATACCTTTATCGCAATCATGTGGCCGGTATTCCGCGCCTTATCAATTACTATGAAGATGGCAACCAGCTTATCGTAATCGAAGAATATATAAGTGGAACCTCCCTGCAGGAAAAAATAGACAACTCTGACCTTAGTGTTTCCGATATCAGAAGCTACATGATTATGCTCTGCAATATACTTGAAGCCCTGCACTCGATGACTCCGCCTATAATCCATCGCGATATAAAGCCGTCAAATATCATAATCACCAGTTATAACTATGCCATGCTTTTAGATTTCAATGCCGCAAAACAATTTTCCGGACAAAACGAGTCTGACACCGTGCTAATCGGCACTCCCGGATATGCAGCTCCCGAGCAGTATGGCTTTGGCTCTTCATCTCCAAAAACAGACATATATTCTCTCGGCATAGTACTGCGCGAAATGCTTGGCAGCATCACTCCGGCTCCCGACATTGCTCCAATTCTGCACCGGCTTAATCTGATTGCAGAAAGATGTACTCAGATGACACCAGCCGCAAGATATCAATCTGTGGCAGAGTTAAAAAATGCCGTATCGCAGTCATATTATCCTGCGCAGCACAATACTTCTGCTGCCGGTAATTCAAGTCAATATGCACACCAGAACCATGATAATGCAAACAATGCAGCCAATGCCGATACTGCTAAACGAGCTATCCACGACAGTGCTTCCCGTTTCCTCCCACCCGGATTTCGCACGAGAACTCCATGGAAAATGCTGCTATCCTCAGTCGCATATCTGTTCATAATATGGCTTTGCCTGTCATTGGAATTAGAAAATACTTACGGTGCAAAGCTGTGGCTTGAAAGAATCTTCTGTCTTGGTATGTTCATATTTGCGATTTTCTGTGGCTTTAACTATCTCAATGTACAGAATATACTGCCACTTTGCAAGAGCAAAAACCGTTTCCTGCACTATGTCGGCATAATACTGCTAGATGTGGCAGTGATTTTTGCTTTATTTGTGATTATGTTCATTATAGAGTCTGTTGCATTCCCTATAAATTGATTATTTTATAACTATTCAGTACAGAAATATGCGGTACCGCATATTTCGTAAGAAAACGTATATTATGTAGGAGCAAGCGCCCATCAGCGCAGCTGATTCTAATGCGCTTGCGGCTCGCAACTGTGAAGATACTGAACAGTTACGATTATTTATATCATAGCACATAAAAATAAGCCATGTTCTCACCGCTGTGGTGGTAACATGGCTTATATTATTTTTCATAAAGATATATTTTGTTATAAAAAGACGTTGACTTATACACACTTAATGTGTATATTATGATTATGGAGGAGGCATTTATGAAACAGGTATATCCAGTTATATTTACACAATTAAATGATAAAAAAGACACCGTGCTTATTAATGTTCCTGATATGAATATATTAACAGAGGGCTTCGGTCTACCAGATGCTATAGAGATGGCTCGCGACGCCATTGGAGCAAACGGAATCACATTACAGGATCTTGGCATGGAAATTCCGGTTCCAAGTGATATTTCAGATATTGACATCAAAAACGGTCCCTTTGACAATACTGGTATTAGTCATGTTTCATTTGTGGATATAGATTTTGATGAATACCGCCGCAAGGTCGACAATAAAACCGTCCGAAGAAATGTCACTCTCCCTAATTGGCTTAATCAGGAAGCTGAGAAATCCCATATCAACGTATCCCGCGTTTTGCAGGAGGCTCTCATGGTAAAGCTAGGTGTATCAAGATAAATAAAGACATAATAATAAGCCATGTTCTCACCGCTGTGGCGGTAACATGGCTTATTTATCCCCCTAATAACCAATGCATACACTTCATTTACAATAATTTTGGTAAAAGGCTATATGATCATATACTGTCTGCCAGGCTTTTCCTGCCATTCCGGTAACACAAATATATTTTTTATTTGCTTCACTTTCATACATACTTACCGCACAATATCGTGACTGATTTACATATCCTGTTTTCGCTCCAACAACTTTTCCTTTTCCAAATTTACGATCTATTCGGTTCAAAAACTTACTTGAAAATGTTATTCCCTGCGGATGCTGTTGTGTACATGAAGTTGTATAATTTCTTGCTGACAACACCTTTTTACATATTTCATTTTCCATCGCAGCATGTAAAATAACCGCCATATCACATGCTGTACTATAATTATTTTCATCAAATATCCCTACAGGATTTGAAAAATGTGTCGTCTGTGATATTCCCAGCTCCTGTACTTTTTTATTCATATCATCCACAAACTGCTCCAATGTTCCAGATGTCATAATTGCGGCCTGATACGCAGCCTCTGCACCTGAAGGCAATATAATTCCATTTAATAAATCCTCAATAGTAACCTGCTCTCCAACCAGAAACCCTGCTGCACTACAGTCGTTTTTAAAAGAATAATCAGTTGCTTCAATAGAAATTTCAATTTTCTGGCCAAGACTCTCATTATTTAATTTCTCCGCTGCAACCAAAAGTGTCATAACCTTTGTCATAGATGCCGGGTACATTTTTTCATTTGCATTCTTTGAAGCAATAATAGCTCCATCGTCTGCATTAACCAACACTGCATATTGGCTTACAATGTTGTTATCAGAAGATACATCTACCGTTTTATCATCTGTTGATGGTACAAATATATCTGATTTTTCTTCTTGTAATTCTGACGTCTCAATTGTAGTCTTTTTCTGAATATTTATATCATCAGATACATTTTGACTCGAATCGTTCTTATGTTTACTGATTTCCTTAGTGCTTAAAACACTGCACACCACTATCAAAACTATCAGGCAAATACATGCTATTATTTTTGTTTTCTTCACTGGTATTTTACTCTGTAATTGCATTATAAACTATTGAAGACACGTTATTTCCATCAAATATAAATGAAAGCTGGCTGTCTCCTTTTTTGTAAATATACGAGGTCTCAGTTGAGTCAGAAGCATCTCCATATTTTTCCTCAACAGCCTTTTTATCAGAACCTATTGATATTCCTTCCGGTGTTGATACTGTATCATCAAGTAATTCTATTGTATAAACATAATCCTTGTTATCTTTAGGATATGTTGTTATCTTAACACTTCCATAAGTATATACCTTATCCTTTCCCTGAAAAGCACAGGAATCAGATTCAAAGTAATTATCTGCATCCCCAAGTTTTTTTACCAATGGTTCCATGTTTTCATTCATGGCAACTGTTACACCCTTTAAATCATATGTAAATACATCCTGTTTTGTCTCAGAACCAACATCTTTTTTATCATTGTCGGACTCTTTACTTCCACATGCTGTCATCATAGATACTGAAAGCATAATACATAACATTATTGAAATAATTTTCTTCATCGTTCTTCCTCCTAATTTTGAATCGCATTTGCACCAAAGCTCTTCAATTCACCATATTTGTTCAATTCATCATATTGTTGTTGTTTCATAGAATCATATGCAGCTTCTTTTTTATCCCATATAGAAGCATACTCGCTATCATTTCTGTAATCAGTTAAATTATAATTTTCAACCAGATATTTTCCAAAATAATCTGCCATTTTTTCAGCGCCTGTAGTATTCAGATGTAAACCTGCATCATATGTATCCTGTGACATATCCAGGCCTATATCATTTTGCAATGGAATAAAATTGATGTAGTCAACATCATTTTCATCAGCAAACTGTTGCACCTGTTCATCCCATTGCTCATACCAATAAGGATATTCTGTAGGCGCCTTTATAAGTACAAGCTTAACCCCTTTTTCCTTACATAAATCAGTCATTTTCTGTAAATATCCCATTGCTTTATCGCCAAGCTTATAATCGGTAAGTGGTGTTGGATCCGGAAATTCCTGCTGTGGCTTTGTATCAACACGCATATAATATCCATTATGAGTCACTTTGTCTTTGGCAAAAATATGTTTCACATCATCTTTTGTAAGCTCAGACCATCTGGAATGATATCTCAACAGCGGAAAAATATAATCAACAAAATTTTCCTCATCTGTCATAGAAGCCTTAATGTCATTTACCTTTGACATAGACCATTTCATCCCATCTATAGACATTCTGTTATAAGCTTCACTCTGAGGTTCATTATATTTTAATGCCAAAACGTTAAACACCACCACTTTAGGAGTCTCATATTTCAAGGCATCCTCTAATAAATAATATGACTGCCATGTTAATTGCTGTGCACTTCCTCTGATGTAACTTGTTATTCCATATTTTCTCCATAATTCTATGGTGGAAAAATTCTCATAAACCTCACAATCGCCCACAAATAAAACTTCGTGATCTGACCTATCCTTATAGTATTCTTCAACCATAGAGCCTTCAACTATTCCTGTCTGATATTTGGGAACCAGAAGCCTTTGAACAATATACAGAGCTCCAATAAGCAGGACAGCAACCAAAATACATGCTGTTATTTTTTTTCTTCTCATCGCACTCTCCTTAAAACTGATTGTAGATAAACTGAGACGAATCGTAGCCTATACCATATGCGCCAAACACTATAATAAGCATAATCATAACAGCCATAATTCCAAAATAAACAATTGGAGGTTTTTGTAATAAAACCGTTCTCACATTTCCTACTCTTACCTTAAAAAGACTCACTGTAAAAACTACTATAAATCCCACTATAAGCACAACATAATCAGCCACACTAAGCCCTATAGAAAGCAGCGAACCATTAAATAATTCACCTATATTGAACTTTGTAAACATTGTTCCAACCATCTTAAAAGTCAAAGGAACATCTCTATAGCAATCAAACATTCTTATACAGCTCATCAATAAAAATGTTCTTAGAATCTGAAATGCTTCATATGGAACTTTACCTTTTACACTAAATCTTTTATGAAACTTTTCATATAAAGGTTCCAGTTCCTGAGAGACCATAATAACAACAAAGTTCATTAATCCCCAGACGATGAAGTTCCATGCTGCACCATGCCATAATCCCGTTGTAAACCATACTACAAAGGCTGACAAATACACTGTCACTCGCTTACCAATTACCTCGCCAAAATGTTTTCTTGAAAATTTAGACAAATTGAGCATAGGTTTACATACTGAAATAGGATAAAAAATATAATCTGTAAACCATGTACCCATAGTTATATGCCATCTGTTCCAATATTCTTTGATATTTTTTGAGAAATATGGAAGATTAAAGTTTTCTGTCACACGAATACCCATAACCTCTGCTATACCAATCGTAATATCAATACCACCGGTAAAGTCACAATATAACTCGAATGCATAAAACAACATGGCGATAAACACATATGCTCCTTGATATTCAGAAGGACTGTGTATCAGGGTTGTTACTCCTGTAATAATTCTGTCTGCAATAACAACTTTCTTGAAATATCCCCACAAAATCCGCATCAAACCTGATACTACCACATTGCTTTCAAAATAATGCTTTGAAAATAATGTCTCCGATAAATCATGAAATCTGCTTATCGGTCCCTGAACCAATTGTGGAAAAAATGAAACAAACAATGCCAGCTTAAAGAAATTCTTTTCAACACTCTGTTTTCCTCTATACACATCAATTATATATCCCATAGTCTGAAATGTATAAAATGAAATTCCCATCGGTACAATCATATTGACAGTATGTAAACTGGAAACTCCATGCAGCATATCATTAATATTTTGAATCACAAAATTAGTATATTTCGTTACGCTTAATATACCAATATTTATGAAAAGACATATCAAAAGCCATATCCATTTTTTATGTTTCATATGGCTTTTATAATTCTTTTTTTGCTCTCTGCTTAAATTTCCCTTGAATTCTTTAATAAACTTATCCTGTGCCATATTAATCTGATTCATTTTAAGACTTATCAAATAAGTTGATATTGTCGTCACCAGTATGAATATCAGATATCTTGGATCGGCAATGAAATAAAAAATATAACTAAATACCAATAATAAAGGCCACTGACACGATTTTGGCACCAGATAATACAGGACAAAAACTATTGTCATAAATGCTATAAAGCTATAAGATGTAAACAGCATATCTTTTATTCATCCTCTAATCTTACTATTAAATCATACAAGGCTTTTGCAGAATTAAAATTCTCCGGAATAATCTCCTCTGCCGGAATTGCAACATCAAATGAGTCACTTACCTCAGATATAATTGAAACTATGTCAAAGGAATCAAGTATCTTATCATCAATCAGTGTTGTACAATTTTCATAATCTACATCCGGGTGTAATTCCTTTAAAATTTCTAATAATTCGTTCATCTTTTTTCTCCTTTATCTTTCCTGTGCTTTTTTCATTAAAAATACTCTGTCTATTTTCCCATTTGCTGTTAATGGCATCTGCTCCAGCTTTTCTGTTTTATTTGGAATCATGTACCTTGGAAGCTTATCTTTAAGGATCCTAACCAATTTATCAGGTTCAAGTTCTCCGATATAATATAAAACTATCTTTCCCTTTTCCTTATCGTAAACAGCACATGATGTGGATATTTCTTCAATCATATTGACATTTACCTCTATCTCACCAAGCTCGATTCGATGTCCCATGTGCTTAATCTGATAGTCCTTTCTTGATACAAATATCAGTTCACCTCTTTCATTCTTTTTTCCTAAATCTCCCGTCTTATATATCAATTCAGGATATCTCGAATTGAGAGGATTCTGCACAAATACCTCACTAGTCTTTTCAAAATTATTGTAATATCCCAATGTTAATGAAGTTCCTCTGACACAGATCTCACCAACATTTCCATCTTCTACCAGCTTATTATTCTCATCCAGCAATAATATTTCTGTATTATGGAATGGTCGTCCAATCGGCACCACCTCATCCAACTCAAACTCTCGGTCCACCTCAAAATAACAACACATTCCTGTTGCTTCTGTTGGCCCATACAAATTTACAAATCTGGCTTTTGGCAAAGTTTCTCTCCATATTTTCAACTGCTTAATAGGAAATACCTCACTACCAAACGCTATAGTATGCAAATATTCAGGTTTAATCTTGTTAAAGGTCTTAAATGCTGATATCATGGTCAATGCTGACACAACCCAGCAAACAGTATTTATCTTATACTCATTTAAAAATTCAACCAGTTTTATTGGAAACATAAACAAACTTTTGGGAACAATATATGTTGTAGCACCGAATTTCAATGTCGGATATAGTTCCTTAAGACACGCATCAAAATATAACGGTGTCTGGTTTGCAAATCTTGTATTCTCATTAAAGCATAACACCTCAGACAGATTCTCTATATAATCTATAACCGATCTGTGGCATGCTACAACACCCTTAGGAACTCCTGTTGAACCTGAAGTAAACACTATATAAATAGGATCCGTATCCAGCTGTCTATCCCTTATTCCCAATAACTGCTCATCTGAAATTTCATTTTTTCTTACATGATCATATAATAGAATTTCTCCATTATAATCAAATTTTTCAACGGCATTTATTGTTGTATCATCACATATCATTACTCTTGGATGTAGGTTTTCAAAAATAAGTCTAATCCTGAATTCCGGCATTTCATCATCTATAGGCACATAATAGCAGCCACCATAAACACATCCGTAAAATGCTGTAATAGCATGTGGATGCTTTTTCATAAAAACTACTACCGGTTCTTTATAATAATTGTTATTTGCCAAATAACTTCCGATAGCTCTGCTATCATGGTATACCTCACCAAATGTCATTTCCATATTTTCATTTGCATAGGCAGTCTTATCCGGAACTCGTTTTACTGTATTTTCCAGGTATTCCAAAACATTTGTAATTTGCATCTTTTTCTCCTATACTTCATATCAAAATACTTTAGTTGAATGGTACAAACAGCTTATTGTATTTCGGTTTAACTCTTTTGTTACACTGTACTAATGATGATTTTGCAAGAACCTCCATTGCATCTATGACTCCTGTTTTAATATCATATTGTTTTTTCAGTAATGAAAGTTCTGTACATCCCAGGATAATTACCTGAGCTCCCTTGTTTTTCAAATGCGTGGCTACAACATTATACTTTTCAATGTCAGGTATCTTTCCCGCCTTTATATCATTATATATAATATCCATCACTATTCTCTGATATTTTTTATCCGGTACAAGTCCATGCATTCCATTCTTTTCTATTTCATTTTGAAAAATTCTACTTTGAATTGTACCATCAGTAGCCATTATCCCTATTTTTGTTAATCCCGCCTCTTTTAACATATATGAGGTGTCCCGAATAGCATGCATCACCTTACAGCCCGTTTTTTCTTCTATTTCATCATGAAAATAATGTGCTGTAATGCACGGAATAGATATACAATCCACATTCTGTTCCTTTAGTTTTTTCCCGATTTTTATAATCGGAACAACAGGATTTGCATTACTTTTTCCTAAGATATATGCAGTTCTATCCGGTATTGATGGGCAATTATAAATAATCATTTCCAGATGATCCTGATCACATTTTGCATCGGTCATATTAATCAGCAGTTCCATAAAATAGGCAGTAGCCATCGGTCCAAGGCCACCAATTATACCAAGTCTCATTTATTCCACCTTATTTGTTTATCGTTCCCTTTGCATAATTTATTTTGTCCTGTACTGATACAGTCGCTCGTTCAGGATACAGCGAAGAATCAAAAATATGACTATTTTTATGCTTGGTAGAATATGCTGCCAGTTCTGCATCGGTCAACATGAAAAAATTTCCTCCACCTTTTCTTGGAGTTGCATCAAAATGATACCAACCATCTCCAAGATTTATCAGACTCCAATAATGTGCTGAATGTGAAGTATCACTTTTCACTATATCAACATTTTGTATTCCACAAACATCAAGCATAGCTTTTGCTGCTGCATAATAATTGAAACAGTCTCCTGATTTTTTCGTAAATGCCTGATAAGCTCCGATTGTCCAACTATCTTTGTTGGATGTTCCCGTATATCCTATGTTTGTTTTTGTCCATCTGTATATTGCAAACGCTTTTTCCATATCAGTCATTGAATCATTAGTAATCTGGTCAACAACCTTTTGCGCAAGAGCATATACGTCTTCTTTATCTACATATCCCTTAGGCTTCTCTTTTATTGTAATTTTTGATGATGCAGACGATGTATTTCCTGCACTATCTGTAGCTGTATATACAACCTCATATGTTCCTGCTTTATTCAGATTCACTTTACTGTTATCAATATCAAGTGTTGGATTCTGATCCATATTGTCAGTCACAGTCACATCTTTTTTATATGAGACCGTTTCACCTATATATGCGGTTATATCCTTAACTCCCTCAATCACAGGTGGCTCCGAATCACTCACAACCGTTAGTTTAGCTTTTACCTCTTTCTGATTTTTTCCTTCATCAGTTAACACGATTATCACTTCTGACTCTCCGTCTTTTGATACATCGGGCTTATCCTTAAAGCTCACATCAACCTTTGTTGCATCCTTTATATCCGTCACAAACTGGTTTGCCTCAATTTGTCCATCTTTATTAACCGTCACATCATTTGCCTTTGCAGTAGGTGCTTTTGTATCTTCAATTGTCAATTTTGATGTATATTCTTTTTTTCCAACCTTTACAACAATTTCATGGCTGCCTATGTTTCCTGTATTAATCTGTGAAACGTCAGTCACAAACTTAGCATCTGCATTTTCCTTTTTCAGGAAATCTTTAATGTTGATTTCACTACCTGCCTCTAAGGTTACATTCTTTTTTATCTTTGACAAATTACTTATTGCAAGGAACACTATAAAAATAAACACAATTAGTGTAGCAATACACATACCTGTCATTTTAATCCTCTGTGCACGCCTTCTTCTTGCTCTCATTTTTTGTCTTTTTTTGTTTCTATAGTCGTCCATTTCTGACCTCTCATGTATAAAAACTAAATTTTCTTCTAGTGCATTGTATCTCTTAAAGTGTAGTATGTCAACACTTAAGGTGTAGTTTATATGTATAAAACAACCCCTATTGCGTAGAATTCAATATTAAAATATGTACACTAAAAGTGTGGAGGTTCGCTAAAAGAGTATGATAAAGAATTTAGCTGGTAGACTAAAAGAATTGCGTATTCAGAATAAATTAACACAAAAACAGGTTTCAGAGCTATTAGGCATATCACCAAGCATCATTTCCGGTTATGAAACCGGAGAACGCACACCCAGTGCAGAAATTCTTCTTTCTCTATCGTATCTGTATAAATGCAGCACAGACTACTTACTTGGGAAAAGTAATGATATGCCCGCAATTTTACTAGACACCAATGGACTGACACCTAGCCAAATCAAGGCCATTTCTGCACTGATTGAATCTATACGTCAATAATTCTTAAACATAAAAATAAGCGTGGAGCCCGGTATGTCCAGGCTCCACGCTTATTAGAATGCCGCTCTGTAAATTTCCACAATATCGTCCTTGCTAAGCGGTACAAACGATCCCTTTGAACCCTCGCAGGCCTTCTTTGCCATCACCTCAAAATTCCTGTCGTCTGTGATTCCCACAGCTCTTAGATTTGCCGGAATGCCCATTGTCTCAAAGAAGAATTTCTTCAGTGCATCAATGCCTGCGTGTGCAAGTGCATAGTCATCATCACCGGAAAGTCCCCAGACATTTTTTGCAAACTCCACAAACATCGGAAGTGTGTCGTCATTTAGTATGTGCTCCATCCACGCCGGTGTGAGTATTGCAAGTCCCTCTCCGTGAGTTATATCATAGAAAGCGCTCAGCTCATGTTCCATAGGATGTACGCACCATGCCGGTGAGCAGCCATCGCCCACAACACCATTGATTGCATGTGTGCCTGCCCACATCAGGTTGGCTCTGGCCTCGTAATTATCAGGCTGTGCGAGAGCAGCCGGTCCATTTTTAATCATTGTGCGTAACAATCCCTCCGCCATAAATTTCTGGCAGTCAGCATTCTCCATAGAAAAATAATTCTCCATTGTATGGCTCATCATATCTGCGGTTCCTGCTGCGGTCTGTTTTTTTGATACTGAAAAAGTATATTCAGGATTTAATATTGACATGGTTGGCACCATATACGGCGATCCTGTTCCCCACTTTTCATTTTTAGACATATCAGAGATAACAGCAAAAGGATCCATCTCTGTTCCTGTTGCGGAAAGAGTAAGCACATCAAATATCGGAAGTGCCGCCTTGACCTTTGAGCCATCAAGCACCAGATCCCATGCATCACCATCATACTTTGCACCTGCTGCAACAACCTTTGAGCAATCAATTGTACTGCCGCCTCCTATTGCAAGCACCATGTCGATACCCTCATTTTTACAGATTTCAACACCCTTTCTGACTGTCTCAATCTTTGGGTTTGGCTCCACTCCGCTAAGCTCAAACACGGTCAGCCCCGCATCCTTAAGGATCTTCATTGCGGTATCGTAGAGACCGTTTTTCTTTATAGAGCCGCCTCCGTACACTAAAAGCACCTTGCTGCCATATGCCTTGAGCTCTGATAAGCTCGAAATGGTATCCTTTCCGAAATGAATTTTTGTTGGAATGTTGAATGTGAAATTGTACATATATAATACCTCCTGCTAAATAATCATATTTTTCAATTGCTCCATATCATCTGCATCGGGATGCGACAAAGCCTTGTCAAAATTTTCAATCAGCGCATCAATATTATCCGGATGCTCCGGGTTTTCTTTCATTTTCACATAGCGTTCCCTCACAGACTGTGGCATTTTGCCCTGACACATATATTCTCCTACAATAGTGTTGCTTGAATCAATGGCGCTTTTAACATTGCCAAGAATCCTTTGAAAATATGCATCACTTCCTCCAAAACCGGCTGTTCCGAACAGAAATATCTTTTTATTTTTCAATTTAGATAAGAAATCTAATGTATCGCTATCCGCGTTTCCCTTGTCCGTCCAAAATCCAATGTATAGCAATTCGGATTTTATCCCCTGCGCATCAGCCGTGCCAAAATAATCACAGCTCTCCTTTGGCAGTATTTCATAAATTTTATCAGCCAGCTTACGTGTGTTGCCTGTCATACTACTGAATATTATTGAATAATTTTCGTTGTGCATGTAATATCCTCCTTTAAATTAAACTAATATTTGGACATTTACACTTTAAATCCATCAATTTGTCTCAGCGCTGCCTCAACCGTATCTTCTAGTCCACTTTCTTCTCCTAAAATCATATATGCCTATTATATAATTCTTTTGAAACGATTACAAGCAAAGAAAGATACCGCTTACACCCCATAACTACAGCTTGCGCTGGAAATAAAATACAAATGATAATGGTAGCATAGAAATCAAAAATATTATAATATAGGTTAAATATACATTACAGGTTCTTTATCACTTCAACTCTGGTTACCATGCCTTCGCGCATACTATCCACTCTAAGTGCACAATCCTTATAATACACGCAGGCACCTATTGCAACCGTCTTTCCCTCTTCACTCAGCTTGTCGCTTATGACATTGCGAAGAATTCTTGTCTTTTCCTCCGGAATTTTGGCTCCGGTTATGAGATTCGCGTGTGCTACTGTCTGGCTGCCCCGGCATATCATGTGATCAGCCTCATCAAAACTGCAGAACAGGAATTTTCTGATTGTAAACAATGCTGCTATCGCGCCAATTCCAACAAGAGTCTCATATACGTTGAGGTGCTCGACTATCATCTGTCTGGCTGTTGCAAAAAGCAGAACCTCTATTATCGTGCCTGGCTGATGCGTACAGAGCATCTTTACAAACTCCACGCCTATAGCAAGCGACATGGCATATTCCATGTAATACTCCAGTTCAAGCTTGTCATGCCATATATCAAAAAAACATTGACCTACAAGCTTTATAATAAGTATCGCTATCACAAATACGAGAAATGCAGACAATACCAGTTCCACGTAGGTCGCTATGTTTTTCATGGTTTTCCTAAAAAATTGTTTCATCATTCGATCTTCCTCTCAGTTATTGTATTATTGAATGAATTGCTCCCGGGATGCTCATATCCACAAACAGAGCTATCATAAATGATAGCTCTGCCTGTATTATTAGTATCTGTTTTATTATGTACACAAACTTTCCATACTGATTTATTATTCGGTGTACCGGCAAATATTTGCTGCTTCAGGACACTCAATTCTTAGAACAGGAATGCCACACTGCATATAGAAACAACTGCAATAAGTATAATAAGTAACGGTCCACCGATTTTTACGAAATCCGAAAACTTGTATCCTGCCGGAAGTATCTGCATATTTACGGCTGTTCCGAAGGATGTTGCTATTGCAAGGTTTGAGCAGGCACCGATTACGATTACCCATGGAATAGGACTGATTCCAAGCGATAATGCAATTGCTATACAGATTGGTGTAAGCATTGCTGCTGTTGCGTTGTTTGACATGATATTCGTGAGCACACTTGTAAGCACTGCGATAACTACTGTAAGAAGCACAACCGATGCGTTCTTTCCTCCGAAGAGGTTGAGTACAGCGTTTGCGATTAATGCTCCACCACCTGATACATCAAGTCCTGTTCCGATTCCTGATATTGTTCCGATACATACGAAAACATCCCAAGGAAGATCCGAATATGCTTTTTTAATCGAGATACAGCCTGTTCCAAGTACCATTGCAGCACCTATAAGACCGATTGTACCAATGTTAAAATAGCTCTTGAAAGGCTGGAAACCACTTAATACAAACAATACTATGCATAAAATCATGGTTCCGAGTGCCACATAGCCCTTCCATGCCGGAGCAGCTGACTCCTGTTCTTTCTCGAGCTTATGTATCTCTGCAACTGAATACATATTTCCCTTGTCGAAGTCAGGACTATCCGGTTTTAATACCTTGTCGAGGAGCTTGTAGCCGATTGTTCCCCAGAAAATAATCTGTACAACTGCTGCCGGAAACATGATCTTTGTCATGTCAAACATTCCCATACCTTCCTCATAACCGGCATATCCCTGTAATACCGAGTTTGCTGCAAGCTGTGAGGTTGAGCCGATTAGTGAACACGCACCTCCGATAATGGCTGCTGTTCCGGCTGGGAAAATAACCATTTTTGAACGGATTTTTCCACATGAGTTTGCTGCTACGATTGCGATGATAGGCATCCAGATAGCAACTGTTCCGTTGTTACTCATAAATGCTGACATCAATGAACACACAGCACTTACCGTTACTATAAACCGCCTCTCCGTCTTGGCAAGAAAAGAATTTCCGATTTTTTCTCCTATCTTTCTTGCTATTCCGGTTTCAAAAAGTGCGGCACTTACAACACACATTCCGACTACCATCGGCCAGCCTGTTGCGCTGAATCCGCTGTATACTGCGGATAAATCCATTTCTGGAATAAACATTGCCATTGCTACCGACCCAAGGATAGCAACCACGCTTATCGGCAGTCTATTCCAGACAAACAAGCCCATTGTAATTAATACAATTATAATTGAAATAATACTAGAATCCATATTATATCCCCCGATATATTTTTATTTTAAATCTCTGCCCAGTCAGCACCCTTCCATTTCTCGTGCTCATATACTGACTTGTCGGCTACATATGGCCACTTTTTACCCTCTACGACTGCCAGACAGCCCTTGATACACATCTGTGCCATCTTGATAACCGCCTCTCTTGTCTGGGCTGCTGAGTGCGGACTTACGATAAGATTTCTGCAGTTCAATAACGGATCATCTGTTTTTGGTGGCTCGCTGCAGAATACGTCTGTTCCCGCACCGGCGATAACTCCGTTATTTAATGCTTCTACGAGATCTGCTTCGTTGATGATTCCTCCACGGCTGCAGTTTATTATAAGTGCCGTCGGCTTCATAACAGAAAGCTCCTTCTTTGAGATCATGTTCCTGGTCTGATCTGTGAGCGGTACATGGATTGATACCACATCGCTGTCCTTTAACAGCTCCACATAATCTTCATAATATTTAGCCCCATAGCCTTCTACCTGCTCTTTTGTCATAAAAGGATCATACGCTGCAATTCTCATTCCGCAGCCTTTGCAGATTTTGGCTGTTTCTCTTCCGATTGCTCCAAGCCCAAGGATTCCGACTGTCTTTCCCTCAAGCTCGAAAGCCTTCTTTGCTCCACGGATTTCCCAGTTTCCTTTGCACATCTCGTTCTGTGCCTCGATAAGATTCTTTGACAATGCAAAAATCATTGCTACCGCATGCTCAGCAACACTTCTGTTGTTGGCTCCCGGTGTGATGACCACCGGGATACCAAGCTCTGTTGCTTTTTTTACATCAACCGAATCATATCCTACGCCTGTACGTCCAATTACCTTGAGCTTCGGGCTGTTTTCTATAGCATTTGCATCACATTTTGCAATTCTTACAATAAGAGCAGCTGCATCCCTCATCTCGTCAAGATAATTGTTCGGATCCTGATTGTCAGCTACATATACATCAGCTATTCCATCTAAAAGCTGCATTCCTTCATGGCATACAGCCTGTGTCATTACAAACTTCATATTAATTCATCCTCCCCAGAGCTAGTTCATTCCTTTGTCAGCATTCTCTTTTAATACCTTTGCAAGCGCTTCCACACCCTCATCGCACAGATAGTTGAATGGACGTCTGCAATCGCCAACAGGATATCCGAGCATAGCAACCGCTTTTTTAACAACTGTGTTAGGATTGCCGTATTTGAATACCGCTCTGAAGCTTGCAATAGAATCCTGTGCTGCCTCTGCCTCCTCAAGCTTGCCTTCTTTGAAAAGGTTGTAGATGGATGAAAGAACATGTGGATAAACATTTGAGCATCCTGCTATTCCTCCGACTCCGCCTTCTTTTAACGCAGGAAGAATGAGTGAATCATTTCCTGATAATACATAGAACTTCTTGTCAAGTTCACGTGTCTCTGTGATATATGCCTTTAAGTTATCCCAGTCACCGCTTGAATCCTTAGCACCGATGATAAGGTCAACATCCTTTGCAAGCTTCTTTACTGTCTCAGGAAGCAGCTTGTTTCCTGTACGGGCAGGAATATTGTAAAGAACAATTGGAGTATCTACATGTTTGGCAACCTCTACATAGTGATCGTATAACTCCTTCTGTGACGCAACCGCAAAGCTTGGAGTGATTATTGAAAGGACGTCAGCTCCGAGCTTTTCTGCCTCCTTGCTCATCCTGATAGTATCCTGTGTTGAAATGCAACCTGATCCAGCATATACAGGTACTCTTCCTTTTACCTGATCAATTGCAGCTTCAAGGACTTCGCATTTTTCTTTTTCATTTAAGATATATCCTTCACCGTTTGTTCCAAATGGGAAAATTCCGTGCACACCGCCATCGATAAGTCTGTCAATCTGTGTTCTGAGCTCGTCAGTGTTGATGCTCTCATCTGCGTTCATTGGTGTTAAAATTGGTGTAATAATTCCTTTTAATTCTGTCTGTTTCATGTTTTTCTTCTCCTTTTAAACTTGTTTAATTTTGTTTATTTTTGATTTAATATTTTGTCTGCAATCTTTACCAGTACATCTTTGGTTCCGAACCCACCTGATTTGGATATTATCTGCTGCACAAATCCGTGATTTTTCAGATTGGAAACAACCACACCCTGTTCTATCTCACATACCGGTGTAATCTGGGTACAGCCTATCAGCTTCATATACCCCATCAAAGTATCGCCGCCTGTCATAAGTATTGTCGTATCCTGCCTATTTGCTGCCAGATGGTCAGCTATGTGTCCATGTGCCGTTGGAATCAGGGTTCTTACATCATTCATAGTCAGCTTATTTGCTTCCATAAAGCCCTTTTTGTCTTCTTCCCGGTCTATGGAATCAATGATGAGACATCTGTCTTTTTCACATTCTTCCTGCATTTTGCGCAAAAACTCCAAGCCCGCCTGCGTGCTGTAATAATCCTTCTGCAATTTTTGTTCTACGGTCATATGGATTCTTGAAAATCCGTGTTCTTCGGCATAGTCAAGCTGATTTTGCGTAATCATATTCAAGCTGCCACATTCCACAAGAAAATTTTCACTCTTCCTATAGCTTTGCGGCTTCACTGCATCAAATCTGAGCTTGTCGGCAAGCGCTTCCGCAAGTGCGGCACATCCGGCAATAATACAAAGCTCATCTTTTTCCTGCAATTCATCAAGCCTCGCTTCTATGTCTTTGTGTTTTTCCACATCGCAGATTACGATACGTTCATCGCTTTTTATATCATTCAAAGCTTCATTCCGCTTAACACAGGCACATTTCAAAGATGTCTGCTGTGCGATAATATCAGGTATGTACGACATCTTTACCGGTTCAAACGGATCCTGCCCGAATACACTTTTTTCAAGAAGCTGTCCCTGTATGTAGTGAGTTCCGTTTACCGTACAGCGGTCTATCTTCGGATACCCCGGCAGAAAATAAACTTTGTCGTGTCTGCTTCCGTCCAAAACTGCCTGAAGCTCACTTCCGATATTCCCGCGGAGCGCAGAGTCCGTCTTTTTGAAAATAATAGGAATCTTAATTGCTTTTGCCCATCCTGTAATATTTTTCACAGCATCATATGCCTTAGCTGCAGGCATTGGTCTGGTCTCAGAATCTATAACCAGAACCTCTGTTGTCTCATCTATATCCCCGATAGCTTCCGGCATTTTTGTAAATACCTGGGTGGCAATTCCCTTATTCACAAACTGGATTCCGGTATCCAATGCACCGGTAAAGTCATCTGCTATGATCAACAGCTTTACCATCGCATTTCCTCCCGCTATTTTTTGTTTACTGCAAGCTTTGTCGCATAGTCAATTGAATTTACAAGGCTTAACTCATTCGATTCGCCTTTTCCTGCAAGGTCAAAGCCTGTACCATGGTCTACCGATACCCTTATTACAGGAATTCCGAGTGTTACATTTACACCTGCTACAGCATCCCATTTCTTTAATTCTTTGTTGTATACAAAACCTTTAACCTTCAGAGGAATATGTCCCTGATCATGGTACATTGCTACAACTATATCATACCAGCCTCCGATTGCCTTAGAGAATATGCTGTCAGGCGGTGTCGGTTTTTTCTCAGGAATATTGATTCCTTCTGCCATTGCCTCATCTATTGCCGGCTGGATTTCCTCAATTTCCTCTGTTCCAAACAGTCCGTTTTCTCCGCAGTGTGGGTTAAGACCTGCCACACCAATCTTTGGATTCTCAATGCCTATCGCCTTGCAGGCATCATTTGCAATTCTTATAACTTCAAGGACTCTGTCCTTCTTTACCTTGTCACATGCCTGCCTGAGAGAAACATGCGTCGATACGTGTACAACCCTCAAATCCTCGTGCGCAAGCATCATTGTGTACTTGTCTGTATGGGTGTACTCTGCATAAATCTCTGTATGTCCCGAATAATGATGTCCTGCCATATTTATTGCCTCTTTATTTAAGGCATTTGTGACAGTTGCGTCAATCTCGCCGCTCTGCGCAAGCTCTATTACCTTTACGACATACTGAAAAGCAGCCTCTCCACACATCTTTGATACTTTTCCGAATATGTGTCTGTCCATGTTCACAAGATTCATGTCGTACACATCAATCGTTCCGTACTCAAACTTTGCAGCTTTAATATCGTTAATCGCATGAATCTTTATTTGTCCTTCTTTTCCTGCGATTTTTACTGCCTCTTCCATGCATGCAGCATCACCGATAATCACCGGACGACACTGCTCATATATTTCCGATCTTGATAACGCTTTTACTGAAATCTCAGAACCGTTTCCTGCAGGATCTCCCATTGTAATTCCGATAATTGGCTTTTTCATAGGTCCTCCTTTATTTTAACACCTTAAGATATATGTTTCTGATATCGTCAAGACTTAATTCTTTCATATTGTTTACAAGAAGTCTCTGCTGTTTGCTTCCGGCATCAACAAGGAAATCCAGGTCCTCCGGCTTAACACCGAATTCCTTTAAATCTGTTGGAATGTTTGTAACCTTTACAATGTCAGCAATCTGATCGATCATGTACTGTGCTTTCTCATCCTCAGATTTTCCTGCAAGCTCAGGGTAAACAGCATCGCAAAGTATTGCAAGTCTCTTGCTGCATGCGTCCTTGTTAAATTCCATAACATGTGCAAAAAGTATGGCATTTGATACACCGTGAGCAATGTGATATTTGCCTCCCAGTGGATATGAAAGCGCATGAACTGCTGTTGTTCCGCTTCCTGTAATTGCGACTCCGCCATAGAAGGCTCCGGTCATCATATTGCTTTTTGCTTCCATATTGTCCGGATTGTTATAAGCTTCCCTGATATTGTGGAAAATAAGCTTGGCTCCGGCTGCTGCATAGGTATCGGAAAACGGTGTTGCTTTCTTTGAGGTGAAGCACTCAACCACATGGGCCAATGCATCTACACCTGTTGCTGCCACAATTGATTTTGGAAGCTTTCTGATCATATTCGAATCCAATACCACATAGTCCGGAATCATACTGTCATTTACAATTCCTTTCTTTGACTGTTCCTCCGGAACCGCAACGATTGCATTGCAGGTTGCCTCAGATCCTGTTCCGCATGTTGTCGGAATCATAACCGTCTTAATCTGTTTCTTTGCAAGCATCGGATCATTGAGCAAATCTTTTATAGTATAGTCTGCATCTTTTAATACGCAGCAAAGCTTTGCTGCATCCATAACGCTTCCCCCACCGATTGCTATGATAAGATCACCTGATGTGTTCTCCACTTCCTTCATAACCTTTTCAACATCCTGATATGATGGTTCACAAGCAAGATCATCAAATACCTGATACTCTGTCTTGTTTTCCTCAAGAATGTCTGTCAGCAGATCTAAAAGTCCTGTTGAGCGAATGCCTTTATCAGTAAAAATTATTACTTTTTTTGCATTCTCTTTTTCTATTACCGCTTTCACATTCTCAATGCTTCCTGCTCCGCCAAAGATACATGACGGAATTTTAATCTGATAACTCATATATTACCTCTCCTTTGTTATATTGTTATTCTTGTGTTTTATTTTTGAACATCTCTTTGAACTAATCATATAATATCTGTTTTTTGAGCCACGTTCAACGCGTTGTTTTGTTATTTTTGTTCTATTTCGAAACATAAGCCGCATTTATTTGTTGCATTTTGAAACATTCTGTAATACAATATGGTTGAATAGTAACAAAGCATCACTATCGCTATCTTTACGTTTCATTTTTAAACATTAAAATAACCACTTAACATTTACAAATCCCATAAGGAGAAATATATGCAGAAAACCAAGATTCTTGCAGTCGCCCCTTACGAGGGCATGGCTGACATACTTACCGATATAGCACAGTCGCGCGATGACATTGCTCTCACTGTCCAGACCGGTGATCTGTTCACCGGCCGTGATATCGCAATGCAGCTTGCACATAAAAATTACGACGTTATCATTTCGCGAGGCGGTACAGCAGAGCTTATACAATCTGCTGTTGAGCTTCCCGTCATAGATATATCCATCTCTGTTTACGATATACTTCTGAGCATCAAGCTTGCCGAGAGCTACAACGGAAAATTTGTAATTGCCGGTTTTCCCGGAATCACTGCAAATGCACATCTGCTGTGCGACCTGCTTCAATATGATATTGACATAATCACTTTCAAGGACTCGGTAGATGCAGTCAATCGCCTTAAAGAAGCAAAAGAAAACGGCTGCACGCTTGTCCTATGTGACGTGACCGGTGCCAGAGCCGCAAAGGATATCGGATTAAATTATAATCTTGTAACCTCCGGCAGGGAAAGTATAGAAAACGCCGTTGCCGAGGCTGTAAAGCTTGTGCATTCTTCCAATTATGTCCACAAGCAGAAGGATCTGTTCCAGTCGCTTCTGACCGAGGATGACCGCGAATTCTTAATTTACTCGCCTGCAGGTACTCTGTGGTTTTCAAGCATCGCAATAGATGAAATGAATACATCGTTGATGAATTTTGTACAGACATACATTAAGTCATTTTTGAAAGTTTCGAACCAGACCGTTTCGCATCAGATACGCGATAACGTCTATACTCTGTACAACCGCCACCTGATTTACGAGGACCAGAAGTACACTGCAATTACTATATGTAAGAGTCCTGCATTAACCGCCGAGGACGACCCTGGATTTCAGATTTACAATATTGACAACACCTCCTCCAACGACTTTGCTGACGCTTACAACGGAACCGGTAAAGCAGGCAAAATAGCGCAGATAATAGAAGAATACGCTAAAAGCCATCTGCCTGTGCTTATTCTCGGAGAAAACGGAACCGGCAAAGGCAAGGCTGCATCACTTATTTACAAGCAAAGCAACTATAAGCATGCTCCATTTTACAGTATCGACTGCTCTCTGATAAAAGAGCGTAAGTGGCACAGTCTGCTAAACAATGAAAATTCCCCTCTCAATGAAGTTAACAGTACAGTATTTTTCGAAAAAGCCGATGCTCTTAGTCTGGAACAAATTGGTGATTTGTTTCAATATATAGACCAGACGAAGCTTTGCACGAGAATGAGGCTCATAGTCTCTCTTTCTACCAACAACTCCAAACAGCCTGCATTTGCTACAATACGCACTTTCATGGAGAATCATCTTTCCTGCCTTACCATGAATCTCCCACCGCTTCGAGAGCGCATTGACGATTTTTCCGGTATAACCGCGCTCTATCTGCACCGGTTCAATGTCTCCCTCGGGAAACAGATAATAGGCTTTGACGTTGACGCAATGGAAAAAATGCTCTCGTACAACTGGCCTAACAATCTCGACCAGCTGCAGCATGTCCTTAAAGAGCTTGTCACAATAACAAAGACACCATATATCTCCTGTGACACCGTAGAAACTATCCTGAAACAGGAACCCGACTACGGACGCGTCTTTGATGATTCAGTTAAATTTGAGGGAACTCTAGATGAGATAAATTATCAGATCATTCTCCAGGTGTTACACGAAGAACATGACAATAAAGAAAAAACCGCCAGACGACTCGGCATAAGCCGAAGCACACTCTGGCGGATCTTAAAGAACAATAATTAATGCTTAATCAATTTCTCCCTGTGGGATAAATACCTGAACATCAGCATTCTCGTCAAGCTCTATAAATACTCTTGTATCTTTGCCGACCAATCCCTTAAAATGTCCGGTGAATTTCTCTCCGGACTGGGTTGTTCCGGTAACATCCATGTTGTATACGCTTGCAGCATCTGATGAGATATTAATTGAATCATGGCTGCCAAGTGTATTGACAGTCTGCTCTTTGCCATCGTTCCAGGTTACCTCGATATTCTTAACATTAAAATAAGTCTGGTTTATAAGCCGGATAGTTGTTGTCTCTTTTCCGTCCTGCGCTGCATAAATACAATTAGTACCTATTAACACTCCTGCCATGATAGTAACTAATGCAAACGTAGCAAGAACTTGTTTGTTTATTATTTTATTCATTTCTGAATACCTCCTTATAATGGCACTCCATTATCTTCGCGGATATTTTATCACAAGATATATTAATTAAACAATTGTCAATTAGCTCAAAACTTTTTTATTATTTTATGTTTTTATTGACACTTTTTCAAAGCATTTGACATTATTTTTGGGTTTGTTTTGTACCTAAATTTTATATGAGCGTATTTAGATAAAAATGGACGAAGCATGGTATAAATGATATAATTAAAATGAATGATGGAGTAATAAGAAATGGGAGAAACTGTTATGGGATTGTTATATGCAATATTTTCAATTTTTATCACGCTATTTTTCCCAAAGCAAATTACGGATGTGATTTGTTATGGAAGACATCGTGATAGAGAAAATATAAAGAGTAAAAAAATATATTGTCTTATATATGTTTTTTGGACATTATTTTTTGGTTTGTTTTGTCTTATGATGGGTTCGGCATCAGGTGTAAATAATACATTTGATAGAGTTTTGGATTATTATGGATTGAATTTTGGCGAATATGATTATTTTGAGGCGGCGTCCATATATGACGAGCATGATTATAAACATGAAGGTGATTTCACTCTTGTATACTATATCAGAAAAAATGAAGATAATTTAGATGATTTAATTAAACAAATTGTTCAAGAAAATAATTCTATATACAAAAGATATCAGCTCAGTGAAATTGACGTGGTATATGAAACGAATGGTATTTATTACATATGTGAAAAGGGGGAGGTGATTGCAAAGGTAGTAGTAGAAAACGATGGATTGTTAAAAAAAGTAAGTTATCAATGGAGTAGAGAAAAATTAGAACAAAATCTAGGAGGTTAACAGTATTGTTATGAAAAAAATTATATCCTGGCAAGCCTATTATTTTCTTTCATCCCTATCTGTCAATAGTTAGCTGATTCTCAAATGTTCGCTAACTGATTCATAAAACTTAAACAATGGAATGTCTTTATAGTCTATTCCTTCATCCAAGTCTTCTGAATATAACAAAATGGTGCTTTTAGAAGTGTTTTTCATGTCTATATGTAAACACAATACATTTATAAAAAAATAATCGAAATAATGAATTTCACATTTTATTACATCTTGATATTCATATTTATTCCCATTAATATAGAAGAAATCTTCATATATCTCATACTCAAATTCCTTTATGAATAATTTCCTTGTTGCTTTTTGATAAATATATGCTATTCCTACAATCATAAATGCATTCATAAAAATAAATGGAAATCCATTTATATTCAAGCACAACCTATCAATTGAATATTCCTCAGCAAATACTGCCACAATTAACACCAAGAAAAATATAGAAAATCTACCAAATAAGTGCTGTATCTTTATCGTTTCCATATAATACCTCATACCTTTCAATAAAATCCAGTTATAGTCCATTATTTTCTCAAACTTATTTTTTAAGCCATCCTAAAAAACATGAGTTTTCGTGTACACGGCTTCGTTCATTTCATATGTCACATGGTAATTATATTTTTCTTAACAAATCACGAATATTTAATAGATATAAACAACATAAATATGCGGATAGTATTAAAACTTGAAATCGAGCAGTATCCCTTTGAGTAAAAACAAATATATTTATTCCTATAACAAATGACACATCACAAACTATTTCATAAACAAAATTAGATTTAATTACTTTTAATCTCGCATAATTAAAAAATAAAAATATAAGATTCAATATAACATAAACCATTACAAAATTTATCCCAAATTTGTATTCATCAGTAAATATATTTATTATATCTATAATAAATTTCCCACCAAAAAGAAGTATTGTCCAAGACGCAGATAATGTAATCCACAAATATTTCTTTATATTATCATCACACTTAATCGATTTGTCTCTATTAAAAAACATAGTGATTCGATTATATATATAATTACGTATATCCGTTTCAGACTCAATAACACTTTTTCTATTGTTAATATCTATTTGATTATTTTCTATATTTACTTTATGCAAAAAATAAATCCAGACTATCAAATTTATAATAATAATAATAGACGCTATATTTTTCAAAAAATCAATCTCAAAAAAGTCATTCAATATATTTATTCTGCATAATAAAATAATAAATAAAATGCTATACCACATACAAAACTCTATTGTTCTAATATGCTGTTTTACATTTATTAAAATCATTAAACTAAACAATAAACATAATAATGATATAAAGTCATCTACGTATTTAAATTTAAAACACTTATAAAATGCATTATAAAATGTTAATATATTCACACAACTTATTATTGCACTTGCTATTGCTATATTTCTGTTAATACATTTTTCTCTGTTCATTGCTGCTCTCCTATATTTGCATAGTAACCAATGTTCCAAATCCATTTTCCTTTTCTACTATATACTTCTTATCAATTTTTCGTTCAAAGCAGGCAAATTCCTTTTTACTGAAAAATAACATAGTCAATGTAATTTCTTCATCTTTTGATTTCGATATTGTGATCCATGTCTTATGATAACAATCAAGACCTAGAATTTTCTGAAGGTTTTCTTTTAGTCTGGCACTATTTTTTATTTGATTTACTTCTTTGTTAAGTACTAATACAAATCCTATATTTCCAAATAAACTGTAGATATCCATGTTTTTTCTATCTGAAAACCATATTATTGGTGTAAAAATAGCCAACGACATACATGCTGCTAAATTTAAGGATATAAAATCAGCACTTACATTTATATCTAGTGCTAATATTACTAATAAACACGCCCATGAAAGTATATTCACAGCTGCCAATACCTTCCACAAAATATTAATTCTTTTCGTCTTTACTAAATAGTATCCCGCAATAAAAATAAGAGCTATGTACATTCCTTCAACAATCTCTTTATTCAAATTCATTACTCCCTTCATGTACTTTAAAATTAATAAAGTAGGTCACACACGAACATATGCTCACACAATTTTTTACCTTGCTTTCTAAAAATATTAAATTGCCATACCATTTTGTTTTTTTACAAGAAAACTGTTAAAAACTATTATTTCAATAGGTAACACCGCTAAAATGATATACGAAAAGATACGTGTTATTAATGGCAATCCCATAAACATTGACGGATACAACATTCTAACCACTATTTCAATAATAATTAATATCGCTCCCAACAAAATTCTCCCCTTTTTAAACAATATATCTATTTTGTCCCAACAATTTGTTTTTTCACTGAATTCTCTATAACGCCATTCACTTTGAATGATTCCAATTAACATTCCACCGAAAATCACAAATGGATAATATGGATGCTCTCCACTAGCAATTGTTGCCACCACAAAAAATAGATCAATCACACCTGTGATTAAGTGAATTATTTTCCGGCTCCATCCATTCAAGCGAAAAAACAATGTATATTCTCCAATTAAAAAATTAAGGGGAATCAGGATAGTAATAAGTCCTGACTTTTCCAAATTCAAGTATTCCATAGCACTTACCTCCTGTATAGTATGGATATCTACTTAATTACATCCTCTTTTTGTTTTTCCTATAATTGTGAACATTTATTAAAATAATTACTATTGTAATCAAATTTATAGACACCAGAAAAAGCATATGTTCCGATACATTTATCTGCTTAACTATCAAAACAACCATTTCCATAACCATCACCATAAACCATAAAACCACTTGTGTTATTAATAATATAAATCTAGCTTTTTTATCTTCTACGCGCTTATCTTGCTCCATTATTATCCCTTCGTATGCTATATATTAAAAGCTTATTTTCTAATTTTTTCTGTTTAATAAAGCCTCATTTTTAGAAGCAAATCTTATAAAAAAACTGTTTGGCAACTCTGTATTTTTAAAAATCACAATATAAAATATTATAAGAATCAATTTTGTTATGTTTGATACATTTTCTACATTAACCAACAAAATATCATCCCACTTATAACCAAGAACACTGCCTATAGAACTCGCCAATACATTAAATGCTATAAAAATAAGTAAAAATTGTCTACTCCATATATTTTTTGACCAAAAAGATTTTATATATTTACGTGATAGTATCAGCACAATAACAGAAACTACTATAAGAACAATGCAAACTAATGGTTTCTTATAAAGTTCAAATATATACTGCAAACTAAACATGTTTATTAAAATCCCCATGCCGCGTCCGCCAAATATTCCCGATTCATTCAATTCACATTCAATTTTCTTAATTTCTGATATCATAGAAATATAATACACTGCATAAAACATCAAACATCCAATTAATAATAAGCTAATATTCTGAAACTCATCTCCGGCCGTTGTCTTGTCTAATATATAGTAACTAATTATACCTAGTCCCCATATAATAAAATGTACGATATATTTTTTCACTCTTCACCCCTGCATTTTTAGAATGATCATAATAAATATTACAGCTATGATCTGACATACTATTCCTATAATATTAAATTTCCTGCTATTATGAGCTTCCAATATGTCTTTTTTTGAACTTTTCAAATTACAAAAAACAGATATTAACTGAAAAGTCAGAAATCCTATATATAATACTTTATACATTTTTATCCCGCCTCTTCTCTTTGTTTTATTTTTGCCATTCCCGTCTGCAGACAGTCCCGACTCTATGTAAAGCTTTTACATTCTCATCTGCAGAATGCAGCTCATATTTTAATACATTATTTAATTTAAACGTTTTATTTTCATATATTCTTATACTACTCATTTCTATCCTTTTCTACTTTTGTATCTCAAGATTAAGCATAAAATTAACACTATTCCAAATAATGTACACATAATATCAACAATATAATTCTCATAAGGCATTAAAAATAATATTGCCTCCCCTAAGTACATTAACGAAATCACCAATGTATATCCTTTTTCTTTATTTTTATGAGAAAAGTAATTTTTAAATTCAATTAAGAATATACAAAATAAAATAAATATAATGTATTTTTCATTAAAAAGTTTATGCTCACCTAAATATTGAATCATCTTATCCTCCAAAATGTGTAGTTCTCCATATTCACACCTACAAAAAAATAAACTAAAAGCAGAGCAGGAAAGCTTCTAGTTTATCCCATCTTCCGCCTATATGCTAACTATTTTCTGCGAACGGTTCATTTTTTCGACGAACGGTTATTTTACAAGCAGACTTTATTGGAGACAGATAGTAATTTAGAATTGTGTTTATTATTTCATTTCCTACATCGTAGTCTGTATGGTCATCGCATATTGCAATTCCTATCATTTACACTTGCCCCTATATTTCTATAACATCTTTAGTATAACTTTTGGTGTTTTTAATTTACAATATTTGTTTCTTTCCCCAATAAAAAACAACTGTGGCATAACTCCCCATTATGGGTTATACTACTGTTACATTACACTAAAACAGAAGAAATGAGGACAAACATGGACATTTTATTAGGCAATCCTATCAAGGGAAGCCTGATATGCTTCACATGATAGCTTCACAGCTCATACTTGATGCTGCTGAGATTATCATGGCTGAGGCAGAGGTATAGACCACAGCATAAAAGTGGAATAACTCCAACATACAACTAAAGGCGGCAAATTGCCAACAACTTGTTGACGATTTGCCGTCTCTTATTTTCTTACCACTTTATAACACTATGATACGATATTTTGCGATACTTTACGAAGTTTCTTCCGGGCAGGTCTTTGTATTCTCTTTTTTCAGCAAAGCCGCTATTTCAAACCTGCGGCTATTTCGCCAGATAATCCCCAGTACTTAGTGGCAAGCCGCCACTAACCGGGCAATGGTTGCACCCTTGTAGCCCACATATAAACCAATAATCATAAAAAGTCTCATACTACATCTTTACTTCAATCACTTTTATACATATCATGAATCCTTAAATATTTCATGCTGCATCCCCGGAATAACTGATGCAAAACAATTCTACTCGTGTACGCCAGTACATACGTATGTATATCATTGTTAGTCTGTTGTTAACTCATCGTCAATTCATAAATCAATTTTTACACTCAAAGCAGAACATTCTTCTCTAAAACTATTTTTCAACAAGACAACTACTAATCAGTTCTTCCAACATATCGTTGCTGGCATTTGCCGATCTGACACTTGCAGCTATCATCTCTTCTTTTGAAACATCGGTAAAATCAATTTCAAATCTACCATTGTTCAAGCATAACTGCTCAATGTATATTCTCTGAGTCCTTCCATTACCTTCTCTAAACGGATGGATCATATTAATCTCACCCAGGTAATAGGCTAGTCTCTCGCTCATTTCTTCCTTATCGGTTATGTCAGCTAAGAAATTTTCCTTTTTCAGCTTACGATACAAATCATCAAACTGGCTTTCGATAAACTGCACCAAACAGAAAACGGTTCCTTTGGAAATATCAACCGTTCTCGTCTTGCCCGCCCAAGAATATACATCACTGAATAAATGCTTATGTATAGAACAAAGATGCTTAAAAGAGAAATCTCCAGTAACGCCTTGACCTACAAGTTCTGCCTGACGCACCGCTGAATAATCTCTTTCAGCCTCATGCAATGTATCTAAATCTCTTATATCCAGTTTATTCTTTAATACATTTGTTCCCGGATAACAGTACTTGGCATCCTGTTCATCCTCATAGAAATAATCATACTCTTGATCCTTCAACCTGCTTCTTGGATACTCTGTATTTCTTATTTAATTCTGAAATTGCATCTGTAGCAGAAACTTTCTTGGTTAAGACATTTCTTACTCTTTGACGACATTCTGCATCAAATGGCATGCTTTCCATTTTGAAGCTGGATTCAATACTGCTTACTCTTCTATCAACTGTCATACACGTATCCTTTCCCCTTTCCCTTTCGCAGAAAGGTATTTGTTCCTCTATAGTATACCACAAAACGCTACATCTATACTACAAATTTCCGTATTACGAAAAGCGAACACATAACCTTCTCCGGTGTCATTGTCATTCCAATTTACCCCCATTACATTTCAGGTGCTTGCCACTCAGACTTACCATTTTTCTTACAACTTTATACCACTGTGATACGATATTTTGCGATACTTTACAAGGTTTGCAAGCTAATCACTAAAGACCTTCCAGCCCTTGTAAATCAAGCATTTCCGCCACTTTCTGTCATCTACTTCTCATCAACGACCTGGAAAATGAAAAACTTAAGATAATACGACTCCGGTACATTAGCTGAGTTGGCCCACAGTATCGGATGATCCGGTCCCTGTGTGCGGAACTCCACCTGGCGCAGCCTCTTGTGAGTGGCCCTTGCCGCTTCCTTGACCGTTTTTGCAAGCAGCTCCTGCGTCATGAAATGAGAGCATGAGCAGGTAGCCAGAAATCCACCATCCTTAACAAGCTTAAGTCCCTTCATGTTAATCTCGCGGTAGCCCTTTATCGCATTTTTGGTAGCCTCGCGCGATTTTGTAAATGCCGGAGGATCCAGAATGACTACATCATATTTTTCACCATCTGCAGCGAGCCGTGGCAACTCATCCAGCACATTTGCAACGCGAAACTTCACTGTGTCTGAGAGATTATTTCTCTTCGCATTTTCTGTGGCCTGCTTAACCGCATACTCTGATATATCAAGTCCTGTAACCTCACTTGCCCCCGCAATTCCTGCATTGAGAGCAAATGTGCCCATGTGCGTGAAGCAGTCGAGCACTCTTTTTCCCTTGCAGATACGCTGCATAGCAAGCCTGTTATACTTCTGGTCTAAGAAGAAGCCTGTTTTCTGTCCATTTTCCACATCGACCATATAGTGAACTGCGTTTTCTACTATCTCCACATTTGTGTCAAACTCGGCTCCTATAAAGCCTTTTACCTTAGGAAGACCTTCTTTTTTGCGCTCATTTGCATCACTGCGCTCATATACTCCACGAATATTTATTCCGTCCGCCGCCAGCACTTCCTTTAACAGTTCAACGATTTTCACCTTAAACTGCTCCATTCCAAGTGCAAGACACTCCACCACAAGCACATCTGCGTATTTGTCCACTGTAATACCCGGCAGGAAATCAGCCTCGCCAAATATCACACGACAGCAGTTTAAATCAGGTCTGCCGGTTGTACCAATGCCTGCCACACAAGCCTCACCTGCAGTGTCTGTTTCACCTGCTGCAGACACATTGTCATTGCCTCCTGCCATCACCTGCTTGCGATAATCCCAGGCATTTTGCACTCTCATCCTGAGGAAATTGTCATCAATCAGTTGGTCTGCTTTTCTTGTCATCATTCTGATACGGATTTTTGAATTCTGGTTTATGAAGCCACGCCCCATCGGATATCCGTCGAAATCGTGCACCACAACAATGTCTCCGTTCGTAAAGGTGCCTGTGATTGTGTCTATTTCATTGTCAAAAATCCATGCGCCGCCTGCTTTTATAGTGCGTCCTTCGCCTTTTTTCAGTGTTACAATTGTATGATTTTCCATATTTGTTCCTCTTCTAAATTACTTCATTATTCCTTGCTAAAATCTGATTATATAGTTTATCTGAAATTCTATAGCCTTTAGAAATAAGTTTATCTGTCGACATTACATTTTAATTATATGAAATCCCGGCAATATTTACAATACACAAATATTTCTGCAAAACATGCCGATATATATATTATAATATAATCGTAACAATTATAACATCCGACCGGTAAATGGAGATAAATATGATTACAATTAGCTTATGCATGATAGTAAAAAATGAAGAAGAGGTGCTCGAACGATGCCTGAACAGTCTCAAAGGGCTGATGGATGAAATCATCATAGTGGACACCGGCTCGACGGACAGCACAAAGGAGATAGCTGCACGATATACGGACAAAATCTATGATTTCTCATGGTGCGACGATTTTGCTGCGGCCAGGAATTTTTCGTTTTCCAAGGCTACGCAGGAATACATATATGCACCTGATGCCGACGAGGTGCTCGATGATACCAACCGCAGGCGTTTCATGATGCTTAAGGCTGCGCTGCTGCCGGAAATTGAGATTGTCCAGATGAAATACATTACTCCAAGCAAATTCAACACAGTGCAAAATTCATCCTCAGAGTACCGCCCGAAGCTGTTCAAGAGGCTTCGCACGTTTACATGGATTAATCCGGTGCACGAAACGGTTCGCTTAGAGCCTGTAGTCTATGACAGCGATATCTGTATACAACATCTGCCGCAGGGCACTCACGGCAAGCGGGATTTCACCATATTCAAGCGCTCGTTTGAAAAAAACGGCACCCTGCCAAAAAGTATAGCGACTATGTATGCCAAGGAGCTTTTAAAATGCGGAAGCCCCGAGGATTTTACCAATGCCCTGCCATATTTTCAGGGTGAATACCGCAACAGCCCCGACATCGAATCCACCTGCGTGCTATCACGCTACTATCGCATGAATGGCGACTACGACAAATTTTTTTCTGTTGCCCTAAAAAATGTAGCAGTTGATGGCTGCAGCGAGGTGTGCTGTGAGCTCGGTGCGTACTATTTCGACAAGGCAGACTATGAGGAGGCAAGCCTGTGGTATTACAACGCTGCATTCGAGACAAAGCCGGTACTCGATGTGGAGTGCGGCGGTGGCAAGGCGCTTCATGCCCTGTCTGAGTGCTACTCAAGATGGGCTGATGAGAAGCAGAAAAAGCTTGATTCGCTTCCTCCTAAATCAAGGAATGTATTTAAAGGCGATAAGGAGCTGATTGATTCACTGCGCAGCCAGGCGGCCGATTACCAGAAGCAGGCTGAGGAATGGATGCTTCCTGAGGGTGACTAGCAAAGGCTGTCATATAAAAGTCTCTACCAGCATTTACCAACTTGTAAAATCCTCTCTAAAGTGATAATATAGAGAGTATAGGGTTTGTTATTTTTTTAACGTAGCTTTTTGCTACTATCATTTTAGGTATCTAAGGAGGATTTTATGAGCTTTTTAGAAGAGTACAAGCAGAAACTTGTCTCAGCAGATGAGGCAGTAAAGATTGTCAAATCAGGCGACTGGGTTGACTACGGCTGGTGCACAGGCACACCTGATGCCCTCGACAAGGCACTTGCCAGAAGAACAGATGAACTTAAGGATGTCAATGTACGTGGTGGTATTTTGCTTAAGCCACTTGCCATTTTCGAGCGTGAGGATGCCGGCGAGCATTTCACATGGAACTCATGGCATATGGGCGGTTATGAGAGAAAGCTTATCAAGAGAGGCTGTTCTTTCTACTCACCAATCCGTTACTCAGAGCTTCCTCGTTATTATAGAGATTCAACAACACCTGACGATGTCGCTATGTTCCAGGTTGCACCGATGGATTCACACGGTTACTTCAACTTTGGTCCTAACGCATCTCACCTCGGTGCTGTATGCGAGACTTCAAAGAAAATCATCGTTGAGGTCAATGAAAACATGCCTCGCTGTCACGGCGGTTCAGAAGCCAATGTACATATTTCACAGGTTTCTTACATTGTTGAGGGTGACAACCCTGCAATCGGAGAGCTTGGTGCCGGTGGTCCTGCAACAGATGTAGACAAGAAGGTTGCAGAGCTTATCGTTGACCAGATTCCAAACGGTGCCTGTCTCCAGCTCGGTATCGGCGGAATGCCAAACGCAGTAGGCTCACTCATCGCTGAGTCAGACCTCAAGGATCTCGGTGTCCACACAGAGATGTACGTTGACGCATTCGTTGACATCGCAAAGGCCGGAAAAATCACAGGAGCAAAGAAAAACATCGACCGTTATCGTCAGGCTTACGGCTTCGGTGCCGGAACCAAGAAGATGTACGATTACCTCGATGAGAATCCTGAGCTCATGAGTGCCCCGGTAAGCTACACAAATGATATCAAGAATATTGCCGCACTTGACAATTTCATCTCAATCAATAACTGTGTAGACCTTGACCTCTACGGACAGATCAGCTCAGAGAGCTCAGGCACAAAGCACATCAGTGGTGCCGGCGGACAGCTTGATTTCGTTCTCGGTGCTTATATGTCAAACGGTGGAAAGAGCTTTATCTGCTGCTCTTCAACTTTCACCGACAAGCAGGGCGTAGTTCACTCACGTATCCGTCCTACTCTTGTAGATGGTTCTGTCGTTACTGACACAAGAGCCAACACTCACTATATAGTTACAGAGTATGGTATGGTAAATGTAAAGGGTCTTTCTACATGGCAGAAGGCTGAGGCAATCATCTCTGTTGCTCATCCTGATTTCCGTGATGAGCTCATCAAAGAGGCTGAGAAGATGCACATTTGGAGAAGATCTAACAAATAATTAACTTTGTATATGATTTTTACAATAAAAGCGGTTTCAGGACGCAATGTCCTGAAACCGCTTTTGTGTTCTTAATCCGTCCCACAAACTATATTTTCAAAAAGTTAAAGCACCTCTTTTAGCACTTCCTCAATCTCGCTCTTTGCTGCCTTGACAGAGCCCTGCACCATAACCGGCTTACCGCCGCCTCTGGCACCCAGCTTATTTCTCAGTGCTGCGGCAACTGTATTGCAGTCTGCATTCTTGCTTCCGATAATAAAGCTATAGCCTGCCTCATCATTTCCTGTAAAAAATGCACTAAAACCACTATATTTCTCCACAAGGCCATTGACGCAATTTCTTGCTGTATTCGTATCAATGCCGTCCTCAAACAATACTGCATTGTCCGTATCAGCAGGAAGCTCTGCTACCTTATAATCCAAAAGCGCTGACTTTGCAGTGCCAAGCTCTGACTTAAGTGACTGGTTTACTGCCTTAAGTTTTGTGACGTTATCCACAATAGCCTCCTGATTTGTGGTAAATATCCCCATGAGTTCTGAGATAATGTCGCACTTTTGTCTGAAAGCCTCCAGTGCCCTGAAACCACAAAGAATGCTGATTCTGACGCCTCCTTTATAATTCTGATAATTCATAACCTTAAGCATGCCAATCTCGCCGGTGCGCTTCACATGCGGCGCACAGCATGCACACACATCATACCCCGGCACTGTCACTATTCTGACCTGTCCTTCAATCTCGATTTTGCTTCTGTACTCCATATGCGCAAGCTCATCCCTTGACGGATATGTCACCTCTATCGGAATATTTTTTGAAATGGCTACATTTACCTCATGCTCCACCTCTGCTATATCCTCCGGTGAAATCACTCCGCTGAAATCCATTGTCACTACAGAATCACTCAGATGAAAGCCCACATTCTCAAAACCAAACCTGCGGTGGACAATTCCCGAAAAAATGTGCTCTCCACTGTGTTGCTGCATATTGTAAAAACGATGCTGCCAGTCTATTTTGCCATGTACGTGGACGCCTGCTGCAAGCTCTACTTTCTCAGAAGCGCACTCCATGCCTGTAATCTGTCCATCAGTCTTCTTTTCTGTCTGAGCCTCTTCTTTGCCCATTATGCAGCAATCACCTGCGGAAATATCCACCGTATGAGTAATGACTCCATTCTTAATCTGCACATCAACGACACTGTAGCCACCAAGTATTCCCATGTCCGGGCTCTGTCCGCCCTCCTCCGGGAAAAATAAAGTCTGATTTAATATTATATCAAACTGCTTATCATCTGCCTTGTTCGGCTCGCAAGATATAATATCTGCCTCAAACTCTATGGCATATGCATCCCTGTCGTAAAGTTTAATTGTTTCTGTCATACTCATACTGCTTGTTCCTCTCGCTCTATATTCTTACGCATCATTGCTATGTCCTATTATAGCGCATTCATAATTCATATGAAACCCCTAAATCTGGTTTCCAACAATCCTGTAGTATGCTCTCGAAGTAATCTTGAAAACAATATAGTATATAGCCACAAACACCAAAAACGTAGCAGACATGCAGATTGCAATTAACTTAATATCCGTAAGATTGAACATGACAAGCAGTCTGCGAAGCAGAGGAAATGCTGCTGCAAGATGACACGCTGCAAGGATAATCGGCAGGAAAAACACCATACGCACCTGCGAAGTAATGGATTTCTTCACCTCGTCATTGCTCATGCCTACCTTCTCCATAATCTCATAGCGTGCTTTGTCATCATAGCCCTCTGAAATCTGCTTATAGAAAATAATCATCACAGTAACCATAAGAAACATCGTTCCAAGGAATATTCCGATAAAGAACAGGCCACCATACAATACATAAATCTGTTCTCTGTTTGCATCACGGCTTTCCTCATAGAAGCCTGACACATCTGATTTTACACTATTTTCCTCAAAATGCTTATCCAGAGCCTTTGCCACAGCAAGCTTATCCTCACTGCTGCCGTACAGATTATAATCAATTTCATTGTTGAGCATAGTCGGCACACTATCCCCTCCCAGCGAGCTGTTCAGGTTAAATATCTCTGTAAGTGTTGCCTTGCTGTCTACCACTACATAGTACACACCACTATACATAGAGGACATATAGCTGTCTTTACTTACAGCAGTTTTTTCTGCCGCAGCTACTTTAAATTTTTTGCCCAACAGATTAATTATATCGCCATTAAACTTTTCTGTTCCATAAACAGCCACCGAACCGGTATCAAGCTGTGGGATTTTTTTATTCAGACTCTCTTTAAAGCCGGTCTCCATCTCATCAATTTCATCTCCTGTGACAAAATACAACAGGGAAATATCGTTATCGAAACTTAACACCGGCTTAAACTCTGTCCCCTCTCTAAACACTGTCCAGCTAAAATAAGTGTAGCTTTTGCTGTCTTTAACATTACAAGCAGAGTCAGCTATTATTTTATCCGAATCTGCAGCAGCTTCTTTAAGTGCATCATCCAGATTCACATCATCCGGCACTTCCTTATACCAGCTATATACACTGATATCCGAAGGATATCTCTGCTTAAGTTCTCCCTCCATGCCCGCATACATACTCACGGTTGTGGAAACAACAACCAGCACCATTGTGGAAAGCACGCATATACTCGCTAGTCCGCCCGCATTCTGCTTCATTCTGTAAATCATTCCTGAAACCGCCGCAAAATGCTTTTTATTATAGTAAAACTTCTTGTTTTTCCTGAGTGCCTTAAGTATCACAATGCTTCCTGAAATAAATAAAAGATACGTTCCGATGATGACAAGCAGCACTGCGACAAAGAACAGTGAAAGCACCTGGAGAGGGCTCTTTGTGGTAATCGCAATATAATATCCCCCGGCAAGACAGCCTAGTCCGATTATAGCGATAAGCCATTTGCTCTTTGGCTCTTTCTCACCGACATTGCCACCGCGAAGCAGCTCTATCGGATTAGTAAGCTTCACCTGCATCAGGTTATAGATAAGAGTAAGAAAATACAGCACTCCAAAAATAAGTATTGTATTTACGACAGCGCCGGTAGATACAGCGAAATTAATTTGTGCTTTAATATTTATAATTCTATAAAGAAACATAATCATCAGCTTAGAAAATAAAATCCCGGCTATAATTCCGGATACTATTGCTGCGAGTACTACGGTAAGTGTCTCAATTATCAAAACTCTCGCTATATGACGTTTTTCCATGCCAAGAATATTGTATATTCCTACCTCTTTCTTGCGCCTTTTGATGATAAAGCTGTTTGTATAAAACAGAAATATATATGAAAAAACCGCTATTATTCCGCATCCAAGCCCCATTATATCCACCAATACATCCGCACCCGGCACCTTGCCAAGTCCCTTTGAGTTGTTTAGAAACATCATCACATAAAACATGGCTATCATGACCATTCCCGATATAATGTAAGGCATATAAAGAGTCTTATTATTTTTTATATTTGTAAATGCCAGCCTGCTATATATTTTATTCATGCTTCTCACCACCTGTCGTAATCAGCATAAGTGCATCCTGAATCTTCACATAGAGCTCGTCATTTGTAAGATTGCCACGGTAAACCTGATGAAACACCTGACCGTCCTTTATGAAAAGCACCCTGTTGGCATGACTTGCAGCCTTTGTGCTGTGTGTCACCATGAGAATGGTCTGTCCGTCCTCGTTTATCCTGTTGAACAGCCTAAGCAGACTGTCTGTTGCCTTTGAATCCAGTGCTCCTGTTGGCTCATCAGCCAAAATTAATTCGGGATTTGTTATTATCGCACGTGCCACTGCTGCCCTTTGCTTCTGTCCTCCTGACACCTCGTATGGATATTTATTAAGCAGCTTTTCAATTCCAAGCAGCGAAGCTATAGGTGCAAGCCTTTTTTCCATATCCCTATAATCCACACCTGACAGCACAAGCGGTAAAAAGATATTGTCCTTCAGTGAAAAATTGTCAAGCAGATTAAAATCCTGAAATACGAAGCCCAGATGCTCACGTCTGAAGGCAGATATCTCCTTTTCCTTCAATGAGACAAGGTTCTTTCCATTTAAGAGTACCTCTCCCGCTGTCGGCTTATCAAGTGCCGCGAGAATATTTAAAAGTGTCGTCTTTCCTGAGCCGGACTCTCCCATGATTGCCACATACTCGCCTTCCTCTACAGAGAAATTGATGTTTTTCAATGCCTGTACCTGGTTGCCACCAAATCTGGTGGTATATATTTTTTTGAGGTTACTTACTTCTAAGATTGCCATTTCAATGCTCCTTTACGATGATTTCAAAATGTTATTTAAACTTCTATTTTTGTTGCATTTATTTTAAATATGACGTCATAATCGGCTTCACAACTTACATTGTTGCTGCTTCATGTAATTATAATAACAAAATGCCGGAATGTATGCTATCGAATCAGCTTACATTTCGACCTTGTATCTTACATTTTTGTAAGAAATGACAAAGAAACTTAATCTGGAGTAGCAAAAAGAGGATTGGCACAGATGTGCTGATCCTCCTTTTATCTACAGATTTTTAATTACCTCGACTCTTGTGACAACGCCCTGCTTCACATTATCAACTCTGAGCGCACAATCCTGGTAATACACACAGGCTCCGATTGACACATTTTTACCCTCATCCTGCAATTTTTCGCTTATCACATCTCTAAGCAGCTTTGTCTTTTCCTCCGGTATATTTGTTCCGGAAATAAAATTCGCCCTCGCTACCGTCTGGCTGCCACGGCATATCATGTGGTCTGCCTCATCAAAGCTGCAGAAAAGGAATTTTCTGATGGCAAAAAGCGCCGCTATCGCACCTATTCCGACAAGTGTCTCATATACATTGAGATGCTCCACGATCATCTGTCTGGCTGTCGCAAACAAAAGCACCTCTATGATTGTGCCCGGCTTATGAGTACAGAGCATTTTCACAAACTCCACGCCGATTGCAAGCGACATGATATATTCCATGTAATACTCCAGTTTAATTTTATCATGCCATATATCAAAAAAGCACTGCCCTATAAGCTTTATAATAAGCACCACTATCACAAACACCAGTACTGCCGACAGAAAAAGTTCCACGTAGGCTGCTACATTTTTCATTGTTTTTCTCAGGAATTGCTTCATTATCATTTATTCCTCTCTTTTTTAGTTACCGGCAATAATCTTTTTTATTGCAGTAATTTATTTTAATATCCTATGGAAATGATTATCATACTATTCTAATTTCATATATCTAAAAGCTCCCACATAATAGTCAAATTATGTGAGAGCCTTTGCGCGAAAAATTATATTTTTTTATGTTTTCTCCCGCATTCTGCGGGTATATATTTTGCCAGAATACTTTCATGGCAATTGGGTTCTAAATAAATTTGATACCAGGCTCCGGCAACTATTTGATGAATCCTACCTGCTTGCAGATTTCCTCTGTTGCTGCATCTTTTTTCTTGTTGAACTCAACTTTCTGCTGCTCGAACCAGTTGTTACCCTCTGTATCTATAGATACGATAAGTGGGCCAAACTCTTTCACACGGCAGTTCCAGAGTGTCTCAGGCATTCCGAGATCTCTCCACTCTGCGCGGACGATTTCCTCAACCTCTGTTGCGGCTACTACTGCATTTCCTGCCGGGAATACGCAGTGAATGGCACCGAACTCTTTACATGCACGCTCTGTATTCTCTTTCATACCACCTTTTCCGATGATAACACGTACGCCGGTCTCTTTTACGAACTCGTACTCGAATTTTTCCATACGCATACTTGTTGTCGGTCCAACAGATACCATCTCAAATTTGTCATTCTCGAGTGGACGGATGATCGGTCCTGCATGGAAAATAGCATTGTTTCTTACGTCTACCGGAAGCTCTCTTCCCTCCTCAACGAGACGTCGGTGTGCTACGTCACGACATGTTGTCATGCTTCCATTTAAGTATACAATATCTCCTATTTTTATTCCTTTAAGATCCTCTGCTGAGATTGGTGTTGTTAAAATTGTTTTTCCATTAATTCTCTCTACCATTATAATTCCACCCCCGAATGTGTTGTGATTGTATAGTTAAGGTCCTTATCAAAAACAATGTGTCCGCGTCTGTGGCTCCAGCAGCCTACGTTTACGGCTACACCGATTGTAGATGGATGACGGGCTGTGTTCTCGATATTTACACCCATTACTGAGTATTTTCCGCCCATTCCCTGAGGTCCAAGGCCGATAGCATTGATACCATCCTCGAGAAGTTTTTCCATCTTTGCGGCTCTCTCGTTCTCATTGTGAGATCCGATTGGACGCATGAGTGCTTTCTTTGATAAAAGTGCTGCTGTCTCAACAGATGTTGCTACACCTACACCTACCAGGAGAGGTGGGCATGCATTTAAACCATAAGTAGTCATAACATCCATTACGAATTTTGTAACTCCTTCATAGCCCTCTCCAGGCATAAGTACCATAGCTTTTCCCGGAAGTGTACATCCACCTCCTGCCATGTATGTGTAGATCTCACATTTGTCACTGTTTGGCACGATATCCCAGAATACTGTAGGTGTTCCTTTACCAACATTCTTGCCGGTATTGTACTCATCGAAAGTCTCAACACTGTTGTGACGAAGAGGAGCCTCAAATGTAGCTTTTACAACTGCCTCTTTTAAAAGTCCCTCAAGCTCATCAATAAGTGGGAATTTTGTTCCACATTTAACCCAGAACTGAAGTACTCCTGTATCCTGGCAGCTTGGGCGGTTAAGTTTTACCGCAAGCTCCTGATTTCTAAACATTGTATCATAGATTGTTTTTGAAAGAGGACTGTCCTCTTTGTCACGGAGTTCTGTCAGTTTTGCAATGACATCATCCGGTAATTTTTTTGCTATATGAGCGATAAAATTTGCCATATAGGTGGTAAGCTGTTCTACCTGTTTCTCGTTTGACATAGTTTTTCCTCCTAATATAAATCTTGTAAATAATTAAATATTAATTTATTGTTTACCCACTCCCATCCGTTCTTATGGGAAGAACGGATAGAAAATCGGCAGTAAGACCATACTTACAATGGTCGCCACTACTATAAGCGGAATACCGGCCTTTGCATAATCCTTGAAGGTGTATCCTCCGGCTGTAATGACCATTGTGTTGGCAGGCATACCGATAGGTGTGGCGTATGCACATGAACCACCGATAACACATGCCATAAGTACTGCACTCGGGTCAGCTCCAATCTCTGTGGCAATTGATACGCAGATTGGAACCAAAAGTGCTGTGGTGGCGGTATTTGACATAAAGTTCGTAAGTACACAGCAAAGCATGAACACTACGAATGTGAGAACGTATGGTGATGGATTTTTGCCAAGTATACCGATAACCGCTGTTGCGATTTCCTCGCCTGCCCCGGTCTCCTGAAGCGCCGCTGCAAGTGAAAGAGTTCCACCAAATAAGAAAATGGTTTTCAAATCTATTGATTTAAGTGCGTTTTTCTCACTGATAACGCCTGTAATGATAAGGGCAAGTGCTCCGACACAGCCGATGACACAAAGCTTTATGCCAATCTTGTCCTCGAAAATCATTCCCAAAAGTGTAAGGATTAAGATAATCAATGACATCATCTGTTTCCATTTAGGCACATTTGAAAAATCCTTCTGCTCATCATATGAGCTTTCCGTACTGCCCTGCTTTTCAGGCAAGAATTTGTATCCTATAAATGCAAAGTACAGAATACCTGCTATAAGTATCGGAAGTCCTACCTTTGCATACTCGAAAAATCCAAAGCTAAGTCCAATCTCTCCCATAGCTGATTGTGCTATGAGATTTCCCGGTGCACCGATGAGAGATAAATTTCCACCCATGGCTGCTGCAAAAACAAGTGGCATAAGAAGTCTCGATCTCGAGTATCCTGATTTTGCAGCAATTCCGATAACTACCGGAATGAGAACTGCTGCAGTTCCTGTGTTTGAAAGTACTCCGCTCATCAGTCCCACAATCACCATGATTGCTATGATAAGCTGCCTCTCTGTTTTGGCGAAGTGTGTGACCACTCCTCCAATTTTGTTTGCCATACCGGTTTCAAACAATGCTCCTCCGACGATAAACATCGCTACGAAAAGAATTACATTGCTGTCAATAAATCCTGAAAAAGCTGTTTTCCAATCCAGTACTCCTGTGATAACAAGACCGACGCATACTATCATGGATGTAACCCCAAGCGGAATCTTTTCCCACACGAACATCACAACGGCAAACAATAAGAATAAAAGTGTTATTGTTGCTGGACTCATATCATTTTCCTCCTCCGTTTAATATTTGATATTTGATATTGTATCCAATTTCTGAGTTTAAGATATAACAAAAAACCGAAATCGTCAATACCTTTTTGACAATTTCGGCAATTTATATATATTCCACCTATTCAATTTGTGCATCTATTACAAGTAATGTGTTAAATTAGTAACTTATATCTACACATAATATGTCAGCATATCATCACGACTACGCATGATATGCTCATACATCCTCCGCTGTGCAAGCTGCACATCATGAGCCTTGATTGCTTCGTATATAGCCTCATGCTCCTTTATAGAAATGCCCGCATATTCCTCCTCTGTGACCATGCTGCCCATTGAAAGTCCGTTCCACAGTTCTGCGATCATATTTTCCATCTTTTTGTTGCCTGATGCTGCCCAGATTTCACTATGAAACTCACGGTTTAAATCCGCATATCTGCTATAATCTCCGGAAGCGGTCATCTCCCTTGCATCCAGGTATGACTGCTCTATCTTGCTGATATCGATATCAGGTGAAGCAGCAAAACCTGCACATGCGCTCTCGAGTATGCCTCTAAGCTGATAGTGCTCCCTTATGTACGTCTCTGTAATTCCAAGTACTATTGCTCCCTTATTCGGTCTTAGCTTGATAAGTCCGTCATGCGCTAATATCTGAAAAGCCTCACGCACGGGAGTTATAGATACATTAAGCTGCTGCGCTACACTTTCCAGTGTAAGATTTTCTCCCTCTTTTAGCTGTTTTGACAAAATTGCCTTGCGCAGCTCCGATGCTACACGCTCCTTCGCTGACGGAATCTTTATCGGTTTAAGTCCTATCATAATTACTTTTTCCTCTTGTTATCTTTTAATTTTATATGCTTCCGAATCATCTGTCATTATTCAGTATAAAATAAGTCACCAATTACCTGCTGCTTTCTTCCCTCTCTGCTATAACAGCCTCACAAAGACTTCCAAAATATTCTCCCAAAAGTTCTCTGACAATATTTATATCCTTATCCGAATATGCCTCTGCTATTTTCGATAACAGCTCAAGTCTTCGCACATTTTCCCTGCCTGCTGCCGTCTCTTCAACTGCAAACCTGATATAGCACCAGAGACCATTTTCAAGAATATGTGTAAAATACTCGTTATGACTATTGGATATAATTGTCTCATGAAACTGCAGCTCTGCAGACAATTTTTCATTTATAGCAGATGGCTCATGTACGCAATTGGTCTGCTCACTGTTATCACTGACCGCTTTATCCCACAAACATATACCAGACTGCAGCATGCCCTTTAACAGTTTTATCTCCACATCTGAAAGCAGCTCATAGATTTCCGTTATCACCTCGTCCGAAAAATCAGCCACCACCACATGCCTTGTTGCCAGTCTCTTTGCCAATCCCTGCGACTCAAGTATCTGCAATGCCTCCCTGATTGGTATTCTCGAATAACCGAGACTATCCGCAAGCTCTTCCTGACGCAATGGCACTCCTGATGACATACGTCCTGATAAAATTTCATTCTGAATAGCTTCCGCTATATAATCACATACTCTTTTATTTCTCATAATATATATTATATCTGATTTTGGATACAATTTCCAGTCAAACTTATTACACCGATTTATCCTAATCTCTCACATCCGCATAATCCAGATCAAACCCTATCCACACCTTAGTTCCTTTTCCAATCTCTGACTCCATGCGGATTGTATGCCCCAGCTTGTCTGCCATCTGCCTGCACAGATAAAGTCCAATTCCCGTAGCCTTCTTATCGGCATGACCATTGTAGCCTGTGTAGCCCTTTTCAAAAACGCGTGGCAGATCTTCGGCTTTGATTCCTATTCCGGTATCCTTTATTGTAATAAAAAACCGATCTTTTTCCTCTGCAGTTTCTATTGTAACAACCCCCTGCGGTGTATATTTTATGGCATTTGAAAGTATCTGTTCCAGCATAAATGCAAGCCATTTTCCGTCAGTATATACCTTCTGCCCGGTTCCTGAATAATTTATCCCAATATGCCTTCGTATCATAATTTTTGCATATTTTTTAATGGTATCACGTATGATACCATCCACACTGACTTTTTCAAGCACAAAATCATTTTCGGTGCTGCTCACACGCTGATACTGCAAAGCCATACTGACATATTCCTCTATGCGGAACAATTCGTCCTCAAACGAGTCCATGTTATCTGACAGCTCTGTGAGTACAGCCTGTTGTTTCAAAGCAGCATTTAATCCGGCAGCACCGATATTCCCACCGGTTCTATCCGCTGTCTGGCACTGACTCTGTTCATCATCACATATAAGCTGCCCAAGCTCCTCCCGCTCTGCCTCAAGCAGTAGTTTCATAGCCGATATCGGGGTCTTTATCTGGTGCACCCACATAGAGTAATAATCTCTCATCTGTGATTGTCTGATTGCAGCACTGCTTTCTGACTTACTTCTTGCAATACTTTGATTTTCCAGCAGCCGATGATAAAGTATCTCCACATCATCTGTTGCTTCCGGAAGCTGTGCCTGTTCCTCAAGCGGACGCTTTAAAGCATTGCTTAGAGCTTTTACCTTGCTGCTATATCTGAAAAATCCAACCAAAACTGTTATCAGAAGAAGTATTGCATCAAGCACTGCCGCATACACCAGATCCTGTTTACGTGCACCAATCAGGTACATGTAAAGCAAATGGATACAGGACATTGTGACTATCATCAGAATCCATATATAGTTTTGTTTTATAAAATTTGTCAGATGCGGTTTGTTTTGTATTTTTGCCATGACCTCTCACCCCAGCCTGTACCCAAGCCCCTTTTTTGTGACAATAAAGCTCTCAAGCCCTATAGAATCCAGCTTTTTACGCAGCCTGTTGACATTCACCGAAAGTGTATTCTCGTCCACATACGCATCACTCTCCCACAGCTTTTCCATTAGAAGGCTGCGTGATACAATCCTTTCTTTGTTGTCAAAAAGAGTCTGCAATATTTTGAGCTCATTCTTCGTAAGCTCGAGCCTTTTGTCGTCATAGGTTATGGTGGCATCAGATATATTGAGCATGGCGCCATTATGCTCCAAAACACTGTTGTTTGCGCCAAAATCATAGCAGCGCCTGATGATAGCCTGTATCTTTACAGTCAGCACATCGAGGTCAAACGGCTTTGCTATAAAGTCATCAGCCCCCATACTGACTGCCATCACTATATTCATATTATCAGCTGCGGATGACAGGAAAACCACAGGAACCTTTGATACCCTTCTGATTTCCGTACACCAGTGATACCCATTGTAAAACGGCAGACCGATATCCATAAGCACAAGATGCGGATCAAATGATGCAAATTCTGACATTACAGCATCAAATTTCTGCACCACATGCACATCATAATCCCATTTTTCCAAATGTCTTCTGACAAGCTTTGCTATGGTCTCGTCATCCTCAACCAAAAATATTCTATACATTATTTTCCGCTTTCTTCCATGATAATCTCAGCCGCATCGATGATGAGCTGTGATGCCTTCATACGAAGTAAATCCGGCTTGAGCTGTGCCTTTGGAAGCACCTGCTTTACAACGTCAACAGGCTGACCATACTTCTGTGAAATAAGCTCATACTGCTCATCCATCTCCTCGTCAGATACAGTGATATTTTCCACTCTGATGATTTCATCGAGAACAGCCTCAAGCTTTACCTGCTTCTGTGCAACCGGCTTGAGCTCATCCTTTAAGCTATCCATAGTCTTGCCTGTCATCTGAAGATACTGCTCCATAGCCACACCCTGCTGTGCAAATGATGCTGCCATCTGCTGAAGCTGCATATTTACCGCTGTCTCTACTGCCTGTGGCGAAACAAGGCATGAGCTGCTCTCAAGAATCTGGTCATAGAGCTTTTCTCTTGCCGCATCTGCCTTTCTTGCCTCTACCTGGTACTCAAGATACTCGTTGATATATTTCTTTAAATCCTCCACTGACTGTACCTCAGGGAAATTGAGAGATGCTGCAAACTCATCGTTCAGCTCTGCTTCCTTCTCATTGTAAATCTCGTGCAGCTTAACCTTGAAAACAACCGCTTTGCCTGCAAGCTCCGGCGCATGATACTGCTCAGGGAATGAGAGATTGATGTCTCTGTCCTCACCGATTTCCATGCCTACAAGCTGCTCCTCAAAGCCCGGAATAAAAGAGCCTGAACCGATTCCCAGAGGATATTTCTCAGCCTTTCCGCCCTCAAACGCAACTCCGTCCTTAAAGCCCTCGTAGTCGATTACTGCCGTGTCGCCCATTGCTAACGGGCCTGTTTTCTGCTCTCTGACAGGATTTCCTGAAAGAAGTGTCGCTATCTGTGAATTAACATCCTCTTCTGTATATGCAATATAAGGGATGTTTGCCTTTAATCCTTTGTAATTTCCTAATACGATGTCCATGATTATACCTTTCTTTTATGTGTATTTATATCTGCTTAACGAAGCTGTTATATGCAAATAGTATACACTAGTTACCAAATAAAGCCAATAAAAACTCATTGCATGCTTTAAAAAGGATTGTAAGGCTGTGATACGTGAAAATGGTTCTAATCTTACGCAATCAGGCTATTAATAGCCTTCAATTCATACAATGTAAATGGATCAATATCTATACAATTACTTTCATCCATTTTTCCGGAAATATCCCATGCAAGCGTTCCATTCATTACCGTACATGCATTTTTAAAATTTTCAATATCTCTCAAAGGCTCAAAAATTGAAGATTTAAGATCCTGTGTTGTATCATAATCAACTATTTTACCATCATCAAAGAAAACCTGTACATGATAATTATCTAAAGGTATTACCTGTACAACTGTAGGAAAATATTCATTCATATATTTCACCTCTCATTATATAAGTGGATTAATTTTGTTCAATGGTTTCATGTCCTTGGCCAATTCCCAATTCTGCATTAATTCATCCTGATGAATCGTACACCAGGCCAATATCAATCGTAATTGTTTATTCGGCAAAGAGCCTCTTATTACTTGTATATTATTAATATCTACTAATGCTTTATGTCCATTATATTCAGCATGAAAATGTGGTGGCATATGGTCATTATAATACATAGTGACTCTAATCCCATAAAATAATGATATCTCAGGCATATTTTACCCTCTTTCTATAGAAACAAATCCGCAATACTATATCAATAGTATAGCGGATTTACATCTAAAACACAAATTAGAAATTATCTTTTTATTTGCAGGCTTAATTTTTTACTGCCTTAAAGCACAGCCATCTATGCTCAGCTTCCTTAAAAATCAAAAAACCAATTCCCACCATAACCGGTGTATACAGTCCCAAATCAAGCCAGCTTTTTACATGCCATCCATAATATGCCCCTCTCATAAGAATTGCTGAAAGCTGTCCAAGTATGACCGGTATCATAATATTTTTTCCAACTACTATAAGCTTTGCTTTTCTCAACTTTTTAAGATCAACCGGCAAATATATATATTTCTCAAATATATTAACTTTTCTACCATTTTCCCATATATATGTAATGTATCTGGACTGTGCATAATACAATCCAAATGTAAAAAACACCACCATATTATAATAATAAAGATCAAATTCAGTATTCATTACACCACAAAATGCACCTGCGATTACCACAAACCCCATACCCATATTCATGAGGATATACGTTCCGCAGGTCTCAACCATCATGCGCTTTTTCCAATTGTCATGCTCCGTTTTAATCAGGGTACTCATATCCATTTCACATCTCCATCTGTTTTCTATTGCGTGTTGTACACCTAATGCAAGCTATAAAATTATACCATTCACCCCCGGTATTACCGGCAGCAATTATAAGCTACTCAAGTATCTCACGCATTGAATATTCTCCGTTCTTTATATCTATAACATAGTCTGCCACCCTCGACAAATCCTCGTCCAGATGCGTGGCAAGAAGTATTGTCATCTCATACTCTGCCACAAATTCCTGCAGTAATTTTAAGAAATCATCCCTGAACACCGGGTCGAGATTGGCAGTCGGCTCATCCATCAGAAGCACTTTGGGTCTGTATGCTGCCGCAAATGCAAACTGATACTTTATCATTTCTCCTGTAGAAAACGAGCACAATCTGCGTCTTGGAGAAAGCTCCAAATGTGCAAGCATCCTGTGATACTCCTCACTATCCCAATTCTTATAAAATGGACTGTATATTTTTTCGTTTCCATTGGCATCCTGCGACAGGTAAAATATCCTGTCCTGCGACACTATTCCTACAAGCTCTTTTACCTTGGTCTTATTTTTTACAACATCAAGACCGTCTATGTATATTTTTCCCTTCATTTTGTCATACATTCCAAGCATCATATGAAGCAGTGTGGTCTTTCCCGCACCGTTTTCTCCCTGTACACCTACAATGTAGCCCTTTGGTATTTCTAAATTTGCGGGCTTAATCATAAATTTTTTTAATTTTAAAGCGGCATTTTCTATTTTTATAATTGTCTCATCCATTATTTTTCTCCCAATACACGAACCATATCTATTATATCCTTCAAGGTCATTCCGGCATTCTCACAATCTGCAAGCAGTTCTGACATCCTGTTCTCAAGATTCATCATCTGTTTTTCACGCAAAAGATCATTTTTCTGCTCGCACACGTAAAATCCACGCCCCGGCACCGACTCTATTACACCTTCCTTTTCCAGCTCCTCATAAGCACGCTTTGTTGTAATCACACTGACTGCCAGCTCCTTTGCCAGCACTCTGATTGACGGCATGCCATCGCCTGCCTTAAGCTCACCGCTTACCACTGCATCGCGTATCTGATTTATAATCTGCTCATATATCGGCATACTAACTGTTGTTGAAATGACTATTTTCATACACACCTCTATGCAATTTTTTTGTCTTTTTTTGATTCCGCAAACTCGTAATCTGCCATACAGCGAACAATATCGTCATAATATTTTTTCCTGCAGGATACAATCATCGATATAAAAAACACACCTATCACTAAAGAAATTAATATCTGAACCAAATCCAGCGAGCTGTCATTCTGGTCATAGCTTGCGGCAACAACCACCGCAGACATAAACATGATTACATCAAATATCGTTAATCTGCCCGGATTCACGCTGCCCAGATAATTGTCAAATGAAGTACAATACAAAATACCTGCCATTACAAGCATCTCACACATATAATAGACTATTCCTGATACTGTCAGAGTCTTATCAGGCCTGATTATTGCTGTGATTAATATAGGTAAAAGCAGCACTATATACGACACACGGAATCTGTATTTGAACATTTTTTGTATATAATGCTGTCTTTGTTCTCTTGAATACGGAGCCAGATACATATACTGTGGCAATTCGAATGCGCTTCTATTATGATTGCTGAAAATGGAAAAAATGCTGATCATCAAATTGTATATATACATTACCTGATTCAGGCCTCCAAATGAGCCTTCTGTAATTCCAAGCCAGAATAATGGTATCATAACTATGGTCAAAACAAGCTCCCGCCTGCTGCTATCCAAAATATTTTTCCACAATATTTTCGGCATTTTCCTTTCCCCCTTTCACCAGATAATGTATCAGCTCCCTGATATCCGGAGTATGCTCTTGAAGCTCTCTGTCTACCAGAATACATTTATCCCTTATAACCATGGCAGTGGAGCTGTATGTGCCTTCTTCCATGTAAACCACTGCTTCCCTGGGTATCAGCTTACATTTATATACAGGTCCTGTAACTATCCGAAAATGCTCACACGCAGCATCCTTAGGCTTAAAAAACAACAGCCTCCCTGCCTGCATATATGCAATATAGTCTGCTATTCTGTCCAGATCCTCCGTAATATGAGAAGAAATGATAATGCTTTTTTCACCATCCGACACAAGCTCTGTACACAGCCTTAAAAAATCCTCCCTGAAGTGCTTGTCAAGCCCTGCAGTAGGCTCATCGAACAAAAAAAGCTTTGCTCCATACGACAGTGCAAATGCAAGCTGCGCTTTGATTTTCATACCTTTGGACAGTTTTTTGTATTTCTGCTTTCTATCAAGGTTAAATCTTTCAAGATATCCCAGATACTTTTCCATATCAAACCTCACATACATCTGCCCATAGTATTTTCCGAGCTTTTCGAGATTTATATTCTCATCAAAAAATCCCTCATCACCTACTACCGCTACTACTTCCCTGGCGGCTGCCTCATCGCTGTTTAAATTGTGTCCATCTATCACTATGTCTCCTGTTGACCTATACAATCCCATCAGGCAGCGTAAAAGAGTTGTCTTGCCTGCTCCGTTTTCTCCTACAAGGCCGCATATATAACCCTTTGGCAAATGAAACGATATGTTTTCCAGATGAAACCTGTCCTCCCCGGACATTTCCTTATCCAATTCACGAACCCTTAGCATAACTCTCTCCTTTGCTTTCCCACAATTAAAATAGGTGTGCATATACTGTATATACAAATATATACAGTATATGCACACCTTTGTCAAGATATATTCTAAATATTTATGTACTACGACCAATATTACAACTCAATCAAGAAAAGAAATGCCAGTCCATAATAGGTCACAACCGCCACCAGATCATTCACCGTCGTGATAAGCGGGCCTGACGCAACCGCCGGGTCAATCTTTATCTTGTGGAAAAACATCGGAATCACTGTACCCACAAGGCTTGAAATTGCCATTGCCACAAGCAGTGAAACTCCTACACAGCCTGATACCGCAAATGCTCCAAGCCATGTGTAGCCCTTGAACAGATGCACATATATTCCCAGAAATACAAGTGCCATTATTCCAAGCAAGCCACCATTTACAAGGCCTATTCTTACCTCTTTTACTACAAGCAAAAGCTTCTGCTTACCGCTTAAATTCTCATCCATAAGTACTCTGATTGTGACAGCCAGTGACTGTGTTCCTACGTTTCCTGCCATGTCAAGCACCAACGACTGAAAGCAGATGACTATCGGCAAAGCCGCTACCACATTCTCAAATATTCCGACTACGGAAGACACTATCATTCCCAAAAAAAGCAGGATGATAAGCCATGGCATTCTCTTTTTCATGCTCTGCAGCGTGGTTTCCTTCAGATCCTCCTCTGCGGTCAGTCCGGCGAGCTTTGCATAGTCCTCACCCATCTCATTGTCTACCATCTCTACAATATCATCAGATGTGATGACTCCGAGGATATGCTTATCCTTTGAGAGTACCGGAATTGAATCCTCAGCGTAGTCCTTGATTGTATCGATACAATCATCGATTTTCTCATGGTCTAGCACATATGGATATGAATGGGCTATAATGCTTTCCAGATTCATGCCCTCCCTGGCTGTGATTAAATCCTTTAAATCAATAGCTCCCGCAAAGCATTCATCTGAATCAACCACATATATAGTCATGATATTGTCGTTTTCGCCCGCCTGCCTCACGAGCTGACTCATAGCCTGCTTCACTGTCAGGCCGCCCGGAATACAGATATAGTTGGTTGTCATATAGCTGCCTATTTCATCATCGTCATATGACAGAAGCATCATGACATCCTTTTCCGCTTCCTCATCCAGATGCTCTACAATCTCCTTCTTGTCCTCATCCTCCAGATTTTCAAGTAAATCGACAGCATCATCCGAATCCATCAGCGATACTACCCTTGCCGCCTGCTCCACAGACAGCTCATCAAAATAGGCCTGCGGCTCATCAAGATATGCAAAAATCTCCGCCGTCCGCTGTGTTCCAAGGAGCCTGTAAAGACGTTTGCGCTCCTTCTCGTTCATTCCTGCAAGCATATCAGCAATATCATTCTCATGATAATCTGACAAAACCTCCAGAATTTCCTTATCCGTTTTGTGGCTTCTCAATAGAACAAGAAGCTCTTCGTATTTCTTTGTATTCATCTCCATTTCTCTCCTTTCTCATTTCCGATAGCATTTTCCACATAAAATAAACATATGTGGTTCTCCAAAATCCCGGGATTTTGGAACATAAAAATCATTCCATGATAGAAAGGACGAAACCCGTGCACTCTATATATTTGTGCACGAAAAAAGCACCTGACGGTGCCCTGATATATAAACAAGTATGCATTTGTGCACAGCAAAATACAGCACGGCGTAAGCCGATATTCCTTAATATGCCTACACTGTACCTCTAAAAACTGTCCGGTGATGAATCCTTCCACGGACAGAATCCACTATGCCTGCCAATACAATACTCACTTGTATATCAGCACCGATGTTGTTCTTACTTCGCCCAAGACCATCACTACTGTCCATGAAATTCACCTCCATACTTAGATTCTTAATTTCTACAATTAAAGTATTAAATTCGGTATACATCACCGGCCTGCAGATATCTGTCACGTCCGTAAATCCTACCAAACTCTTAACCGTAGAAATTGTATCATCAATATACACAATTTTCAACCCATTAATTATATCTTAAGACACACCATACCTACATTTTACAAGCACGAAGCGTAAGCACCGGGCGAAGACCGGTGCACACACGCGACCATTTTGCCACAACGTAAGGGGCGTAGGTCCCGGGTCTCGGTGTGGAGTGGCGGCGTGTGCTCTCGTGTGAGCGCATAGCGAAGCTGCCTAGATACTGTAGAAATTATGCCCATGAAACGCAGAAATGCCCCGCCAAGGACGGCGGGGCAAGGATTATATGCGCCATGGACGGCGCATATAATCCGGTTTCGTCAAGCACAGAAACCCTAAAAGCATAATTTCGTACAGAATCTTGGCTGCGAAGCGTAGCGAACGCGAGAGTACATGCCGCCACTCCACACTGGGACCCGGGACCTGCGCCCCGTCCACCCAAGAAAAAATTCATTAAAATCTACTGGTTCTCTGTCGGTTCATCTGTCTCCGACTCACTGTCGTGCTCCACTGCAGGATCCACATATGTATACGTATTCTCAGACTTTCTGAAAATGGTATCACTAGATCCAACCTGGCACACAGTTATCTCATCACCATCACTGATGTCTTCCTTCCTGATAGCAAGCACACCTGCTGAGAGATAAGTCGAAGCCACCTTGGAGTCGTTGATATAAACCTTACTCCAGTTGGTAAAGTTGTGGCCATAAATATATACTGTATCACCGGTCGATGAATCAGACACATTTGTGATGTCCACCTTGTCAATTCCCATGACAAGATCTGAAGCCGGATATAAATCTGTGCCGTTGTAGCAGTAGCGCTTTCCATAAAGGATATCGTACTGTAACAGGTCAAGTCCATCCTGATATGATGCCTCATCTGTACTGTTCATCTGAGTCTGATGATAGTTCATGATAGTTCCCTCATGGATACCTACAGTGTCTGTAGTCTGGGCAAGAAGCTGGTAAGCATAAAGGTCAGCATCCTCCTTTGGCAGTCCCATGTTGTTCCATGTGATGTACTTTGTCTTGTAGATATCACCTGACTTCATATCAGAATCCTGAAGTCCCATTGTAGGGAGGTGATCGCCAAACATAACAACGATGGTGTCCTCATCTCTCTTAGAAAGCTCATCTGTGAGCTCCTTGATGAAGCGGTCAGCCTCGTTGAGCTGGTTTACATAATATGTCCAGGCATTTTTCATGCCCTCGTCCTCAACACCTGATACGGTGTATGTAGGATTTTCAATAACAGGCTCCTTTGGATAGTCACCGTGAGTGCCAACTGTGATGATATAAGTAAAATCAGACTGATTTGGTGTAGCATCAAAGGTCTTCATAGTCTCGCTGACGAGAATATCATCTGTAGGCCAGCTTCCGTTTGGAGTGTACTCTGTGATATTCATGAGCTCCTTGCTTGTAAATGTATCAAAGCCCATCTTAGAAAATGCATTGGTACGGCTGTAGAAATTACCACCGTTGTTGTGCACTACATGTGTTGCATATCCAATCTTAGATAAGTCAGAGGCAATGCTCTCGCAATCTGTCTGCTTTAAGATAGTCTTGTATGGATACTCTCCTGTACCGAAATACTGCATGCTAAGCCCTGTAAGCATCTCAAACTCTGTGTTAGCAGTTCCTGCTCCGACTACAGGTACATTCAGATATCCGCTTGAATAGTTTTTCTCAAGCTCATGGAATGTAGGAATAGGATCCTCATTCACCTGAAGGAAATTAATCTCGTCCGGGTCACAGAATGACTCTAAAAGCACACAGATGATGTTTGGACCGGTCTTTCCGTCCACTGTGGTGGTCTGCTTCTGAGAATTGACCTTCTGCTCTACATCTTCCACATTCTGCTTATTGTAGTCCTCCGGCTTTTTCATTCCACGGTCCACTACAGTAGATGAGAATGAGTATACAAAGCCATAATCATCATAGCCCTGGGCGATATTTGAATAGTAGCTGGCAACCACATTGGTATTCTGTGCCACATTGGTTGTGACAGGGATTGCCACGAAAAGCAAAGCTAAAAATGCCACTGAAACACCTGCATAACGGATTTTGCCTGTATATTTAGGTCCCTTGATAAAAAGTGCCACAAGAAACAGTGCAAATGCACCAAGTCCAAATACAACTATTGTAGCCTGCTGCGCTGTGAAATAGCTGGTATTGTTCATGGCTAAAAGCTCCGGAATACACTTTAAATCAGTATAACCAAACGGTGTGACACGGTTTGAAAGCACACAGCCGTTGATGATTCCGAGGATAGTCCAAAAGCCTGTAATTATTACCCTTGCAAAAGCCCTGCGCCTGAACAGATACACAAGTGAAAATGATACAAACACTAAAAATGAGTTGTACATGAACGCAAGTGTATGTGCATCTACGAACTTACATGCAGAGATAAAGCTCCTGCGCGAGATAATCTCCACTATAAATACGATAGCCATCGCTATGATTGCATGGAATAAAAGCGAATATTTATTTAAAAAATCAATTCTGCGATAATATTTTTCTGAATGAATCTTGTCTTTCTTTACAAAGAGCTTTTGTTTAATGACATTCAATACATCAAATATTTTCTTCATATTTTCCTCCTATTTGCCTTTCTTTTACCTTCTCTTTACTACATGATAATATAGACAAAAATATGCACAAAAACAAGGGCATTTTTTTATAAAAATTGACGTTAAAATTATTATTTTTGGGTAAATATTGATAATAAAATTAACTCTTTTTACCTTTTTTGGTTGTTTTTGTAAATTTTGAGTATGAAAACTATTGTTTAATCCGTGGGTAATATGATTATGAAGCCAATGAAACGAAATGTAAATAGGGAAATCGCATATTTAAAGAAAGTTTAATATTTGGCAGTGCAAGGCGAATGCCGCGGATTCATGTGCCGCAGACTGCATACCCGTGAGCTACGCTATGCGATTAAGATTCTGTACGAATTATGCTTAAAGGTTTTCTATTAATAAATACAGGCATATATACCGCACCCGGCGGATATATATGCCTGCTTCATAAAGAAATATTGTAACTATAAAGATACTGAACAGTTACAAAATATTTAAATGCGCTCAAGTACTTCTGTTGCTTTTGCGAGGTGGTCGTTTTCTATGCTATAGAAATCACCCTTATCGGCGATAGCTGCATATGATGTATCGAGTGGCAGCTTGCCAAGTACCGGTACTGAAAGCTCTTTGGCAATCTCGTCTATATGGCTCTCTCCAAAAAGCTTTATCTCCTTGCCGCAGTCAGGACATTTGAGATAGCTGAAGTTTTCTACCACACCAAGCACTGTGATATGCATTGCCTCCGCCATGTTGTAGGCCTTTTTGACAATCATATTGACAAGCTCCTGTGGTGATGTGACGATTACGATTCCATCTACCGGGAGGGACTGGAATACGGTGAGAGGTACATCTCCTGTTCCCGGTGGCATATCAACGAATAGATAGTCTATATCGCCCCATGCTGTCTCGTTCCAGAACTGTTTTACTACTCCGGCAATGACTGGGCCTCTCCAGATAACCGGATCCTCCTCGTTGTCCATGAGCAGGTTTACTGAGATGAGCTTGATGCCCTCTTTTGTCTCATACGGATGCATCAGGCCGTTTTCGTCTCCGAGTATCTGGTCATGTGCGCCAAACATCTTTGGTATTGACGGTCCTGTGATATCGGCATCAAGGATACCTACCTTGTAGCCCTTCTTTGCCATGTTTACCGCCAGTGAGGATGTGACGAATGATTTTCCTACTCCGCCCTTTCCGCTGACAACTCCTATTACATGCTTGATGTTTGAAAATTTATTCTGCTCTACGAGGAAGCTCTGTGGTCCGCCATTATGTGATGGACAACCCTCGCAGCTTGATTTTGTGCAGCTTCCCGCGCTGCTACAGCTACTGTTTTCCGGCATTTTTATCTCCTTTTCCTATGAGAAAGCAATTGTTGTATTTCACAAAATATATTTGTGATTGCGATTACTTCTCCTATACTGTGTTTATTTATGTGTTTATCGTTCATATTTCATACGACATCTATATAATGTAGTATAACACGTATGCAGTATTTTTTATGCTTTTTTTCAAAAACACCCCTATTCCCACCTGTTTAATCGTATTTATTTCGTGACTATTTCACGGAAATTCAGCCACCTTTTCATGTTTTGTCACTACATATCCATAATCGTGCTACGTTTTCCCTTTTTATTATATGGATATTCACGCAGCTTTATAACATAATCGAGCTTCTTGTCATAAATGATTGTCAAGGAGTTAATTAAGGTTAATTAATGTAAATTAGTGAATTTTTAGAATAGCATTGCTAATCTCTCCAAATACTACTATAATTATAATTAATTCATATGAGGAGAATAACAGATGTGTCTTACAATTGATGAACTTAGAGGTTTGTGTACTCCCGACAATATTTATTTAACACTGCATGCGTCAAAAAGACTTGAGCAACGTGGTATCCTCATTGACGATGTCATATCATGTATCATGACCGGTGAAATAATTGAGGAATACCCTAATGACTATCCATATCCCAGTTGCTTAACACTTGGAAATCTGAATACAAAATGTCCATTACATGTTGTAGTCGGTTCCAATCACGAACAGCTCTGGATTATCACCGCATACTACCCGTCTTCAGACAAATGGGAGTCCGATTTAAAAACAAGAAAGGAGAATTGATATTATGAAATGCTTCCTGTGCAAAGGTGATACTGTCAAAAGTACCACAACTTATATGACTGCATATAAAAACTGTTATATTATTATAAAAAATGTTCCATGCCAAAAATGTTCACAGTGTGGTGAAGAGTTTATTAATGGCTCCACAATGCAAAAAATCGAGTCCATTATATCAAAACTAAAATCCATGCTACCAGAAATAACTGTAATTGACTTTCAAAATGCAGCCTAAATTTCACATAATAAATGCCGGATGAAATATCATATTTCTATCCGGCATTTTCATTTATAACCTCATTATTCTTTTGCTTTAAACTTCATCTTCAATTAAATTTTCTCCCATTTTCAACAACAAAAACCGCCACCAGCGAGCTTACCAGCAGAAACATCGGATACAACAGATACGGCAGTATATTAAAGGCTGACACATCATGCCCCAGCTCGTGTACTGCCGATATAGCCACTAGCATCTGCGCTCCATATGGTATCATCCCCTGAAAAATGCACGAAAATGTATCCAGTATAGACGCTGTTTTACGTGGGGTTATATCATATTTCTGAGCCATTTCCTTTGCTATCGGATTTGCCATAACTATAGCAACTGTGTTGTTGGCAGTGGCAATATCGATAAGTCCTACCAGAAGTCCCATACCGAGCAGTCCACCTCTTTTGCCCTTGAATGTCCTGTAAATACCCGAAAGCAGGGCATCAAAGCCACCATATTCACGAATCAGCGCACACATGGCTGCCACAAGCACTGCAACCATACAGGTTTCAAACATGCCTGACGCTCCACTTCCCATATTGGTAAGCAGATCGTATGGTGCTGTATTTCCTGTTGCGAGCATTATGACCGTTCCCGATATGATTCCTATTATAAGCACTACAAATACATTTATTCCGGCAATTCCACCGATCAGCACGAGAATATATGGTACTATCTGCAACAGATGATATTCCTGCGATACAGCGCCCGCGATATCTGTCCTGAATGACAGAATTGCTATAACAACCAGCGTCATTACTGCCGCCGGAAGTGCAATGAAAAAATTCTCCCTGAACTTGTCCTTCATCTGACAGCCCTGTCCGTTACATGCGGCAATGGTCGTATCTGATATAAAGGAAAGGTTGTCTCCGAACATCGCGCCACCCATTACGGAGCCTATACAAAGCGGCAGACCAAAGCCCGATGCATCCGATACAGCTGCCGCTATCGGCACAATCAGTGTTATGGTTCCAACCGATGTCCCCATCGCAATAGACACAAAGCATGCCACAACAAAAAGCACCATCACCGCGAACCTTGCCGGTATCAGTGACAGCATGAAATATGCCACGCTCTCCGCACTGCTTCGACCTACTACACCCACGAATGCTCCCGCGGTAAGGAAAATGAGCAGCATTGTTATGATATTTTTGTCAGCCAGTCCCTGTGCCATTATCTCTAGCTTTTGGTCGAATTTCACACTACGATTCTGCAGACATGCCACCAGTATTGCCACGAGGAATGCTATTATGATGGGCACATTATAAAACCCCATTGGAATTTTCATTATATATTCAAAAAGTATTCCCAATCCCAGATACAGTACGAGAAATACTGCTATTGGTAACAGGGCTATTGGATTTTGTTTTTTCACGTTTATATGTTTCCTTGACATTTTTTTAGCAATTTTTATCATAAGTAATCATCATTAGTATGTCAATAATAATATGCTATTTATTATAATTTTATGTAACTGTTCAGTACCTTCACAGTTGTGAGCCGCAAGTGTTTCGCACTGAGTTAAAAGGATAGCAGACATTTGTCATACTATTTCTTCCTTAACCCATATCGACTATAACCTCTATATATTAAAGGCAACAGTACAATAAATAGTAAGATGTATAAGAACATCAAGAACGAAATCTGACGAAATACAAACGGACCAATCTGAAAAAGAATTGGCGACCTCACTACATTAAGAATATTAGTCAATACAGTCGGCAACAAATTGAAAAAAGCATCAAATGCCGGTAATACTCTTGCAATAAACGGTATCATACAAAGCAGGAAAAACGGGATACAAACCGCCAGATTCGGTGTATGCATCTTAACTGTCACCAGCATTGTCAGTGCAGCACAAAACATCGTTGCGATATATCCGCCCACAAGTATCAGCAAATAATATTCTCCATATGTCATAACATAAATACTATATGGATCATCAATCTGATACGGTGTGAAAAATCCACTCGTTCCCATTACTGCAAATGAGATAAGAGACAATATCCCTACTCCGATCCAATAGATAACCGTTGACACGAAGATTCCTGCAATAATCTTGTTTTTTATTGCCTTCGATCTCCCGTACTTTGTAGCCAAAAAAACATCCTCTGTTCCGGGGCGGAACTCTCCGGAAAATATACCGGCTACCAAAAAACCTATGATCACTGCCATTAATAGTACATAAGTTTGTGCGTACATTGTCATCGTAGCCCAGGAACCTTTTGCTTCGAACGTAAAAGGTATTTCTATCTTTTTATAAACGTTTTCCAGATAACTTCTCTTTTCAGGTGTGGTTCCGTACTCTTCTGCCATCTTCTTCATATTATCTTGATAGATTGTATAGATGTCCTGTAATTGTTCATCTGAGAGCTGATACACTGCACCTTCATTCCATTCTGAATCCGGAGTCAATACGCCAATTACAAAACTATAAATATCGTAATATGACTGTACTGTTTTACCATATTCTGTATTGGGTATCTCATCTTGATACTTAGCCGATAATGTCTTGTAATCATTTATCACTTCGGAAATTTTCTCCGTTGTAAGTTTCCCTTTCCATTGATTGACATCTTCAGCCAGAAGCCGTCCCGCGTCAATACCTGTGTGGCTCTGTCCGTCTGCATCCGTATAGCTCATACTCCCAATTGCCATACCTGAATAAATAACCGTCATCACAAGTACTGCCGCAAGCAGAACCTTATTCATCCTCTTTGAAAAAATCTTTTTCAGTTCATATTTGAACATCATCTTTATCACCTGCCTTTTCTCCAAAATACAGAAGAAATGCATCCTCTAATGTTGCCTCCACCTGTACTGCATTTCCGGTCGGTGGCATCTTTGAAAGGACTCTCAACTCTACTCCATCAGAAACTGTTCTTACATTTCCAATCAGATATTTTTTCATATAATTGTTCAACTCACTTTTAGGAATAATGCAATTCCACACGAACATATCCATAGACAAAATGATCTCATCTGAGGTCCCTGTATAGAAAAATTTTCCTTCTTTCATTAATATAATCTCATTTGCCACATATTCAACATCTGACACAATATGCGTAGACAACAGTACAAGACGATCTTCCGACAATTCACTGATCAGATTACGGAACCTGATTCTCTCATTCGGGTCAAGACCTGCTGTCGGTTCATCCAACACAAGTATCCGCGGATCATTCAACATCGCCTGGGCAATTCCGACCCTCCGGATCATGCCCCCTGATAAAGTCCGCATCTTTCTTTTCCTCTTTTCAGCCATTCCGACCTGCTCCAACAGTTTTAATGCCCTTTTCTTTGCCATGATGGGCCTGATTCCTTTGATAGATGCAATATACAGCATGTAGTCATACACCGAAAGATCAGGATAAAACCCATAACTCTGCGGCAAATAACCGAGTATTTCCCTATAAGATGCCCCCTGACTAAAGATATCCTTTCCATTCCACAAGATTTCTCCGCTTGTTGGGGTTATCGCTGTACATATCATCCGCATTAAAGTGGTTTTTCCCGCTCCATTTACTCCCAATAATCCATATACACCTTTCCCCATAGAATGTGTTACATGTTCTACTGCGTGTACATTCCCATAATCTTTTGTTACATTTTTAAATTGCAGTTCCACTCGACTTCACCTCCCAGTTTATTTCACAGTTACATTGCGATTTGTGAACACAAAAAATAAGATAACCAAACGATATGATCAACAAGCTCCCCCAGATTGGCATCGAAATCCTCTGATAAATAGAATCTGTCGATACAATCAGTGTCCAGATAAGTATACATGCTATACATAGGAAAACAGCAATATACTCCATATCATTCCATTTGCTGTACAATAACCGGAAGCAGATACAACAGGAAACATTAAACGGCACTAAGAAATCTATGATGAGTCGGTATGCCGAAATCTGTAATGTATAAACTGAAACACCGAAAAAAAAGGTAGTCATAAGTAAATCCACCACTGCAAACAGCAATATCCTTGCAGCACAGATCTGGCGCAGTGAATAGAATGCTGTTTTTTCAATTTCCACTGCTGAAAAACTCCGATTCTTCCAAATTTCCGGTATGATCATTACCGAAAACATCACTGACATAGTCCCCAGTGTTCTCTCTGTATTTGCTCCCCCATCCGAGTCCACAAGCAGAATCCAAAGCAGAACTAAGATTCCTCCTTGCAGAATCCACCATCTCTTTTTGATAAATTTGAACTGCTCAAATATAAATTCAAAATATGATGCTCGTCTGTTATCCTGTCTGTTCAAAATGTCTGAACACCGCTCTTTTACTGTGTGAACAGCCGTTTCCCGTATATATTCCTTCTGTATCAAGGATTTATACTCCTCGATTTTTCTCTGATATTGCTTCATAATTTTTCCACCTCCAACTGTTTTGCCAGCAATTCTTTTGCCTTTGAAACACGATATTTTACAAGCGACAATTTTATATTTAATAAATCAGCAATTTCTTTTTGTTTTAATCCCTGAAAGAAAAACAGGATTACAATCTCTTTTATTTCTTCCGGGAGCTGCTCCAGAGCCCTCTCTATATCAATCCGGATTTCTATGTTTTTCGGATTCTCATCTTCTATATCCGGCAACTGGTCTGTCATTATTTCCTTCTTTTTCTTGTAATTATTCTTTATAATATTCCCTGCTATGCTATACAAATAGCTCTTTGTCTTCTTGATCTCTGCCCCGCTTATTAGTGCTCCGAAGAATCTCTCAAAAGTTTCCTGTACCATATCTTCCGCATATTCCTGATTATGAGTATGTAAATAACAATATTGATAGATAGAAGAATAATACTTTTCAACCAACTGATTACCTGCTTGATTGTCACCGTTTCTGATTTTCTGAACTAATAAAAAATCAGCAATCATCTCATATCACCTCTCTTGTCCTCTATAATAATAAGACAACTTAAGGTGATAAAAAGTTAGTGGAAAATTAATATTCATTTAATTTTTTATAATTTTCACCTCAGTGACTCGATATATTCCTCCGCACGTTCTTTTGCCTCCCAACGTGAATAGCCTTCATCCTGATACTTTTGAATTCTCTCATTCATAATATTTTTCTGATTCTGGGTTGTCCTGTACCCTTCCCTTACAAATAATTCAAGTCCCTCAGTTCTGGCATCATCGAACATCTGCTGAAGCTGAGGATAGATTCTCGAATCCACTTTTTCTCCATTTGATAATTCTGTGAGTTCTACCTCATAATTACGAGGAATACGATAATCGTCATTTACAAGAATCAGATTCCACCCAAAAGAAGTATCTGCTTCTCTTCCAAATAGATTGAAACTATTAATCATTGGAATTTCACCCTGAATCGCTATATACGAAACAGCCCGCAAAAAGGCAGCAAAAAGAGTCCCCCTTTTGCTGCCTGCAAACAATTTTGTTTTCAATTTAATGGTATCAAGCTTGTACTTGACAAAATGAAAAAACATGAGTTCATTCCGACTAATCGTCTTACAGTAACATAGTCATATAAATTGGTATATACATAATTCCGTCCTGATATTTTAAATCCTTCGTATAAATAATGAATCTGTGCTCACACTTTAACTGATATTTCTGAAGCAGATAGTCAAATGATTTGTGCGACATATAGTTTGAAGATTTTACTTCAATCGGACATATCTTCTTTTTCTTCACAATCATAAAATCAATTTCATATTTCTTTTCTCTGGTCGTTCCCTCCGGCACGTACAAATATTCATGAAAATACAACTCATGTCCAGCTGCTCTGAGCATCTGTGCTACAATATTTTCAACAATCATTCCCTGATTAATTCCCAGATTGTCTATAATCAGAGCCTTATATAAATCTTCATCTGTACTGTCCCGGTTCTTCATAATCTGTGTAACCAATAGTCCGGTATCACCCATATATAATTTGAAATTGCTTCTGTCCGCAAACAGCTCCAGTGCAACCTCCGGTTTTGTCACATTGATACACTCATTTCCTATCATTGCTTCAGAAATAAAGCTGACCGCATCCATATAATTCTGATAACGCGCATTTTTATCTACCATAGAAAGTTTGAAATGTGAATTTTTATTCTCTAGCTGCTCTGGTATTGTTCGATAAATAACTGACGCTTTTTCCCTGTTTTCTGTATCGTATTTTGCCAGATCCTCTTCGTAAAGGCTCAGAATATTCCGTTTAACAAAATCAATTTGTTCATAACTTTTCCCTGAAACATAAGCATCTACTGCCTGCGGCATCCCACCTACAACCATATAGGTGCGAAAGCTTTTCATAATTCTCCGGTGAATCGCATCTCCAAGTGGCTTTCTTTTTTCAAAAGCTTCTCTGATCGTAGGAATTGTAACCTCATCATTGATTGCCCATAAATATTCTTCAAAATCCATCGGATACATCTTAATCCGGTACTCTTCCGAAGGAATCAGAATATCCTTTACATTTTTCCGGATTGAGATTAGAGAGCCTGTCTCAATATATTCATATCGACCATCAGCGACAAGATATTTTATCGCCTGCCGTGCCTGCGGAAACAACTGTACCTCATCGAAAATAATCACGCAGTTCTTCCCTTTTAAACTTTTTTCTTTCAGAAGAAATAAGTTTCTGAAAAAAGTATCCAGATCATTCATGTTCTCGACAAAATTATTTTTTACATCCTGGTTTTCTCTTGCAAAATCAAGAATCATATAGTCATCATATTCCTTTTTTGCAAACTCCTCTACAATGGTACTTTTCCCGATACGTCTAGCCCCTTCAAGCAATACTGCCGATGTGCCTGCTGCCAATGTTTTCCACTCAATCAATTTGTCATAAACTTTTCTTTTAAAAATCATTCAGCATTCCTCATTTCATTTTACTTGGTAGTATTATAGCATATTTCCACCTCAATTCTACCACTTTTCACGAAAATACAAAATGTTTTCGCCTATTTTTTAACGAAAAACAGAAATGTTTATACCTGCTTTTTAACGAAAAACAGAAATGTTTATATCAAGTTTTTAACGAAAGCACAAAATGTTTGTTGTTTCATTCTTAAATGCGTTATTTCCGGTTTATTCGCTCAGAAATTCAGCCACCTTTTCTATCTGCGCACTATTGTACTCCATGTATTCCAGATAATACTTTTTCACGGTCTCATTCTGCACTTCTTTTTTATAGAGCCACTGTCTTGTTTTAGCCTCCGGTGCAAACAGCACTGCCTGATATTGTGGAGAAAATATCTCATCAAGACTGCAGGCTGATTTGTCCAGCACACAATTATAGTCCATATTTTTTTCCGCAAAATACCGATTCAATGCTTCCGCAAACTTTTTTGCTTTTCTCACATGGACAGCATATTCCACCGGATTATACGGCTCTCCTTCTATTACCGGCACCTGCCATACTAAAATACATTTTTTCATCTCTTTGTACTCCTTTCATTTTTGCCAAATTTATATAGATATCTTTTATGGTCTTTTACACGCTTTGTAACCTCATCTGTCTCTTATACATACAAAAAACCGCAATAACAAGCATCACTATCAGAACAGGTATCTGCAATGCAAGCGCATTGTACGAACCACCATATCTGTAACGTTCCACTATCATCATGTGATTCATAAAATCCGCGAAATCCCATAAAAAGTGCAATGTAATAACGGCACCAATACTTTTAGTCCTAAGAAAAATGACCGCCAATGTAAAACCAAAGACACAAGCCATAATCATTGTGCACCATTTATTAAACATGATCATATCCGCATCAAATATAAAATTCGTGATATGTGCCAAACCAAACAACAATCCCGAATACAAACTGGCAAATACTATTATATTGCTATTCTTCCTAAGCACGCACTCAGTAACAACCGATCGAAACATCAATTCTTCCTCTATTCCAACCGTTATATATAAAAGCACATTTACTACAATATATCCTATCAATCCGCTTCCATACAGTCCTGCATGTCCACCAAATATCCAAAGCGTAGAATTTCCAATCTCAAAAAGAGTAAACATCAGCACCGGCAAGCCATAAATCCCGACACCTTTCAAGTATCCTTTTACACCACCCCTGCCTGTCTTTACCTTAAAAATAAACATAAGCACTACAATTGTCATTATATCAATGCAATTTCTTATCGTTTCCGCGATAATATAGTGTTCCTGCATGATCGGTATACAATTCATTATCACAGAAAAGACCAATGTCCTGTATACAATGAATAATATTACCAGACCAAGTGGTAATATTATCACTTTATTCAATATTGTTTTATCAAATTTCATCCTTTTATTGTTCCTCTGTTTCTGCCCTTTTTACTAATTATTGTAATCGTATATTTTAGGTACATATAAATATAATTTATCTTTGCTAATTTTCAATATAATATCATTAGTTAGCCATCTATCATACTTGCTCTTTTTACAATACTTTTTTTCAGTTACATTATCAATTATTATCTCTCGCTTCATCTTTTGGGTTATAATTTGTTCAATTTGCTTAATTTTACCGGATTCATTTTCCAACTCTATACAAACTAATTCCGCTCCATTTCCTTACTTTTATATTTGGCATGATTTCGGTGCCATTTGACCCAAACTACTGTTATGGTCAATTTATATCTAATAAATTTAAGACTCCAATACTAGATATTGCCATAATGACACCAGCAAGCATTATACCGCATAAACATGCCATAATACTCTTCTTAAAATCCATTCTCAATATACTGGCTGCAAGTATTCCAGTCCACGCACCTGTTCCGGGAATCGGAATACCTATAAAGAGTACAAGTGCAATAAACAATCCCCTTCCTGCGGTATCTTGCAATTTTTGTCCGGCACTCTTGCCTTTTTCTATACAAAATCTAAAAAATTTTCCTATTACTTTCTTATTTTTTCCCCATTCAAGCAGTCTATGCGAAAAAAGGTAAACAAACGGCATTGGAAGTAAATTTCCCAATATGCATATGGCATAAGCCGGTAAAACCGACACTCCCATAGCAATTCCTGTTGGTATCGCAACTCTTAGTTCTGCCAATGGTATCATTGAAATCAAAAAAATTATTATATAGTTCATATTATTTTGCTAACATTATTTTTGTTAATATCATTACAGCACCAATCAGATTCCAAGTGCCGTGTATTGAAATATTTGTCCAGATATTTTTGTATTTTTTATAAATAAATCCCAAAAATATTCCTGACAAAAAATAGTCTAACCATTGACATAAAAATAGTAGTATATTTGTGTTTCCAAATGAAGAAAGCATATGCATTGTTCCAAACAAAAATCCTGTCACCAATACTGCACACAGTTCTCCATATTTGCTGAAAAACCGAAACAATATACCTCTATAAATTAACTCTTCGGTAAAAGGTCCCATAATTACACTCATGATAACAGCCAAAATAGGATAATCCACAAAATATCCACTAACGTTTGACTGATTTGCCGGAACCGATATATTTGAACACACTGTCATTTCAATGATTCTAGCGATGCAGCTTAACAAGAATGCAATTCCCACACCTGCCAAAACTCTTTTTATATTTACAGAAATTCGGTCAGCTTTGAATTTTTTAAATGAAGTGATCAAATATTGCTTCATTGCCACTCCAATCATGATAATTAAAGTCAACTGATAAATCATATTTATCAGCAGCCCATAAAATATATTTTTTTCTTTTAAAGTAGAAATAATACCACTAGCTCCTATGAGCATAAAACAAACATGAATTATTACGACTCCAACTATTAGCTTTTTATGATTCATATCAGTGGATATATAATTGTTTTCTTTTTTCATCTCTTTGTACTCCTCATTTTTTACCAAATTTATACAGACATCTTTTATAGTCTTTTATGGTCCTTTGCACACTTTTTAACCCCATTTATTAACCAAATACATTAAATTATGCATCAAATTGATGCTCATATGAGCTGCTATCCCAAAAACAACATTTCCTCTTTTTATATAAACCAGACAAAACGCGATTCCGGCTAATACATATTGTATTGATTGCAGACAAAGCTCATTTAAACTTATTGCCCCTATAGATGGTATAAAATGCATTAATCCAAATAGTACTGATGATACAATCACTTTAATTATCAGACTTTTTTTGATAGAGCTGAATATAAACCATCTAAAAATCAGTTCTTCTAATATGGGTCCTATAAATGCAGAAAGAATCATAATAGCCCAATAATGTTCTTTCATTGTCATTCTGAGCGTAATTTCATTTATGCTTTGCTCATTATTTCCGGATGACAAAATAAACTGCATAATACCACCTAATATTGTAAACAATACTATTACAGCAAATGATTTGATATATCCCGAAGCTATTGATTTGATATCATACTGTCTTATCTGTTTTATATCTCTTAAAATCCCTGTTCCATAAAGGCTGAATAAAATAACTATAGCTATAAGATTCCATAAATAGTTTGTTATCAGATACGCATCCGAATAACTCATTGCTTCAAATACCGATTGTATAACAGGCAATATGATATATTTTTTTCCTATCAAGTACCAGGCCGGAAAGATTATCCAGCCAATATACCATTTATTGTTTTCTTTTTTCATTACCATTTCTGCTTTGATTGGCTTTCTATTCTGCAATGTTTCTTTTTTGAAATACCGAAAGAGCTATCAATGAACACGTAAGAATAACTATTGCTGATGCAACTTCTCTTATATCTTGCACCACAATGACTAACGATAAAATTTCCAAAGTAATGCTGATGCAGCATGCAGTTCTAATGATTTTTGCGTTTTCATTTTCTATTTTATCATATGATAATTTCCCAACCCATACAAATAGGACACAGAACAGAACAACATCCAAATAATGTCCCTTTTTCACAATATTAAAGAAATGTAATATTCCCATCAAAAATGCAAAAAATCCAATAATTTGCGTAGATAATGTATATTTTTTATATTCTTCGAAATAACTATTTTGAAACAATATAGGCACAATAATTATCCATACACCACAAAATAACAATAGTCTTTCCATATTTTACCTCGTCTTATTTTATAAAATTATCTTGTTGCTAAATACCCTAAGCCTGCTCCTGTTCCTGCAACTTCACGGATTTTACTTATCCCAATTTTATATCCGTTATGTCTGCAGATTGTTGCAAGACACGCTGCTCCACAGTCGGTTATATCGTGCTGTTTTATACAATAGTATTTCATCCTTTTATTGTTCCTCTGTTTCTGCCTTTTTTACTAATTATTGTAAAAATATCTTTCGTATATTTTAGGTACATATATATAATTTATCTTTTCTAATTTTCAATATAATATCATTGGTTAGCCATCTATCATACTTGTTCTTTTTACAATACTTTTTTTCAGTGACATTATCAATTATTATCTCTCGCTTCATCTTTTGAGTTATAATTTGTTCAATCTGCTTAATTTTACCGGATTCATTTTCCAACTCTATACAAACTAATTCCGCTTCTTTACTTCCAATAAATGACATTGGAAGGACATACAATATCATAGCTGTAATATATGTGAAAAAAGGAACAAATATTGATACTCCATCTACCAGACACAATCCTGTAAATATAAGCATAATTAAAGTAACAATCCATGTAAAATGTATAAAATACTTTTTATTCATAATTCCGCTCCATTTCCTTACTTTTATTAAAGACATTGTTGTTCATGACAAGAGACATAATCGATATCATAATGTCTTGAACAACATCCTATCATTTTTTATATTGGCATATATGCACCAATAGCACCTCCTGTAAGGGCACCAGCTACATAGCCTCGATATAATGTTCCGCCAGAAAGTTTTCCTTTTGAAATACCATATCCAATTTATATCTGATTTAATTTTAATATGCTATCGCACCCACACAACTAATAATCCAATAAACCATAAACATAATAAATCCAATTCCACAAAATTCCTTTTTGAAGTTGAATTTATTAACATTGACTTCATCTTTAATAATAAACATTGTTTTGGCTTTAAGTATCACTATTATGGCAGCACTTATTACAAATATAATTTCTGTTAAAATTGTATATCTGCCGCTCGGTATATAACCCGATATTATCGCTCCAAATAAATTAAATGCCATATGCAGATAAATCGCATACCTTACTTTACCTGTAATAAGTACAATATTCGCACACACTATTCCCATAAAAATGGTATATAAAAACTGTTCCAGATTTGCATGTAACATACCAAAAAGCATACTACTTATTAAAATTGCTGTAACCTTGCCATATGGAAGCAATTCTTCCAACAGCACCTTTCTGAATAATAGTTCTTCAAATACAGGCGAAATGATTACAACACATACAAGGAGTATCCATGCCGGTACATTTCCTATATAATTTTCAACAACACCCACATTTTCTGTATGAACCAGATATCGCTTAATAAACTCAAGTATAATATCCGTAATTCCTGACAATATTGTTGTGCCACCCAATAAAACGAGCAGATATCCGATGCCATCCCAAACCGAGAATTTTTTATTTAACGATATTTCATTTATATTGATTTTCCCGATTTCTTTAGTAAAAAGTCTGAAAAAATAAAAATATCCCACGCTGGCGATGCTACCACAGATAACCTTAATTGATTGCATATCTAGTGGTAAATTTAAAGTTCCCATAATAACTAATACTACACCGCTCAATATGCTTGAAAACAACATAGATATAAGCAAAGCTCCACTTATTCGGCTAATTTTTTTCATTTTTAGATTATTCTCCTCGTACAATTCCAACTATTTGTTGCTGTTATTTCTGTGCAATATGACAATTGCCACAATAAGCATTATGATAATAATAGGAATTTGCCTTACAAGAAAATTATATGTTCCGCTGTATCGATATCTTTCTTATCTTGATACTCTCTTTTCCAGCTCATGTATGTATGATAACAAATGCTCTTTTCTCTGTGAAACCGTGTCTAGACCAAACAACTCTGATAACCTTACTGCCACGCTCAAGTCCGAGTTAATAAAAATATTCCATCCTATTTTCAGCCCGCAAAGAATAAACACCACACCTATAACTTTTATTTCCCAATAATAAAAATTTATGCAGAACCATACTCCTGTCAGTTCAAACAAAACTATCCAAAATATCTTCTTTCTGTTCTGAATCTGTATTTTCTCCAGTTCCTTATACTTTCGAAGATTATACTCTAAAGTATACGCCAAATCATAATCAGGCAGATTTGTATGTGCAATCCTTCCCTCTTCCGTAATAATAGTGGCCCGATTCACTCTATAATCGTGTAACAGGACAGCCACACTTACACACAACATAATTCCACCAAGCCAAAGCATATTTTGATACTTTTTGCAATCTACTTCCTGTATACATATGCCCTTTTTCAAGCTGCTAAGTGAAAAATCCGGAACCTGTTCATACCATTCCATAGAAACATCTTTTTCTGGCAACACTTTACCAATTAAATCAACCTTTCCCTCTAACTGTTCTTCCAGATTCTTATCGTATACCTTTACTCTCACATAAGTATTATCCATGTATGGAATATTGTATACATAGTAATCTCCGAAAAATGTCACCTCTACCTCACACTGTCCTGAAGAAACGTCTGAATTGTATTCATCAAGCGGTTTGGACAGATAATCCTTTAATTGGAACTTGACATACTCGCCCGGACGCAAAGCTGACTTTTCATAATCCGTGGCATTATCATATTTGAATAATGAAATTCCATTTATCGCAAGTATTATAATACTTATGATTACAAAAATCCCTGCACAAATTGTCCGATAAGATATTGATATGTTTCTTTTCATTGAACATTCCCATAGAATCCTTACTATAAATTTCCATAATGTGAATTAATTATATGATTATGTAATTTTCCCTCACATGCCACCTTAGCACTGGCTTTACTTATTAAAAATGGCCAGTACATTGCTTTAAATATTTTACCACAATAATTACATTTTGCAGAATATGTCGCAAATTCAAATATATAAAAAATACACCAGTTTTATTGTTCATGTATATTCCTCATAATTATCCTTTGATTGTAATGACATCAAACATAAAATTTGATGCCATTACTTTTGTGCATCACCACACAATTACTAATCAACCAAAAATTCTATAAATAGCTGTACCTACTCCATATCCTATATTGTATAGCATAAGTCCAATTATCCCTATAATTAATATATTTCCATAAGTTTTATGTTCCATATACCAACTAATAATTTTTTGCATGTAATACACCTCTTAGATTTTTATTTTTTCTGATCCTTAGTATCTTTATAACCGTTATATGCTCCGAGTGCAAAACATCCAAGACACACAAGTACACCACCAACAACAAGCCAAACAGCACCACCGTCAACATCTAAAAGTTCTTCTTCATCCATAACCATAAATTCATTATTCATTTCTATACTCCTTCCTATTTTACCTTGATGTGGCATGTACAAATGCCTTTCCCACAGCATAACCAATTTCATAGCAAACCCATACAGCTGCTACACCTGGTAATATTACCCCTGGATTAAAGCCTCCATCAATACACATCATTTCTTCATTTGAAATTTTCTCAAAAGCATTCATTTTTCTTTTTCCTTCCTACTACTTATAAAATACTGTTTTTCCTACGCGCGCTCATAGGATTTATTTATATAAACCGGTAATCCCGGAATATACCTTATTTATTTTACTAATCTACTAAATTTATCTTACTCAGGACGAAATGCAACACACTGTCATCATCAACAACAATTTTTGCCTGTGCAGCCATTCCACTTTTCAGATTTCCTTTTTCTCCATCCTTATTCTTTATCTCCATATTTTTACATTCTACTTTTACAACGTAATATGCATTACCGGTATTCTGGTCTACAGTCACATCTTTTGCAATTTCTTTTACTGTTCCTGTAAAATATCCATATTCACTTGACGGATATGAAGCCATCTCAAATTTTACTTCCTGATCCGGTTTTATTTTTGCTATGTCAGAATTTTCCACATACACCTGTGCAAAATAACCTGACTGCTCCTTTGGATATATCTGTCCTATGGAATCTCCTTCCTGTATATATGTTCCATTTGAGATTTCCTTATTTGTGTAAAAATACCCTGATGATCCTGCCTTTATGGTACAGTTATTATTTTTTATATCATAATCTTTTAAATAAGCCTCATACTCCTGCTTCTTATCCTCATAAGTAAGAATTTCAGCCGACACATTTCCTTTTTCCGTAAGAATCTTTATATCTGACTCATCTGTATTATTAGAATTTTCTGTCTGCTTCTTTTGAAGTTCTACAGAGGATATATTAGATTTAAGGCTTTCTATCTGTTCATTTGCAGTTTCTATCTGCTGTTCTATTGTTGAAATCTCATTAGACTCAAGATTAGACAATGCCTGATTTTTTTCTGTATCCACCTCTGCCAGTTGTGATGAATCCATTGTGGTTTCATCCTTTTTATTGTCATATTGAAGTGCTGTATAATCATATGATGAAATATAACTTTTTACTATTGAATAGTAATATGTATCGTTTTGATCGAATGTGTTATTACGAGATACGATACATTGCTTTACATCTTTAAGTTTATTAATTTTTTCATTATACTTATCAATAGAATCATTGATAACTGTAATATTTTCATCGTATACCTCCCCAGTTTTATTCTTTTCCTTTCCTGCATCAATTGAAGTATTTAATAATTCTTTCCTGTCTTTAAATTCTGAATAATACTGGTTATCAGACATTGCATCAAATTCAGAATTATCTCCGTCAAGACTCTTCTGATATGCATTTAGCATGTCAAGACGCCGCTGCACACTATCAAGTTTACTCTTATAATCTTCGATAGTACTTCCAAGGTTTTCAATATCTACCTCATACAGTTCGTCTCCCTCATTCACATACTGTCCGTCCTTTACCGACATTTTAGTTATCTTTCCTGTAACTGCACAGCTTACTGCTGTGCTGTCATCGTCACCTCTAAACACACTGTCGGCTTTTACTACTATATCCATCCTGAAAAGATACATCCAGATCAGGGCTATTGCCAGAATTGCACATATTATATATATGGTGTACGGCACAAATCTGTTTGGCTTAGAATCATATACTTCCGTACTGTCACTTATATCCTTTAAATCCACAATTATAGGTTTCATAATTTTCCTCTTTTCATAATCGAAGTTATGCGGTTGCTTTAACATCCACAGTATCAAGCGACTGCTGTTTTACAAGCTGCGCATATTTTCCACCCAGTGCTGTCAATGATGCATGATCACCGCTTTCTATAATCTTTCCATCTTCCAGCACATATATCTTATCGCAATTTTTTATAGTGCTGAGTCTGTGTGCTATAAAGATAGTTGTAACATCTTTTGAAAATTCACTTATTGTCTTATCAAGTGCTCTTTCAGTTATTGCATCAAGATTACTCGTAGCCTCATCCAATATCAATATATCCGGTTTTTTAAGCATGGCTCTTGCTATAGCCAGCCTTTGCCTTTGACCGCCTGACAGGTTTGCTCCGTTTTCCTCCAGTCTTGTCTCATATCTGAGTGGCAGTTTATTAATAAATTCATGTGCCTGCGCCTTTTTTGATGCCTTGATGATGTCATCCATCGTTGCATCATCCAGTCCCAGTGTAAGATTTTCAAATATTGAACCACTAAACAAAAATGTTTCCTGTGGTATATATGCGATTTTGTCTCTAAGTGTCTCTATCTGTATATCTTCTATATTATTATCATTTATCAGAATATTACCTGACTCTGCCTGATATAAGTGCAAAAGCAGTTTCGATAATGTTGTTTTTCCTGAACCGCTTTCTCCAACAAAGGCAATTTTTTCGCCCTTTTTTATTGTAAAATCTATATCCTCAAGTACCCTCTGCCTTGTTCCGTATCTGAAATTCACATGTTCGAATTTTATATCCCCGGCAAGACTTTCGGGTGCCATTTTTCTTTGTTCATTTTCCTGCTTTTCAGCTTCAAGATCGAGTATTTCACCCAGTCTGTCTGCCGCTACGACTGCGGTCTGCATCTGTGGCTGCAGATCTACCAGATTCTTTACAGGATCAAGGAAATATGCCAGCAGTGAATTAAATGTGATAAGTGCACCTATTGTCATGTCTCCGTTTATAACACTAACACCGCCTGCCCACAGGATAACTACACCACCTATGAGTTCTACGAAAGTTTTCAGTGACACTTGTATATTGTTAGCCCATGTGAGATTGAATACACTTCTTAACAGTTTTACAAATTTTATCTCTGTTTCCCTGTTTACTTTTCTCTCCGCATTATAAGCCTTTACAGTCTGTATTCCATTAAGAGACTCGACCATATAAGACGTAAGCTGGGCATTATCTTCCATTTCTTTTCGATTAAGTTTTTCATACCATTTATTAAATCCAAGTACGATTACTGCGTACAGTACGATCATTATGATCGTGATAAAAAATAATTTTGAATTCTGTATGTATAAAATAATTGCTCCGGCAACTGCCATAAGAGTATCTATCATAATGGTAAGTGTTGCGCCTGATATGGCATCTCTTACCTTTCCTGCATCATTAAATCGTGAAATTATCTCTCCGACCTTCCTTGTTCCGAAAAAATTCATCGGAAGTTCCATTACATGCCTGTAATATCCCAATAATAATGCAATATCCAGTTTCTGACTAAGATACAAAAGTAAATGTGATCTGAATGCATTAAGAATTACCCTGAAAAGATTAAGCAGTATCACTCCTATTGATAAAGTCATGAGCGTTTTCTTCAATCCATCTGGAAGAACACTGTCTATTAATATCTGAAAATAGAATGCTGCCAATATTCCAAGCACGGTATATATAAGAGATGCTAAAAAGATCTGAAATATAAGTTTCTTCTGTGGCATGAGCAGATGAAAAAATCTGGAGAAAATTCCTTTTGTCTCATCCTTTTTCTCAAATGTCTCATTCTTAACAAGAAGGATAAGGATACCACTCCACTGATATTTCGGTGGTTTTCCCTCATCATGCACTTCTCCAAAAAACTCCTCCGGGGTAAGTTTTACAATACCTTCTCCCGGATCTGCAATCACAACCGTCTTTTTCGTTATTTTATGAATAACAACATAATGCAGTAATGCTCCATCTACGATAACATGTGCTATACATGGTAATGGAAACTCCGAGAAAAATGCTTCTTTATCTCCCTTTACTCCTTTGGCGCTAAATCCAAGCTGCTCGGCTGCTTTTATAACACCGTATGCATTTGTTCCCTGCTTGTCCGTACCGGCAACTTCACGTATTTTGCTGATACCTATTTTATATCCATTCTGTCTACAGATGGTTGCAAGGCATGCAGCTCCACAGTCGGTTATATCGTGCTGTTTTATACAATAGTATTTCATCATTTATTGTTCCTTTTCGCTATCGCTACTTTCAATATAAATGCCAGAAATATGTTCTGGCATTTATATCAATATCACTTACTTAATCTTTTTTATCAGATTTAGAACCCAATGCTATTCCCAAGGCACAGCCAAATGAAGTTCCAATTGGCAACATCACTATATTGTTTGTTGCAACACTAATTGCTACACCAATTGCCGTTCCTACTGCAACACCCATTGGAAGCCCAACTTTTTTATTCATAGCATTGTTCCTTTCTATTTTTTTCTATTTTTTCTACTAACTCCAGTGGCTATGCCGCCTGCAAAACCAGCTGCAACAAGCGTCCAAAATATAGCATCATCTACACCAAATATTCCACCTTCTACATCATATAATTCTTGCATACTTAATCTTTTAAAGTTGTCCATTTTTGTTTCCTTTCTTTAACCAGCAAAATATCCTACAATATGTCCTAATAACCATCCTCCTGCTAGAGCTCCTGTATAAATGAGTATCGGTGCTATTCCTCCATCTACCATCAGTTCATCTTCCTGCGTCATGACGCAAAATTTTTCGTTTACTTCCATTTTAATTCTCCTTATAATAATTTTTCTTTAGGCATTTTATAAATGCCTTAACCCATTGATTTCACAGGGTTTTTGTGATTAATTTATGGCTACTAAATACCATTAGATTTCTTTTAACGCCATTTATCAATTACCTAAATAATTTATATAGGCATAGGTCTAAAAATGTCTATAGCCTTTTTTATAAAATCCAAATAGTTTTTTACGTATTTCTCAATTGAATAGTTTCTTTTTCCACCATCAATCGCACATAACTCTTCACAATTCAAATTTTCAAATTGTAATGCTAATTCCATGATCTTTCTCCCTTCATATAATTCCTATTTTCTCTTTCTGCGCATTGTTGAGAATATATATAAAGCAATTGCTTGCTTCATACCATAATTATCTTGCGGTACAGCAGTACTACACATTCTATACCGACTGTGTTTTATAAAGTAATTTTTTGATTTTGTAAATCAGATACTTTACCGGACTTATTAATATAGATTTTTATAATCATAAGTTTTTTATTTTTTTCCCATCAATATTCGAATAAGCCATTCTAGATCTATAATCATTGGTGTCATCCCACTATTTCCTCCCTTATTTATCTTTGCATATTCACTATACTCTTTTATACACAAAAAAAGCAATCACTATGGCATGAACGACACTTTTTAGGTATGAACGACATAGTGATTGCTTATTTCTATAACTATTTTCCTATTATTATATATTTATTGTTACAATAAATCTTTCATTTTCCTGAGATATTCTCATATCTCCATCATATTTTTTTACAGTCCTCCTTACATTTTCTAACCCAATACCATGATTTTGCTTATCCTCTTTTGTAGTAATAAACTTTTGTTTTTGATTTATAATACTCTCCATATCATAACTATTACTAACCGAGATAAATATTTGTGAATTATAACCGGCTATCTCAAACTCAATTATTCTTTTGTCCTCTTGTATTTTTTCGCATGCCTCTATGGCATTATTTAAGAGATTTGATATTATTGTGCACATATCAAACATATCAATTGCTACATTATCCGATACGCGCCCCTTAAACTGAACCTTTATATTTTTACTTTCCGCTTCCAGGACAAATGGAGCTATTACCGCATCCAATTCCCTGTTTCCGGTGTACTCTACCGGTTTTTTAGATGAAACCTCATTAGTTAGCTGCGATAAATATTTTTTTATTTGTGAATTATCTTCGCTGGTACACATACTATTTAACGCAAGCATATGATTTTTTACATCATGACGGAATTTCCGCAGTTCTTCATATTGCAGAAGCATATGCTCATAGTGCTGCTTTTGTAAAGCCATATGCTCCTTATACATGTCATTTGACTTTTTTATATATGCATTCTGGCTTAAAACAACAATCTGCATAAGTGTTACCACAACAAGTGTACAGCAAGCCATTACTGCAAACACCCCATAAATTTGCAAATCTTCATACTCTTCCAATTCGGAAAAAATCTGAATTGATCCTACTAATATCAATGAACTGATGGTAACTAAATACAAAATAATGTAATGCTTTAGATCTAAAACTACTTCTTCCTGATCATTTTTTCTTCGTTTTATTACATATATTAGCGCCCAGACACCTATACTCAATATCTGACATAAAATCGTTAAAGCCGGAGATTCCTTAACGTAATATTCAGAAATTCCAATTTTTATAGATATAATAAATGAAAACAACATTCCAAATATAGAGCTTGCTATAACCACAAACGGATACAAAATCAAATTTTGAATTTTAAATGGCTCTATTATAAAAACAGGCAACATAACCATTATAAATATTGATGCTCCCATTACATACTGTAGATTATTATTTACATATACAATACTACCTGTAATTACCACCGCAATGATATATACCATCCATTTGACAGCTTTATTGGTAATTCCTCTACTTAGTACAGTACGATATGCTAATGAATAAAGTACAGTCTCTGTTATAAAATATACTATCAAATACAATATATCCCTTATCACATTCTTCGCCTCGCCATTCTTTCACCATACTCATGATATAACCTTTTTACGTTTTCTTTATAGCTTCTACCAATCGGAATTTCAATATCCATATCTCTTATAGATAATTTTTCATTTCTAAGTGTGGCATATTCAAGATTAACCATATATGATTTATGAACACGTATCACAGAACTGTCCTCAAGCCGTTTCTCAATCTCAGATATATTTATTCCTACAAAGTTCTGCCCATTGGTATAAATATACGCATATTTTCCCTGTGCCTCTATATATCTTATGTCCTCCGCATAGATTATTATGTTTTGGCCGGTTTCAGACAAATACGAAATGCCTACATTCTCACATTTCTCTATCAATACCTTTTCCAGCACTGCTTTCACATCCATATATCCAGCCGGCTTCCTGATAAAATCTATAGTCTTGATTCCAAAGGAATCTATCATCTTCTCATCATGACTCGACACAAATGCTATCCGCCAGATTTTGTCCAGTTTCAGTACTCGTTCCTTTAGTTTAATTCCGCTGAGACCATCCATCTCTATATCCAGAAAAAGTATATCTATTTTTTGGTTTTCCTCATCATCACAATATTCGAGAACCTCTTCTGCGTTTTTATACATTTTATATTCAAATGCATCCGTATTGTTTTCATAATATTTCTGACATAATTGCAGCATATGCTGCCTTGCTTCCGCTGAGTCATCACATATTCCTATTCGTAACATATACTTTACCCTCTTTTATCTTATTGTGCACTGTTTCTTTCCCCCAACAGCCATCGGCGAAGCTCGTATATATCCCTTACAATATCATATATTTATGTAATTGTCGCGGTCTACCTCTATCACGGTATAGTAATTCTTTCCAAGCTTTTTCCTGACATTTTCCTGTATTGCATTGCATATATCGTCATCTGAGGTGATATAGCCGAATGGAACTGCAATGTCAAAAACCAGATTCGTATGTGTATCACCCCTGATAATACGGAAATCGTGCATATTTATGTGCGAATCAAGCCCTTTTATCACAGAGAGCACCTCGGCCTTCAGTCCGGCTACCTCCTCGTCCTCTATCGCTACCGGGTCCATGTGGATGGTCACTATACAGCCCAGCTCCCTTCGTATCCTGCGCTCCAGATTATCGATTATATCGTGCAGCTCAACCATATCTCCGTCCTCCGGCACCTCTGCATGAAACGATACTATCCTGTGTCCCGGTCCATAATCATGCACCATAAGGTCATGCATACCGAGTATGTTTTTGTCAAAGTCCAGTACCATCTCCTTAAGTCTATCGACAAACTCCGGCTCCGGCTTTGCTCCAAGCAGCGGGTCTATCGCCTCTCTGGCTGATGATATCCCTGAATAGAATATAAACAATGACACAAATACACCGCCTATTCCATCCAGATTGAGTCTTGAAAAGTGCGCTATGAGTGTGGCTGCAAGTACTACAGATGTAGCGATACAGTCTGACAGACTGTCCCTGCCTGTTGCTTCGAGCGTTGATGAATCAAGCTTTTTTGAAAAATAGAAATTGTATACCGCCATGACGCATTTTACGGCTATTGATGCCAGTAGTATCGCTACAATAAGCCATGAAAACTCTATGTCCTGCGGCTTTATGATTTTGCCAAAGGAATCCCTGAACAGCTCAAAGCCCATGATGAGTATGATTGCTGCAACTGCCAGTGTAGCCACATACTCCATCCTCGCATGTCCGTATGGATGTTCCTCGTCGGCTCTCTGTGCCGCCATCTTGAAGCCTGCTATCGTGATGATTGATGAACCTGCATCTGACAGGTTGTTGAATGCATCCGCAGTGATCGAGATTGCACCGCTAAACATTCCTGCAAAGAGCTTGCCGGCAAAGAGTATGAGGTTTAAAAATATACCGACTATACCGCACAACATGCCATATTTATTTCGTTTTTCAATATCTGTTTCTGTCTTTGGCATTTACTTTACCTCTATTTTTATTTTATATCCTGATTTACAGCTTATTTCACCGCTCCGAATCTGTCGAACGGGTAATATCTGAATATCGCTTTTGCAAGTATATCGTCCTTAGACACATATGTGTGCTCCCAGACTCTTGCGTCTGATGAGCCATTTCTGTTGTCACCGAGAAGCAGATATGAGTCCTGTGGCACCTTAAACTCGTAAGGTCCGGCATTTACTGTCCACGCATCCTCACCGCTCTGGTTTGACTTGAGATAATCCTCCTCAAGCGCCTCACCGTCTATATACACCTGACCGTCCTCTATGGTGACTGTCTCTCCCGGCAGCCCTATTACACGCTTGATGTATTTCTCAGAAGGCGAATCCGGTGCATTGAATATGACTATATCCCCTCTCTTTGGGTCAGAAAATGTATATGCGAGCCTGAAGCCAAATATGTCATCTCCAATCTGTATGGTGTTCTCCATCGAGCCTGACGGGATATTTGCATTTATAATGACATAGTTCTTTATGAGTATTGCCGCTACAATGGCGAATGCGATTGTTAACACCCAGCTTAAGATTTCCTTGACAGGTGATGTTTTTTCCTCCGGCTTTTTTGGCTCCATCTCATCGGTTGTTTTTGTGTCTTCTTCGTTGTTTAAGTCTAATATCTCCATTTTCATGTTCTCCTTATTCATGCTTCAATAAGTGTTTGATAATATATGTCATGGCGGTACAGCCTATGGTGCCATCCACCACTTTATAAAGTCCTTCCTTGTAAAATAAAGACTTGTAAGCCCGTAATCTGCGATTTCCCTATCTGTAAAGGTCTTTGCTATATACGCATTGATTTCATCCGGGAAGTCTCTCTCGAGGCACCACTGTGCCTGCAGGCTCATTGGCTTTTCCAGCTCATATTGGTGCACGAGCTCGCCTCCAAAATCTATGATACTGTTCCATCTGGATGCATTGCCCAGTATCCTCTGCTTGATATTTTCTATGATCACAGCTCTTGCAATCCTTACCTTTTTGTACTTTTCGGCACGCTGCAAAAGCATTGCATTGCGGTTGTGGGTATTTATCACCAGCTCCATCGGGTCTGTCAGCTCATTTGACACCAGACAAAATACAGGGTCCAGATCATAATACTCCGGTCTTAACACGTAGTCGTTTCGAAACGTTGCTGCTGTCTTTGCCACGGTTAGGTCTGCCGATACATCCGTGTATATGATGCCCGGCATGTCACCCATAACATACTCCATCGATATGATATACGGTGTCATAAACTGCCAGAAGGCTCTGATATTCTGCTCAAATACTATGATATCGTACTTGTCAATAAACTGACCATAATCATAAGGGTAGTTCTCCCTATAGTGTGCAAAAAGTGCCCTCTGCATGAACGCTATCTTTATTTTCCGCCCGATAAAGCCGTTTATTACTGTCCTCACCGGGACCTCTACCTCGCGCTCCTTTATATATACAAGAACCTGTACAGCTCTGCTTACCAGCTCGTTTTCCGCCTCGTATTCACATACCAGCCGTTTTCTGCCATCTGACAGATACTGGCCAAGTGTAAGCGGGCTCTGTCCAAAGGCATCTATGATAATCTGTCCTATATACTGGCGGAGCTCTATGAGCTTTTCATCGAAGGCTGCTCCGTCTCTTGATATGCTTATATTTAAAAACCTCTTTTTGATATTGAGCTGATACGAGAAATTGTCTATCCATGATGGTGCAAGCCCCAGTATGTCTGTAGCATCTGACACAAGGACTCCCTGCTGGTACAGCGTGGACTTATGAAAATACCCCTTGTGCTTTGGATGATATATGGCAACATAGCCCTCAAGCAGGCTGTTATCCACTCGTATGATATTCATGCCAACAAGCTCATTCATCGGATAGTTCCACTTTGCCTTTGGCTGTGACAGGCATACCTCCCTCGTATCACACCTGATATTTACAGGTATAGGCAGTGTAAGCATATAGTGCTTTATGGTTTCTACTATAAAGTCCAGATCTATATACGGCGCATATGATGGTTTTACGGGGATAGAGATGCGTGTACCCGGTGTCTTTTTCTGCGATATGACATACTCTATCTGGCCGCTCTCTCCAAACCACTTTGCCATGACAGGTGCGGTATCCTGCGGATTGCTTATGTTCCAGGCAGTGTTTATGACCTTATCCTTTTTCGACTCGATGAGCACAGCCTTTGAGACTGTAAAGCACGAGCATAGCCCGATGCCATAGTGAGAATACGGCTCATACTTCAGCTGCTGATTGAAGAAATCTGTGCTTGTATAATAGCTTGCCCCTATCTGTGCGATAAAGTGCTCCAGGTCATATTCATTTATGCCTACTCCATTATCCTCTATCGTAAACAGTCTTGTATCACTGCTGTACGTGATGTCTATGCGTGGCTCATATATGGCCCTGACATCGCGCATCTGGCTTGCCTGCTCCATCTCAAGGAACTCCGTGCCCCAGCTCCACTCAAGTGCCTGCCGCACATTGCAGGCATCCATGGCATTGAGCAAAAGCTCCCTGATAAAGACCTTCCACGAAGCATAAAACTGCTGGCTTGCAATAAGCGGAAGCATATTTGATTTTCCTAACTCTACATCGATGCTTTTCATGCTTTATCCGACTGCCCGTAATAGCTGCCGTAGTAATTGCCATAGTACCCACTGACATGGCTGTTTTTCTTGTTGTTTACCTTGTTGAGCACAGCGCCCAGTATCCTCACTCCCGATGCCTCAAGCTGTTTTTTCACACTCTGTATCATCCTGGCGCTCGCCATGCCCTGTCCTATCACTATTATAGCTCCGTCACAATACTTTGCTACAACTGCCGCATCTATGGCAGCTCCTATCGGTGCACAGTCTATAATTATGTAGTTAAAGTGCTCCTTGCCGAAATTAAGAAGCTCCTGAAAGTATTTTTTCTCGAGAATCTCTGTCGGATTCGGCACAGACGGCCCTGCAAATATCATAAAAAGGCCCGGTATTTCCGTGCCATACATCACTTCCTCAAGACGTCTCTGACCGGAAAGATAGTGCGACAATCCGCATATCTCCCCTCCACTTGCCGCTGTGGCACGCAGACGCCCTGCAAGCACTGATTTACGCATATCAGTATCTATGAAAAGCACTCTATTTCCCGACTCTGTAAGCGACCGCGCCAGATCAAGTGCCACGGTGCTTTTGCCTTCATTTGGTACAGAGCTTGTCACAAGAAGCGTGCGTATATCATCCCCGCAAAACTGTATATTTGTCTTCAAAGCTCGAAGTGATTCCTTCATCGTATAGCTTTGTTCTTTTAGCTTGCCAAATTTTACTAATTCCATCTGCCCATCTCCTGATACAGGCTTCCTTATGCTGAAGCCGATTTCTTTTTTCTTTTCTTTCTGTGGCTGCCTCTGCCATGCTTTCTGCCCTTTCCTTGCTCTCCGTCATCTTCCGATTCATCAAGCGGAAGTGTACCAAGTACGTTCATGCCAAGCTTCTTCTCCACATCCTCTGTATCTATGATTGTATCATTGAACAGATAAGAAACCACTATAACCGCAATCGACAGAAATGCTCCCGCAAAGGCTCCTATCACTGTGTTTTTGCCGATATTAGGGCTTACCGCGCCTCCATCATCATATCCGCTCTGGATGATGGTCGGCGGATCCTGCTTCATCTTCTCCGCTATATATGCCGATGCGACCTTTGCTATCTCATCTGCTATGGTCTTTGCCATCTGCGGATCGGGATCCGTTACTGTGATATTGAGTACTCGCGAGTTGGACGGATTATCAAGCGTCACCCTGCCGCCAAGTGTCTTGTAGCTCTCATTCAGATTCAGATTTTCTATGACCTGATCCAGCACCGGACGTCCCTTTACTACAACTATGTAATCATTTGTCAGGCTGGTGCCTGTCTGGATATCCGCAAGGCTTGTGATGGATGTGCTCTTTGAAAGTACATAGAGCTCAGATGTAGATTCATACATAGGTGTAATCATAAATCTGCTTATTGCAAATGCCACTGCACCTGTTGCTATCGTAACAAGAATTATCCACTGCCAATATGAAATTATCTCAAGAAACAGATCCTTTAAGTCTATCTCTATCTCGTTGTCAAAATCCTGTTCTCTCTCCATTACGTATCCCCGCATTTACACTGATTATCTTCCGTTTATTATATTTTCCGGTGTGGTATGCATGATTTCCTGCGCGTAGTCATCACCGAACTTCTTTGCCACGTACTCATAGCATTTTTTCATGTTGCAGACGCGCTCCTTTGTGCCATGGCTGTCGCTTGCTATTACATCAACAAGTCCTGCCTTCAAAAGCTTCTTTGTATATCTCTTGAAGTGTCTGCCATCTATGCCAAGCACTGAGTCTGCATTGACCTGTATGAGCGCTCCCAGCTCCTGCAAATCCTCTATACGGCTTATATCACTGAGACACTCATATCTCTCTACATGTGCTATCACCGGTATATATCCTGCAAATATAGCTTCGCGCGTCATCTTGTATACAAACGAGTATTCGCTGGAATGTGAATACTCTGTAAGTATATACTGTGTATCTGCCAGTGTATGACACAGCCCACCATGAAAGGCATCTATCATATCGGTTGCCACATGATACTCTGTGCCGAGCTTTAATTCTATTCCAAGCTTATTTGCATATGGCATCAGCTTTTTATAGTGTCGCTCTATCTTTTCAAGCGGATGCTTAAACATTCCATGGCGCAGGTGCGGTGTGAGGATTATGCCTGTGATGCCCTGCTTTTTGGCTATCTTGAGCATCTCTACCGATTCCTCGAGCGACTTTGAGCCGTCGTCCACTCCGTATAATAAATGGCAATGTATATCTATCAAAATTCATGGTCCTCCGTTTTGTTTTCCTGAACTATCATTATACTATATACAGATTTTTCGTGCAATTCTTTAGATATTAAATTTTTCTTCTTTTTTGTTGGGAGGGCGTGGCGTAAGCACCGGGCATCCGTGCAGTGCACACGCACTCCCGCGCCTGCTACGCTACGCTGCTAAGAGAGCTGTACGAATTATGCCTTGGGGTGGTTCTATGCTTGACGAAACCGGCTTTTATGCGCCGTCCATGGCGCATAACGCCTTGCCCGGCCGTCCATGGCCGGGCATTTCTGTTTTTCTTGGGCATAATTCTACAGTCTCTATGCAGCTTCGCTATTCGCCTGCGCGGGAGTGCGTGTGCGCTGCCGGATGCCCGGCGCTTACGCCACTTACGTTGTGACAATAATTTACAATTTGAGATATAATAAATATTCGAGGGTCAAATATCGATGATATTTGACCCTCTGGGATTATGCTATATAATTATATTATCCGATTTGTCTGACGAGATTTATCATTTCGATCGCACCGAGTGCACAGTCATATCCTTTGTTTCCGGCTTTTGTTCCAGCTCTTTCTATTGCCTGCTCGATGTTTTCAGTGGTGACTACTCCAAACATTACCGGGATTTCTGATTCGAGTGATACTGATGCGATTCCCTTTGATACCTCGTTGCACACATAGTCATAGTGGCTTGTTGCACCTCTGATTACTGCTCCGAGGCAGATGACTGCATCGTATTTTCCACTTTTTGCCATTTTCTTTGCGATGAGTGGTATCTCAAATGCTCCCGGCACCCATGCTACGTCTATGTTTTCCTCCGGCACGTCGTGTCTTACGAGTCCGTCCTTTGCTCCTCCTAAAAGCTTTGATGTGATAAATTCATTGAATCTTGCTACTACGATTCCTACCTTGATTCCATCCTGTGTCATTTTTCCTTCGATTACGTTCATTTTTGTTCTCCTTTTGTTTTTTTATTTTTGCTAGTATGAGAGTATATGTCCCATGCGGTTCTGCTTTGTTTTCAGATAAAACAGGTCATGCGCTGTGGCGCTCATCTGGATTGGCACTCGCTCGCTGATTTCCATGCCAAACTCTGAGAGCTGGTATACCTTGTCAGGGTTATTTGTGAGAAGGCGCAGGCTGTGTACGCCAAGCTCTCTTAATATCTGGGCTCCGATATAGTACTCGCGCTCATCTCCGGCAAAGCCGAGTGCCAGATTTGCTTCGAGTGTGTCCATTCCCTGCTCCTGAAGCTCATATGCCTTCAGCTTATTTATCAGGCCGATGCCTCTGCCCTCCTGACGCATATAGAGCAGTATTCCTCTGCCCTCCTCGTCTATCTGTCTCATGGCTGCCTCAAGCTGCTGGCCACAGTCACAGCGCTGTGAGCCGAATACATCTCCTGTGAGACACTCAGAGTGTACTCGGCAGAGCACATCTCTTCCATCTGAGATTTCGCCCTTTACAAGTGCCACATGATGCTCTCCGTTTAATCTGTTGACGAAGCCATATGCCTTGAAGTCGCCGTATTTGGTCGGCAGCTTTACCTCTGTGACACAGTCAACGAGCTTTTCATGTATCTTTCTGTATTCCTGAAGTGCCGCTATTGTGATGAACTTTATGTCCCATTTTTTTGCAAGCTCCATGAGCTCTGTTGTGCGCATCATGGTACCGTCCTCACGCATTATCTCACAGCACAGCCCACATTCCTTTAGTCCTGCAAGCCTGCATAAATCGACTGTTGCCTCTGTGTGTCCGTTTCTCTCCAGTACGCCGTTTTTCTTTGCAAGAAGCGGAAACATGTGGCCCGGACGTCTGAAATCCTCAGGCTTTGCGTCATCAGAGACACATTTCATTGCTGTGATTGAGCGCTCTGCTGCGGAAATGCCTGTGGTTGTTGAGACATGGTCTATTGAGACTGTAAATGCTGTCTCATGATTGTCTGTATTTTCCTGCACCATCTGCGGAAAACGAAGCTTCTTTACATATTCCTGCGACATCGGCATGCATATCAGACCCTTGCCGTGCATCGCCATAAAGTTGATGTTTTCTGTTGTGGCAAATTCTGCCGCACAGATGAAATCGCCCTCATTCTCTCTGTCCTCATCATCTGTGACAAGTATTATTTTTCCTGCACGAAGCTCATCAAGTGCTTCTTCTACTGTGTTGAATTTCATATTTTATGTCCTCGTCTTTCTATTGTGATTTTATAGCTATTGCGTTACATGATTTTTAACCCTTCATCCCCACGCACATTTGCAAACCCGCACGATACCCATGCTTTTATGTTAGAAGCCGTATTTTGCCAGGAAATCTCTTGTTATTCCTTCCGGTTGTTTTTTATTTTCGCCGGATTTATGTGGTACATTTTCCTTAATTGTCTGTGCTACTGTCATTTCTTCTGTAATTCCTTCCGGCTGCCCTTTAAACAACAGCTTCTCAACATATTTTCCTATGATATCTGTTTCCAGATTTACGACAGCTCCCACTTTTCTGTCCTTTAACACAGTCTGGCTTACCGTGTGCGGTATCGCTGATATCGAGAAATTATCCTCTGCAACCTTTGCGACTGTGAGGCTTATTCCATCGATTGTGACTGAGCCCTTCTCGACTATATAGCGCATGAGCTGTGGTGTGGCCTGTATTGTATACCAGATGGCATTGTCATCTTTTTTGACCTCCACAATCCTGCCTGTTCCGTCAACATGTCCAGACACTATGTGCCCGCCAAATCTGCCATCTGCTGCCATCGCACGCTCCAAATTGACATGTGCTCCTCTCATCGCATTTGCAAGCGATGAACGGTTTATCGTCTCGTGCATGACATCCGCTGTAAACGCATGTGGCATGAGCCTTGTGACCGTGAGGCAGATACCGTTTACCGCTATGCTGTCTCCGACCTTTGTTCCATCGAGCACTTTTTCAGCTCTGATTGTAAGTACTGCTGAGTTTGCTCCACGTGAAATTGTATCTATTGTTCCAACTTCTTCAACTATTCCTGTGAACATTGTGTATCGCCTTTCTTTTTTAAGTATTCACAACATCACTCTCGATGAGGAAATCATCACCAAGCTTTGTTACCTTACTGTTTCCAAGCATCACGGCATGTGCCGGTGAGTCGGTTCCCATTCCCTCTATCGGAGTTTTTGCATCCGCCCCTCCGAAAAGCTTTGGTGCAATGTAAGCGTATACCTTATTCACAATCCCGCTCTTAAGGGCTGACCAGTTGAGTATTCCGCCTCCCTCAAGCAAAATGCTGTCTATGCTTCTTTCGCCGAGCTTTTGCATGAGGTCATTTAAATCAATATGACCGTTTTTTTCAGCTACATACAGAATTTCTATTCCGTTTTCTTCAAGCCGTGTTATTTTTCTGTTTTTTTGATAATTATTGTTTTCTTCTATACTATCTTTTTCAGTATCAGGCAAGGCTTCTGAATGTGCGGTTTCACGATATCGCTCACTGACTGCAACTATCGTCGGCACTTCCTTTGCAGTATTTACTATCTGCGATTCCAGTGGAAGCTTAAGGTGCGTATCGCATATTATGCGGATTGGATTTACTCCGCCCTCGATTCTGCATGTAAGCAGTGGATCGTCTGCAAGCACTGTTCCTATTCCTGCCATTATGGCTTTATATCTGTGGCGCAGGTTTTGCACATGTTCTCTCGCTTTTTCTCCTGTTATCCACTTTGATAGTCCTGAATATGTGGCTATCTTTCCATCCATCGTCATGGCATATTTCATAGCGACGTATGGACGTCTGGTCTGTATAAAGTAAAAGAATACCTCGTTCAGCCTGTCGCACTCGTCTTTAAGCACCTGCGTGACAACCTCTATCCCATGCTCTTTAAGGATTTTGATACCGCCCCCGGCGACAAGCGGATTCGGGTCATCCGAGCCCACATATACTCTTTTTATACCGGCTTCTATCACTGCCTCCACACATGGCGGCTGCTTGCCATGATGACAGCAGGGCTCGAGAGTCACATACATATCCGCTCCCTGTGGCGATTCCTTGCAATGCTTTAACGCATTTCTTTCCGCGTGCAGCTCTCCGTATCTCTCATGCCAGCCCTCTCCGATTATCCTGCCGTCCTTTACAATCACAGCTCCGACCATCGGGTTTGGCGAGGTATACCCCATGCCGCGCTTTGCAAGCTCAATCGCCCTTCTCATATATTGTTCATCAGTCATTTGAGTTCCTTTCTGCATATTCTTTATATGCCCACTAAAAAAGCCCCAAACTATTAATGTTCAGGGCCTAGTAATTTCAAATATCATAATCTCAAAAAAATATGCACTAACTGCATTTCATGATAAGAGTGTCAAAAGGTATTTTGAGATAAAAAAATCTGGAATGTATCAAAACACTCCAGAGTAGATATCTGTTATAACTATGATATGTGCTGTATCTATATCTGAAACTGAATCTAAAACCCAGCTATCTATACTCTGCATATATCATATTCGCATCTTCTTTCATCCAGACTTTACTGTCGGCCTCGGAATCTCACCGAATCATGCCTTGCGGCTCGTGGGCTATACCACCGGTAGGGAATTGCACCCTGCCCTGAAGAATAATTATTTAATTAGCTTACGCTAACTATAGTAATCCTTTGAGGCTTGTATGTCAAGATTATTTTTATAATGTGGAGCATATTTTTTATAAGTTGTCGTGCAATTTATTAGAATGTAATTTTTAAAGAGCCAGCACCTTGAATGGGCTGACTCTTTCAATGTCACCTGTAATTGATAAATTGGAATTTTCTTAATTCTTCATCGCTGGTTTTTTTCTTTTCCAATTAATCAGTAGACCAATCGTGGAAATAACAAAAATTAATGCCGATGTTAAAGAAATAATTCCATCAGTAACCACAAATATGATAAACGTGGCTAATGGAATATAATTAAGAATACTTTTCAAAATTTTCATGTCCAATCCTCCCTTATATTTCATAATAGGTTTTCTTTATTTTACCACATGACAAAGGGTATTGGTATTGTTATTTTCGTCCTTTGATGACTGATTCTATGATATTTATTTCTTCATCAGTAAGGTTGTATTCTTCGTAAAGCTCTTGGTCTGTAAATATATGCTTATTTCCACCTGCCTTATAACTACCTTTTATGATATAATCTAAAAATCTTAAAATTTTTTGTAACAAAACAATCCTTTCTACGTCTAACCTATGAACTAGGAGGTGACAGTTCTGGATTATGAGAAATTGTACAATTCCTATTACTTGCAAGTATACTCATATGTAATGACAATTGTAAAAAATCAACATCAGGCTGAGGAAATTACCCAGAATACTTTTTATAAGGCCATGACCGCAAAGAAGGCATATGCCGGCAAATCAAGCGAACAGACCTGGCTTTGCAGCATAGCAAGAAATCTGGCAATGGACGAATGCCGAAAAAGCACAAAATTTACAGAGCTTGACGAAGAGCAGCTAGAACAACCCGATAATATGGTAAAAAGTCTAGAAAATAAAGATACAGCTCTTCAGATTCATCTTATACTGCACGAGCTTGATGAGCCCTACAAGGAGGTCTTTCAGCTTAGAATATTTGGTGAATTGCCATTCTCACAAATAGGCATGATATTTGGAAAAACAGAGAACTGGGCACGGGTAACTTACCATAGAGCCAGACTGAAAATCAAAGAAAGGATGGATAGAAATGAATAATCCAATTACACAATCAACCGATGAAACCTGCAATATAGTTCAGGATTTACTCCCACTATACTATGACGATGTATGCAGTCCCTCAAGCAAAAGGCTTGTTGAAAAACACCTTAAGACTTGTGAAAAATGTCAAAATACATACAATGAGCTAAAAAACGATTCTATTGATTCAATGATAAAAAAAGAGGCTGACAGTGTATTAAAGCAGCATGAGAAAAAAGAAAAAACTGCTGCTTACAAGGCCGGAGTCATAATAGCCGGATTACTGCTTATCCCAATACTCATCACATTCATAGTGTGCCTGTCAAATGGCGGTGGTTTAAATACCTTTGCGGTGGTAACAGCATCTATGCTTCTTGTAGCTGCAATGACAGTTGTTCCACTTATGGCACAGCAAAAAAAACTTACCAAATGCATAATCTGCGGTGTTTTTGCTCTGCTTTTGATATTCTTTTTTGTTGACAGAATGTATAGTTCAAATGAATTTATACTTTGGTCTGTTCCAACTATATTTGGATTATCAATTGTTCTTTTTCCGTTTGTCATCAGAGGAATTGAGCTTCCACCTGTTTTATCAGACAAAAAAGCTCTTATCACTATGCTGTGGGATACCTTATGGCTTTTCCTCACAATCATTGAGGTGTGTGGTCATACAAACGATGTTGCCGGAATGAAGGCCGGCTGTATTATAGCATTTGTCTTTGTACTTGCGGCCTGGCTCATATTCTTTGATGCACGATATTTAAACGCAAACGGATTTATAAAATCCGCAATTATAGTTTTGATAGCTTCGGTTTGGACAGCTTTTGCCGATGACATATGCGAATTTTTAATTTTCGGTACCAGACAAATCACTATAAAGTCCGTGAATTTTTCTGACTGGACTTCCAATATCTGCGTGAATGCCAATGTTTACGCTATTGTGCTTGTGTCCGGCGTTATTATCGCCTCTATACTTTTCGTAGCAGGCGGTATTAAAGCATTTGCTAATAAAAAATAAATTAGTTTTCTCTTTGAAATATTATTACAAACCCCCTCCCACAGACTTCTATCTGTGGGAGGGGTTTTTATAGTCATTATTCAATAAGTGCCTACAGATTAGCAAACACCCTGTGCAAGCATAGCATCAACTACTTTCTCAAAGCCTGCGATATTTGCACCTGCAACATAGTCAGTCTTTCCACCAACTGTTGCATTGTATCTCTTAGCAGCATCACTGATGTTAGCGTAGATTGTCTCCATAATGCCCTTGAGCTTTCCGTCAACCTCTTCGAATGTCCATGAAAGTCTCTCAGAGTTCTGGCTCATCTCAAGTGCTGATGTAGCAACACCACCTGCATTGGCAGCTTTACCACCTACGAAGAGTACTCCGTTCTCCTGAAGGTATTTTGTAGCCTCAAGAGTTGTAGGCATGTTAGCACCCTCTGTTACAGATGTAACAC
>ENA-OUOW01000014-OUOW01000014.1-human-gut-metagenome-genome-assembly--contig:-NODE-14-length-248314-cov-18.153142_pt1 | contig 248314 bp, 236 predicted proteins | sample MGYA00237938_ERZ548769 | MGnify/ENA primary metagenome ERZ548769 (study PRJEB26490, sample SAMN05356870) | human gut metagenome | biome: terrestrial biome; feature: human-associated habitat... | reverse complement strand
TCAATAAAAATAGGTTCATAGATTAGATTGGAAGGGAGGACGAAGTGATTTCGTCTTCCCTTTTTTGTCATTCAGGCTGCGCGTTACATCGCCGATCCGCCGATAGCGCCAAGGATGGCACTGGCCACGGCAATGATTACATTAAGCAAGGTGTTCCAAACAGTTTTGTTCATAGGCATTGATGTTTTAAAAGTTAAATTACTGAGGGTCAGTCCGTCCCCATATAGAGCGACCAACCTTCTTTTATCTGGCTCATAATGGGCTTCACCCCACATTCCATCCGGCTCATAGCCGCTACCAACGGTGCCATGTGCGAAGGGTCGTACGGGTTGAGGCATTTGTCCGGCGGGAAGCCGGTCAGCACACATACTTTCCGGATGTAGTTTTCCGTGTCGTTACCGTCCTCGGGCGGTGCCCATCGGGCAATGATGTCGCGGATCGTGCGTAAACCATATTTGTGGCAATAGGTGCGCAACACGATGAAGGCCGCGCGGTAGCCCCAGGGCATGCTCCTGAACGTAAAGAACTCCGGGTTGGGCTGTCGTTCGGCCAGTCCTTGCCACAGGTCTGCCGTGCGTCGGATATTGAGAGGGTTGCAGTTACGCAACCCTCTTTGCTTGTTCAGCTTTTCCATTTCCTTCCGGAATTAGATATCGCCTTCTTCCTCGCTGTCCTCCTCTTCAGGCAAGAAGTCCACCCGTTCGAGCGTGAAAGCCTTGTTGTCGAGCGACATGGCTTTTTTGAGCTTGGTGTTGGGCGTGAAGCAGACGCGGAGCTTGGTGATGTAGGCCGGGTCGTATTTTTCGGCCGTGTCGCTACCCAATCCGTTGGCCACGGTACGGAAACTGCCGATGTCGCCCAGATGGACGCGTTTGCCTTCCTGCAGGGCATAGATGATTTGTTCCTGCAAGGCCGACAGAACGGCCAAACAGTCGTGCCGCGTGACGGTACAGGTGCCGCTGATGCGTGTGGCAATCTCCTCGATTCCGATTTTGGAGAGGTTGACGATGAAACCGTAATACTTGCCCGGTGCTTCCGGGTTGCGCGGGTCTTTGCGTTCGATGACTTTGTAGTTCATAATGTTTTTGTTTTTAAAAGTTTGTTTTTTGATTTTGTAACTCTCTTGTCGTCCGGATGACAATGCAAAGGTATGTCGGCCCGGCGGAAGGGGTGTGCATTATTGCACATTCGTGCACGTTTCTGCCGTTTTCTGCGCAAAAATGTGCATTTCTGCCTGTTTTATAGTGGCTTTCCTTTTTCGTTACCTACATGTTGCGGTTCGAGTCGTACGGCCATTCGCGGAAATCGTCGTCCGTCTCTTCCGGCTTGCCGAGGATGTCGATGACCATTTCGTATTGCCGGGGCGTGAAGCTCCGCTGCCTGATGCCGAAGTGCAGTGCCGTGAGGCGTGCCCACAGGTCGCGTTCGGCCCGTAATACTTTGAACAGCCTCCGTCGTGCGTTCCGTTCGGTGGAGTCGGGAAAATACAAAGTTGCCAGTCTCGTCACGTCGTACAAATTCTTTTTCATAATACATTTCTATTTGTTAGTTAATAAAATGGTTATAAAATCTGGCCCGGGAGGCCGGATGTATTTCATGTTTCCGGTTAATGTGGCACTTGCCCGTACGCAGGGCTGAATTTTAAATATTCCTTTTTATTTGCTTGTGTTGTATGAATTTCGTAATTTTGGACGATTTTTTACGGATGGGATATGGAAAATAAATTGTTCCGTTTTACGGATATATTCAAGGAAACCTTGTGGGGAGGACACCGCATACTTCCGTTCAAGGGGTTGAAAGCCGATGAACGGCTGATAGGTGAGAGTTGGGAACTGTCCGGCATTCCGGGCAATGAATCGGTTGTGGTAGGCGGTGCATACGACGGAATGACCCTTACGCAGTTGGCCGAGAAGGGCGGAAGCGCTTTGTTGGGCGAGGAGAACTTCAAACGTTTCGGTACACGTTTTCCCTTGCTTATCAAATTTATCGATGCGGCCCAGCCTCTTTCCGTGCAGGTGCATCCGGATGACGAGTTGGCACAGCGTCGCCACGGCTGTCCGGGCAAGACGGAGATGTGGTATGTGGTGGACGGAGCACCGGGAGCTTATCTGTTGGATGGGTTCAGCCGGCAGGTGACAGCGGACGAATATGCGGCGCGCGTGGCCGACCAGACTCTGCCCGAAGTGCTCCGGCGCTATGACGTGCGTCCGGGCGACGTATATTATTTGCCGGCCGGCCGGGTACATAGTATCGGTACGGGTTGTTTTATCTGCGAGATACAGCAAAGCAGCGACGTGACCTATCGGATTTATGATTTCGGACGTGTGGACAGCGAAGGGCGGCCGCGCCAGCTTCATGTGGAAGAAGCCAAGGAGGCGATAGACTACACCGTGACGGAGCCGGAGACGCGTCGCGAAATAGAGGCTAATGTACCGGCCGAACTGGTAAGAAGTCCGTTTTTCACGACCAGTGCTTACCGGTTGACCGAGCCGATGACGTGCGATTACGCCGATTTGGACAGTTTTGTCATTTTGATTTGTACGAAAGGAGCTTGCCGGGTGTCCTGCGGTGAAGAAGAAGTGAAGCTCACGGCCGGGCATACGCTTTTGGTGTCGGCCGAAGTGGAGAATGTGACGCTTGCGCCTGAAGGCGAGGCTACGATATTGGAATCATACGTGTAATTCAAAACCATTTCTATCTTATATGAATAAAATCAGCATGAAAATTTTCACAGTGTGGGTCGTGGCCGCCATGTGGTTCGCTACATCTTGTACCTCTTATAAGACCGTACCTTATATGATCAACAGTGCGGAGGTCGACCTCGATTCGAGTGCCGTGCTTTATGAGGCGCGTGTCATGCCTAAGGACGAACTGACCATCACGGTGAATTGTCCGGAAGACGCCGAAGCGGTCATCCCTTTTAATCTGACGGCTACACCGGCTGTGGGACAGGGACGTGGGACGTTGACCTCGCAGCCTACTTTGCAGACTTTTCTGGTGACGAACGAAGGTACCATCAACTATCCGGTTCTCGGCACATTGAAAGTGGGAGGGATGACGGTGAACCAGGTGGAAGACTTGATTGCTTCCAAAATCGAGGGTACTTATCTGAAGACCCGGCCGGTGGTGACGGTGCGTTTGAGCAATTATAAGATTTCGGTGTTGGGCGAAGTGACCAGCCCGGGTACTTACACTGTGCCTTCCGAGAAGGTTTCGATTTACGGGGCTTTGGCCTTGGCCAAGGACATGACCGTTTACGGACGTCGCGACAATGTGAAACTCATCCGTGAGGACGCTACGGGAAAGAAGACTATTCACGAGTTGGACCTGAACGATGCCAATATCATCAAGTCGCCATATTTTTACTTGCAGCAGAACGACGTGCTGTATGTGACGCCCAACAAGACGAAGGCCAAGAACTCAGATATCGGTTCGAGCACGAGCTATTGGGTAAGCTCTATCAGTATCCTGGTGTCTATCGCTTCGTTGGTGACCAACATCCTGCGATAGCTCTGCGTAGGGATAAAATCCGGACACCCTAAAGTCCGTTTTTTAATCGGTGCAGAACCGTAAATCAATCTGCGCCAAACGGAAAATCAATCTCAGGCGAACGATTTTCCGTTTGGCGCAGATTGTTTTTTCTTTTTAAGCAGGTTGCTTACCTGTTTGTTATCAGGCATTTCCATTTCTTGTTTTTTTTGATTTTTCGTATGCTGGTACTTGATTTTTTTATAACTTTGCAGCATTCACACTAAACACTATAACATTATTTGAATTATCATGAGAAAAGTAGCATTGATTACCGGTATTACGGGTCAGGACGGTTCCTATCTGGCCGAGTTTTTGGTTGAAAAAGGATATGAGGTGCATGGCATCATGCGCCGTTCCTCTTCTTTCAATACCGCACGTATCGAGCATTTGTATTTGGACGAATGGGTGCGCGACATGAAGAAGAGCCGTCTGGTGAACCTGCATTGGGGCGACATGACGGACAGCAGTTCGCTGATTCGGATTATCAGCGACATCCATCCCACGGAAATCTATAACCTGGCTGCACAGAGCCACGTGAAAGTGTCGTTCGACGTGCCGGAATACACGGCCGAGGCTGATGCCGTGGGCACGCTCCGCCTCTTGGAGGCCGTGCGTATCTGCGGGCTGGAGAAGACTTGCCGCATTTATCAGGCTTCCACGTCCGAACTGTTCGGCAAGGTGCAGGAAGTGCCGCAACGGGAGACCACGCCTTTCTATCCGCGTTCGCCCTACGGCGTGGCCAAGCAATACGGTTTCTGGATAACGAAAAACTATCGTGAGAGCTACGGCATGTTTGCCGTGAACGGAATCTTGTTCAATCACGAGAGCGAACGCCGTGGCGAGACTTTCGTGACGCGTAAGATTACGTTGGCGGCCGCCCGTATCGTACAGGGCTTCCAGGACAAACTGTATTTGGGTAATCTGGATGCGCGCCGCGACTGGGGGTATGCCAAAGATTATGTGGAGTGCATGTGGCTGATTTTGCAGCATGAGACGCCGGAAGATTTCGTCATCGCCACGGGCGAAATGCACACTGTGCGCGAGTTCTGTACGTTGGCGTTCCAGAACTTGGGCGTGGAACTGAAGTGGGAAGGCAGCGGCGTGGACGAAAAAGGTATCGACGCGGCTACGGGCAATGTGCTCGTGGAAGTCGATCCGAAATATTTCCGTCCGTGCGAGGTGGAACAGCTCCTCGGCGACCCGACGAAGGCCAAGACCCTTTTGGGCTGGAATCCCACGAAGACGACATTCCCCGAACTGGTGCGCATCATGGTGGAGCATGACATGAAATTCGTGAAGAAACTGCACCTGAAAGCCCAGTTGGATAAAGAATAAGACGGCTATGTTGGATAAGAATGCTAAGATATATGTGGCGGGACATCACGGATTGGTGGGTTCCGCCATTTGGAATAACCTGATGCAGCGGGGGTACACGAATCTGGTAGGCCGTTCGCACCGGGAATTGGATTTGTTGGACGGCGCGGCTGTGAAGGCTTTTTTCGACGAAGAACAGCCGGAAGCCGTGGTGTTGGCCGCCGCTCACGTGGGAGGCATCATGGCCAATTTGCAGTATCGTGCGGATTTCATCTACCAGAACTTGCAGATACAGCAGAACGTCATCGGCGAGAGTTTCCGTCACGGGGTGAAGAAGTTGCTCTTTTTGGGCAGTACGTGCATTTATCCGCGCGAGGCTCCGCAGCCGATGAAAGAAGAGGTGTTGCTCACGTCTCCGTTGGAATATACCAACGAGCCGTATGCCATCGCCAAGATAGCGGGGCTGAAGATGTGCGAGAGTTTCAACCTGCAATACGGTACGAACTACATCGCCGTGATGCCGACAAACCTTTACGGGCCGAACGACAATTTCCATTTGGAGAACAGTCATGTGTTGCCGGCCATGATTCGTAAGATTCATTTGGCCAAGTGCCTGAACGAAGGGGACTGGGAGGCTGTGCGCAAGGATATCGGTCTGCGTCCCGTGAGCGTGGTGTGCGATGGCGTGAAGCGGGTGGTGGACGCTGCTTCTGCCGAAGCGGACATCCTCGACGTGTTGGCGCATTACGGCATCACGCCGGAGGCCGTGACGTTGTGGGGTACCGGCAAACCGTTGCGCGAATTCCTTTGGAGCGAAGAGATGGCGGATGCCAGCGTGCATGTGCTGTTGAACGTGGATTTCAAGGACACGTATGCGCCGGGCGAACGGGATATCCGCAACTGCCACATCAACGTGGGGACGGGCAAGGAACTGACCATCCGAGAAGTGGCTGAGAAGATTATGGCTGAAATCGGTTTCAAGGGCGAATTGCGTTGGGATGCCTCCAAACCGGACGGTACGATGCGCAAGTTGACGGACGTGACGAAGCTCCACCGTCTCGGCTGGCACCACACGGTGGAGATAGACGAAGGGGTGCACCGTTTGTATGAATGGTATCTGAAAGGCATCTGTATCAATCATCAGGGACACTAATATATATAATAAGGTATAGGATATGAAAAAGTTGTTGTCGCTTCCGCCGAATTTGGTGGCGTGCTTCCATGAGATAGAGCGGGCCGACCGGAAAGAGTGGTTTTGTACGTCGGATCCCATCGGGCATAAATTAGGTTCGGGGGGAGGAACGGCATGGCTGTTGCAGGCCTGCAAGGCGTCCGAGACGGATGAAGGAGAAACATTTGCGGCGTGGCTGTCGCGTGAGAAACGCATCCTGCTGCATGCCGGAGGGCAGAGCCGGCGTTTGCCGGCCTACGCGCCTTCGGGGAAAATACTGACTCCGGTGCCGGTGTTCCGGTGGAAACGGGGACAACGTCTGGACCAGAACCTGTTGTCGCTGCAATTACCCCTTTACGAGCAGATTATGGAGCGTGCGCCGCAGTCGTTGCATACGTTGATAGCCAGTGGCGACGTGTATATCCGTACCGACCGGCCTTTGCAGGACATCCCCGAGGCCGATGTGGTGTGCTACGGGCTGTGGGTGGACCCGAGCCTGGCTCAAAACCATGGGGTATTCGTATCGGACCGCCGGTCGCCGGAGAGGTTGGCTTTCATGTTGCAGAAACCCAGTGTGGCCGAGTTGGGCGCACTGATGAGCAAGCACTTGTTCCTGATGGACATCGGAATCTGGTTGCTGAGCGACCGGGCGGTAGAACTGATGGTGAAGCGTTCTTATCGTGACGGCCGGTTGTCTTTTTACGATATGTACTCTGAGTTCGGTCTGGCATTGGGCGACCGCCCTACGCTGGACGATCCGGAACTGAACAGCCTGACGGTGGCCATCTTGCCTTTGGAAGGCGGGAACTTTTACCATTACGGGACGAGCCGCGAGATGATTTCTTCCACATTGGCCGTGCAGAACATCGTGACGGACCAACGGGAAATCATGCACCGCAAGGCCAAACCCCATCCGGCCATGTTCGTGCAGAATGCCGAAGTGGAAGTGACGTTGGAGGCCGCGAACTCGGAACTTTGGATAGAGAACAGCTTCGTGGGGCGCGACTGGACATTGGCGTGCCGCAACATTATTACGGGGGTGCCTGAAAACCGTTGGCCGCTGAAGTTGGCCGATGGTTTGTGCATCGACGTGGTGCCGGTAGGCGAGGAGGCTTTTGCCGCCCGTCCTTACGGTTTCAACGATGCCTTCAAGGGTAGCCTGTCGGATGGGGCGGTCTTATATCAGGGCATGCCCGTGACGGAGTGGCTGGCCGGGCGCGGCCTGAAACCGGAAGACATAGAAGAAAACCATGACTTGCAGGCGGCCCGTTTGTTTCCTTTGTGCGACAATGTGGAGGATTTGGGACGGGCGATGCGTTGGATGACCACCGAACCGGAACTGGAAGAAGGACGGAAGGTATGGCGGTCGGCCCGTAAGATGTCGGCCGACGAACTGTCGGCGTACGCCAACCTGCATCGCCTGACGCGCCAACGTGAGGCGTTCCGGACGAGGAATCTGCCTTTGTTGGCTGCCCATTATGAGCGCAGCGTGTTCTATCAGTTGAATCTGGATGAAGTGGCTCGCGGTTATGCCGCCGGGAGCTTGCCTTTGCCGGATGTGTTGCCGGAGAGTGCCGACGGACTGACGCGCATCAGCGATGCGATGTTCCGTGCCCGTGTGGCTGACTTGAAAGGTGAAGACGGACGGAAATATGAAGAACAGGCTTTCGGATTGATGCGCAAGATGCTGACCGGCACGGCCTGTGCGGTTCGGCAGTCGCCCCGTTTGTCGGTTTATGCAGACCAGATCGTGTGGGGGCGCAGTCCGGTGCGTATCGACTTGGCCGGAGGATGGACGGACACGCCGCCCTACAGCCTGATGGAGGGAGGGAACGTGGTGAACCTCTCCATTGAACTGAACGGGCAGCCTCCGTTGCAGGTGTACGTGAAGCCTTGCCGGGAACGTCATATCGTGATGCGTTCCATTGATTTGGGCGCGATGGAGGTGGTGCGTACGTATGACGAACTTGCGGCCTTCAACAAGGTAGGCTCTCCTTTTTCCATTCCGAAGGCAGCGTTGGTGTTGGCCGGTTTCCACCCGGATTTCAGTGCGGAAGTCCATGCGTCGTTAGAGGCGCAGTTGGAGGCTTTCGGGGCGGGTATCGAGATTACATTGCTGTCTGCCATACCGGCCGGTTCCGGACTCGGGACAAGTTCTATTCTGGCTTCTACCGTGTTGGGAGCCGTCAATGACTTCTGCGGGCTGGGATGGGACCGTTATGAAACGGGCAACCGTACGCTTGTGTTGGAACAGTTGCTGACTACGGGTGGAGGTTGGCAAGACCAATACGGCGGTATCTTGCAGGGCGTGAAATTGCTTCAGACCCAACCGGGGGCTTGTCAACAGCCTTTGGTGCGCTGGTTGCCCGACTACGTGTTTACCGCACCTGAGTACCGGAAATGCCATTTGTTGTATTATACCGGCATTACACGTACGGCCAAGAACATCCTGGCGGAAATCGTGAAAGGGATGTTCCTGAACGAGACCGGCCGTTTGGAGTTGTTGGGCCGGATGAAGACACATGCCTTGGATATGTACGATGCCATACAGCGGAACAGTTTTGAGGAGACCGGTCGTTTGGTCAGGAGGTCATGGATGCAGAATTGCCGTTTGGACGCGGGGACGAATCCTGCGGCTGTCCGTGCGATTATTGAGAAAATAGACGACCTGTGCCTAGGGTATAAGTTGCCCGGTGCGGGGGGCGGCGGTTTCCTTTACATGATGGCCAAGGACGAAGAGGCGGCGGCTCGTATCCGGAAAATCTTAGTACAGGAGGCGGTGAACGACCGTGCCCGTTTTGTAGAGATGAGTTTGTCGGAAAAGGGATTGGAAGTGAGCCGTAGCTAAGGTTTATCCTTTCTTTCTTGCCGATAGAAAAACGTGCGCCCCCGGAAACTGCAAAGGTTTCCGGGGGCGTATGTCTTCGTGGACAGGACGGCGGATTACCGGTCCCTGTACATGTTTTCGTAATACTTCTGGTAGTCTCCGCTCGTCACGTTGTCCATCCATTCCTGATTGTCGAGATACCAACGGACGGTTTTCTCGATGCCTTCTTCGAATTGCAGGCTGGGTTCCCAGCCCAATTCGTCTTTCAGTTTGGTGGAGTCGATGGCGTAGCGTAAGTCGTGCCCCTTGCGGTCGGTCACGTAAGTAATCAGGTCGAGCGAATAGCCTTCCGGGTGGCCGAGCAACCGGTCTACCGTACGGATGACGACTTTGATGATGTCAATGTTCTTCCATTCGTTGAAGCCGCCGATGTTGTACGTCTCTGCCACCTTGCCCTTGTGGAAGATTACGTCGATGGCACGGGCGTGGTCGATGACGTAAAGCCAGTCGCGCACATTTTCCCCTTTGCCGTAGACCGGGAGGGGCTTGCGGTGGCGGATATTGTTGATGAACAGCGGAATCAACTTTTCCGGGAATTGGTAAGGACCGTAGTTGTTGGAACAGTTGGTTACGATGGTCGGCATGCCGTAGGTGTCGTGGAAAGCACGGACGAAGTGGTCGCTGCTGGCTTTGGAAGCGGAGTAGGGACTGTGCGGGTTATATTTCGTGGTTTCCAGGAAGAAAGCCTCGCCGTATGCCAAGTGATGTTCCGAAGATGAGGCCGTAGTGGTGAAGGGAGGTTCGATGCCTTCGGGGTGCGTCAGTTCCAATGCCCCGTACACTTCGTCGGTCGAAATGTGGTAGAAGCGTTTACCCTCGTAGCCTTCCGGCAGGGATTCCCAATACTCTTTGGCCGCTTGGAGCAGGCTGAGCGTTCCCATGACGTTGGTACGTGCGAAAGTGAAAGGGTCTTTGATGCTCCGGTCCACGTGGCTTTCGGCGGCCAGGTGGATGATACCGTCCACATGGTATTGCCGGATGAGTTCGCTCATCTTGTCGAAATCGCAAATGTCCGCTTTGACGAAAGTATAGTTCGGCCGGTCTTCGATGTCTTTCAGATTGGCCAAGTTTCCGGCGTAGGTCAGCTTGTCCAGATTGATAATATGGTAGTCCGGATATTGGTTGACGAAAAGGCGTACCACGTGGCTGCCGATGAAACCGGCTCCTCCGGTGATGATGATATTTCTTTTAAAATTCATGATGTGCTGCATTATTGATATAAGTTTTCTGAATAATCGAACAACCATTCGGCATCTTTCAAGCGAGGATGATGCTTGTCCTTTTCCGACAGGATGATTTTGTCGGAAGGAATGCGCCAGTTGATGTCGAGGTCCGGATCGTCCCATGCCAGTGCCCCTTCGCTTTGCGGGGCATAAAAGTTGTCGCATTTATATTGGAAAATAACTTCCGGCGTGAGCACACTGAAGCCGTGGGCAAAACCGCGGGGGATAAAGAACTGGCGATGGTTTTCTTCTGTCAGTTCTACGGCTACGTGCTGGCCGAACGTGGGCGAGCCTTTGCGGATATCCACGGCCACATCCAATACGGCACCTTTGATGACGCGTACCAGCTTGCTTTGTGCGTATGGCGGTTTTTGAAAATGAAGACCGCGCAGTACGCCGTAACTGCTCTTACTTTCATTGTCTTGTACGAAATGTACGGTGCGGACTAACCGGTCGAAATCCCGTTGTGAGAAAGATTCGAAAAAATAGCCTCTTGCATCGTTGAACAACCGAGGTTCGATAATCACTACGCCCTCGATGGCGGTTTGAATGACTTCCATAATAAATAGTAAACTTTATTGTGTGCAAAGATAGTTTTTTTTATCGAAAGGTAGCGGACTTTAGGATAAAATCGTATATTTGCAAGGATGAAAAATATTTAAATGATTACATCATGGAGACTTGTCATTGGGTTTTGGTCGGCTGGTTGATTTTTGACTTGCTGGTGTTTATATGGGCATGGTGGGATAATTTGTATTATTCGCACGATATGAAAAATAAGTTCAAACGTCTGAAAGAGACGTTGACCGAAGAGTAGAATGATATGCAGGCAGGATATAAGTTTCTCGTGAGGATGCTGTGCGGGCTGTGTCTGGTCGGAGGATTTGCAGCCTGTCAGAAAGTGGATTTACCTTCGGAAGAGGGGGAGGATACGGAACAATCCGGGCAAACGGGCGATAAGCCGGGGAATGAAGGCCATGAACCGGGAGGGGCAGACGAAGCGGAAGACGAGGTTCCTCTGCCGCCTGAGTATGAGGGGGCCTGGACGGTAGCCGGGATATTGTCGGAGTATGAAGGGGTAGACTTGGATACGGATTATGAGGAAATGGTCGTGGGGTATATCGTAGGGGCGTGTGACGGTACAATGAAGAATGCCCTGTTTACGATTGACGAGATACGGGCTGCCGGCGTAAATACGAATCTTCTGATAGCGGATTCGAAAGATGAAAGGGATGCTTCGCGTTGCATGCCGGTAGAGCTTAAAAAGGGTACGGATGTGCGGGAAGAAGCCAATCTTGTGGATAATCCGGAGGCCTTGGGGCGTCGGATAGGTTTGTTGGGATTGGTGAAGACATATTTCAAAGTGGTCGGACTGAAAAACGTGGCTTATCATGAGTGGCTGACGAATGGCGGGGACGTGGAAGAGCCGGAGCCGGAACCTGAAGAACCGGAGGAGCCAGAAAAGCCCGAAGAACCCGAAGAACCCGAAGAACCGGAACCTACTCCCGACCCAGATCCGGAACCGGGACCGATTCAGAAAGATACGATAATTATAGACTCACAGCCGGGACATATAGAAGGTGGTCGGTCGATTGGACATAAATGATAACACCATGGAAGTCAGATGTTTTTTATATAGTTGTATGCTCCTGTTGGGTTTAGGAGGAGAAGTCGTTTCAGCACAAACCTTCAGGCGTATAAAGAATGTTCGTGAACTGGAGGACGGTGCGCATTATGTATTGGCCGGATATTGTGCGGCACATCCAGACTCGTTGTACGTGATGGCATCGCAGGATAAAACCGGTACGGGGAAGAAAAACCGCGCTGCACGCAAGCTTCCCTTAGACAAAAACGGTAGAATCTGCATAGCAGACGGGAAGACTGCCGTTTTTGAATTATCGGTAGATGGGAAGATTTATGCGTTTCGTGATATAGCTTTGGATGCTTGGTTGGCGTACTCGACTGGAAGTGTAAGCGGCTCTTCATCGACTGGTTTGTACACATTGACGGATAAAGAATTAAAGGACGCTTCGACATCTACGAAGAAATGGTATAAGACTTTCGAAGTGGGTGATTATTTCGTATCCGGAGGTAAAACGGCTTTATTGACGAAGCAGGCAATCAATACTTCAACAAAGGCTGCGCAGTTCCATTTGGCATTGGATGGATATGGGCCGAATTTTAAATTGTATTGGCGAGCGGATTATGGTGATTCCTTATTTATCTATAAGGAGGTGCAATCACCAACATTGGAAAGAAGGGAAGACGGCGACTGGACTTTCAAAGGAGACTGGCTGGCTGATTCTTTGTTTGCATTGGATTATGCTCAAGCCCGACGGATTGATTTTACCGAAATAGCCCTACCACAAGGGAAAAGTATGGTGGGCGACGGGAAGATGCCCAAAGGATATGTCTGGACCTACGTGCGTAAGGGAGAGGCCGGACGTTTGCCGGAAGGATGGCCCAACGTGGTTGAAATCGACCGGAAAGACGAGGACATACAAGGAAATGCTGTGACTCGGATGGTGGGGTGCGGCAGTTGTACCTTAGGACCTAAATATTCCTTCACGGTACCGGAAGAAACGGGAATCGTGTGGTACAGGAAGGCGGAGAATGATGGAGGGTGGTTGACTGTAGGTTTGCCGTATGCCGTGAAGAAAGTGGCCTGGGAAGATGCGGATGGGGAAACCATAACGTCGGAACGTCTTTGTTTTGAAGAGATAACTGGTGACGGAGCCGTATTCCGGGAAATGGAAGCCGATGAGGCTTGGCAAGCCGGAATGCCGTATCTTTGGAGACCTTCGGAACCTCGTGAATCCGTAGTCTGCTTTTATGGAGAGGACACGGTCGTGCAACCTCAGGAGAGTGACGTGGAAACAACGGACGGTTTTTATGCCGTGTTTGGTCGGTATGATATTAAAGATGACGGGAAGACCGTATTTCTGTTGGATGACAGCGGTACACGTTTTGTGCGGGCGGCTGCTGGAAGCTGGGTGGCACCCGGTAGAGGGTATTTGGTGTATACCGGAACCGCTTTTCACTCTGTGCGTTTGATTGAAAATGAGTTGCCTGCCGGGGCGGAGGGGATAGAGACTCGGATGGGCGGCTGCCTTTTGCCGGTTTATGGAACGGATGGTATAAAGAGGGGAGAGATTTGTCCCGGTGGACATATTCCGGAGGAATGGCCTGAAGGCATGTATATCACTCCGTTCGGGAAAATGATAAAGAAGTAGGGACTTCCGGTTATTATTTACTGAACAGTTCGAAGGTAATTTTATATCCGAAGCCTATTTGTTTGAAGTTTTCCAGAGAGAGGAACAGTCCCATGTCGAACACGAAGGTCCCGATACCGTAACCCAATTCGAAATAAGGCCCTAAATGGTCCATGGTGAGCATGTTGAGGTATAAACGTTCGTTCTGTATATGGTTGGTATATTTGATAAGATGGCGTAGCACAAGAAACGGGGCTTCGTAAGAGATGTGTCCTCTGACGTAGTAGGGAGATGCGTTATACCATCGGCCGTTTAAAGCTTGGAATACTCCTCCGATTTCGTCGTTCCATCCTTCGGGGAGGTTGCTTTTGCGGAAGTTGACGAAATCTACGAAATAAGTTTCTTCCTGATTGGTGAACAGTCCCATTCCGATACGGTAATACAGGTTGGAGAGGAGGCCCGTACGGATGTGGTGTTGCATGTCGAATTCAATGCGTTCATAAACGCCTGTACTTTTGAATATGTTCCTGAGCCCACGCTCGTAGTCTACGATGAAAGTCGGGAAACGGGACTTTAGGTTGATTTTCTGCCGGCCGTTCATGTAATAGTATTGGCCGGGAGTCCATTCCACCCGAATGCGCGGTGCGAAACTGTTATACTGCGGCCGTATGTTGGCCTGTAAGCCTTCTGCCACGTTTTCCGGAAGTTCCACCTGTCGGAAACTTTCTTCAGGATGCTCGGCCGGTGTACGGCGATGGAACATGAATCCCAGTCCTACGGACAGGCCGTTGGTGATTTCGAGGTGGTTGCTGATTTCAAAATTCAAGTCTTTGAAAAGGTCCAGGTTCAGTTTGTCGAAGTCGATGATGCTGTCCGACGGAATCTTTTTGAGTTCATCGATAATGCGGCTGTTCCCGATGCGGTTGCCGTTTCCGACGTTGATTTTTACCGTTCCCATGTGTTCCGGCCAATATTGATATTCGGCACCTACATTCCAATAAAATTCGTTGTGAGTGAAGTTATATCCTAAGCGTGTCCCGACGTGAAGGGATTGGCTGTTTCGGAATGTGGTGTTGAATTTCAAATCTTGTCGGTAGGCGATGCCGGTCGTTTTGCTGTAACTGAACATCAGCGGATTGATGAAGGGAGAGTTCTGCAACGTGGCATTGTTGCTTAGTTTCCAGTCGCTATCGGTCAGGAAGAAGTCGCCCACCGAGCCCCAGATGTTTTTCTTGAAAGGCTGGGTCGTTTCTTTCTGTATGTATTTCATGGAATCCATCCGTGCCTTGTACCTTTTATATATATACAGTTCGGAGTTGTCCAAAGGAGTAGGCCGCAGAGAGTCGAAACGGGCAAAGTCCTTTGTATAGGCCTGACGATCGCATTGTAGGGAAAAAGATGCGGTGAGGTTATAGTTCGGTTTGGAAATGCTGTCTTCCGGTGTGTTGCGACGGTGATGTATTTCCTTATAAGTCAGGCTGGATTCGTAATATCCTTCCATGATATTGAAAGCAAAGGCAAACGATGCGTTGATGTCGTTTTTCACCGGCAGATATTCCGTGTCGGTACCGATGTCTCCCATGGTGATGCGGCAATCGAAAAGCAACAAATCGGCTTGTCCTTTGAATGAAATCTCGCGTACGCTCCATACTCCTTCCGTAATCGTCATTCTTCCGTCCAACAACTGGAAGCTTTTGTTACGGGGGATAAAACGAATGTGGTATTCGATGCGTTGTTGCCGGTCGCACGACACGGAGTCGATGACGTAGCGGTAATATTTATTGCTGTTGGGAGCCAAAGGGGAGAGCAGACGTTGCCCCATCAGGTAAGGGGCATAGATGTTGACGTTGAAATAATCCGTAATGCCCGGTATTTCACGAGCCTCGCCCAACGTGCCGGTATAAGCCTTGATTTTCTGGTCGTATATGTTGGGAGCGGTGTAGTGCAGGTCGCTGTATGTCTCTACGATAAAACGGTTGGCGTCTTTCGGAGTTCTGAACAATCCCGGAATGAAACGGAATCCCCGGTTTTTCTTGATGATATCAAGTTGGGCTTTGATGTATAACTCTGCGCGGTATTCGTGGATGAAGTCCATATATTGTGAAGCGGCATGGTGCATCCGGCTGATGATGGAGTCGGCGGCTTCCAAGCGCGCTTGCATCACCAGAGGAAAGGACAGCATGCATCCCCACAATATATATCGTATGAAACTCACGTTTATCGGTTTTCGAAGTGATACTGGCAAAGATAATAATAAAAATGGATATTGTGTATCGCTGTTTTTTCTTAATTTTGTGCCCAAATTCACATACACGATATTTATGGGCGGTTTTTTCGGCGTCATCTCAAAGACGCAGTGCGTGGCCGATTTGTTTTACGGCACAGATTATAATTCTCATTTAGGTACGCGGCGTGGCGGATTGGCCACTTATAGTAAAGAGCATGGTTTCATCCGCTCGATACATAATTTGGAGAGTACTTATTTCCGGACGAAGTTTGAGGACGAGTTAGGGCAGTTTAAAGGGAATGCCGGTGTCGGTATCATCAGTGATACGGATGCACAGCCTTTGTTGATGAACTCGCATTTGGGGCGTTTTGCGATCGTGACGGTAGCGAAAATCAATAATGCGGAAGACCTGGCCGCAAAGCTTCTGGAGCAGGGCATGCATTTCTCGGAGTTCAGCTCGGGTAAGATTAATCCTACGGAACTGATAGCTTTGCTTATCAACCAAGGACAGACTTTCGTGGAAGGCATCGAACACATGTATAAGGAAATCAAAGGGTCTTGTTCCTTGTTGTTGCTGACGGAAGATGGCATTATAGCTGCAAGAGACAGTTGGGGGCGCACGCCGGTAGTAGTCGGTAAGAAAGAAGGAGCGTATGCCGTAACCGGGGAGTCTACGGCATTTCCCAATCTGGATTACGAGACCGTGTATTACCTCGGCCCCGGCGAGATTGTCCGGTTGCAGGCCGAGGGGATGGAGTGTTTGCGCCGTCCGCACAAGCGCATGCAAGTCTGTTCCTTCCTTTGGGTGTATTACGGTTTCCCCACTTCCTGCTATGAGGGTAAGAACGTGGAAGAGTTCCGTTTTGCCTGCGGCAAGAAGATGGGAGAGCGAGACCGGGCGGAAGTGGATTGTGCCTGTGGTATACCGGATTCCGGTATTGGTATGGCTTTGGGGTATGCGGCAGGAAAGGGAGTACCCTATCAGCGTGCCATCTCCAAGTACACTCCTACATGGCCCCGGAGCTTCACGCCGAGCAATCAGGAGATGCGTTCCTTGGTGGCTAAAATGAAACTGATAGCCAACCGCGACATGCTGAAAGACAAGCGTGTGCTTTTCTGCGATGATTCCATCGTGAGGGGGACACAACTGCGCGACAATACGAAAATCTTATTCGACTATGGAGCCAAAGAGGTGCACATGCGTATCGCTTGCCCTCCGTTGATTTACGGTTGCCCGTTCATCAATTTTACGTCGTCGAAAAGCGATATGGAGTTGATTACGCGTCGGCTGATCAAGGAGTTCGAGGGGGATGAGAACAAGAACTTGGAGAAATACGCGCAGACGGGGTCGCCGGAATACCAACGTATGGTGGATACGATAGCCGAACGCCTGAACCTCTCCTCCTTGAAGTTCAACACGCTGGAAGACCTGATAGAAGCCATAGGCTTGCCTAAATGTCAGGTATGTACGCATTGTTTCGACGGGAGCAGCCGCTTTACCTTGGAAGAGGATAATACGGATGAATAGCGCTTGTCCTCCGGGGACGACGGATGAACGTGGTACCGTAAGCAGAAGAGCTGTATGAGTGCATTTTATATCATACTGACAACGGCTCTTTATTTCCTTCTGCTGTTTGCCGTCTCCCGTAAGGCCGGTGGGGCGGGGGACAACGATACGTTTTTCCGGGGCAACAGACGGTCGCCTTGGTGGGTCGTGGCGTTCGGCATGATAGGAGCTTCGTTGTCGGGCGTGAGTTTCGTGTCGGTACCGGGAATGGTACGGGACGTGGATATGACCTACATGCAGATGTGTGTAGGTTTCTTTTTTGGGTATCTCGTAGTGGCTTTCGTATTGTTGCCTTTGTATTATAAGCTGAACCTGACCTCTATTTATACTTATCTGGATGTCCGGTTCGGCAAGACGGCCTATCGCACCGGAGCTTCTTTTTTCTTGTTGTCTAAAATGTTGGGAGCCGCTGCCCGGTTGTATTTAGTGTGCCTGATTTTGCAAAATTATGTGTTCGGAAGCATGGGCGTTCCGTTCGAGATTACGGCGGCCGGAACGGTATTCCTGATTTGGCTGTACACTTTCAGGGGAGGCATAAAGTCGTTGGTGTGGACCGACGCTTTGCAGACTTTATGTCTGATAACGGCATTGGTATTGATTTTGTACCAACTGTGTCGCTTGAATGATTTTACGGTAACTGAGGCGATACGGCATGTAACGGAAAGCCCTTACGGCCGTTGGATAGAGTGGGACGATTGGACTTCACGGCAGCATTTCGTGAAACAGTTCTTCAGTGGTGTTTTCATTGTGATTGTCATGACGGGATTGGATCAGGACATGATGCAGAAGAACCTCACGTGCAAGAACCTGCGTGATGCGCAGAAAGACATGTGTTCGTACGGTTTTTCGTTCATTCCTTTGAATATGCTGTTTCTGGGGATGGGCATCTTGCTGTTGGCTTTGGCATCGCGCGAGGGCATAGCCTTGCCCGTGAAGGGAGACGACATTCTGCCCTTGTTTTGTGCAGAAGGCTATTTAGGGAATGAAGTGTTGGTGTTGTTTACTATCGGTATTATCGCGGCGGCGTTCAGCAGTGCGGATTCCGCACTGACAGCCTTGACTACCAGTTTTTGTGTGGACATTCTGGACGTGGAGCGGAGGTTTGCCCGTCCGGAGGCGGTAAGAAAGAGGGTACACGGAGTGATAGCTTTGCTCTTTGTCGGCTTTATCCTGTGTTTTGAAGCCGTAAACGATTCCAGCGTCATCGATGCCATTTATGTGGTGGCTTCTTACACTTACGGGCCGTTGTTGGGCTTGTTTGCTTTCGGTATGTTTACCCGGCGCAAACCGTGGCCTGCGGCTGTCCCGTGGATTTGTGTCACGGCACCCGTGTGTTGCTACTTGTTGGACGTCTGGACCGCTTCGGTCTACGGCTATCGTTTCGGATATGAGTTGCTGATGTTGAACGGATTGTTTACGTTCGTGGGGTTGTATGCTTTTTCCAAGGCTTATTCTCCGGGTATGGACAAACGGTAGTAAGATTTTCTCTGCATTCCGTTTTGCGGATGTTCGCATGTCGGTGAGAATTTGTCCTGAAAATAATGCTCCGGCGGGCACAAAACAACTTTTTTGTGCCAACCGGAGCAAAATCGTATGCCCAACCAAGATGCCTTTTTGTAAGATCTATTTCAGTTTAGCATATTCTTTTTCGTCCACGGGTTCCAACCATTCGTTGCTGCTATCCTCGCCGGGAACTTCGATGGCAAGATGGGAGAACCAACTGTCGGGCGCAGCTCCGTGCCAATGTTTTACGCCGGCAGGGATGTGGACGGCATCGCCGGGCAGGAGTTCCACCGGGGCCTTGCCCCATTCCTGATAATAACCGCGTCCTCCCACACAGATGAGGGTTTGTCCGCCGCCTTTGGAGGCCTTATGTATGTGCCAGTTGTTGCGGCAGCCCGGTTCGAAGGTCACATTGACCACGGGAACACCGTCCTTCACGATAGAGGCAAGATAGCTTTGGCCCGTGAAATACCGGGCGTATGCGTCGTTGGGTTGTCCCACCGGGAAGAAGATGGTTTGTGCATAGGCTTCGACCGAACCTGCGGCCACGCTTTCGGCATTCCCGTCCCATACCTCTTTTGCCATGCGGAACGCGGCCCATGCCTTGGGCCATCCGGCGTAGAATGCGGCATGGGTGAGGATTTCGGCCATCTCTGTCCGGGTCACCCCGTTCTTTTTGGCCGATTCGAGATGGTACTTGAAAGAGGAATCGGTCAGCCCCTGAGACATGAGGGACACCACCGTGACGATGGAACGGTCGCGGAGCGAAAGCAAGTCGTTGCGGCTCCATACTTCCCCGAAGAGGATGTCGTCGTTCAGGTGTGCGAATTCGGGCGCGAACTCCCCGAGCGCGTCGCGTCCGGCGGTCTGTTGGATTTTTACTTGTGATTTTGCCATGATGGGAAAAATTAAAGTCAGTGGTAGGATGAATAAAGTCTTTCTGGTTCTCATGATGATATGTTTTTTTGGTTCGACATTTTACGTTCATCTCCACGACGGGGCTACGCCGTATGCCTCCTTATATATTTTAGAGAAGTGCGACAGGTTTTTGAATCCCACGTCAAAACAAGCTTCCGTCACTTTTTTCTTTCCGGATAGTATCAAGTCGCGGGCGGCTTCCAGACGGCGTTTGATAATCCACTTTTGCGGGGGCAGGTCGCTGACCTTGGCAAAGTCCCGTTTGAAAGTGGCCAGGCTGCGCCCCGTGTAGCTTGCGATTTCGTTCATGGAGAGGTCGAGCATGTAGTTTTCGTTCAGGTAATCGAGGATGTCTATCTTCCACGGTTCCACGAAATCGAACAGGGACGCATAAAGGTTCCGGTCGGTGCGGAGCAATACGTATACCCCCTCGGTCATTTTCAGTTTCAGCATGTCTTCGGAGGGTTTCTCTCCGGCTTCGAAATAAGGAATGACCGATTCGAACAGTGAACGGATGTCCGGGCGGTCGGAGGGGAGGACGCGAAGGCTTGTCTTGTCGCGCTTGGCATCTCCCGGTATGAGCCGGTTGTCGAGCGACCGGTAAAAATCCCTTAGGAAAGGCCGGGAGAATTTCAACACGATGGAGCGGTACGGTTTTCCGTTTTCCACCTTCTTGTGCAGCCACATCCGGTTGTCGCGCCGCATGAAAGCACATTCACCCGGATGCAAGACGGTTTTCTTCCCCCGTTCCTCTATTTCCAGTTCGCCGGAACATAGATAAATGAGCGTGTGTTCCCTGTTCTCGTGGGCGCATCCCCGGTCGTCGTTGAAGTAACATGCGATAAGTATGTTCGAGCAGTCAAAAACTTCCAAATGTTCCATATCGTCAGCCTTTTGTTGGTGCAAATATAGTGCATTGTACGGGGATGGTGTTTGTTGTAAGGCTCAAATTTTCAAAAATACTTTCTTATAGCGCAATCATGAACGACGAACCCAGTGTGAGCATGTTCATGTATTCCCCGCTGTTTTTACTATGCGACGGAAGTAAATCATAGTCGAGGAAAAAGCGGATCCCACAATGTGCCTTGGCCTTGAACGTCAGCGAAACCCCGCTTCCGAAACTGAAACCGTTTCTTGCGGTGACCAGACGGTCGGCCAATTGCAATAACGGATAATGCACATAACCTCCCAAAAGTTTGCTGCCAATCATCCATCGTGAAGAAAGGGGATAGGAAAAATAACTTCCTCCGTAGAAAGAAATCACGTCGAACGTATTATTCTCAGCCCGGTCGGTGTTGACTATTATCGACGTGTTGGATACGGTGAACCGTCCGCCGGCACCTATGTACGGATTGAAGAAATAGGCTCCTTCCACGCCGGCCGTACTACCGGATGACGTACTGAACTCCGTTTGTTCGTCGATGTCGTAACCGCTCAACGGGATGTTTAATCCGAGGTACAGGCTCAGGAATGAAGGTTTGTCCATCCGGCTGAAAACCTCTTCGTTGGCCAAACGGTTGATTCCCCTTTCCTTGAAAATCAAGTCTGCCAGATAATAACCCAGTTCGGTGGAGAGTATGCCGATGCCTGCGCCGGTCAAGACGTCGCTCAGCCAATGCTTGTTGTTGGCCATTCGCATGAGTCCCGTCGCGGTGGCCACGCTGTATGCTCCGATGCCGATCCACGGGCTTTTATGTCCGTATTCTTTGTTGAGCATGGTGGCAGTCATAAATGCCGTGGCGGTATGTCCGGACGGAAACGAATGCCGGTTCGAACCATCCGGACGCTCTACGTTTGTGGTCTGTTTCAAGGTGTTTACCGTAGCCCCCATCAGTAGTGTGGAAAAGGCGTCGGAAACAAGTAACCTACCCCATGAACTGCGACTTTGTACGCCTGAAGCTTTCAGGCCGAGCATGGCTACTGCCGGAGCATACTGCATATAGTCATCCAAGTGTCGGTTGAATCGGGGCAAGTATTCGTTGCGCAGGTTCCGGAAATGGTCGTCTTCTCCCTTTACAATCAAACCGCCGACAACTAACGGTACTCCGATATACGTCATCTGGTATAGGCGGGAAGAGGAGAACTTGTCAAGTCTTTGACCAAAGTTTTTTGCCATAGGAACAGGCAAACCGCCTTCTTTTCCCACCTTTATACTGTCTGACGGGTTTTGGGCCGATGAAAACGTGAGGTGGCAGATGCCGACAATACATAATGCGATTCTTTTCATGCTGTCATGATCTTCTGGATTAGGACTGCAAAGATATCGGATGACTTTGTCGAAATTTTGAAGATTTAATATGCAAGAAAGTTCCACCTACTTCCGATGCAGCATATTGGACTAATTGTCTACCAATGTTTTGAAAATTAAACGGTAGGAAAGTCTTATTTTGCTCTTTATTCTTCGCTGAACTGATGCAAAGATAATGCGTTTTTCCGGTACAGGAAAACAAATGAAAAGACTTTGATAAAAAAGGTGGTTTTGGGGGCAAATTTGCCAGCTGTACTATGAGGTTTTCGGAAGATTTTGCATAGCATTTCATCTAGTGTTATGCCTATGTCTATATTGCTGGTTGCTCCTCCAAGATTGAACACGGAGTGACTGATATTGATTGCTGGCGAAAAGAAAAAATACCCAGTAGGCTAATTTTCTTCTCTCCCTCTATTTGACTTAACTTTATTGCCCGTGTATATAATAACGGTCATTAAAGTCAAGTTGAGAGTGGAGACATATCTTTTTCTTTTGGCAAGCAAAAATTCAGTTATTGGAAATTTTCGAATAACTGAATTTTTAAAGCCCCAACATATCATATAATATACAAAAAGGAGCATTTTTAGTTACTATATGATATATTGAGGCTTTAGCGTATTGCTGACGAGTTCATGCCTTTTACAAGACAAGGCACTTGCCCGGATTAAAACCATTGGCGATATGTTCGTTCTCAAAAACATATCCCATCTGATTGCAAACTACCTTTGTTCCGTTTATCTCAGCATCAATGTTGGTATGTGAATGCCCATAAATCCATGCATCAATGCGACTGTCAGCGATAAGCCTACTCAGTTCAGTTGCAAATGCACTATTCAACACAGAACCTTTATGGTGAGATGCAACAACCTCCAATGTGGGAAGATGATGCGTTATTACCACAATGTGTTTGGCGGTGGTTTCCACCAGACTTTGCTTGATGAAATCCAAACAGAAGTTGTGCATCTGATTGAATTCCTCTGTTTGGAGCAATTTGCCATTATACATTATCTGCCGAAAGTCGTTCATGCCCTTCCACACAAAATACTCGTCAGATGGAGATATTCGAGACCACAAAGTGCTCATGATAAAGTCGGTATCATCAATCCGCACTACTTGATTCTGATAATATCCTACATTGTTCTTGAACAGCCATTTCCATTGCAATCCCTTGTCCATTACATCACAATAATTGTAATACTCATGGTTTCCGGGCACAATGAGCACCTGACGATAATTCGCAGATGCCCATTTCCAAAAGTTAGCCAAAGGCGCGACCTTGTTTTTCAAATAGAATATATCTCCGGCAAGAACCAGAACATCGCCCGTCGCAGGCAATTCATTATGCTTCAACCACCTGCTGTTGTCGCTGAACTCCAAATGCAGGTCACTCATATATTGTATCTTCATAATCTATTTATGTTATTAACTTTTTGTGTAAATCAGTTCATAATACTCTGAATTTGATTCGTTGTTTATGATACTGCTACAGAAAGCAAATTTGTTGTACAAGTATTGGTAGTGTTCGAGTTCTTCTTCTTCAAAATTTATTCTTTCATAGCATTCGTCTATCTCCTTGCTGATTCTACCGTACAAATTGACATTTGCTTTGGATATACGGACTTCCAACTTGGCTATATCTTCTTTATTTTTAGCAATAGCATTTTTGTAATTATCAATCTCTTCTTGGTAGAAATAAAGAATCTCATCAAGCAGGCCTTTGGTTAGTATACTCGGAGAAGGACTCCATGGAAGTATCGTCAACTCTCGGCTTGGAGTAGTGCTAAGATAAAACAATTTACATCCCAAAGACTTGGTGACTTGTTTGTTATATTCATCAATCTCTCGATTAACTTTCATTAAATCTTCCTTAGATAACTTTTGATATTCCTCATACGAAGGATGCTCTTTGTACTTCAACAAAGGTATCTCCTTGCATCTTAAATAAATGGTAGTATATTCACTCATTGTTAATCTTCCTTATCATTTATTCTTATTAAATTGTCCCACTTGATTTTCAATTATTCTCTTCACTTGTTGAAATGAAACAGGGGTAAAGTTGTTGTTATCTACTCCCACATCATATTGCGTTGGATAGAGATACTGAAGCCGGGCAGCATCTATTCCGGTGTTGTTCTTTCTTGTGTGAACGTGTCCGAATAGTTGCCACACATCTTTATATCCTCCATCAAAGCATAGAAAGGGATAATGATTCAAATATATCCTCTGTTTGCCAATTTCTATGTGCATCTGCATTGCCACATGTTCAAATCTGTCAATGTAGCCTTGGCGTATATTCTTCAAATCGTGATTACCCATAATCAGATATATCTTTCCGTTCAACCTGTCAAGGATTTTAGTCCATTCGGCTGAACCGCCAAGACAGAAATCTCCCAGATGAAACACGATATCATCCTGCCCGACTGTATTATTCCAATTGGAGATTATAGTCTCATTCATCACTTCCACATCCTTAAACGGTCTGTTGCAGAAACGAATGATATTCCCATGATAAAAATGGGTATCGGATGTAAAGAACACCTTACTGCCATCAAATTTATAGTTCATTTCTTTGCAATTTGTGTGCATCACTGCACGTTAATAATCCGGTTACCAACAGCCCATCAGACGGAAATGGCAGAAGAGCATCACAAAGGCGACTGTCACAAATGGGCATACAAACAAAATAGTTGGAAAGCTTGGTAAGGACTCTCCAACTATTCAGTTTCTTTTCTCTCATAGTACAATAATGTACTCGTTATGTTCGCTGGAAAGTATTTGCTCTACGAGGTTCAATGCATGAAACATGAACACTCGACACGGATTCAGTGCGTTTGTTGCTCTGAATTGTGGTTGTTATTGAAAATATGTTCATTCTGTTTCTTTGCATTGTTAATGTTTTATTGTCTTAAAAGCAATGCAAAATTAGCAAATAAATTCCATTCTCACATCACTTTTCATTAAATTCTTTTGCCAAAACACTATGATATAGGATTTTATTTTTCAATCATGCTCGCAAACCAAATAAAATATGTAGCTTTGCATTTGACGCAATTTATAATTGAATATAATATGGCGAATTTGAACTGTATAAAGGCTGTATTAGCTGAGAAAGGCATTATGAGTAAGTGGCTTGCTAAAACTTTGCAGAAAGATCCGGCAACGGTGTCAAAGTGGTGCAACAATCATTCGCAACCTGATTTATACACATTGGCGCGGATAGCAGAAGTGCTGGATGTGGATATTCACAGATTGATTTGCCATACAAAAGAAAAATAGAGGATATGAAATATACAATAGAAGAAATACGGCAGATGCAGGAAGGTCAGACTTTTGACTGTAAAAGTATCCTCATTGAGCCTAAACACCTTGCCACTATCATAGTCGCTATGGCGAATGCAGATGGTGGAATGATTGCTGTGGGTATATCCGATAAGACTCGCAGAATAGAGGGTGTTAACCAGGACAAGGAACATCTCAATGATATATTGCGGACACCTTTGGACTTTTGTGTTCCATCAGTTTCTGTCACTACGGATTATGTGCCTTGTACGGATGCTGAGGGACGTGATAACCGTGTATTGTTGATGCACATCCCTGCAAGTCCGCGACTTCATGCGAATCAAGCCGATGAAGTGTTTTGGCGTGTAGGAGACAAATCACGCAAACTGACTTTTGATGAGCGTTTGCAACTTATGTACGACAAAGGAGAACGCTATTACGAGGATTCCACAGCATACGATGCCACGCTTGATGATATAGATATGGATGCAGTCAAAGCCTACATGAAACGGATTGGCTATGGCAAGTCTGCAATGGAATATCTGCAAGAGAACAAAGGTTTTGTGACCTATAAAGGTGATGTGCCGCAAGTCAGTGCAGCTTGTATATTGCTTTTTGGCAAGCATCCTCAGACATTCTTTCCTCGTGCAAGAGTGCGTTTTATCAAATATTTCGGCACAGAGGAAAAGGTGGGACGTGAAATGAATGTCATCAAAGATGTTACTTTCGATGGTCGTATTCTTGAACAGATCCAGAAAACTGTCGAATATCTTGAAACGCAGGTCAAGGAGCATTCCTATCTCGGAGAGGACGGCATCTTCAAAACCGACCGCGAATACCCCAAGTTTGTAATACAAGAGATGGTGGTGAACTCCGTTTGCCATCGCGATTACAGTATTAAGGGCACGGAAATTCAGATAAAGATGTTCGACGACCGTCTTGTGTTCGAAACACCAGGCAAGTTGCCGGGCATTGTTCGCACTGACAATATTCGTCATACCCATTTCTCTCGCAATCCGAAAATTGCGGAATTCCTCAAAGCATACGACTATGTAAAAGAGTTTGGCGAGGGTGTAGACCGTATGTGCCGAGAGTTGTCTGCATTGGGTGTCAAAGAGCCGCAATACAACTTAGTTGCCTTTATCATGAAAGCAACAGTATGTGCTAATATTTTGGAAGAAGTACAAGAAGCTAACCATTCCGACCAGAAGCGACCAGAAGCCGACCAGTTAGGGCATAACAAGGGCATAACAGGGGCACAACAGGGGCATAACAAGATACTTTCTCTTATTGCAGAAAACCCACAAATCAGTATTTCTGCATTGGCGAAACAATGCGAGGTCTCGGAGAAAGCAATGAGGATAACACTGGAACGTTTGAAAGCAGAGAATATTATCAAACGAGTTGGTCCAAGTTATGGTGGGCATTGGGAAATCCTTTTATCAACCTCTAAAGAAATCAAATAATACGAATTATGGCAAAAAAAGCAACAAATAAGAAAGAGAACCTTCCGATGGAGGAAGTGCTTTGGAAAGCGTGTGACGCGTTGCGTGGTTCTATTGAGCCAAGCGAATACAAGCATGTAGTGCTGTCATTGATATTCTTGAAGTATGCAGGTTTCCATTTTGACAAACGCCGCCGGGAAATCATCAATGACGGGCTTGAAGACTTTGTGGATAGTGTGGAGTTTTATGCAGCCAAGAATGTGTTTTATCTTCCGGAAACAGCGCGTTGGACATATATCAAGGAGAACGCGAAGCAGCCCAATGTCGCTTCAATCGTGGATAAGGCACTTTCTGACATCGAGAAAGAAAACAAACCTTTGCGTGGTGCATTACCTAACAATTATTATAGTTCGTTGGGAATAGAAGCTGAAAAACTCGGTTCATTGCTGGATAAGGTTGATGGATTTGATACGATTCTGGAATCCGCAGACGGCAATGATATTATTGGACGTGTCTATGAGTATTTCCTTTCCAAGTTTGCCATTAAAGAAGGAAAAGGTAAGGGGGAATTTTATACGCCCAAAACGATAGTCAATCTGATTGCCGAAATGATTGAACCCTATGAAGGTAAAATCTACGACCCTTGTTGCGGTTCGGGCGGTATGTTTGTGCAGTCGATGAAGTTTGTGGAGAGCCATCATGGCAATCGCCGCAAGGTGTCGGTGTATGGACAGGAATATACCAAGACCACTTTTAAACTGGCCAAGATGAACCTTGCTATTCGTGGTATCGCTGCCGACTTAGGTGATTATGCCGCCAACACATTTACCGATGACCAGCACAAAGACTTGAAAGCCGATTTCATTATGGCCAATCCTCCCTTTAACCAGAAAGATTGGAGAGCGGAAAACCAACTGACGGACGACCCTCGTTGGGATGGTTATGACGTGCCGCCTACCTCTAATGCCAATTATGCTTGGATTCTCAATATGGTGAGCAAACTCTCATCCAATGGCGTGGCTGGTTTCATTCTTGCCAATGGCGCATTGAGTGCCGATGGAACAGAGGGGGAGATCCGCCGTAAGATGATTGAACGCGGATTGGTGGAAGCGATTGTTATACTGCCTCGAAACCTTTTTTACTCTACCGATATATCTGTCACACTTTGGATTCTTAATGCAAACAAAAAGGCACGTATCGTCCACCGTAATGGAGAGGAGATACACTATCGCGACCGCGAAAAGGAGATACTTTTCATAGATATGCGTCAGATGGGCGAACCCTTTGAAAAGAAATATGTGCGTTTCACCGATGAGGATATTTGTAAAGTGGCCGATGCCTACCACAACTGGCAGCGAGAGGGGCATACAGAAACCTATACCGATATACCGGAGTTCTGTAAATCGGTAAGTGTTGGTGAAGATGGAGGAATTGCAGACAAAGGTTTCTCGTTGGTACCTTCCAAATACATCGAATTTGTCAATCGGGATGAGTCGGTGGATTATGACATACGCATGAAGGAACTTCAATTGGAACTTGCCGACATCCTTCGTCAAGAAGCCAAAAGTCGAGAATCAGTACTTAATGTTTTTAAATCATTGGGTTATGAAATCGAATTATAAAAGATTGGGTAATTATATCCGGCAAGTTGATGTGCGCAATCGAGACTTGGTTGTAAATAAACTGCTTGGTTTAAGCATTGCTAAGCAGTTTATCACATCCATTGCAAATACAACGGGGACTGATATGAGTACATATAAAATAGTCCAACCTCGACAGTTTGGCTATGTTCCTGTAACTTCTCGCAATGGAGATAAAATAACAATTGCTTTGTATGAGGGGGAATCTCCTTGTATTATTTCACAGGCTTATATTGTTTTTGAAGTCATTGACGAAACAGAATTATTGCCGGAATATCTGATGATGTGGTTTCGTAGACCAGAATTTGATAGATATGCCCGTTTTAAATCGCATGGTTCTGCGCGTGAAGTCTTTGAATGGAGTGAGATGTGTGATGTGATGCTTCCTGTTCCTCCCATAGAGGAGCAGCGGAAAATCGTATCTGAATACCAGGCTATTGAGCAGCGAATAGAGAACAACCGCCGATTGATAACTACGCTTGAAGAAACCGCCAAAGCTATCTATCGTAAGATGTTTGTGGATGATATTGACCCTGAAAATTTGTCAGAAGGGTGGCGGATGGGTAAACTTGGTGAAGTCATTACTATATCAAGTGGTCAATCATTATCCGACAAGGTTGATATCCAAACCGATGACTATAAATATCCAGTTGCTGGTGCATCAGGTATTATCGGATACTCTCGTTGGCATAATCAAAATGAACCGTTTATCACTACGGGTAGAGTAGGAACGATTGGAGTGGTTAATCGATATTTATCCTCTGCATGGGCTGCTGATAACGTTTTAGTTGCAAAATCGCCATACTATGAATATGCCTACCAAGTTCTAAAGAATGTAAATTACCAAAAGTTAATAGGTGGTGGTGTGCAAAACCTGATTACACAAACCAGTCTTACTAATATTGAAATGATGATTCCGCCATTAGAAAAGATAGAGTTATATGTAAAATCAATTAATGGGATTGCAGGACTTTCGATTTGTCTTGATAAAGAGAACTGGATTATGGAATGTTTACAAACTAACTTTCTCTCAAAACTTTCAAATTATTAATATATGCAGTTTTTATTTGATTTAGATTCAAAAGGCTATCTAAAGAGGAGAGAAAGTGCCATTTTGGAATACAAACAAAATTTTCAAAAAGGGGACAATCTTCTAAAGTATCTTAAGACCCTTGTTGGGATGGCCAATAATAAGGGAGGAATGATTATGTTTGGAATTCAAGATTCTCCACATATTCCATTAGGTATGTCAAATACTAGATTCCAAGAAATTGACCCAAAAGAAATTGATGGTCGTCTGAGAGAATATTTTGCTCCTTCAATAAAGTGGCGGTCTGATATTCTTGAAAAAGAATTAGATGATGGTAGTAAAAAAACTTTTGGTTTTCTAATCGTAGAAGAAGCAGAAGAAAAACCTATTGTTTGTAAAAAATCAAAGGATAATATTTTGCGAGAGGGGGCTATTTATTATCGTTATAGAGGTGAAACAAAAGAGATTGAATATCCGGAACTTAATTCACTTCTTCAGTGCGAGAGGGAAAAAGAACGCATTCTTTGGATAAAGCATATTCAAAAGATAGCGTTGGTTGGGCCACGTCAAATAAATATACTGGACAGATACAATGGTGAAATCTCTTATGGTGATAAAAAAGTTTTGATTGATAAGAATTTGGTGGATAAATTGAATTTTATTCAAGAAGGTCATTTTACAGAAAAAGAAGGAGAAGGACTTCCTACTTTAAAATTAGTCGGTACTATTGATGGATTAATAGATGTTGATGATGCGGTTATTGATACAAACGCTGTATATCCATTAACAACAAAAGAATTACAAATAGAGCTCAATATCAATTCTTACCAAATGCAAGCAATTATCTATGCATTAGATATAAAGAATAAGCCTAAAAGACATACAGAAATTTATCATGGTGAGAAATCAAATCCTATACATAAATATTCTCAATCAGTAATAACTGTCGTAAAGTCACTATTTGAAAAGCATGGTAAGGATATTTTTATAAACGACTGTGTTGCTAAATACAAAGCAAATCTTGCAACAAAGCCTAAAAAGAAAAGGAGAAAAAGATAATGTCTTCATTCCACGAATCACAATTAGAGCAAGCATTTGTCGAGCTTTTCCAAAAAGAGGGTTACGACTATGTGTATGGAGAATGCATTCTGCGTGATACACGAGACGTTATTCTCTACGATGATTTGCGCTTTTATCTGCGGAAAAAATATAAAACCGACCATATCACCGAGGATGAAATCAATCGGGTAATCGCCAGATTGGAAACTTCAGATGGGGGTGGTGTATATGCAGAGAATGTAGAAGCGTTGCGACTTCTGCAAGAAGGTTTTTCGTTGAAACGAACCAATCCTAAGTTACCAAATCTTCATATCTATCCCATTGATTATACAGAGGTGGATAATAATGAGTTGGGAAAGAATAATATATTTAAGTTCGTCAATCAGCTTGTCATTGACGGTGAGCATCATCGCATTCCTGACGGTATTGTATTTGTTAATGGTCTGCCTTTGGTGGTACTTGAATTTAAAAATGCCATCAAGCAAAATACCACAATAGAAAACGCTTTCAAGCAACTGACGGTACGTTATAGGCGTGACATACCTAAATTGTTCCGCTATAATGCGTTTGTAGTAATCAGCGATGGTGTGAACAATAAAGTCGGTTCACTTTTTGCACCATATGAGTTCTTTTACGGATGGCATAAGGTGGAAGCTACGGATTCTATTCTTGATGGTGCTTTTGATACTATGTTCACGATGATGCGCGGATTGTTCAGAAAGGAACGCCTGCTTGATGTATTGCATAACTTTATCTATTTGCCAGATACTCCCAAGGACGAGGATAAAATCGTGTGCCGCTATCCGCAGTATTTTGCTACCACTCAACTGTTCAATAACATTCTGAAACATTCACGCTTGAATCCTGATGGTGATGGAAAAGGGGGCACATACTTCGGAGCTACAGGGTGCGGTAAGTCGTACACCATGTTATTTCTTGCCCGACAACTGATGCGTTCCAAAAAATTGAGCAGTCCTACCATTGTTCTGATAACAGACCGTACAGACCTTGATGATCAGTTGTCTAAGTCGTTTTTAAATGCTACCAAATTCATTGGAGACAAGACAATCGTTCAAGTAGAAAGTCGGGAGAAACTTAAAGAACACCTTGAAAAGCGTACTGCCGGAGGCGTTTATCTGACAACGATTCAGAAGTTCGAGGAAAGCACAGGCTTATTGAGCAATCGTGCAAACATTATCTGTATATCTGATGAGGCTCATCGTTCACAAGCCGGTTTAGGGCAGAAAACAACTATAACGGAAAAGGGTGTAAAGCATCACTATGGTTTTGCCAAGTATCTGCGCGATTCTCTTCCGAATGCTACATACGTAGGATTTACGGGAACACCGCTTGATAATACGCTGGATGTGTTTGGTCCGATTGTAGACCGTTACACCATGACCGAAGCGGTTGCGGATGAGATCACTCGTAAGATAGTCTATGAAGGTCGTGCTGCTAAAATCATGATTGACTCGGTTAAGGTGAAGGAAATAGAGCTTTTCTATGACCAATGTAAGCAAGAAGGATCAAGTGACTATCAGATAGAGGAGAGCAAGAAAATGATGACTCGGATTGATGTTATCCTGAATGACCCTGATTTGCTTGCCAAAATTGCCCAAGATATAGTGGAACACTACGAAAAGCGGATTGAGGAAGGTTCGACGGTGTTGGGTAAAGCTATGATTGTGTGTAGCAGTCGTTCCATTGCTTGGAACCTCTATCAGGCGATTATCCATTTACGACCGGAATGGGCGGAAATCAAAGAATGTATTGAAGGGGAAACTCTTTCGGAGAAGGAACGCAAAGAAATCAAGCCGATGCCGCGTATTGCTATGGTCATCACTCGCGACAAGGATAATGATTCTGACGAACTTTATAATCTGCTCGGCAATGATGAATACCGGAAAACGTTGGACAAACAGTTCAAAGAAGAGAAAAGCAATTTTAAGATTGCGATTGTTGTGGATATGTGGATAACTGGCTTTGACGTACCGAGCCTTGATACGATGTACTGCTTCAAACCTTTACAAATGCACACGTTGATTCAGACCATATCTCGTGTTAATCGTGTTTATCCCGGAAAAGAGAAAGGGCTTGTGGTTGATTATCTCGGCATAAAGCAGCAGATGAACGAGGCTCTTCATCAATATGGTGGAAATGGAGATGTCGATGGCCCGGATCTCGAAACTGTTGAAGAAGCGGTAAAAGTTGTTAAGGACGAATTGGATGTGATTAAGCGGATGTTTCATGCTTTTGACTGGTCTGGCTATTTTATTGGAACGCCTCTTGAACAGTTAGGCATTCTTCAAACGGGAGCAGAATATATTCAACATACCAAAGAACTTGAAACTCGTTTTATGCGACACTGTAAAAAGATGAAAGGTGCGTATGATATATGCTGCAACTCAGAACATCTGACAGAGGCGGAAGACAACGATATTCATTTTATGTTGGCCATCCGTTCCATAATCTCTAAACTGACGAGAGATAATGCACCGGATGCTGTCAAGATGAATAAGCGTGTGAGCGAAATGTTGAAAGATGCCTTGATGTCCGAAGCGGTGGAAGAGGTGACTAAAATCGGTGTTGCTGCCGATGAAGAAATAGACCTTCTTTCATCGGAATATATGCAACGTCTTGACCAAATTCCCTACAAAAACACCAAAGTCAAGTTGATGGAGCAACTTTTGAAACAGGTTATTGAATCGTTTCGGAAAATCAACAGGCAAAAAGGCATAGATTTCACGAAACGCTTGGAAGATATTGTCAAAAAATACAATGACCGTTCTGATGATGCTGCACTTGCCAACGATGTGATTGATGATGTCGTTGGAGAGATGGTTAGACTTATGGAGGATGTGGCAAATGAACGTACTGCCGGCAATTCTATAGGGCTATCATTTGAAGAGAAGGCTTTCTTTGATATTCTGAAATCTGTGGCGGTAAAATACGATTTCATTGAAAATTTCTCGAATGAGAAATTGACAGAGTTGGCTAAGCAAATTAAAACGATGGTAGAGGAACAGTCGGATGTTTCAGATTGGTTAAACCGTCCTGACCTTCGGGCGACATTGAAGATGAATGTAATTGTCCTGTTAGCTCGTGCAGGATATCCACCTAAAATTCGTGATGAGGTGTTCAAGGAGATTTTGGAACAGGCTGAAAGTTTCAAACGGCACAGTCGGCCTCGCCCTTATGCTATTGACTATGATTCTTATTCATCAATGGTGGCAGAACCGTAGTATGAACCAAATAAATACAGAACGATTAACTAGGATTTTTATTTTAGACATAAAAAATCCTCAATAAAGGAAGTAACAGTAATGAATAGAATAGTACTTATTGGAAACGGCTTTGACTTGGCACATGGACTTCCTACTAAATATGAAAATTTTATAAACTGGTATTGGGAGAAACGAGTAAATTCTTTTGCAGGAAATCTTACATCTATATCAGAGGATTGCCTTTGTTCTATCAAAATTACTTCAGACAATGATAATCGCTGTTGGAATGTCTTTGCATTTTGTCTTCCTAAGTTTATTAACAAACCGTCCGGTAAAGAGATTATTGATAGTATTGCCAATGATTCAAAATCTTATGAGTTTTCGTTGTCTCCGTTTTTTCAGAATATATGTACTTGTATTGAAACTAAAGGGTGGGTTGACATAGAAAAGGAATATTATGATTTATTGCGAAACTTGATTGTAAGTCCAGACAACTGTGATTATGCAATTTCAGAAATCAATAAACAGCTACATTATATTCAAGAACTTTTAGCTGAATATCTTTCTTCTATCACAACTGATAATATAAAGTGCAATGCGGAAATACTACGTCAAATTTATGGAAATATTCGTAAAGATGATATTAGTATTTCGCAATTACAGGTTTACTATGACTATGTAGATTATCTAATCCAACAAGACAATGTGTACCAACAGTTGCTTTGTAGATATGGTTTTGAAGGTAGCGACAGGCACTTTATGGCAGAGGATATCAAACAGCTCAGAAAGCAATTTGTGAGCTCGTCAGAGATAGATGAAATTTACCTAAAGGATTTAATAATTCCTGAGAATATTATGCTACTTAGTTTTAATTATACTGAAGTAGCAGACAAGTATGGGTATCTGAAAGTTGCATCTACAAATCATATTCATGGAGACTTGAATAATCCCGATAGCATAATATTTGGCTATGGTGATGAACTTGATGAGGATTATAAAGATTTCCTTAAACAATCAAATAATGAGTGCTTAAGACACATCAAATCTATAAAGTATTTAGAGTCGGGAAAATATCGTAATTTGCTTCAGTTCATTGAATCTGCTCCATATCAAGTTTATATCATGGGGCATTCTTGTGGCAACTCAGACCGAACGCTGTTAAACACCTTGTTTGAACATAAAAACTGTGTTTCAATAAAGCCATATTATTACCAAAAAGATGATGGTTCAGATAACTATCTGGAAATCGCACAAAATATATGTCGTAATTTTACGGACATGAAGTTAATGCGTGATAGAGTCGTTAACAAAATGTTTTGTGAACCATTGTCACAATTTAAATGATTTTGTTATGGCAAAAAACATAGAAATACGAAATAGTGCGGCAGAGTTTCTTATCTTCATGCTTGAAGGCAAGGAGGATGGGATTCAGGTGATGTATAAGGATGAGACCATTTGGGCAACACAAAAGGCGATGGCGCAGCTTTTTGATGTAGGAGTACCAGCAATCAGTAAGCACCTTAAAAATATTTTTGAGAGTGGTGAGTTGGACGGAAAATCAGTTATTTCCAAAATGGAAACAACTGCTTCGGATGGCAAGAATTACGATACGGCATTCTATAATCTCGATGCCATTATCAGTGTCGGATATCGAGTCAATTCTGTTCGTGCCACACAGTTCCGTCAGTGGTGTACGTTTGTGCTTCGTCAGTTTGCCATCCGTGGATATGTGCTTGATCATAAGCGAATGGAGAACGGGGCTTTCTTAGGTGTGGATTACTTCGAGCATTTGTTGGCCGAAATAAGGGAGATAAGGCTGAGTGAGCGTCGTTTTTATCAGAAACTGACCGATATTTATGCTACGGCTATAGACTATAACAAAGATGCTCCGACAACACGCTTTTTTTTCAAGAAGGTACAGAACAAAATGCACTATGCTGTGCATGGGCATACCGCTGCGGAGTTGATAGTCGAACGAGCCGATGCGAATAAGGAACACATGGGTTTGACCACGTGGGAAAATGCTCCGAATGGAAAAATTGTCAAAACTGATGTGTCCGTTGCAAAGAACTATTTGCGAGAAAAAGAATTGGAAGAAATGGGCAGAATAGTCAATGCATCGCTTGATATGGCAGAAAGTATGGCTAAGCGTCATATCCCTATGACAATGGAAGATTGGGCAAAGCGAATAGACAAATTCATAAATTTATTTGAGAGCTCAATATTGCAGGACAGCGGAAAAGTTTCTGCCGAATATGCCAAAGAGTTTGCTGAATCCGAGTTTGAAAAATACAGGATCATTCAAGACCGTCTTTTCCAATCAGACTTTGATAGATTTGAGGATAATAGCCTTCCTCCATTAGATATGGAATGATTACGGTGCCATTCTGAGGTTGGCAAAATATTCATAGAGATATGGCAGATTCGTTTCGACTGATTGGCAAGCGTTCGGACAATAGTTCTGTGTTCATTATCGAGTATCTGCATTTATGGTGGCCGACATTACTCTGGGATATCAACCTAAAAGCAGGAAAAGAGTTCACATAAGAGTTCATAAAAGAACCAGTAGGGTTCATAAAAGAGTTCGTAAAAGCATTATTGAAATGCGCTTATCCCTGCCAGCTATTAAACAGAGGATAGCCCAACCAAAACATAATTGCGTGGAGAGCTGATACATTCCATAATTGCAATAAAACCATATCCGGCTTGCATGGTTATTGGCAACTTCTCACGAGCGATTCATCGCTTGGGGTATTGAGTTACCCTAACTCAATAAATGTTGTATAACGGGCAAGCCGGACGCAAATTGGCGTGTTGATTTCGTCTTTGTCAAGAATGACATATCGAGGCTGGCATAAAGATAAAAGGTTCAAATAACGCCTTTTTCTCACCAATCAGCTTGCTGAAATATCTGGCACTCTCAAACGACCGCTTGGTCGCTTGGGGTATTAGGCTCCCCGTACAAGATAATCTTTGTACAACGGGCAAGCCCTTGGCTTAAAAAAGATAGGTTGGGGAAATAAGACGGCAACGACCAGTTTCGAGAATTATCATGAAACCAGCCGTTGCACTTAACTTTGACTTACACAAGAATACACGCTTTGAGAATAAAGTCAAGTGGAGAGTCAATAGTGGTAATCCGGTATGAAGCGATAAATGCCACGGCTTTCCTGAACCACCATCCGTTTGTTCGTGAGAAACTTAATTGTTTCCACAATCTTGTTGTGATTCAATTTTGTTCCTGCCAGTTCGTAGGCAGTGGTCAGTTCTTCTTCCAAAGCTTTATATCCCGAAATAGTCTCTTTCCCCTCAAAAGCCATTTCGAGAGCCTTGCGATGGGTGGATTCGTGAATGTTCTTACCTGGGGAGAATGGTTCTTGCTTGGGACGACCAGCACTTTTCTTGGTCGGCACATAGTCCGGCAGAAGTTCGGGAAGCGATTGGTCATTGATGTAGAAAGCGAATGGCAGGAAGTCCTTTGAGCGGGTATGCACACTTTCCACTTTGCTGATTTTGCTGTCGTCCTTGTCTTTCTCGATTTGGATGACCGTTTCCGCTTTGTTGTTGATTTCCGTGCCAATGTGTCCACGGGCATTTTCATCACTTTTGTTCTGATGAAGAATGGTGTGAAGATGAATCTGGTATTCGTCAGTCCACTGCATAAGTTTGGATATTACACATGTGGCTTCACTCGGTGAATTGATGTCATAAACCAAGTCGCGGATTCCGTCAATCACGACAAAACCAAGCCCTTCAATCTGACTGATGGCATCGTCTATGATAGCCAAACGCTCCTTCGGATTGAACTTGCGTAGAGCGAGAAAATAGAAACGGGCGCAATCTTCATTAGCCGGCAACTCTGCTAGTTTCATGATACGTTGCATTACAATCATGCAATGATTCTGACTCTGTTCTGTGTCAATGTAAAGGATGCGGTTTTTCCCATCAGGAAAATCCGTTGTGTAGTTAAGGACTTCCTTTCCGGACAAAGCTGCTGCCACCATAGCCGACACGTTGAAGGTCTTTTTGCTTTTTGCCTTGCCAATGGATGCACTGAAATTTCCCAATGTTCCGATAGCCACTCCGCCTATACTCAGGACTTCCGGTTCCTGTTCGTACACCTTTTCCAAACTGAGCATAGTATCTTGCCATCTCGTAGTGATTTGAGCAAAATCCTCAATGGGTGTTGCAGTTTCCATACTTACCAGTTTTTAGGATTAGGCTTGCGACGGTGTGAGGCATACATCGCTTCGTTTTCTTCCTCATAGGTGAGAGGTACTGAAGTTTTGCGTGATGCCTCCAGCCATTTGTCGAGCTCGTCACGATAGATATAAAGGTGCTTTCCTTGTTTGATAACCGGAATGTTGTCCTTCTTTATCTTGTAATAAAAGGTGGAGACTGGCATTTTCAGATAGGCACAGGCTTCCTGTACCGTCATAGGTACATGCAAATTCTCTTTTGGTTCGCTTTGGCGGTTAAGAGTGTCCCTAAGTAAATTTTCCATTCCTGCGATTCTCTCGCAGAGTTCGCCTACCACTTTGGGCAGGTCATTAAAAGTCAAATCTGTTGTGTTCATATCTTCAATAATTAGAATTAATATGCTGCAAACCAACAGAATGAAATTTTGCAGAAATCTGTCAGGCGGAACAATGATTACCGTCTGCACGATTTAATTTTCAAGTATTATTGTGAAAGTGGAAATCTCCTTTGTCCGGCACGTCAATAGGAATGTCGCATGGGACATTGACACGCAAATTGGCTTCCAGATATTCTATATCGGCGTTGCGCAATTCGTATGGGAAAGAAGACTTAATGAATATCGCTCTGTCGCGACGAGAGACTCCAAGCCGTTCACCGATATTCCAAGCTAAGTGTCTTAAAGAGGGAGAACTGATTTTTGCTTCTTTCGTTGAATGGATTGGCTGACAATCGTTAACCCGGTTTTCAGCAATACACTCTATATTCCTGAATAGTGTGCTGATATTCTCTTTTGAGAGATATTTCGAGGTCTTTTCCACTACATACTCACGGATAGCTATCATGGTGTCCCTTTTTCGTTTCACCTCCTTCAGTTGCTCTTTCACAAGAATGCTCTCATATCTCTCCAAACTATCAGGTATCTGTTCCTCTTCTACTGAATCTTGATTAGCATTTTGATGGCTGCTTTCTTGTGAACATTCGCTTTGTACTTGCTTATTTGTAGTACTACTTGAGATTGTCGTAAAAAGCCCTGCCATTACTTTGCGGAATATGGCAAAGGTCAAAATAAGCATTACCAAAGAGATAATAAAAATGGTGGCATCAAATAGGATGTTGTGATTGAACTTTTCACCGATATTGTATGCGGTGAGTGCCGAGAGTGAAACGATGACCACTCCAGCCAAACTGCTGATATCAGCTGCTTTCTGAACTTGTATATTATTCTCCATATAGTTGTGATTGTTTACAATTTTATGGCGTAAAGTTCAGCACTAATTTCCATATAACCATAAATACTAATGGTTATTGGACTGATATTCACAAATAATTATGGTTAGAATATGAATCATACTCAAAAATCATACTCTAACCATATAAAAGAGGTAATAATGACCGTTAATCCTTACGGATCAAGGAAATTTTGTTGCTGGCTTTTCGCTTGTTGCTATCCACCACTTTCATGTATCGTTGGGTTGTGGTGATGCTCTTGTGTGCCATGATGCTTTGGATGGTTCGGATGTCTGTTCCGGCAGCAGCCTGTAAAGTGGCGAATGTCCTTCGATATGAGTGGAAGGTGATGTTTTTGGTGATACCTGCGGCTCGGATCCACTCTTTCATGGGGTATTGCGTCCAGCATCTTTTCAATCCTTTGAATACCAGCCCTGTCTTTTCGGGAGAATAACCAATCAATTGCAAGGCTTCGTCACTAATGGGGATGATGTCTTCTGTTTTTGTCTTTTGAGTGACGGTGTGGACGCATTTTCCTCCGGCAGCAAAGTCCACGATTTCTTCCCATCGCAATGTGAGAATATCGCTGATTCTCAGACTTGTCAGACAAGAGAATAACGAGGCTGTTTTCAGAACCGGTATTTTGCAAGGTGTTTCTGCCAATCTGTACAGTTCATCTACGCTTAGGTAGTCTTTCACTACATCTTCCGGCTCTATCTTGTCCAAGAAATCATTTACATTGGAGTGAATTAACTTGTTGCGATAGAGTATTTTGAGAAATCCTCTGAATGTGGACCAGTAGCCCACAGCCGAATTGCGTGATATGGGACGCTCAGGACGTCTAAGCTGTTTCGCATTAAGCAGATACTCTCTGAACTTGTTGCATAAGTCCACATCGATTTCCTCGAATGAACATTTTCCACCCACGAAATTGAAAAAATGCAGATATACGAACTCCCATTTCTGGTCGTGCTTGCGGAGTGTCTTCTTATAATAGGCAAGAAAATCTCCTTTCATCTTGCTCTTGTCAAAGAAATCGTACCGCTCATTTACGATGGATTCAAAACGTCGGCATCGTATAGCTTCCGCTTTTTCCGACATGACGGCATTAAAGTTCTGTTCCCGTTGGTTCTTTGGTTCGGCATAGATGTAGATGCCCAAAGATTCATGACGGATTACCTTCATACTTTCTTTGTCGCGATAACCGGGATAATAATCCAGATAGAACGACAACATGTTTTTCTTTAGAGGTCTTGTCCTCAATGTTACAGTTTTACATTCGTGCATAATGATATGTTTTTATAATTGGTGATTAATTTGTTGCAAACCAATACAATGAAACAATGCTGATGACTGCCATTGATGAAAATGATTCTTGTCTGTGCAGATTAATTCTCAGATACCGGATTTTTCAGCCATCACCTTGTCAAAATCCTTTTTCAACAGGAACATGGACTTCCCGTGATACATCTTCCGTATCTTGTTATACCTCGCATAATTGTAGACATCATCCCTACGCAGGTTATATTTTTCGATTGCTTCGGCTACGCTGTAATACATTTCCCGTTGGTCGAAACCTCCGCTTTTGATGATGTCGATATGGTCTTTTGAATATTGGACTTTGCCATAAACAACACGGGACGGGATTTTATGGCGATGTACAAATGAGCATCTGGCATCTTTGCTCATACCATAGATTTCCTCCATTTGCTCCGCACTAATCCATTCCTTTATATTGTCTGCAGCTTTATATTTGGCGAAGAATCTGTCAACTGACAGTTGCTCGTAATAATTGAACCCACCATGACTGATTTTAGGAATGTCGTTTTCACGGCATCGCTTGCAAATGGTTTTCCTGTTCATATGATAAGTTGCCGCAATTTGCTCGGATGAGTAATAACCTTCAGGGATTACAAAGGTTTCTTTTGGCAGGTCGCTTTTCTTTTCCCGTTTCTTGGGTGTATATGTTCCATCACGATGCTCTATATAGACTTTGTCAAACTCGGAACGTAGCACCATTGTTCGGCTTCCTTGCTTGAAGCGTTTGATGTCGTATTTGTTGACATAGTAGCTGATATTAATTTTGGTAAGTCTGTATTTCTCGGTAATTTCATCGTAGGTATAATAATCAGGATTCAGCTTCTCCTGCTTTTCCTTAATCGCATCTATATGGGCACGGGAATAATATACCTCGTGGTGACGGTTGATTCGAGGGATATTGTGCCGTAGTGCAAAGGTGACAACGGCATTACGGCTCATACCGTATTTTTCCATGACCTGCTCCGGCGTGTAATAACAGTCCGGATTGATTTCTTCGGCAAGGTCGGCAAAATACTTGTCTATGAGGGTGCGGTTGTAGAATACACGGCTACCTTCTTCAACCTTTGGGATGTTGTATAGTTTGCAACGACGATACAGGGTTTTCTTCTGGATTTGGTATTTCTCCAGAATCTCATTCGTGGTGTAATAGAGGACGGTCTGTTTCCGTCCATAGCTGCGTTTCTTGTAGTCGGGTGCATTGTCGAACATTTTTTCAATGTCGGATTTGCGTATAATGGTGCGCCCGCGAAGTTGCAACGCCCGAATGATACCAGCAGCCATGTGTCGGTATATGGTGGCGCGACTAATGCCTAAAAGGGTTGCGGTTTCGGCAGGGGAGAGATACAACTTGCTTCCTACGATTCCGACTTCCTGCATGGGCGGCTCATTTTGCCGTTCCTCGTATTCCTGTAACCTCTGCTTCCGCTTCTTCTCTTTGTACGCTTTTTCATTGCACGATTTACTGCAATAGCGTGTTACCATCGTGTGTGCTATAAATGGTTTGCCGCACCACTGGCATTTTCTTTGTACCTCCATATATTAGTCGCCTTTAATTTCGTCGATTTCGTCTCAACGCGTCTCACAATTTCTCACAGCGTCTCACACTGTGTCTTCTATAGCGGTTCCGCTCATTCTCATAGCATCTCACATCGTGTCCAAGATGTCGCTATGATGAGTGCGAAGTGTCCGCTTAATTGTTCGGCGGTAGAATTATGGTACAAAATAATGCTGGAAATCCGCAACCAGTCAGATTTGACTGAAAACCATATAAAAAGAAAAGCCGCTGGTTATCAGCGACTTTCTTCTAATTGGCTATGGTTGCTTATGGCTACTTACAAGCCGTCATTTCCCAATGCAGAATGTTTATTTGCCCACGCAAACGATATTTGTGTTGTATAAAGCATTGTATATCAATATGTAAATTTTTGAAGAATATTTTTGGGGGACAAACGGGGGACAAAATTTCGCATACCAAAAGAAAGAAAAACAATAAAACCACTTCCCAAAAAAACGTGTTGAATTGCAAGAGGCACGGTTTGTCCCTCGCAATTATTTTGCTTTGCCTCTCCTCGTCCCTCGGATGTAGAGTTAGATTCTGTATTATTTCAGAAACGCCAAAAGCCATAGTCTTGCATACCAAAAGAAAAAAGCAATAAGACCATTCTCGAAAAAGCATGCTGAAATGCAAGGGACATAATTTGTCCCTCGTTGTATTGTTGTTTGTCCCTCGCTTGTCCCTCGGACGAAAGTTAGGTTTGATGCAGTTACCAATAACGTGAGTAAAGTAATGATTGAATAGGTTTAGTTTGGTTTTTGTATATCTAATCAAGTTCTAAACTAAACTGCTTGATTTTCTCAATTTCTAAACTCTTGATTGCTTTTTCTTTTCGTCAGCAAATCCTCCTTTTTATTCGCTATTGCTTGAAATGCGTTTTGCCGTTTATAGTGCTCCTGTTGCACACCTACTATCCTTTCTCGTCTTCACATCACTTTCGGGTTGGCAGATAAGAATTGTGTCGCAAAGGTATATATCCCGTCTTTCTTCCTTGCAAGGTCAAGCCTATCGGTTCAAACCAAAATCTCCACACTCGGTTTTCAACTGAGGTCGTATTTTGTCTGTGAAGCCTTGCAGGAAGAGCCGGGACACCTTGCAAAGCGACATAATTTTAATCAAACCCGAAAGTAGTTGATGCCAACAGAGGGAAAAGTAAAAAATCAAATCAAAAGCGATTATGGCAAATTATGCGACCAACATCTTCTACGCAAGTACGGAGAACGAGAAAGACCTTGATAAGGTGGAGAACTTTTTGGAAGACACATTTTGCGACTGTTACCTTGACAGGTCGGAAGACAGTATCGAGGGCGAGTTTTCGTCAAAATGGGACTATCCCGAAAAAGAGATAAACAAGATGATTTCTCTTTTGGAGGACAAAGACAAAATCTACATTCGAGTGCTGACACACGAACTATGTAACGAGTATGTGAACTTCCAAGTGTTCTCTAATGGAGAATGGTCATACCGATAACCTTAAAAAACTCACTGACTATGTATTACGAGGACGAACAAGATACGGACATTATCGGGTGCTTATGCACATTACTGACTCCTTACAAGGGGCATACAGAGGGAGAAGTCGTTGGAGACTACGGCAACGAGATAGTGGTAAGGCTCACCAATGGCAAGGAGGTGGTGGAATACCGGGATGAAGTGCTAATCTATGACTAATGGAGGATTGCTTTATGATGACACCAATAGCGACAAGGTTTGTGGATTGGGATATTCCCGAACTTTCAACCCTGCAAGACAGCAAGGTCTATCAATTGAGAGTGCAACTCAATGAGGGTACGCCAATGAGCCGACAACAGAAAAATTGGCTTACGAACAGCGTGAACAGCAACACCTATTTCAAAAGGGCTATTCCGCTAATGGGCTACCGCTTTGACTTCTCTGACGTACTGAAACGCTACTTTGTCAAGCAATACGGACATATAGCCGAATACTATGCTGTGGACAAGACCGCTTTACGGACATTCCTTTGCGGTCGGATTGATGAAATAATTGAGATAACAGATTAAAAGAAAGATTATGCTGTACGATTACAGAAAAGAAAGCAAATCGCCTATGCTTCTGACTTTGGCGAATGGCAAGACCATTGAGGGCGAATTTATTGATTTGCGGATTGCCACCGAAACCTTGCCCAAGGGTAAACTGTGGTATCATATCCGACATACGGACGATGATTGGAGTGAACCAGCCTCTCTGAAAAACGGCTGTGTAGTGGTCAATTTCTGTGGTACATTCATTTGTGACCCTATCATTGATTTCCCTTGTGGCGAGGAACTGGAGATAACAGAATGGTCATACCTGAACTGACCGACATCTGGCAGAATGGCAATGTGGGGCAATGCTCCACATTGTTGTGTCCACGCCATTTGGAAATACATTTCCAATGGCATCAACTTTTATAATTGGAGCTTGCAAGGCAAGCCGTTTTTCCTCTTATATATTCATCTTTGACAGTCAAGTCTCCTTTTGTATATATGGCATTTCATATTTCGCAATGGCGATCGGGCTGCTTTGTTCAACGAGCACCGGACTTCTTGCCATTGTTTTCTTTGCCTTGATTTCTCCGGTTCTGTCGGTAAGGTAGAACGCGACTATTCTCTGGCTTCCGCGATCTTCGTGCCATTCTGTTCTTCGGCTATCCCTTCCATAGCAAAATACCTTTGGCTGTGCAGCGTCATAACGGATTCAGTATTACGGCATCCACATTGAGAGGACATACTGGATTCCTCGTCTCATCACTCTGCTCCTTTGGGATTTACAGCCGAAGCGTACCTGAAACTTTGTGTCTGCGGACGGATGCTGTCCTTTGTCTGCGAACCTTGCTCACTTGTTTATTCACCAATCCATATCGTTACAGCTTTTGGCCGTGTTATTCCTCATTTTTCCGTTGCAAAGTTAGTATGCAGCCGGGTACGGCTGAAAGCCTTGGTCAATGGTGTTGCTTCACAAATCTTCCTTTATCTGGCCGGAGGTTTTGACGGCTTACGCTGACAAAAATAAAGAGTATTTGATTGCTAACCTTGTCGCAACCCTGTAACTGCACTCACTTATATTGGCAGCGTAAAAATAATTTAATTAACAACTTAAAGCATTGTAACATGAAACAGATTGAGAACAATTTCGCAGTATCAGGATTCGTAGGTAAGGACGCAGAAATCCGTCAGTTCGCAAATGCAAGCGTGGCACGCTTCTCATTGGCAGTAAGCCGTCAGGAGAAGAGTGGCGAGGAAACAAAACGTGTGTCCGCTTTCATCAACGTGGAAGCCTGGCGCAACAACGCCAACACCGATTCGCTTGCCCAAATCACCAAGGGTACCCTGCTTACAGTGGAGGGCTACTTCAAACCCGAAGAATGGATTGACAAGGACGGCGTGAAACACAACCGCATCGTCATGGTCGCTAACAAGTTCTACCAGACACCCGACAAGGAAGAAACTCCTGCGGAGCCGGAAAAGAAAACGAAAAAAGGCAAGAAATAACTCCTGCCTCGTTCCGACAAACAAAGCGGCTTCGGTCGCTTTTGTTTTTGCTCGTATGTTTACTTGTCATACATCTATGGGTTGCCCATTATAAGTTTTCACCCATCCCGTCAACGGCTTCTTCTATTTTTCTTCGAGAGACTTGCTCGGCTGCGCAATGTTGCACGTTGCTCCTCTTTCGCAAGACACTCTGCCGAAATCGCCCGATACAAAAAGATTTGCCAACCGCTCCAAGACTTCGTTTTCTCCCGGTAGGCAAAACATTTTGTTATTTATCGGGCTTGCAGAAGAAACTCGTTTACTGCCCGCCCTTTGCTTGGGTTGATATTTTCGACAAGAGGGAGAATTAAATACTGATTTTTAAGTCCCTCGCTATGCCAGACATGAACGACTGTCATAGGCTGCATTCTGTTGGTTGAATCTTACCTGTCCCGCTGGTAGTCGCTTTTGCTCCAGCCTCCGAATATCACTTTCACGATTTTGATGAACACCCACAATCCCAATACTGTAATGATTACGTCTCCCATATCACTGATTTATTTCTGATTACTACTTGTAAAGATACGAAAAAAACGCGACATAAACGAATGTATGGTGTTAAATATCAATATGATGAAGCATTTTTTTTTGAGAGGATGTCATCTGTTCTTGGCCTATGCAATTCCGAAAAGTTCTATCTCGAAGATGAGTGTTGAGCCACCGGGTATGCCGGGTTGCGAGAACTTGCCATATCCCATTTCGGCAGGGATATAAATCTCCCATTTGTCCCCGATACACATCTGTTGCATTGCGATAATCCAACCCTCAATCAGTTCGTTCAGGCGGAATGCAATCGGAGTGCCACCCCGACTGCTGTCAAATTTCTTTCCGTTTATGGTCCACCCGGTATAGTGGGCTGTGACGATACTGCGTGGTGCAGGGTGCTTGCCATCGTTCTTTCCCTTACTGATGACCTTGTAATAGATACCTTTCGGGAGTGGCTTTACTCCCTCTTCTTTGGCTTTCGCTTCCAGCCATTCCTTATTGGCTTGTATGTATTCTTTTTTGCTCATTTTATTTCGGCTTTTTTAATTTGTATATGATATGGGGCATTTCTTTACCTCGGTAAACAACAATATGGCTACTACAAGATTCCATACCAAGCCGTTTTGCCACTCGAATGGAAGCCTTGTTTTCCGGGCGGATACTACAATATACAGCCGGTAATTCCAAGCTGTCAAAAGCATAGGCTATGAGAGATTCGGCGGCTTCTGTCGCGTAACCGTTGTGCCAATATGTGTTGTCAAATATGTAGCCGATCTCAACGACTTCATTCCCGTTCATTGTTGTTTTCATAAGTCCGGCCTGGCCTATCAGTTGTCCGCTTTCTTTCTGTAGAACGGCAAAATATCCGATACCATCTTTGGCATATCGGACGAGCTGTCTTTCTATCCAGTCTTGTACATCATCTTCGCTGAAGCCATGCTCCCAAGCGTACATCACTTCCGGCTTACCCATTATTGTAAGCAAAGTATCAAAATCATCATTGGTAAGTTTGCGGACGAGCAATCGCTCAGTTTCTATAATGTCGGCTTGTATGTAATTACACTTGCTCATATTCAGTAAATCAATCTAATGTTCTGCATGCTGTTTCTAATATGTCAATCATCTCAGCCCCGTGTTCATGACATTGAACCTTAATCCATTTGTCATTTGAACTTTTTTCTATAATATCTCCCATAATGCGAAGTTTCAAACTTCCTTTTTGAACCATTTTGCCATATGACTTCATCTTTGACTCTGGTGAAAGGTTTGAAAACTTTGAATTGACACTTCGAGAAATGATACACAGATTTCCAAATGTATCTTTGTCATCCCATGAGTCAAAAGAACCGTCAGATGGATTTTGTGGATACCAGTGTTCAACAGAGTTACGGAATTCGAATTCAAAATCGCTGTATTTGCTTTTATTATTCTTCCATAACAAGTAATCCAGAAAGTTGAACACGATGTGAGGAGTCGTTACACCAAGTTTGTAGTCCTTTCCATCCAAGAAATTCTCCTTGGTTGCCAGTGCCGCTATGTCTTCAGCCTCGTTTGTTAATAGGGCTACTTCATCATTCTCAAACAGCCATAGAACAAGCTCGGTTATCCAGTGCATGACTTTTGGGGATGTATACGATACTCGAAGCGCAGACTGAATCATTAAACATTCTTTATTGCGTGGAGCATATGTCGTTTCCCATTCTTTTTCATACTTCAACTTTGTATTTGAATAATATGCTTTCTTTTTAGATGCCTGTCCAGATGTGTGCAATTCCTTAAGACTCCATTCGCCCTCTTTGTCTTCGCCAGTATATTCTCTCTTTATGATGAAACTATCAAAAAGATAACGTGTTTGCAACAGATGAATAATTATCATTCTGGCAAAATTTTCTTTGTTGTTCTTGATAGGTTCATTATCTAATGTTCCATATTTAATCACGTTTTCAAAGTCAGCAATCAATTTCTTGTCATCAAGTAATTCGCCCAAATCTTTTTCCAATGACACATCGTAGAAATCCACAAAAACCCTGAGTGCATGAAGCAAGAAGTACGGGAATTCAATGATGCTTTCAAAGCGTATATGAGTATCATCGTCAAGTATGCCATCTACATTGTCAACTTTGAATCTTGGCTTAATGATTTCGTTTATGGTTGCATTATTCTCCGAATCCTCTGTAATTTCTAAACAGTCACTATATTCACTCCATTCATTAGCAGGCCAGCCATTCCACTCTCCACCGAAAATGTTTTCTCTTTCTGTTCGTGAGAAGTGCATTTGAACATAGCCTGTCATATCGCTACAAGCATTCCATATCCGTGAAAATAGTTCTTGTTCCTTTCTATTGTTGAGAAATCTCATGAGCCGGGCTTTAAGGATATCATGCTGTTCTAATTGCTCTCCACGGGTGTTCATTATCTCGAAGTAACGGTTTAAGTCTGTATGTTCAGGCACTTCTATCTTATAGAGAATCACATGTTGCAAACGGGAAACAAATTCATCCTTGTTTAATCCTTTGTCACTCGTAAACTTTTGACGGATTGCTTTTATACCATTAAGGATAGACTGATCTATATTTTCCTCATAATCGGCAGAAGGCTTTTTGTCTGCTAGTATTTGTTGGATATTAGAAAGGGTATATTTAGATTTAGAGCGACAATCAAAAGAGAGAGTCTGTCCTAATTCTCCTTCCAATGCTCCTTCTGATACAAGGTATTGCAATAAAAGAAAAAGTGTTGTAAGACGTTGCTGTCCATCAACAACTTCATACGTTTTAGGTTTATCTTGTACCTTGGAAACAACAAGTGAACCGATGTAATAGTTCTCGGATGAATCAATATCGTTAATATCATCAATTAATTGCGCTATCTCTTTGTCTTCCCACGCATAGGCTCGCTGATAGCGCGGAATTACATAGTGAGTATTTGTATCGAATATTGTTACTTCATCCAATATTTTTAATTCTTCTACCATATTAATTGTATCCATTAAGTTGACGAAGTTGTGCATATAAATTGTTCCAATTTTCACTGGCTGCTTTGTCATCATTTCTCATGTCAAGTCTCATTCCTGAGATTTCAGTATGTCTACGCGCATAAGCAATCATGGATATTACGGGTTTTACATTGCTGTATTTGTCATCTTCTATACCTATGGCATATCTATTAATAGTATCAAAGCCTAAATGCTGCATATCAATTCTAATCATCATAGCCCAAGTAAATAGTTTTTTCACGGCCATGACATCAAAGTTGTGAAAACGGTCGTAATAGCAAAGCAAGGCGCAGAAAAAGAGGTTTCGTGCATGGTTAAGTCCAACTGATGACGATTTGAAAGATTTATCTAATTCTTCTGCTGAATCCACATCTTTTCCGTTTGTAATAATCAGTTCGATATCATGAAATGCTGGATTCGTTACAATTTCTTCTTTTATATTATGCAACATCTTCATATAGTGATCAACCATTTCAAAAAAGTCACTTCCTGAAATGAATGGCTCTGTGAGTAGGAAATAAGGCATGGCTTTGTTGGCTCTGCGCGCGTAAGTGTAACCATACTTCTCTTCAATACCTTTATAGATGTCTATATCAGCAGAAGTGAAATTACCACACTTTCGACATTTTGCCCAATTCCATATCGGGAAAAGGTACAAGTCGAATAACTCTCTGATAGCCTTTGGATCTTTCGATTCCCATTTCACTACGGCATTCTGCATCTCATACTTATCGTGAATCTCTCTAAGATGATAAGCTTTAAGTAAATCATGCGGATATAGCGCACGACCACGTGTGTTTTGAGAATCGAATAATTGGAATGCTTCATCTATTCTATTTACTGTAATCACGACAACTTCTAGAATGTTTTTTAGGGCATCGTTAAAAATGGCCTTCACTGTATCATCAACAGAAGAAAACCACTCTCGGATAGTTGTATAGTTGTCATGTAGATTCTTCTGTGTAATTTTATTTAGAAACTTGTTCTTTAGCAGATTACACGTAAAATCAGAATCTAAATGTAATTTCAATAAAAGGAATGATAGTATGCGCTGCTGTCCGTCAACAATCTCATACTCATTGTTTTCATTTCTATGAAGAATTACTGTACCTATACGATATTTGAAATTAGCGTACTTACGGCTTTCTTCAATACTTTTTTGAGTATCGAGAATGAGTTCTGTTATGTTTTTGTCCGTCCATTTATATGGCCGTTGATAATCTGGAATGATTAGATTCTTCCCTAATAACTTGTCAATAGACCATATGTGTGGTTTGCTATTCATTATTTAAAAACGAATTTGATTGTTACAATAGTTACACAATAAACTTTATTCTTTTGATTCATCAAGTGTTATGTGAACTTTAGAATGTGGGCAAATTCCAGCTTTAAATCCCTTAATCACATCTTTTAATGAGATGCTAAACGAGTCAGATATATAGTGAATGTGCGATTTGTTTCCATATTCTCCTGGTTCATTGCCTAATAACCCCCTTCTGGTTTGATAAAAGCAATGCCAATGTTTCCCATTGTTAAGGATTCGTGCTAAAACAAATTGTGAAACAGTTATTATTTCTTTCATTTGACCATCTGTTAATGATGTCTCTCCATAGTGTTCAATGGTATTTTCATCGCATAGATAAATAAATGATGGTAAATCTGCACCTATATATTTTTTTGGTGTATCTTCAAATCTGTAATTGCTGAATTTGTACCCTTTATCATTGGCATATAAAAAGATTGTAGCGAGTTGTTCTGGTTTTATTGAAATACCCCTTAATAGAGAAATTTGTTCTTTTTTGGATAGTTCTTCTTGAAATAGCAATTTAATATTTTCGGGAATTTCGAGAGAAGTAGCTCTAGCAATTTCTTTTTCAGCTATTTTTTTTGATGCCAACATTATTGCTATTGGATCTTTGCATATCGTGTCTAAATTCTGTTCTTTTAGAACCATTGCTTCTATTGCCGGATAGATTGATTTTGCATGAAAATCAATTAAATATTCTCTCACATTAACGTTTTCTACATCGTCCATGACGTTGGCGATAACATATTTTGAGTCGTTATTGTAAATTTTACTATGTCCCATAATTAGTTTTCTTTATTCTTTCTTTTCCCAAGCGGCCCGCTGAACTTGCCTCGATTGAGTGAAACACCGTATTTATTAAGAATGCGGAACACCGAACTGCGGCTGTTGAATCCACTCACTTTCCAGATGTCATCAATGGAATGCCCGTTATTGTACATCGCCACGATAGTTTTTTCACGTTCCGCCCTGCTGATGTTTTTCTCTTTGGTCGGCTGGTTGATATTCTGTTTCAGATGGATGATGTGGGCTGAAGCCTTGCGCAGCATGGCACATTCCTCCGGCAAAGAACCGAACATCTCCAGTACATCGGAGGCTTTGGTTTCCGGAAACAAATCCCCACGGCTGTCAATCTTGTCGTGAATGGAGACAATCCGAACCACCTTTACCCGGCAGAACTCGATGAATGTCGCCAGCTCACGGGAGCCACGCAGGGCATTGCTGAATTTTGAGACAACCAGCTCGTCCCCACGCTCCAGACTTGCCATCAGTTGTTTCCATTGAGGGCGCAGTTTCTCGTGTCCGTTCTCTTCCTCTATCACTTGTACACAGCCGTATTGCTCCATCCACTTCTTGTCAGTGTCGAAGCCGTCATAACCGGCTGCCTTGAATATGTAACCTACTTTTGCCATAGTGCTGTTCAATGCTAAATGATACCAAGTGCAAAGATACAAAGTTTAATTCGGTTAAAATCATACTCAATAAAATATTTTTCAATTATTATACTTTGTATTTTCACTTGTTACGCTCTTGTTTATTTCGCGGATTATACTCGTAAGTATGAAAAAGAAAATAGATTAAAGTTTTATTTTAGAGTATTATCATACAAACTTTTATACTTAACTTTGCCGCCATAAACCAATAAAAATATCATGTATAAAGGCTTGTTTAAAGTAGAATCAATGCAAAAACCGAAGAGAGGAAACTTGAAATCATACTCAAAGAAATGTGCTTCGTATGCCAAATCTTTTGCCGTATGTTTTGCCATTGTCACATTGGCATCATGCGGAGAAAAGACCGGCAACAGTATGTTTCAGACCGTTAAAAATGCTGCCGATGCTTACAGGTCATACCTGTCCGAGGTGCGAAAGGAAGCAAACCTGCCAACAGACCGTCTGATTGAAAAAGTCAACGACTGGCAGTCGCTTCGAGATTCGGTATCTGCCTGTGTCGCCAAAGACACGGCAAACCGTATTCACGCCAATTACGAAAGCGAAATTCGTGGATTGCACGATTCGTTGCGCATTGAATTTACCCGTCTGGCTCTGGAGAAGCCGAGAACTTTTGCGGATGTGTTGCTCCTCAGAGAGCAGACTTCCCAATACCGGCAAGACACGGAGCTGATGCAGTCGGCAGCGGAAGCGGAGCCGTTTTTCAAACCATTGGATTCCGTCCCGACATATAAAGGCAGTGCCAATGCTGTCGTTGAAAAATACCGAATGTTCCTTTCCAAGACCTTGAAATCCGGAATAAGCGGCAAGAGTGAAATGCTTGCTTTCATAAAGGAAGAGGACAGGCTGTTCCGTTCGTTCCTTGACCATTTGACTGAACTTGCCGATGCCGACCTTTCTGTCATTACGTGCGACACGGAGAAATGCTGCCTGTCGATATTCCAGTCTGCGGAGAATGGCAGGCTCTCTTACCGGGATGCCTTGGTATATACAGCCAGGCGAACCAACCGGAGAATCATACTCAACGCTTTGGCTTGCCGTGATGACATCAACCAAGACAATGTAAAGACCGAAGCGCAGGCAAGGGCTTACGTTTGGATGTTGTTGCAGCCGTATGTTGCCTTGGATGGTTTCAGCGTGGCTATCCTGTCCGATATGGAAAGGACAACACTTCATGCAGTCGCTGACCGGACACCTCAGATGATAGCCAAACTCAACAAGACTGCCGGAACGGACAACGACCAATGGCGGGTATTGCCCGGAGTACTGATCAAGATAATGCTCACATCCATTTGACGAACCAGAAACAAATAAATACAACAGTTATGCTACAACTTTTTTACGATGACTTTCTCTCCTTTGTGCCGCTCCAGCTTCCGCAGTTGCTGGATGTAACCACAATGGAACAGCCGCGGTTCTATGACGATTACGTCCTCCTTTCGTTTCCGCTTGCCGACCCATACGATCTGGAAGAAGTAATGGACATCTTCGAGGACGACATGGAGCTGATAACCCTTTATCATCATATTCCTTCAAGCGCAACGACATTCGGCAGCAGCACCTGTGCCTATTCCAATCCGGCTTTCGGACAGATGTTCAAGATGAACGCGAGAGTTTCTGATACCGGCAAGGTTGACCGCATTGACGTGACCATCTATGAATCCCTGGAGTTCATGTGTTCTGACATCTGCCTTGACTTGAAACTTCACGAAAAGACCGGTCATTTCAAGTACCGCAAGACCAAGGAGGAGTTGCTTGCCGAATTTATATGAGACGGACGATATACCTGCAAATGCTATACATTATCAATATGTACAGGAGTTGGATAGTCGTGGATGACGGATATGGATACAGGCAAAGTGTCGTGTTCAGACGGGGCAGGCCGGTTTCCTGCGTGTGCCGTATGCTCCGGCTCCGTTCCACTTATAAGCACAATGGCTATGAGCGTGGCACGAAATGGAGCATATCCGAATACGAGCTGGACAAGGCATTGGCAAGGTATCGTCAAAAGAATCACGAGTTAAAGGCACGGCTTAAAAAAGGAGCGTCATATCTTGAAGCCAAGGATGTGGAAGCCATTATAGAGATTGCCACCTATGGGCTGGTCAAACTGGAACTGACCGAACTGCCATTATTCAAACAATACTGATTACACAAAGGATTACGATTATGATTTGGATTATCATCGAAATGTCATTTCCGGCATTGCTCATTATACTGCCCATGTCATTGTACAGGAGCAACCGGCTTTTTATGGCAAAGTTTTACCTTAGGATGGCGGGTAGTGAGAGTGCAAGGAAACTCTATGTGCAGTGTATGCTTATCTTCCTCCTGCTATATCACTATGTCTATGCCGGCAGACACTTCGGAGAGTGGGGAGTTCTGATATCCACCATACCTTGTGCCGTTCTGTTCTCGTTCAGACGTGCCGACAGGTGGATGCACAGACTCCACGAGGATAAAAAAAGGTTCGTTATGGCAGCCTTCATCACATTGGTCATCTGCGCTGTACCACATCTGCACACCACGGCGTTCACACTCGCCTTTCTTCTTTTGGCTGCCATGTTCTATCCCTCTTGCCGTGTGTTAGCCGAATGGAAGGATGACGACACGCGCAAGCATTTGAAAGAAAATCCAAAAACAATGTCCGAACATTACTGCTGACATCATCACGCGAACCTGCCACGAATAAGTGGATAGTGGCAGGTTAATAGAATCCACATATAGTCAAATAAAAATCAAATGAAATGATGAAAGACAAGAATAGAGCCGCCAATCAGGTATTGGCAGATATGATGTTTTTCGACTACCTCAAAGAGAAAGTCGGTGAACGGAAGACAAAGACCGGTGCCTACTACGACCTGTTGGAGAAAGCAACGGCAGGTTTTATCGCTCCCTTTTTGAAGAACCACGAGTATGTGTTGCAGGCTGACCAGTGTCATGTGACCATTTCAGACCTTGCGGTGGAATGGCACTGGCACAGGGCTACCGTCAGGGCGTTCCTTGACAAACTGGAGGAGATGGGATATATTCGTCGGACAAGGTTCGCAAAGAGTGTGGTCATTACCGTGACTTTTGCGCCATTCTCCAGTGGCGAAACTCCTGCCTCTTATACCGGTCATACAGGGGCCGGACTTGCCGATGATTTGGACAAGGCTTTGTCCGAATGGATAAATGGCAGTCTGTCTGACGAAGATATGGGAGAGATTTGTGGACAGTATCATGAAGCCGGACTGAAACGGCTTGCCGATGAATCCGGCAAAGATCATTCGGGCGACAAGCCGGCAATAAAGGCAGGTGCAGAAACGGAGTTAGCCCAAGAGATTGTCGAACGTGTAGCCGTAGCCGGACTGAAACGCGCCATACGAAATTCGCGCTTCGATGATCCGACCGATTTCTTGGAGTTTTTTCACGGGGAACTGGGAGGTGACTGGACTTCACTTTTGGAGGCATCCAAGATAATCGCCAAGATGATTCTGGACGCTGGAAACGACGGCGCGCCCAATAGTTCGAGCGAAACGGATATGCTTGCCACGCTCCGACAGCCGTTCAGGGCGTTGTGGGCAAAGTACCAGGAGCGTGATTCCACCCTTTTATAGACTCCACAACCGATGTTGTAAGTCAAAAACTATTGTATAACCACGGATGAACCGTGATGCCCTACATTTGTAGGCTTGCCATTTTAAGCGTGCAGCGGTGCTTGCACGTTGACCAAACAGAGGGAAGTATGGGTAACTCAATACCCCACACGACTACGGTCGGTGGGAGTGGTTGCCGGACAAGCAGCAAGCTGGGGCAAATCGGTTGTCCGATAAAAACGGATGATATGGCTGAAAAATCATGGCAGGTGATGCACATGAACGTGATGAAAGGCATAACCACCGCGCAAAGCAACGAACACCAGCGTAACTGGACGGAAAGCGGCTGGAAACACGCCATAGACAAGGGAACTTATGACCGCCAAAGGGAACGGTTGAATTTCGAGATTGTAAAGGGCGGTAAGGTGCGACCTATAAACAAGGACAAGTCTATTCCTGAACGCATGGCTGAAAACCTTGCCGGGCGTGGGATAAAAGATCCCAATTCGGATTTGGCAGAACCGAAATTTCGCACGGTCGTGGATTTTATACTGGGCGGATCGAAGTTTCAAATGCGGCAGCTTGCTTTTGGAGACCAGGCTGTTGTGTATGGTTCCGGTAACAATACCGCCAATGCTTCGCTTCAACGAAAGCCGGAAATAGAAGAATGGGCAAAGGATATGTACCGATTCATGAGTGAAAGATTCGGTGAGGAGAATATTGTCGGGTGTTATGTACATCTTGATGAAACGACCCCGCATATGCACCTTACCTTATTGCCAATCCAAGACGGTAAGTTTGCGTTCAAAAAGATGTTTGCAGGAAAGGACAAATATGAGTTTTCTGCAAGAATGAAAATGTTACACGATGAACTCTCGCAAGTGAACGAAAAATGGCAACTGGAACGGGGACGTAATGTTTCCGAAACTGGGGCAAGACATCGAAGCACGGAGGAATACCGCCGATACCTTTCGGAAGAATGTACCAATATAGAGGAACAGGTTGTCCAACACAAAAAAGCATTGGCAGACCTTAAAGTGGAAATAAGTCTGGCAGAGCGCAGGGTGAAAGGCTTGACCTCTATGGTGGATAACCTCCGAAAAGCGAAAGCGGAAAAGGAATCCCAACTATCGGCATTGGAACGCACCCTTCAATCCCATCAGGGAGATACGGCTACCATTATAGCCGAGAGGGAACGGTTGGAAAAAGAACTGGCTTCTATCCAAACGAAATTGGAAGACAAGCAGGATAAGCTACGGACGGCTGACCAACAGCTTGAAGCCCTTAAAAGGGACATGGATGCCATTGGCGAGCGCACGGAGGAACTGAAAGGCGAAGCCTATAAATACAGTCGTGAAATCCATTCCAACGTGGATGTACTGCTCAAAGATGTGATGCTGGAAACATTGGTTGGAGAGCATTCGGCAAGAGTGGCTGAAATGGGAGCTGCGGAGCAATCCGTCTTTGACGGTTCTTTGTTGCAGAGCCTGACCGAGCAAGGGGCGGAAGTGATGCACTGCGCCACGCTCCTCTTCCTTGGTATGGTCAACGATGCCACTACATTTGCCGAAACGCATGGCGGTGGAGGAAGTAAAAGCAACCTTAAATGGGGAAAGGATGATGACGAGGATAACCGTGCGTGGGCAAGGCGTTGCATGATGATGGCAAGCAGAATGATGCGACCGGCTTCCGGCAAGAAGCAAAAGAGGTAATCGGCAGAATATGTTTTTCTGCAATGGATAACAAAACAAAATAATGCGTTGAATATGACAAAGAAAATATTTTTAATTCTGGCAGTGGCAGGTATGGGCTGTTCACTGCACATGAAAGCGGCTGTACCACCTGTGACAAAGGACACTGTACAGCTGGAGTCGTACACGGATATCGAACAGATGCTCCGGCCTTTGGATCCGACTTACCATAAGGGTGTATTCGTGACATCGCCTTGGAACGGCAACTGGTTTGTCAGTCTTCAAGGTGGTGCAAGTGCGTTCATTGGCAAACCTGTTGGTTGTGCCGACTTATTTGACAGGATAAAGCCTACTATTTTCGCATCGCTTGGCAAGTGGTTCACTCCGCAGATCGGAGCAAGAATCGGTTATGGAGGTTGGCAGTTCAAAGATTGCGAACTGGTCACAAATGACTACCATCACTTTCATGCTGACTTGATGTGGAATGTGCTTGGATATCGGTATGGCAAGGTTGAGAATCCTCGTTGGGGAATCATTCCATACATAGGATTTGGACTGATGCACAATCCGCAGAACGGACATAATCCGTTTGCCATTTCATACGGAATACAGGGACAATACCGTATCTGTAAACGGCTGTCTGCATTGTTGGAAATTGGCAATGTTTCCACATTCCAGGACTTTGATGGCTATGGCAAATCCAATCGTTTCGGAGATAATATGCTCTCCGTGTCAGCCGGCTTGTCGTTTACGATTGGAAAGACCGGCTGGAAACGTGCCGTTGATGCGAGTCCTTACATCCGGCAGAACGAGTGGCTGATTGGTTACGCTTCACAGCTATCGGAGAGTAATCGCAGATACACCGGGCAACATGACAGGGCGATGAGAACGATCAACGAATTGAAGAAGATTCTGGAAATTGAGGGCTTGCTTGATAAATATAGCAAGATGTTTGATGACCGGGAGAGTTTGGGCAATGTCTATCCGAGAAACGATTACAGCGGACTGAACTCGCTCCGAGCAAGATTGAAAAACAGGCATTGGGATGGTAAGTCTCCATTGTCCAATGACAGTTTGTTCAGTAAGTCTGAATTTGTCAATGCCATACCCAATAATGACGGTAGCGTTGTAAACGGCTTCTATGTCACAGGTGCCGATTCCCTGCTGTCTCCAGATATGAATAATGACAGCATTTCCATTTATAGCCATTCGGATTATCTCTCCTTTATAGGTTCCGGCAACGAGTGCATCGGTTCACCTGTCTATTTCTTCTTTGAACTCGGCACGGCTCAACTGACTGATAAATCCCAGTTGGTCAATCTGGATGAACTGGCGCGTGTGACAAAGAAATACGGATTATCCGTGACTGTTGCAGGTGCGGCTGACGCTGCCACCGGAACTGCCGATATAAACAATAAGTTGAGCGCATCGAGAGCCGATTATATTGCCACGGAGTTGCGCAGGCGCGGAGTGACTGTTGAAAATATAACAAAGGTCTGTCAAGGAGGTATTTCCAATTATGTACCCACTGAAGCTAACAGACATACCAAAGTCATGCTATATATGAAATAGGAAAGTGTAAGATTCTTTTTGTTCAAATTGATTAGTTAAATGTCAATTCTTTTGAAAGGAGAGCCTGTCCGTGATGGATCGGCTCTTCTGCATTATAAAAATCTCGTTATAATAACTTTTGTATTTCGCTCCAATAGAAGAACGCTTCTGCATTCGTCTTCTTTAATTTATTCAATTTGGTTGAGAGTGGAGAGTGTATCGTTACGTTGACCAATAGATTTGCTTCGGATGGATTATAGTGCTTTATCTCATTTATGCCATTACTGATAAGTTTGGCAAGATAAGCTGCCTTTGAAGCATTTGTAATAGCACTTTCCAAAGTATAGACTTCACTATGAATAAAGCCACGCACTTTTTTAATTCCATCTTGAATCAGGTCAAATTCCTCCTGATTGTCCTGCCCGCGCATTACTATACATTTGGCTGTATCATAAATGTCATCCAAAACTTTTTGAATTGCATCAGGATTCTCACCTCTGTATTGAAGTTCAACCATCGCAAACTTATTGAATGTTTCCGCTGTAACAGATAAGTCACCAACTATGTCGAAAAGCGATGCAACGTCAAATAACTGTTTACAGATTTCCATTGAACAATTCTTTTCTCCTTTGAAAAATGGGATTCCGGTCGTGTGAGGAGCAAACGCGGTTAATTTATCACCGAGCAGATCTTCTTTACTTGGCAATTTTACCATTACGGGATCTCCTTCTGTCTTTAACAAACGACTTTTAATGGGAAGTTCCACCACATTTGCATAATGAATTTCCTCGAATAATACATCCAACAGAATCTTGTCCTGACGTCCTCCTGCCGGATATGCCACCTGGTAAAAGAATTTGGCATGTTGTTTTGGTATATCGGTACGAGAGATACGTTCCACCAATTTAACCTCTCCAAAACCATATTCTTCGGAATACTTTTCCAGATAATCTTCAATCCTTGTTCCTGGAGGACAAATTATATCAATGTCGATTGAAAGTCGTTTGCCGGTATCAAGATGAAGCATTAAGGAAGATCCTCCCTTGAATAAAAAGGGACAACCGGACCGGGCTAATGCTTCCAACAACGAGAATGCACGGATTGTTTTTTCAACGAGGGCTATATCTTTTATCTTGTTGTCTTTGGCTACTTGTTCTATCCAAGATAATGTCCTGCTATCGGGATGTATCATATATTGATTGTATTGATAATTTGTTCGACTTTTTGTTTTCTGTTACGGCGTGCCGCATATCTCAACAGCCGTGGCATTTTGATTTCATAGTCCGAGAAGGCGTTTGAATATATAGTATATAATTCATTACCCTGAAGATGTTGTAGTTCCTTGTCGGATATGGCATCAACAAGCATTTTCTCCAATGTAGGAACGGGACAGCCATCAATAATATCTATTGGAGCCTCTTTGACAAGAGGACGAACAATAATCATATCACGATTTGTAATATATCGATCCGCATCTTCTTGGTTCGGATTCAAAAAAACAGGGATTGCAGATTCCATGTTTTGTAATGACATGAAAACGGATTCCATTGCCACCCTTTCAACATCTACCAATGTAGTTCTTACCGCAGGTATATGTAACATCATAGAAGCGAATATAGATGGTTGCCATATACAATAATCTATGAAAGGGAATTTTTCTTTTATATGTCTGTTGAGTGAAAGCATAAATTCGCTTGGCTCATACAAAAAATCATATTTCAAATCTTCATTTAATTTGTATTTCCCGTATGAAACTCTGATGATTTTGTTCTCTGCAAGCATCCTATTCAAAAGCACAACAAGAGAACCTTCTGATATGTTTTTCATACCAGAGCGCACCGCATTCAGCAGGTCTTTTCGTGTGAATTGCCCGTCCTGTTTTCTGGCAATATCTATTATCTGATTTACGGCAGTCATTATTGTTCTTCAATTATGTTGCGAAGTTATAACAAATTTGGCAAATATCAATGCGTCTTGCCGATTTTGTTATGCTTTTAATAAGAAAAAAGCATGAACTATATAACAACTTCGTCAAATATCGAAAGAATTTGCCGGAGTTGTTATGCTTTTCCTGTTTTACAATTCCTACTATCTATCTGCCAATTATAGCAGTTTTACTTGTCACATATAATGAACACCTCCGGCTCATCTTGCTGGCTCTATTTTCCTTTGCAAAGGTACTGCGGTGAGGGAATGCCAAGTACCGCTATGCAGGTCGTTCCGCTAATGGCTTGGTGGACTTGACGACAACTTTCCTCAATTTCCACCAAGTGTTAATTGGGTATTTCATCAACTCCTCAGCCATTTACTTGTCTTATCCTTCTGTTTCCACAGTCTCTTGGTTGCACGTAAAATTCAGATTCCGACAAGAAAGCCGATAAAAGCTTCAAAATAAGGGAGAAGAAAAAATCAAAATAAAAAAGATTATGGTAAATATGGAAACAAATTCAGATGAGAGAAAGATAATAGACAGAGTTTTACATCGTGATATGGTATTCAGGTACCAATTATTAGGTCGTTTACAAGCTGATTGCGAATACTACCTTAATTACGGCAATCGGAATATCAAACGCTTGTGGGCAGGCAATGTAAATCTGCAAATTAAACTGATGGCTGAACTTTATAATAGTTTCAAGGAAGACGAAAAACCTCAATGGCTTACAATGGATGAAATTATTGCATACGGAAAAGCAATGGCAGAGGAAGAATAAAATTGATGTATTAACGGACTGAGCTGGTATTTGGCTTCAGTCCGTTATCATCGTTTCCTTCTTTGATGGCAATGCCTTTTATAGTCCGTTTAAGTATAACCTAAATGGAACCTAATATCCTTTTTTATCCGGAAGATAATTGTCGTTACCTTTTTAATAGTGTGCCTTTGACTTTTATATTTATTGAGAATTATGAACTTTCCCCGGCTCATCTTGTCAGCTCTATTTTCCTCTGCAAAGGTACTGCGGCGAGGGAACGCCAAGTACCGTTCCACCGATCGGCTCCACTAATGCCTTATGGATTTGACGACAGCTTTCCGCAATTTCCGGCAGGCGTAAATTGGGTATTTCATCAACTCCTCAGCCATTTACTTGTCTTATCCCTCTGTTTCCACAGTCTCTTGGTTGCACGTAAAATTCAGATCCCGACAAGAAAGCCGATAAAGACTTCAAAATAAGGGAAAAGAAAAAGACAAAAGTTCAACGATTAAAACAGACTGATTATGCACAGCAAGATTTTTCAAATCACGGAAACAAGAGTTGACAGGGACAACTACTTGAACGAGGACACCCTTGAACAAGGGGACGGACACTATTACGACTATTGTTCGGAGATAGACGAGGAAGAACGCAAATTCCATATTGCCAATCTGATAGAAAAGGCATTGCCAAAAGGGATGTTCACTCTTGTGGCAGAAAACACAATCCGATACAATGGCGGTGCGGACAAGTGGAAAAAGGAATTTGTTACAGCCATCCAAGAAAAGGCACAAGCCGTTACCGTTGAAAACTGCATGATGTGGATTGGAGCGGTGTACCAGCTTGAAAAATTTCTCAAAAATCCACTTGACCTCGGTTATCAGTTCTATATGGACGAGTATGGCGTTAATGGCTATGCCGAACAATCGTACTCGTTTTTACAGACGGTCAGCCAGTTTGAGCCGGGAAAACTACTTTACATCGGTGGAGTTATTGACTATCATTTCTAAACACTATGAGGACAAGACGAATGACAAAGGAACAAGGACAGCGGTGCAATATCAGCCGATTTCCCAATTTCCACCACACAGGCAGTATCAAAGGAATGAAACGGATGTACTACGGAAACCAAGCACTTTTGGTAAGGTGCGGAGCGTACATATACAATGTTTCAAGTGAACCAAGTATCTATTATCAAGCAAAATAACAGACATTATGAAAGGAACAGAACATTTCAAGCAGGCAATTAAGGCATATCTGGACGAAAGAGCCAAGACCGATGAACTCTTTGCAGTGTCGTATGCCAAAGAGAACAAGAATTTGGACGATTGCGTGACATTCATACTCAACCAGGCAATGGCAATCTGTAAAGAGGGCGGTTGCGGTATGACCGATGACGAGGTTTATTCGCTTGGAGTACATTACTATGATGAAGATGATATAGAAGTGGGTAAGGCGGTCAACTGCGGAGTGATAGTCAACCATAGAGTAGAACTATCTCCCGAAGAACAAGCCGAAGCGAGGGAGAATGCACTCAAAGCCTACCAAAACGAGGAACTGCGTAAAATCCAACAGCGAAACAGCAAACCGAAACCGACCCCGAAAGCGGTCAGACAAGAACCCGAACAACCAACATTATTTGATTTAGGACTATGAGAGCGAAAACGAGATTACAGCATAAGGTAGTAACCGCCAACGGACGGTTACTGCCACAGACAAAGAAGCAGGAGTTATGGGCATTTCGTCAATGTATCAGCCATTACGCATACCGCACAAAAAACGGAGGAACGACCTGTATGGATTGCGGTTATCAATGGAACGAGAGTAACAAAAAGGTGTGCCGTTGCCCACATTGCGGTGCAAGACTGGAGATACTGGACACCAAGTGCAGGACATTCAAGGACAAAGCGTATTATTCCACGCTTGCCACACAGGACGGTTTACAGGTACAGCGTGTATTTCTTATGAACGCAAACTTCCGTAAAGGCAAGAAAGCGGAGTATTATTCTATGGAGATTGCACGCTATTGGGTGGACGATAACGGCAAGACGGAGATAACGGCATTGAAACGCACACTCGGACATTATGCGGACACTTTTGTTTTGGACGGCTGTCTGGAGTTACGGAGAGACAACTATGTGTATAGACGGATTGCCGATTGCAAGGTCTATCCATATTATTCTGCCACTCCAAAGTTAAGACGCAACGGATTGCAAGGCTCATTGGCTGACATCGAACCGACACGGCTTATCGAAGCCTTGTTGACAGACAGCAGAGCCGAAACGATGTTCAAGGCAGGCAGGAAAACCGATTTGAACTACTTCCTGCAACATTCAATGTACTTTGATTTGTATTGGAACACTTACAAGATAGTTTTACGCAATGGCTATCATATAGCAGATATTTCTCTTTGGACAGATTACATCCGCTTACTTGAAAGGTGTGGCAAGGATATTCACAATGCCCACTATGTCTGTCCATTAGACTTGAAAGCTGAACACGACCGCTATCAGGAACGGGCAAGGATTATTCAAGAACGGGAGGAGCGTGAGAAACAAAGGAAAAAGGCAAAGGAGAACGAGGAGCGTTTTAAAGAATTGAAAAGCAAATTCTTCGGACTGTCATTCACGGACGGACTGATTGTAGTCAGCGTGTTGGAAAGCGTGGATGATTATTACAAGGAGGGGAACGCCCTGCATCATTGTGTCGGACAATGCGAATATTATCTCAAACCGCAGTCGTTGGTATTTTCAGTCCGAATTGAAAACCAGCGTATTGAAACCATTGAATTGAGCCTTGAAACATTCAAGGTATTGCAGTCAAGAGGGCTTTGCAATAAGGCTACGGAATACCACGACCGAATTATTCGGCTTGTTCAGAAGAACGCCCGGCAAATCCGTAAGCGAATGACCGCATAATCTGTTCTGTTCTTTTCGTCAGCCACTTGTTACGACACACATTGTAGCAGGTGGCTTTATGCGTGGCTACGGTAACTTGCTGTTTACCGTAGTGATTTCTGTTATACAAGACTTAAATGCTAACTGTTGTGCATCAGCTTGAAGAACGAACTCCGAACTAGAAAATCTAACTTTAACAAGATAGGATTAGGTTATGACGGATGAAATTTTTCGGGGACAACTTCCAGCATTTCCAAAAAACAGTTTTTCCATTGACTTGGCGACAAACATACAATTTGTGCATTAAGGTTTATTCCGAACTTTTCCGAAATTGACCTGACCTGACTTTTTCTGAAAATTGACTTTAGGGCTGTTCTAACAGATAAATCAGGTTTCTGTAAAAGACAGGAAATAAACGCTAAATATTTGACTTTAAGTTCAAAATCAATAGACGACTGTTTTCTTTTAATTTTTAACAGAGCTGACTTGACAGTTGGCGGTGGCAAAAAACTTCCGGGACTTATCTCGTACAGGAACTCCAAATCATAAAAAGTATGATAAAACACCGTATATGGATTATAAACCTTACTTGAAACCAACTTTTTTGCAGGCTCTGACTGAAGGATAATGGAACCTCCCAAAAAAAGTTCGACATTATCAAACATCAAAATCCTGAAAATATCGGAAGTAATGCCATAAGGAATATTTGACACTACCTTAAAAGGTAACAGCGGAACTGTAAATTTTCTAAAATCACACCCAACAACCTGAACGTTTTGGGCATTATTAAACCTCTTACACAAATGCTTGTATAAGACCAAGTCGTTTTCAATGGCAACAACTTTGTTCACATTTTTCAGCAGGTGGACAGTAATAAAACCTTTGCCCGCACCAATATCCAAAACTGTATCTTGTTGAGTTATATTTGCTTGTTTTATTGCATCTTTTATTAGCACTTTGTCAATAGTAAAGTGCTGACCCGTGAAACGAACGGGCAATTTCTTTTTTGTCATTAATTAACGTCAGTTCGGTGAAATTAAGTTGTTGATTATTAGTAAAATAGCAATATATTTTGTAAATTTGAAATCACTACAAATCAACTTCACAAAATACATTGCTATGATCTCAAGAGACAAAATTACTGAAATTTTCTGTATGGCCGATGACTTTTGCAAACTTTATGACCGATTCATCAAGGCAAACGGTCTTGCACCTAAGCGAGACAAGTCCAAACGCAAGTATCATCGCGACTCGAGAATGTCCTCTGCGGAGATCATAACCATAATGATTTTGTTCCACCTGAGCGGATATAAATGTTTCAAGCATTTCTATATCAATGAAGTTAAAGAACATATGACTGACATGTTTCCAAAGACAGTGGCATACAATCGATTTACTGAACTTGAAAGGACAGTTGTAATCCCGTTCATTCTCTTTGTGAAGAGATGCTGTATGGGGAAATGCACCGGGATCAGCTTTGTCGACAGCACATTGCTTCGCGTATGCAGGAACCAACGTATTCATATGCACAAGGTCTTTAAAGGTATAGCTCAACGGGGGCTGTGTTCGATGGGATGGTTCTATGGCTTCAAACTTCATCTGATATGCAATGAGATGGGGGAACTGTTAAGCTTTAAAGAACAAGACTTTCGTTGAACAGTTGTTTGGAAAGTTGGCCGGCGACAAAGGGTACATATCCAAGGACATCTTCTCAAAGTTGTTTGTCGATGGTATTCAGCTTATTACAAAACTGAGAAATAATATGAAGGGACAGATAATGACGCTTAGTGACAAGATACTTCTCCGTAAAAGGGCCATCATCGAGACCATCAATGACGAACTTAAGAACATAGCCCAGATTGAACATTCGCGTCACCGATCCGTTACCGGATTCACTGTCAACCTTATGGCCGGGCTTGCGGCATACTCATTCTTCCCAAAGAAGCCGATGATTGCAGTAGAGAGGGTTGAATCAGAAGAAAACGGACTTATTCAGCTGTCACTCTTTTAGTTATAATTCATCGAACTCACGTTAATTACTTCTTACAGGTGAATACTTGAATTCAAATCGTGGAGAAGTGAATAGGCAGTATTACCCGACAGAGCAACTACGACAAAGCAATGCTATCAAAAAAAAGACAGCACACACAAAGCATAGACTGATTGTCTTGACCTAAAAGATTGATTGGAATTTATTCAGGACTGCCTATCACTTAGATAGAAGTCCAAGGTCTGCTGAAATACATAATTCAAAAATTGAAATTGCTTGACTGCAAAGATATTAACTTTATCTGATAAATTAGTAAAAAAAGAAAGCCGAATGCACAACAAGGTGTATAAGCAATAGCGGGGAAAGTGCCAAACTCAAAGTTTCTTCCTTTTAGCTATCTTTGTGCCTAACCGAACAGTAAGTGCATAAAATCCGCTACTGCTCATACACTTGACCGTTATAATGTACTGCATATATATCCTTTTGTATAATGTCGGCAACAAATAAAAACTATTGCCGAATTTATATCCTAAAACCTTTATAGGATAATCTCCCATTATAGTCATCGGAGGATTCTCCTTAGAGCCGGCCATCACGCCACACGGCATTGTTTTATCGTGCAAAGGTACTATGGAGGTAGAATGCCAAGTACCGCCTGCGCTAACAATTCAGTGGACTTAACGACAGCTTTCCACGAATGTGCCATTAGTGGTATTTCATTAACTCCCTGTTTATTTACTTGTCTTATCTCCCTTACCCCATAGTCTTTAACGCACATAAAACATATCCCGGTGGCGAAGTTTAACAGCTTCAAGCAAAGGGAAAAGAAAAAATGTTCAACATCAAAATTCATTAGAAATGGAGTACAACAATCAATTATCGGAGAATGACAAACGATTTGCGGACGAGTTCTCAAACTATGTGAACGGCAAAATGGCTTCACCCCGAAAGGTGGGCAAGGCATTGGCAGACGACCACCGCTATTTGGTAAACGAGAAAGCCAAACTGATGTTCTACTTTATGGAGCAGTTGGCGGAGAACTGGCACAAGGGAAGATATGACCAGCGTAACGAATGGGCGTGCCGTCTGGCAGCGGAAGCCATAGACCATTTGGCAGAGAACGACCTCTATCATTTGCCCGAAGAGTATTACGAAAACCATAAACAATAATGAATATGCAAGCACTTCAAATCGCCATCCCAAGATGGAACATAACAGAGTTGAACGGTTATGAGCCGATAACCACCTTTTGGCAGGATTTCTCCATTGCCGACAAGTTCGGGAACAATGCCATAGCCGACACATACAGGCGAGCCAAGTCCGAATGGAAAGACAACTACAAGTATTGGACGGAACTTTGCCTTGTCCTCAATCACAAGATATGGCAGTGGCACGAGCGAGACAATCAAAGAGCCATTCTCTATGACAAACTGTGGAGGGAAGCGGATGCAATGACCGCTGAATGGTCGGACGAGGAACAGGAATATTATTTTGAGATAACGGATTAAATCAACCAGTGGGGAGATTGGAGAGGTCTCCCCACAAAAACAAAGAGTATGACTACCCAAGAACAGATACGGAAAGTAACGGACATTGCCCAAGAAAAAGGCTGGAGCATAAGCGTTGAAGACGAAAACAAGACAAGCATACAATTTGAGTTTCAACGCTATACCAAATACGGGCAGGACTTCAATTTCAATGCCGATATGCAGGATGAAGACATCGACACGCTTATTGCCGGTATGAAGCGATATTACGAGGACTTTGACCCGGATTATGAAGCCTATTTATGGATTGGCGATGACGGGCACGGCAAGAATGGCGCACCTTATCACATTAAGGATATTGTAGCGGATATGGAAGAAGTCGAAGAAAAGATATACGAGTTGCTACAAGCACTTGAAGTTGAATTTATCTAATGGCTACAACTATGACTTTATCGGACAAATCATATTACAGAAGACTTTGCAGGAACATCCTTGCAGACCGCTTTAACTGGCGAAAATACTGCACACCGAGCCTTTATTTTGGCAGGGAAATTTGTGTAACACCGCTTCATTGTTCCTACGGACAAATCGGCTACACCATCAATTTCCCCTATACCAATGCACCGGAAGTGGAGTATGATTGGGAAATGAACAAACTTACGATTGATGATGAAAATTGGAAATTGGTATGTTAGACGAAATCAGACAAAACGGCAAAACAGTGTTGTCAGGAGAGGATGGGTTTTCAATACCTATGTTTTTCAACAACTTGTGCGGCAAAAAAATTTCAGGCGAGAAGTACCGGGATTATATCAGATACATAGCCTTCGGAGAAATGGGTTTCAAGCCCGGAGAAATCATGCTTTACCGCAATGGTACACTGGTAAGGACTGGTAAAATAAATATTGAAAAATAGATACGGATATGGGAACGACAACTATTCATCCTGCGGAGAGCTATCTTCGCAACGAAACCAATCCTTCGTCTCTATATGTGAGGATTGCAGGAAAACGCAGACGCTTGTTCATTAATCGGGACAGGGGTGTTATTGGCATTATCGCGCCCGGCAAAAGGACAAAAGATTATGCATTCACAGATTGGTCAAGCATCGAGCAGATATACTATCCCTCGCAAGAACAGGAGGCGAATACGGACAGGAAACTCATTCTGAAATATCAGAAACTTGCCCGGCTTGCCACACATACAAACGCCTGGCTTCGTGACATCGCAAATGCGGATTTGGATAAATCCCTTTACGAGAACCATATCACGACAGGAACACGCATTGACGGCAAATGTATCGGGCTTGCCACTATCGAAAAATATTGTGGAACGGCATCTATGCAGCGTTTCAGAGAGGCAATGAAGAACAAAGAGAGTTTTTCCACTTGTCGCTTTGATTTTTGCGGTTATGACGGAACGCTTTGGTGTGAGCCACGGGACAATGGCGATATGTCGGCAGGCTTCAGCAAAGAATACCGGAATTGTGGCAACGGCTATTACTATCTGCTTATCAACGATGAATACGTGATAGGCTATGATATTGACTGACTATATAGCTACAACAATCCAACCGCAAAGAAAGAGACTAATTTGATTTGGAAAAGCGGGTAATATAGTCACCCCACACCTCCAATTTGACAATCAGCGGATGCGGCATAGTGATAGTCTTGCCATAGAAAATGGCAGCTACCACCTTGCCACCGCACCGTTCTATCTCCTCCTTGTAGTCGGTCATACTTTGCCCGGTAGTCAGTACATCGTCAACAATAATAACATCTTTCCCTTTTATATCTCCTGTGATTCGGTAATTCCGTTCAAGTATTCGATTCTCATAACCTTTGGCTTCATGCAAACTTTCACGTGGCTCGAACACATCAACATCATATAGTCCTGATGTCAGATTCGGACAATGGGTACAGACATACCAGTTCAAACGCTTGAATCGCTGGATATATTTGAACTCATCGCTACAAGGCATGAACATGATATGAAAATGGTGGTCATCCATTTGTAAGGCGTTCATGCAAGATTTGAAAAACTCAATGCCGTGTATTTTTCCCTCCTTAAACTCATAGATGGAATGGCAGAACGCCTGCTGATCATCGTTGAGAAACGGTTTGTACCGGGATGGATAATATTGCCCATAGAATACTACTCTTGTACCGTGCAATTTGAATGGTTTGAGTGGTGGCTGTTCTTTGAATAAATCCGGATGTAAACAATAGAACATACGACAAGCATCCCGATGACCGGCTCTTACCGCCAAACGGCATAAACGGTCACGTTCATCCTCCTTCTCGGTCTTTTGCGCAGCTAAAAACGCCGTTTCTCCGGCTTTCCGCCGCCAATATCCAACGATATACCATAGGACACTGATAACACCGAGCAGGATTACAAATACCAGCCTTTCGTGCATCTTGACCGTGAATTATGCGCGGAATAGCCTTCGTGCTGTTTGCAAAAAATCATACTTCCAACAGTTCACTCGTCTTTGCCCAATAATAGAAGGCTTCCGGTAGATTGCTTTTCAACTTGTTCAGTTTGTTGGTCAGCGAAGGTCGAATAACCAAATCCTTGATGTCAACCGGATTGTTTGAATAGCGTTCCACTTCTGTGACTCCCTTTTCAATCAGCGTGGCTAAATAAGCCGCCCGTGCCGCATCAATAATAGCATTGTCTATCAGATACCGTTGTTTGTACATAAATGACTTTACACGGATGATTCCGTCTTGTATCAAGTTGAAATCACCTTCTCCGAATTTACCCCGTGTGGAGATACAGAGTGCCGTTTGACGGATGTCATTGAAGACCTGTCCGATATCCGTTCCCAAAGACCGGTACGAGAGTTCGACTACCGCAATCTTGCGGAAAGCCTCTGCGGTAATCTGCAATCCTGAAACATTTTCAAACAACCGCCCCACGTCATAAAGTTGCTTGGCTATCTCCATCGAACAAGATCTGCCGTTCTTGTAATAAGGTATTCCGGTAGTGTTGGGAGCGAAAGCTGTCAGTTTATCCCCTAAAATATCTTCTGCGGACGGAACAGTCACCATTAATGGTTCTCCCTCCAGCCGTATGAACGGGCAATCAATGGCTATTTGCCGGGTTTGGAAATAATGAATGTCCTCGTACAGTACATCCAGCAGGATATAGGATTGGGCGTCCGTGTCGTTCCGGTAAGCTATCTGATAGAAAAACTTGGAATGGCTTTTAGGTATGTCCGCATCGTCCCTTTGCTTGCGCTCTACGAGTTCCAGATTGATAAAGCCAAAATCGGCAAACGATTTCAGATAGTCCTCTATATTGGTTCCGGGAGGACAGATGACATCAATGTCGATTGACAGACGATGGGCAGATTTCCCAAGGATGAGCATAAGTGCTGTGCCACCCTTGAAGACGAGAGGACACCCGGCTTTAACCAACATTTCAAGCAGGGATAAGGCACGGATTACTTTCTCTATGAGGTTCTTGTCATTGTAGTGCAGTTCGGATGCAACCTGTTCAATCCATTCTGTCGTAAAACACTCTTTCTTTATCATTGTATGTTTAAGTTTTCTAAAATCGACGATAATTCTTTCTTCACTTTACGCCTGTCGGCATACCTGAAAAGCCTGTTCCTGTTGATTGTGTACAGGTTAAAGGCGTTTTCTATGATACGGTCACTCTCACTGCCTTGCAGGTAGAAAAAGTCCGTATCTCTCAATATATCCACTAACAGTTTTTCCAACGTGGGCATAGGCACGCCGGATACTTCTTGCAAGGGAGCTTCCGAAACAAGGTTTTTCACGAAAATGACACGGCTGTCCATATCCACATATCGGTATATCATATTTTTGTCCGGTCGTAGGTAAACATTGTGGTTCTTGTCTTTCAGAAAATTGAAAACGGTTTCTGCCGAGTCCCTGTCCGTTTCCACGTAGATGATGCGGTTGGATGAAAGGTGATGTTGCAAAGGGGCTATGATGTCCCCTTGATAAACACAGAATTTCGCAAACGGAAAATCCGATTGCAACAAACCGTAAACCTCCTTCACTTCCTCTATCGGTTGGGGTGAAAAGACCTGTTTCATCACTTTGGCATACGTTCCCCGCCCAGTTCTGACCAGTACATTTTCATTCACGAGCTTGAACAGATACCAGGACAAAGAAGACTTTTTGATGCCTGTCTTCTCTTGTAGATAAGCAAACAAATCTCCTAAACTAAAGTCATGATGAACTTCAGCATAGTCAAGTATGAATGTTGTCGTCTCGTTGCTCATGTGATTATTATTCCTTTCTTCGACTGCAAAGGTAACAAATTTTCGGCACTAATTCAGAATAGTGCCGATATTTTGCGACTAATTAAGGTGAAAAATCTCTCTTTTTTGTGTAAGTAGGACTTATCAGTGGGACTAAACCAATTCAGCCGCAGAGAGGGCGACTCTCTACGGCTGAACAGAACAGATAGCAGACTTTATACTCAGCGGTGCATCCCGCCACTGTATTCCACCTCCTCTTTTTGATATTGCTCCATTTCATTCAGCTTTTCATTGACGGATTGGAGATTGGAATCGAGCGAATTGTCGTGGTCGTATGGAAAACTGTGACTGACGGCAATCCCGGCATTGGTCGCCGTGCCGACATCAAGGGTGTCGGCATCCCTGTTATACCCGATATGGAGAATATCTCCGTTTGGCATTTCAAGGACAGGAGTACGCTGCCTTGTCATCGCAGAGAACTGCTCGGCCGCCATGTCTTTGGCAACCTCTTTTATGTCACTGCTTGCCAGCCGGACACCATACCGTGTGATATGGTCACGGATTTCCTGCTCAGAGTATTTCAGCATCACCTCGTAAGTTCCTCCCACGCTGTTGTTATAGATCACGGCAAAATCCTTGTCTTCTATCAGCAGATCATCACCCTTGTTCTGGCGAGGAGAGACAAAGGTATATTGCTCGTTGATTCCATTGCCGTCATAATACTCCTTGGCAAGCCGGAGTAATCCCTCATAATCGCCTTTCTCCCGAAGCGCATCCAGTCGTGAGGTGTCATCGGTGGATTGCAGATAGGCTACGGAAGAGTAGAACACCTTTCCTTCGGGTACGGACTGTTTGATCTCATTCCGCTGTCCGTTATCATGCTGCACCTTGCTTTTCTGTTCCAGTTCCTGCACTATTTTATCCACATTCTGCGTAACGAGCGAGGTAGCCCTTTTTACATCCAGAAGTGTGGTCTTGATAAACTGGGGCGATTCCTTCAAGTGGTCCAGCCAGGATTTCAGATAAGCGCAGCTCTCTTCTTTCAATGCCTTGCTCATGCCGTAACGCTGTGCCACCAATGCGCTGCCTAATTCTGCCACCAGTTCCTCACGTGCGTATTCGTCCGAACCGAAACCGGACGGTTTGATACGGTCGAGTTGCCCCTCGATGCCCGTACTGTGGGTCATCTCATGCCAAAGAGTACCATAATAGGATTCGCCGTCCTTGAACTGGGATTTTTCGGGAACCACAATCTCGTTCTTGGAAATGGAAAAGTATGCCTTGTCCTGGTGCATCGGCTTTATCGGGCAAATCCAGCGGTTATCACGGATCATCACATCCATCGGTTCAAAAGACATCTTCTCGCTTTCATCCAACTTTACGGCATCCCCATTCGCCAACTTGCTCCAAAGTTCCGGACGGGCTTCCTGAAGATTGGTTTGGGCTACATTGAATACCCGGAAGACCTGCATCTTCGGATATACATTGTACATCTTCTTCTCTTCATCGGAGAGTTTCTTAAAATCGTCATACTTGATCTTCTCCTTGGTCTCCTTGTGGATGCAGGTAAAGGTAGTGAGCATCACGGGGAAGGATTTTTCGCCCTTGTTCACTGACACCCTCGGCAGTTCCACGCCCTCCTTTGCCTGCTTTTCGGACGGTTTGTTCATCCGTTGCACGCAGTCAAAGGTGCAGAAACGCGGTATCTTGTAGCCCTCGTTCTCGCAATGAAGAAGCAACATCAGCGCGTTCATCCCATTATACTCACGTCCGGACAGATTCTTCGGCCACCCCAGGCTACCCTCGGTAATCCACGGTTTCGTCCAGTCCTTGCTGATGGTCTCGATACGCTCGATCATCATTTCCGCAAAGAGGTCAAGAGCCTTGTCCTCCGCGGACGGGCCGTCATTGCTGTTTTTCCTGTAACCGGCCATGGCTGTCAGTTGTTAGGGTTATACGGCTGTTTCACATATTCCGACATTTCCGATACCTTGCAGGTAATGTTCAGCTTGTCGTTATAGACGGACAGTTCCAGTTCACCTTTGGCCTCGATGCCGGTCTGCGGTTGCAGCCACTCCTCACGTTTACGGTCAAAGCCTAAGAAGCGTACCCACAGGTACTCGAAGCCGTCATTGACCTTTTCCGCAGAAAATGCGGAGAACTGCAAGAAATTCTTGCCTTTCTTGTCTGTCTTCTCTTCGATGTTCTTGCCTGTCTTTCCACGGAAGAGCATTTCGCCCTTGATGGAATCCTCGTTTGAAGCCACGGTAAGGTTAACCGATGAAGCCGACAGATTGAAATAGAGGTTGTCTCCACGCTTCTTGAAAGTCAACACACCGGAAATTTCCACTCTCTTGCCTACGGTATAGTCAGCCCGATTGTACTCCTCTCCATCCTTGGCGACAGAGATTTCCACTGTTTTGTCGATACCGTTTCTTGCTGGAATCACGCAATTTACGGCAAATGCCGTGAAAGCCTTGTTCTCATTGTTGGTGCGCACTACAGCCGCCTTGCTGATGGTTCCGCACACTGTTACGTTACACTTAATCATATTGCTTGTAGTTTTATTTTAACCAAGACCATTTGACCGGAATATCCTATTAAATGTGAACTACCCGCATATACGTTCCGTCTTTAATCGGGCGCACGGATTTTAATCCAGACTATCCCTGACGCAATGACAACCTGCACACCCACAATCACGAGTGTCACCACCAGACCGAACAGCCGGTAGCATACAAGGGTATGCAGTCCTGCAAGGGACAGTCCGACAAACAACAATCCTATTTCCATCATCACGCTTTTCATTATCTTCTGATTTGCTCGTTCTGGCCCTGTTGCTCTGACATTCCCTGCTCGAAGTTCTGGGATGCCTGTTGTGACAACACAATGGCATTGACCATTCCTGCCACTCGCATACGCTTGCTTTCCTCCGTAAGTCCCGGATTGTTCAAGGTGGCGGACAGCCGGCTCAATTCAACGGTACTGAGTTCCCGTGAGACTTGCACGATACCGTTGTCTGCCTGCAATACGGCTTTGTTGTTCTCTCCGATGACAAGGGCACAACTTTTCATGTGGGGCAACAATGAAGTCAGTTCCACCTTCCGGCTACCTGCCATTTCAGAAATGGCTTCTTTCTGTTCCTCTTCGTTCTTGTTGTCAATGACTACCGCCAGCATCATCAGCGAGGAAAAGGCTTTGACCACCATATCCATAATCGGGTCATTCGTTCCTGAAAGTCCGACACCGCTGTCTTCCGAGGATAACAGTTTCTTCATCCACTCTTCAGGACTTTGTGATTTTGTTTCCTGGGGAGTGGCAGTAACCTCCGTTTTGTATTTAGCCAACAGGTCGTTGCCATTATGCAAGGCTTGCAACTTGATGTTTCCCTTTTGGGCAATGTCTGCCAGATAGATTGCGGGATCAATGTCTCGTTTTTGTCCGTCAGCGGTAATCTGTGCCACTCCGAAATGCAGGTGTTCGCCGGTAGTCCGTGTCCCGGTATTCCCTGAAACACCGAGTCTCTGTCCGGCTTGCACCATATCACCCACCTTGACATCAACAGAGGACAGGTGCATATAAGTGTTCTGTATCTTGCTTCCGTCAGCCCTCTCGTATTCAATGGTTACGGACTTGCCTCCGGCGGTTTTGGCATTTTGGTTTACTGCCACCACTTTGCCGTTATTCTCGGTAGCCAACACCGCATCGCCCTTACAGCGGATGTCTATACCCTTGTGCATTTGCAGCTTGTCAGCATTCATGGGGTCGGTACGCATTCCGAACGGTGAAGTGACAAACAGGAACTCTTCGCGCTCGACCGGGAATGAATAGGTGTTTGTCGTAACCGCTTGCCCGGTTTCTGTTTCCAATCCTTTTGCCTTCATTTCTGCCATGACCATCCGGTCATACTGCTGTAGCCCGTTTGCTTCAATGATTTTTTGCAGACTTTGGGCATAATTGCCGCCACTTGCATACCCGGCCTTGGCAAGTCCTTTCGTCCAACCCTTGTAATCGTCAGGAGACAGGTCAAAACATTCCGCGTACCGTTTGTTCTCTACAAGGAATTTGGAATGATGCTCGTAAGAATCGCCCACGCTGTCGTAGCTGCAAAACTTCTCGTTGGGCTTGTCATCGGTGTAAATGCCGTATTTGCCACCTTGCGCAATCCACCCCGGAGTGGCTTTGATACCAAAATGGTTGTTCTCGTTCAGGGCCATATGGCTTTGCCCGTTGCTGCTCTCCAGTATGCCCTGTGCCAAGGTCACTGAAGCCGGGATGCCGTATTTGCGCATCTGTTCCATCGCAAACTCGGCGTATTTCTCCACATATTCTTTATTCTTGCTCATTGCTTTGTCTGTTTATCGGTGCATTCCTTTTGATACCTCTTCCTCTTCTTCAACTTCCTCTTTAGGCTGGTCGTGCTTGATTTCCTCGTCACGGCTGATTTTCGTTTCCACTTCCGACTCCTGTTTTTCGGAAGAGGTCTGTTCCTGTGCCTGGCTCTTGTTCAGCACGTCCGCGAAAAGCGTTGCCGCCAGATGTTGTTTGAAACTGTTCCTGTCCTCGGCGACCCACATCCGTTGCCATTGCTGTGGTGTGACGCTTCGGGGCTGCGGTTTCTGGTTGTCAATGGTGGGAGCGCAGAGTATCGCCCCGTTCTTTGTCTTGAACACGGCCACTCGTTGTATGCGGTTCAAGTCAATGCTTTCATCTGCCGTGTGGAACAGGTCCACTTTTAGATCCGGCTTGCTCTCGGCAAGGGCATAGTATTTTCTGGCCAATTCTCCACGCACCTTGTCTATATTATCCAATGACTGTTTCAGCGTGATGAAGAAACGGTTCAGGTCATCCTTTTCGGGATAGACGCTGTAACCGGCTTTTCCTTCCGGCTTGATGAATAAAGCCCAGCGGTTTTTGTCATCCTGTACCATCTGTATCTTCTCAAACCAGGGTTTGTCAGCATGCTTCACCGCAGGGTGCGCATCGATGGTGGAGAGTGTTTCCAATGCCCAGTTTTTCAGACGCGCCACCTCTATCTGCTTTTCGGCGAAGTAACGGTCATCGGGACGGTAGCCCAACGCACCGTCCGGATTATAGAAACGCACTTTTTCAATGCCGCTTTTCTCCAATGCGCTTTGTATGCGCTGTTTGCTCATTCCCTTGATTTCGTTGTTCACCTCCAAGGATGCACCGGCAGGGAGTATCACATCGGCACTCTTGCCTTGTTTGTCGATGACCAGGACAATGGTCTTGTTTTCCTTGTCGGGATGCTTCTTGATTTCGTCAGCCACGAAGAAATGCTTGGGCATTTGCTCCCGCATCTGTTCTGTCTGGCGGTAGTTACGATAGGTGGCATACTCGATTTTTTCGCCCCGTTCCGCTTTGCGTATCACTTCCAGCGCATTGTTCACATCGCTCTCGATGGCATCTATCAGACAAGGGTTCTCTTTCAGTTCACGGTTCCAATAATCCACCAGTTTGACACTCTCGTCCGACAACCGGGCCGGAAGTCCCATTTCCAGCATCTTGATACCCGAAGCGATTTCGGCAATCAGCCGTTCCTGCTTGACGGCATCCTCTGTTGGGGGAATCCCGTTTTTCATCACCATTCCCTCACGGGCAAGGCGTTGCTGGTGTCCGGTGGCTGCTATGATTTGCCGAAGGGTCTCCTGCGCGTAATCGATGTAATGTGCGAAATCCTTTTGCCGTGGAATATATATCGCGTCTTTCTGGCTGTCATAATGCGCCACACCGCTGCCATCCGTGCGAACCGGTGCCAGATTTCTCGAAATAGACTGTACGAAGGCATTGAATTTCGGCCTGAGCTCACGCAATTCCTTTTCCCCGAATCCTTGCTCGACACTGTTGCCGTATTTTGCCAATGCGTCATCGTATGCTTTCCTGTCAACGTGGGGCAGCAAAGTCTGGTCGATATTGAACAATGTGCGTATCTCCCTGTTGTGTACGCCTTTGTATCGGTTCTTCTCTTCGGGAGAAAGTTTTTGGTAGTCATCCCTTGATATGACCTCGTTGGGATTGTTCCTGTTCACGTACTTGTTCCAATTATAGAACAGGAACGGTACTCCTTTTTCGTGTTCCTTGACGGATTCGCCTCTTGCCTTTGCTTCGCTATATAAGGTGAAGAGGTTGCTCTTACATCCGTTCTTGTCCGAGTGCAGAGCCATGAACAGGGCGTTGAACGGACTGACCGCCACGCCTGCCGGATAAAACTTGGGATAGCCCTTTCCTGTGGCATTGAGCCAGTGGCCGCCCGCACTGACCGCCCCGTTTAACGCTCCGGAGAGCAGTTCCACTTGTTTGTCGGCGGCATTTTTCTCAAACTGTGATTTCTCTTTCATATCTGTTGCTGTTTTATTGTATTCCTCTGGTACGCACAATCGTTTCCCTGTCGTTCTCTTCGTAATTCTGCGACATCAGTTGCTGGGTATGGTCGCTCTTGACAAGGATGGCATTGGCAAGGGTATTAAGCGGCAATGCCCCGGCATTGTAAGCTGACACCACTTTTTCAGGCAACTGGATGGTGCAGGGTACATGGTCTATGGTTGCGATAAGGTTGTTCCCTTGCAGTATCGGACCGGAAATCCGTGGATTCAGCGGTTCGTCTGCATAGACCCGGTATCGGACGGAACGGTTTCCCGTATTCAAACCGTTATCTTCATTCCGTTTCCATCCTAATGCCTCGTGTCCTGCCTTGTTCAACAAATTGGCACCGCCCAGTCCGATCATCATCATTTTGAGAATAGGATTCTTAATGAATATGCCGGCGACGATGCTGGCGATAGGCAGTACATTGTCTCCCAAATCCAATGATTTTGTCCTGCCCGTAAACATACCCACCAGAATATCCGGCAACATGGCAAGCACATAACCCAAATTTTTGCTTATGTCTCCCATGCCACTCAATCCCAAGGTTGAGAAAAAATCGCCCCAGCCGTTTTCGTTGGCATTGGCGGTTTGCTGTCCTGCCTGTCGGTTCTGTCCTGATTCAATGGCTGTTTCTTCCCTTGATTCTTCCGTCGTTTCCGTTTCATTGGCTTGTTGGACGGATTGTGCGGTATGGGTGTTTCCCGATTGTCCCGGATTGCTTGCAAGCGCGGATTGACCTTTAACCTCTTCTTTCTTCTCCATATCCTGCAAATAAGTTTCCATGTATTCCGGAGCGATGACCATCGGAATATCCTTGTATCGCTCATCTTTTATCTTTTGGCCGGCAATAAAATCAAACGGCATTTTCGCTTGGGCGTTATGGCTCATCCAGTCCCTGAAATCAAAACTCTGTACGGGAATCTTCTTGGTCAGCCGTTCATTGGTGGCGATGATATAAGGATTGTCATTGGCTCGAATTTCCTTGGCTTCTTTACGGAATCTGTCAAAGACATTCCTCTCACTTCCGAATACGCCCTTGCTGATGCAATCTTCAACGGATGCTGTGTTTCCTGTTTTGTCCTTGGAGGAAGTCAGTGCTGAAAATGCCAGGTCAGCCCCGACAAATTTGGCGAAGCTCGCCCAGCTTCCCGCACCGCCGAGTGATATGGCATCGATGCTTGCACCGATGACTTTGCCTGTCCCTTTTTCCAGTTTGGACGGTTTGTAGGCTGCTTCCCCACATCGCTCGATTTCTGCGGCAAGCGGTGACTGGTTCAATGTGTATGACAGCCCGAAAAGTGTGTTCTGTGCCGCCTTGCGCATGATGTATTCAGCGGAAGACTTGGGCATATTGTCTTTGACCATCTTGCCCATCATCAACTCTCCGATACGGTATTCCGTATATGCGTAAGCGAGGTCGCACCCTAATTGCCCGGACAGTTCATCATATCTTTCCCTGCCGATTTCATCCACCACGGTTGTGCGCCACTCGTTTGCCAACAATGCGAGGTCTGCCTGTATCTCCTTATTGTTTGCAATCTTCTCCCTGCACATTTCCAGATAGTCCTCCGTGGTCTTGGAGTTCCATTCCCCGGTCACTCTCAGTGTCTGGTACGGATCCATCATCGGATTACCGGCTGCCGCCATAGAACCGAGGATACCGGCTGTACTGGTGGAATATGCAGCCATTTCTTCCGTTTGTTTGCGGTTGAGATAGTTCTGCGTGTCTCGCATGACAGGGGCAAGGTGACTATTGAAGTAGTCACCGAATATCCTTTCTATCTCCGCAAAGCGTGCTGTATGCTTGATTTCGCCCATGTTCTAATAATTCAATTGGTTCAACAGTTGTTCCTTGGTTTGTTCTATGGCGTTGTGGTATATCTCCATCTGCTTGGGGAAGAACTCTTCCAGCCATTCATCCTTTTCTATCCGGTCCTGAATGAAACGGATGGCGGCCATCCGGTCGATTTCTACGGAATGTTCGCCTTCCTCCCGGTTATTGAACCATGCTTTCGTCCACCATCGGACTCCGGCACGGTCGGGATAGACGGACACCATTCTCGGAATATCGAAGCTCTGTACGTCTATCTCCAGTTCCGACAACGGGTCGATAATGCCACTGCTGGCTACTGCCTCGGATTGAAGTTTTTTTTTACTTCCTCGCTCATGGTAGAGAGATAGACATTGTGCCTGAGAGCGAGATAATTGAGAAAGTCCGCTATCAGGAGATTCTGTACCTTGCCGGCCAAAGGCAAGGCACGGCTGCCTATGCCCAAAGGGTTTGCCATGCTCGGCATCGACTCAAAGAAGTAGTTCTTGGCCGCTCCCACGGTGAACACATTACGCAGGGACTGTTCTGTATATTCGGGTACGATGTACTCGCCACGGAACAGGTCTTCCATATAGACGGGAAGGAAGCGGAGCATCAGTTCCTCGATTTCCTCCTTGTCACGGTCGTACCTGGTTTTAATCTCACCGTCAAACGGAGTGAACTCGTGTGCCGCACTGTGTCCCGATTTGCCGAGTGCCTGGATATTACCGTAAAGCATGGTCAGGAACTCTATCGGATTCAGTTCCTCGCCGTCAAACGCCACTTCCATGTGAAGATCATTTCCACTGATGGCTACCGTCTGACCTGCTTTTACCTTTTGTCCGAAACGGATGAATATATTAGCAAGATGCGCATAGGTCACTTCGTATTTGCCATAGCGTATGACAATATATACACCATGCTCTTTGTCCGTACCGATACTTGACACGACACCGCTTGCCACTGCCGCCAAAGGGCGGTGACTGGCATGGAAGTTTATGCCGTGATGAAAGGATGTCTCTCTGGTGACGGCATCTTTCTGTTCCCCGTAGCCTTTTGACAAGGTTACTTCTTTATTCTTTTCTTCCTCAAAGGGCATACAATAGCCGCTTGGGGACTGTAGAATCATTTCTTCCGTGTATTTCATTTGTAGAATATTATTGTGTTATGACTGTCTTATCTTCTCATTCCTCCGCTATGGGTCTGTTCCTCCTGTTCCTGCTGTGGACGGGCTTGACGCTGATTGCCGGTAACGGACGCTTCTTGCTGGCGTTGGGTGTTGTTGCCAATCATCATCATGGTCAAGAAGATACCGGCTATCTTGCCGAGCCAGCCTGTACGTCCGAACACGAGGAATGCCCCAGCAATCAATCCGACTATGCTTAATCCCGATACTTTGCCATGCGCGAGGTTGCTGAAAAAGTTGCCTAACATATTCCCGGCATTCCCGTTGGAAACACCACTTAAAAAATTGGACGCTCCATCGAGCGTGGAAGAGAGCGAACTTGACGCTTGGCTCACGCTGTCAAAAGTCTGTTCGGCTTTGCCGGTAAGTTTGTTTACCGTTTCGGTAGCCGCTTTCGCCGTGCCGCTGATGGCGTTGGTGGTGTCTTCTCCTATGACGGCATCGCTCACGATGCGCACCACGCTCTTGTCGGTGGTCAGTTTCTCCCAGCCGACATATCCGGCCGCGGCTCCTACGGTTGCCGTCTTCAATGCGCTTCCTGCCCCTCGCAAGGTCTGTGATGGGTGCAATACGGCTCCACCAACGGCTTTGCCTGTCGCTCCTGCGGCTTTACCGCCTGTCTTTAATAATGAACTCCAGAATCCCATATCTTTTTGTTTTTATATTCCCGTTATGTTAAAAAGCACCGGCCTTTCCGCTTCGTTTCCACCGTTTCATGGCAGACCTGGCTATCTCTGCTTTGTTGGCTTTGGGTTGTTCCCGTTCCGTGATTTCTGCCCACACGTCACCCATCGAGGTGTATTTCACCGCCATGGTCAGCCGTCGCAGCTTTTTGTTCATCAGTTGCAGCTTGGGACGGATTCCGAACACGATTTCCATCCGCTGTTTCTCCGTCATCTTGTTGTCTGACAGGCAGACCGTGCGTATGTCATTGACAATTTCCATGGAGTTGTATATCAGTTCCCGGTATATCTTGTTCCGGTTCGTGGAGAGTGCTACTGCCACGGCATTGGCAGGACTTTTCCTGAGTTGCCCGGTGAACTCTCCCATGTTTTCCGTGAGATGGGTTATCTCGTGATAGAAGCCGTATATCTGTGCGGCGTAACTGATGACCGAACGGAATGAATCCAGATAATCATTGAACTCCCGTTGCAGGTCGGTGACGGCTTCCACCTCCTCTTTCGTCCAGATGTGTCCGGTGGTTTGCAGGAGCATGATTTTCTCTTGGTTCTTCAAGGTCTTCTTGGACTTTTCGGTATAGATGAGAACCATTCCGGCAAGGGTGGGGTCTATCTGCGCGTGGACTTTCACGCCTATGCACAGCAGTGTGATTATGATAAAGATTGCCCGTCTCATTTTCTCTTTCCTCCATCTTTTTATCTTACCGTTGCCGCCCTGCGCCACCTGTTCATTGCCATTCGTGCCACTTCACCATTGTTCCTGTCCAGCATTCCTGCCGTCACGTTGTTCCACACGTCAGTCATCGTGTAAGTCCTGATGCTCAGGTAAAGCAGGTTGAGTTTCTTTTGGAATGCGGACAGTTGGTCGTTCAATGCCCATAGGGTCTGGCTCCGTTCCGCTCCCGTAAGCATATTCTCCTTGCCTCCCTTTGCCACGGCATCACGGAGCAGGGAGAATACCGTTACCAGTTCGGTTGCGGTCTCGATATACAGGTTGTTCATGCTCATTGCGGCGACAATACCCTGTGGATTGTCGCTGATGGCTTTCTTCAACTTGCATAGCGAGATAAAAATCCTCACACCGTCATTGTACAGGTGGGTACAGGCTTTCAGCGAGGATGCGAAACCGCTTGCCGTTTTAAGGTAGCTGTTGTATTTCTTCTCCCACTGGCGCATCTGCTCGAACTCTGCGGCAATGGTATTCTGCAAAAGGGCGGTTTTCTTCTGCCCGTCCATCTGGTCTTTTACTTTGCCGAGAATCAATTCGTTGCCTTCTGCCAATGCCACATATTCCAACGGATTGGTCGTGACAATCTGCGCCTTCGCCGTGACAGACAAGATGATGCCGAATAGGAGCATCGTTATTTTAGTGATTGGTGATCTCATAGATTCCTTTTCGTCGTTTGTTAAACTCTACACGCTCTCTGATAATATCCACGATATTGATTCGTTTGGGCAGACCTGTCAATTCCAGCTTGGGCGTGGTCCTGTCCATTGACAACACCGTGACAGTCTTTAGCCCGAAAATCTGCTGCAATAAGCTCTGCTGTTCGTGGAAGTCCACCACACGGTACAATTCGATGTAACCGATACTGCGTTGGAACACGCCATGCTCGGCAGTCAGCTGTTCGCTACCGATGTGATAGCGTATGCGTTTCAGGTATATAAGCCGGTAAATCAAAATGAGGGAAAGGAGAACGGCAAGGAGGGTGGCGATAGATGCAAGAGGGGCGTTCTCCATTCCTCCATAGACCAGTCCCACGGGACAAAGCAACAGCAAGGGCAGTTCGTCGATGAAGAACTGTGCCGTTTGCGGTCGTAGTGAAATCTCTCTGTATATCGGTTGTTGCATGGCTCTTATCTGTGTATATTTGGTTGTCGGTGTTCTTCTTCCTTGTCAGTTGCACACCCCGTTGTACCGAGTGCTGCCCCCAATGGGATAATCGCGTCCTTGATGCTGTCAAGGTATTCCTCGCTTGTCTTGCCAAGCAGGGCATCGTTCCAGTCCTTGTAACAGGGCATCAAGGGAAAGACTTTTATACGGTCGGAATTGATGTGCATGGATTCCGCTATGGCTTGGAACTTCTTCACGAACTCACGCCCGGCACTGTCGTTGTCGAAACACAAGTAGTGGTTTATATCCGGAGTGACGGAAAGCATACCGCGAATCTGCATATCGGTGGGAGTGCCACCCGTGGAGACGAACACGCTTTTCTTGGAAAGGTCAGGGTTGTCCCGAAAACCATTCCTGTGTATCTGGTAGAAAGCCATTGCATCGTAGGCACTTTCAAACCACGCAACGCCGCCTGCCTTTTGCAAAGGCTCACCGCTGAAATTGGCTATCCACAAGCCCTCGCTGCTGTTGCTGCCCTCGGCTTTGCCTTTGTAACTTCCGCTACCGTCCATCTTGGGACGGCCGCGTTCCTCCAGTCCTGCAATCTTGTCCGGCTCTTTGGGAAGTACCAGCGAAAAGGCAAGGTTGGCATACGCCAAACCGTCTGAACGGTGTCTGGTAGCCAGAAAGAAATGGTCGGCAAAAGCCCGTTGTGTGAAGATGTCGATGCCACGGTTCTTGAAGTAGGGATAAAAACGCTTGTGAGTCTCCCTGTCGTTTACGTCAAAACGGTGGATGTCGTAATCATCCAGCCTGAACGGAGTGTTCTCCTGTCTGGGTTGGATGATACGCAAAGGTCTGTCATTGATGGGCTGGTTCAACAGCCTGTTGCAGACAAGGTTGACCAACCTGTCTGGAGAGACGCCGTTCCGGTGTTCCGCAAACTTCTCAGGGAATGCCTTGATAAAGGATATGATATTATAGAGCTTTTGCTGTGGTGGCTGGAAACAGCATTTGCCGTTCGGTGTGACGATGAACTTGTCACCCCGGATGCGTGTGCCGTTGCTGTCCGTGCGGATATAGGACGGATAACGCAAGCCGTCACGCTTGTTCAGGTGATAGCCTGCGTCCATCAGTATATCCTGAATGTCTAGCCGTTGCAGGAAGTCATCGTATGTCAGTTCTCCGTTTGCCATTTCCGTGTTCCTTTTATTCCTTAAAATCCTCTGCGCATCTCTGCCACCTCCTTGTTCATCTGCGCTTCAAAGTTCCTTGCTGCCACATCCATCGGCGAGTCCACTCCCGGCTTGAAATAAGGACGAGGTGCGGAACTGAAACGCTCTCCGTAAAATTCCGGACAGGGATGGTGCAGCCCGTGGGCGACATCCGACAACACAACCGCACCTGCGGCAAGTGCGGCGAATATCTTCGTCCCCAATCCGCTGCTCATTTCGGGACGGGTCTTCATATCCACTTCGTTGAATATCTTGGAAAAGAGCTTCATGCGGTGGTAGTCATCGACTGCCAGGAACTTGTCGTACTGTTTCTGGCTGATTTCATGGGTGATGGGTTCTCCGTTGATAATGGCGGTCATCTTGTATTTGCCCTCTGTTTCTGCTGGTTGTACGGCGATGGCTTCCACTTCCACTTCACGTCCGTGTTCTCCTTCCCGGTACCAGCCTTTGTTTTCGTTGATGTATGACAAGTCCCGTCCGTCAATCAAGGCTCCTTCTTGTGGTTCTCTGATGATATGTTCGTCTTCTTGCAGTACGGTCTGTTCGGTAGAGTGCGGTGCAAGGCTGTTATCGGATTCCAATGGCAGGAGCAAGTCCTGTTCCTGCCGGTTCCGCATAGCCAGATCCTGCTCCACTTCGGGATGCAGGGCAATGCTGATGCGCTCCTTGCTGTTCAGAGATTCCAATGTGACCTTATCGGAATAGTCATTTTGAATGACATTGTTCAGAATCTCCAGGCGTTTTTCAACCGGATGCTCTTCAATGGAATTGGAGGTCAGTGCGGATAATTCCTCTTCTGTCAGGTCATAGACCATATCGGCACTGACTTTCTCCGACTGGATGGTCAGTGTTCCGGCTTCCGTATCCACGATGATGCCGTGTGACGAAAGGCATTCTTGCCATTTCTCATTGGAGAAATAGACGGGTGAGGTAATCAGCTCCTTGTAAGGCTTTGCCGGTTCTTCGCTTCTTGGCTTGTTTACCATCGGGGTGATGACTGCCTGCAAATCCTGCAAGACATCCTGCTGGAATGGCTGTACCTGCTCTTGCGGTTGCCGATGCCCTTTGTAGTAGAATCCGTAACCGCCCGATTGCAATTCGCCGGGTTTCATGCGCCCGTCCGGGCGTTCTGCCACCATAGGTGTACCTGCATAGAAAAGCCGGCCGCCGACTCTGCGCAAGTGATAGCCTTCCTGCTGTCTGGGAGTCCATCCGAGGAAAGGGGGCGGCATACCGTACCTGCCGACCCTGCCATACTCACCGATGCCGATACGGTAGCCGTGAAGTCCCATTGCCACACGACCGTTGGCGTTGCGTGCGTGGACGAAGTTGCGGGGCATATCAAAATCCTCCTTTACGATGTCCGTGAAGGTCTCGTAGGCTTTCTTGTTGGCATGGTTCGTTCCCCAGTCGGTCAGGGCCTGCATCTGCTGCCTGCTGATGGGGTATCGTAACAGTGGGGAATCGTGCCCCTGTACTACCAGCTGGTAGCTGTCACCCACAGGTACGACATGGGCTTGCATACCGTTGCGCATCAAAAGAGCACGCATTTCGGGTTGCAAGTCCGGTCTCATCGGGTTTGTGTTGGTTCGTATTGCCATAGTCCGTGTTTATGCTTCACCGCTTTCCATGGCGGCTTCTAATTGTTCACTCTTGTAGTGGACGAATTGCTCGGCTGCCGTATCGTCAATCGTGAGCGAGTGCGCCTTGCAGTATTCCACCAGTTCTTCCTGCCATTCGGCAGAAAAGTGGTTGACGTAATCCAGCCAGCCGTATTCTCCGCGCTCCATCTTCTCGATGAGCACTTCTTCGGGATAATAGGTGTTTTGTGCCATAATTACAGTGTTTGAAAGGTTTTACTTGTGAAGTCCAGCACCCATATTGCGTTGGGCACTCTTTTTCTGTTCGTTCCAGAGTTCTTCCGTGTATTGCTCTTCCGGAATATAGTCGAGATTGCCGTCATCGTCCATCATCCAGCAACCGTAACAGCCGAAGGTGTATTTGTCCCATTCTCTTTTGGTCTGCTCGTTCCATTTCTTGGCGTCTCCCTGACAGAAGCGGATGCCGTCCTTCTCGTGCAGGCTGATGCCGACTGTTACAGGCTCGTCTTGCATCACAAAGGTCAGCGGTTCGCCCTGCTGCATCACCTTGATTTCGGCATTGCTGAGTTTCAGTTCTTCTGCCATCACCTGAAGGTTCCGGGCGATGACCTGCGTGGGGACGGACATGACCTGATTGGTCTCGGTATCGATCTGTACGAAGGCTTTTGTCTTTCGCCCGTCAGCCGTTACCGTGTCGGCAAGAATGACTTTGCCGGAACGGAGCTGCTTCTGTTGTTCCTCGCTGTACTTCTCCAAGGAGGATTTCTTCAGCACCGGGTAGAACACGACATCGGCTTCTCCGTTCTCCTTGCGCACGAAAGCGAATCGGCTATGGTCGGTGACCGTGTTTCCGTTATCATCGTTTACCTTGATGGGAAGCACAGGCGAGTGCCTGCCGTGACTGAGTTCTTCCAAAATGCGCATAGGAAGGTCTTCAATCATTTCCTGTGTGAGTCCGAACTGCGAGAGAGTTTCGTAAGGCAGTTCTTCAAATTCAAATCGTACTTGTTTCATACTTTAATATGATATTTTGATTATACTTTGGCAAAGGTATATACTATTGTTCATACTTCAATTAGTGTAGTTCTAAATAGCCTAATTATTTGTGTTTATTTATGCTTTAAGTATGATTATAATGCAGTATTCATACTCTGAACTTATTTAATGTTATATTTTGGAGGTAAATCAAGACATCTTTTGGCACGGTCGGAGAACTGTTCCTACATTTGCATCTATGAGTAATACACGAATCGTTATAGCCCTTCTTTTGTTATTATCCGGGAACCATGTGAAAGCGCAGTTCAACACGGTTTCCTGTCCGGGCAATCACTATAAAGTCGCTGTGGAAACCCCATCCCGGACGTCAAACGGAACAGAGGCGACACCCGAAAGCATCACCTCTGAAAACGAGAAGTCCGTACCCGACAAGGTTGCTTTGTCAAGTGCGGACTCAAAAAAGAAAGAGCAGGTAGCACGCTATCTCAGCGTATGCTATCCGCTCTCGTATGTCAAGATCAATTCACCATATGGCTATCGCAAGGATCCGTTCACCGGAAAAAGGAAGTTTCACAACGGTATTGACCTCCATGCCCGGAGTGCCAAGGTGTTTGCCATGATGCAGGGGAGAGTGCTGAAGGTAGGACAGGATAAAGTCTCCGGAAAGTATGTCACGTTACAACATGGCAACTTCACCGTCAGCTATTGTCACCTGTCGCAGGTTTCTGTGTCGAAAGGGAAAATAGTCAAGGCAGGGGAAGTGGTAGGCATAACCGGCAGTACAGGCCGCAGCACCGGGGAACATCTGCATCTGACCATTCGTCATAAAGGAGATTATATCAATCCTTGTATAGTCCTTGATTATATTCAGTCCCAATCCAATAAGTGGGACGCTGTCCCATCTTTTGGATGAATCATACGTGGGTGTCTATTTTTACGCACTTACGACCTTTAAGTCCTATCATTCCTTTAGTAACCAATTCCATTGCAAGGTCTTCTGCATCACTGCCGCTCACTGCTGAGACTTTCAAGGTCTCATGCTCGTCAAGTTCGGTGGTAATCTCTAACTGGTATTGATGTATCACAGAAATGCAATCGTTTTCTAATGCTCTTTCTGTCATTTGGGATGTCCAGATGATTTTAGACACCGGTGCCTTGCGGATGTTTTTCAACATTTTCACCTTTACAGGAGCATCCGTTCCGTCTTCGTTTACTTTTCTGAATCGTTTGCATCCACACGAACAGCACCAAATAGGTGGACGGAGAGGTATATTGTCGCCACCCATAATGGCGGTCTTGCGATATTCAAGCATGAAATCCATTTCCGTCATATCCCCGGTGCCATACACAATATCAACGACTTCACTGCCACAAACCGGACATTTTGATGGCTTGCGTGTCACGTTGATAATTTGTGGTCTTGTATCATTGGGCATACTCATATCATTCAAAATACTTGTTTAAAAAATCTTCCTGAAATTCATTGAGCTCTTTGAATTGCGTGTGTCGATTGATACCGATCTCTTCCAATGTATCTAATGACAATTCCTTGCCTTCGTACATTGTAAAAGTCGGTATTAGTTTATAACAATTTTCATCAGCCTGAAATGGCGTAATCCAACAAGAACTATCTTCACGAACACAACTTGTATCAACGACTTCAAGACGATAGCGTACTTGATAATGCCCCTTACCGATAAGATATAAATAGCATATATCCCCAACTTCCAATTTTTTATTGCGAGACTTTTTCCAGTAAGCACATCCTAAAGTTTGGATGCTCTTTACGTGGTCAATCATGCTTTCTTTCCCTTTTAATAAAAATACTCGTATTGGCTTCATATCCTATAGTTGTTAAAACAATGTTTTTATAGATTGCAATATACGTTCAAATCAATATTTGATACATCCTTAATATATGAAGAGACACAACCCAACAAATTAAGTATGTCTGGGCTTGGATTTGAACAGCTTAATCCTGGTTGCACAATATTGATGTGCATAATCAGATCTTTTTTCCAGTTCACCTGTGAGCTTAATTGTTCGAGTTCTTCTTCAGTCCCTTTGAGTATTCTAGAACATTCTCTTCCTTGATATTTTTTTATCTTCCGAGCAAAAAGACGATTAAATAATTGGCGACTTTTATCTCTATCGTTCCATTTTAAGCATTTTTGAGCTTGTCCGCAAACCTCATAAAAATTTGAAATCATATTGCTTATTTTTCCTCCATGTGCGTATTTGAGATGAAATAAATGCATGTGTATTGCATTATTTTCATTTTTGAATCCTATTAAATCTGCAATTTCTCCGCTACCGTCATCATCGTAAATCAGATCGAATTTTTCCGAGATGTATCTTGAAAAATAGTATTGAATAGAGTCCGTCTCATAAGGTACTACATGTTGTGATTCATTTTCAATTTTAGTATCCGCCCAATCTATACCTATCAATTTTTCTTGAGGGAATGGGATAATATCGGAATTTACACGCACTAAATTATTAGCATAAAGACATGAACCATCAGCAAAATATATAACAGGTGCTGCATCGTCATTATTAAAATAATCACAAATATCATCATAGAGACGAGTACCATATCTCATTTTTAGTTTATTTCCCCGTATCTGTTTAACGCGATATATTGGGCGGCTATCCTGTTCGGAATACTCGATTATATAGGTGAATTTAGAATCCTCAATAAGTATATTAAACGTAATTGTGCTCTTTATCTCGTAATCCGCTAATTCAATAGTAGCATACCATAATTGATAGTCAACAAGGTTATGAGATAAGAATATTCCATGCTCTGGGTAATCTCTGTATAATTCCGGGTCCCAATCAATTGCAATAGGTGCAATTTGGGGTAATTCAGAAATTGCTTGAACTCTTAAAGTGTTATTGATAAAAGAATTAGGATCTATTTTCTCATTTTCAACTAACTTCCCAATCATTCTAGCCCATTTTGTGTATTCAAGTAGATTACCTCTTGTATGACTCCATATTTTCCCCTTTACAGAACAACCTACACTAACCCTTTCTCCACGTCTATAGCCGTTACCAAACAAATTATTCGCCGTTAATTGTTTTTGCTCAGTCATGGAAATACCTTCTTGAACATCTTTCCCATAGTAAGACTTAAACGAAACATTACCCATTCGAGCTTTTCTTCCTCCAAAATTAACAATGGCAAAACGTCTTATATCGTGGAAGACACGAAATACACAGTGCCCTGAAATTTTACAGGTATCATCTTCGCCAAAAATCGCCTTTACTATCTCATCCGTTTCACTTAAAGTACTATATACGTAGGCGTGGTTATATTTGGGTGTACAATATCTATGAATGACAAGAATATTCCAAAGTAAATTCTGTACACATTCGACATTACCCCAATCAACATTTTCAATGCTGCCTCCGATTACAACTAATGTATCTCCATCTGTGGTGCTACTTCCGAAACGATAATCATAAATCTCAGGAGATAGTATATTTTCCCAAGCTTTGGGATTCCACGTGTTTGAAGTTCGATATATGACTGCACTTAATGGAATATTTATACTTTGGAATGGAATTTTTGATAATTCCAAATTGTTAAATGACTGGATGAATTGATTAAAATCTTTTTCTTGTTCAGTCGTTCCATCATTTAGGAGTGGCAACAAGCTGTTCCAATCTGCATCCTTAGCATATAGTTCTTCTAGCTCTTCCAATATTGGAGGATATGCAATGTTCGTAATAAAACTTGCATTTCCAAGGTTAGAATCATATGATGTACGTGTAAATCGACCTATGAATTGTAAGGTGATTGGTAAACTCTGCTTTGCGTCGTGAATTGCTGCAATCTTTAATTCAGGCATATCAAATCCTTCTCCCAACATATTTACGCAGACAATAATTTTATGTTTTTTGTCTTTTATGTTGTTTAAAATTGATTTTTGGTTTGGCATTGAACTAAATACCATCACCGGATTTAAATCAGAGTATTGCTGATATATCTCCATTACTTCCTTGGCTCTTTGTTTTGTACTGCATCTAGCCATAAGAATATGGTCGTATCCATTCTCCATATCAGAACGGAGTTGCTTAACAGCTACCTCGGCTATATGTTTATCAGCTTGAATTAAATCATACTCCCTTATTGGAATAAATTTTATAGGTTTGTAATATCCCTGCGATTGTGCATCTTTTAAGGAAAAGTTATATATAAAATCTCCTTTTAATCTTCGGCTATCATTTCTGAATGGAGTTGCGGTAAATAGTGTGACTTTTTCATCATCAAAAGAGTCGATGAACTCGCTCCATGTTTTAGCTTCGGAGTGATGTGCTTCATCAACAAATAGATGACTTATGTTTTCCTTTAATAAATTTATAATCTCCGATTCGCAATTTGTAATAAGAGGCATAGTCGTGATTATAACATTTGATTTTTCAATTAAAGTGTACCAACCATTATAATCCATACCTTCCTTAACAATACCAACATTCGGATAAGAGCAATCACTTGTAACTATTCCAAATTTGTGAAGTACGCCCAAAGTAAAAAATTTATTTGCTAATTGGTCTCTTAACGCATCAGATGGAACAGTTACAAGTACTTTGGCACATTGATTCGCAATGAGGATACTTAACATGGTTTCTGTCTTTCCTGTCCCAGTTGGCATGACTATTATATTTCTGCCATGATGAATTTGAGCCTTTGACATAAACGCATATATAGCTCCAAGTTGCGGAGCACGAAGCCCTAAAATGGATTCTTGAATATTTTCCTTCTTATAAAGGAATTTACCTCTCCAAGAAGCTGTTATTTCCTCAGGACGTAAGGTGTCTATTTTGGGGTGTTTAATCCATCTGATAGATAAAATATTTCCTCTAAGAAATTCACTTTTGCGAGGTATCTTGTTTGTTAATACGACATATTGATAACCATCAATACTATGATCATTTTCATCTCGCGTAAGAAGTATTTCTGTATTATTTGCGCGTATAACAAAGGGTGAGGTGGAAACAATATCAAATGTAGCTTCACTAAATTCAGTAGCAAATCCGTTAAGATGCTCAACTCGATTGTTTCCACAACTCCACAAAAGTTGGATTATTTCGAAAGGTAATTTTATCATAATCTAATCTTGCTTATATCAAGTGCGTTACATTGATTTTCTTGTACTTTTTGCCCATACTCAGTGCAAAAGCCATTTGGTCTTTGATTATCAGCTCTCCCTTTTGAAGCCCAGCAATGGCAGTGCGAATTTCTTGAAGTTCATTGCCACTTACACCAAATAAATCCTTGATAACCTTGTCATCAATAGTTTGCTGCTTCATAATGAGCGGATATTGAGCATTGGCATAAAAGTCAAATCCTTTGCTCTTGAAACTACTCATATTTTGTGTGGCAAGAATGATGCTTAATCCCTTATTTCGACCTACGGCAATCAGATTACGCAGAGGACGATTGTCAAAGTCAAGCATATAGTGAGCTTCGTCTATAATGGAGAAATGGCGTATCTGAACCACATCGTCGTTTGTTGCTTGCTTTTCTAACTGTTCATAGATGTTATTCAGCTTAGAGATTAAGAAGTACACGATTGCCTTGGCAATAGGCCCGTCCTTCGGATAACCATCCATCTTGATGATATAGCAATCACCAATCAAATCAGCTTTGTCCTCTTCCTCAAATATATTGGCTCGTACCAACTGTTTAAGTACAGACGAAATACTGTCGTCTTTTGCAGGGTCGGTCATTTTAGCTTGATATTCCTTCAACATCATTGTGAATGTGATAGGCGATCCGCTGGTTTTCTTATATGCTTCAACAATAGCCTCACTCAGCCGGTTATTCATATTGGCACTTGCCGAAACTCTGTCAATGGAACAGAGAGCTGATGCCATTTCAGACGAATAGAGATTGATTTCGTTGATAGGTCGCCCTGTAAAGTCTTTGAACGGAGTGAATGGAAGCGGATGCTCGATGGGGTCAAGTATGCAACTGCGATCCACATCAAAGTGAGAGAGCCAATGATTGTTTTGGATATCGCTAAATTCTCCTTTATAATCGAATAACAGAAAATTTACAGGATATTGCGATTCGGAAGACAACGCTCTAAATTGCTGCATCAATACAGCTAACAAGTTTGTTTTTCCAGATCCGGTAGCTCCAGCTATGATAATTTGAGAGTTGGTAATGTTGCGGCTGTTGATGTCAAGGTTCGCTTCCATTTCCTCGTCTCCATAGTTACCCACAAGTAGATTAAGCACTGGAATGTCTTTTGTCATAGCCACCTTGCTGCCCATAGAATACAAATATGTATCCAAATTGTTTTCTTTTATCAGATAATCACGACCACGAAGCATTTCCGCTGCTATGATACGTGAAAGGGTGGCGTTCTGGGTCCAGTCAATATTCAAACTTGAATATCGTAATTTCAAAAGAGCTGCATATAGGGTTGACAAGTCGTGCATGGTAAAGAAACTGGGGACAATACGTGCAGAACTTGTTGAAAGCTGAATGTCCTTAAATTCTTCCTCTTTTCGCTCGGCAGGAATACTCAGTCCCACAATGAAACAGATTCTCATTACCTTATTGAGGGTAAGACTCACACGCTTTTCTCTGTCCACAATACGAGACAGATTGATTTTATTCTCCATCAGATCTTTGACAGGACTGATTTCATCCAGCAGACCTTCCATTTGACGTGTATTTGAAAAATTGATGATACTCATGTCGTTACTACTGATTAAGCGTGATACCAAAATAGCCTTCATCTATGGTTGTCCGTTGCTCTTCCACATTCCTATGTAGGGTATAGGTCTTTGAGATAAATGGCTCTAACTTTATATAGTCGCTGTCCGTTCTGATTTCCGAAGTGGTACACAACAGAATTGTCTGTTCTGCCAACTGCGGGAAATACTCTTCCATAAGTGCATCACGGCTTTCATTATCAAGTACGCCCATCACCGTGTCTATCATCACCGGTGGATTATAGTCGCCTAAGTTACGAAGCACTTTCAAAAGAACTTGAATGAATATCTGCTTGGATGCAGCGTTGAGTTGATTCAATGAGATTTCATTTCCGGCTGTATGGTATAGCTTAATATTGAATTTTTCCATACTATCGGATAACTCAACACGCCCAACATGTCCTTTATAGGAAACAAGCAACTTGTTTAGTTGCTCTTGCATTTCCGTTTCTATCTGTGCTTTTTTCTTTTTCAAAAGCATATCTGCCACTTTGTCGAAGAATGGACGAAGTTTCATCAATGTGTCATACTTCAAATCCGGCTCTTGCTGTATCTGTACATCGTATTGATGAATGCGTTTCTCCAAACGTTGGATTTCGCCTTTCAAGTTGCCTTCCAGCGATTTTTGCTTTTCTATATTATGTTTGGCTTCCTCATAATTGGCTATCAGCATACTATTTCCACCGGAACGAGTCTGTTCCAATGTGCGCTTTTCTGATTTCAAATTATCTATGTTCGCTAATTGAACCTCTAATTCTTGTCTTTTTCTGTCGATAGAAACGAACTGGTTATGACCGCCTTTGCCGGGCAGTTCACGAAGAGCAGTTACTTCCGAATCGTCTAAATAATCATATGGATCTTCTGTATTGGTAGCATTCTGTAAAGCTACCATATGTGCTACTACATTTTCTTCATCCACCGCATGACTACATAGGGACAGTTCTTTTAGATATTCTATAATTTTGGAGGTTACATCACGTAACGTTTCTATCGGATAGGCACCGGTATTCTGTTTTTGTAGCTGCTCTTTTACACGGAGAAGATTGTTGATTTCCTGCGACAGGTTTGATGCCAGTTTGGGCAGGAACACATTGATTTCAATGTTCTCTACAAACGACTTCAAGACCTCTGCATAATTTGCAGCTTCGTCAGTGATGTTTTTTATTTTGCCGTCAATGTCTTGTATGCGTTTGTTCAGGTTGGCTGTTTGTTGCGCACCTTCTTTTGCACGTTGATACTCTTCTTCTACCGAAGTCATATATTTGTACAGCCTGTCTTGTTCGGCAAGACATTCATTCAACTCACTTATCAACTGTTCCTTTTGACCGCATAAGGCATTGTATTCCTTTGCTTCCTTTTCTGCTTCTAAACGTTGTTGCGCCCATTCCTGCTGGAGTTTTTCTGATGCGTGTTTTAGTTGTAGATATTTTTTGAAACCGAGCACGTTTTCAAAGTTATCTCGAATGGTTTGCTGAAAGACGTTCTTTTTCAGTAGTTCGCTCGATTGCATGGCATCAAACAAGAAATATTGGCTGAGTTCCTGGGGAAGATTAGCCTTGATGATTTTGTTTATCTCCTGTTCGGCACGTAGTCTGTCTTTGGCGGCTGTCATGGTACCATACACATACATATTGCCATTCATGTTGAGAGAGACACTTTCGAGAGGTCTTCCTTGTGGATTAAGCACGTAGGTTCTTTTCAAGATGTATTTTTGCTGTTGTCCTAATACTTTGCCTACAAATGTTATTTGCAGACTTATCTCCGGCTTCGCTGTATTTATAGCACCTTGATTGAGCAATTCAATGAAATGTTCTTTGCTCTCTATTTTCAACCCGTACAAAGCCCCACTGATGGCTTCAAATAGAGTCGTTTTACCACCACCATTCGATCCTCCGATAAGGATGATTGGCCTGTCATCATCCACCGTCAAATCAAGGTCGAGGGCCAGATAGGTTTTATAGTTGCTTATTTTTATTTTCTGTATGAGCATGGCATCTAAATTTTATTGACGAATTTTCTGAATGGCGTTACGGATAATCTCTTCCGTATCGTTGTCACTCATTTCTATCACATCTACTTTCTTAGCGTGATACGCTTTAAGTATGTCTTCACTAAGCCAATCAAAGTCAATCTCTTCTTTTTCACAGATTGCCTCTATCATAGCCAAGTCATCCTTTCGGATGCCATAGTGTACAAATTTGGGGTCTATTCCTTTTGCCATAATCATCATGCGTTTTGAGGATAGAAACAATTCCAGTTCAATGTGTCGGTAGTGTTCTTTATGGGAAGCGGCGAGAACAACCAGTTTTCATCCTTCCGAAGAATGACACCACCGTAGAGCGGCTGTTCTTCCGTTGTGTTTTCTTTTATGTATTGCAACAAGGCGTTATGCTTGTCGGACGCAAACACATCGCTGCCTATACTTTTGGTATCGAACAGATAGATATGTCCGTTCTTCATCCGGATTACAAAATCCACGTAGAAGAGTGATTTTGCCTGTTCGTCTCCGGTGGTATATTCTATGGCGTAATGCTGTTTGCCTTTATCCCCGTTCTTATACCACCAGTCTATGTATTGGCTGTTCTGTTCTAAATAGGCAACAAAATCTTTTTCCGGATTCGAAGCCTGATTGAGTTGCACAAATGGCAGTAGCGCATGATTACCGGTTTCTTCTATGTGACTTGTTTCGTTATCGTATGTCCGTTCTTCCGGCACTTCCCAGCCGTATTTCCTGAATACTCTTTTTGCTGCCGATTCTTTGCGGGCCTTGTCACGGATACGGGCATACCTTTCCAAAGCGGAGTCGATGATACGGTCGAATTTGGGGCGGTTCGAATGGTAGAGTACCACTTTTTTGGCTTCCGTCTCATAGATTCCAAAGAAATCGGCAAGTATCTCTAACAGGTAACTTGCTATTTTGTCAGTTCTTCCTTTGCTCTCGAACTGATGGCCTTTAGTGGCAATGTATGCCATAAACACACGGTCTATCTCCGTGGCTTTTCTCGCGTATTTTACAGTATCAACTTCCAGCACCTGTTCTTCATTTTGGAAGTGTACATCTTGCGGTATCTCGATATTGATGTTCTTTACATCAAGGCGCAAGGAGTTAGCCACCTTTTTCCTGTTTTCATTGATTTGAAGGTCATCGCTATCCGGCAATGTATTGCTTTCTTCATCATTATCCAACTTGGCCAACTCCTCCAACGAGAACAGCAAGTTGCCTTCCACAAAGTCCCAAAACCTGCGGGCTTCTTCGTGTAACACCTTACGGAAGTCCGGGCCTAAATAGTTACGTTCTACATTGGGGCGTTCTGTATAGCTTGACGGTAAGTTTACATTTTTCAGATTCTCACGGCGATGCGCGGTAATGGTATTGTTCAAGATATATCCGGCATCCGCCGTAACAATCTGTATCTTGTCCTTTGCGATGTCGGTAAACACATAGCCGGAGTTCAGTATCTCCTTTTGATAATGTTTCTGCTCCGGCATACGCATGATACGCCCCACTGTCTGTATGGTAAACTGGTCGCTTTGCAATTTGCGGAAGATGAGCAATACCGCTGCGCGAGGGCAGTCCCAACCCAAGGCAATCGCCTCTTTGAAAAGCAATACCTCTGTCAGGTTATCCGGCTTTTCAAGGTCTGTCAGATTCTCTTTCTCGCCGGCAAGCCATACTGCCAGCCGATGATTGTCTGTTGTGATGCCACACATCACTTCAAGATATTTCTTTACTTGGTCGGCGATGGCTGTATCTTCGGCTGTCATACTCTCTTTGGTGTCGTTAGGCAACTGAATCAACAGCAGGGGATTGACGTTGGAACCTACCGCTTTATACGCTTCGGCTATCTGGTTACGCTTGTCCAATGCCGCTTTGATAAGGTTGGCATTGAGTTCCAGTTCATCACTGAAATTCAGCTCTATTTCCGGATTGAGCACCACTTCCTTTTTTATCATTTCTGCAGCAATCACATCCTGACGATAGACCGTGACCTTTTCCTTTGGATTGGCAGTTTTGGGAGTGGCAGAAATACGAATCTCCACAGTCGGATTGATTCTATCGAGCACGGCAGCCGACTTGTCCGCTGTCTTCGACCAGAACATGTGTTCCTCATCAATGATGGCTACAATAGGTAGGCCGAATTCCTCTTTCGTCCTGTCGGTTATTTCGTAAAGCGAAAGTGAACAATCACCCTCACGTACCATTACATTATTCTCCTTATTCACGCTTTCCCAGTTTACAAAGAGTATTTCACCGGGACGGATACCTTCATTCTGGTCCAGTTCATCGAACATTACCGGGCGAAGCGTGCGTGTCTCCTCGAATGCGCCTTTCAATTTTTCATAACTCTGTATGTGCAGTTTGCGTGGGGCAAACCATATAAATGCCACTTCCTGGTAACGGCTGTCACCACGGTCGTGCAATTCGTCCATCAGTCCTGCCAGCATCTGGCAAGCCATCACGGTCTTTCCGGCTCCGGTAGTCGCCTCGAACACTAATTTATTGCGCTGCCCTCCAAGGTTTAACAGGCGGATAGTTTTATCTACCAATTCGGTTACGGCTTTCTGTTGATATGCTAAATTCTTCATTGTTTTCCGTCTATTCCTTTAATTTTTTCTGTTCCTTTTCAAAATTCTCCAAGAAATGAATTTCCACAGGCGATAGTTCATACATGGTCCGTTCCTTAAACTTATCATATTCCATATCGGCTTTCTGTTTGGCTATTTCTGCCGATATTCTGCCAGCATGGGTAAGTAGTTCTTTCCCGGATAGTTTGAGAAAGTCGTCCAACTTCTGAATCCAGTCTTTCATATACATGGGCTGGTGCGACTTGGCTTGCAGTTCAGCAAAATCAAGGTATAGGCTGACTATTCTATTGAGCGTATCCAATTCATCAGCCGAAAGATAGTTTTTCGCTACCTCTGCATCAGTACGTTTAGGCATTGCGCCTGTCCACGAGGTCAATCCCATGAAATCCTTTTCTGCATCGGCACGTTCATATATTACTTCAGCGGCAGTGTGTCCGTGAGCGGAAAAGTGCATCTTGTTCTGTACGGTCTTGAAAAAGAGTTGTGTGGCTTCTGCCCGTGGGTCATAGTCTATGCTTAACGCATAGATTGCCAAAACCTTTCGGTAGAACACTTTTTCGGATGAGCGGATGTCGCGAATACGTGCAAGCAATTCGTCAAAATAGTTGCCACCTCCGGCACGTTTCAGCAGTTCATCGTTCAGGGCAAATCCTTTCACGATATATTCGCGCAGTACATTTGTAGCCCATATACGAAACTGGACGCCACGATGTGACTTTACACGATAGCCTATGCTGATTATCATGTCAAGGTTGTAAAAGGCTGTTTGATGCGTTTGTTGCTTACCTATGATAGCTCCGTGTTGAGTGGTTGTTGCAAAAAACGCAACAACCATATCTGCCTGCAACTCACCCTCTTCAAACACGTTTTTTATGTGCCGTGAGATGGTGGACTTATTTCTCTGAAACAGTTCTGCCATTTGGTCGGCAGTGAGCCACACCGTATCGCCCGACAGGGTTACTTCTATCTTCGATTGCCCATCTGGGGTTTGGTAGAGTATGATGTTTCCTTTATCCTGCTGCTCGTTCATTGCTCGTCCTCCTTTTCATCAAAATTAAGCATACCGTTGAATGCTTTGTCGTCATTGCTGGCAGCATCGTTTTCTTGTTCAAGAGTGATGTCTTTTTTCTTTGGCAGGATGCGCTTGTAGGCGTTGTATATGGCCTGCGGAAGAGCGCAAAGCTGCACTTTGTCCTGTACCTCTTCAAATTCACCTTCCCACGGGTCTTCGCTTGGCGAGAACACATACACGCGCATCTTCCCCTCGTAATCAGTCTTTCGGATAAGGTCTGCCAACAGCGGCACGGCCTCTTCCTTATATATAATCATCATACGCTTCTTGCCATTGTCGAAATAGCGGAACACATTCTTGTAGGTCGGTTGTTCACCGAATTTTGTCTGTTCGGTATAGAGGTCTTCCTTAATGCAGAGCATATCGGTGGAGAGGTTCATCAGTTGACGCATATTCTTCATGCTCCGGCTTCTGCCGACAAAACTTGTACGATAGTAGCGCAGTGTGTTGTTCTTTAAGCCGGTGACTTCTTCACCTTTAGGTGTGGTGTAGCCATTGATTACCCGTTTGTTTCGTTCGTAGGTCACTTCTTCGCAGATGTTATTCTCATTGTTGGTGACGAGGATGCACTTGCGGTGCCCGCCATCTTCAGCATTGAGTTGCATAGTGGCGTGAAGGGTGGTACCGGAGCCGGCAAAGAAGTCAAGAACCATAGCGTTAGGTGATGTTACAACTGCTGAGGATAGTAAGAATTTCACAAAGGTTGATGGCTTTGGAAAAGCAAAAGGTCTAATAGCAAAAATATTAGCTATTTCTGCTGTACCTTGGGCTGTGTTGAACAAATCTGATGTGATTAGATTCCTATAAGGTGTTGTCCTATCTACCTGTCTGTTAGAGTTATCTACTTTTTGGTAACGCTTACAATATACTGCCCATTCATTTTTGTTTTTCTTAAAAACGATAAAATCATTATCTAACCCCCATTGAACTTTTGTTTTACTCCATAAATAGTTCCATCCTTCATTCTGTTGTTGTCCTCCACCCGGGTATCGTAAAGTTCCATCTGGCATTTTAATTGGAAAATTAAGTGCTTCTGAATAATGTCCCCCTACTCGTCTTCGATCAAGTTTATCCAAAGTATAATGTCCTCTCTCTTTGATATGTTCATCCGTTAGTTTAAATGTATCATCTGAAGGTGGCTGTCCGTCAAAATGAGCTTTTGAACGATTTGCAGTATAGACTAAAACATATTCTGTTGTTGTTACAATTTCATTCCCTGTATTAGAGCCTGCTGTTGACTGCCATATAATATTGGTTATAAAATTATTATTTCCGAACACTTCATCACACAGCAATTTCAATTGCGCTTGTTCGTTATCATCAATTGAGATAAAGATAACGCCACGGTCAGACAGCAGTTGTTTTGCAATACGCAACCGCTTGTTCATAAACGACAGCCATTTGGAATGACGGTAGCTGTCTTCCTTGTCAACAATACAGTCGTTATAGACAAAATCCTTGTTTCCCGTATTGTACGGTGGATCGATATAGATAACATCAATCTTTCCCTCATGCGTGTAGGCAAGTGAGGTCAGGGCTTCCAAGTTATCACCCTCGATAAGGATATGGTTCGGTGCATTGGCATCATCGCTGATTATGGCTTTCATGGCATCCTCTATCAATACCGGCAACTCATCCCGCAAACGCTCCTCCACATCCTCCGGCTTATCCTCCCACACAAGCCCATACTTCTTTTGCTTGCGCAGCAGGCCCAACAGTTCCGACTTTTCTTCGTTTGTCAGTCCATCGAGCTGCACTATCTTATTGTATAATTCCGTTTTGTTCATATCCACGTATTATCATTTAACGAGTCTGACAGTCTGGATGCTTTCCTCCAACGAGGAGTTCAACAACTCTTTCACATCAACATTCAGCACATTGGCAATCTGCAACAGAGTTTCCAATCCGGGCTGTGAGGTGTTCGTGCACCATTTAGACACTGTTGCCGGATCCTTGCCCAATTGTTCTGCCAGCCATTTGTTGGTTCGCTTCTTTTCAACAAGAACGACTTTGATTCGATTTATATCTTTCGTCTCTTCCATTTTGGTTTATTATTTACCTTACCATGCAAAAGTAATGAATTTATTTTATTCAGACATCATTCAAGTTATATGATTTTCCATTGAAATTGCGAATTAGTTCAATATTCCTGCTTATCTATGATTATTAGATCAGGAAAAAGGGTTATCTTTGCTCTATAGTTATTTTATGATAAGACTGGTACATAAAGAATGGAAAATTATATTACACCTCAAATAGTCAGGTATCAAAATGTGTATGATCTGTTAGAGAATAACAGAACCACTTCGTTGTTTGGTGTCGAAGAAAATTTGTCAATAGACAAATTGCTTCAAGAAAAATTTGTTTGTATAGTGGGTGAACCTGGTATTGGAAAGAGTCGGCTTGTTGATGAAATAAAGAAGCAAATTTCTGGTCATTTGTATTTATGTCCTGCATCTAAATTTAATTTAGAATCCGCTCCGACCAATGAGGATTTCTGCATAATAGATGCCTTGGACGAGGTTGAGGGAAATATATTCCATACTGTTTTACTTTCAATAAGACAATATAGGGAAAATAATCCCGAAACAAAGGTGCTATTTACTTGTAGAAAGCATTATGTGGCATCTTATAAAAAGCATTTCTCAGTTTGCAGTGATTTAATTTTTATTGAATTATGCAGGTTGAGTGAGCATATTGTAAGTGATGTTGTTAATTGTAGATGTTCGAATATAACAAACGAAAATATCAGTAAAAGCGCAAAGTTAAAAGAGCTTCTAACAGTTCCTAGATATTTGACATTTTTATTGGAGTATGATGAGAAAAAAGGAGGATGTTTAAATGTCGGAGAACTTTTTGAGTATATGATTGTCCGTTCAATACAAACAGCCATAGATGTTTATCCGAACACTACGAATAATGAAAGTGTTAAAGTTCTTATACAACGAGTATTGGAAAAAGTGGCTTTCATTATGGAAATAAGCAGAAAGGATCAAATTTCAAAAGATGAATTATATACGGTCTTAGATGAAGTAGAAGGCAATATGACACAGATGCTTATTGCTAATTTTGATTTGTTATTCTTTGAGAGTCGTATATTAAAAGAAACAAATGGGATATTGCAATTTGAAAATACTGAACTACAGGAATATCTTGCTGCTAAAGAATTATGTAGGCAGGACAATATTGAAAGTGTACTTTATGATGTTGCTGTGCATAAAGAATTGAAACGTATTTACATAAACTGGTACGATGTTATTCCTCATATTTCATATGCGGAAGATAAAATACATACATTTGTTAATGTGCTAAAACTTATTGTGGCATATGAATCTAATCTTGAAAATGAGCCATTTGAAACTTTGCTGAAATATATAGATTCTTCTCTTCTTTCTCTTCAACAGAAAGAAGAGTTATTCTTCATCATTTTTGACCACTATCAACGTGTACCTGTATATATTAACTGGAGAGGGGCAATTTGCGGATTATTACAAGAATGCTATACTTCAAGTTGTAATAATAAAATAATATTGGCTGTAGAACGGCTTAATAAGATTCAAATAACGAATATCTGTACTATATTGGAAGTAATTGCCGAAGATGACAAACTGAGCAAAGAAGTTTTCGACCATTGGAATAATGCAGCAAATATTCTCATGCAAACAGGCGATGAGGAAAAACAACTGGTGGCTTTAAGTTTGTATAATGCACTAAAAAATGAAGACGAACTTGTCAAATTATCTGGTTCATACAGTCGTTTTACTGAAAGAGTGAAAGAAAAATACTGTGAAGTGACCGGCTATGGAAAATTTACAAATAATAATGTTGTAGATTGCTGGTTGGATAGTTGCTATGCAAGTGATTCATATGCAATAAATGCAGTACTATTTATAATGGATGGTCCTACAATTATTTATGCGTATAATAAGATTACAGAAGCTAATAAACTTGGTGATTTTTTTAATCATAATAGGACTTTACATATCCATTATGAGTGGCATTTAACGAAACAATTTCATATTGCGTGGGATATAGATTTAGAAAGTAAAAAACTCATGACAAAAGTTATTGTGAGTTTCATTAATAATCATCTGTATATGAGCTATACAGAGATCAATCCTATTATTAAACAAATACTGCTTGAGAAAACAACAGGATCCTTGTTTATTGATAGTTTTGATAGAGTATGGGATTTAGAAGATTTATTTCGACATTTTGATGCAGAAATTGTTGATGCTGAACTTATATCTTCTTTAGACAAACTTTTACATGAAATAAAGATAGGAGAATGGCATATAGACAATATTCTAACTGCTCTTATTAGTAAAATCAGAAATGATGAAGTTAAGAGCATTTCTATATCCGAATACATAAAACGTTATGCAGAGACATTTGAACGATGGGATGAAAACTCAAAGAAAAAAGTAGAAAGTCAAACAAATTCACATGAATATCAGCGACTTATTGATTCTTATCAAATCCTTTCAAAACTAAATGTACACGAATTCTACAAGTATGAAGCTGCATTTGAAGTATCTAAAAATGTAGAATTTATACAACAACAGGAATTTATTCAACCTTTTGTGGATGTTATTGCAAAATTTTTCACAGAACTAAATTTGGATGAAATGACATTAAAGAAGACATCCGAAAATTCTTTTAATCTATCTACATCTTTAATTAAAATACCGTATTTTGTTAATGCAATTTATCGGTTAGGATTCCGTAAAGTGTTGGAAGAAAATAGAACTGTTTTGATAAAGACTTTACCTGTTGTCTGCTGTACTTTGAATGCTGGGGCCAACGAGATAAAGGAAATATACAAGTCTATTATTTGTAGTATTAGTGATGATGAGAAGAAGCAACTTGTCGAATGGTGGAAGTCAAGGGAAGATGATTTTATGAATATTAGTACGGAGGATGTTTTAACCTGTATTACCGATTATGGAATTGATGCTTTGTCCTATAAAGTGGAAGAGTATATCGAACAATATAAAGCCAATCAAGACTTTAGTCACAGTATTGCTGCATCTAAAGCTTTAGCTCTTGTATCTGAAGGGTACTGTAATTGGAATATAAATAATTACAGAGCATTGTTCGATTCTCTTGCTGATGATAGTATTGGAAGCATAAAAATGCAGTGTAATGACATAATGATTGAAAAATATCAAGATCCAGAGGCAATGACATGGAGGATTGAATATTTAAAAAATCATGTTGTAAAGTCTCTTTGTCGTAAAACTGGGTATGTATATGCGGTTTCTAAGGAAGAATCAGAAATGACACATCCACAGATGTTCAAATGCTTTATGAGCATAAAAAATAATGAGAGACTGATTGAACAAATGTTTGATTTGTTTGATTTTGGCTTATCATTATGTATAACTTCAGAGACACAGGAATACTCAAGCTATCTTCTTAATCAGATATGCTTTTTCTTTATAAATACCAATAATATTTTTTATATATTAGAATTAAGAAAAAAGGTGGCGTATTTTAATGATACAAATGCGAGTTTTCTCGTAAACAACATTATGGATAATGCTGAAATAATGTATTTGAAAAAAGAAAAAATTACAATTGGTAAAGCTATTAAGCAATACAATAAATGCGTCAAAGAATCACATTTGGAAATCCGGAACGATAACGATTTAAGACGATATTTTAATTATATTTATTCTGAGGTTCAAAAAGAAATACAAGACCAAGGTATATATTCTTTAGTACGACAAGAGGCTTTAAGTGAAGATTTTATTCAGAGGGAGTTGAAAAATACCGTCATCAATAAATGCTGCCAAATGGGATTAGAGGCTGTTCGTGTAGATCGGGAGGTTACTCTACAAGATAATAAGCGTACAGATCTTCTTATTCGATATGGTTTATGTAATCCTATTATGGTAGAGCTTAAACTGCTTCACAATAAAGAACTTAAAAATAAAAAAGAACGTCAGGAGTATAAGAAAAAGTTCATACAATACACTAATGCAACAGGTGCTTGCTTGTCTGTATTTTGGATATTTGATGTTCATAAAAAAGGTGGTAATTGTTCTAATTTTGATGATTTGAAAAATGAATACACTGATTTACCACATACCTTAGTATTGCTAACAGATTGTAAATGTAGTAGTTGTATTGACACTGGCGTATCAAAAAATGGAACGAGGCCTAAAATCAAGAAAACTCAAAATAGAAAAAAATAAAGCATTATTGGGGTTGGAATATGGGGGCAATGCCTGATGATTTGCCCCCATTAGAAAAGCTATTTCACTTTATATTTCTGAATCTCTTGTATCATTTCCTTGACATCTTCTCCAACCTGTACGAAGTTCTTGTAAAGGATGCGTTCCCGTTCATCCCTTGATTTGAAGGTGTAGAACTTGGGAAGCGGTACATAGCCGGCTTCTTCCTTTTTTATTTCTTTCATGTCGAAGTCTGTCTTGCAGTAAAACTTGGAGGTCTTGAACTCCTCGCTTTCCTGAATGTTCATGCTTCCACCGCTTCCTGTTTTTGTCTTCACAAAATCACGGGCTGTCTGACCGCATATCCATCCGGTCGGCATATCGGAGATTTTGGATGCAGGAACAAGACTGTCCATGTTCTCATTGAGGTTGATGCTGGTTTTGTCCCGGTCGATGGTCACGCCCTTTTTGAGTTGTACCACCTTGCCGAAGATGTCGGAAGACAGCCATTCCAAGGTCTCTTTGGAACGGGCAGAACCGCTGACCACATTGCCGACAGTGGTGATAATCTTCTGCATACCTACCTTGCCATAATCCGCTTCGAGCTGCGGAAGTTCCTGGAATCCCAACGCCACTGACACCTTGTTGCTTCGAGCCGTACCGATAAGGCGGTCTATCTTGTGAAAATACAAAGTCGGCAGCTCATCAACGATGATGCTTACCGGGATATTTTTGCCTTGTCCCGTGTTCACTCGTGTAACCAGACGATTGAGGATAAGGGCGTTCAGCGCACCGATGATGCTCTCCATTTCCGGGTCATTGGCAATCAAGAGATAAGAAGGACTTTTCGGGTCAGAAACTTTCAAGTCGAAGTCGTCACCGTCCTTGTGGAATATCCAGTAACTTTCCTTGGTGGCAAGGCGTGAGGTATAGACACGTAGCGTACCAATCATACCTTCCAACTGTTCCATTGCCTTGTTCTTCAAAGCGGTTTGAAACGGACCGAGCAACGGCGTCACCTCGTTGTCGGTCTCCAACACCTCGAAAATGGTCTGGTAACTCTCATTGAGGAATGACAGGATATGTGGCATATCGGAATACTTTCCGAGCCAATAAGCCGGTTCCACTTCCTCGCCTGCGGAATTGAACACCCGTCCGGTGGGTATCATCCGTTTGGTCTGTTTGTCCTGTACCTTCTCTGCCGTGAGCATATTGCCGTCCTTGTCGTATGGCTCTTTGCCCCAGTTGCAGAAGAAATAGATGCAGGCTGCAAGGAAGTTGACAGCGGATGTCTGAAAGAACTGGTCACTGCCACCGCCTCCTTCTTTCTTGCCTTTTTGTAAGGACTCAAGCAGGGTTTCTGCGGTTTCAGATGCGGCAGCAAGGTTGTTGATGTATTTCAACTGGATAGGGTTCACCCTCCTCGAATACTCCACATCAACGAAATTGATGATGTTGAACTTGCACCCCTTGGGCAGATTTCCGAGCTTCTGGTTTTTCTTGTAATGATAGTATAATTTGGTAGCCAAGGTCGGAAACTTATAATCGTAAACGACTAAGGCAAAGCCTTTTGCCGAGTGTTGCCGGATAAACGGTTCGATAATGGAGAAAGTCTTGCCGGAACCCGGTGTGCCGACCACCCATGTGCCTCGGAAAGGATTGCTGATGTTCACCCAACCTTTGCGGAACTTCCCCTTGTAATAGTAGCGCATGGGGATATTGACCGAATACTTGTTCTCCTGCAACTCCCGGCACTGCTCAAAACTCTCATTCTCAAAATTGAAACGGTCTTTCAGTAATCCCTCTTTGAGGAACTTGGAAATGTTGTCAAGGGCAATGTGTACCAGTACCACACCGATTATTGAGGCAAGCATATAAAGCCAGATGTTCAACCGTAAAGTGTAAAGCCTTGTTTCCATCGGATATCCGAACAACCAAACAGACAATACAACCAGCCCCATACCTATTATAATAGGATAAAGAACTTGTTTCCGTGCATTGAACTCCAGTTTCTTCTTGTTCCTTGTCCCTATACAGGTGATGCATATAAGCAGGAATGTGGCTAACTTGCTATACGCGAGATTCCCGTCATTGTAGATTACCCACCGCTTGATACGCCCGTGTATGTCGCAGAGTATGCCGCCCCAATGGTCAAGCATGGCCGGGTCAATGGCATACTCGAAAAACTCCAGCAGAATGGAGACATAGATGATCGAACGGAATATCTTGTAAAAACCTTGTAACTCTTTGCTTTCTTCCATTTCGTTTCCAGTTATTCGCTAATTCTTGTATATTCTGATTCTTAATCTCTCAAGGTAATGATTGCTCGTACCTTGTGCGCCTGTGTCTTGGGTGTTTCCTGCATCGAGCCGCTTCCCATGGAATAGAGCCACGCTTTCGCCTTTTCCTGCCCGGCCACTTCCGTACTCGTCCAGTACCAGCAGTCATCGGCTGCATCGGGCAGTTCGTCGCCACCGCACATCCTGATGATGGGGTTTATCTGGCTCTTGGCATTATAGAGCATCCGCATCTGTGCCACGGATGGGATATAGGACGACTGTCCGTACCGCCACAGGGCGAAGACTGCTTCTGCCATAGGCGAGGTGGTTTCTCTGGTGTCGTAGATTGCAAAGGTGTTTTCGTTGCCGTCCAGTGCCGTGATGTCAGTAGATGTGCGTTGGTTTACCCCTATGCTATCTGCAAAAGCCTCCGGAGCCAAGTCCCACAGGTAAACCGCATAGCCGTTGCCTTCAATGGCTTCATCGTGATTGACATGGAACACCACGGCAATGGGCTGTTTTTCGGATTGCTTGAAGTCTGATACCGACAACACTTTGCCGTCCGTACACAGGATATGACAGGGCTTCATTGCCGTGTCCGGGAAATCCCGGTGTGCGTCACAGGCCACGAATAACATGACGATGGCCGACAGACTGAATAGCCTGCAAGCGTTTATGTATAATTTCTTTTTCATTTTCCCTTAGTTTAGAGGTAATTTTACACCTAAGACAATGCCCGTGCGGAACAGGTCTTCTCCTTTTATCATCAAATCGGTTTTCACCTGGCAGAAAAGTCTCCAGCCACCTCGAAGTACGTAATTGTGTTCATAGCCGAGGTGGATGCCGCCCAAGAACCGTTTTGTGTCACTCCCGGCCGATGCCCCGATACGGACATTGCCGTAATGGTTGCGACCACGCGCCACACAAGGCTTGTAGGCTACTCCGAATCCGTAACTCCTGTAATTCCTCCAGAATGATTCCGGACAGATATGACCGCAGGATGCGCATTCGTCCCATTTGAGATAACCATTGGCAAAAAACTCCCATGTGTGGTGGTACTTGCCCTCATGTTCGTATGAGAGGGTGATGTCCAGCCCGTTTTGATACAGGCAACCGACACCCAACGAAAGACGGTCGCTGTTGCTTTGCGCTTTACCGTTCATGGCAAATGTCATTACCGTGACCAATACCAATAATATCTTTTTCATCATTCCTCCTCCAATAATACACGGTTAAACGAATCGGCTGAAAGCACATCCTCGTAGTCTATATTCAGATGTATGTTCCTGCCGCTTATCTGTTTCTCGGTCATTTCAATGGTCAGTACCTTGTCGTTGGGGAAGGTCATCTTCTTCAACACGATGACATTGCGGTAGCCATGACGGAATGACTTTGCCTGTTCAAGTACCAATGCGGGAGCCAGCTCTATGATTTGGGCGTTGGTCGCCTTGGACAACTTCTTGTCCGCGAGTTTTACCCGGATCTCGTCAATGTCAAAACGGATGTTTGTCTTGTTCTCAATGGAGAAGTCAATGAAAAAATAATCACCGACCGCGTAGATGTTGTTCAATCTCATCGTCATGCGGTGTTCCCGGCTTCTCACGTTGCGGTATTTGGCAGGAGAGTTCCATATACGCCTCGCAAACTGTGTCATATCCGCCTGTGACATACTCACGGCAGGATTGTTATAGGCGTTACGTTCCCGGAACTCGATTTCCTTGTCCGTCACGGCTTCCTGCATCCTTGTGGTATAGAGCAACGCATACTGGGTACGATAGCGTTCCGTGACAATGGTGACGATGGCCAGTATCTCACCGTCCTCGTATCCCGTCTCCTTTGGTTTCAGACGGATCGTGTTGTTTATCGGTTGGTCACCGACTACTTTGTCCGTGGAAATATCCACGAAGCGTATAGGTTCGGAAGCGGTAATGACCGTGGTCACTTGCTCGTTGACGGTCAGTTGCTCCAGTTCCTCGTAAGTCTGCTGGGCGAATGTAGGCAGGCTCGACAATGCCGCCGTTACTCCGATACAGATAGTCTTGATAATCTTCATATCTATGATTCTTTGAATGGTTATTTACTTTGCATTTCTTTTTTCCTTGCTGTTGATGATATAGACAAACGTACCGTATTTCAGGTTGACCTTGTTCTTTTTGATGTTCTTGCTGATGGCGTTGCTCGTCTTCTGGTAGGCATCCTGAATAGCCTGCATTCCCCATTGGGTAAGGCTGTTGCCATTACTGCCGGTATTCATGTTCATGTTGCTGTTGAACGCTCCGCTTGCCACATCTTTGGCGGTTTCCCTGAATGAACTTGACGGCACATACAGTCCCTCCAGTCCGTCGGTATCATAGAGCGAAAGGCTGACCTTGATGATTTCATCATTCACCAGTACGCTGTTAATGGTTCCCTTGACCCGCTGCGAGGAAAAACCGCTCATGATGGCATAGAGATAAGAACCGCTTTTGACCACCGTCTCATTGATTTCCACATCATCCAAAAGCCGAAGCCTGACACGGCTTCCGTTCACGGCCTTGACATCCTCGTCTATAATCGCCTTGATCAGATTAGGCTCATGCTCGTTTTGGGCAATGGTGTTGAAATAGTCGGAGGTCACTTTTACTTTCTTGATCATTTCACCCGGTTCTTCGTTTTCGGAAGGAGCGTTTACCGCCCGGCTGTCTTCATTGATTGTTCCGCTTGCGGACACTCCGGTTTCCGTGCGTTGTTCGAGACTGTCTTCTGCAAGCGGTTCAACAGGTTCCACCTGTGCCTGCGCCTTTAGTCGTGCTTCCGCGAGGGCACGCTCCAGTTCTTTGAGGGCTTCCTGCTCTCTCGCTTTGGCATCGGCAGCGTCCTCTGCCTGTAATTTCTGCTGTTCCAGTTCACCCAAGAAGGCAACTTCGTCCTGGCTGTACTGTGATTCGTATTTTTCCTTGTCATCATCGGGTTCGTCTCGTTCTATGTTATCCACAGCCGTGTAGTCGGCAATCTTGCCCCACGACTTTGCCATGTTCTCGTATTTGCTTCCTATGCCGTCGCCGCCCTTGATGGTGGCATCGGGCAGGTCGGGATTCAGGAACTCCGTGGTCTGGAGTGTCTTGTCGGCTATCTCTGCCTTTTCTGCATTGAAGAGGTCAAAGATGAAATAGGACGCGCCCAACAGCGGAATATACAATATGGCAGGAAGCATATATTTGGGCTGCCTGAAATTGATTTTCTCGAATATCCTTTTCATTGTTGTCTGGTTTGGGTGGGTTCAACAATGGGAGCAACCGGCTCCTTGTGGCGTTCTCTGAGCAGGCTGTCCTGCATTTCTGTAGCACTTCTTATCTCCTGACCATGCCGATAAGCTTTGGTCAGCCGATAAATGTTGAAGGTGAATGTGCCGATTACGAAACCGAATACCATGACAAGGAACAGTATCTTGTTCCTGTTGGCAAAGCCCTGTATCTTGGCGGCCAGTTTGTCAAGACGTGTCGCCTGGGCGAATTTGCGACCGGCATTCACATCACGCTCGTATCTCTCTTTGTATTGTGGATCGTTCTTGTCCGGCATCTTTTCGCCGAACAGCATCCTGCGGAATCCTTTGGTGTTCATATCTGTAAATTTTAATAGGTTGCTTTCGTTTTCTGTTCGATGTCTTTATTGAGGAGGGTACGCCAATTTACGATAAGCAGTCCGTGCGGATTGTTCTCGGTTCTCGGTACTCGTTTAAGTTGCCCTGCCGTCACCAGTTCACGCATCAGGATATTGCTTCTGCGCTCGATACGCTGCCGTCCGTAATAAGTGAACTCCATATTGCTTTTGTCAAACCGCACACTGTCGCAGTAAATGGAGAATACGGCACTCGTTCCCAAGATGTTGGAGTAAAAGCCTTTCTCTTTGAGCGTGTTGTACTGTGCAAGTCCGGTCTCGTCCACCAGGTACATCGCCTTTTCCATCGTGTATTTGATGTACTTGTCATCGGGAGGAAGCGTGAAAAAGAAGTGGTGGAACATTTCCACATGACTTTTGGCTTCCACATCAAGGGTTTCGTCCATCGTGGTACGGTTGACCAATATTGGCACGTTGCCGTCCAGCACATAGACTTTCTTCTGTGCATCTGTCACCATTGTCCGTGCCGTCCAAATGCTGCTTACGCTGATGATGATGCAGCCGACAAGGAAGAACGAGCAGATGATTCCCACTAACTTGATTTTGTTTTCTAAATTTCTGATTACCATTGTATATTCTTGATTATGAGTTTACGATTATCGCATCATGGTGCCGATTGCACCGGTCGCTGTCATTTTCGCCTGTTGAGCCACACCTTCACCGAAGTTTCGGGTTGAGAATGCCGTGTCGCCTTCTGGAATCATCCATGCCGCCAAGTCCGGAACAAGGTTCAGGCATTTCAATGCCACGATACTTGCAGCCATAAGGTAGCCTGCCGAGAAAAAGGAGTTTTGCAGATAAGCAGCCATTGTCTGCTCACTTACCGTGATTGCCGTCAGGTTTTCCACCTGTATGCAAAGCACAATGTCGAACAGAAGCAGGACATAAAATCCGACGAAGTAGAGCATCGCACCATAAAAATGTACCGTCAGATACCTTGTCAGCCATTTGGCCCAAGCTCCTTCCCATTTGGGCAAGAGGCTGAAAGCCCATTGTATCGGTCCGAAAATCGTGAGCATTCCGAGCAGGATTTGCTGGCAGTAAATCGTAGCCCACCAGCCTATGCGAAATACAATTAAAGCTATGAGCATCACGATTTTATCTATTCCTACAACAATCCCGGAAGTAAGTGAAGTGAACCAAAGTTTGGCTGCATCCTTTTCCATATTGGTCACTTCGTCCACCCCGGTCTGTTCCATAGTGGCTTCTATCAGATTAGGGTCGGAAGTTCCGCTGTGTGCCACATCCGCCTGTGCTTGCAGGCTGGTGTACATCGTATCTCTTGCATAGATGAGTTGCTGCACCTCCTGAAATTTATCCTCTATCTGTGTGGCTTCTGCCTGGTACAGGTCATGAGTGTAAGAGCCGATACAGTTTGGGATATAGGATAGGAAATCCAACACACACCAGTTGCTTCCGCTGTTTACCATACCCGTGTCAGCCGGAGGATACCACCAGCATAGGATAATTGAAATTGCCAATGGCTTGAACAACTTCATGATATCCAGCGGTTCATTCTTGACCATCATCTTGTACGCCATACCTGCTGCCATGACGATTGCAAACAAGGCCGCGAGTGCCATACACATCTGGAGAATCCACCAAAACGGGCCTTGTGAACCTGTGAAGGTGGCATCCGTCAGGAACTCGTTGGTCTGAAAAATCACATCATCAATCTCTTCTTCAAGCAGATTGATGCCGAAATCTGAAAGTATATCTCCGCTTGCCATCTATTTTTCCATTTAATTTTATCTGTTCACACTCTCATTACCGTCTCCGTCTTCGCTTCCGTCATCATTCTGCGACCCTCGCACTGCTGACCGGGATTCGTTCCAGCGACTCATGGCATTGCTGATAATGCTTCTTTTGTCTATCTGGCGGTTCTCCGTTGCCGAAAGGAGATTCTTCGTGGCATTGCGGTTGCTCAACTGGACGAGATATTTCACCAGTACATCGTTTTGCCGGGAGACATCGGCATAGATTTGCAGATACTCTTTCTTACGCTGCGCATTGGGCATATAGGCATCCCTTGTTGCCTTGATTGCGCATTGATAGACACGGTAATAGTCGTTCCACCGTTCTTTTTCTTTTGGCGAGCCGCCTGTCATCATTATGCGGTCAATGTTCTTCTGAAACTGCCGCATCTGGGATTCTATCTTGTCCTTTTCCGCAAGCCAGGCCAGATCCACTTGTCGGTCTGCCACATTCAAGGCTTCAATCTTGGCTCTGCTTGTGAGTGCGGAATCTATGGCTTCCGCTTCATCTACCTGCTGATAGGAAGCCACGCCTGCCGCCGTGCGGAATGTGAGTTTGTTCTTGACCGCTGCCGTTTTCTTGTATTTGTTGTGCAGCAACGTGTAATAAAGTTCCGGTTTGAGCGCACCGGCTCCGGTTTCTTCCACCGTGATTTGGTTCATCTTGGGCGAATCGTGGTTGTAGGTGACATATTGGGCGTTTGCCGCAATGGTTGCCACGAACAGCATCGTTGTAAAAATCCATTTCATAATTTCTCTATTTTTAGTTATCAATAATCCTGTTTACCTGATTGTCTCCACCGTCCGAAAGCATCGTCAATAAGTTCCCGTTTGGTTTTGGTACGATAGACTTTCTCTTTCCAATAGCCGATACGAACCTGTATGTACCGCCAGGTCTCGAAATAGGCACGGTTCAAATGCTTCTCGATATTGTCAAGAGAACAGTTGATGCTGTTCAGCACCATCAGCAAGTCCGAAGTGGAACAGGCCGCCGCACCTGTGGCGTACAGAACCAAATCGCTCACGGATTTATATAGGTATTCTCCTTCCTGGGCTATCATCCGTATGGCTCCGGCATTGATGGATAATATCAGCGTGTCCGCCAACTCTATGTGCTTTCGCTTGATGACCTTCTCACTGAAATCTTCAAGCATCGCCTTGTAGTCGGATATTCTTTCGCTGACCCCTTTGTAGGTGGAATGTACATTCAATGCCGTGCGCAGGGACTGGTACATCACGTCAATTACATCGAAAGCTCTGGTGTACTTGTCCAGATCCACGTTCAGTTCCTTATAACCCACCATTTCCTTGCGGCTGTACTCATGCAACAGTTTATTGCTGTGTTCCAAGGTGGAGCGAGCCAGCAAGAGGCTTCGCTGTTGCTTGTGGTCATTGATATAGGCTTCAACCGTCCCCACATCAAAACTCCATTGCGCATTTGCGGACAGGGGTGCCAGCAGCATTATCAACAGTCCGAGTATATATGTCCTGCCTCTTTTCATCGCTTGCCCTCCTTAGTCTTTCTGTTTCGTGCGTTTTCCATCCAACGGTCGTGACATTCCTCCACAAGGGAAAGTCTGCGCCCCTGATCATCGTCAACGGGTGGCAGAACATCTTTCAGCACGTCAATGATACTGCGCCTGTAGTGCATCATCTTTTCCAATGATACCAAGTCGGCGTAAATCTTCGTGAGCCGGGAATCCACTTCACGGGCTATCTCCAGCCGGTCGCTTGACCAAAGCAGGTGATACATATCGTTTGTTTTCGTGTCCTCCTGCGGTGCAGTACGGGCGTATTCAGTCGTTATCTTGCACTTCGGATATTCTTTCGCGATTTCCGCTATGCGGTCATTGACCAGTTTTGTCTTTTCCTTGTCGCTCATATCGGGGTCAAGCGTAATCACTTCCACCACATGGGTATCCGAATACTCCGTTGCCAAGTCCCAGGAGATTTGCAGGATAGCCCTGTGTATCTTGATGCCAAGGAAGTATTTGGGCTTTCGGGCGATTTTCAGTGTCGCCTTGAATGTGATGATGCCGTTGATATTCGGGATTGTGCCTTTTCGGACATAGGTGTAGCCGTTCCAGGAACCGTTGTCCTGCCAGGTGATATTGTAAGCCGTCTTGCAGTCTTGCATGATAGCCGGTATCCGGTAATAGTCATCGGTCTGCACATCGTTGTCGCTTTTGGCTTCTTCTTTTGCCTGTGCGATTTCCTCTTGCTTCTGCTGCCAGGCGGCAAGTTCAGGTTTCAACCTGTCTATCTCCGCTTTGTTCTCATTGTATTTCTGACGGAGAGGAACGGCATCCTCCACACTGGCATTGGCAATCTGTTTGATAAGCGATTCGTTTTCCGTTTCCAATGCGGATATTTGTGACTGGAGCGCGTAAACCTTGTTGTCCGCTTCCCGCTGCATGGCATCGAGTTCAGACAAATCCAGTTCCTCGCTTTCAGCTGTAGTCTTCATCGCGCACTCTTTGGAATGTGCGTTGAGCGTACTTCCGCATTTCCGGCACTTGTACTGGGTTGTTCCCTGCCCAAGTGTCGCACCGTCCGAACAGGTGACACTGATTGTTACCGTTTCGCATCCTTTCAGTTTCTCTTCATTGGTTGCCTGGTAATAGTTCCGGCTGTCGGAAGCGATATAATAGACATAGCCGTCTTCGTTGTCGTTAAACTCAGACAGATGTGCATTAAGTTGTGCCTTGAATGTGTTCAAATCCATCGAATAGGAATCGAACACGTCTTCATAGACTATTTCCTCGTTGTTCCAGCTTTTCGTGACATGGATTTCGTAGGCGTATGCCTTCTTGGTCTGCTTCTTTCCTTTTTTAATGATATAGCTGGACTGGTAATAATTGATGGTGTAACTGAAGCCGTCATTGGCGTTGTTAAGCTGTTGCACTCTGTTCCTTGACCATCCGGCGTAGCGTTCCGAATTGGAAAGGGCCTGTTCCTTTTGCGATGCGTTGGGATAGAAGTTCGGATAGCTTGTCTTGAAGCGGGTCCATTCACCACCTTCAAGGATGCTCTTGTCATCTGTCGGGGGATAATAGTCGCAGAGGGAGACACTGCCACGGTCACGCCTCGCGATGTACCATCGCTGGGTGTAGTAATTCCCGGCTGTTTCGTCCAAATAATCGGTAATCCACGAAGTGAGGTTGTAGTCGCTGAACTTGAACAATCCTGCCACATTTTCTTCACTACCCACGATACCCAGTATGGTCTGTCCGGCATTGTTCTCCAGTTGCTCGAAAAGTCCGTTGTAATGCTCGTAGATGTCAATGACCTTGCTGACCTTCCCGTTCATCAGCTCGTGAAACGAGTTCTGTTGCAACAAGGCGTTCCCGATATTGGTGATTCCCGAAGTGGCAAGACCGGCTCCCATCCGGTAAAGTTTGTCCAAATCGGCTTTCAGGTTTTCCTTGGTGAAGTTGCCCGGTATTTTGGATATGTCATCAAAGAGCCGTTGCCAGTCCACGTTGCCAATCTCGGAAAGTTTTAAGATGGAGGCGATTTCCTCATTGATTTCCAGAAAGGCGATATCGGAGAAAGACAGTGTGCTGTTGGTGACAACGCTCTCGAACTGCATACAGAGGGATTTGGTGTCATCGCACACTTTCATCAGATAACTGCACCAATGGAGTGCGGTTTGTGGAGAACGGAGCATCAGCTTGGCGACAATCCATGTCTTCGGGATAATCTTGTGCGCCACCAAGTGATAAATCCTGCGGTAGTAGTAATTTTCGGTGGCACTGCTCCAGATGCCCAAATCAGTGAGTGCCTTCCTCTCCAGGAACTTGCTGGCAAATATTCCGGCAGTGGCCACTTCCGAAGCCTTGTAGTGTTTCAGTATATTCTGCACCTGCTCGTCATAATACGCTTCTGCAACGGTTCCAGTACCGTAGGCGGCAACCATAGCGGCAACGGTTTTCGCATCGAAGTTCACGCTGTAATACTGGGCATGAACTTGTTGGGCGAAAATCGTGGCTATTGTCATTATTATGAGAGCGAATCGTTTCATTGTTGTTTTGTCTTTGGTTGATGAAGATTCAATACCTTCCCGGCAGCATTCACTTTTTGGGCAAACGGCAGGGACTTGCTTATTCCGGAAGCATCCCAGTCAGCGCAATAACGCTCGATGGCTTCCTTGTGGCTGCATTGCAGTTCAGCCTTGTAGAGTTTCAAGGCTTCTTTCTCGGCCCGTTCCGTGGTATAGGTCATGTAACACTCATGCGGTTCCTCCACACCATACACACCGCTGGTAGTGCCACGGCGGATAAAGACCTCACGAAAGAACGAACGCCCCTCTTTATTCTCCAGCCGGTTGATGGTAAAGATTTTCTTGCAGTCCACGTCTGTCAGACCGAGAATAGCCTTGATGGTATCAAAGCGTTCACGGAACTTGCTTTGGTCAAGCAGCATTACCACATCGGAGTTGTTGATGATAGCCTCCTTTACAATCTCAGACCCGATGATGTCCTGAATCTCTTGTGTGACCACGCCCACTGAAGCCCAGAACTTTCGGGCGGTCTTATACATGAATTTGATGTATTCTGCCATAAGAGGGCTGGCTATGGCTTTCCATGCCTCCTCAATGACCAGGACTTTGCGGTTCTTCTTGATACGCATCTTTTGCAGGAACACGTCCATGATGATGAGTGTCACCAAGGGGAACAGGAGCGGGTCATCTTTTATGGAATCGATTTCAAAGACAATGAAGGTCTCATCAAACAGCGAACTGTCCATGTTTTCGTTCAGCGTCTTGTCGTGGTTGCCACCTCGATAGAAATCTTTCATCATATACCGGTAGGTGGAAATGTCTATCCCGGTTATACTGTTTTCATTGCAGATGTCGGGAATGCGTTGTACGGAGAACTCATAGAATGTGTTGAATGACAGTGATTCCACTTTCAGTTCCTTTCTCCTGCGTTCTATCTCGTCTATGACAGTTTCTATCCGTGCGTTCAGTTCCGTTTCACTTTCAGCGCGATTGCCGCTTTTGTTTCGTTCGTCAATCAAAAGGCTTTTGCGCAAATCCTCCCGTTGGGGTGGGGTGAAACCATCGAAACCGTTGAAGTAGGTATCGTAATATTCGGTGATGACCTGCTCGATCAGCCTGTCTTCCGTTTTGGTGACCGTCCCTTGGCTGCCTTTCCAAATCAGCAGCACGAGATTTTTCAGGAAGCCTGTCTTTTCCACGTTCAATTCCTGCCTGTTGATGCGGAAAGGGTTCATCGTAATCGGGCATTCCTCCGTGTAAGATATATATTTTCCACCCAAATACTCGCACAATCCCTCGTATGAGTTACCGGTATCTACCATTACCACGTCCGTCCCTTGCTCGTGAAGCTGGCGCACAACGCTGTTCATGTGGAAGGATTTGCCGCTGCCACTTGGACCCAGACAGAAAAAATTACTGTTGTCGGTCAATTTCTCCGCGCCCTCTTTTCCTGTGATGTCGATAGCCACAGGCACGCCTTGCCTGTCCGTGTAATATATCTTCAAAGGAGTTTTCTCGCTATGCAGGATGCGTTCCTTGTACATCAGACAGGCTGCCGCATCACCCAAGGTAAGGAAACGGTCATAGTCGGGATTCATACCGTAACAGTTGCCCGGAAAGGAGTTGACGAACAGCTCCAACTGGTTGTAGGCTCTTTTGGAAATATGGATGCCCATCCTTGAAAACTGGTTTTCCAGATGGTTGGTGCATTTGTGGAGGTCGGTGTCCGCGGACATGGCTACTACAAGATTGTAGTGCGTATAGACCAGTTGCTTGCTTTCCCTTGCCACCACCTCCTGCACACGCTTGATGTCTTCTACCGCCATTTGATTACCGGGATTGGGCATACTCGCATGGCGGTTCTTCTTTTTGTCAAGCAAGGCCAGTTCTCTCTTTTGGTTGGGAATGAATATCATCTGGTTATACACCACCGCTTCGGTATTGGGAATGCCGGACACAACCGACACCAGATCCATCGGCATACTGCTGTTGTTGACTTCCACGTTGGTGTAGGGATGGATGACAGACGGCAGGCTCACGTTATCCACATCCACAAGGCTATACACCTTGCACCGTTTGTCTCCCATGGAGATACATTCATCATTCACCTTGAAGTTAGTCATCGAGACTACCTTGTCACGGAAGTTCATGGCGAAATAGCGGTCAACATATTCATTGACTTCCTGCCTGTTCAGGAATCTCACCTGTACGCCGGCATCACGCAGTTGGTCGTGAACCTTGCGTATCTTTACAAGGAAGTCTCGCCACTTCTTGCCGTCAAAAGAAAACAGACGGCTTTTCTTGACTTCCTGAGTGATAGTCAGGTAACATTCGCTGTCGGTATAAGGTCTTCCGTTGAAGTAACGGAAATAGGATGTGGAGAGAAATTCACGGTTCTCGTCACTCTCTTCCGTGAAATTCTTCCGGATAAAAATATCCTGCTTGTGTATGGCATAGCCTTCTCCCAAAGTCTGGGCAATGGCGGTGAAAAGTTGCGTGAACTCATAGTAAGAGTCGATATTGGCGCAATACTTCTGTACCGGGTTCTCCAGTTTCAGCACGGCGGAATACTCTCCGGTCTTGGTATATATCACACCAATCCCGTCCGCTTCTTCCACGGAGAAATAGATGTCCTGAAAGATGCGTTTCCGCTTGCCGCCAGTTCCAAAGGCATAGACCGACACGGCCATGCCCACGCAAAGGGCAATGAAGACTATGAAAACATATATAATCATTCGGCTGTTTACAATTAAGGGCAGGCTGACCTATTGAAAGGTCAAGCCCACCCACGTTCAACATTCAATATATCCATTCATGGTCAAATGGTTTTCTGTTACATTTTCTTTGAGTAGGCATAGATGAACACCCCACGTTCCAGCCGTTTGCTGTGCAATCCCTTGCGCTGCTTGAACAGAATCAGTCCCACACCGCTTGTCACGGTGACGGACAGGACAATCAGGGCAAGGACGAATCCTGCCATACAGTAGGCTATGATGAAGCCGACAATGGCGATGCCTATCGTGGCTGCCGCCCAATAGATGTAGCGACCCTGAATACCCATAAATTCAAGGGGACGTTGCAGCCCCTTGAACAATGGATAATCCGGATAGTGTTCCTCTTTCCCGTTCATGATACCTGCGGTTTAGGAGAGTCCGAAGAACAGAGGAAGTGCCTGGGCTGCCGCGATAAGGAAGATGCAGGCTCCGACCACCATCATGATTTTCTTCTTGACATCCTGCTCCTCGTTGTTCATCGCGATATATACCGAGATCGCACCCACTACGGCTACCACACCGGCAATGGCGTAACAGAGTTTCACCACGATAGGAACATACTTGGCGATTTCCTCGCTCACTTGGGTCAGTGCCGCTGTTCCGGCCGAGTAGTCTCCTGCGGTAGTCTGTGCCATCAAAGCGGTCACACCGCACATTACCATCAGGCAGGTCATCTGCGTTTTCTTTGAAGTCGCGATTTTCTTTGCGAATCGTTTTACTTTTTCAAACATACTTGTCTTGTTTTAATTGAACTTTATTGATTGTTTTACACTCGTGATTTTCTAAATTCGATAGCCGAAAAATGCCGGGAAGACTATTGTTGCACCTATGATGAAAAGGCAGGCCCCGACCAGCGTGAGTATGTGCTTGGTTATTCCGTCCTCGCCCGTGTTCATCTTGATGTATATCTGGAATGCGGCTATGACCGCAAAACCTCCTGCAACCGCGTAAATGATATACTGGACATAGAGCATCATCGTCACCACATAGTCGTGCATGGAAGCCAGTGCGTCCGCTCCCCACGAGTAGTTCACGCCGCCGCTTTTAGCGAAGACGGAACAAGGGAGCAGCGTACACAGTGCGCTTAGTATTCTTTTGCCATTGTGTCGGGTCATAGTTCATCAATTACGTTCTTGGTGGTTACACCTCCGTCCGGATGCAATTCTCCAATGCCATTTTGAATCATCAGCTTGTACAGCTCTGCGGAGTTATAAGGATTGGAGAAGGTAACCTGTGTCTCTTCCATGTTAGCCTTGACCTTGTTGTTCAGAGCCTCGATGACATCCTGTCTCGGCTTTTCGTCTGTGGGATTTGTTTCCTCCGACACATTCTGTGTCTCATCGATGTAGTGTGTCTCATACTCGTTATCTCCGATATTGAATCCCTTGTCGTTCTCCACCACGCTGACGCTTTCTTCCTCGTCAAAATCGCTCACGTCAAATTCTTCTTCTCCGGATTTTATCTTTTCTTCGTTTTTACCATAAAGGTCTCTTGCTATCATCACAGCGTAGTAGATGATGTATGCCACGGTCAGCGCAATGGCGAAGATGAAATATGCTTTCATATCTTATAGTCTGATTTTAGAATATGATTAAAATATGAACGCAAAGGAAATACAATAATTTCATACTACGAAATATCCTTGCGAAAAGCGGCTGAATATTAAACATTATTCTGAGAAAATCTAAAATCATACTCAATTATCATACTTTAAGCGCAATTTTGAACCGAAAAACGAGCCGGATTGAGACGAGGATGAAAGATGAACAGGTTGTCCGGTTTGCCCGGCTTAATGTCTTTACTTGTATTTTCCAAAGAAGATCAGATGAAAGTCTCTTATTCATCAATGACTATTAAACCAATCACCCGTTTCTTTGCTCAACTCGTGCAAAATCATTAACTTTGCAACAGATTTTCAAGGTGTTTGTGGTAATAAAAGACGAAAACGCAAAACTGCCATGTATATTTTGAAAGACGAACAGAGAACAATTACCATTAAGCGGATGAATAATTATGGCACTTGCTATCAACATAGACGACCTGCTGAACAAACAGAGGATAGAATCCAATCGGATTGAATTTAAGAAAGGTTGGAATCCGGTGAGCATATACCACAGCGTATGCGCTTTCGCAAATGATTTTGACGACCTTGGTGGCGGTTATATCGTGGTAGGCGTTGACACTGACGACAAGACCGGAGTTGCCATTCGGCCTGTTGAAGGAATACCCATTGAAGAGATTGATGACATCCTTCAGGATATGGTCGGCTATAATAACAAGATAGCCCCGTACTATATGCCTCGGACAAGCACGGAGGAAGTGGACGGCAAGACTGTACTCGTAATATGGTGCCCTGCCGGGATTAACCGTCCGTATTCTGTTCCGGAGAATGTAACGGCAAAGAACGGTTCCAAGGAATACTTCTATATCCGCAGTGGAACAAGCAGCATTATCGCCAAAGGTGAGGTGCTGGATGAGCTTCGCGAACTTGCCAGTCGTGTGCCATTTGATGAAAGGGGCAACCCTGACATTCGTTTGGAAGACATATCCACTTTGCTTTTGCGTGAATACCTGGTGAAAGTCGGAAGCAAACTGGCAAGCGAGATTAACATCAGACCACTGCAAGAGATTCTGGAGCAGATGGACTTGTTTGTCGGTCCGAAGGAAAAACGTATGCTGAGAAATGTGGCTGCCATGATGTTCTGTGAGAATCCAAGCAAATTTTTCAAGCGGACACAGGTGGAGATTGTCTATTTCCCTGAAGGAAGGCTGAATAATCCGAGTAACCTTTACGAAGGAGCAGTCATCACAGGTTCTGTTCCGCAGATTATAGACCGCACCTTGGAATACTTGAAGCGTATGCTCGTGATGCAGAGTATCATCAAACCGGAGAATGACTATCGCAGTAGGAAATTCTATACTTATCCTTATCAGGCATTAGAAGAAAGTGTCACGAACTCGCTTTATCATCGTGACTATCGGGAATGGGAACCTGTCGTAATAACAGTAGAGCCGGATAGTATTACCATTCAAAATGTGGGTGGCCCGGATCGAAGTATATCTGCCGCTGACATTTCCCGTTGTGAGATTCTTGTATCAAAACGTTACCGCAACCGTCGCTTGGGTGAATATCTTAAAGAACTGGACATGACCGAAGGGCGTTCTACAGGTATTCCGACCATACAAAATGTGTTGGAGAATAATGGCTCTCCACGTGCAACCGTTGTCACGGATGAAGACCGCACATTCTTCCGCATCACGATTCCTTGCCACGAAGCTGCCGGAAATATAATAGCCGACATAGCCAACAAAGATGCTTCCGTGAAGGCATCAAGGCGAGGTGCACTCAAAACTGCACTACAAACTGCACTACAAACTGCACTACAAACTGCACCAAAAACTGCACTACAAATTTTGGAACAAATACAAATCAATCCCAAAGTAACCATGACAGACCTTGCTAATCTGACAGGTTATTCAAGAAGGTGGGTCGCCCAAACAATGAAGCAGCTTCAGGAATTGAATGTTATTAAGAGGGTAGGTTCTACTAAGACCGGCTATTGGGAGATTATAGCCAAATAGATAATAGGAAAAATCCATAACCAGGTTTACTTACACACATATCCACGAAAATCCCTCCTGTGCGGAGAGCCTTTCGTGGATACTATATTTCTATCAAAGGGAATACAAAGACTAACGCCTTTTGCCTCTCAGATAGTCATTGAGGTCTTTGTAATTATAATAACATTCCGAATGGTCAGTTACACGGTTGCCACAAAGTCCGGCAATAGTTTCGACTGTTTTTCGCCCGGCAAGGTCGTTATCCAGATAGCAATGGATGGCGGTGTACCGTTCCAGTTCCACAAGACACTTTTTCAGATTACTGACTGAGTTCATCACAAGAAAATCGGTAGGACTGTCGATGCAGACATGATAGTCTCCTTTTCTATGAAGTTCTTGGTAAGACAAGAAGTCCATAAAGCCCTCGAACACGCAGACATGGTTTTGGATTATATCCTTGTTATACCTGATGACGGATATGTCTTTCCCCTTTATACATCCTTTATAATAAGGATTGCGCACCTCGTAACCGCCGGTCTTGTTTTCAAAGGCTATGGCGAAATAGTGTCTTTTGCGTAGCTCATAATGAATTTCCTTGCAATATAGCCTGCCGATATTCTCGCTGATATACCTGGAACGGAGGTAAGACAACAGGGCATGGTGGCTCAGTTCTCTTACTTCCACGTTTTCCATTTCTTCCTCGATAGGACAGGGGCGGACACTCCGGCTTTGTAACTGTTGAAAAGGTACGCCAATGGCATTCTCGCTGATACGGAGCAATACCACACTTACATTGCCAGTACGATAAAGGTGTTTTCCCAGTTCTATGATGTCACCTCCGGCAGAAAGCCCAAAGTCGTACCATTCGTTCAAATTATCGTTGACCTTGAACGAGGGGGTACGTTCCTCTCGCAATGGGGAGAGGTACCAATACTGGCAGCCACGCGCATTGACCGGAGAATGTCCTATTATCCGCAGATATTCCACAAGCCGTATCTGTTTTGCTTCGTTGATATTCATTTTAGTATGGTTTACTTATATATACCCACAAACTAAACCATACCGGTTAGAGGTGGAATGAAGGGTTATAGGAGTAGGTACGACCGTTTTTTGTAATGGCATGATTTTCCAACAGGAACTTACACAAGTTTACCAATGTGTTTCTTCCTCTTGAATACCCAATGCTCTCATATCCCTTTTTAAGAGCTTCAAGCAAAGATTGATAGCCATATTCCGCGCATTCTTCAAAGGTTACTTCCAAGGCGGTTCGGTGTTGCTGCTCGGTCATATCTATATAAGAAGCCAGTCTGTCCATTTTGTTCTTTTTGAATTGATGTTCTTTTACCAGGTGTGGGAGAGAGTCTTCTCCGATTTCAAATGCGAAAGGCGTAAATTCCCTGTCCCTTATGTGCATGGCTCTTACTTCGCTGATTTTTCCATTTTCATTGTTTTTTGATATTTGCAGGATAGTCTCGGCCTTATTGTTCAGTTCTGTTCCGATATGCCCTCTGGTATTGTCATCCCCTTTGTTTAGATGTAAGACGGTGTGGATATGCAGTTCGTAATAGCTTGACCATCTCATCAGTTCATTGATTATGTCAAGAGATTCACTGGGACTGTTTATGTCATGGATTAAATCACGGATGCCGTCAATGATTACGAGCCCGATGTTTTGCTCTTCGTGGAGTGCCCATCGTATAATATCTCTCCTTTGGTCGGGAGTGTATTCTCGCAGAACCAAGAATTGGATGTTGTCATTTTCCTGGTCAGTAGGCAATCCTGCCAGTTTGAGGATTCGATGAAGCACTTTGTGGCAATGGCACTTGCTTTGTTCTGTGTCGATGTATAGGATTCGATTCTTGCAAGATGGCAGTTCTGCTTTGTACTTTAGAATCTCCTTTCCGGAAAGAGCCGATGCGACAATAGCACTGACATTGAATGTCTTTTTGCTTTTGGGTTTGCCGGTGGAAGCACTGAAATTTCCGATTGTGGCAATGGTAACACCGTCTATTTGTACGATTTCCTGTGGAAACTCATATTTTTCGGTAACACTCAGCCGTATATATTTCAATAAAGACTTATATTTGGCTTCGTCTATCCGATAATTGTTGGGTTGTATCATATCAGGTTGCATTATTTTTTCCCTCCTTTTGTTGGTTTGTTCTTACTTTTTTGTCCCAATGTGTAAGCGATGATATTGGCTTGCCTTTCTATTTCTGTATTGGAGAAACAGGGGTTGCGCTTTATCCATCGGTTCAGGTCATCCCTGAGAATGAATATGTTTTTTCCATTCGGCTTATACACGGTAAGTTCTTTCTGCATGGTTAACTTATAGACATAGCCTTTGGACACTTGTAGATAGGCGGCTACCTCGTCTATATTGAGAAACTCTTTTGCGGCATAAGCTATCTTTTCCACATTTTCAAGATGGGATAGCAGTTCGGCCAAAGAACCGAATCGTTTCAGGTAATTTTCAACATTCAGGATTTCCTGCTGAAAATTTTCCAAGGAGTTGTTTTCGAGGAATGATTTCAATCCTTCGATACGGGAGAGTAGTAAGTCTATTTCTTTTCTATTCATAATTCTTCTCTTGTTATAGCAGCAGGTTGCCCTATTGTTTGTACTTGATTTCTCATTGCCCATTCGCAAAGTTCCTTTCTGTTGAAATACACCAATTTGCCGTTTGGCTTGTAGTGTGGTATTTGCTTGAGAGAAGTGAGTTTGTAGATATAACTCTCGGACAAACCGAGATAAGCAGAAGCTTCAGCGGTAGTCAGCACTTCCTTGACTGCCCAAATACGCTCTTTCAACTGTGCAATGTAATTCTCGATGGTCTGGATTTTATCCACTTCGTTGATCTTTTGTTCTAACGATTGGAGCCGTTCAAAAGGTTTCTCCGTTGCCATCATCGAAATCATGTTCTCCATTTTGGAGAGCATCTTATTTTCATTTGTCGTTCTTCGATGTCTCATTGATTGATGCTGTTAAATTTGACAATGGGAGGTATGCCCTCCGTGAGTAATCGATTACGGAGGGCAAAGGTAGATGAGTATATTCGCTTGATTATGTTGAGATTGTTGAGTATCAACACAATTCTCAATACAACTCTCAACAATTTGTTATTCCTTTGTTATACTTCTCTGTTTTTGATTAGAGTGATATACTTGTCTATGATTGCCAAAAACTGCTTATCTATGGCGTTGGGAGTGGTGTCTTTTATCCGATTGAGGGTTGATGACATATCGTGTTGGGTCAGTAATTTCTTCCTTGAAGAACTGATGACAAGATGTTTTTGGGCAATTACCGATTGCCAGTTATAGGTTATCACATCGTGTGAAGCCAGTTTGTCCAACAATAAAACCAATTTGCTGTTGTTTCTTGAAGTCACAGTCTGCAATGTGTCTGCCGCATAACAAATGGCAACATTGTCTGCATCCAAAACTTCCTTAAACAAACAGACCTCATTGGCAAGCTGCACAATGAGGTCCAGAGTATGTCTGTCAAGTAAAGGTTTGATGTTGGTATTCTGATTGGTCTGAATAGGATTCCCCGGACTGCTGTTGTCGGACTCGGTAGTGGATTCCGACAGATCAATGGCGTAAAATTCGTTCAGAAGTTTTATGATCCCATTTTCGTCCAATAGGTCATGGTCGAAATGTTTGCGAATCAAAATTTCATGCTTCCCCAGAAGCTCTATTACCGTGTGGTAATTCTTTAGATGTTCATTCTTGCTCCAGGCATCATTCGCATCGTGAAACCGATGTGAATGGGTAAAGTCAAGCACGTATCGCCTGTAACTTTTTTGCTGTGTGGTGACTTCGTCTTTGTAAGACTTATGGGCTTGCTCAACCAACCGGAATAGCCCTTCTTTACCGGTCTGCGCAGGAGTCCATTGGAAACCTCGCATCGCTCTTTTCAAAAAGAGAGAGGTGCAAAGATAATTTCTTTGACATAAAACATTATTTTAAGTATTGTTGTTTGCCACCTTTGCGTTGATGGCGTTTTTGTTTTGAGTGCTAAGATAGTTATCTGCAATGGTTTTTAGTTGAATATCGTATGTGTCAATCAATCCTTTTTTGACTATAAAACGAAAATTACTATCCATACTTTCTCTGTTAGGTACTTTATCACGTTGCAAGCGGAAACAGTTTACGCACTTTACCCATACATCATAGGGATTGTGTTGCTTAAAGGCCAAATGTACAAAGTACATAAGTGAAGTCTGTGTTTTCATCCATACTATAGGATGTTCAAATACCGTTTCATCGAAAATACCTTTGAATGCGGCAAATGTGGTGTCGGAGGAGATATATCCACCGTCAAGTAGGGCAGAGAACATGGAATGTATCTCATCTTCGCTATTCGGACTGTAAAATACAACTTTGCTCGTATGAATAAGCCGTTCATCAGAAGTTTCTTCATTGAACGTATTTTCAATGTGTTTGAACTTATCACAGATAGCCTTTAATCTAACATCATACCTATCCAACCATCCGGCTCGCTTAATCCAACTGTAACCTGATACAAAACAAGCTTTGTGCGGAGTGTGTCCGTTTATGCTGAAACAACATTCTCCTTTTATCCACAAGTCCTTCTTGTTGAATTTGTAAAATGCCTGATAGACGAAAAAGGACAACTGCCGTTGCGTTTTAATCCATTCTACCGGCTTGCTGAATGTCTTTTTATTGAAAATGCCGACAAATGTTTTCAAGCCAGTGTCAGGTGCGATGTATCCGTATTTCACTAAATCTCGATACAACACTGCTATATCTTCTTCACTCTGTGGCGTGTAGAATGTCTCTGTCTGATGTGTTGGCTCAAATTCAGTAAAGTCAACTTCCGGGTAGAGGGCTTTGGTCGTTTCGTAAAGTCCCGTATTGTATCTTGGAACACGCCAAGTGCTGAATCGCTTTCCATATTCCCTTTTCCATTGCTTTTCAAAAAGGATGTAGGTGCTGGGAAGTTTGCAGATGGTAGATACAGCATAGGCTATCACTTTCAGTTGCAGCGGCTTCGTTTGCGGCATCGGCTGATAGTGTTCATCCAAGAGACCTGCGCGTATGGCTCTTTGTAATAATGTAGCCACCTGTTCATTGGCTAAAGGCTCAATCAAATCTTTATATTCGCCTTTCACCTCCTCTTCTTGCCTTTTGCAAAGTGACAGCAACGCTTGCATATTGTTCGCATAACAGTCAATTACCTTGACGTATGCAGAATCAATTTCCAGCCTATGACTTTGTACATAGTTTACGACAGGAACGGTAAATTCGTTATTTGTTATAAGGTTTGCCAAAAGAGGAGAGGGGGCTTGTTCCATATATAGACAAATCTCTTTCGCCCATTTTCCGATATTCATCCACGAAGAGTCAAGTGCTTCAAATTCGATTTCGTCATCCAAATCCAACTGGCTTTTCATTTCGCCGACGATTCGGGTAATCTTCGTTATCTTTATAACGGTTTCTTGCCTTGTCATAAGCACGGGATTTAATCAATGTCCGGAATCAATGATACGGCATTCTGCTTGTTTTTGTCAAGCACCTTTGCATAAATTTGTGTGGTCGCCAACTCTTTGTGTCCTAATAGTTTTGATACTGTGTAGATGTCTGCGCCCAAGTCAAGCATAAGCACAGCGAAGGTATGTCTCCCGCAGTGGAAGGTCAGATTCTTATTGATATTGGCAGCCATGCTCCAACGCTGTAATTCCAATGAAGTCCAAGCTCCGTATGTAAATCCTGTAAATACGGGATCTTCCGGGTTGCCTCTTTCACCGAGGTATTTTTCTGCCTGTGAGGAAATGTCAAGATACTCCTGTCCGCCAGTCTTCTTTTGTTTGAAGACGATTCTTGTGTAATCTCCAAATTTTTGAACTTCGCTCCATGTGAGTTTCTGAATATCGCTTTTACGAAGTCCGGTCAGGCATGAAAAGAGGAAAGCTCTTTTTAGAATAGGATAGCGGCAAGGAGTAGCAGCCAACTGTTTTACCTCTTCCAAGGTCAGATAGTCACGCTTTACTTCTGCGGCTTTGAATCCCTCGATTCCACGCAAAGGATTTACAGGTATGATTCTTTCATCGTAAGCCTGGTTGATACAGGCGCGGAGCTTATTGAAATAAGAGACTTTTGAGTTTTGGGACAAGCCTTGAAACACATCCCTTTCCCTACGTGGACCGGTACGCTTGTGAGTGTCTTTTTCCACATTGTTCAAAAAATCCTTGAAGCCGTTTATAAACTCCGGAGTAATATCTTTGAATGTGGTTTTCTCATCACAATAGATTTCGAGATAACGCAAGCAGCTTCTCCAGTTACCCCAGTTTCCGTCAGATTCAGGATTCTTGTGTCTTTCTTCAACCATCTTCCGATAGTATTCCAGAAAAGGAGTATCTTCTTTGAATTGGCGAGTGAAAGAATACTCTCCATTCTGCATTTCAATGAGGCGTTTGGATTTTATAGCCTGGGCGGTTGCCAATGTCTGTCTGTTTTGCTCACGCTCCAGCGGAGTAGTGGCATCGATCAGATAAAGTTTCAAATACTCTTTCTGACGTTTCCCATTTCTGTAGATGTCGAGATACAAGCTCACGTTACCGTTTGCCAACTTCTTTTCCCGTAATTTTACGGGTTCTTTCTGGATTGTTGTTTTCTTAGTCATAGCCTGTTCCTATTTTAATGAGAGATGTGATTCATTGTCTTCGGGGGACAGATTTTTGTCCCTCGCATCCCTTTCGGGGGACAATCTGGGGACAAAATTACGAAAAAAATATGAAAACAGGCAGAAAGTATGGAGAAAAAGAGAAAATGCAAATCCTTATAAAATCATTGATTTTTCGCACTTTACAGATTTATATTTTCTCTTTTTATGCTTTTCTTTTCTTTGTATCACTTGCCGATGCAGAATTTCATAAAGATATTCCCCAATACCTCATCTGCGGTAATTTCACCACCCACAATTTCGGCTAAATGGAAAAGGCATTCACGTAAATCCTGGCTGATGAAATCACCGGAAAGATGAGTTTGGAGTCCGTTTTGTACGCGGTGGATATCTTCGAGAGCCAGTGATAATGCCTCGTAGTGTCTCACATTCGTGACGATGAGGTCGGAAGAAGTTAGTTCGGGGACGGAGGCAGTCTTTACAAGGAGATTTTGCAGTTCTTGGATACCTGTTTTTTCTTTGGCAGAAATAGATAGCGTGACAGTGTTTTCTGGCAAGCCGGATAGCTTTGTAGGGACAGCCGATACTTGGTCTGATTTGTTCAACAAGATGATGAGCTGTTTGTTGGAGCAGAGAGGGAGGATACGGGGCGAAAGCTGTCGGATTTGGGCTTCCGCACAAGTATTGTCTACGACCCATAGGACAATTTCCGCTTGTTCCATCTTATGGAAACTGCGTGCAATCCCCATGTTTTCTATCGTGTCGTGGGTGTCGCGTATGCCGGCGGTGTCGATAAATCTGAACGTGATGCCGCTGAGGTTTACCGTGTCTTCAATCACATCGCGTGTAGTGCCGTGTATGTCGCTTACAATCGCCTTTTCTTCGTTGAGCAGCGTGTTCAAGAGCGTGGACTTGCCTGCATTGGTTTCACCGACGATAGCTACGGGTATTCCATTTTTAAGGACGTTTCCCACACTGAATGAGTGGACCAATCCACTGATGACCTTTTCTATATCCCCGGCAATGGTCTCCAATTCGCTGCGGTCGGCAAACTCCAATTCCTCATGGTCACTGAAATCCAATTCCAGTTCCATCAAAGAAGTGAGGTGGAGCAGGCGTTCGCGCAAGGCGGACAGTTCGCGGCTGAAACCGCCCCTCATCTGGTTCATAGCCATCCGGTGGGTGGCTGCGGACGAAGAGGCTATTAGGTCTGCCACGGCCTCCGCCTGACTCAAATCCATCTTTCCGTTTAGGAAGGCACGTTGGGTGAACTCACCCGGACCGGCCGCCCTGCATCCCTTCCGGATGAGCAGTTGCATGACCTGTTGCAAGATGAAAGACGAACCATGGCATGAGATTTCCACACAGTCTTCGCCCGTGTAAGAATGAGGTGACTTGAACAAACCGATCAATACTTCATCAATGATCTCCCCATCGTCTTGCCGGATGTGTCCGAAAGCCATGGTGTAAGCCTTGCGTTCGGAAAGGGGGAGGGGATGTTTACCTACGGGAGTAAAAATACGGTCTGTTATGGCGATGGCATCTTTTCCTGAGATGCGGATTACGCCAATGGCACCTCCTTGTGCAGTGGCAATGGCACAGATTGTATCTTGCGTGTTCATGAGAGCTGTTTGCTATTTCAGAAACTCCCCGTCGTGTCTGTAGTGCAGACGGACGGAGAGGGATATGAATGTTTAATAGGTCATCGGTACAGTGTGGCGGCCATCAGGTTGACCATTTCTTCCAACCCTTTACGGTCAGTTTCGTCGAAACTGTCCGCTTTATCACTGTCTATGTCCAATACTCCTTTTATTACCTTATTATATATGATTGGAATCACGATTTCAGAACGGGATTCGCTACTGCATGCGATATGTCCGGGAAAAAGATCCACATCGGGCACTATCAGAGGGCATGCCTTCTCCCATGCCGTACCGCAGACACCACGTCCTTTCCGGATACGGTAGCAGGCAATGCTTCCTTGGAACGGCCCGAGTGTGAGTTCCTGTTCGGATTTCACCAGATAAAACCCTACCCAGAAGAACCCGAACGCTTCTTTCAGTGCAGCCACCGTGTTGGCCATTACGCTTATTTCGTCCCGTTCTCCTTCGATAAGCGCGGCGTAATGTTGGAGAAACAGACGGTAGCGTTCGCTTTTGTCTGAATCCTCAGAGGGCTTGAAATCGATGTTCATACCTGTATGAGAGTTTAAATCCGGTCGATAACCAACTGAATCAGATCGTCGATTTTGTTTTTATAACTGGGGTCAGCTTCTCCGGCTACCCGGTTGGCTATCACCATGCAGCATGTCGTGGCCTTGTGTCCCATCAGACGGGCCAATCCGGCTAATGCGGAACTCTCCATTTCGAAATTGGTGATTTGAAGCCCGTTGTAAGAAAAGCTTTCAATCTTCTCATTCTGACGGGGATCCGCCAAAGGAATGCGAAGCTGACGGCCTTGCGGGCCGAAGAATCCACCGCAGGCTACGGTGATACCCCGTACCATATCGTCGGCAGCTATGCGTTCTATCAGTTCCGGATGTGCGTCGATGACGTAAGGGGCAGGGGCGCACAGGTTTCCGCTCCATCCCAAATGATTAAGCAACGTGCGTTCCAACGGTAGGTCGCATACAGCATTGCGCCCTTCATAGAAGTTCAGCAAACCGTCGAAACCGACTGATTTTACGGAACAAATGAATGTGCCGACAGGCGTATAAGGCTGAAGCCCGCCGCATGTACCGATGCGCACCAGTTCCAAGCTGCGGAGCTTTTCTTTCTCCCTGCGGCTGTTGAAGTCGATGTTGGCCAAGGCATCCAGTTCGTTCATGACAATGTCGATGTTGTCGCAACCGATACCGGTAGACACTACTGTAATCCGCTTTCCCTTATATGTTCCCGTAATCGTTCGGAACTCGCGGCTGGAGATGTCACACTCCTGAGTGTCGAAATGGGATGCCACGGTGGGGACACGCCCCGGGTCGCCCACGAGGATGACTTTATCTGCCAGTTGTTCCGGTTTTACGTGGAGATGGAAAATGCTTCCGTCCTCGTTGATGATAAGTTCTGATGGTGCAAAATACTTGTTCATAAGCGTTATGATTTAAAAGATAAACATGATTATTTATTGCGGGATTGTATCTCCAGATTGCGGATGGTTTTGGCTTCCGCATGCAATGCGGCTTCGGCCTTCTGACATTGTGCTTCAAGCTGAAGGATTTGTTGGCTCAGCGTTTGACGTTGCGCGTCGTTGCCGGTGGCATACCGGTCGCGCAGGTTTTGCAGTTGCTGTCGACTTTTGTCCAGTTGCGTACGGCTCTTCTGCCATGCGGCCATTTTGTTACGTGCTTCCGGAGATTTGAAATCGTTCAACAAGGTGTAAGTGTTGCGGTTGTCTATGACAAACTCGAAGTCCTTCTGCTTCTTGACCACCTTGGGCGCGCTCAGTGCGGCTTGTAGCCTTTGTCGTGCCTGCGCCACGGCTTCCTTGTCCCCCCATGTCTCCGCGATACTGTGGATAAGGGCCAGACGGCATAGTTCATCCTCCTCGTATATATTGGCATCATACACCTTGCGGATGTCGTTCGGGATGAAGATGTAGATACACACCTTGTTCTCCGGTTGGTTCCGGTCGGACACGAACCATCCCAGTTGGTTGAACTCGTCAATGGCCAGCATGTAGTCGTTGGCGGGGGAATTGAAAGGCATGCCGAGATTTTCTGGATAGAGGAATTTCTTTTCATCCATGTCGTAGCGTGTCACGAATATGTCATATCCTCCGATGCTTTCCTCTCCTTGGGCGGCATAGTAAAGCGTGATGCCGTCGGAAAGCATGAACGGATAGTTCTGCGCATCATCCCCGTCCAACTCGTCCAATTTATGAGGAGCTGTCCATTGGCCTCCCACAAGGTCGCTGGTAAACAATCTCAGGTATTTGTTCTCATCCGGCTGAGCGAAATATATCTTATTGCCCAATTCGGACAGATAGACCGTACAACCGTTTTCATCCGTACGGTGGAAAAATGTGCTATACGGACTGATTTCCCCGCTTTCCGGACTGAGTTTGATGTGGTTCAGGAACGTATTCTTGTCTACGACCAGACTGTCTATGACCGTCACCCGTTCCGTAGCTCTCATCATGGAGCGCAACCGGGCTATTTCCTGCAATTTTCCTTCTTCCACGTCGGTCGGTTGCCGTTTGCGTTTCAGCTTCTTAATGTCCTGATTGAGGAGTTCTTCCGCCTCGTCAAACTGGTAATGATTCATATAATATTCAGCCGTCGGGGCTGGTATGGCCTGCCCGTTCTTCTGCGCTTGCGAAGGCAAGGAAAGCAAAAGGGAACAAAATGCCGGCAATATATATTTCTTCATGTTCAAACTGATGGTTATACCTTATTGATTCAAAGGTAGGGATTTATTCTTTATCCTGTATCCTTTTCTAATAATATTTAACGTGGTAGGAGCGGTTTGCCCTGTCTTTTGAATGGATGTGAAGGAACTTCGCTTTCTTCCGAAAACGTTACATTTTTTCCCTGCTGAAAGCTTCGTTTCGTTTGCCGCAGAACGGAAAATCGTTCGGCTGAGATTGATTTTTCATTCTGCGGCAAACGATTTTCCGTTCTCAGGAGATTGATTTTGATGTCGTATATCGTTGATTTATAGTGAATAATAGAATGAAGTGACGACGGTAAAAAATCTGTATACAAGCTTTCGTCCTGTGCGTTTCAAGTTTGGGGCGCACGCAGGCCGTTGCGCGGCAGGCAGAGGGTGAACAGACTGCCTTTCCCCACAGTGGAATGCAGGGTGATGTAGCCGTGGTGCTGGTTGACGATTTGCTTGCACAAGGCCAGTCCGATGCCCGAACCGTTTGGCTTGGTGGTGTAGAACGGGACGAAGATGCGCTCCTGTGCTTCCACGGGGATGCCTTGTCCGTAGTCCTGCACGCTGATTTGCACTTCGTCTTCGGCCGTGTTCCGGCGCAAGTGGATTTTTATTTCGCTTTCGGGGCTTGGGGATGCGTCGCGTGCGTTGGTAATCAGGTTAATCAAGACCTGTTCGATTTGGGAGCGGTCGGCTTGGAACGTGAAACCGAGATAAGGTTGGTCGAAGGTGAGATACATGCCCTCGAACAACTTCTTCAGGTCGTCGAAAAGCTCGTCCACACGGATGGCTGCGTATTGCGGAGGGGGCACACGGGTCAGTTTGCGGTAGTTCTCCGTGAAGTGGAGCAGGCCTTTGCTGCGGCGGTAGATGGCCTCTAAGGCTTGCTGCATCTGGCCGTACTGTTTGGCGGAAGGTTCTGGCGTGGGAGCCTGCCGGGTGAGCGTCTCGCTCAGCGACAGGATAGGAGTGAGGGAGTTCATGATTTCGTGGGTCAGTACCCGAGTGAGCGTCTTCCACGATTCCAGTTGCTGTTCTTCCAACACGTGGTGTATGTCTTTGAGCGTGAAGAGTATCCGTGGGCGGTTATCCAAAGTGAAGCGTGTGGGCGAGAGCAGGAGGTCTTTCGTCTGCCCGTGGCGTTCCACCGGTACTACGCGCGCCTCCGGTCCGGACCGCCGCAACCATTCCTCCGGCACGCGCCGGCATGTACCTACTTGTGCCGTAGCCGCCCGGTTCATCCATTCCACGTGCCCTTCGCCGTCGCACGAGACGATGCCGGTGTCCACGTGGTCGAGCAGGAGTTGGTAATATTTCTGGCGGGTGGCCTCGTCGAACAGTTGTTGCCGGTATGCGGCGAGCGTGTGTTCGATTTCCCGTTCCAGGCCGAGTGCACGAGCGGATTCCTCTGGAACGAAACGGGGAATCTCTTTCAACCCGCTGTGGCGGATGCCCCGTATGAAAGAGCGCAACAGCCGGATTTGGCGTGTCTGCCGGTGGTGGAGGGAAGCATACAGGCCGACGAAGGCCGCGACGCACACGGCAGCGGTGAGCCACAGTTGCTCCGCAGCGCAGAAACAGGCGGCGGAGGCCGTCAGGAACAGGCCGGCACCGCAGGCGGCTGTCTGCCAGGAAGGGGGTATTTTCATAAGCCTAATTTTTCGAGTTTGCGATAGAGCGAGTAGCGCGTGATGCCCAACATCTGGGCGGCGCGGCTCATGTTGCCTTCGCACAGGCGGACGGCTTTCTCCACGGCGTTGCGTTCCAGTGCTTCCAAGTTGAGGGTCTCGCCATCGGCCACGGGCGATGACGGGGCGTGCAACAGGAAGTCGTCGGCATGGAGGGTGTCGGCGTTGCAGAGCACGACGGCGCGTTCGATGGCATGTTGCAGTTCGCGCACGTTGCCCGGCCAGGCATACCGTTGCAGCTTGCCCCTTGCGTCGCGTGCGATTTGCCGGATGTCTTTTTTGTATTTCCGTGCGTACGTCCGCAGGAAATGGTCGGCCAGCAGTTGGATGTCCTCGCCGCGTTCGCGCAGGGGCGGGATGTGGATTTCCACCGTGTTGATGCGGTAGAACAGGTCTTGCCGGAACGTACCCTCCGTCACCTGCGCGTGCAAGTCGGCGTTGGTGGCGCATATCAGGCGCACGTCTATCGGAATCTCGCGCGTGCCGCCGAGCCTCACGATGCGCCTTTTCTCCAAGGCCGTGAGCAGCTTGCTTTGGGCGGCGGGGGAGAGGTTGCCCACTTCGTCGAGGAAGAGCGTACCCCCATGGGCCAGTTCCAGCCGTCCTTTCTTTTCTTTGCGGGCATCGGTGAAGGCACCTTTCTCGTATCCGAACAGTTCGCTCTCGAACAAGGTTTCCGGCACGGCACCCACGTCGATGGTCACGAACGGTTCTGCCGCGCGCGACGAATGGGCGAGAAGATAGCGGGCCACTACGTCCTTCCCCGTGCCGTTCTCACCCAACAGAAGCACGTTCACGTCGGCCTCGCGCAAGCGTCCGATGGTGGAGACGATGTTCCTCATGCCCTCCGACTCGCCGATGAGCAGAGGTTGCGGCGTTTCCCGTTCGGCACTGAGGGCTTCCACGCGTTCCTCGAGCCGTCCCACCTCCGTTTGTGAGCGGCGCAATTTCATGGCGGCGTGGAGCGTGGCCAGCAGCTTGTCGTTTTCCCAAGGCTTCGACACGAAGTCCGTAGCCCCGGCCTTGATGGCCTGCACGGCTTTGTCCGTGTCGGCGTAGGCCGTCATCATGACCACCACGGCATGGCGGTCCAGTTTCAGGATTTCCTGCAGGCAGTCCATGCCCTCCTGTCCGCTCACGGTGTCGCGGGTGAAGTTCATGTCCAGCAGTACGATGTCCGGCCGGAAGTCGGTAATGAAATGTACGATACGGTCGGGCGAACGCATGACCTTGACTTTCTCCGCGTAGGGTTCAAGCAGGAGATGGAGGGCGAAGAGCACGTCTTCGTTGTCGTCTATGATGAGTATTTTTCCTAATGCAGGCATAGAATATGGTATTTGATGCGAGGCAAAGTTACGCAAAAATGTGTGCGGATGTGCATTTTCGCACATAAAAAGTGCAAATCCGCACAACTTGTTTTCCGGTGTGGATGGGGTACGCGTCTGGAATACAGTTGTTTGTGTTTTTGGCACGCAAATTGGATATGATTAGTTGTAAACGAATGATAAAAAGACTTATGGACATCAGAATGCGGATAGGATGCGTGGCATGCGTGGCGTGCTGGGGCATGGGGGTGGCGGCACAGCCTCTTCCGCCCACGGGCGGCTGGGGACTGGACGACGTGGTGCTCCAGGCCTGTCAGTCTTCGCCCGACGCGTTGGCTGCGCGCCATACATTCCGCTCGGCCTATTGGGACTATCGCTCGTTCCGGGCTGATTACTTGCCTTCGCTCACATTGACTTCCGGGCCGAACCTCGACCGTTCCATCAACCAAATCACGATGGAAGACGGGTCGGTGCGTTTCGTCGAGCAAAACCTGTTGAACACCGACCTGTCCCTGCGCGTGCAGCAGAATGTCAGTTGGACGGGCGGCACGTTGTCCCTGGAATCCTCCCTCTTGCGTACGGATTTGCTGAGTGACCGCACTTTTTCATGGAAGAGCGTGCCGGTCAACATCGGCTACAGCCAGTCGCTTTTCGGGTACAACAACCTGAAGTGGAGGCGGCGTATCGAACCGGTGCGCTACGAGGAGGCGCAGCGGTCTTATTTGGAGACGATGGAGTTGGTAGCCGCACGGGCTGTGGACAAGTTCTTCGCGTTGGCCATGGCACAGAGCAACTATGCCACGGCGTGCCAGAATTTCGCTCATGCCGACACGCTTTACCGTTTCGCACAGGGGCGTTACCAGATTGGTACGACCACCGAGAACGAGATGCTCCAACTCGAAATCAACCGCTTGAACGAGGAGACCAACCGGCTGAATGCCCGTATCGAAATGGACGAATGCGCCTTGGACTTGCGTTCCTATCTGGGTTTGCATGAAGGCGACACCTTGCCCGCGATACGGATGGTCACGGAAGTGCCCGACGTGACGGTGGAGGAGGGGGCAGCCTTGCAGTGGGCGCATCTCCACAGTCCCGACATCCTCTACATGAAGCGGCGCAAGTTAGAGGCGGAAAGCAACGTGGCGCAGGCCAAGGCCAACGCCGGCCTGAAAGCCGACCTGTATCTCCGTTTCGGTCTGACGCAGACGGCGGAGAATTTCTCTTCCACCTACCGCCATCCGCTCGACCAACAGGCGGTGAGCATCGGTATCACCTTGCCCATCCTGGACTGGGGAAAGGGGCGCGGACAAGTGCGCGTGGCCCGTTCGCAACGGGATTTGGTGGGGACGCAAGTGGAGCAGAGCCGCACGGACTTCGACCAGAATATCCGCAAGTTGGTAGGGCAGTTCAACCTGCAAGGGCTACGTGTGCGCGTGGCGGCCCGGACGGACAGCACGGCCTTGCGCCGCAGCGAAGTGGCACGCCGCCTGTACGTGTTGGGAAAATCCAGTGTGCTCGACCTCAACGCCTCTATCGAGGAGAAGGATGCCGCGCGCCGGAATTACCTGAACGCCCTGCACACTTACTGGAGTCTTTACTACACCCTGCGCAGCCTGACGCTCTATGATTTCTTCGAAGGCCGCCCGTTGCAGGTGGATTACGGGCAACTGGTGAAAGACTGAACTCATTCGTGTAACGCTTATACCTTATTATATATGGATATACAACTCAAGAAAAAACCGTGGTTCGTGCGCCACAAATATTATGTGTCGGGAGGCATCGTGTTCCTCTCCTTGGCAGCCTATACGGTGGCCTTGTTGTTCTCGCCCGAGAAACAGCGCGTGTCGGCCGATACGTTGGGACTGGCCGAAGCCGTGCAGGCCGACTTTCTGGAATATGTGGAGCAGGAGGGGGTGGTGCAGCCCATGCTCTCCTTGCGCGTGAACAGCCGGATAAGCGGCTACGTGGAGCGCATCGTGGCCGAAGAGGGCGCACGGGTGCGGCAGGGTGACACGTTGCTGGTGCTGTCCAATCCCGAGCTGCTGGACGAGATGGAGGTGCAGGAGAATGCCCTGCACAAGCAACTCATGTCCTACCGTGAGCAGGAAATCGAGATGGAGCAGAAGACTTTGCTCCTGCGCAAGCAGGTGTTGCAGAACCGTTATGAGCTGCAACGCATTTCGGACAGCTATGCCCTGAGCCAAGAGGAGTTCCGCATGGGCATCAAGAGCAAGGCGGAACTGGAGGTGGCGCGGCAGGAGTACGAGTACAAGACCCGTGCGGCGGAACTGGAACAGGAGAGCTTGCAGCACGACTCGGCGGCTACCATCGTGCGCCGTTCGCTCATCCGCAACGACCGGGAACAGGAAATCCGGAAATTCGAGCGGGTGAAGGCCAAGCAGGAGTGGCTCGTGGTGCGCGCGCCCCTCACGGGGCAGTTGAGCAACCTCACGGTCGTGCCCGGCCAACAGGTGCAGGCCGGAGGGGAAATCGGAGAAGTCAAGGTGCTCGACCGCTATAAGGTGCGGGTCACTCCCGGGGAGTATTACATCGACCGCATCGTAAGCGGACTTCCTGCCAAGGGCACTTACAAAGGCAAGCCATACGTCATGTCGGTGCGGCGTGTCGTACCGGAAGTCAAGGACCGTATGTTTACTGTAGACTTGGCTTTTACGGGCGAGGTGCCTCCGTCCTTGCGCCTCGGGCAGGCTCTGCGCGTACAGATAGAATTGGGTAACCCGGAACGGGTGCTGACCATCCCTCGTGGCGATTTCTATTCCGTGACGGGCGGACAGTGGATTTATAAGGTGGTGCCGGGCGAGAACCGTGCCGTGCGCACATTCATCCGTTTGGGGCGGCAGAACCCCAAGCAATATGAAGTGTTGGAAGGCCTCCGACCCAGCGACCGTGTCATTACGTCCGGTTACAGCCGTTATGGCGACGTGGAGGAATTGGCATGGGACGAATGAAACCAAGGAAACAGTTTGAAGCTATGGGAACAATAAGTTTGTGGGTTCAGAACCTGAAGCAGGCCTTGCGCAATCTGCGCAGCCATGGTTGGCAGGCCGGAATCTCTGCCACGGGTTTGGCCGTGGGCATCGTGTGCCTGACGTTCAGCCTGAACTGGCTGTGGACGGAAACGAACTACGATTACTTTCGTCCGGATTACAAGGACTTGTATCTGGTGCAGCATGATGATACAGCCTATTTGACACACTTGAATACTTATACATCGCCTTACATGCCTTTGCCGGCGGTCATGCAGTTGGACAGCCTGTTGGAAGGGGAGGCGGAAGTCGGCATCTTCGGAATGACGGTGAAGCCCCAGATTTATCCCGATGGGCGGGAAGAAGCGTATTTTTATGCCAGCGGTTTGTATTCGTTTCCCGGGATGGTGAGTGCCTTGGGGTTTACGGTGCTGTCCGGCGACCCTGAAAAAGCATTGGCTACTCCCGGGCATGTGGTGTTGACGGAGAGCCTGGCCCGGAAGATTTTCGGTAAGACGGATGTCGTGGGACAGACTTTAGAGGCTTCCGCTTACAGGCTGTCCGATTGGCTGACCGTGGGTGCGGTGGTGGCCGACAACGAAGGCGATTCGCATTGGAACTATGAGATGTTGTTGCCGCCTAATGTGCAGGAGTGGGAATGGGGATGGGATGGTAGCCAACTTTACAGTGCCTGCATTCGCACGGACGACCCGGCGGCTGTGGAGAAAGCGTTTAGCCGGATTTACCTGCCGTCGGATAAAAGTCACTGGAAGTTCCGGCTTATCCCCTTGCGCACGGCGCATAAGACGGGTTACGGCGAATCTTTCCTGTACGCTTATTTTTACCCTTTGGCATTCACGCTGATTTCCGTCTTGTTGCTGTGGAGTGCCGTGGTCAACCTCTTGGCGGTGTACACTTCCGTTTTTCTGGGACGGGTGCGCGAATACGCCTTACGCCGCAGTTTAGGAGCGTCGGCGTGGCAGAATGCCATTTGGATGCTGACGGAGATCATGCCCGTTGCCTTGTCGGGCATTTTGTTGGGCTGCGTGGCTTTGGAGTGGTTGGCGCACGAAGGCCAAGTGCCCGGCAATCTTTCGCATGTGTATGTCTGTTTCGCCCAAGTCGTGGGGGCTGTGCTCGTGTTGGTGGTGGCCGGGACGGGTTATCCCGTACACAAGGTGCGCCGGGCCTACCGGCTTACGTTGGGCGGAGAGGCTTCCGCAGGTCGTTCCCACGCTTGGCTGTTGGTGGTGCAATGTTTCGCGTCGGCTTTCTTGTTGTTCATCTCTTTGGGCATGCAACGCCAGTTGTCGGGGATGATGAACCGAGACCTTGGCTTTGAACGGGAGGACATATTGCGTTTGCACACCGGGCGGAAATACTGGCCCGGCGAAGAAGAACCTTTTGATTTCAAATCCATATTTTACGACTTGCCGCAGGAGTTCCGGAAGGAGGCGGCTGCCGGCATCACGGATGCCATAGCCTTGCCTGCGGATATTTTCAACCGTTTTTCGCGGAGGCGCATCAACCTGCTGACCGAAGAAGAATGGAACGGGAAGAAGGATGACAGGTTGACACCCGAAAACGAAATAGATTATATGGAGGTTCCTTATGCGGCTTTCGACTTTTTTCACCTGCACGTTGCGAGAGGTGCGCGGTTGGAAGAACAGCCGGAACAGGACGGTGTGGAGCCGGTCATGTTCAACGAGGCGGCTTGCAGGAAGTTCCGGGCGGACGACTTCCGTAGGGTGAATCTTTATGTCGGCTCCGATGATACCGGGCATAATGTAATGTGGTATTCTACGTGGACTAACCATATTGCCGGAAAGTTGGAAGTGAAAGGCGTCATGGATGTGCGCTTGAGCGATTTCCACGAAGAAGAACGGCCATTGATGTGGGTCGGTATCCCCGACCGTCACGAATGCCGTTTCGTGGAACACGATGCGGTGTATGTCAAACACGCGCCGGGACGACGCGAGGACGCAGAGGCTGCCATACGCCGCGTGTTGCGGAGGTTCGACGTACCCGAGGATAAGATTCACCTGATGCCGTTGGAGCGATATATGGCAGACAGCTACAAGGAAGAGACTTATTACGCCGGTCTGCTTTCGGCCTTGACGGTGTTCAGCGTGTTGGTTACGTTCTCCGGTGTGTTCTCCATGCTGCTCTACTCCTTGCGCCTGCGGCGTCGGAGCATGGCTATCCGCCGGGTGATGGGCGCGGGTTTCCGGGATGTTTTCCGGTCTCAGCTCCGGTCTTATTTGCTTTATGTCGTGGCGGGCGGCGTGTTGGCCTACTTCCCGGCGGCATTGTTCATGCACAAATGGATGGAGTATTTCCACTACGGCGAAACACCGGGCGTGGGACTGATGGTGGTCATCGTGTGCGGTATATGCGTGGTGGTGGCGCTCATCGTCTATGGACAGGTGCACCGTTGCATGAACGACAAGCCGGTGGAAGTGCTCCGGCCGGAATCTTAAACATAAATATTAACCTATAAATGAGAATAATGTATGGAAACGATGATTCAAGTGAATGAATTGACGAAAGTGTTTGGAAGCCATTGTTTGCGCCGGATGTCGGACAGATTGTTCGATGGGCATGTGTTGGGTAGTGAAGAATCCGGATTGCAGAATCTTTAGAAAGCGGAGGTTGCCATGGGTTTATGGATTCAGAATTTCAAACAGGCCCTTCGCGGCCTGCGCCACCAAGGGTGGCAGGCCGTGGTCTCTGTGGCCGGTTTGGCGGTGAGCATCGTGTGCCTGACGTTCAGCGTGAACTGGCTGTGGACGGAGACGCATTATGACAGTTTCCGGCCGGACTATGAGGGTTTATATGTATTGGAACGGGGAGATACTTTGTGGCGTTCCCCATACGTTTGGTACGATTTGGGAGTGGAATTAGACAGTGTGTTAGGCGAGAATGTGTCGGTGGGTATATACCGTCCTCAGCGTGGTCGGGAACTTTTTTGCTTGCCGGATCGTCCTGAAACGGCTTTTTATGCGCAGGGGCTTGCAGCTTCTACGGATATGGTAACAACCTTTGGGTGCCGTGTACTTTCCGGTTCGCTCGAAGATGTGGCGGCAGCGAACAATCAGTTTATCCTTACCGAAAGCATGGCTCGCAGGTTGTTCGGGCGTATAGATGTGGTCGGTGAGGGGATATGTCGGGTACAGGGTGGAGAACAGTCTCTTTATACGGTGGGTGCCGTGGTGGAAGACTGTAGAGGGAAGAGCAATTTGTATTACGACTTTATCCGGCCGTTGTGGGTAGGGGATTATGAGAGGAATAACGTCAACTATGGCAATTTCCATATTTTGCTTCGCACGTCCCATCTGGAACAGACTGAACGCGAACTTTCACGCATAGATCCTGAAGAAAAAGGTTCCACAGGAAAACTGGTGCTGACTCCTTTACGTATGTATCATAAGTTGGGTGACGGTTCCGGTTTTGTCGAGGCTTACTTTTATCAGCTTGCGTTTGTGGTGGTAGCTTTGTTATTGGTGCTGAGTGCCGTTGTGAATTTATTGGCAGTTTATACTTCAGTCTTTTTGGGACGCACCCGCGAGTATGCCTTACGGCGGAGTCTGGGAGCCTCGGATGCACAGAATGCCAAATGGATGCTTACCGAAGTGTTGCCGGTGGTTTTCCTTGGTGTGTTGTTGGCAGCGATGGGAGAAGAATGGTTGAAATATGAAGGCTATGTGTTGGGCGATGTGGAACGGGTTGGCTGTTTCCTTGCGGTAGTGTCGGGATGTGTTGTGTGTCTTTGCTTTGTGGGGATGGGGTATCCGGTATGGAAGATGCGTAAGGCTTACCACCGGTCTTTCTCCGGTCAGGTTCGGAGACTGAGGACGCATGTGTGGATGCTTGTGGTGCAATGTTTCGCGAGTGCGTTGCTGCTTTTCCTTTCGTTGGGGATGCAACGCCAGATTTCCGGGATGGTCCATTCCGACTTAGGCTTCGAGCGCAATAATATCCTGAGGTTGTACACTGGTTGGATGGCTTTTCCTGGGCAAGATGAGGTATATGACTATGTACCGATTTTTGAAAGTCTGCCCCAGGAGTTCCGTAAGGAGGCCGGTTCGGGAATTACAGATGCCATCGCGATGAACAGCGATATTTTCAATCCTGTGACGAAGCATTATATCTCAGTATGGACAGAAGAAGAACTGGCTGAAGGAAAGGAAAATTATGACGGGGACTATAATCAAGTAAGATATGCGGAAATCCCTTTCCGCGCCATGGCGTTTTTCGGGATTAAATCCAAGGACGGCGCAATGCTTTCTCCCAAGGCTGAACAGGCAGGAAAGTTACAAATCATGTTTAACGGTTCGGCCATGCAGGCTTTTAACGTGGGGAATGTACGTAAATCTCAGTTGTACACCGGCAGGATGATGGGTAATGAAAACTGTTGTTTTTGGGGAGGTGACGAGTTGGCTCATTACGATCATCAGGCATTAAATATTGTGGGGGAAGCGAATATCCGCTTGTCGGATTTCCATCATGGTGAAGAAGCAATGATGTTGGTGGGTGTACCCGAGGACCACCTCTGCCGTTTTAAGGAGCACGATGCTGTATATATCAAGTATGAAGAAGGGAAGCGCAAAGAAGCCGAGGCTGCCGTCCGTCGTGTGTTAAGCCGTTTTGACGTGCCGGAAGAGAAAATCATGTTGTCGTCATTAGACGAATACATATCAGAAAATTACGAAGAGGAAACGTATTACGCCAACCTTCTGAGCGCGTTGACGGTGTTCAGCGTACTGATAACGTTCTCCGGTGTGTTCTCCATGCTGCTCTACTCCTTGCGTCTGCGTCGGCGGAGCATGGCCATCCGCCGGGTGATGGGCGCGGGTTTCCGGGATGTTTTCCGACCCCAGCTCCGGTCTTATTTGCTTTATGTCGTGGCGGGCGGCGTGTTGGCCTACTTCCCGGCGGCATTGTTCATGCACAAATGGATGGAGTATTTCCACTACGGCGAAACACCGGGCGTGGGACTGATGGTGGTCATCGTGTGCGGTATATGCGTGGTGGTGGCGCTCATCGTCTATGGACAGGTGCACCGTTGCATGAACGACAAGCCGGTGGAAGTGCTCCGGCCGGAATCTTAAACATAAATATTAACCTATAAATGAGAATAATGTATGGAAACGATGATTCAAGTGAATGAATTGACGAAAGTGTTCAAGACAGACGAAGTGGAAACTTGGGCTTTGGACAAAGTGAATATCGAAATAGGGCAGGGAGAGTTTGTGGCCGTCATGGGGCCTTCGGGCTGCGGCAAGTCCACGTTGCTCCACATTCTCGGCCTGTTGGACAGCCCGTCTTCGGGGCAATATCTGCTCGACGGGAAAGACGTGTCCTCCTGTAGCGAGTCGAAACGGAACGAATTGCGCAAAGGCATGTTGGGGTTCGTGTTCCAGAGTTTCAACCTCATCGACGAGCTGACGGTGCAGGAGAACATTGCCTTGCCGTTGCTCTACATGGGTGTGCCGAAGCAGGAACGCCAACGCAGGGTAGAGGAGGCCATGGCCCGTATGGACATCATGCACCGTTCACGCCATTATCCGCGCCAGATTTCCGGAGGACAGCAGCAGCGCACGGCCATCGCCCGTGCCATCGTGACCCGTCCGAAGTTGATTTTGGCCGACGAGCCGACGGGAAACTTGGATTCCAAGAACGGCAAGGAGGTGATGGGCTTGCTCAGCGAACTGCACCGCGAGGGGACGACCATCGTCATGGTGACCCATTCGCAGCACGATGCAGGATATGCCGACCGCATCATCCATCTGTTCGACGGACATGTGCTGGGTGAGGAAGAAGCCGGATTGCAGAACCTTTAGAGGCGGAGATTGTCATGGGTTTATGGATTCAGAATTTCAAGCAGGCTCTTCGCGGCCTGCGCCACCAAGGATGGCAGGCCGTGGTCTCCGTGGTCGGTTTGGCGGTGAGCATCGTGTGCCTGACGTTCAGCGTGAACTGGCTGTGGACGGAGACGCATTATGACAGTTTCCGGCCGGGGTATAAGGATTTGTATGTGGTGGAACGGGAAGATTCTTTGGAGCATACCGAATCCCTGTTGTATCGTTGGGGTGACAGGGTAAGCAGTGTGTTGGGGAAGGAAGCTATGGTTGGCATGTACCGTTACCAAGGAGGGCGGGAACGTGTTTACCTGCCGGATCGTCCCGAAACGGTTTTTTATGCGCAAGAGCTGTCTGCATCTACGGAGATGGTAGCCTTGTTGGGATGCCGTGTCCTTTCCGGTTCGTTCGAAGAAGTGGCGGCTGCGGATAACCGGATTGTCTTGACCGAAACTATGGCCCGCCAGTTGTTCGGGCGCATAGATGTGTGTGGCGAGAGTGTATGTCACATACAGAAGTGGCGGCAGTTGCTTTATACAGTGGGAGCCGTGGTGGAGGACTGCCGGGGAAAGAGCAATTTGCATTATGACTTTATCAGCCCGTTGTGGGTGGAGGATTATGAGAGGAATAGTGCGGTTCATGAAAATTTCAGGATTATGGTACGCACATCCCGTCCGGAGCGGACGGAAAGCGAACTTTCACGCGTGGATATAAAAGATAGTTATCCCATGGGAAAACTGGTGCTGACCCCTTTACGTATGTTTCACAAGATGGGAGACGGCTCCGGTTTTGTCCGGGCTTACTTTTACCAACTGGCGTTTGTAGCGGTGTCTTTGCTATTGGTGTTGAGTGCCGTAGTGAATCTGTTGGCGGTTTACACGTCTATATTTTTAGGACGAATCCGTGAGTATGCTTTGCGGCGGAGTTTGGGGGCCTCAGATGCGCAGAATGCCAAATGGATGCTTACTGAGGTGTTGCCGGTGGTGTTCCTCGGGCTGTTGTTGGCAGCGATGGGCGAAGAGTGGTTGAGGTATGAGGGTTATGTGTTGGGCGATGCAGGGCAGATAGGTCGTTGCCTTGCGGTGGTGTCGGGATTCGTGGTGTTGCTTTGCCTCGTAGGGATGGGGTATCCGGTGTGGAAGATGCAGAATACTTATCGCTTGTCTTTCTGCGGTCAGTCTCAGGGACAGCGGACACACGCGTGGATGCTCGTGGTGCAATGTTTCGCGAGTGCGTTGCTGCTTTTCCTTTCGTTGGGGATGCAACGCCAGATTTCCGGGATGATTCATTCTGATTTGGGCTTCGAGCGCAACAACATCTTGCGGTTGTATACCGGGTGGTTGACTTTGCGGGGACAGGATGAGGTGTACAACTATATGTCTATATTTAAAAGTTTGCCCCAAGAGTTCCGTAAAGAATCCAGTTCGGGTATTACGGATGCAATAGCCATGCCCGGTGATATTTTCAACCCGGTGTCGTTGCACTATATTTCGGTGTGGACGGAAGAAGAACTGGCTGAAGGAAAGGAAAGTTATGAAAGTGGGGATAAGGGGGTGAGATATGCGGAGATTCCTTTCCGTGCCATGGAGTTTTTCGGAATCAAGTCCAAGAATGGTGCTACGTTCTCCCAAAAGGCCGAGCAGGCCGGTAAACTGCAAGTCCTGTTCAATGGCTCTGCCATGCAGGCGTTCAACGTGAAGGATGTGCGCAAGGCACGGTTGTACACCGGCAAAATGACGGGTAATGAGCAGTGCATCCTGTTAAAAACAGACTATAATACGCATTACGAGCATCAGGCATTGAATATTGTGGGCGAAGTGGACATCCGTTTGTCGGATTTCCATAAAGGAGAAGAAGAGATGATGTTGGTAGGTGTTCCGGAGAATCATCAATGTGACTTCTTTGAGCATGATGCCGTATATATCAAGTATGAAGAGGGTAAGCGAGAAGATGCCGAAGCCGCCGTCCGTCGCGTGTTACGACGTTTTGACGTGCCGGAAGAGAAAATCATGCTGTCGTCATTGGACGAATACATATCGGGAAATTACAAAGAGGAAACGTATTACGCCAATCTTCTGAGTGCTTTGACGGTGTTCAGCGTACTGATAACGTTCTCCGGCGTGTTCTCCATGCTGCTCTACTCTTTGCGCCTGCGGCGGCGGAGCATGGCCATCCGCCGGGTGATGGGCGCAGGTTTCCGGGATGTCTTCCGGCCTCAACTCCGGTCTTATTTGCTTTATGTCGTGGCGGGCGGCGTGTTGGCCTACTTCCCGGCGGCATTGCTCATGCACAAATGGATGGAATATTTCCACTATGGCGAAACGCCGGGCGTGGGACTGATGGCGGTCATCGTGTGCGGTATATGCGTGGTGGTGTCGCTCATCGTCTATGGACAGGTGCGTCGTTGCATGAACGACAAGCCGGTGGAAGTGCTCCGGCCGGAATCGTAATAAGATATAACTGTTTTTCATTTTCCGGGACTGTCCCTGTACGGATGCTTTCTGTGCAGGGACAGTCTTTTTTGTGCAACAGCCGGAGCGGCCGTCACAGGATTTTCAGGGCAATCCGGGCGCATGCTTCCGCATCGGCCAAGGCATGATGGTGCTGCGTCAGGTCGTATCCGCAGCGGAGGGCTACTGTTTGCAGTTGATGGTTGGGCAAGTCCCGGCCGAATGCAAGACGGGAAGCGCGGAGGGTGCAATGGAACGAGTAACCGGGGTACTCCATGCCGTAGGCTTGGAAGGCGGCTTTCAGGCATCCTTCGTCAAACGGACGGTTGTGGGCCACTAAGGGCAAACCTTCAATCAAGGGTATGATTTCGCGCCACACCTCCGGGAAAGGGGCGGCATGGGCCGTATCCTGAAAGGACATCCCATGAACCTGCGTGTTCCAGTAATTATAGTAATTGGGATAGGGGCGTACCAGACGGTAATGCCGGATGGTTATTTCCCCGTCGCGGACCACCACGAGGCCTACGCTGCAAATGCTGGAGCGTTGCCCGTTGGCGGTTTCAAAGTCTATGGCGGCAAAGTCTTTCATGTCGTAGTGCGCAGCAGTGTACGTTTGTTTGCAAAAATAGCAATAATGCGTCAATTTACGGCAGGGGATGCCATAAATCGGTGCGGAAACTTGGCCGGGCGGCCTTGTTTCGATAATTTTGTTTTGAAAAATCCGTAACGGGCATCCTTGCTTGGGGTAAAAGCAGGATAAGATTTTTGTTTTAACAACCTAACAAACCACATTTATGAAGAAATGCGTTTATGCAGTATGCGCTTTGCTGTGGGCAGGCTGTACCGCCTCCCGCTCCGCATCGGACGGCAGCAAAGACCGGGAACAAAAGGAGACTGTGCAAATCGACAGCCTCGCTCCCAATCCTTTCATCCGGCATATCTATACGGCCGACCCTTCAGCCCACGTCTGGGCCGACGGACGTTTGTATGTCTATGCCTCCCATGACATCGATCCGCCGCGCGGTTGCGACCTGATGGACCAGTATCATGTGTTTTCCACCGACGACATGGTGCACTGGACCGACCACGGCGAGATTCTCCGCGCCTCGCAAGTGCCTTGGGGACGCAAGGAGGGCGGCTTCATGTGGGCACCGGACTGTGCCTACAAGGACGGCACGTATTATTTCTATTTTCCCCATCCCAGCGGAACGTACACCAATGACAGTTGGAAAATCGGGGTGGCCACGAGCAAGGAACCGGCTGCCAACTTCACCGTGCAGGGATACATCGAGGGTTTGGATCCGATTATCGACCCCTGCGTGTTTGTGGACGACGACGGGCAGGCCTACCTGTACCAAGGCGGGGGCGGCACGTGCAAGGGCGGCCGGCTGAAGGATAACATGATGGAGATAGACGGTGCGATGCAGACCATGGAGGGACTGGTGGATTTCCACGAGGCTACATGGGTGCACAAATACAACGGGAAGTATTATCTTTCGTATTCCGACAATCACAATCCCGGACAAGAAGGCGTGGAGGGGTACAACCGTATGCGCTATGCCGTGAGCGACCACCCGCTCGGGCCGTGGAAGTACATGGGCATTTACATGGGTGGTTCGGACTGTTTCACCAACCATGGTTCCATCGTGGAATACAAGGGCGAATGGTTTGCTTTCTACCATTCGATAGCCTTGTCCGGCAATCCCGCGCTGCGTTCCGTCTGCGTGGACCGTTTGTATTACAATCCCGACGGCACCATCCGCATGGTAGAGCGGCGCAAGTGAGACGGACGCTTGTGAAGTCCGGCGGCTTTTTGAGAAATAAAGTTTTACTGTAATCAAAGATGAATGTATGAAAAAGAGTATATGGGGCGTATGTGCCCTTTTGTTGACGGCGTGCGTGGCGCAACGCCATTCCGCCGTTACAAGTGAAGCCGGGGAAGGAAAAGAGACGATAGACAGCCTGGCACCGAATCCGTTTATCCGCCATATATACACGGCCGACCCCTCAGCCCATGTCTGGGCCGACGGACGCTTGTATGTGTATGCCTCCCATGACATCGCACCGGCTCGCGGTTGCGACCTGATGGACCAGTATCATGTGTTTTCCACCGACGACATGGTACATTGGACAGACCATGGAGAAATCCTCCGCGCCTCGCAGGTGCCTTGGGGACGCAAGGAGGGCGGCTTCATGTGGGCGCCGGACTGTGCTTATAAGGACGGTACGTACTATTTCTATTTTCCCCATCCCAGCGAGACTGATTGGAACGGAAGTTGGAAAATCGGGGTGGCCACGAGCAAGGAACCGGCTGCCAACTTCACCGTGCAGGGCTACATCGAAGGAATGGATCCCCTCATCGACCCTTGCGTGTTTGTGGACGACGACGGACAGGCTTATATTTACAACGGCGGAGGCGGCACGTGCAAGGGCGGACGGCTGAAGGATAACATGATGGAACTGGACGGCGCGATGCGGACCATGGAAGGGCTGGTGGATTTCCACGAGGCTACGTGGATTCACAAATACAATGGCAAATATTATCTGTCCTATTCCGACAACCACGAACTAGGGCAGGAGGGGGTGGCAGGATGGAACCGCATGCATTATGCCATCAGCGACCATCCGCTCGGGCCGTGGAAACATATTGGCATTTACATGCAGCCCACCCGTCCGGAAACGGGTGTCACCAACCATGGCTCCATCGTGCAGTACAAAGGCCAGTGGTTCGCCTTTTACCATAACAGCGCGCTCTCCGGCGACCCGTGGCTGCGTTCCGTCTGTGTGGACCGGCTCTACCACAATGCGGACGGTACCATCCGAATGGTGGAGCAGCGTTGACGTGGAGGCTTTGTCTTGTTTTGTGATAGTGGATTTTGCGGAAAACGCAAGGGGAATGAAGTGGAAAACGAGGTGGAAAATCGTTCGCCTTAGATTTGAAAATCGTTTGGCGCAGAACGGAAAATCGTTTGGCTGAGATTTGAAAATCGTTCGGCTGAGATTGAAACAGCCGTCTCCGGATAATCGGGGACGGCTGTTTATTGTGTTGTTTTTTCAGTGTCTTATTCTACGAGTTTGCCTTCCTGCTCCAATGCGTTCCATAGGGAGTAACGGGCTTCGGGGTTGAGTTGTTCTAACTGTCCGAATATTTGCTTGATGTCCGAACGGTGGGAGTCTGTCTCGTAGGGGCAGAGCTTCTTTTGCTTGCGGTAGCCTTGCAGTGCCGCCCAGGCTGCGAGGTCGCGCTCGTGCACCATGCACAGCGGACGGATGATCGTCATGGGGAACTTGCGCATTTGCAACCGGGCGGGCATCGTGCCGAACTGGCCTTGGAAAGAAAGGTTGAGCAGTAGCGTGTGCAGGATGTCGTCCTGATGGTGGCCCAACGCAATCTTGTGGCAACCCAGTTCCTGCGCCACGGTGAAGAGCATCTTCCGGCGGTTCCACGAACAGAGGAAACAGGGGCTTTTGCGCGTGTCGGTACTCGGGTCGAACGAGGTTTCGCGCACGATGAGGCGCACGCCGCGCACGGCGGCGAAGTTCTCCAAGTAGGCCGTGTCGCTTTCGTAGTCGATGTTGGCCATGCGCACGTGCAGGGCCGTGAGCGTGAGCTTCGGGCGGTGGATGCGGGCGCGGCGCGACATGAAGTCGAGCAGGGCGAGCGAGTCTTTGCCGCCGGACAGGCCGAGCAGGATGTGGTCGCCGTCGTCCAGCAAATGGTATTGGGTCAGTCCTTTGCTGAAATGCCGCCAGATACGGCGTTCCAGGAGTTGTGCTTCCGTGGGTTGCATGCTTTTATGGGAGCTTGTGGTTAAAGGAATACGAAATATACGGCCAGCACGAGGCAGAAGAAGGCGGCCAGATGGTTCCAGTGCAGGGCCTGTCCTTGGAACATCACGGTGGCGATGACCGTGAAGACGATGAGCGAAATGACTTCCTGAATCACTTTAAGCTGCATCAGGTTGAAAGGGCCGCCGTTGCCTTCGAAGCCAAGCCGGTTGGCCGGTACTTGGCAACAGTATTCTGCGAAAGCTATCATCCACGAGAAAAGGATGACGCCGATAAGAGGCCAATGGGACGATACGCCCGTTTGCTGCAACTTCAGATGGCCGTACCAGGCCAACGTCATGAAAATGTTGCTGCTGATGAGCAGCAAGATGGTGTAGACTGCATTCATGTATACGTTTTTTTTCGGGCGCAAAGTTACGAAAATAAAGTCGTTGCTTGTGCCGCGCGGGCAGAAAAAAGGAGGTTGAGGCGGATAGTTGCGCAATTTGTAATAAGGTTATTAGTAATAAAGTTGTTACTAAACGGGAAAATCATTATCTTCGCGATGGGTTAAACAGAGGATGATTATGGAAAATAAGCCATTTGTTTTTGGTGTGGCCACTTCGGGTGACAATTTTACCGACCGCAAGAAAGAAACAGCCCGTTTGTTGTCCAACTTCCGGCACGGTGTGAATACGGTGTTGATTTCTCCGCGCCGTTGGGGGAAGACATCTTTGGTTCGTAAAGTGTGCCGTTTGGCTCAGTCCGATACGTTGAAAGTAGTCTATCTGGATATTTTTTCTTGTCGTAGCGAACGGGAATTTTACGATGCTTTCGCATCGGCTGTGCTCAAACAGACTTCTTCCAAACTGGAGGAGTGGATGGAAAATGCCCGGTTGTTCCTTTCGCGGATCAGCCCCAAGATTTCGTTGGGCGCGGAGCCTATGACGGATTTTTCCATCTCGTTGGAACTCAATCCCAAGGCAGACGATGTGGACGATATCCTGCAACTTCCGGAAAAGATTGCGCAAAAAAAAGGTATCGATGTAGTCGTGTGCATCGACGAGTTCCAACAGATAGCCGAGTTTAAAGATTCAAAGGCTTTTCAGAAACGCTTGCGTTCGGTTTGGCAATTACAGAAATCGGTGTCGTATTGCCTGTTTGGCAGCAAGAAGCATCTTATGAATGAACTTTTTGAGAAAAAGAGCCTTCCTTTTTACAAGTTCGGCGATACGGTATATTTGCCCAAGATCGGGACGGAGGATTGGGTCGATTACATTTGCGGACGCTTTGAGGCTACGGGCAAACATATTTCCGCCGAGTTGTCCGGGAAGATATGCCGGGCCGTAGACAACCATTCTTCGTATGTGCAGCAGTTGGCGTGGTTGGTGTGGATTCATACGGACGAGACGGCCACGGAACAGGATTTCGAGGGAGCATATCAGGATATCATCGACCAGAATACGCCGCTGTTCGAAAAGCAGACAGAGAGCCTCACTGCATATCAGATGAATTTTTTGCGGGCCGTACTGGAGGGTGTGCACAGGGAATTCACTACGCGTGCCGTTTTGCAGAAGTACAAATTGGGCTCGTCGGCCAATGTGAGCATCGTAAAACGGGCATTATTGAAGAAAGAACTTATCGAGATGGAAAAACGTCAGGTCGTCATTCCGGATCCGGTGATGGAGGAATGGTTGAGGCGGGAACTGGGTTTGTAATGCCAAACTGGGGAAGGAGGGCGTTGTGCACGGTGCGCTAACGAATCAGCCCGTATGGACCGTGCGATCCATACGGGCTGATGTTTGTGATATGATGCAGGTTATTTCTGCAAATACTCATGCATGCTGCTGGCTGCCTTCCGTCCGTCGCCCATGGCGAGGATGACGGTGGCACCGCCGCGCACGATATCTCCTCCGGCAAAGATGCAGGGAATGTTGGTCTGCATGCCCTCGTTCACCACGATGGTATTCTTGCGACCCAACTCCAAACCTTGGATGGAAGTGGGGACAATCGGGTTGGGGGATACGCCCACGGCTACGATGGCCATGTCGATGTCCAGCGTTTCCGTGGCGCCCGGTATCGGTTCCGGACTGCGGCGACCGCTGGCATCCGGTTCGCCCAGTTGCATCTTTTGCAAGACCACCTGCTTCACCGCGCCCTTTTCGTCGGCTATGTATTCCAACGGGTTGTGCAGGGTGAGGAACTCGATACCTTCTTCCTTGGCGTGCTTCACCTCTTCGAGGCGGGCCGGCATCTCGGCTTCCGAACGGCGATAGACAATCATCACCCGTTCCGCACCCAAGCGTTTGGCCGTGCGGCAGGAGTCCATGGCCGTGTTGCCACCGCCCACTACCATGACATTCTTGGCCAAATGGATAGGGGTGTCCGTATCCGGATTAGAGGCGTCCATGAGGTTGACGCGCGTCAGGTACTCGTTGCTCGACATGATGTTGATACTGTTCTCGCCCGGAATACCCATGAAGTTAGGCAGTCCTGCGCCGGAACCTACGAAGATGCCTTTGAAGCCCTCGTCCTCCAATTCCTGCACGCTGATGGTTTTGCCCACGAGACAGTCTTTTTCGAACTTCACGCCGATTTTCTCCAGGTTCTGAATCTCCACGTCCACAATCTTGTTGGGCAAACGGAACTCCGGAATGCCGTATTTCAATACGCCGCCGATTTCATGCAAGGCTTCGAACACCGTCACGTCATACCCGTATTTGGCCATGTCGCCGGCGAATGAAAGTCCGGCGGGTCCGGAGCCGATGACGGCCACTTTGATGCCGTTTGCCGGAGCACATTCGGGGACGGACATCATGCCGCTCTCGCGTTCGAAGTCGGCAGCGAAGCGTTCCAGATAGCCGATGGCTACGGCCGGTTCGTTCATCTTCAGGTGGATGCACTGGCTTTCGCATTGTTTCTCTTGCGGACAAACACGTCCGCAGACAGCCGGGAGTGCGGAAGTGCTCTTCAACACGCGGGCGGCATTGAGGAATTCGCCCCGTTCGATGTTCTTGATGAACGACGGGATGTTGATGCTTACCGGGCATCCTTGCATACAGGTCGGGTTGGCGCAGTCCAGACAGCGTCGGGCTTCGGTCATGGCCTGCTCGGCACTGAGGCCGATATTCACTTCTTCCGTGCGCGTGGTGGCGCGGTACACAGGATCGAGTTCCGGCATGACGACACGCGGGATGGCCGTGCGTTCTTTCGGCTTCATGGCCTTCCGGATTTCTTGCCGCCACGGTGCATTACGGTCGGTCAGCTCGCTGAGCGGAGTCGTGGTATCCATTTGGGAAGCATCGGCCGCACAGGCTTTTTCAGCTTGGCAATCCGTATTTTCGGGCGTGCCTCCGGCTGCTTGTGCAAACCGTTGCATCTCTTCCGTCTCTTCCTTTTTAAAAGCGCCCATACGCTTGAGCATCTCGTCGAAATCGACCTGATGACCGTCGAATTCGGGGCCGTCCACACAGACAAAGCGTGTCTTTCCGCCCACGGAGATGCGGCAGGCACCACACATGCCCGTGCCGTCTACCATGATGGTATTCAGGGACACATCAGTCGGGATACCGTATTTCTTAGTGAGCAGGCAGCAGAATTTCATCATGACCGCCGGGCCGATGGCGAAACATTTGTCCACCTTTTCACGCTGGATGACGCTTTCTATGCCTTCGGTCACCAGTCCTTTGCGGCCATAACTGCCGTCGTCGGTCATGATGATGACCTCGTCCGAACTTTTGCGTACTTCGTCTTCCAGGATAATCAGCTCTTTGCTTCGTCCGGCCAACACGGAAATCACGCGGTTGCCCGCTGCCTTCAGGGCTTCGATGATGGGAAGCATGGGAGCTACGCCTACTCCTCCTCCTGCACATACCACCGTACCGAATTTTTCGATATGCGTGGCTTTGCCCAACGGACCGACCACGTCGGTGATATAGTCCCCCTCATTCAGGTGGCACAGACGGGTGGAAGAAAGTCCCACCTCTTGTACTACCAGTGTGATAGTGCCTTTGACCGGATCGGCACCGGCTATGGTCAGAGGCATACGTTCCCCCTTTTCTCCAACGCGGACAATTACGAAATGACCGGCCTTCCGGGCTTTGGCTATCAGCGGGGCTTCGATTTCAAACTTGAAGACCTTTTCGGAAAAGCGGCTTTTGGATACGATTCTGTTCATTGCTCTATTCGTTTGGATTTATAATAATAGGTATGGCTCAGCACGGTTGGTCGTCCAGCATTTCAAAACCGCAATAAGGCACGAGGCATTTCGGCACGCGGATGCCTTCGGGCGTCTGGTTGTTCTCCATGATGGCGGCTACGATGCGCGGCAGGGCAAGGGCCGAACCGTTCAGCGTATGACATAGTTCCGTCTTCTTGTCCTCCGTGCGGCGGTAACGGCATTTCAAACGATTGGCCTGGTAAGTGTCGAAGTTAGACACCGAGCTGACTTCCAACCAACGTTTTTGTGCTTCGGAATATACTTCGAAGTCGTAGCAAATGGAAGAAGTAAAGCTCATGTCGCCTCCGCAAAGCCGAAGGATGCGGTAAGGAAGTTCCAGTTTCTGGAGCAAGCCTTCTACGTGTGCCAACATTTCCTGGTGGGACTGTTCCGAATGTTCAGGTTTGTCGATGCGTACCAGTTCCACTTTCGAAAATTCGTGCAAGCGGTTCAGGCCACGCACATCCTTACCGTAGGAACCGGCTTCACGACGGAAACATTGCGTATAGGCGCAATTCTTGACGGGCAGATCCTTTTCGTCTAAAATGACGTCGCGGTAGATGTTCGTCACAGGTACTTCGGCCGTGGGGATAAGATAAAAATCATCCAGATTGCAGTGGTACATCTGTCCTTCCTTGTCGGGCAACTGTCCGGTACCGTAACCGGAGGCTTCGTTGACTACCGTAGGAGGCATGATTTCTTCGTAGCCTGATTTGCGTGCCTCGTCGAGGAAAAAGTTGATGAGGGCACGTTGAAGCCGTGCGCCTTTTCCGCGATAGACGGGGAAACCCGCCCCCGTGATTTTCACGCCGAGGTCGAAGTCTATCAGATTGTACTTCTTGGCCAGTTCCCAATGTGGGAGAGCGTCTTTCGGCAATTCCGTTTCCATGCCGCCCATTTTCACTACCACATTGTCCTCCGCACCGTTGCCTTCCGGTACGATGTCGTATGGGATATTAGGGATAGCGCAGAGTAGGGTGGTGAGTTCTTGTTGTGCCCGGTCCATGGCTTCTTGAAGGGCTTTGTTCGTATCTTTCAGTCGGGCTACTTCTGTTTTGATGGATTCGGCTTCTTCTTTCTTTCCTTGTTTCATCAACGCACCGATTTGTGCGGCCAGTTTTTTGCTTTCCGACAAATTGATGTCTAATTGTGTTTGCGCTTCGCGGCGTTTTTTGTCGGTAGCCAACACGTTTTCGATAGCTTCCTTGGCTCCTGAGAAATGTTTTTTCTCCAGACCTTTGATGACCCATTCGGTCCGTTCGTTGATGAGTTTTAATGTAAGCATACTACTATTTATTTTATAATCCTACTTTCCTGTGAGTTGCAAAATTAATTAAAAAAAAGGTAGGGAGCGCAAAAAAAGCCCGAAAAACTCCTTATTTCTTTGTCAAATGTCGAAAAGAACGGCCGTAGGACGAGAAAAGTGATACGGTAGTAATGGCCTTGCATTCCCGTTTGCTAACATATTGTAACTGTTTTGCCATAAAAGACAAACGAATGAACGGGATTTCTTGATATAAGTCAATATTATTTCTCCATACGTGTTAAAAGAGGTCTTTTTGCTTGTATTCGGTAGGAAACCTCCGTATCTTTGTATTGTTTTTAGGAGAGGCCATGAAGGCCAAGTATATATTAAAGGTAAAAAGATTGAAATTATGAAGAAGTTAATGACAATGGTTAGCGCCATGATGATGGTGGCAGCCGTAAATGCAAGTGAAGTGGCTACGGTAGCGTTCAACGAGGCTCGGGTAAATGTGCCGGCACGTGTACGTTTTGTAAAGGGAGAGAACTATGGTTTCAGCGTGGAAGCCAAGGATTCCGTGATAGCAAGAGCCGTGCGTTGCACTGTGAAGGACGGTGTGTTGAGACTCAGCTTCGGTAATGCCTTGAAGCCGGGTGAATCCAAATTCGATGCCAAGAAGGGCGTATATTACTACGGTGTCAATCCGACCAATCATGTCTTTGTAGGTGAGAATGGAGAAGATGACATGGTGATTACGGTCGTAGCTCCGGACATGCCTAAGTTCAAGACATCTTCCGATTACGTAGCAGTGACGGTGAAAGCCGTGGAAGAGGCTGGAAATAGCCGGGCTGCACTGACGATGAATGAGTAATGGATGAAAGTCACCTTCGGGTGGCGGTCATATAAAAATGAAGTCCTCTGAAAGTTTTTAATGGAACTTTTGGGGGACTTTCGTTTTTATCCCTATCTTTGCAAAACACATCCATTACAATTAATCTATGTGGACAGAACTATTGAATTCTTCTTATTTTGCCTTGTTTCTCATTGTGGCCTTGGGGTTTATGCTGGGGCGTATTAAAATTCGCGGAGTTTCCCTTGATGTTTCGGCTGTTATTTTCATTGCCTTGCTCTTCGGGCATTTCGGGGTTTCTATTCCAAAGGAATTGGGCAACTTCGGATTGGTGTTGTTCATCTTTACCATAGGTATCCAGGCGGGTCCCGGTTTCTTTGATTCTTTTCGCACGAAGGGCAAGACGTTGATTCTGATTACTATGTTGATAGTGGCTTCGGCTTCGTTGACGGCCGTAGGATTGAAATATGCTTTTGGTATCGATACTCCCAGTGTGGTAGGGTTGATAGCCGGTGCGTTGACCAGTACACCGGGACTTGCCGTGGCCATTGACAGTACGAACTCGCCTTTGGCTTCTATTGCATACGGTATTGCCTATCCGTTCGGAGTCATCGGGGTGATACTTTTTGTCAAGTTGTTGCCGAAGATGTTGCGTGTGGATCTTGAGCAGGAAGCCCGTAGGCTGGAAGCCGAACGGCGTAGCAAGTATCCGGAGTTGCAGACTTGCATATTCAAAGTGACGAACCCTCAGGTCTTCGGACGTACTTTGGCACAGTTGAATGTGGGACGGATGACGGGTGCTGTGGTGTCGCGGGTCAAATCCGGAGGGGAGATTCTTATTCCGATGGGACATACATCTTTGCATGCCGAAGACTGGGTGCAGGCTGTGGGGAGCGAGGATGCACTTTCTCAATTAGGCGTATTGCTGGGAGAGCGTAAGGAGGGCGAATTGCCGTTGGTAGAGAGTCAGGATATCCAGTCTTTGCTGTTGACCAATAAAAATATGATTAACAAGCAGTTGGGAGACTTGAACTTGCATCAGAACTTCGGCTGTACCGTGACGCGGGTGAGGCGGAGCGGTATAGATCTTGCCCCTTCACCTGATTTGGCCCTGAAGTTTGGAGACAAACTGATGGTGGTGGGCGAAAAAGACGGATTGAACGGTTTGGCTTGTATGTTGGGTAATAATGCCAAGCTGCTGTCCGATACTGATTTTTTCCCTATTGCCATGGGAATCGTATTGGGCGTATTGTTCGGTAAGCTGAATATATCGTTCGGCGGCGGGATGTCTTTTTCTCCCGGGCTGACCGGAGGAGTCCTTATCGTGGCTTTGGTGTTGAGTGCGATAGGAAAAACCGGTCCTATATTATGGTCCATGTCAGGGCCTTCCAATCATTTGCTTAGGCAGTTGGGATTGCTTTTGTTTTTGGCTGAGGTAGGTACTTCTGCCGGTAAAACTTTAGTCGAGACATTCCAGAGTAGCGGTTGGCTACTGTTCGGTGTGGGAGCAGCTATTACGATAGTGCCTATGCTGGTATCTGTCGTGGTCGGACGTTTGATTTTTAAGGTTTCGGTGTTGGATCTCTTAGGAACGATTACCGGAGGGATGACGAGTACACCGGGATTGGCTGCAGCAGACTCTATGGTGGACAGCAACATTCCCGGTGTGGCATACGCTACGGTCTATCCCATTGCGATGGTTTTTCTTATCTTGTTTATTCAAGTAATAGCCATGACATTCTAAGAACGCCGAATTCCATTTCTATGGAGACTGATGAAAGAAATAAATAATTATAGATTATAGACGGAAAAAGTAAGATGAGTGAGATTTTAATTATTATCGGATTGATTTTGTTGAACGGAGTATTTTCGATGTCGGAAGTGGCCATGATTTCAGCGCGGAAGTCTCGTCTGTCCACGGATGCGAAGAAGGGGAGCAAGGCGGCACAGAAAGCTTTGGACCTGTCTGGTAATCCCGACAGATTTTTGTCTACCGTACAGATTGGTATTACGCTGATTGGCATTTTGACCGGTATTTATTCCGGTAATAAGATAGCTACGGACTTGACGGATTTTATGCTTTCATGTGGTGTCTCTTCTGCCTATGCTGCCGTATTGGCGCAAGGTACGATTGTGGTGGTAGTGACCTATCTTACGATTATTTTCGGTGAACTGGTGCCGAAACGTATCGGTTTGAGTGTGGCGGAAGCCGTGGCCAAGTTGATGGCACGACCTATGAATGTGTTGGCGATGATAGCCTCTCCTTTCGTTTGGTTGCTTTCCAAGAGTACGGAACTCATCTTTAATCTGCTGGGAATAAAGGGAGATGACGGAAAAGTGACCGAAGAAGAAATCAAATCTATCATTAAGGAGGGGGCGGAAGAAGGGGCTGTAGAACCCGTGGAACAGAACATCATGCAGCGCGTTTTCATGTTGGGAGATTTGAAGATCGGTTCTATCATGACGCATAAAAGCGATGTGGTATGGTTGGATACTGCAATGTCGGCCCGTGAGATACAGGAGGTGCTGAAACGGGATTTATATGAATCTTATCCGGTGGCAGACGGTGATTTGGATCATGTGAAGGGAATGATTTGGCTAAAAGATTTGGTGATGAAGTTAAGTGACGAAGACTTCAAAGTCGGTGATTTGGCACGGGAGGCAGTATATTTTCACGAGGGAATGAGCATCTATAAAGTTCTGGAGCAAATGAAGGTGAGAAAAATCAGCCGCGCATTGATTTGCGATGAGTTTGGTGACTTTGTGGGAATGGTTACTTTGAAGGATATATTTGAAGGACTTGTGGGAAGTATGGATAATGAAGAAGATGAACCGGAAATCATCAAACGTGCAGATAACGGAGGTTGGCTGGTAGACGGCCAATGTTCTTTATACGACCTGTTGTGTTATTTCGACTGCGGTGATTTATATGAAGCTTCCGGATATCATACGTTGGCCGGTCTGATACTCGACCGCTTGCAGCGTATTCCTCGTAGTGGAGAGAAGTTGGAATGGAATAGTTTCGTATTTGAAATCATGGACATGGACGGAGCGCGTATTGACAAAGTACTGGTGACAAGGTCGGTCGGTTGAGACTGACTTTTGTACAAAGGATAAAATAAAAGCCATTCCCAAAGGAATGGCTTTTATTTATGCTGTTTGTAATAAACTCGTTATTATGCTTCAGCTTTAGCTTCTACAGAAACAACGCTTCTGTCTTGGCGACCTTTGTAGGAACCTTTCTTGAAAGTTACTACACCGTCTACTAATGCGTAAAGAGTATGATCCTTACCCATACCTACGTTTGTACCGGGATAGTGAACTGTGCCACGCTGGCGAACAATGATGTTACCGGCTACACATTTCTGTCCACCGAAAATCTTTACGCCTAATCTCTGTGATGCTGATTCACGGCCGTTCTTAGAACTACCCACACCTTTTTTATGTGCCATTTTCTTCTAACTTTTAAGGATTAAGCAATAACTTGTTTAATGGTTACTTCGGTGAACTGTTGGCGATGGCCATTCAGTTTACGATAACCTTTTCTTCTCTTCTTGTGGAACACTAATACCTTGTCGCCCTTTACCAGCGGAGAAACAACTTCGCAAACCACCTTTGCACCTTCTACGGTGGGAGCGCCTACGGTTACGTTACCATTGTTGTCTACCAACAACACTTTCTCAAATTCAACAGCTTGGTTAGCCTCGGCGTTCTGAATGTGGTGTACAAACAGCTTTTTGCCTTCTTCAGCCTTGAACTGCTGACCGTTAATTTCTACAATTGCGTACATTTTAATGGATTAAACGGGTTTTTCCATGAGGCGGATGCCGTTGTGGCTTCACTTTTTTGAGCCTCTCTGGACTAAATCGGCTGCAAAGTTACGAATAACAGTGCATTCCGCCAAACTTTTCAACGGTTTTCTCCGTATAAAAATGGAAGAATGCACTGTTTCTACTTATATGTATTGCCTTTTATAACTTGTGTTCTGCCAGATAACGTTCTGCCTCGATGGCCGCTTTACATCCGCTGCCTGCGGCTGTGATGGCCTGGCGATAATGAGGATCGGCAACGTCTCCGGCCGCAAAAACACCGGGTACACCGGTGCGTGGAGAGTCGCCCTCAGTAAGGATATAGCCGGTTTCATCGGTTTTCACCCACGGTTTGAAGATGTCCGAGTTGGGTTTGTGTCCGATGGCCAAGAAAAATCCGTCTATAGCAATGTCGTAATGTTGCTCGTCGGCTTCTCCTTTGCGTTTTACCACGTGTACGCCTTCCACTCCGTTTTCGCCGAACAAGCCTTCTGCGTTGTGTTCGAATAGTACTTCTATTTTAGGATTTTCCAGTACGCGTTCCTGCATGATCTTGGAAGCGCGGAGGAAAGGTTTGCGCACGAGCAGATAAACCTTGGCTGCCAGTCCGGCCAAATAGGTGGCTTCCTCGCAAGCCGTATCTCCGCCGCCCACTACGGCTACAGTTTTTTTACGGTAAAAGAACCCGTCGCAGGTGGCACAGGCACTGACACCCATACCGGCATATTTCTTTTCATCTTCCAGTCCCAAGTATTTAGCCGTGGCTCCGGTGGCAATGATAAGGGCATCGGTTTCTACAGTACTGTCGTTATCGAATGTGATTTTATAGGGGCGTTCGCTTAGATCCGCTTTAATGGCAATGGCATTACGGATGTCCGTTCCGAAGCGTTCGGCCTGTTTGCGTAAGTCTTCCATCAGGTCCGGACCGGCTATACCTTTGGGATAACCCGGGAAATTTTCAACTTCTGTCGTGGTGGTCAACTGGCCACCGGGCTGTATGCCCTCGTACAATACGGGGTTAAGGTTGGCACGGCCTGCATAGATGGCCGCTGTATATCCGGCAGGGCCGGAACCGATAATTAAGCAACGAATATGTTCCATAATCTTTTGGGGTTTGTATGTATATATAATTAATGTATAAGCAGACTTATCTCAGGTCTATGATTTCAGCCTGCGGGTAATCTTTCGGGTTGAATTCGAAGTCTGTTGCTGCGAACGATTGTCCGGTATGCAACTGTTGGATGGAGATACGTGTCCACTGTCCTTTTTTACGTTGTTGCATACGGATGCACATCAGGTTATGGTTATCCTTGTTGATATCCAGGATGATCGTGTGCGGACTTTTCTGTTTGTTGCGGGCGGTCAGCGTGATTTCATAACAGCTTTTTCCGCGCAGGGTCTTTTCCTTGAGTTGATAATGATATCCTTCTTTGTACAAGTTGACGAACGTGTAGGGATTCATGCTTTGCTGTTCTTCCGGAGTCGGTACACTAACATTGACTTCATCATTAGCTTTCATGTAACTCCATTGCGTTTCGCCGTTGTACCAGGTAATCATATCCGGTGTGGTCATTTGGAATTTGTTGCCTTGAATGCACATCGTGCCCGTGGCGCTTCCTTGTAAGTTGCCTTCGGTGAAATTGTCAGCTTTAAAAGTAGCTTTGACACCGCCTTTGCTCGTAAACAGGGAGGCCGTTTCGTCCAGTATCTTTCGTGCATCGGGTGTTTGCTGCGCCTTTGCTGGGATAAGGGAAAGGCACAAAGCCACAGTCCATAATATCTTTTTCATCTTTTCAGCTTCTTTATCAGGTTATCTTAAATTGTTCAGTCTCATCTCCAAGTCGGTATCGTCTATACACAGCACTTCCCGGGGCTTGCTGCCTTGTGCCGCTCCTACGATACCTGCTTTTTCCAGTTGGTCCATCAGACGTCCCGCACGGTTGTATCCGATAGCGAATTTACGTTGTATCATAGAGGTGGAACCTTGTTGAGTAGCCACGATAAGGCGTGCGGCCTCTTCGAATAGTGGGTCAAGATGGGTCATGTCTACAGCACCTGCGTTACTTTCTTCCCCTTCCATTTCCACTTTGGGTAGTTCGAACGGACCGAGGTAACTCTGTTGTTTGGCGATATAGGTCGTGATTCGCTCCACTTCCGGTGTATCGACGAAAGCACATTGTACCCGTACCGGTTCGCTACCGCTCAGGAAAAGCATGTCGCCTCGTCCGATAAGTTGGTTAGCTCCCGGGCGGTCCAGAATCGTACGGGAGTCGATCATGGCGCTTACTTTAAAGGCCATTCGTGCCGGGAAGTTTGCCTTGATGGTACCCGTAATGATGTTGGTGGTCGGGCGCTGGGTAGCGATGATCATGTGAATTCCCACGGCCCGGGCCAATTGTGCGATGCGGGCGATAGGCAGTTCTATTTCTTTTCCGGCCGTCATAATCAGATCTCCGAACTCGTCGATGACGACTACGATGTAAGGCATGAAACGATGCCCGTTTTCAGGATTGAGTTGGCGGTTTTTGAATTTGGCATTATACTCTTTGATATTACGGGCACGGGCTTTTTTCAGCAAGTCGTAGCGCGTGTCCATTTCACAGCAGAGGCTTTTCAGCGTGGCCACCACCTTTTGTACGTCCGTAATGATAGGCTCGTCATCTCCGTCGGCAATCTTCGCCAGGAAATGGTTTTCGATGGGTGAGTAAATGCTGAATTCCACCTTTTTCGGGTCTACCATGACGAACTTCAGTTCCGCCGGATGCTTCTTATATAATAAGGAAGTAATGATGGCATTCAGTCCGACAGATTTACCCTGTCCGGTGGCACCGGCTACCAAAAGGTGAGGCATTTTGGCCAAATCCACCATAAAAACCTCGTTCGTGATGGTTTTACCTAATGCGATGGGCAGTTCGTAGTCCGACTCGCGGAACTTCCGGCTGTTCAGAATACTTTCCATCGACACCATGCGGGGCCGTGCATTCGGCACTTCTATACCGATAGTCCCTTTGCCCGGTATGGGAGCGATGATACGGATGCCCAGTGCGCTCAGGCTCAATGCGATGTCATCCTCCAGATTTTTGATACGTGAGATGCGTACTCCTTTTGCTGGAGTGATTTCGTACAACGTGATGGTCGGTCCCACCGTAGCTTTTATGGAAGATATGCCTACGCCGAAATTCTGGAGCACTTCAATGATTTGGTCTTTGTTCTTGTTTTGCTCTTCCATGTCGATGGGCGCGTCCTCATCGTTACGTTTGTCCAACAGTTCGAGCGTAGGGTAATGGTAATTTTCCAAATCCAGCTTCGGGTCGTAAGGTTCCAAGGCTCCTTTACCGCTTGCGTCGGCAAGTTCCTCTTTTTCTGTTTCCACGATGTCCAGTTCGGGAGTTGCTTTTGGGGAATCGGACCGTTTGTCCGGAGCATCCGTTTCTTCTTCCTCGTCCGTATATTCCTCTTTCTCTTCCTTAAGCGGGGCGTCCATGTCGAAATTTATGGTGGTTTGAACGGGATACTCTTCCTCCTCTTTTATGCAGTCGGCAGTGTCGTCAGCGGTTTCCGGGTCGGCAGAGTCTTCAGCCGGTTCGGTTTCCCCGTCTGCTGCTTTTGCCGGGAGTTTCGACTTGATATAGTCCACCGGATTCAATATTCGCCGTACCAATTGTATCGTTTCGCTGCTCAGGTAAGCCAGGTAGGCGACAGCGGTCAGGAGCAGTGCCATAAACGTGCCCACCTTGCCGATACGTTGGTTGAGCCAGTTACTGATAAATAAGCCGTGGTCGCCGCCGGGGTTGATGAAGTTCCATCCACTCAGACCTTCAAACGTTTGTTGAAAGAAATAGGAACAGGTAACAGAAAGCCAAATGATGAGTATGGAACAGTTCAGAAACCATTTCCAAAGCCTGACCTTATAGGCGCGGGTCAGTTTCATGGCTGCAATAATCAGAAAAACAGGAAGGATGAAGGCCGAGAATCCGAAACAGCGGTTTATCCAATAGTTGGCGCAGTAGGCTCCCACGGCTCCGGCATAATTCAGGAATCCCTCCATTGCCCCTTGTTCTATGAGACATTGGTCCTCCGCGCCGGTAAACAGGTGGGAGGTGAAAGACAACAGCATGAAAAGAGCCAGGATTAAGAGTACCAGTCCGAAAAAAAAGCGTATGGTTTCCTTATGGCCTACCGGTTCTTCTCCCGCATTCAGCACATGTTCTTCCGCTTCTGTCTTTTTTTCGGGCTTTTTTCCTTTTCCTTTCTGTACTTTGTTTCCTAATTTGGTTGTTTGTATCGTCGGATTTTTTTTACTCATCTTGGCTTGTCGGTATGAAAACAACTACAAAAGTAAATGAAAATCATCAATTTTGCTATTTTTTCGCTCAAATTTTTGTAGCTTTGCGGTTTTTAGAAAATGATGAGAGAGCACCATGAATGTGAATGATAAGAAAACGATAGTATATTCTCGGAATACTGTGGAATTTGTAACCGTGGCAGCCGAATTTTGTGCCTATTTGGAACAATCGGAAGGGAGGAAGTGCCGGGATTTCACGGATACCGTATTAAAACTCTTGCCTTTACTCTATTTGAAGGCTGCCTTGTTGGAGGATATTGAGGGCGCAGAGGACTTTCTTCCCGAAGCTTTCGTTTCGGAGCAGGATTACGAATTTGTCCGTCTGACACTTTCTGCCTTATTGGGCGAGAAGGACGATTACCTGGATTTTTGCAATGAGGGAGTGAAATTCAGCGACGAGCCGGCCGTAAAAACAATTTCAGAGGATTTGGCGGATATTTATCAGGCATTGAAGAACTTTGTGGAGACCTACCGCATCGGCTTGGAGGAAAACATGTACGAGGCCGTGGCGGAAGTCCGGAACGCGTTCGTGCTGTATTGGGGGCAAACGTTGACGAATGCCATGCGGGCTCTCCATCGTGTCAGGTACAGTCCCGAAGACGATGAAGATGAGGAATTAGATGTAGATTAACCTTTTCAAAATAAGATGAAAACACTGTATAGTAAGTTTGACAAGAAACTTATATCGGCTTTGCCGCGTGCCCTGTTCGAGGGGCGTATTTTTGTGATTCAGACGGAGGCGGAAGCGTCTCGGGCTGTAGATTATTTGTTGGCTTCGGCTGTTTTGGGAGTAGATACAGAAACGCGCCCTTCTTTCCGCAAGGGATGCACGAATAAGGTAGCTTTGTTGCAGGTATCTACCGATGATACTTGTTTCCTGTTTCGTTTGAATCATATCGGAGTGACCGAAAGTGTGAAACGTTTGTTACAGGACGAAAATGTCTTGAAAGTCGGTTTGTCGTTGCGTGACGACTTTGCCTCGCTCCATAAGCGTGGCGAGTTCGAACCTCGGGCCTTCCTGGATTTGCAGGATTATGTCCGTGCTTTTGGTATCGAGGACATGAGCCTGCAGAAGCTGTATGCCAATATCTTCGGGCAGAAGATCAGTAAAGGGCAGCGTCTCACCAACTGGGAGGCGGACGTGCTGACCGAGGGGCAGAAACTGTATGCGGCTACCGATGCTTGGGCGTGCATACGGTTGTATCGGGAACTGGAAACATTGAAAGAAAATAACGACTATGAACTTGCCGTAGTGCAGGAATCATAAATAAATGAGGGTAAAGACTATGTATAAGAATTTATATTTAAAAAAAGGAAAAGAAGAAAGTCTGGAGCGTTTCCATCCCTGGATTTTTTCCGGAGCCATCCATCATATAGAGGGAGAGCCTGAAGAAGGAGAGGTGGTACGTGTGTTGACGTCCGAGGGTGATTTTATAGCCGTGGGGCATTGGCAAATCGGTTCCATTGCCGTCAGGGTGCTGGATTTCGAGGACAAAGCGGTGGACGGAGCCTATTGGGAAGACCGCCTGCGAGTGGCTTACGACTTGCGATGCGCCATCGGAGTGGCCGGACATGAAAAGGGAAATGATACCTATCGTTTGGTGCATGGCGAAGGAGACTGTTTGCCCGGGCTGGTGGTGGATGTGTATGGAAAGACAGCCGTCATGCAGGCTCATAGCGTAGGCATGCACGTGGCGCGTCACGAAATAGCGCGGGCACTTGTGGCCGTGACGGGCGGAACAGTGGAAAACGTGTACTATAAGAGCGAAACCACTCTGCCTTTCAAGGCGGAACTGGGGCAGGAAAACGGTTTTATCGTGGGCGGAAGCACGGAAAACGTGGCGGTAGAGAACGGCTTGAAGTTTCATATAGATTGGTTGAAAGGCCAGAAGACAGGATTCTTCGTAGACCAACGTGACAATCGTTTGCTGTTGGAGCATTATGCCCACGGGCGTGCCGTGCTGAATATGTTCTGTTATACCGGAGGATTCAGCGTGTACGCCATGCGTGGCGGAGCCACGTTGGTGCATTCCGTAGACAGTTCGGCCAAGGCGATAGATCTGACCCGCGCCAACGTGGAACTGAACTTTCCGGGCGATGCCCGCCACGAGGCGTATGCCGAAGACGCTTTCAAGTATTTGGATGCGATGGGAGACCAGTATGATTTGATTATTCTCGACCCTCCGGCTTTTGCCAAACATAAGGATGCGCTTCGGCAGGCTCTGAAAGGCTATGCACGTTTGAACGCCAAGGCTTTCAGTAAAATCAAGCCGGGTGGCATCCTGTTCACGTTCAGTTGTTCGCAGGTGGTAAGCAAGGACCACTTCCGTACCGCCGTTTTTACCGCCGCTGCGCAGAGCGGACGTCGCGTGCGTATCCTTCACCAGTTGCATCAACCGGCCGACCATCCCGTCAATATCTACCACCCCGAAGGGGAATATTTGAAGGGGTTGGTACTCTATGTGGAGTGAAAAACAAGGGCCAAATGAAAAATAAAGTTAAATACCATGCATTTTTTTGTGCTTAGCTATTGCGTGAATGAAAAAAGCCGTATATTTGCACTGTGTTTTTCATGGTATTAGATTTAAGGTTAATGAAAGATTGGTTGTCGAGATGACAACCTTCTTTTTTTTAAGGGGGTACATCCGTTCGGGTGTGCCCCCTTTTCAGTCCGGAGCGTATGAGAGGGAGCGGTTCCGAAAAAATACGATTCTTTTTTGTTTCCGGTGTGATTTTTCCGTATGTTTGTTCCGTTAAATAGAGAATATCATGAAAAAAACTTGGATTTTTTTGCTTTTGGGAGCTTTGTGCCACGGGTGCAAAGATAAGAACCCCAGTTTTCGCCTTCCTCCCGATGCTGTGGCCGAAATCTCCGTGACTTCCTTGTCGGTGGATACCTTGTGGTTGGATACGGTGCCCACGTCTTATATGATTGAATCCGGAGTTTGCGATGACTATCTGTACGTGGTGGATAAGAAACTTTGTGTGCTATACCGTTATGAACCCACGGGACGGTTGCGTGATAAGAAACTGGGGGTGGGACATGCCCGCAATGAAACGGAAGTAGGGCAGGTGTACGGATGTTGCATGCTTGACGGAGGTGGAATTTTGCTCAGTAATTCCAGTGGGTGGTATTATATCTATGACAAGGATTTCCTTTTCAAGGACCATTTCTTCATTTCCTACAATGGACGCAAGGACAAGAACCAGTTGGACGAAAGCGTCTTTTCAGATCCGCTGTATTACGTTCACGGGTCGGACATGCACTTCCGTTCCCATGGGAATAAGATTTATAGTACAGTACATGATTTGTGGGGGTATAATTATTTGGAAGACACGGGGATTTATCTCGACAAGGCTGCTAACATACGGGAAATAGACTTAGGAAAACATGGCTTCGGGCGATTGTTGGCATTCGGCTATCCTGAGAGTTATTACGACAAGCCCCTCACCAAAACGCTTTTTGCTCAACTGAATTTCGATATTGCGGACAATGGGGATTTTTACGTGTCGTTCGAGGCCGATTCTTTAATGTACCGTTACGACCTTGATTATAACCAGTTGGTCTGTTTCGGCTTTGCCGGACGGGACATGGATTTGAACTACCTCCGTTGGGATAGTTATGACCAGCCTTGGAAGGAAAGGTTGGCCGAGCGTATGTCGAGGGGCTTTTATAATGCTGTGGAATATGTGGACGAGACGGGATTGTTGTTCCGTTCTTACCGGAAAGGCGGCGGTTCGGTTACGGACGGGTTGCAGGTCTACCGTGATGGAGTTTTGGTAGGCGATGTAGACGTTCCCCTGGGATTCCGGATGGCCGGTTATGTGGCTCCTTATTATTATTCCTATGTGGTGCCCGACGAGGAGGGAGAGCGGCTGTATATGTTCCGTTTTAAATGGCCTTCCGCACCGGAAGAATAAGTTCCGTGCTCTTGCCGGTGCTTTTCGCTCTTCTTTATTTACATGAATCATTCTGCTGAGAATGGAAAATCAATCTCAGCAGAATGAAAAATCGTTTGGCTGAGAACGGAAAATCGTTTGGCGCAGATTGATTTTATGGGTTGTGGAGGATGCCCGATGATGTTCTTTAAGGGTTTGCTTCTGATTCATTTTGAGAAGGTTAGGTGTACAGCACGGGCGGAGGTCTTGTACCTTTTTGAGGTTTTATTTATCTTTACATCCGATGGTATATGATAGAGTGCATGTCGATGAAACAAGTTTGGATTGGAATAGCAGTTTGCTTGTGCCTGTCGTGCACGCGGATGCGAGACGGGCAGGAGGGTGTGGTGCTCGATTTGACGGAGACGGGGACGGATACGTTAGGATTCTGTGACGTTTTCGATGTGGTAGGCGTTGTCCCGTTGGAGACGACAGACGAATGTCTTTTGGGGTATGTGAGTAAGGTGGAAGTCGTGGATGGAAACTATTATGTGCTGGACGGCCAACGGAAGGCGGTGTTCGTCTTCGACGGACAAGGAACGTTTCTGCGTCGCATCGGAATCGTGGGGCACGGGCACGGCGAATACGAGCGTGCCTCGGATTTTACGGTAGACCGCGACCGCAGACGTGTGGTCATTCTCTGCGGCCCCCGGGAGGTGTATATGTATGATTTACAGGGACGGTTTGTCGGCAAGAAAGATGTCAGTCCTTGGTTGGTCTGGAAAATAGCCTCTTGTCCGGAAGGCTTTGTCGGTTCGACGGAAGACGCCACCTACTCCGAAGGCGAGATGGCTTATTTGTTTTATGCTTTCGACCCCGAATTTCATGCACGGGGCAAGTGGCTCGGAGTGCGTCGGGACTATGCCATGTCGACGGCCTATTTCCCTTTGCAAAAGGTCGGCGGCAAGGTGTTCAGCTTCGACGGTGCAAGGAATGCCGTCCACGTGTGGGACGGACAGGCCGACAGCGTGAGGACGGCATACGCCGTCCGTTTCGCCTCTCCCATGCCCGGAGGCATGAAAAGTCAGGAGGAATACATGCGGAACATGTTTCTTTACGACGTGCTGATGGGAGGTGCGTGGGGCGGCGACGGTTTGGTGTTGTTTTATTTGCACGAGGCCCGTCAGCACGTCGCCGTGTTCGCCCCGGACGGGGAGCGGCGTATGTCGGGGCCGTACCGGGATGTCTTTCCGGACTTGTACGTCGGGCGTGAGGGAGAAGTGCTGATCGTGCCTTCCGCTGCGCGGTTCCTGGAACTTGTACGTCGGCATCCGGATGTAGTGCCCGGTGCGCCCGTGTCGGAAGACGGCAACCACGTGGTGCTGCGTTGCAGGTTGAGGTAATCCGCGGTTTGGGATTTTTTAATGGATATTTGTGTCGCTTTTTTTGTCCGCACCGGCATGGAAACGGATTTTTTTGTGTAAGTTTGCATATCATAATAGACTGTGGAATACATAAAACGTGAGAGCTATGAAATTAAAGATGCGCTTGACGGTGATGAACTTCCTGGAATACGCCGTGTGGGGGGCTTATCTGACCTCGATGGGAAGTTATTTGGTGAAAATCGGTATGGCCGAGAATATCGGTTGGTTTTATTCGGTTCAGGGCATCGTGTCTTTGTTCATGCCCGCGCTGATAGGTATTATTGCAGACCGTTGGATGCAGGGGCAAAAGGTGTTGAGCCTCTGTCATTTTCTGGCGGGCGTTTTCATGCTGGGAGCTTCGCTTTATGGGTTTGAAGCCGGTGCGGAAGCTTCATTTTCCACCTTGTTCACTCTTTATTCGTTGAGCGTGGCTTTCTTTATGCCCACTATCGCGTTGGCCAATTCCGTGGCTTATTCCGCTTTGGAGGGAGCCGGTCTGGATACGGTGAAAGACTTCCCGCCGATACGCGTGTTCGGTACGGTCGGCTTCATTTGTTCCATGTGGGCCGTAGATTTGGGCGGTATGCAGGAGAATGCGGGACAGTTCGCCTTTTCCGGTGTTCTGAGCTTGTTGTTGGCGGCTTACGCCCTGACCCTTCCGGCATGTCCGGTAAGCCATGCGGCGGAACGCAAGAGCGTGGTGGAGGCTTTGGGGCTTCGTGCCTTTACGCTGTTCCGGCAAAAGCGTATGGCCTTGTTTTTCATCTTTTCCATGTGTCTGGGCATCTGTTTGCAGATCACCAATGGGTTTGCCAGTCCCTTCATCTTCTCTTTCGGGGGGATTCCCGAATATGCGGATACGTTCGGGGTACAACATGCCAATATCCTGATTTCCATATCGCAAATCAGTGAGACATTTTGTATTTTGTTGATACCGTTCTTTTTGGGGCGTTTCGGCATCAAGCGGGTGATGCTCATAGCGATGTTGGCATGGGTGTTCCGTTTCGGGTTCTTCGCGTTGGGCAATCCCGGGTCGGGCGTGTGGTTGTTTGTCCTGTCCATGCTGGTTTACGGGGTGGCTTTCGACTTTTTCAATGTCTCGGGTTCCTTGTTTGTCGACAAGGAGACGGACATCAGCATACGCAGTAGTGCGCAGGGATTGTTCATGATGATGACCAATGGTTTGGGTGCTACCATAGGAACGTTGTCGGCTCAGGCCGTCATCAATCGTTTTGTGTACGCTTTGCCGGAAACGGCCTCCGGACAAGAGGTCATAGCCGGGTGGAACACCTGTTGGTATATATTTGCAGCCTACGCTTTGGTCGTAGCAGCCTTGTTTGCCATATTTTTTAAGTATAAACATGTAGTTAAAGATGAATGCGGAAGATGAATGAGGCGATAAAAGAACTGAAAGTGGTGACCGTGTCCAAATGTACGGAAGACGGTGCTGCATACATCGCTGTCCTGAAGGAAAAGGACGGTGAACGTATCTTGCCGGTCTTGATAGAGAGAAGCGAGGCTTACCTCTTGTTGATGAAGATGAAAGGGAATAAAAAGAATGCTTTGCCCTCTTCCATGTCCGACATTATGCGGGCGGCTTTCATGCAATGTAATATGAGCATAGAAGAAGTGCGCATAGCCACTGTGGAGGGAGGCGTAACCTATTGTCACGTCCTTTACCGGCAAGAAAGCGTTTTTCACATGATTCGTTATTGTAAGGCGTCCGATTGCCTGATTCTGGCCTATACGTTCGATTGCCCGATTACCATCGGCGAGGCGTTGCTGGAGCATCAGTATATGCGCGAAGTAGGAGACGGAATGTATTCCATCCCGGTAAATTCGGTGAGCGTGGATGCATTGAAAGAGGCATTGAAAAGGGCTGTGGAAGACGAGAATTATGAACTGGCCTCGCAGTTGCGTGACGAAATAGAACGACGAAAATGAAGGAAATCCGTTTTTTTTATGCACCGGACGTCGCGGCGGATGCCGAACTGCCGGCAGATGAGGCCGCGCATTGCTTGCGGGTCTTGCGCTTGCAGGCAGGCGATGAGATTCGTCTGACCGACGGGAAAGGAATGTTTTATAAAGCCGAGATTACGACGGCCACCGGAAAACGTTGCCTCTTTAAGGTCTTGGAAGCCGTTTCGCATCCCAAGGAGTGGAGCGGGCACCTGCATTTGGCCTTGGCGCCTACCAAGAATATGGACCGGATAGAGTGGTTGGCGGAGAAGGCTACCGAAATCGGCTTCGACGAGTTGACGTTTTTGGATTGCCGCTACTCGGAGCGCAAGGTGGTCAAGACGGAACGCATAGACAAGATTTTGGTGTCGGCCATGAAGCAGAGCCACAAGGCCCGTAAACCGCTATTGAACGAGATGGAGGATTTCAAGCGTTTTGTGGCCCGCCCCTTCGCCGGACAGAAGTTCATCGCGCATTGTTATGACGAAGCCGATGTGGCCGGTGTGGCCAAGGCGTCCGAAGACAAGGCCATGGACGGTGGAAAGCCTTTCCTGTTGGACGAATTGGATGCCGGACAGGATGCTTTGGTGCTGGTGGGGCCGGAAGGGGATTTTAGCATCGACGAGGTGCGGTTGGCGCAGGCTCACGGTTTCCGTTCCGTAAGTTTGGGCCGGAGCCGCCTGCGTACGGAGACGGCGGCGTTGGTGGCGGTTCATCTGATGCACATCCGCCATGCCCGCATGTAAAAGCTTGCAAGATTAACACAATACTGAGATAAAATGAAAAAGAAATGGATATGGGGCGCGGCCGTGGTGTTGGTTTTGGCGCTTTCACTGGGGCTTTATAGGTTTTTCACGGCAGACGATTACCGCCGTACCTTGCCATCGCGTCCCTTGGCTTTGGCAGCCGTAGACTGGGTGCGCTTGTCGGAAGAAAACGACATGGGCATGCAGGATTGGAAGAAACTGTTGCCGGAAGGACTGGAACCCGGACAGACCGGAATCGACTGGTCGAAGAAAATGTATGCCTTTGTTTCTTCCAAAGAATACGTGGGCTTGTTGGCGGCCGTCAGCGACGAGGCAGACTTGCGGCGTTTGTTGGATGAGGCCGCAAAGAAAGGCCGGTGCACGCCTGTGGAAGACTATCGGGGCTACTCTTGGACGGTATGGGACGGCAGTTGGATGGTGGGTTTCGGTGACGGTGCGTTGCTTATGATGGGGCCGGGACTGAAAGCCGACATGGATGCGTTGCGCTATGACATGCTGGCTTGTTTCAGGCAGAAAGAGGCGGAAAGCGGGATGTCTTCGCCCCTCTTTGCTGAGTTGGACCATAAGGATGCTTCTTTCCGCGTCGTGTCGCGGTTGGACGTGTTGCCCAACTTTCGCGGTGTGGAATTTTTGGAGGGCTTGCCAGAGCATGCGAATCTGAGCGATGTGTATGTCTGTGCCGGTTTGAACCTCTCTCCGCACGGGGTGACCATGGAGGCGGAAATCAGTTCGCAGAACAGTGACATCAATAAGTATTATGAGCGGTTGGCTTTCTTGGGCAAACCGTTGGACGGCGAATTTGCCGGACGGGTGCCGGAGGATGCTTTGGCATGGGCTTGCGTGAATGTGGACGGCGGCTCTTTGTTGGAGATGTTGCGGCAGAATCCCGTGGCGCGTACGTTCCTGATCGGACTGAACATGGGTGTGGATGCAGACTTGATTATTCGCAGCATCAAGGGGGACGTGGCTGTTACCGTTCCGGCTTCCGCCTTGCAGAATCCCAGTAATGTCCTCGTGACGGCCCATCTGGCAGAGAAAGACTTTTTGAAAGAAGCCGCATATTGGAAGGAAAGCGCTGCGCGAAGCGGTGCATGGACTTTCCGGGATTTCGGGAACGACCGCTTTTATTTGGCAGCCAATGGCGTACAGACCTATTTCGGGGTAGAAGGGGAGACGCTCTACGTCACGCCTGAAGAGGGAATGACGGGTTGGGTAAGCGGTCCGGAGACAGAGACCCTCTCGGAATGGAACAGCCGGATAAAGGACAGCCGTTTCTTCTTGTGGGTGAATTTGGAACAGGTCAAACGTGACCCGATGATGGGTGCGTTGTGCCGGGAAAGCGGCGTGGACGAAGGCCGAAAGATATTGGATTTGTTCGATGCAGTAGTGCTGAGGTCGTCCGACGCCCGCCGTCTGACATTGGAGCTGCATACGCGTGGGAATCGGAATCTATTGAAGGATTTATTGAAATAATGGACAAGATAGAATTGAAGAATGCGTTGCCGGAGGTGTTTGCCTCACGGGACGACATCCGGAGCGAGATTTGGCACCGGGAAGTGACGTTCGAGCGGGGGCATTTGTATTTGGTCGAGGCAGGTTCCGGTACCGGCAAATCATCCCTTTGCAGTTATATCATCGGTTATCGTAACGACTATCAGGGTATCATCAGCTTTGATGGGAAGAACATCCGCAATTATAAGGTGAAGGATTGGGTGGAGCTGCGGAAACGTTCGTTGAGTCATTTGTTTCAGGAACTCCGTTTGTTTCCCGAGTTGACAGCTTACGAGAACGTGGCGATTAAAAACAACCTGACGGGATTCAAGAAGAAAAAACAGATAGAAGCTTGGTTCGACGCGTTGGGCATCGGCGACAAGTTGCATGCTCCGATAAGCCGCATGAGTTTCGGCCAGCAGCAGCGGGTGGCCATGATCCGGGCTTTGGTGCAGCCTTTCGATTTCTTGTTGGCTGACGAACCGATAAGCCATTTGGACGAGGAGAACGGCAGGACGATGGGAGAAATCATGATGGAGGAAGCCCGCTCGCAGGGAGCGGGTGTCATCGTGACCAGTATCGGCAAGCATATCGCATTAGACTACGAAAAGACATTCAGGTTATGAGTTTGGTTTGGAAATTATTGCGTCGGCACGTCAGCGTACCTCAGTTTGCAGGTTTCTTCTTTGCCAATTTGTTGGGTATGCTCATCGTCTTGTTGAGTGTACAATTTTATTATGACGTCCTGCCTGTTTTCACGCAGGGCGACAGTTTCATCAAGAAAGATTATCTGATTGTCTCCAAGCGGATCAGTATGGTCAGCTCTTTCAGTGGCCGGAGCAATACGTTTTCTGCGGCGGACATCGATGAAATCAAGGCGCAGAAGTTTTGCAAGAGTGTAGGGGCTTTCACTTCAAGCCGATATAAGGTGAGTGCGAGCATGGGCGTGGAAGGCATGGCTTACATGAGTACGGAAATGTTCTTTGAATCCGTGCCCGACCGTTTTGTGGATGCAGACCTGAAAGACTGGCACTTCGCGGAGGGCGATCCCGTGGTGCCCATCATTTTGCCGCGCAGCTACCTGACGATCTACAATTTCGGCTTTGCCCAAAGCCGTTCGCTGCCTAAGCTTTCGGAAGGAGTGGTCAGCATGCTGGACTTGAACGTACGTTTGCGGGGCAATGGCCGGGAGGGCGTGATGAAAGGACGGGTCATCGGTTTCAGCAATCGGCTGAACACCATCTTGGTGCCCGAGAGTTTCATGAAGTGGAGCAACAGGCTGTATGCCCCGGACGGGGATGCCGGTCCCACACGGCTTATCGTTGAAGTGTACAACCCGGCAGATGATGCCATCGCGCGTTTCTTGCAGCAAAAGGGATATGATACGGAAGAAGACAAGCTGGATGCCGGAAAGACCACTTATTTCCTGAAAATCGTGTCGGGTGTGGTGATGAGCGTAGGACTACTCATCAGCGTCTTGTCATTCTACATCCTGATGCTGAGCATTTATCTGTTGGTGCAGAAGAATACGACGAAGCTGGAGAACCTGCTGCTCATCGGTTACAGCCCTTGGCGGGTTGGTCTGCCTTATCAGGTTCTGACGGTAGGAATGAACGTGCTGGTATTGTTGTTGGCCATCGGCTTGCTGACGTGGCTTCGCGGTTATTATCTGGATATGATTCTATTGTTGTTCCCCCAGATGGAGGAGGCAAGCCTTTGGCCTGCATGCGCCTTGGGTGTGGTGCTCTGCGTGGCGGTCAGCGTGCTGAACGTATGTGCCATACAGCATAAGGTGATGGCCATTTGGAGACATAAAGACTGAGAGACATGGAAGAGTTGTTACGATTATACGAAGACTGGCGGGGCTGTGCGCCGCAAAGCGTGGAGCAGTTGCCCGGAGCCGGAAGCAATCGTACGTATTACCGGTTTTGGGATGCCGAAGGGGATTCCCTGATAGGCGTGGTGGGTACGTCACGGGAGGAGAACGAGGCTTTCATTTATTTGGCCGGGCATTTCGGGCAGAAACGGTTGCCTATGCCCCGGGTTGTGGCTGTTTCGACGAGCCGTTTGTGCTATTTGCAAACCGATTTGGGGCATCGCAGCCTGTTCGACGCGCTGTCGGAAGGCCGCGAAAAAGGCGGACGTTACGCTCCTGAAGAGAAGGAACTGTTGCGGCGGACGATAGCGGAACTGCCACGCATCCAGTTTGTCGGGGCAGAAGGCTTGGATTTTGGACGGTGTTACCCGATGGCTTCCATGGACAGGACGGCTGTTTTCTTTGATTTGAACTATTTTAAATATTGCTTCCTGAAGACTACGGGACTGGACTTTAACGAGGTGAAGTTGGAAAAGGCGTTTTCGGAGATGGCCAAGGATTTGGTGGGAGATCCGGACAAGCACGCGTTCCAATACCGGGATTTCCAGGCGCGCAACGTCATGTTGGACAGGGACGGGCAGCCCCGTTTCATCGACTTCCAAGGCGGGCGGCGCGGGCCGGTGGAGTATGACGTGGCCAGTTTCCTGTGGCAGGCTTCGGCACATTATGCCCCGGAGCTGCGCCACGAGCTGATGGCGGTGTACCTCGATGCGGCACGGCTGTACACGGGCGTGGACGAAGGACGGTTCCGTGAACGCATGCGGCTGTTCGTCCTGTTCCGCACGTTGCAGGTGTTGGGGGCATACGGTTTCAGGGGGTACTTCGAGCGGAAGAAGCATTTCTTGGACAGCATCGCCCCGGCCATACGGAATTTGCGCGAGTGGCTCTCGGAGGGCGAGTGTCCTTATCCTTATTTATATGACGTGTTGAGCCGGATGGTGGAATTGCCCGCTTTCCGGACAGAAGTTTCCGCACGGCCGGACGAACCGTGCGGAAAGGATACGGGAATGGAGCGTGCAGCCGATGTGCTCCGTGCGGATATCGGGCCGGCTTCGTTTTCCCGGTACGATGGCCGGGGGGCGTTGGTCGTGCGCGTGTTCAGTTTCTCCTATAAGAAGGGGATTCCCGAAGACACCAGCGGGAACGGAGGCGGTTATGTGTTCGATTGCCGCAGTACGCACAATCCCGGAAGGTATGAACCGTACAAAGCCCTGACGGGCTTGGACGAACCCGTTATCCGTTTTTTGGAAGAAGACGGAGAGATTCTGACGTTCTTGGACAGCGTCTACAAATTGGCGGATGCCCATGTGGCGCGTTACCTCCGGCGCGGTTTTACCGACCTGATGTTTGCTTTCGGATGTACGGGCGGCCGTCACCGCAGCGTCTATTCCGCCCAACATCTGGCCGAGCATCTGCATGCGAAGTTCGGCATAGAAGTACGGATATGTCATCGCGAGCAAAATATAGAACGGATATTGCCTCCGACGGAGCTATAGCTCAGCGCACGTCATTTTCCTGTCTTTATACATTCATCAAGTCGTTCAAGGCTTCGCTCATGCTGGGATGAGTGAAGATGAAGTCGCGCAGGAATGTGTAATCCATTCCGGCCTTCATCGCTACGGCCACGCTGTTGAGCACTTCGCTCGATTCCGGTCCGAAAAGCATGCAGCCCACAATCTTGTTTGTGTCGGCGTCTATCACCACTTTAAACAGCCCTTCCGTTTCGCCCAATGTGCGGGCTCTTGGAATACCTGCTACGGGCAGCTTTCCGATTTTTACATTCAAGCCCTTGCGGAGGGCTTCTTCTTCGTTTAAGCCGATGCGCGACAGAGGCGGGTCGATGAATACGGAATAGCCTACCGGGTCGCGGTCGGCTGTAGAACGGGCGGAGTCTCCGAAAAGGTCTTCACGGATGATGCGGTAATCATCCAATGAGATGTAGGTGAACTGTAATCCGCCTTTCACGTCGCCGATGGCCCATACGTGCGGATTGGTGGTTTGCAAGCGTTCGTTCACTTTGACGGCTCCGCGCTCGTCCGTTTCTACTCCGGCTGCTTCCAGATTCAGCCCTTCCGTGAAGGGGCGTCGGCCGGTAGCCAATAATATGGCGTCGGCTTCCAGATGGAAAGGTTCTCCGCTGACAGCATCACGGACTGCTATTTCTTTTCCCGCTATACTCTGTACTTTAGCATTCATCCGGAAGGTGATACCTTTCTTTTCCAGTACATCTTTTACGATGTCTGCCACGTCCCGGTCTTCCCGCGGAATCAAATCGGCATGTCCTTCGAGCACGGTCACTTGCGAACCGAAAGAGGCATACATCGAAGCAAATTCCAGTCCGACATATCCTCCACCGATAACAGCCAGTTTTTCCGGAAGCTCTTTCAGTTCCATGATAGAAGTGCTGGTGAAAACGTGCGGATTGCCTTTGATTCCTTCTATGGGCGGAATGATGCTTTCCGCTCCCGTATTGATGAAGATGCGAGGAGCTTGCAATGTTTCTTTTTCTCGCCCTGAGAGGCTTACCTCCACCTTGTCTGGGCTGGTAAAACTTCCCGTTCCGGTATACACTGTGATGTTCGGATGATGGGTCAAGTTATCGTAATTCTTTTGGCGTAATAGGGAGACAACGTCCTCCTTTTGCCTGATGGCTTGGGCATAGTAGTTCTTTTGGTCCGTCCACGAAACGCCATGCGGAGCCAGTTTGGCTGCATGAACCAAGGTTTTTGTAGGGATACATCCGATGTTGATACAGGTGCCTCCGTACATTTTGTCCGAGCGTTCTATCATTGCCACTTTATGCCCTTGTCGAGCCAGTTCGGCAGCCAGCGTCTTTCCGCCTTTACCGAATCCTATGATAATGTCATCATATTGTTTCATCATACTGTCTTTTTTATTTGGTTTAATACTCCTTTGGCACTGTCGGCCAGCACCACGATGGCGCCGGCCAGTATGGCCGTATCCTTTATCACCAGTCGTCCGGCTCCGCTCAACAGTGGGAATCCGTGTTCGCCGCTTCCTAAATCGGGCACCCATACCTCGGGAGTGGTCACAAGGAAAGACAAAGTGCCCAGCGTCATGATGATGGCCAGTCCGGCTCCGGCTAATCCGAGTTTAGGGGAGAAGATACCCAGAAAAGTAAGGATACCGATAGTCATAATCAGGATGCCTAACCCGCGGGAAAAAACATACGTACGGTTGGTCTCGTGCCACTGGTGTTTGACTGGGTCGAATTCGCCTTCTTTCAGTTTGTATTCCTTATATTCGGGTGCATTTTCAGCATAGAAAAAACTCATGAAAGGGCTGTTGGCTACAAAGGGTACGATACCTTCCGCTTCGTAGTTCCAGAATTTCAGACCGCCGATCCATACGAAGATAATCAGGATGGCTACACGAATCAGGTGTATGCCCAGCTTTTGGGAAGATGCAGCCCATGTAAGAGTGGCCACAAACAAGGATTTTAATTTTCTCATAGTCTGTAATGTTTAGAATTTGACTTTGCAAAGATGCGGATTTCTTCCGTTTGCCGAAATAGCAATTTAACTGTCTGAGTTGGCTATACTTCCTTTTTCTCTTCTCTTCGGAAGTCGGAGATGCTTTTTTGATTCATTTTCTTGAAAAAACGGCTGAACGTAGCCAAATCTTCAAATCCCAGTATTTCGCTGATTTCCTTGGCGCTCTTCGAGGTATAGAGCAACAGGCGGCGGGCTTCGGCATCCACCCGTTCGTGTATGATGCGCAGCGGTGAGTTCAGTCCATAGAGCGAGAAGAGGTTGGAAAGGGTTTTAGGAGAACGGTAGAGCATTTCCGCATAGTCCTGCACCTGCTTCTTTTCTTTGAAATGGTTGTCCACCAGCACGTAAAACTGACGGATGATGTCGAAGCCGTTTTCCCGCTCTTGGTCGACTTCCAATCTCAGGCGCGCCATGCGGGTGCATACGATAATGAACCGTTTCAACAGTATACGGAGCATTTCCTCTTGCAGGTTGTCGCGGACGGTGCATTCTTCACGCAGAGTTTCAATGATATGCTCCAGGAGTCTCGATTCCGTGGGGTTAAGTTTCAGCCTCATGACGTTCGACGAACCGTGGAACAGAAAGCCGTTGCACGACACCTCGTTGTCGTGTCCGTAGATACAGTAGAAGTTACTGTTGAAGAGCAACGACAGGTAATCGCCCTCTGCGCGCAGCATGTCCACGTGGTGCAAGGGAGACAGCGAGATGATTTCGTTTTCTTTCAGATGCATGACTACGTGGTCTATTTCGATGTCCAGGCTTCCGTGCCGCACCCAGATGAATTTGTAGAAGCTTTTGTTACGTTGTAAGCCCGCGTCTTCATGAAAACGGGAAGTCAGGGCGATGGTTCCGTCCAAACGGGTCTTTAACTGGAATTCCATATCGTCGGTTTTTAGTTCATCAGGTAAATATAGGTTTATTTCGCGGACTGAAAAAGGGATGGAGACGATTTCTTCGTTCCATCCCTTCATTTTCAGTGTCAGTATAGCAAGTCATGCTGTCACGCAGACCGGACTTTACGGTTTTGCGTTTAAAAGAACCTCGTCTATCATTTTTTTAAGTTCTGTTTTGGGCATGGCACCTTGAGTGACGGTCGGTTTGCCGTCCTTTGGAATCCACAACAGGGTGGGGATACTGCGTATGCCGAACGTGGCCGCCAGTTCCTCTTCCTTGTCCACGTCTACTTTGTAGATGTAGATTTTGCCGTCATATTCCTTAGCCAGTTCTTCCAACACCGGGGCAAGAGCCTTGCACGGGCCACACCACGTAGCGTAGAAATCTACGATACACGGTTTGTCACCTTCATATTTCCAGTCATTGGGATTGGCCTCGTAGTTATATACCTTGTTTAAGAACTCTGTTTTGGTTAAATGAACGATTTCCATATTTGCTCCTTTCTTATTTTGGTTTTTACTTTCTTTGTTGTTGGCGCATGCGTTGAGGCCTAATGCCAGACACAGCGCGGCGATAATGGGCTTTATCAGTTTCATAATTCTACGTTTTGTGAATACTTTTATTGAACATTGCAAATATCCGATAAAAATCCGGATAATCGCATAGCAATTCTACCGGAAAAGTTAGCAAAACCTCCCGTTAGGGATTTTTGGCTTATTTTTCCGCTTACGGAATGGGTATTGGGCAGAGGAGGAAGTGGCGGTTGCTTCCGAAGTAGAAACTGTTGATATTTTTATTTATATCTAATCGGCTGTGTGTCAGTGTGTAGAGACTTGCTGAAAAATCTGCGCCAAACGATTTTTCAATCTCAGGCGAACGATTTTTCGTTTGGCTGAGATTGATTTTTCGTTTACCGCAGAACGTTTTTTGTATATTCTTTTGTTACATCTTGCCTGTCAATATCTCCTTGCGCAAGAATCCGTAGACGTAAACGGGACTTTGGAAATAAAGACCGGACCTTGTGTCCTTTAGTTTGGCGTAGGTTTCGGATTGGTATAGGGCGTCTAACGCTCCGTGCAGTGACATTTTCTGTTCGTCTACTAACATGACGACTAAGTCACGTGCCATACATTCTTTCATATATTCAATCTCGCTCATATTTTTTCTAAAAGGTCTATGGCACGTTGCGTGCCGAAAAAGTATTGGAAAGTGATGCCTTTCATGAAAGCCAATTTTTTGAGAAAGGTGTCGAAATCTATGTTGCCTTCCATGAAGTTGCGGATTTGTACTCCGACTTTGTCGTGGGCTATAGGGACATATACAATGTCGTGGGCATGTATGTTTTCCTTTTGTGTGTTTCTTCGGTTCGCTAAAACGAAATTGGCCCATTCACGAGAATATTTTTGGAAACATAAATAATTCAAAGTGCCTGAGGAGAGCATACTTTCGTCAAATTTAAAGGAGTGTACGATTGGTGTACCTCCTAATTGTATTGATTTGAAAACCGCAAAGTCATATGCTTGGCTCTCATTGTCGGAAAGATAGAATCCTTTACCGAAATCTTTTCCCTTGTGGGAAGCTGACAAGTCGATGGTCGAAAAATTTATGTTTGTTCCGTGATACAAGATCATACTAAAGCCCCTCCGTGGCGTTGGCAAAGGGCGGTCAGACCTTCGATGATGTCATCGAAGCTTTGTGTGTGTGCCACGTCGTACTGGTTTTCCAGGAAGTCGATGGCTTTATAATGGTTCAGGTAGCGGTAGGCTTGCTTTTCTTCCAACTGATGTCGCTTGGCAAATTCGTGGATGGCGATAACGATATATTCGGCCATGTCTTTCAACTTTGCATCCATAGTGTATCGTTTTTACAAAAATACGGATTATTCCGTGGATGGCCAATGTTTTTATTCTTTTTTTGTTCTATTTATGTCAGTATATGGTTGGTTGGAAGGTTGATTTTTGGATGGATTATAATGTGGTTGTTCTTTTTATGAAAGTATTGGAATATTAACTGATAATGCATAATTTTGCATGTGGTAACTGATGTTTTTTTAATGTATGTACCATGGATAATGTAAGGTGTCATTATGTTTATGATGAGGAAGAGAAAATTGTACATGTGGACGATGTTTCGCGAGACACGGCCAAATCTCATCGGTATCATTGTATTTCGTGCGGGGCAGAGATGATTCCCAAATTAGGAAATCTGAGAGAGCACCATTTTGCCCATAAGGCAGCTTGCTCTTGTAACTCGGAAACGTATTTGCATAAACTGGGAAAGATTTTGTTGAAAAAGAAATGGGATGAATCGCCTGAGTTTTATATCCGTTATATGCAGCGTGTGAAATGTGGCAAATATAAAGATTGTGTTTTTTATAAGGATAATGTATGTGAAGATAGTATGCTTTCTGAAAAATACGATTTGGAAGAGTTTTACGATACGTGTGACGTAGAAAGGTCTGTCGGGGAGTTTAAGCCTGATTTGTATTTGTATCATAGTGGATTTTCTAACAGACGTGGGGTTTTTATAGAAATAAAGGTAACACATGAAAGCACAGATAAAAAGAAAAACTCAGAGAATAAAATAATAGAAATCCATGTACAGTCGGACGTTGAATTAAGAGAGCTTTTGAAAGGCGAAATCATAGAAAACAAAGAAATCCGGTTTATGGGTTTTAAACAAGAATGTAGGAAAGAAATCTTATTGTCAAAACGAATGTTATTTCGTTTTTTTCTATATTCCAATGGAGGGGCTTATGTTTCAAATTATGAAGATATGCTACGATGTGATGTCGGAAAACTTAAATCTAAGGCAATTCTTGAGCTTAATATGGATAGTGACAAGTGTAGTTATTTAGGAGAAGTGAACCTGTACGAGGTGGGGCTAATGTATGCCGTACATGAAGGATTTAAAATAAAGAATTGTCATTTATGTAAATATCATCGTGTAGGTGAGGATTCTCCTATCTTTTGTTGCATGAGTAAAAAGTATGGTACACCACGAGAACCAAAGCAAACTGAAGCTAGTAGTTGTCGCTATTATACGGTCGATAAGGAATTTTTTGATAAGAAAGAAGAATATTTTGCTAAAGTACAAATATCAGAGGTGAAATAGTACTTCTTAAATATGATAGAAATGGAAAATATGAAAGCCATGATTTTTGCAGCGGGGTTGGGAACCCGCCTGAAGCCTTTGACGGACACGATGCCGAAAGCACTTGTCCCGGTGGGAGGAAAACCCTTGTTGGAGATATTGATTCGTAAACTGGTGGCTTCCGGATTTGCGGAGATTGTGATTAATGTGCACCATTTTGCCGACCAGATTATACGCTTTGTGGAGGAACATGATGCTTTCGGTGCGGCTATTCGTTTTAGTGACGAGAGCGGGAAGCTTCTGGAAACAGGAGGAGGCATCAAGAAGGCCATACCTCTTTTATTGGAGAGCGGTGTCGCGGAACGCCCGTTTCTGGTACACAACGTGGATATATTGAGCAATGTGGATTTGCAGGATTTTTATCGGCATGGGGCAGGAGCGGCGGCTTTGTTGCTGGTGAGCGAACGGCAGACGCAACGTTATCTGTTGTTCGATGAGGAAAACCGTCTGGCGGGGTGGACGAACGTCAAGACCGGAGAGGTGAAGTCGCCTTACAAGGGGCTGGACGTGGAGGCTTGCCGGAAGTATGCTTTTGCCGGTGTGCATCTGTTTTCTCCGCGGTTGTTCCCTTATTTCGATGCGTGGCCAGACAAGTTTTCCGTGATTGACTTTTATCTTTCGGTGTGCGACCGGGAGCCGATTTATGCTTATCCTTCTCCCGGGCTTAAAATACTGGACGTGGGGAAACAAGACGCTCTGGAGAAGGCGGAGGATTTCTTAACGGGAGAGTGTTGTCAGTCTCGATAATTTGTTGTACTTTTGCGCACAAAATCAGATAAAAATCTTTTTATGCAACAGAAAATCATCATTCTTGATTTCGGGTCACAGACTACACAGCTTATCGGACGTCGTGTCCGGGAGTTGGATACTTTCTGTGAGATATTGCCTTATAACAAGTTCCCGAAAGAAGATCCGTCGGTTATCGGTGTGATTTTAAGCGGTTCGCCTTTCAGCGTATATGATAAGGAGGCGTTTAAAATCGACTTGGACGAAATTCGCGGGAAATATCCGATATTGGGTATTTGCTATGGCGCGCAGTTCATGAGTTATACTTTGGGCGGCAATGTGGAACCGGCCGGAACGCGTGAGTACGGGCGTGCCAATTTGGCTTCGTTCGACAAGGAGAATCCTTTGTTCAAGGGATTTGAGGAGCACTCTCAAGTGTGGATGAGCCATGGCGATACCATTACGAAATTGCCCGAGGGCTTTAAGGTGATAGCTTCTACCGACAAAGTCGTGAACGCCGCTTATCAGGCAGAGGGAGAACCGCTATGGGGTGTGCAGTTCCATCCGGAAGTGTTTCATTCCGTACAGGGAACGCTGTTGCTGAAAAACTTTGTAGTGGACATTTGCGGCAGCAAGCAGGATTGGAGTGCGGCTTCGTTCGTAGACACTACGGTGGCCGAGTTGAAAGCGCAGTTGGGAGACGACCGAGTGATTCTCGGATTGAGCGGCGGTGTGGATTCTTCCGTGGCCGCTGTGTTGCTGAACAAGGCTATCGGTAAGAATCTGACCTGTATCTTCGTAGACCACGGGATGTTGCGTAAGAACGAGTTCAAGAATGTGTTGCACGACTACGAGTGTCTGGGGCTGAACGTGATTGGCGTGGACGCCAGTGCGAAGTTCTTCAAGGATTTGGAGGGAGTGACCGATCCGGAGCAGAAGCGTAAGATTATCGGCCGCGACTTCGTAGAGGTGTTCGATGCGGAAGCCCGGAAAATAACCGATGCCAAGTGGTTGGCGCAGGGAACGATTTATCCCGACCGTATCGAGAGTCTGAATATTACGGGAAAGACCATCAAGAGCCATCATAATGTAGGCGGTTTGCCTGAGGAGATGCACCTGCAACTCTGTGAACCGTTGAAGTGGTTGTTCAAGGACGAGGTACGTCGCGTAGGGCGTCAGATGGGAATGCCGGAACATTTGATTACCCGTCATCCGTTCCCCGGACCGGGATTGGCCGTGCGTATCTTGGGTGATATTACGCCGGAGAAGGTACGGGTTTTGCAGGATGCCGATGACATTTTCATCCAAGGGTTGAGAGACTGGGGATTGTACGACCAAGTCTGGCAGGCCGGTGTAATCCTGTTGCCCGTGAAAAGCGTGGGCGTGATGGGGGACGAGCGTACGTATGAACGCGCTGTAGCCCTGCGTGCCGTGACCAGTACGGATGCGATGACAGCCGATTGGGCACATTTGCCTTACGATTTCATGGCGAAGGTGAGCAATGATATAATAAATAAGGTGAAAGGAGTGAATCGTGTATGTTACGATATCTCTTCCAAACCGCCTTCGACGATAGAATGGGAATGACAATCGTATACCGATATATGGTTGATAATAGCCTCAACTTTTGCAGTTGGGGCTATTTTTCATGTCGGAGTTATTAAAATGAAATAAAAATCATATCAGAATGAACAGATTGGGCATAAAGGTTTTGTTGTGGTGTGCGCTGCCTGCTTTGACTGGTAGGGCACAATCCGACACGACGTTGACTTATCGTGTCGAGGCCTCTGCGAATGTCAGTTCCGGAGATTATGCACCGTTGTGGTTTACGGCCAATCGGAACGGTCTGTCGAGCCAGAAACCGAACAGTGCTTATTTGCGTGCGGGGCTTACTTATCGTAAATCTTTTAATCATGGTTGGCGGATTGGAGCCGGATTGGATTTGGCTGCGGGCGTGAACAGTCCTTCCGAATTTATCGTGCAACAGGCTTATGCAGACTTTTCGTGGAGAGTTCTTAATTTGAGTATCGGGAACAAGGAACGCAATCCGTTGGGGAAGAACCCGCTGTTGAGCAGCGGCGGAATGGTGGAAGGAAACAATGCGCGACCTGTTCCTCAGATAAGGGCAGAGATTGCGGATTATTATACGGTGCCGGGAACGAAGGGATGGTTTGCTTTTAAAGGCTATATCGCTTACGGACGTTTTACGGACGACCGTTGGCAGCGTGATTTTGCGGGGGCAAACCACCAGACTTACGTGGAGGACATTCTTTATCACAGCAAGGAGTTGATGTTTAAGGTGGGAAACAAGGAAAGGTTTCCTTTGGAAGCTGAAGTCGGTATGCTGATGTCGGCTCAATTCGGAGGAACGCAGCATACCTTCTCTTTGAAAGACGGTGAGTGGAAAGAGACCGTGTACGAGATGCCTCATGGATTGAAGAATTATGCCAAAGTCTTTTTTGCCCAAGCCGGGGGAGACGGCACTACCGGGGGAGATCAGGTGAATGTGGAAGGCAATCATGTGGGCAGTTGGAACTTTGCGTTGAATTATTATTGGCACGATTGGAAGTTCCGTGCATATTATGAACATTTCTTTGACGACCATTCACAAATGTTCCTCCAATACGGACGTTGGAAAGACGGGCACTTAGGATTTGAGATTACTTTGCCCAGAAACCGTTGGGTCAATACATTGCTTTGGGAAGGATTGGCCACGAAAGACCAGTCGGGTCCTATTTTGTATGACGGAGACGAACGTTTTCCGGGAGCGGCTTTTCCAGGTATGCAAGTGAGTGCTTGTGACGATTACTACAATAATTTCTTTTATCAGTCTTGGCAACATTATGGTCTGGGTGTCGGTAACCCATTGTTGCCCGGACCGATCTACAACCGCGACGGTAGCCTTAAGTTCCGGAGTAACCGCGTGCGTGCCAATCATTGGGCTTTCAGCGGGACACCGTCTGATGAGTGGGCCTATCGCGTACTGATGTCGTATGCGCTTCATTGGGGAACATACGTCAATCCTTTGGATAAGATATGCAAACAGTTCAGTTCGCTGTATGAAGTGACGTATTCGCCCAAGGCGTTGTCCGGATGGCATTTTTCCGTTTCGGCGGCCGTGGATCATGGTGATTATCTCGGTAATAGCGGTGGCGGTATGATAACCATAAGAAAGGAGGGGATATGTATAAAATAAACAGTTTGGTTTTTAAATGGATTTGTTTCTGTCTGCTTGTTCCGTTCTGTTTGTCTTGTACGGATAAGGCTCCGGAATATCCAGACTTGGAAGGATATTGGAAACAAGAGTGGATAGAGGATGAGGCTACGGACGGGCAATCGGAATGTAATCGCCTTTTTTGGGCATTTCAGCTCGGAGTGTCCGAGATTCGGGATTTGGGCGGAAACGGTTATGGGACGTACGTGTGCAGGTATGATTATAATGAGGGAGCTGCTACCTTGCGTATGTATAATTTCAGGGTAAAAGGGAATCAGTCTCAAGAGGCGGATGTGGATAAACTGAAACATTTCGGTATACCTTCCGGAGATGTGACATTTGAGGTCGTACGGCTCGACGGTGACCATATGGTGCTACGCTCGGGAGGGACTTCCTTGTATTTTCGTTCCTTTTAATTTTTTCCTCTTTTATATGCTCTATTTCAAAAGAAATTCATAAATTTGCAGTGCGCAAGCGGAGGGAGGACAGACTTCAAAATGCTCATGCTGCAAAATAGTAGAAAAGAGTTAAATAACTTATATTAGAACCTTTAATTTTAAAGATTAAGTAAAATGATTAAAGTAGGTATTAATGGTTTCGGTCGTATCGGCCGTTTCGTATTCCGTGCTGCTCAGAACAGAAGCGACATCCAAATCGTAGGTATCAATGACTTGTGTCCGGTAGATTACTTGGCTTACATGCTGAAGTATGACACTATGCACGGTGCTTTCGAGGGTACAATCGAAGCTGATGTTGAAAACAGCAAGTTGATTGTGAACGGCAAGGCAATCCGCGTAACTGCAGAACGTAATCCGGCTGATTTGAAGTGGAACGAAATCGAGGCTGAATATGTAGTTGAGTCTACTGGTTTGTTCCTGACTCAGGAAAAGGCTCAGGCTCATATCGATGCAGGTGCTAAGTACGTAGTTATGTCTGCTCCTTCTAAGGATGCTACTCCGATGTTCGTTTGCGGTGTAAACTTCGACAAATACGTAAAGGGTACTCAATTCGTTTCTAACGCTTCTTGTACGACAAACTGTTTGGCTCCTATCGCTAAGGTTTTGAATGACAACTGGGGTATCACAGACGGTTTGATGACAACTGTTCACTCTACTACTGCTACTCAGAAGACTGTTGACGGTCCTTCTATGAAGGATTGGCGTGGTGGTCGTGCTGCTTCTGGCAACATCATCCCGTCTTCTACAGGTGCTGCTAAGGCTGTAGGTAAGGTTATTCCTGAATTGAACGGTAAGTTGACCGGTATGTCTATGCGCGTTCCGACTTTGGACGTTTCTGTAGTAGACCTGACTGTAAACTTGGCAAAGCCGGCTAAGTATGATGAAATCTGCGCCGCTATGAAGGCTGCTTCAGAAGGCGAATTGAAGGGTGTGCTGGGTTATACTGAAGATGCAGTGGTTTCTTCTGACTTCTTGGGTGACACTCGTACTTCTATCTTCGATGCTAAGGCGGGTATCGCTTTGACTGATACTTTCGTTAAGGTGGTTTCTTGGTATGACAATGAAATCGGTTATTCTAACAAGGTACTGGAATTGATCGCTCACATGAAGAAGGTTAACGGTTAATCCCGTTTTCTACGATAAAATTGAAGCCATCTTCCTTTTGGGAGGGTGGCTTTTTTCGTATCTTTGCTTTTGTTATTATAATATGGTAAACGGCGATACGATGAAATATGATCTTATTACGATATTAGGGCCTACGGCATCGGGAAAGACTGCATTGGCTGTAGCTTTGGCTTACGAACTGAAGACGGAGATAATTAGCGGAGACAGCAGGCAGGTGTACAGGCGTATGGATTTGGGAACCGGAAAAGACTTGAAAGATTATGTTGTCGATGGGCACTTTGTTCCTTACCATTTGATTGATATCGTGGAGCCAGGTACGAAATATAATTTGTTTGAGTATCAGCGGGATTTTTTGAAAGTTTATGAAGCGTTGAAAGCGCGTCGTATGCTTCCTATATTATGTGGAGGTACAGGTTTATATATCGAGTCCGTGTTGAAAGGATATAATCTGATGCCCGTACCGGAAAATCCGGATTTGCGTGCAAACTTGGCTCAAAAGAGCCTTCCCGAACTGACAGAAATACTGAGTTCATATAAGGTGCTTCATAATACGACGGATGTCGATACCGTAAAACGTGCGATACGCGCGATAGAAATAGAAGAGTATTATCGTTTGCATCCTACGGAAGCAAGGGCTTTTCCCGAAATCCGTTCCTTGGTCATAGGAGTGGACATAGAGCGGGATTTGAGACGTAATAAAATAACGAAACGTCTGAGGCAACGTTTGGACGAGGGGATGATTGATGAGATAAAAGGACTGTTAGACGAAGGGATACCGGCGGAAGACCTGATATATTATGGTTTGGAATATAAATATCTGACACGGTATGTACTCGGAGAGTTGACGTATGAGGAGATGTTCCGTGGTTTGGAAACCGCTATCCATCAGTTTGCCAAGCGACAGATGACTTGGTTTCGCGGAATGGAGCGTCGTGGTATTAAGATAAACTGGTTGGACGCAGGTTGGCCGATGGAACAGAAAATCGGCCAGATTAAAGATTGGCTGTTGCAGTGAAGATTTAGAAGAAGATTCAAGTAGAGAATAAATAGTTTTGTGTATATTTGTGCGTTTTTAGTGAATTGAATTATGGAACCATCAAGATGGGGGATTATATATTGTCCGAAAGACGGTGTCCGTCATATACATAAAGAGTGGGAGGCTATACGCTCATATTTGACGGAGAAAGGCGTACTTTATGATTTCGTGCAGAGTGAAGGGCCGAAGTCCGTGGAACGTTTGGCGGCTATGCTTGCTTCCAATGGTTACACGACGATTATCATTGTGGGAGGTGACGCTGCATTGAATCGTGCGTTGAACGGAGTGTTATCGCAAGGAGAGGAGGTTCGTCGTAGCGTTGCTTTCGGGGTTATTCCTAACGGATGGGGAAATGATTTTGCACATTTTTGGGGCTTCGAGGAAGATAATTACAAGCAAACGATAGATTGGCTGATAAAGCGAAGAATCCGTAAGGTGGACGTAGGGTATTGTGTGCCGGAGCGGATGGAGGACAGCCATCCCCGTTTCTTTTTGAATTGTGTGAACGTCGGTCTGGTGGCAAACATTATGAATATCAAGCACAAGACACGCCGTTTTTGGGGAATGCTGACCCTTTCTCATCTATCGTCTATGTTTTTGTTGCTGTTTCAGCGTATGGAACACAAGATGCATTTCAAAGTGAATTTGGATGACATCGACAAAAGTGTGATGACGGTATGTATCGGTAGTGCCAGAGGCTATGGCCAGACTCCGAGCGGAGTTCCGTACAATGGATTATTGGATGTTTCAGTCGTGTCGCATCCGGAAATCAGCCAGATGGTGGAAGCTTTATGGATGCTTTTTCGTGGGCGCTTTTTGAATCATAAAGCCGTAAAGTCGTATAGAACTAAGGAAGTGGACTTTTTTGATAACGGAAAGGCTATGATTAGTTTGGATGGAGCAGTATGGGAAAATGGTTCTACGCCCATGAAAATAGGTATACATCAGGAATGGGTGAATTTCATTATACCGGGTTGAACGGTTCGGAGCCGACAACCATGAGACTTATCCTATTTTAGATATCTTTTCCAATCTGTCTTCCGATATAATTTTGATTTTCCGGCCGTCTATCGCAATGATTTTCTCTGAAGCGAAATTCGTCAATGTGCGAATGGCGTTGGAGGTTGTCATGTTGGAAAGGCTGGCCAAATCTTCGCGGGATAGATAGATGCTGAGTGTGCAACCATCTTCTTCCAGTCCGTAACTCTCCTTCAAAAACAGAATAGACTCGGCCAACCGTCCCCGTATATGTTTTTGAGTCAAGTTGACCGTACGTTCGTCGGCTATACCCAAATCTACAGATAATTGTTTGATGAAGAACCACGCCAAGTCATTATTGCTACTTACCAACTTTGTGATGGTAGTCATAGGAATCATGGCTATCGTTGAGGCTTCGAATGCGGCTGCAGCAGTCAGAAATTCCTGATGGGCAAAATACGCACGATAAGCAAAGTATTCTACGGGCTTGATGACGCGAATGATTTGATTACGCCCGCTGACACCGTTCTTGAATATTTTTACCTTTCCGGATAAAAGACACATAAGTTGAGTCGGGAATTCACCTTCACTGTAAATCGCTTCGTTTTTTCTAAATGTATAAACCGTGAGGTTTTCTGTTAAATATTCGCGTTGTTCTGGGGTGAGTGGTTTACATAAATCAGAGATTTTTTCCAGAATCTCTTTGTTGTCCATTTCCTTTTTGACCATAAATCAAATCTGCTGCAAATTATGTATTACGACACAAAATTAGTAAATCTTGATAGATTCATGAAATCTTAAGATTATAAAAACATATTCTACAGCATATTTTTATGAATTCTTAAAAATATGTTATCATAAAATTTCGCTCATAATTGGATTTTTATTATTTTTGGGTTGCATAAATAAAAACAGAGACAAAATAAACAGTAAAGTGAAAACCTTATATATAATTTCTAGACTATGAGTTACATTCATTTTGATAAGACTCTGATGACCAATTTGGAGGAAGCGTTACCCAAAGAGATTTTGAGGTCTAATCGCTCGGGTGCTTATTCTTGTTCTACTATCGTGGATTGTAATACAAGAAAATATCATGGTTTGTTGGTCGTCCCGATACCGGAATTGGGCGATGAGAATTATGTGTTGCTGTCTTCGTTGGACGAGACGGTGGTGCAACACGGGGCTGAGTTTAACTTAGGGCTTCACAAGTATCAAGGGAACAATTTCAGTCCGAATGGTCATAAGTACATTCGAGAATTTAATTGTGATCAGGTGCCTACTACAATCTATCGTGTAGGAGGGGTGGTTCTGAAGAAAGAAAAGGTGTTTCAACATTATGAAAACCGCATTATCATCCGTTATACGCTTTTGGACGCCCATTCCGAAACGACTTTGAAGCTCCGTCCATTTCTGGCATTCCGTTGTGTGAGGGAGTACACACATGAAAACACAAGGGTGAACCGGGACTATCAAGAAGTGTCGAATGGTATCAAAACTTGTATGTATGACGGTTATCCCGAGCTTTACATGCAGTTGAACAAGAAAAACGATTTTGTTTTTCAGCCGGATTGGTATCGTGGAGTGGAGTATCCGAAAGAATTGGAGAGAGGATATGCCTTTAATGAGGATCTCTATGTGCCCGGTTATTTTGAACTGAAGATTAAGAAAGGCGAGAGTGTGGTCTTTTCCGCCGGGTTGTCTGAGATAAAGACCACTCAGTTGAAACAGATAGCAGATTTTGAAGCGAAGATCCGTACTCCACGGGATAATTTCTATCATTGTCTGGTAAATTCTGCACATCAATTCTATTATCATGTAGACGGAGAGAATTATATTCTGGCTGGTTATCCATGGTTTAAATGCCGTGCTCGTGATATGCTGATTGCTTTGCCAGGATTGACTTTGGTCAATGAAGAGGTGGAGCAGTTTGAAATGTGCATGAAGACGGTGGAAAAAGGCATTCGGGAATTTATGGCCGGCGAGCCGTTGAGCGTGAAAATACATGAAATAGAACATCCGGATATTCTTTTGTGGGCGGTTTGGTGTATTCAACAATATGGCAAGATTGTTTCTTTGCAGAAATGTGTCGAGAAATATGGCCTTTTGGCCAAGGACATCATGATGTATCTGAGTACAAGTTCTCATCCCAATTTGAAAGTCAGAGAAAACGGATTGGTATATGCTCAGGGGAAGAGTAAAGCCGTGACTTGGATGAATTCTACAGCAAACGGCCGTCCTATTGTGCCGAGAAGCGGCTATATCGTGGAGTTCAATGCCTTATGGTATAATGCATTGAAGTTTAGCGAGGAGATATGTCAGATGGTAGGGCGTAAAGAAGAGGAGGCTCATTTTGCGGCCATGGCTGTGAAGGCGGAACAGGCGTTTAAGGACGTGTTTTTGAACCAATACGGATATTTGTTCGATTACGTAGATGAGAAAGACCAAGAACAAGATTGGAGTGTCCGCCCCAATATGATATTCGCTGTGGCGCTTGACTATTCTCCTTTGAGCCTTCCGGAGAAGAAAACGGTTTTTGATATTTGTACAAAGGAGTTATTGACTCCCAAAGGACTTCGTTCACTGAGTCCCAAGAGCGGAGGATATAATCCGATGTACGTCGGCCCGCAAGTCCAGCGTGATTATGCTTATCATCAAGGTACGGCATGGCCTTGGCTGGCTGGCTTTTATATGGAAGCCTGCTTGCGTCTGTATAAAAAGAGCCGTGTAAGTTTTGTGGAACGTGTGTTGGTGGGCTTTGAAGAGGAAATGTTTTCGCATTGCGTCGGTACCATACCGGAACTGTTCGACGGGAATCCGCCTTATCATGCTCGGGGAGCCATATCCTTTGCGATGAATGTGGCTGAGATTCTCCGTGTAGTGAAATTAATCGAAAAATACGATATATAAAGACAGGAGGAACTGAATATGAAAGTATTAATGTTTGGTTGGGAGTTTCCTCCTCATATTCTTGGAGGACTCGGTACGGCAAGTTATGGTCTGACGAAAGGTCTTTCTTTGCAGCCCGATATGGATATCACTTTTTGTATTCCGAAACCTTGGGGAGATGAAGACCAAAGCTTTATGAGGATTATAGGTATGAACAGCGTGCCTATCGTTTGGCGTGATGTGGATTGGAATTATGTAAACAGCCGGGTGGGCAGTTACATGGATCCGCAACTGTATTATGACTTGCGCGATCATATTTATGCCGATTTTTCATATATGTATGTGAATGATTTGGGCTGCATGGAGTTTTCCGGTCGCTATCCGGACAACCTGCACGAGGAGATCAACAATTATTCCATCGTGGCAGGAGTTGTAGCCCGGCAGCAGCAGTTCGACATCATTCATGCACACGATTGGCTGACCTATCCGGCGGGTATCCATGCCAAGCAAGTCAGCGGGAAGCCATTGGTGATTCATGTGCATGCCACGGACTTCGACCGGAGTCGTGGAAATGTGAATCCCACGGTCTACAGTATCGAAAAGAACGGTATGGACCACGCGGACTGTATCATGTGCGTGAGCGAGCTGACGCGCCAGACGGTAATCAATCATTATCATCAAGATCCGGCAAAGTGTTTTGCTATGCACAATGCCGTGTATCCGTTGGCACAGGAGCTTCAGGAGATTGTGGACCAGAGGAAACCTTACTCGGAACGCAAGGAGAAAGTCGTGACTTTCTTGGGGCGTATTACCATGCAGAAGGGGCCTGAATATTTCATCGAAGCGGCCAAGCGAGTGTTGGACCGTACACACAACGTACGTTTTTGCTTTGCCGGTAGCGGTGATATGATGAACTCCATGATTGAGATGGCAGCAGCCTACGGGATAGCCGACCGTTGTCATTTTCCCGGTTTTATGAAAGGGAAACAGGTGTTCGAATGTTTCCGTGACAGCGATGTGTATGTGATGCCTTCCGTGTCGGAGCCGTTTGGAATATCCCCGCTCGAGGCGATGCAAAGCGGAGTGCCTTCCATTATCAGCAAACAATCCGGTTGCGCCGAGATTCTGTCCAAGTGCATCAAGGTGGACTATTGGGATATAGATGCCATGGCCGATGCCATGTATGCGCTTTGCATGTATCCCTCTTTGCATGAATATTTGCAGGTGGAAGGAAAGAAAGAAGTGGACGGCATCACGTGGGAAAAAGTGGGCCAACGCATCCGGAAACTTTATGATGAGACAATTCAAAAATATAAATAATCTAAAATCCTAAGACATGAAAACGATATGCCTTTATTTCGAAATTCATCAAAATATACATTTGAAACGTTATCGCTTCTTCGATATCGGTACGGACCATTATTATTACGATGACTATGAGAACGAGTGCAGTATTACCAATACGGTCGAGCATTCCTATCTGCCGGCTCTTCAGACCCTCCTCCAGATGATTAAGGAGAATCCCGGTTTCTTCAAAGTGGCTTTTTCCATTTCAGGTTGCGCCATTGAGTTGTTGGAGAATTATGCACCGACGGTGATAGAGTTGTTGCAGGAACTGAACGAAACGGGGTGTGTGGAGTTCTTGGCGGAACCTTATTCCCACGGCTTGTCTTCCCTGGCCAATGAGGAAAGTTTCCGGGAGGAGACTTTGAGAATGTCACGCAAGATCAAGGAACTTTTCGGCAAGTCTCCTAAAGTATTCCGCAATTCTTCCTTGATATATTCCGACGATATCGGGAGCACGGTGGCTTCCATGGGATTCAAAGGAGTATTGACGGAAGGAGCCAAGCATATCTTAGGCTGGAAGAGCCCGCATTTTGTGTACCATTGTGCGCAAAACCCGAACCTGAAACTTCTTTTACGGGATTATAAATTGTCGGACGATATATCCTTGCGTTTCAGCAATTCCACTTGGAGCGAATATCCGTTGTTTGCCGACACCTATATGGATTGGATAGCAGCAGTACCGGAAGAGGAGCAAGTGATTAATATCTTCATGGAGTTGTGCGCATTGGGTATGTTCCAGCCGCTTTCGTCCAATATACTGGAGTTCCTCAAGGCGCTGCCGGCTTGTGCCAAAGCCCGTGGAATCTCTTTCTCGACCCCGTCGGAAGTGATAGACCATCATAAGTCGGTGGATGCGCTTGAAGTACCTTACCCTATGTCGTGGGTTGATGAGGAGCGCGATATCAGTTGCTGGTTGGGAAATGGCATGCAGCGCGAGGCCTTCAACAAGTTGTATAGCGTGGCCGACCGCGTGCGCATTTGTAACGACCGCCGTATCAAACAGGACTGGGATTATCTGCAAGCCACCAACAATTTCCGTTTTATGACTACGAAATCCAGTAGCTGGAACATGTACCGCGGAATTTATGATTCTCCCTACGATGCCTTTACGAACTATATGAATATCCTCGGTGATTTCATTAACAGGGTGAATGGCATGTATCCTCGCGATATAGACAACGAAGAATTGAATTCACTGCTTACGCTGATTAAGAACCAGGGAGAAGAATTGGAGGTGAAGGACAAAGAGATTGCACGTTTGAATGCCCGTATGAAGAAGTTGGTTCCCGAGGAAGGCGAACCTAAGAAAGCTTCTACGCGCAAGTCTTCCGCTAAAAAATAGTGTTTGCGTGGGCTTCCCCGGGGATACCGAATCCGGGGAAGGGTAAAGGCATGAAGGCCAACTTGCTGTGAAAAGGAGCAAGTTGGCCTTTTCCGTGTATGTCGGGGACGGTGTTCCGTTTGTCCCAAACGTGGAAGGCTGGAGCCTTTTTGTCAAAATATAGTTTTTTTATAACTATTTGGATTATAGTGTAGTTACATTCTCCTGAGATTCGTATTCCGTTCTCCTGAGATTTGAAAATCGTTTGGCTGAGATTGGTTTGCCGTTTGGCGCAGGATGATTTTTGGGCATGCCCGTGTCTGTTTTTCCGAAAAGGGTGGGGGTAAAGAGGGTGTGGGAGAAGATAAAAAGAACAGGCGGAAGGCTTATAACCTTTCCGCCTGTTCTTTTTATATCTTGCCAGAAGTCTGACACATAGATATGGGTCAATTGAATGTGCTGTAAATCACCTGGATTTTGAGCTTGTCCGTCGCGCCGCCCACCAGCTTTGCGCTTCCCAGTCCCATGTCATGCGTTACGCTGACGATATTGTTACTGTTGTCCCGGTTGGTTTCAACAGGAATGAGTACCACTTTGTTCCAGTCCTGATGCTGCTGTTCCCAAGCCTCCGGTGTGATGCCGGCTTTGGCAGACTCTTCGTTCCTCTCTCTCTTACAGTATGATACCAAGTTGCTGATGTTGGAGAAAGTATAAGTATTATAACTGCTGTTGAAAGATGTGACGTAGGATGTTTTCTCGTCCGGCACTTTCCCTTCTTCAAAGAACGTGTACATGTCTTGCTTGCGCACCAACAACAGGGTCTGGGGAACCTCGAAGGCCGATTCCTGGTTTGCGGCATTATAGCGATACAAGGAGAATTGAGCCTGACTGATGCTGTCGTTGAGGTGTTCTTGGTAGATTTCGTTTACGGGAAGTGTGATTTCCGTAAACACTCCGGCGGGAGTTTTCAAGTAAGTGCATTGGGTGTCATGTTCTATCAATTCGGCCAGACCATCATTTTCCACGTAAGTATTCTGCAAGACTTCGGGAGTAGCTGCAAAACGACTCATACCCACGTAAACCGTGTCTTTTTCGGCATCTTTATACCTGAAATAGAGATTCATGGCTCCTACTCTCATCTTAACCATCGTACCGTCCCCGTCCGTCAGTTTGAAATAAAAGCCGGGGCATACGTGGTGTATGAAATTATATGAATTCTTGAAAAAGTCTTTGTTCTCGTAGTATTTCTTTATGATGAATGTGCCGTATTCTTTAGGTAGCACGATACGTATGTTCGGAGTGTATGAGCTGCTTTCCAGATAGTCGTCCGACAACGTGAAATCCTTTGTCGTGAAGACCTTTCGCGTAATGGGACCCGTTGCGTGGCGGTTGATATACCGGCTGAAATCGGCATTGCTGTAATACGTAGTGTCCTCGCGTACGACGTTTGCAGTGTCCAGTTCATATACATCGACCTTCATCGGATTATTCTCGTCTCCATAATACTTTTCATAGTATAATCTTATTTCAATGGAGTCCGCCTCGATTTCTCCTTGCTCGTTCTTGACCATCAGGTCGTAAGCAGGGAATTCATAGTTTTCCAACGTGCTGAACTGGGCCAGAAATTCGGCTTTGATTTGCATGTTCGTTTCCGGGTCGGTCATACGTCCCAAATAGGAACTGTTGCTATTGCTTAAAACGGAATCAGCCAATAGTGACTGTGTACTGGCTTCATACACCGAAGTGGAAGCGTTGATGTTATCGGAATCCGTGAAAATACCGATGGTATCGGTCGTGTCGTCACAAGCCACGCTGCATAATCCGATCAACGTGATGAATGAAGTTTTGAATTTCATGTTTGCGGAGGATGATAAATGTTTTTAGTCTTCACTCTTGCCCTGGCTCCATACTTTGTCGTAGAAGTCGGCAAAAGCATCGGCATCGGCAGCACTGACGTTTTCCAACACCGGAATCTGTTTGCTTTGTGCGTATTCGGCAAAGGCTTGGAACTTGTCCGTATCGGGCACGGTCAGTCCGTCGGAATAATTGATGGCTAATTTGTTCAATTCGTCGTATGTCACTTCCGGGCTGAAGTCTTCGAGAACAGATGCGTTCACGTCCCTGAACGTTATGCAATTGCCGAAGTTCGTGCCCATCGACTGTTTCAAGCCTTCGGAAGACATGGAATATACGATTTTGCTGTCGCGGAATGAAGGCTCTTCTTTATAGGCGGTCTTGACATAGAGGGGGACCAAAGCCGACATCCATCCCTGGCAGTGGATGACGTCCGGAACCCACCGAAGTTTCTTTACAGTCTCCAATACGCCCCGCGCATAGAATATGGCCCGTTCGCTGTTGTCCTCATATTCGTTGCCATTTTCGTCGAGAGCCATCAGGCGTTTCAGGAAGTAATCGTCGTTGTCTATGAAATATACTTGCATCCGGGCGGCCTGAATCGAAGCTACCTTGATGATGAGCGGATGGTCGGTATCGTCTATGATTAAATTCATGCCGGAAAGACGAATCACTTCGTGGAGCTGGTTGCGACGTTCGTTGATATTTCCCCATTTGGGCATAAATGTTCTGATTTCTCGTCCTTTTTCCTGTATTTCCTGAGGAAGTTCTCTACCCATAGCAGCCAGTTCCGAATCGGGAACATAAGGCGTCATTTCTTGAGTAATGAATAGTATTTTCTTTGCCTTCATTGTCATGTTCACTTTTTCCTTGGCACAAAGATACGAAAAAAGTTTGGCATTATTGCCTTTTTCAAGGGAATAGAGCTTAATTCTTTCATTAATTTCACGTATTTATTTGGCTAATGTTTTTGCTATGTGGTATTTTATATGTTATTTTGCAGAGTTTTTTAGGGAATGCAGTTTAAAATCAACCACAAATGAAGTTAATTCATACAATTGAAGATTTGCAACGCAACTTGACAGAGGCGCGTGCAAAGGGTGAAAAGATTGGATTGGTGCCTACGATGGGTGCATTGCATGAGGGCCACGCTTCCTTGGTGAGACGTTGTGTAGCAGAAAATGATGTGACCGTAGTGAGTGTGTTTTTGAATCCTACGCAGTTTAATGATAAAAAAGATTTAGAGAAATATCCTCGGACGTTGGATGCGGATTGCGTTTTACTGGAAAGTGTGGGGGCTGATTTCGTTTTCGCGCCGTCTGTGGAAGAGATGTATCCGGAACCGGATAGCAGGAAATTCAGCTATCCGCCGGTGGATACGGTGATGGAAGGGGCTTTCCGTCCCGGACATTTCAATGGCGTGTGCCAGATTGTGAGCAAATTGTTTGCCATCGTGGAGCCTGGCCGTGCTTATTTCGGGGAGAAGGATTTCCAACAAATTGCCGTGATTCGTGCCATGGTCGAAGATTTGCATCTGAAGGTAGAGATAGTGCCTTGTCCGGTTGTCCGTGAAAAAAGCGGTCTGGCCATGAGTAGCCGTAACACCTTATTGACGGATGGGGAGAAGGCCGTAGCGGCCCATATCTTCGGCATTCTTTCTAAAAGCAAGAATTTTGCTACGAACCATACCTTGAAAGAGACCCGGCAATATGTGGTGGATTCGTTGAATGCCATAGTGGGACTGGAAGTGCAATATTTTGCCATAGTGGATGGCGGGTCTTTGCAGGAACTGGACAGTTGGTCGGATTCGGATGACATCGTAGGGTGTATCACCGTTTTCTGTGGAAGCCAGCCTATTCGTTTGATAGATCACGTTAGATATAAAGAATAAGATTAAAAGCAAAAGGGTATGATGATCCAAGTGCTGAAGTCGAAGTTGCACTGTGTGCGTGTGACGGAGGCTAATTTGAATTATATGGGGAGTATCACTATTGATGAGGACTTGATGGATGCGGCTAATTTGATTGCGGGAGAAAAGGTCCAGATTGTGAACAACAACAATGGTGAGCGTTTGGAAACCTATATTATAAAAGGTGAACGCGGTTCGGGGTGTATTTGCCTGAACGGCGCGGCTGCCCGTAAAGTGCAGGTAGGAGACATTTGTATTATCATCTCATACGCCATGATGGATTTTGAAGAAGCCAAGACGTTTACTCCTACTGTCGTTTTTCCGGATTCTGCGACTAACCGCTTGGTGCGTTAAGGATTTGCGATAGGGGAGGGCGTGCATTTGTGGAGTGCCGCCATCGTTCTTATATAATTGTTCCGGCCGACTGTGTCCGTAAAGAGACGGTCGGCCGGTTTCTTGTTTGTTTCAGGGTGTTCCGCATTGTTGTGAGACCGTCTTTTTTATAGTTCTCTTGGGGCTTTCTACACCTTATTAATATAAGTGAAATGGGAATCCTTTCTTCTTATTTTTCCTATCTTTGTGAACGGATACAAAATATTAGTCAAGGGTTTGCCATGTGGTTGTCGAAGACGGCACGGGGATCTTCGACATTATTCTATTTAGATAATTATGAATCGAATGACATTACAAAATACTTGAATCATCATGCACTCTATGCAATTTAATATCCGAATTTCTTCTAATTGTATCAACTGCATTCGATGCGTTGCAGTCTGTCCTTCTCATGTATTGGTGAGGAACAGTGCAAACCGGATGGTTGAAGTAGGTTCGCTCGGTCGGTGCATCGGTTGCGGACAGTGTGCTGCTGTTTGTCCGACACACGCCTTGCACCATTCCGCCTATCCGACGGAGAAGATACATCCGTTCAAAACGGAAGATTGTCCGACAAGTGAACAGTTCCTGCTGTTATGCAAGAAAAGGAGGTCGAACAGGACGTTTTCCGGGCAGCCCGTTCCCAAAGAATGTTTGCAGAAAATCATGGAGGCCGGAAGCTATGCACCTACAGCCCATAATGCACAAGATGTATGTTACAAGGTGATAAACTCCGCATCGCAGTTGCAAATCCTTAGCCGTTTCGTGGCAGACTCTTACAAACACATCATTCATATATTGCAAAATCCGCTATTGAAACCTTTCCTTCGCCGGTTTCGTCCGCAGTATTATGACAATCTGCCATCCATGCTAAATGTTGTAGCTGAGTACGACAAAGGAAATGACATTATTCTCCGGAAAGCCAGAACGGTAATCCTCATCTGTACTGACCAGAGGGATTTTTTTGGAGCGACCAACGCTGATTTGGCTTATCAGAATATGTCTCTGATGGCTGAGACCTTAGGAGTAAGCCAATTCTACGCAGGTTTCCTTTGTTCTGCCATCAGATTGAAAAAGGGAGGTTTGGAACAACTCCTTGGCATTGAGGGGAAGATTCATGCGGCTATGGCATTGGGAATTCCTAAAGTTAAGTTCAACAACTACGTGGAAAGACCTTTCCGGTTTGAATTTATTTAATGGTATGCAAAATGGAAGCCGACTATATTGACACTTATACGACAGTCCTTCGAAATACTAGCAGGATGACTGCCAAAGATTTATTCCGGATGATGTTTGTCTATTATCCTAAGCCCGTTCAATACCTGCTCAGGTTTCGTGACTGGCTGGTAAAGCCTTTCGGACTTCAAGGAGGAGATGGGTTTACAGATTTGATAAAGGAGAAAGACGAAGGAAAAGTCACTTTCGGAAAGTCTGATAAGCATCTGGAGTTTCAGGTATTGTTGCAATGTGATATACCCGATGCTCCGACGCAGTGCCAATCCATTCGGATAACAACCGTTGTCAAGTATCACAATTCGTTAGGTAAAGTCTATTTCTTTTTTATTCGTCCTTTTCATGCTTTGATTTGCAAATGGCTTCTGAAACGAGCGGCACGAAATTGGGGGAAAGAAAACACTCATATTGTAAAATGAGATTATGAGTGTCAAGAATTTACTGATTCGGAAAGCAACCGAGGATGGCCGTTACAGTGTCGCTTTTTGTTGGAAATTCCAGTGTAAGATGCTCTTTGGTTTTAGGAAGCATCTTACACTGGATTTTCCAACGGTCAAACGGAGCATGATTCCCGACTTGCCTTCTTTGTTTACTTGATTCTTCCGAATGTAGAAAAGAATCTTGAATGTACTCTTGCTCATAATACCTCCTTTTTTTGCCTCTTTGCCGAGGGTAAAAACTTTTAGCGGCAAAGAAATAATTAATAATTGGGTTGTGAGCAGACACTTTGAAGACAACAAACGACAAATCAGAGACTTACCATAAAAATCGTTACTAAAATCAATCGTCTGTTTTCAGTAACGATTTAGTAACGGTACTCTGTCCAAACGGGGCTTTTTTGTGTCTTTCGGATGTCCGAGAAGAGAAATAAAAAATCCCGTAAAACCTTGATTTTACGGGATTTGTCATACTTTGACCCCTTTTTGTCTTTGGGGTTCTGCGGAGAGAGAGGGTAATGAACCCATCTCCTTATGTCGCTTTAATTCAACACTTTATCAATATGTCAATGCCTTAGGGGGTACAATTTAGGTTTCAAAAAAGACGTTTATCTGTCGTCCTTTGGCTACTCATTGTCTGCCTAAAACTTCGGTTCAAAGATACTGCTTCTTTTTGAATTACGCAAATGTCTGAATATAAATATTTCAGCTTAGGTGTAAGGTGCAAGCTATATATATAGATATATACTTGCACCTTACACCTAATTGTTAATCTAACGTCTCTACATGTTTGTTCCAAATAGACATAGCATCAGTAAATTCACTATTATCCCAATGGATTATCTTAGAGGTATATGATACAATTTTTTCCATATTCACAATATATTGGGAAATAAGGTTTGAAAAACCTGATTTAAATACTTTATTGTCTTCTAACTCTTTATGAAAATCAATAATATCTCTAAAAAGAGAATTTACATTAAGTATAATTCCTTTCTCTCTCCATATAGGAATCTGGGAGAAATGATTAGTTATATTTAAGATAATGTTCAACAATCTTATTAAAGGATGAGGATGGGAGTATTTATCAAAATACAAATCATACTCACTCGTAAAATTTATAATGTATTCTAAAAGACATACACCAAATATAGTTATTGTTTTAGAGACAAAATCTTGATTAATATCATTACCAAAAGTTTTATTAATATACTGATATATATGGGTTGAAATACATATAGATGAATATGTATCTGCATTAATTTCTAATTTATGTTTTATAATATCAAATTTATCATCGCCACCTATTTCTTGCAACTCTTGTTCTTTCGAAATAGTTGAAAATTGAAATAAATGAGCTAATTCATGATAATAAGTAAATTGAGTATTTATTTGAAATGCCAAATAACTTAGAGAACTATCAAACCTATCAACTAAATAAGGTTCTTTAGATGTTATAAAATCATTCAAGGCATAATTATATAAATATTTATCTATGCAGTTTTGAATTAGTCCAATATTAATAAGGATTACATTTTGATTGTTTTTTTTCCGTGCTTTCGCATTTATACTAAAATCATTGGAAAACAAGAATGAAGTGTGTGATATACTTTTTCTTCTGTAGTGAATATTTAGGTTCTCTCTACAAAAAAGATATAAAACTTTATATTGTTTTTCATTAGGAGTACCTTCAAAATCAAATATATCACCATATGGAACAATATTATGTTTTATTGCATAAGCGGCTTCTTGCTGGTAATCTATTATTTTTTTTTGTTCCTTCTTATTTATCCCGTAACAATTAAGTTTAGTTCTCTTTCTGCTAGAGCCAACAAATCTTTTTCCTTTACGAGTCTTTCTATCTCCTTTTCCCATTATATTATTTTTTTCACAAAGATACAACATCTCAAAATATTAACAGGCTATCTTACTATGTAAAAACACAGCCACTTTTTCTATGCATAAAAAAGTCCTAACATAAATACTCCAGTTTTAGGTTACTCAACTTTGCAATTAGGTTGCACTACCCGATTCGTAAATTTGCAAAAAATGAAGAAATAATAAACGCTATCAATAAATTGCAAGCCTTAAATATTGAGAATATTCAGAGCTTGCCAAACGATAAGCAGTGTATTGTTATTAACTTTGCGGAAACGATGGATATATGATGAAAAACAATACTATTCACATTAAAAATATGGTTTGTAACCGTTGCATTATGGTTGTTACAGAAGCACTGAAAAGAATGGGGTTTACTCCACTTAGTGTTGAACTGGGGACAGCTATTTTGCAAGAACCGATAAATGCAGAGGAACGTGCTGTCATAAAGCCTGTTCTTGAAGCATACGGATTTGAGTTGATAGATGATAAACGGATGCGGATTATCGAACAAATAAAAGTTGCGGTGATTGAATTAGTGCATTATAACGATAATTCGTCCAAGACAAACCTGTCTGATTATCTTACGGATAAGTGCCATCACGATTACAGTTTCCTTAGCAAGTTGTTTTCCGAAGTGAATGGCATAAGTATAGAAAGATACTACATTATTCAGAAAATAGAACGTATAAAGGAACTGTTAGTGTATGATGAATTATCCATTAGCGAAATTGCTGATAAGCTTAATTACTCAAGTGCAGCACATTCAAGTACGCAGTTCCGCAATATGACTGGTATTTCTCCAAGCCAGTTTAAGCGTTTAAAAGGATACAAGTTAAAACCTTTGGATGAAGTCTGAAAGATATAAGTCATATCCATAATTATGTAAGAGGCGCAGTATAAAAGCACCTTACCTTTGCATCCGATAAAAATCATCAATATGGAAAAAGGTAAGAATATCAAAAATACATATCCGGTTTTGGGTATGAGTTGCGCTTCATGTGCGGCTCGTGTGGATAAAACATTAAATGGTTTGCCGGGAGTATATCAGGCGACAGTGAATTATGCGACTGCGATAGCACAAGTAGAATATAATCCGAAAGTATGTTCGGATGCAATATTACAATCTGCCGTACAAGATGCAGGGTATGATTTACTAGTCGATACAGGTGAGGACGTTACCAATAAAGCGGAAGAAATTCGTTTAGCAAGATACCGGAAGATAAAAAGGCGTACAGTGGTAGCCCTGCTGTTATCTCTCCCAATTATGGTTATCAGTATGTTTTTTGAAGATATATCCTCTTTAAAATATGTACTTTGGATTCTCGCCACGCCTGTAGTTTTCGGTTTGGGACGTGAATTTTATATCAATGCGTGGCGGCAATTAAAGCATGGCACTTCCAATATGGACACCCTTGTAGCTGTTAGTACCGGAATAGCCTATACATTCAGTGTTTTTAATCTGTTGTTTCCTGATTTTTGGTTGTCAAGAGGGATTGAACCGCATATTTATTTTGAAGCGGCAAGTGTTATCATTGCATTCATCCTGTTGGGACGATTACTCGAAGAGCGTGCTAAACAAAATACTTCAACTGCCATAAAAAAGTTAATCGGGCTGCAACCTAAGACGGTAACTATTATCGTAGATTCTGATGAACGTACCGTTCCGATAACAGCCGTACAAAAAGGTGATACAATTCTTGTTAAACCCGGAGAACGCATTGCAGTAGATGGCATGGTTGTTACAGGAGAATCATACGTGGATGAAAGTATGTTGAATGGCGAGCCTGTTCCCCTGCACAAGCAATCCGGCGAAAAGGTATTTGCCGGAACCATCAATCAAAAGGGGACATTCCGGTTTATTGCCGATAAGATAGGTTCTGACACGATGCTGGCACAAATCATCCGCATGGTGCAAGATGCGCAAGGCAGCAAAGCTCCCGTTCAAAAGTTAGTGGATAGAATAGCCCGATTCTTTGTCCCGGCTATTATTAGTATTTCTATTATAGCTTTTGTTGCATGGATATTTTTAGCACCAACGAACGGCTTCACCAATGGATTGTTGGCAATGGTCACCGTATTGATAATTGCCTGCCCTTGTGCATTAGGCTTGGCTACTCCCACTGCCATTATGGTAGGCATTGGAAAAGGTGCTGAAAAAGGGATTTTAATTAAAGATGCCCAAAGCTTGGAGATTGCCCAAAAGATAGATACGATAATTCTTGATAAAACAGGGACTATCACAGCAGGGCATCCCATAGTCGTCGAAAGCCTATGGGAAAACGGCTTTGAACATAGCCGAAAAATACTGTACAGTTTAGAGAAGCTATCGGAACATCCTCTTTCGGATGCCGTAGTCAATACTTTGCAGAATGAAAAAGAGATTTCCATTGATAAGTTTGAAAACGTTCCGGGGAAAGGTGTAAAAGGTGTAGTAGGCAGTCAGACTTATTACGTAGGCAATCTGTCATTATTGAATGATAACCATATTACGATAGCCAGTCATTTGCAGGAATTGGCAAACAAATGGACACAGAAAGCTAAAACATTGGTATGGTTTGCTGATTCCACACAAGCCATTGCAGCTATAGCCCTTACCGATGAAATTAAACAAACTTCGGCAGAAGCCATATCACAACTACAGAAAATGGGTGTTGAAGTGTATATGCTGACGGGAGATAATGCAATTTCAGCACAAGCCATATCTCGGAAAGTAGGAATAAACCATTATAAAGCCGGAGTGTTGCCGAACGAGAAAGCTCAATTCATAAAAGAATTGCAAGCCAATGGGAAAACAGTAGGCATGGTGGGTGACGGAATTAATGATAGTGCTGCTTTAGCACAAGCGGATTTAAGCATAGCCATGGGGCAAGGCAGTGATATTGCTGTAGATACGGCAATGGCGACCATACTCTCATCTGATTTACTGAAAATACCGGAAACCATCCGGCTGTCGCAATTGACGATTAAAACAATTTATCAGAATTTGTTTTGGGCGTTTATTTATAACTTGATTGGTATTCCCATTGCGGCAGGCATATTTTATTCAGTAAACGGATTCCTTTTAAATCCGATGTGGGCAAGTGCGGCTATGGCATTCAGTTCTGTATCTGTGGTGTTAAACAGCTTGCGTTTAAAAAGAAAAAGAATAGAATAACTCAATAATCAATTAAAATGGAAACAATGACTTTTAAAACAAATGCCAAATGTATGGGCTGTCTTGCTAAAATAGAAGAAATACTGCAAGGTAAAATGAACAGAGAAGAGTGGAATTTGGATTTATCCGATTCCAATCGTCCCTTGACTGTAACGTCCGATAAGTTGGCAGCAAGTGAAATAGTAGAACTGATAAGCAAAGCTGGTTTCAAAATAGAACAAATGAAATGAGAGTAATAGTATTGGTTGAAAATACAAGCATATCCAAAGACTATAAAAGTAAACACGGACTATGCTTGTATATTGAAACAAAGAAGCATAAACTACTATTTGATTTAGGCTCAAATAGTTTGTTTTTAGAAAATGCAGTCAAATTAGGTGTGAATATTACGGATATTGATTCTGTGATTATTTCTCACGGGCACAATGACCACGGGGGAGCTTTGAAGTATTTTTTAGAAAATAATGCCAAAGCGAACATTTACATTAGTCGATACGCTTTTGAGGAGTATTATGCTAATTTCTTAGGTATGAAGTGGAACGTTGGTCTCGATAGAAAATTAAAAGACCATCCAAGAATTATTCTTATCGAGGATGAGTATGTAATAGATGAGGAATTACAAATATTTTCCAATATAGAGGAACATCTTTATTTACCTACAGCAAACAACAGTCTATTCGTCAAACAAAATGGGACGTATGAGCATGATACGTTTAAGCATGAACAATATTTGATTATAAGCGAGAGCAATTATAAAACTTTATTCAGCGGTTGCGCTCACAATGGAATAGTCAATATTCTAAATAGAGCCGGAGACATTGCAAAACAGGAAATGAAATATTGCATATCAGGTTTTCATCTTTATGACCCATTAAAGAAAAGAACCGAAAACATAAACCTAATTAAAGATATTGCAAATACGTTTTTATGCCGAAATACAACATTTTATACTTGCCATTGTACTGGTGAAGAAGCCTATGGAATATTGAAAGGTATTGCTGACGAAAAAATAAATTATATCAGTACAGGACAAATAATACAGTTATAAGACATAGCGATTTATTTTTTAACTCAATTAATATTATACATCATGGATTTTTTAGAATTAACAAAAAAGCGTTATTCCGTAAGAAGCTATACTTCCCAAGAAGTAGAGAAAGAAAAGTTGGATTATATTCTTGAATGCGCTCGGTATGCACCGTCTGCTGTTAATAAACAGCCATGGCAATTTATCGTGGTACAAAGTGAATTGCAGAAACAAAAGCTGCAAAAGGTTTATCCTGCCAAATGGTTTGTGGAAGCCCCCTTATATATCATTGTATGTGCTAATGATTCAGTTGCATGGACACGTCAGTATGATAATAAAAATCATGCAGATATTGATGCTGCCATCACTACGGAACATATCTGTTTGGCGGCAGCGGAACAAGGGTTAGGAACTTGTTGGGTTTGCAATTTCGATATAGATGAATGCAAACATAGCTTGGGGTTATCTGCTAATATTCATCCGGTTGCAATAATTCCTATAGGTTATCCAGTGGATTCCAAGCACAATCCAACAGCCCGCAAAAGCATTGATGAGATAGTAACTATATTATAACGTCATCATGCCATAGAAAGAGAGAAACAGGGAAATTACCCCCGTTTCTCTTTGCTTTTATAATGACCTTATGCCGTTTCTATACTGCTTTAATTCTATTTCACTGCTTTGACGGATTGCAGCATCCAGTTCATTCAATATTCGGACTTTATCAGCGGGAACCATACCCACAAAAGGTATTGTATTTGAAACCGTATTTCCCAATAAAGTTGTCTTTACGCTAAGGGCAGAAATAAAGGTTCTCAACTCCAACAGACGTTCCTGCTCCGATGCCTCAATAAATTTACCCTCTTGTATTTCCTGAAAAAGTTCCGATTCAGGAAATACAGTCAAAGAAACAAAGTTTATAGTAAAAGGATGTAGCTGATTAAATATTTCAGCCGTATGGATTGCATTCTGCTGTCCTTTCCCCTTTCCCGCAAGCCCTGTCAGATAAACCAAATTATAACGAATATTGGCTTCTTCCAGCTTTCTGCACTGCTCCAATATATCTGCTGCCGTATTACCCTTATTCATTCTTGACAAGGTTTCATCATCTCCCGATTCCGTGCCAATACTAATACTGTCAAACTTTAAATGACGCAAGTTCTTCAGTTCTTCTACACTCTTGGATTTAATGTCTGCTATGCGGGAAAATGTTCCTATTGTTTCGCAATAAGGGAGATACTTCCGAATCAATAATCCTAAATCCAACAATCTGTTATAGCTCAAAGCAAAAGGATTGGCACCAGTCAGAAAGACTCGCCTTGCCTTAGGCTGGTATTCTTGAATTATTTTCAAGTCTGATTCAACTTCTGAAACAGGGGATAATCTAAACTTAGTTCCATGATATAGGCTACAAAATTTGCATTTATGATATGTACATCCTGCTGTTACCTGTAACAGTTGCGAACTTGCTTCATAGGGTGGTCGCCAAATTTGACCGTCAAAGTGCATTTTCTCTATTTCCATACTCTTAATTTTTATAAGTTTCAGTCTTTGCTAAATATTTAGAAAGACCGAAAACTTTGTATATTCAATATATTTAGTTACTTTTGTGCGAACAAAGTTACTAAGATACTTAGTATAAAAAAAGAACTTACCATTAAGTAAGATAGTAACGTAGAGGTAACTATTATTGATTGATAATGAATTAAATAAGAAAAAAAGATGGATGATACTCATTATAGAGAAGCTATTTGTCCTGCCTGTGGAATAATTGACCGTTTCGGAGATAAATGGTCGTTACGCATATTGTTTCTTTTGCATCAGAAGGGAACCTTGCGCTTCAATGAGCTATTAAGAAACACTCCGAATGTGTCACAAAAGATGCTGGCTACAGCATTAAAGAAATTAGAAGCCGATAAGTTAGTAAATCGTAAACTGTACCCGGAAATACCACCAAAAGTGGAATACAGTCTTACATCGCTTGGAAAAAGTTTAATGTCGCCTTTAGATGGTATTATTCAATGGGCTTTGGAACATTCCGATGAAATTTTAGAACACCGTCAAAAAACGGAAAAACAGAAGAAAGTATAGAACTTCAATGTTCTATACTCTCCCTTTTTATCATCTTGCATTCACATATTTATATGAGGATAACAAAATATTGTTATCTATAATTTTAGAACTCTCCAAATGCCAATTTGAGCCAAAAGTTTCACCTATGAAACTGATACCTTTACCAAGCATAACAGGAATAGTGTAAAGGGTCAGACTATCCAGCAGTCCCGCTTGAATAAGTGTAGTCAAAAGTTTACCACCACCGACTAACAGCATATCATTATCACTTTTCATTTCATGTACTTTCCGAAGTGGAGCATCTATAAGAAATTCCACTCCACAATCCGGCGTAACATTTGCATCGTGGTGGGAAACTACAAAAGTACGTTTACTTTTATATAACCATCCACCCCAATGCTCAAATAAATAGGTATAAGTATTAGCTCCCATCAGCAAGCAAGTAGCCGCTTCGTATTCTTTTCCAATAAGCGATTTTACATTTGAAGTAATCCAGTCCAGTTCATTGTCCGATGTTGCGATAAAACCATCGAGAGACACAGCGATATGCGCTTTAATTTGTTTCATATTGTTAGGCATTAAACAGTTTATATTTTTACGGGTAACCCCGTTCATAATCTTTATTCAAACTGTCCGCCAGTATCTCAAAAAAGAAGCGTGAACTCACACTGCTCCACTACGAGGTACTGGCATACCTAAATGACGAAACAGGCAAGCCCACGCTATGTTAAAACATAGCATAGACATTGCGCTGAAAATCTCGTCATTTTGAAAAGTGCCAGTTTTCGTAGTGAGATATTCGGCGAACGAATATGATATATATAAAGGCAACATCACAGGTTACTGTTCAATCGCCATTATCTTCTATGTAACTTTTGCAAAGTTAGCCAAATCCCTGAAAACTCCTATATACAAAACAAGAAATCCTGCCTTATCTTACGACAAAACAGGATTGAAAGCCATTAGAAAAGAAAAAATTAATCGGTTTTCTCCCGGATTAACTTGTGTACGTCCGTTGCACGGTAATAACATCTGCCATCCAACATAAGGAAAGGGAGTATTCCCTTTTTCCGATAACGGGTCAGTGTTCGGGGAGCTACTTTTAGCAGCAGGCACAAGTCCTGATTATCCAGCAGTTCTTCACCATCCAAACAGTTACGACCTTTTATAACTTTGTCTATCTTCTTGTCCTGCATATCGAACCTGTCCATGATACGTTCCATCCATGCGATAAAATCATCTTTATCTATATACATAAGGCTGTCTGATTAAATTAAACCAATCATAAAATAACTTTGGTTGGACGGGTCTTTGATGATAATGTCCCGTTCCCGCATAAAGCGGATATAGCTTTTGGCGGTGCGTTCTTTCACGTCCAAAATCTGTTGTATCTGCTCGCACAGGTCTATATAGGTTATATGTTCCTGCCTGCCGAACACGTCACGGGCAACCCCGACCAGTTCCTTTTCCTTTCGTTTTTCTTTTTCCTCTCGTGGCTTTTCTCCTTTATAAAGATGCATCCCGGCTGCTTTATCCCATGCGAACAGCATCAAAGGAACGTCCAACGGGCTACCATCCCTTACTTTCAGGGCTTTTACAACCGACTGCGTAGGTTCATCGTCTTTTTCGATGGAAAGAATTGTAGCCGCTTTACGCTGTAATTCGCTACCCAAGTGTCCCCGTAGTTTTAATCCGTTCGGTACGAAATGCAGCACGCAGAGAATACATGTATTATAAATTCCTGCCAGTCGGTATAGTTCATCTATCACTGCCACACTTTCCACTTCATCATTGGCACTCTTTACAAGGTCGGCGATGCCGTCAATAACTACCAACTGGATGCCGCCATACTGATAATAGAATTTATCCATACTTTGTACGATAGCGTGCAGGCGTTCTTTGCGGGACATACCCGTCAGACAGAATGCTTTCAGTTCTTCCGGTTTGTTAGGTTGCTTCGCACGTGCCAACAGGTTACTTACATTCTTGAACAGTTGTACTTCGGACTGTTCCGTATCATAGAGTAATACCGCTTTGTGTTTACTGTTGGCGGCTATCTGTATGCCGAGCGTATCTATTTCCTTATCCGGTTGGCAGATACAGCCCGCTAACATGGTAGCTATATAATTACTCTTTCCTGTTCCCTCGCCGCCTGTAATACCAAACAGGTTTCCTTGTGTCCCTAATGGAACATCTCCGGCAGAAATTATTACCTGCGCTCTTGCCGGGGGATTATTGAAGTCTATTTCGCACGATTTGAGCATAATCAATGTATCACTATATAGGTTATCTAAAAATTCGATAAACAATTTCAGGAAATCTTCACGGGTATTTCCTGCCTTAAAATAATCGGAAATATCTTTTTCCTCTTTTGTTCCAGGAAGCGGTAGAAGTAACCGTCTTATTCCAAATTCTTCCAACTGCTTTTCCTGTTTGCGTGCGCTTTCCTTTCCCGTCTTGTCAGTATCATATAATAAGATTATATGCTTAAAACGGAACGTCAATTTATAAATCAGCGTAGGCGGGATAGTCACCGTTTCACTGTTGAAGCAGATAGCATGAAAACCATGTGCCGCCAATGACATGACATCTTTTTCACCACCTGTGATAAACAGCGTATCACCCTTTGCGGGTAGTTGCTCCAATCCAAAACAATAGTTTTCCCCGAAATTGCCACCATAGAGGAAACGGGCTTTCGAGAACGGACGGTACAGTTTTATGTACCGTTTGTTCTTATACCCGTACATCGGTTCTGTTATGGATGAAGTATAAGTGAACGGCGTTCCATCCGCCGTTACACTCTGAAAGTCCCGTAAGGAACACACCTTATAAAGTTCCAATACTTCCGGTGTGATACCATACTGCTGCCAGTACATCAATTCGGCAAGTGGGAATTTCTGTTCCCTGAACTGGTAGGGTTTGCTTTCCTTTTCAGGTGTTTCTTCCGGCATATCATTTACTATATGGGAAGAAGTACGGATAACTGGTATCGGATTACCTGTTGCCAGTCCCAATCCCAAATCCCGGTCTATGGTTTCCATTATCTCCACAAAATCCATTGAATTGTTGCAGTCCAGCCCTTTAAGTTGCCCCACGAAAAAGAAACAATCACCGCTATAACTGTCGTTGCCGAAATCTTTCATCTTATAGATACCACTTCGGCGGTCGAAATAGATGTTACAGGACGCTTTGTTATCCTCATAAAGCGGATTTAAGAAATTGCGTCCTATCCGCCAATTACCGGATATGTAATGCTTGAACACGGATAACCCATTATTTGTCCTTTCTAATATTTCTTCTTTCCTTAACATATAGCTGGTGGTTGGTTATCAGGTCGTTAATACTGTCCTTATCTCGTTTAATCAGGCGTTCTTCCAATAATCGTTTTATTTCTCCAATCTTGTAGAAATAATGTCCCTTGATATTGGAATAAGTGACTGTCCCGGCTGCCCGCAAGCGTTGTAATGTCCGGTCACTGATTTTTAGAAATGTGCAGACCTCGTAACTATCCACCCAAATTTCATCCTCATTGGTACTTTCCGCTTCTGTGTGATTAAATATATAATCGGCAATAGCGGTAATCTTGTTGTCTAATTCCTTATAGGCTTTTGACTCAAATGTTATTATCTCCATTTCGCTAACTAATTGATTTGCTGCAAAGATGGCGGGTTTCAAAAGATAAAAATTACAAGGTATAACCAAGTTGGTGAATATTTATTTTTCTCTTTTTCAGTAGCAAAAGCAGGGTGTTATTACCCGAAAATGCCGCATTTCATGTCTAAATCGTATAAAAACAAAAACTACCAAGTTGATAATTACTTGGTAGTTTTTATGTGGACTAAATATCTTTATTACAGTTCGTCCGATTCCATTCGCTTTAACAGTTGTTCGATTACTGATGTAAAAAAGGCAGTTCGATTTTTCTTTCTGCTTTTGAGAGTTAGATATGTTCGATAATAATCTCCTAAATCTATATCAAAAGCTGCTTCAATGAAAGCCATGATTTCTTTTATTGTCACATTTCCATTATTGAGTGTTGCAATAGCAACAAGTCCATATCCAAACTCTACTGCATCTGATTTAGAGCCAGTCCATTTCAGATTAAAGTCAGAAAGTGCCGCCCGTATTTTAGATATTTGCATTTTCCTGTCTAACAATTGTAATTGTCTATTGAGATATATTCGTAGCATTTCATTCGACAAAATTTTAGCTACTTTGTAATCATATCCAGTAGAAAAGGCTGGGTCTTTATCTAAAAATGCGCTATCAACACACAATCTGAAATTCGCTTTATATCGAACAAAGTAATAAGAATCTAAGTGGGTTGCTTTCGAACGATAATATTGGTAGAAATCAAGATTTTGGTCAAAGAAATATTTCAAATTATCCAATTGGCAATGAAGATACTCTCGTTGTACATCATCACTGCCAATCGGACGTTTCATCTCAATTCTTGTTATTTTGTAAAAGTATAAATACCGACTAAGAATGTCTGGCTTTATATCTTTAAAGAAATGAATTTCTTCTTCTTCGTTCTGAAATTCATATTTTACAGTCATGTTCCGCAAGTTATCGAATAAAGGTCGTATGACATCTATCATATGCAAAGCATCCTCCACGCAGACATTTTCATCAATGCCAAGCAACTCCATTTCTTCATTTATTCGATGCAATATTTCATTGATATAATCTTGCATGATTTAATTTCGTTATAATCAGAAATTTGCATTTCGGGGTGTACGTGGAAACGGAATAACATCCCGAATGTTTGTCATGCCTGTAATGAACAGCATCAACCGTTCAAAACCCAATCCAAAGCCTGAATGGGGAACAGTGCCAAATTTGCGTGATTCAAGATACCACCACAGTTTTTCGGTATTCATATTCAATTCTTTCATTCGCTGCAACAATTTTGTATAGTCGGCTTCCCGTTCAGAACCTCCTATGATTTCCCCAATTTTCGGAAATAATACATCCATTGCACGAACTGTTTTCCCATCTTCATTCTGTTTCATATAGAATGCTTTTATCTCTTTAGGATAATCTGTAACAATCACAGGGCGGCGAAAATATTCTTCCACCAAATGACGTTCATGTTCAGCACATAAATCAATTCCCGGTTTTACAGGGTAATCAAACTGACGCCCGGATTCTTGTAAAATCTCTATAGCTTTAGAATAAGGCAAACGCATAAATTCATTATTTGCAACGAAATGTAATTTATCCATTAAACCATTATCTACGTTATCATTTAAAAAAGCTAAATCACTTTCGCAATTTTCAAGTGCATAACGGATTAGATATTTCAAAAAGTCCTCTGCCAAATCCATATTGTCGTTAATATCATTAAAGGCAACTTCCGGTTCAATCATCCAAAATTCGGAAAGATGACGGAATGTATTTGAATTTTCTGCCCTAAAGGTCGGGCTAAAGGTGTAAATTGCCCCCAATGCTAACGCACCAAGCTCGCCCTCTAATTGTCCCGAAACTGTTAAATTGGCTGGGGAACCGAAAAAATCATCTTTTAATTCCGTTTTGACTTCAAAGAGTTCTCCTGCTCCCTCGCTATCCGATGTTGTTATTATAGGAGTATTGAAATAGAAGAATCCTCTTTCATTGAAATAACGATGTATGGCAAAAGCCATATTATGGCGCATACGAAATATTGCACCAAAAGTATTTGTACGTAAGCGTAAATGAGCTATTTCCCGTAAGTATTCTAAAGAATGTTCCTTTTTCTGTAAGGGGTATCCCTGTGGGTCTGCTATTCCATATACTTCAATATCCCCGGCTATTACTTCTACTTGTTGTTTACCTCCGGCAGACCGGATAAATTTGCCCTTTATACCGATTGCACTTCCTGTAGTAATAGTCTTTAGCATATTCTTTTCAAACTTTACATGTTCAATCACAATTTGAAGATTGTGTACAGTAGAGCCATCATTTAAAGCAATAAAGCTTATATTTTTACTCTGTCGATGCGTACGAACCCAACCTCTCACATAGACATCAATTCCATAAATATCTGATTTTAATAAATCTACGATTCTTATTTTCATAACATTATTCTTTTATGCAATATCTCTAATACTTATAATAAGAGCATTATTAGACGTAAACTTGTCATTAAGAAATAAATCATAATTCAATTCAACACGAATGCGGTCATCATATATTTTAAGCTGATAAAGCAATGTCCTTACTTTTATATTAATATCTCCATCAGCAGTGATATAATCCGATTCCGTTAATTCCCCATTTAGGAAAGACATTTCAGTAAAAATCGACCCTGTACGATATAAATTAGCTTTTTCCGGGTTGATTATTAGTCGGTTTTCAACAACATGTCCTCCTGCACATAATTCTCGGTATAAAACAGAATGACTACTACCGGAACGTGAATAGTTTCCAATGGCATTAGTTACTATTTTATCCGTATAGTCGTCATACCGTTGAATATTTTGAACGATTATTCTAACATCCTTTTTCATAAATGAGGCAAGTTTTCACGGTATTGCCGCAAATAAGATTCATCTTGATTATGGATTTGTTGTTCCAAAAAATGAACCATCTTTTGCTTATCTGTTTTTAAGTTACCACGGACTTGGATTAAGTTAGAAGCTCCATCAGTAGCAAACCTTGCATTTACCGTCAAGTTCTGAATCAGTGTTTTTAACTCCTGCAATTTTTCAATCTCTGTTTCCTCTTTCCAATTTCCTGCTTGAATTTCTTGAAATAGCTGAGAGGTTGGATAGATGGTTAACATGGAAGCATCTATGATTTGTGGGTGAAGCTGGTTGAAGATTTCCGCAGTTGCCTTTGCGCCAATTTCCCCTCTCCCTGAACCGGAAATACCTGTCAAGTAAAAGAAATTATAGCTCATATCCACCTCTTCTAACTTTTTGCATTGTTCGATAATATCTTTAGACAAATATCCCTTTTTCATAAAAACAAGTGCTTCATCATCTCCCGTTTCAATTCCAAACGTAATTCCATCATAACCGAGGTCTTTCAACTCTTGCAAGTCTTTGACGGATTTCTGGCTAACATCAGTTATTCTTGCAAAACAACCGATGCTCTGACAGTTTGGAAAATATTCATGTACCATCTTCGCCAATATTTTGAGCTTATCCACACTAAGTACAAAAGGATTAGCTCCTGTAAAGAATACTCTGTCTGCATCTTTATAGTAGTGATTAGCTTCTTTCAAATCTGATTTAACTTCTTCGAGCGGTGACATTCGAAACTTGAAAGGCAAGTCTTCATAAAGAGTACAGAACTTGCATGAATGATGAGTACATCCTGCTGTAACTTGAATTAAAAGGGAGTATGCCTCATAAGGCGGTCTCCAAATAGTTCCTGTGTAATGCATAATTATTTCTTCTTTTATTTATGTAAACAATAACCAAAAACAGTAGAATTTCAACTGTTATTTAGTTTCTTTTTCGATGGCAAAGTTATAAATATACTTAGTATAAAAAAAGAAGTTACATAAACGTTAGGCAGTTACAAAGGGGTAACTATTTTTGCGTATCAGATAGTTACGTGCGAAAAAAAATAAAAAAAGATGGGAATGGTATATTTATAGGGTGATGTAGAGAAGATTTATAAAAAGCACCCGGTGTCCCTTCGGGTGCTTCAACCACAAAAATTTCAATTATAATCTATCTATAATGAAACTTTCTGTGGCAAATATAGCGATTTTCATTTTACTTCTTCGGTTTGCCTTTCTTTTCGGGGAACACGAAAGTAACATTAAACTGGTCGTCAAAGGCAAGTGAAGCGTCAAAGACTTTGCCGTTCCTGCTTTTAAAGCCTTTGATTAGCCCGGTTTTCCCAGTAGTCACCAGTTCGGTAATCTGTTTGTCTGTTAGTTGCTTTTCGCTCTTGTTGCGGAAGATGGTAACGGAACAATCCACATTGGAACATTTGGAGACTTTCGGATAAAACAAGATACGTCCTGTTTTACATTTCGGGCAAATGCAACCACTACCCGAAGCGAAAGAAAGCTGAACGTCCAAAAGTTCAGCCGTGATTTGCCGTGCATACACTTCGATACCTTTGCGGAACGTATCGGGGTTCATTTCCCCGCTTTCTATTTTGGCAAGCGTATTTTCCCACATCCCTGTCATTTCAACGTCTGCTATCTTCTTGTCCCGGATGATGTTGTAAACGGCAAGACCTTTCTCAGTCGGGACAAGGTTCTTTTTCTCCCGGACGATATACTGGCGGGTAAACAGTGTTTCGATGATAGCTGCCCGTGTTGCGGGCGTGCCTATACCCATATCTTTCATGCTGGCTTTCATGTCTGCGTTTTCCAGTTCCTTACCTGCCGTTTCCATTGAAGAAAGCAAACTGCTTTCCGTGTGTAACGGCTTGGGCTTGGTCTGTTTCTCCAACAGCTCAATGGCGGAAAGCGGCAGACTGTCCCCGTCCTGTATGGCGGGTAAGGTGGTGTTATCTTCCGTTTCTTCTTTCTCGCCGAATGCGGCACGCCATCCGGCGGACTTGGTTACAGAGCCTTTGACCGTGAAAAGCGACCCTGCACATTCCAGCGTTACACTGGTAATGTCTTTGACGCATTTTTCAGAAAAGGCTTCCAACATCCGTCCGGCTATGAGTTCATAAACTGCCTGTTCGTCCGTTTCCATTTTACCGGGCAGATTTTCAGTCACAATCAAGGCGTGGTGGTCTGTCACCTTGCCATCGTTCACGGAACGGGAATTTAAGGATTTACCTTTCATTCCGGCGGCATACCCGGCAAAACGGGCGTACTGTTCCAAATTAATAAACCGTTCCGGGATTTCCTCGAATACGTCCTGTGGGATATAACGGCTTCCGGTTCGGGGGTAGCTGATTAGTTTACCCTCGTATAACTTTTGTGCGATGGATAAGGTTTTGTCTGCGGAAAAATTCAGTTTCGTATTCGCTTCTTTTTGGAGCGTAGTTAAATCATAGAGCAAGGGCGGTTCTTGGTTCACTTCCTTACGTTCTATGGTTTTCACCTGTACCGTTTCCGCATCCTTTATCCTTTGCAGCGTGTCGATGGCGGGCTGCTGCGTATCGTACTTTTCTGTGGATAGTGCCGTAAAAGTTACATTGTTCTTAGTTGTCTGCAATTTCAGTTGCCAATACTTTTGCGGAACAAAGTTCTTGTTCTCTAAAAAGCGGGTACATATCATCGCCAACGTGGGCGACTGTACCCGTCCCAAAGAAAAAATGCCTTGTCCGGCTGCCACACTTAAAGCCTGTGTACCGTTTATGCCAATTAAATAATCGGCTTCGCTGCGTGCCTGTGCCGAAAGGAAAAGGTTATCATACAGGCTACCGGCTTTCAGGTTTTGCAGTCCCTCACGGATTGCCTTGTCCGTAAGACTGCTTATCCATAAACGGACAAAAGGCTTGTTGCATCCAATATACTGGTAGATGTAGCGAAAGATAAGTTCCCCCTCTCTCCCTGCATCGGTGGCGACTATAATCTTGTCCGACTGGTCGAATACCTCTTTGATTACCTTTAGCTGTTTCAATGCGCCGGGGTCTGCCTTGTACCCTTTTTCCGCTTTCACTTGCCGGGGTGTAAGTTGAAAATTATCCGGGATAATAGGCAGACTTTCCCTGCGAAAACTCTGTATGCCGTATGCTTCCGGCATTGCCAAACCTACAAGATGGCCGAACGCCCAGGTAACGAGATACCCGTTACCTGAAAGATAGCCATCCTGTTTTTCATTCGCTCCTAAAATACGGGCAATGTCCCTTGCCACACTTGGTTTTTCTCCGATTACTGCAATCATTCTAATTTCGATTTTAATTGTTCTACTTCTTTTTGTCTTAGGATTTTCCGGTCATAATAGATGTGATAGCCATCTACATAAAATTGTCGGTTCTGCTTGTCTATGGCTTTCCAGTCTGTTTTGTAATAGGTGAAGATAAACAGGGCGAAACCGACAACCGGGATAAGGATTAATACCACTATCATCTTTTGCGTCCCCTGCTTTGTTTGGGCTTGTCCGTCTGCTCCTGCTTCTCCTTTTTATCCTGTTTAGTCTTTTGTTTTTCAGTGGGCTTGTCCTGACCTTTTTTCAAGGGTTCTTTCACTTTCTTGGTGGCTTCGTTGGTCTTGCCCTCCGAATTGACCGCTACCTGTGTGCGGTTCTTGCTTGCCGGGGTAATTTCTTTCACGGCAGAACGGTCAAAACTGGGATTGTCACTATAAAAGCCTAACTTCTTCTTGTCGTGGTTCACCTGAATGTAAGCATCGTATTCGACCCCTCTCTTGTCTTTCAGCCCGGCAACAAAGATGGTTTTGTCATTGACTAAATCCTGCTGTTGCTGGCGGGATAGCTCTATTCCTGAAATGCTCTTGGGTATGGTTACACCGTCACTGGTGACAAGGTTGTTTTCCTGTTCCTGTTTCTGCCGTTGCTCCTGTGACTGTTTGGCATTGGGATAGATAAATTCCAGACTTTTCTTATCCGCATTGACCTGAACGGTTGCGGAAAAGGGATTTTTACGGTTGGAAATCATATTTTCAAGGAATACTCCTTTTCCCTCCCGTAAGGCTTGCTGTTGTTCCTTACTAAGTTTGACACCCTTTATTTCATCCGGTATTTGGACACTGCTTGCACGCATGGAAACAAGTTCATTTGTCACCTTATCCACGCTGACGAAAGAGGGTATCATTTCTCCCGTGATATAGTTTTTCAGGTTTACTATGCGTCCCATGTTTCCCGTTTCAAGAAGATTGGCTTTGTCCTCTTTGGAAAATTCATGTCCGAAGAACGGGCGTTCAAGTTCCGGCTTTTGGCGGATGCCGTGTATCGCCAAAACCACATTCCTGTCCTTGTCGTGCCGGAAAGATAGGCGTGCGTCCATCTTCATAATGGCGGAATTGTAGTTTCCCGAAATGGTGAACGCTCCGGGTGACTTGTACCCCCTTAACATGGGTTCTAAAGCCTTTGCCTTTTCAAGCTGTTCTTTGGATAGCCCGAAGTTTTTCAGGGCTTCCCAGTCCACTTTATCCGGGTCGATAACATACTTGCTTTTGTCAGGTTGCTGCGGTGCTTGTGCCGTTGTTCCCGCTTCTTTGGCTGGCAGCTGCCCGTTTTGGGGTTCCTGCTGCTCTTTCTTCACTTCCTGCTTCACGATTTCAGGTGTCACCCGGTAACGCTCTATGCCCGCTTCATTTTCCGGTGTAGGGTTGTTGAAGTTATCCCTGATTATCGGCTCGATTTTGGGAAGTTCCAACTTCGGGATTTTGAAGAAGTTGAAGCGGGTCGGGTTCTTCAACTGGTTCATCATGTTGGAAAAGAAGTTGGAAAAGAAATCACCGTGACGGTCGAATTTCAGAAGTTCGCTGTTGTTCTCCGGTGGTACGGTTTGGAGTTCCCCGTTTTCATCTACGCCTTTTACTGCGCTGATTGTCTTTTTCTCCTTATCCAGTACAAGAAGAATATCCATCATCTGTTCGTCAGTGGTGGATTTGTTGGCTGTGTTTACATCCATAATGTTTTGAATTTTAGTGAATAAATAAAATTTTCGGAAGTAAAAGTACGGATGAAATAGAGTATATTTAAGGATTTGGGAACAGGTGGCTTCATTAGTCCCCGTTTGGCTTCATTTGTCTCGTATAAAATATTTTTAGTGAATTATTTGTTATGTATTTGCATGTAAAAACATAATATATTAACTTTGCAGAAAAATAAAAGCTATGACTTCATTTAGAAAAGAAATATTGCAGCAAATTGAGCAAATAGATGTCGGACGTATATTTACATTCCGGGATTTATCGTTTCCCAATGACAAATTGGCGAATGTGGCTGTCTTCCTTTCGGAACAGAGTAAAAAAGGCATACTGATGCGGGTTGAGAAAGGGGCTTATTTCCGTCCTCGTAAATCGGCTTTGGGATTAGGAACATTACCGGTATATCAGGATGAACAATTCCGCTATATTACCCAAAAACTGGATGGCTATATCACTGGAGCATATATTTATAATAAAATGGGGTTGACCGAACAAGTGGCAACTACCATTACGGTGGCAACCCTCAATCCTGTACGTCGCTTTCGGTTTAAGAATTTGGATGTGGAATGTGTAAAATCCTATACTGCTGCCTACCACGATGAAACGAATATCCCTTATTTGCGGTTATTGGATGCCGTCAAAGATATAAAACATATTCCCGGAAGCACGCAAAAAGATATATATGAGCGTATTAAGAACCAATATTTCAATAGCTTTTCAATACAGGAACTTATAAAAGTAGTATCTTTGGCGAAAGATTACCCACCTCGTGTACGAAAGATAGTAGCGGATATACTGGGTGAGATGGGGCAGTACGACTTGCAGCGGAAAATTGCTAATACCGTTCTACCTACCACAAGGTTTAATTTGAATTATAAAACAACGTAATACTGTATGGATTTACATTCGGATAAAGAAATATTCAAAGAGTTAATCGCATTGGCAGCAGACCATTTCGGTTACGAACAGTCACATATAGAAAAGGATTATTGGGTATGCAAAATACTCAAAGAGATTGCTTTGTCCGAATATAAGGAAAAGGTATTCTTCAAAGGTGGAACATCTTTATCAAAAGCTTATGGCTTGATAGAACGCTTTTCGGAAGATTTGGATTTGTTCGTTTTTACCGGAAATACAGCAGCATCCAAACAAGCGGAAAAAACATTGAATAAGAAGCTATCCAAATTCATAATAGAACAAAACGCTAGCATATACCGTGAAGAATTATCCGAAACAGGTGGAAACTTCCGTAAATTGCTTTTTTCTTATGAGAATGTTTTTAAGGGTGTTGGACTGAAAGAAAATTTGGAAGTAGAAATAAAATCCTGTGATTTATCCGATAAAAAGCAAATGTATTATCCGGCTGATACTCGTATTATCAAAGCAATTATCACCGCTTTTTTGGAAAATATAGAACGACAGGATTTGATTCAGGAATATGAACTGGATGGTTTCAAGATACAATGTATCAATCCAAGAAAAACCATCTGCGATAAAATTTCAAGACTTGTCAAATTGTCTTACAACGAAGATGCTGTAAATTTACTGGCAAAGCATATCCGAGATATTTACGATTTATGCCAGTTGTTCCACACTTCTGAATATAACCAGTATTTGCAATCGGAGGAATTTTTGGAAGCCATGTACTGGGTAACGGTTGAAGATGGGCTGAACAAAAATTCTAAGTCGCATTTATCGCTGGCTGATGCTCCTATTTTTAAGTCAGCAAAAGAAATGATGGCAAAGCCTGAAATTATGGTGGCGTACACTTCCGATTTGAAGAAACTGGCTTTCGACAAACAAAAAATGCCATCAATAGAAAAAGCTATTAGCACAGTGGAAAGCATACATGGAAGATTAATCAAATTTGAAATTTTTAGAAAAAATAAAATATGAGAAGCAAAGTTACAACAAGTGATAAGAGCATTGATAATGCCGGAATCCCATCCGATTATAGGTTAGCTATTGCGGAATATATTTGGAATAGTTTTGATGCTAAAGCATCCAATGTTGATATTCAGTTTGAAGCCAACGAATTAGGACATATTTCCTATTTTGTCATATCAGATAATGGAGAGGGTATAAACTTATCTACGATTGCATCAACCTTTGGAGCATTTCTTGATTCACAGAAACAACAATCGTATCAAAGAACTTCTGATGTTAGAGGGAAAAAAGGAAAAGGACGTTTTTCTTTTATTAATTTTTGTTCCAAAGCTATTTGGAAAACACGATATAAAGCGGAAGATGATTCAATTCTCCAATATGAAATAACAATCAGTGCAGGGGATAAAGACCATTACGAAACTGATAACAAGCAAAAGATAACATCTGGAACTACTGGTACAGACGTGTTTTTCCATGATTTAAAAGATTTTTCAGCCGGACATTTTTATGCTCCATCTTTTAGTGAATTTCTTGCACAGGAATTTGGTTGGTTTTTGTATCTGAATAAAGAGAAAGGTTATACACTAACCATGAATGGGAATGCAATTGATTATGAATATTTAATTGCAGAATCCGAAACTATTAATGAAACAATTTCTGATTATGATTTTGAAATCTCCTATATTAGATGGGAAAAGAACATCGGAGATAAATTTTATTACTATTATTTGAAAAGTGATAAATTTGAATTAGGTAAGGAACTGACATCATTTAATAACAATGCAATTAACTTCTTTCATAGTTTGTACATAGTTTCCCCCTATTTTGACAATTTTATTTTTGAAGAAAAACCTTATCCAAGATTGGACGGAGTAAAAAACCAATCTGATGAAACATATAAAATCCTAAAAAAGAGACTTCTTACTTTATTAAGGGAAAGAGAAAAAAGATTTGTAAAAGAAGATGCCGCCAATAAATTAATCGCAGATTATGACAGGAACGGCATATTACCTGTATTCAGAGATAATAAATATGAAAAAGAACGCAAACAAGATTTACTTAATGTAATCAAAGAGATCTATTGCATACAGCCTAAAATTTTTAAAGGGCTCAAGAGAGAACAATCGCAAACTTGCGTTGGTTTTTTGAATCTTCTTTTAGATACAGACGAAAGAGAAAATATACTCTCGATATTGAATAGTATTGTTTCTATCTCAACAGAAGAAAGAGTACAGTTAGCCCAAACATTAAGAACAACTTCATTAAGCCGCATATTGCGGACAATAAAAATGATAAAAAACAGGTGTGAGGTTGTTGAGCAATTAAGGAATCTTGTTTTTGACTTAAAGAAGTTTTCTACTGAACGAGAGCATATCCAATTAGCAATAGAAGATAATTATTGGCTTTTTGGAGAACAATTTCACTTAGTTTCAGCGGATGAAACATTTGAAAAAGCATTATCCAATTATCTGTATGTACTGGATGGAGAAGAAAAGAAAGAACAAATTAATTCTCCTGAACATAATAGGCGACCCGATATTTTTATGTGTAGAAAGCATAAGGTAGCTGATACAACTGATTTTTCAAATATGTTGGAAGAAAATGTAATCGTCGAATTAAAACGACCGACTGTTACGATTGGAAAAAAACAATTCCGACAAATTGAAGACTATTTAGATTTGATAAAAGGGGAAGAACGTTTTAATAGTCAAATGCGTTCATGGAAATTTTTTGTTGTAAGTAATAAAGTGGATGACTTTATAAAAGACCAATATAAAGCGTTTCAAGATAAAAATAAAAGATTTTTAGTCCATATCAAAGAGCAATTTGAGATTTATGCAATGACTTGGGATGATATATTTCAACTTTTTGAAATAAAGCATAACTTTTTATTGGATAAATTAGACTTCGACAAAAAAACGATTGAAGAAGAAATAAAAATATATGCTAATAATCGTGTGGCAGCAGATAGAATAGTGGATAATGTCAGGAAATTAGAAACTTGGTAAATAACCGATATGAACTTTACAGATATAAGAGAACGTCTTACTGGGATTAGTTGTCCATTTTTTGGCATATCATGGAATCCAACCGAAATTGACCGAACGAAAGCAAATAGAATCATTCGCTTTTTAGAGGATAGAAGAGTATTATATAATCTATATGAACAAGAGTGTCCCGACCATTGTGTTCGCTCTATTATTGAAATTAGGCATTATTTGACAGATAAAATTCAGGAAATTTCGCCTGATACTCAACTTTATGGGTTTGTTAGCGCAATGCGAAAAGCCTCCCGGAAATTCTTAAATCAATTTTCAGACAAGGATAAAGATGTTCGTTTATATATAAATAATTACGATTGTATAAGTAGCTGGAAATTCAATTCAGCTTTAGGTGAGTTAAGAGGTACATTTGGAATTATGATAGCTCAAATAGCGGTTGCTTATGGAATTAATGTGGAAGAGGAATTAGCTTCAATTCTTCCTAATAAAGAGGAATAAAGTTTGACATAATCTACAATCATCAGTTGCAGAAATAATCAACATACTAAAAGTACCCCAGTTTTCCAGTTATTAGTTGGAAAATTGGGGTATATATTTTAGTTCTCATCCTTTATCAAATACCGTAATTCAGGGTCATTTTTTATACGGGTGATTTCATCCTCTACAATCTGCTGGACTTCCTGCTTGACCCGGTTGTAATTTGCCTGTATTTCTTCCTGCATCCGGTCGTTCCCGTCCTCGTCCCGGAAATCTATAATTTGGGGCAGCTTCTTGTAGTTGGCTGTTTCCCGTTTCACTTGCTCGTTATCCACCACAATTTCCGCATGGAATATTTTCTGCTCTATCCGTTCATCGAAATTGTCACTGACCGCACCCACAAACATACCCTGTGTTAAGTTGGATATTTTACTGGGTGGTATCAGGCTATCCATCTGCGTACTGATAGAGGTTGATTTATCATTCCGGTTGATAGTCATGCTTTGGCGTTTTTGCAGTACCTTTCCGAAACGGTCTGAAAGTGTTTTTGCCGTTTCAGAAACCACCTGACCGCTAAATATATTACCCACTGTGTTTTCGATAACTTTGCTTTCCTTATCCCCATAATCCCGGCGTAACTGGCTGAAATCCTGAAAGCCCAAACAGACCGCTACCTTGTTGCTTCTTGCCGTTGCTATCAGGTTATCCAGTCCCCGAAAATAGATGGTCGGTAATTCATCTATGATTACGGAACTTTTGAGTTGGTGCTTCTTGTTTATCAGCTTCACGATACGGGAATTATACAATCCCAAAGCACAGGAATAGATATTTTGACGGTCGGGATTGTTGCCTACTACCAATATCTTAGGTTCTTCCGGGTTGTTTATATCCAATGAAAAATCATCACCTGTCATTACCCAATATAAAGCCGGGCTTATCATACGGGAAAGCGGGATTTTAGCACTTGCAAGCTGCCCCTGTAACTGGTCTTGCGCATTCGATTCCCATGCGTCCATAAATGGTGAAAGGTAGTTTTCCAGTTCGGGATAACTCGTTAAAATAGTGAATGTATCAGCATATTTCTTGTTCAGGAACTCGATAGCGTGCGGGAATGTACAATACTTACCACCCTGATATATTTTCAAAAACCAAATGATAGAAGCCAGCAGGATAATCGGGCTTTCCACAAAGAAGTCCCCCTGTTTGGTTATCCAACTGCGATTAAGGTTTAACATGATGGTATAGCTGGCTTCGTATGCGTCCGATATGTCTGTCATAAACGCCGGATTTATCGGGTTGCATCGGTGACTTTTACGTGGGTCATCAAAGTTAATCATATAGAATTTAGGCTTCACCTTATACCCGTCTAAATGACTGATTAAGTGATTGTAAGCTATCTCCGAAAGGTCAGGAAATTTATAGTCATAAATATAAACAGCAAAGCCTTTTTCGATTTGCTGTTTTATGTAATTATTGACTATCGCATACGATTTTCCCGAACCGGGTGTGCCTAAAACCATGCTTGCCCTGAACGGGTTTACAACGTTTATCCACCCATCGTTCCACTTCTTTTTATAGTAGAAACGGGTCGGCAAGTTAATGGAATATTCGTTTTCTATCAGGCGTGTTTCCTGTGCGAAACTTTCATTTTCCAAATTAAATACATCATCCATCAGGTTATTTTTCAATAGGCGGGAAATCCATACTCCGGCAGCCAACAGGGAAAGATACCCGGCTGTCATGGTAAAGATATACAATGCCGTGTTTGCCGCCAGTGGCAACGGCAGAACCAACAGCCACCAATTCAGGAAAAACAGGATAAAACCGATTGTCAGGAACACATAAATCTTATTCCATGTGATTTTTTCCTCTTTCACTCCTTTTGTACCCAAACAGGAAAGCGCAAGGAACACCACCGAAAAAAGTTTGGTGTACAGGATATTGGAGAACAACCCGGCGGTACGCTGGAAGTTCAGCAGGATTTTATCGATTACCCCGATATTGATACCCCACTCCCGGAACGACTGGTAACAAAACCAGTAAATGTTTATCACTACAAATAAAATACTGATTGCCCGCATAAAGTCCATGACTTTTGCCAGTCCTCTTAAATCATCTTCGTTTTGCATAATTGAATTTTTAGGATTACTAAATACGTTTTTGTTTCTTCTTCTTTTTCTTCTTGGGTGGCGGAACTTGGCTGTTATCGGACGGTGTATCATTCCCGCCGGATAACAGGCTGAACAGTCCCGCAATGGCTTTACCTGTATTTTCAAGGTGTCCGGTCGGGTTATATTCCGGCGTGTGTTCCTGCATTTCCTGTTTGCTGTTTCCCGTCAAAGTACGGGAGCCGGAAAACAGGTTGTTGAACACATTGGCAGAAAAGTCCTTTCCCAACCGTGAACCGTTCAGGACGGTACGGTTTTCATGGTCGATGAATGTTACACCGTATATCCTGCCCGTATCGTTCTGCCGGAAAAGAACGTCTATGCCTTTCTTTTTCAGTTCTTGTTCCAGTTCCTTACGATTATGGGCGGATTGTATCACTGCGGCGACCGTCCGGCGGGTACGCTCTTTCAGGTTCTTGTCCTGAATGTCCTTTGTGGATTTCTTGATGTGCCTTTGGATGGCTTCGTAACCTACCGACTTTCCCAAAGAGGAAGATTTGAACGGGTTTCCCTGCTTTTCTCCCTTGTCATTGGTCGCTGAATAGACAATGCCGTTATAAGGTTTGCCGTTCACTTCTCCTCTCACTTCTTCCGCCTGTACATTATATATAGATAGCAGGGCTTTGTACTCCGTGAAACTTTGGAAACGGTAACTTCCAGCAAGGGCTTTCACCGTATTGGATAACTGGTGCTTTACGTCCCCTGTCCGGTAGTCCACCTTTTTAAGTTCAGGGCGTTCGGCTGCCTGTTTCTTCTCTGCCGGATGCAGCCCGTACTTCTGTTCCAGTTCACGGGTGATTTGTTTGCTGCGGATATGCTCGAACTTGTCGTTTATCTTTTTGCCCGTATCATCCACCCGGATGGAGACGATATGTATATGATGCCTTGCTATATCTTCGTGCTTGTAAACCATGTACGGCTGATTGCCGTACCCCAACTTATCCATATACTCTTTGGCAATATCCGCAAGCTGGTTGTCGGAAAGCACATCGTCCGGGTGCGGGTTCAGGGAGATATGGATAATCGGTTTTTCCGTTTTCAGGTCTGCGGGCAGGTGCATATCGAAACATTCCATACATCGCCTGATGCTGAAATTTCCGTCCTCGCTCTCGAACATACGGTTACTTAAAAGTACTTTTCCCTGCTCTTCATCCACCTTATTTTGGTTGTAGGAAAGCGCACCGAACAGGGAACTGCCTACGCTTATCTTTGCAACCATCTTGTTTCAAACTCACGGGTCAGTTCAATAATTTGGCGGTTCAGGTCGGCAAGTTCCATCGTTGCCTTTTCCAGTTTATAGAGAAATGCGAGTGCTTTCTTTTCTGAAAAATTGGTATTGAGAGCCTTTACCACCTGATTGTAATTCACGGCGATACCCCTGTATTGGGAATATAAAGCGGTCAGCCGGGTATAATATTCGACTGCCGCCTTGTCGATTTTTATCACTTTGAACGGTTCGCCGAAGATGCGGGCGGTGATAAAGTGTGCTTTCGTGCGCATACCGGACTGGTCGAACAACGCCAAAAAGCGGGCGTGGTCTATCGCATTGAAGCTGATAGAATACCTGAACACCGCCGGGTCTGCTTTGGGTTTTCGTCCTGCGCCACCCGGACGGGGCGCATTTTCATTTTTCTGTTTCATGCTTCTTTCTTTAAAGGGTTACGACTTCGGAGTGACCCTATCCCGGCTTCGTCCGGGCAAGGCGTTCAAAGCTGCTGAAAGAATTTCAAGCAGCGCAGAACACACCTTGCTATTTGCCAGTGCAAATAAAAATCCGCCTACGGACGGATTGGAGTTAGCGGATATTGGAACGCTCCCGGCGGCGGGGGCTTGGTTAGCCTGACCGATACCTTTCGGTTGCAAAGTAACGGGTATTAAAAATGCTGTGAAATAGCGGGTTATAGGACAAATGAGGACAAACAGGGACATTTGAGGACACCTTTCAAAAGGGGTTACTTTTCTATGTTTATTTGTCCCGGATTTAAGATAGAAAGCAATATGGATAGATGGAAATATGTATCGGCAAGCGGACGGAAAGAAAGCGGTTTTGAAAACTTGAAAACAAGATTTCAAGATTGCAATATTTCAAGAAAGCAAGAAAACAAACCGGATGGAATGATTGAAAGGAAACAGTCATTCAATCGGGAAAGCAAGCTGTCTTTGTGGAATGATTGAAAACAAAGAAGCAAGGAAGAAAACAGGCAGTCTTTGTAGAAAGGTAGCAAGAAACAAGGAAAGAAAAAAAGAAGTCATTCTCTCTTTCGGACTTTCAACATGGAACAAAAGAAAACCATCCGTCAATCTGTACGGATGGAATGAAATTAAGATGTATCACAAAAAAATTATTACAATGAAGAAAGAAACCTTGTATGTGGCTTTCTCCACCCAAAAGGGCGGGGTCGGCAAAACAACGTTCACCGTCTTGGTGGCAAGTTACCTGTATTACCTGAAAGGGCATAACGTGGCGGTCGTGGATTGCGACTACCCGCAACATTCCATTTCCGCCATGCGCAAACGGGATGCCGAACAGGTGAACGGGGATGAGTATTACAAACAGCTTGCCTTTCACCAGTTCAAGACACTGGGAAAGAAAGCGTACCCGGTGCTTTGCAGTTCACCGGACGAAGCGATAAAAACGGCGGATGAATTTCTTGCGTCTGCCGGGTCGGATTATGATGTGGTCTTTTTCGACCTGCCCGGAACGGTGAACAGTGAGGGCGTTATCAACTCCCTTTCAGGGATGGATTATATTTTCACCCCCATAGCCGCCGACCGGGTGGTATTGGAAAGCAGCCTTTCCTTTGCGGTGGCTATCCATAAACTGCTGGTAAAGAATGAAGCGTGCCGGCTGAAAGGGCTGCACCTATTTTGGAACATGGTAGATGGACGGGAAAAAACAGACCTCTACACCCTGTATGAACAGACTATCGGGGAATTGGAACTACCCCTGATGAAAGTATTTATCCCGGACACGAAACGATTCAAAAAGGAACTGGACGCACAGCGTAAAACCGTGTTCCGTTCTACACTGTTCCCGGCGGACAAACGGCTGGTAAAGGGCAGCAACATGGAAGAACTGATAACCGAAATCGCATACCTTATAAAACTGTAACGATATGGCAAAGCAAAGCGGCGGGAAACCGCAAATTGACGAGGATTTTATGAAAGAGATTATTTCACAGGGCTTGCCCGTGAAGAAACAGGAAACGCCGTCGGCGGCAATGGAAACGGAAATAGAAACACCGGATAAACCGGATGATAAAACAGACAAGCAGGAAACGGCAAGGGAAGAAAAGACCGTGAAAGAACCTGCCCGCCGGAAAAAGAACGCTCCGGGCGATTACCGGGCAACCTATTTCATGCGGGTGGACTTGACCGACCGACAACCGTTATATGTCAGCCGTACCACACACGAAAAGCTGATGAAGATAGTAACCGTTATTGGCGGATGCAAGGCAACCGTCAGCAGCTATGTAGAAAATATCCTGCTCCGGCATTTCGACCAGTTTCAGGACGAGATAAACGAACTGTACGAAAGCAAATTTGAAAAGCCGTTCTGATATGTTGAAATGGTTTATTATCGGAACACTCCTGTATTATGCCATCTTTTTATGGCGATACCGGGATAGCTTGGGAACATGGTTTAGGGGTAGGAAAAAGCAGCCGGAACAACCGGAAAGCAAACCGACTGTGAAAACAGGAAACGGTGATTCTCTTGTAGGTGCAAGTCGTTACCGGATGGGACAAATGAGGACAAACGGGGACATCTTAGGACACCTTTCAAAAGGGGTTGATAATGCTTCTATATTTGTCCCGCAAAGCGATGAAGCAGAGGAAGAAACACCTGCCTCGCAAGCGATTGAAACCGAATTTGAAATGGAGTTTGAAAAGGAAGAAACGGATGTTTCGCCGGACGAAATCGAAGCGGAAGAAATCGCCTGTTACATGGGGGACAGTGAGCCGGAAATGGCACAGGGTATCACGCTGGGGGAACTGGTGCAAATGGTACAAGTCATTCAGGTGGAACAAGCGACCGAAAGAGAGGAACGGCAAGCCGTTCAGACCATCTGCCGGACGGAAACAAACCTGTTTCATTCACTGGTGGAACAGATTAACGGGGGCAGGTCACGGGTGGCGGAACTTTTACAAAAGCATGAGATACCCGTACCCGCCACTGTTCCGGCTGCCGGAAATGATGAAATGGCAGCCTTTGACATGAACGATTTTCTTTAATGGTAAACTTTAAATAAGTAAGATGATGAAACAAAGAGATTACGGTTAAAAAGCAAACCTTTTCGAACACGGGGAACACTCCCCGCAACCACAAAAATTCAATTATTAATCACTCCGCCGGGCGGACTATCCAACCGTCCGGCAATTTAAAAATCAATGTATTTATAATGAAAAAGAAAGTTCTATTTTCGGCAGCCGTTCTTTGGGCTGCATCCTCCGCTTTTGCACAGGGTAACGGCATGGCGGGTATTACAGAAGCTACCAACATGGTAACCAGTTATTTCGACCCGGCGACAAAATTAATTTACGCTATTGGTGCGGTTGTCGGATTGATTGGCGGCGTAAAAGTGTATGGAAAATTTTCTTCGGGCGACCCTGATACCAGTAAAACGGCGGCTTCGTGGTTCGGTGCTTGTATCTTCCTGATTGTCGCTGCCACCATCCTACGTTCATTCTTCCTCTAAAAGAAATGGACTATGGCAGACTATCCGATTAACAGGGGAATAGGTAAGCCAGTTGAGTTTCGGGGGTTGAAAAGTCAATATCTTTTCATTTTTGCGGGCGGGCTGTTAGCCCTGTTCGTGCTTTTCATCATCATGTACATGGTGGGTATCAACCAGTGGGTGTGCATCATCTTCGGCGTTACTTCGGCAACGCTGCTTGTGTGGCTCACATTCCGGTTAAACGAAAAGTACGGGACGCACGGGTTAATGAAATTGTCCGCACGCAAAAGCCACCCTTTCCATATCATCAACCGAAAAGCCATATCCCGATTATTCCATTTAAAACAAGCATCGAAATGAGAAATATATTAAAAGCTACCACGCTGGAAAACAAGTTTCCACTGTTCACGGTGGAAAACGGGTGCATCGTTTCCAAAGATGCAGACATAACAGTAGCGTTCCGGGTGGAACTGCCCGAACTGTTCACCGTCACGGCAGCCGAATACGAAGCGATACATTCCGCTTGGAACAAGGCGGTAAAGGTGCTGCCCGATTACAGCATCGTACACAAACAGGACTGGTTCATCAAAGAGAACTATACGCCTGACATCCAAAAGGATGATTTGAGTTTCCTTTCCCGTTCCTTTGAACGGCATTTCAATGAACGACCGTTCTTAAACCATACCTGTTACCTGTTCCTGACGAAAACGACAAAGGAACGTAGCCGGATGCAGAGTAATTTTTCCACCCTCTGCCGGGGCTTCCTTGTCCCCAAAGAGATAAAGGACAAGGAAACGGTCACAAAGTTTCTTGAAGCGGTGGGGCAGTTTGAAAGTATTATGAACGATAGCGGTTTCATTACCCTTACCCGCCTGAACTCGGACGAGATAACCGGAACAAGGAAAACGGCGGGTATCGTGGAGAAATACTTTTCACTCTCACAGACCGACACCACCACACTGAAAGATATTCAACTGAATGCCGAAGATATGCGGATCGGTGACGATATTTTTTGTTTGCATACCCTTTCGGATGCGGAAGATATGCCGGGCAAGGTGGGAACAGATACCCGCTATGAAAAGCTATCCACCGATCGGAGCGACTGCCGTTTGTCATTCGCTTCCCCGGTGGGTGTGCTACTCTCCTGTAACCATATCTATAACCAGTATATCTTCATTGACGACCATACGGAGAATCTGAAACAGTTTGAAAAGATGGCTCGCAATATGCACTCCCTTTCCAAATACAGCCGTGCCAATCAGATTAACAAGTCTTGGATAGAGGAATATTTGAACGAAGCCCATTCGCAGGGGCTTATCTCCGTGCGATGCCATTGCAATATCATGGCGTGGAGTGATGACCGGGACGAACTCAAACACATTAAAAATGATGTGGGGTCACAGCTCGCACTTATGGAGTGCAAGCCACGCCATAACACCACCGACACGCCGACCCTGTTTTGGGCGGGCATACCCGGTAATCAGGCGGACTTTCCGGCGGAAGAAAGTTTCTATACATTCATCGAACAGGCTCTTTGCCTGTTCACCGAAGAAACGAACTACAAAAGTTCGCTTTCTCCCTTTGGTATCAAGATGGTGGATAGGGTCACGGGAAAGCCGTTGCACATTGATATTTCAGACTTACCCATGAAACGGGGTATCATTACCAATCGCAACAAGTTCATACTTGGGCCGAGTGGTAGCGGCAAGTCATTCTTTACCAACCACATGGTACGCCAGTATTATGAACAAAATGCACATGTGCTGTTGGTTGATACCGGAAACAGTTATTTAGGTTTGTGTGAAATGATAAACCGGAAAACGCACGGGGAAGATGGGATTTACTTTACCTATACCACTGAAAACCCGATAGCGTTCAATCCTTTCTATGTAGAGGATGGGGTATTTGATATTGAAAAGAAAGAGAGTATCAAAACACTTATCCTGACCCTGTGGAAAAGGGACGATGAAGCACCCACACGGGCGGAAGAAGTGGCTTTGTCGAACGCTGTTAGCTCCTATATCGGACTGATTACCAAAGACAGTTCCGTTACTCCCTGCTTCAATACGTTCTACGAGTATGTGAGGAATGACTACCGGGCGCACCTGCAAGAAAAGAACGTCCGGGAAAAGGATTTCGATATAGACAACTTTCTGAATGTATTAGAACCTTACTATCGTGGCGGTGAATACGACTACCTGCTGAACTCCGACAAGGAACTTGATTTACTACATAAACGTTTCATTGTCTTTGAGTTGGATAATATCAAAGACCATAAAATCCTGTTCCCGATTACTACGATTATCATCATGGAAGTGTTCATTAATAAGATGCGTAAATTAAAGGGTATCAGGAAATTAATATTAATTGAAGAAGCATGGAAAGCGATTGCATCAGCGAATATGGCGGATTACATAAAATACCTTTACAAAACGGTTAGAAAGTATTTCGGCGAAGCGATTGTTGTTACCCAAGAGGTCGAAGATATTATTTCCTCACCCATTGTAAAAGAGAGTATTATAAACAATTCGGATTGTAAGATACTGCTCGACCAACGGAAGTACCTTAATAAATTCGATAGCATACAGAACCTTTTGGGACTGACCGACAAGGAACGTTCACAGGTGCTTTCCATCAACCTTGCCAACCATCCCAACCGGAAATATAAGGAAGTTTGGATAGGCTTAGGCGGTACACAATCCGCCGTATATGCCACAGAAGTGAGTTTGGAAGAATATTACACGTTCACAACGGAAGAAACGGAAAAGATGGAACTTTTCACCTTGTCTGAAAAGTTGGGCGGCAACCTCGAACTGGCTATCAAACGGCTTGCCGAAAGCAAGCGCAATCCCGAAAAATAATCAATTAACAATTTAAAAATCAATCAGTATGAAACATTTAAAATTCTTGTTTCCGGTGCTGCTATGCACCTTGTTACTGGGGCTCTCCTCCTGTAAGGAAACGAACGCCGACCGTCTTAGGGCAATGCGTGGCGACTGGGAAAGCATAAAGAACCGTCCGGCGTTTACCCTTTTTGAAGAAAACGGGCAATACAGGGTAACAACCTATCGAAAGACCTACCGGGGAACTATCCAAACGGAAACCTATCAGATTTCAGAACAGGACGGAAACCTGTTCATCGAAACGGGGCTTTCCGTCTTGCTGACCTACGACAAAGAGAACGACCGGATTCTTCTTTCACCCGGTGGAGAATACAAACGGAGTAAACAACCAATAAAGAAATAAGCGTATGAGAACAAAGATTATAATGCTGCTCGTAGTATGCAGCCTGTTTACCGGAAAGGTAAGCGCACAGTGGGTGGTGAGTGACCCCGGCAATTTGGCGCAAGGGATTATCAATGCGTCAAAGAATATCGTGCAGACATCATCCACCGCACAGAATATGATAAAGAATTTTCAGGAAACGGTAAAGATTTACCAACAAGGTAAGGAATACTATGACAGGCTTAAATCAGTGCATAACCTTGTCAAAGATGCCCGGAAAGTACAAAAGTCCATCCTGCTTATCGGGGAGATTTCAGATATATATGTGAACAGTTTTCAGAAGATGCTTTCGGATGAAAACTATACACCGGACGAACTTTCGGCGATTGCCTACGGCTATACCCAACTGTTGCAGGAAAGTTCCGATGTGCTGGAAGAAATGAAAAGCGTGGTGAACATCAACGGGCTTTCCATGTCGGACAAGGAACGGATGGACGTAATCGACCGGACGTATAACGCCATCAGGAACTATCGGGACTTGGTGAGTTATTATACCCGCAAGAATATTTCCGTTTCCTACCTGCGGGCGAAAAAGAAAAAGGACACCGACCGGGTAATGGCTTTGTACGGCTCGGCGGATGAACGTTACTGGTAACTTCTAAAAATAAGTAGTATGTTATTAGCAATCGAATTTGATAACCTGCATCAGATTTTACGAAGTCTGTACACAGACATGATGCCGTTATGCGGGAACATGGCGGGGGTAGCCAAAGGAATAGCGGGACTGGGAGCTTTGTTCTATGTGGCTGCCAAAGTATGGCAGTCGCTCGCCAGTGCCGAACCGATAGACGTTTACCCGCTTTTGCGTCCTTTTGTGATTGGCTTCTGTATTATGTTCTTCCCCACATTCGTACTGGGTACGATTAACAGCGTGATGTCACCCGTAGTCAAGGGGTGTAACAATATGCTCGAAACGCAGACTTTCGATATGAACGCTTACCGGGCGCAAAAGGACAAGCTGGAATATGAAGCGATGGTACGCAACCCGGAAACGGCTTACCTTGTTTCGGATGAAGCGTTTGACAAGCAGATAGACGAACTGGGGTGGTCTGCCAAAGATATTGCCACAATGGGCGGTATGTACATGGATAGGGCAGCCCACAATATCAAGCAGTCCGTCCGGAACTGGTTCAGGGAATTATTGGAACTGCTCTTTCAATCGGCAGCCCTTGTGATAGACACTATCCGAACCTTTTTCCTTATCGTACTGGCGATATTGGGTCCGATAGCCTTTGCCATCAGCGTGTACGATGGCTTTCAGGCGACACTGACCCAATGGATAACAAGGTACATTTCCGTTTACCTGTGGCTGCCCGTTTCAGACCTGTTCAGTTCCATTCTTGCCCGAATACAGGTGCTTATGCTCCAAAAGGATATTCAGGAACTATCAGACCCCAATTTCATACCGGACGGAAGTAACAGTGTGTACATAATTTTTATGATAATCGGTATCATCGGTTACTTCACTATTCCCACCGTTTCAAACTGGATTATTCAGGCGGGCGGAATGGGTAACATGAGCCGGAACATAAACAGTGCGGCTAATAAAACGGGTAGCGGTGTCGGGGCGGTTGCCGGGGCAGCAACCGGAAACGCTGGCGGCAGAGTTGGCGGTAAACTAATCAAAAGTAATCAATAATTAAAAATCAAGATGGAATTTAAAAGTTTAAAGAACATTGAAACCAGTTTCAGACAGATACGTCTTTTCGGTATTGTGTTTGTCGTGATGTGTACCCTGATAACAGGTTATGCCGTTTGGAACTCCTATACGTTTGCAGAAGCGCAACGGCAAAAGATTTATATACTGGACGGCGGCAAATCGTTGATGCTTGCGCTTTCGCAAGACCTGACACAAAACCGTCCGGTCGAAGCGAGGGAACACGTGAAGCGTTTCCACGAACTCTTTTTCACACTCTCACCGGATAAGAACGCTATCGAAAGTAATATCAAACGGTCGCTGTTCCTCGCCGATAAGAGCGCATTCAATTATTACCGTGACCTCTCGGAAAAGGGATATTACAATCGTATAATCTCCGGTAACATCAGCCAGACCATACGGATAGACAGTGTTTCTTGCAACTTCGATGTGTACCCGTATGCGGTGGCTACCTATGCCCGCCAAATGATTATCCGTGAAAGTAGTGTAACTGAAAGAAGCCTTGTTACCCGTTGCCGGTTGCTGAACGCCGTAAAGAGTGACAACAACCCGCACGGCTTTATCATGGAAAGTTTCGAGATAACGGAGAATAAGGATTTGAACACCATAAAGCGGTAAGCCATGATACGGAAAATTCTCTCTCCGGTTAATCAGGTAATTACCTGTATACAAGATTGGGCGGATGAAAAACTCCGCCACCTGTGCGGGCGCATGACACCGGAAATAAGGTTGGCGGTAATACTGCTTATGTTCCTGTTCTTCAGCGGGCTATCCATCTACTTTACGGTATCATCCATTTACTGGATAGGCAAAGAGGATAGCGAAACCATACGAATAGAGCACATCAGGCAGTTGCAGCTACAAAGTAAAGACAGTACGAACATTTTTAATCAGTCAGACAATGAAAGAAAAAGAAGTGAAGAATGAAGTTCCCGCACCGGAAACGGCAACGGGAAAAGAACCTGAAAAACAGGGAAAGGAAAAAAAGGAACTGACCCCGCAGCAGATACAGCAACGAAAGAAGATGTTGGTTTACCCGCTTATGGGACTGGTTTTCTTAGGGTCTATGTACCTGATTTTTGCACCGTCCGATAAAGACGAAGCAAAGGTGGAAAGCGTGGGCGGATTTAACGCCGATATTCCGCAGCCCAAAGGGGACGGGATAATCAGCGATAAAAAGACCGCCTACGAACAGGAACAAATGGAGAACAAACAGGCGGACAAGATGCGCTCCTTACAGGATTTTGCCTTTTCGCTCGGAGAGGAAAACGGGGAAGATTTGACCCTGATAGATGATGCTCCGGCGGAAAAGCCGAAAAACGCCGTGATTGACTTCGGGGCGGGTGCGTCGAACAATACCCGTTCCTCTATCCAATCTTCGGCGGTGGCTTACCGGGACATGAACCGTCAGTTAGGCAGTTTCTACGAAACACCGAAAGAGGACAAGGAGAAAGAGGAACTTAAACGGCAGGTGGAAGAACTGACTGCCCGGCTCGATGCGAAAGAAAACGGTGCGGGCAGCATGGATGAACAGGTGGCTCTTATGGAAAAGTCCTACGAACTGGCGGCAAAATACATGAACGGACAGAACGGGCAAAGTTCACAGCCGGGACAGATTGCACAGGTTTCGCCATCCACACCCGTTCAGGGAAGTGGAAACGCCACACCTGTAAAATCGGTATCGGACAGGACGGTTTCAGGATTGCAGCAGCCTATGAGCAATGTCGAATTTATCGCCGAATACAGCAAGCCACGCAATTACGGGTTTAATACGGCGGTCGGCAGTAGCTATTCGATGGGAAAGAACACTATCCGGGCGTGTGTGCATAACGACCAAACACTTATGGACGGGCAGACCGTCAAGCTCCGGCTGTTAGAACCACTGCAAGCGGGAAACGTCATTGTCCCGAAAAACAGCCTTGTATCGGGAAGTGCCAAAGTTCAGGGGGAACGGCTCGACATACTGGTGTCCTCGCTTGAATATGCGGGTAACATTATTCCGGTGGAACTTGCCGTTTATGACAGTGACGGGCAAAAGGGGCTTTCCGTTCCCTCGTCACTGGAACAGGAAGCAGCCAAAGAAGCGATGGCGAACATTGGTGCTGGGCTGGGAACAAGCATTTCTTTTGCGCAAAGTGCCGGGCAGCAGGTCGCAATGGATATTACAAGGGGCTTGATGCAGGGCGGGTCGCAATACCTCGCCAAGAAATTCAGAACGGTAAAAGTACACCTGAAAGCAAACTATCAGGTGATGCTTTACGCCAAACAGCAATAATCAATTTATCAATTATCAACGACCATAAAAATTTCAATCCAAAATGAAAAAGTTAATGATTTTATTCGCTCTTATCATGGGCGTGGTTTCAATGAAAGCACAAAGTAACGATTTGTATCAGGGCATCACTAAAAAGCTGCCTTACCGCCAAATGGTAACACCTTACGGCGTACAGGTGACGTTTGCAAAAACGGTACATATCATTTTCCCGTCTGCCGTGAAGTACGTGGATTTAGGCAGTAACTACATTATTGCCGGAAAAGCGGACGGGGCGGAAAATGTTGTCAGGGTGAAAGCCACAACAGAGGGCTTTCCCGGTGAAACCAATTTTTCCGTTATCTGTGAGGATGGTAGCTTTTACAGTTTCAATGCAAAATACGCACATGAACCGGAAATGCTAAACATCGAAATGAAAGACTTCTTGGAGAATGAGGACACAACGGATTTCAGTCATACCCGGATGAACATCTATTTCCGTGAACTGGGTAACGAAAGCCCGCTTTTGGTAAGGCTGATTATGCAGTCCATCTACAAGAACAATGACCGGGAAATAAAGCATTTGGGATGCAAGCGTTTCGGGGTGCAGTTCTTGGTAAAGGGCATTTATTCGCATAACGGGCTGTTCTATTTTCATACGCAAACAAAGAACAGTTCAAACGTACCGTTTGATACCGATTTTATCCGATTCAAGATTGTGGATAAGAAAGTAGCCAAAAGGACGGCTATTCAGGAAACCGTTATCGACCCGGTACGGAGTTATAACGAAATACTGGTTATCGGTGGCAAGAGTACCGTCCGTACCGTGTACACCGTTCCACAGTTCACTATCCCTGACGATAAGATATTAGTCATTGAACTGGTGGAAAAGAACGGGGGCAGACACCAAACTATCCGGGTGGAAAATTCGGATATAGTGGCAGCTAAAGTAATTAACGAACTTAAAATCAAATGAACATGAAAAGGATATGTTGTATTATATCCCTTTTTGCGCTGTGTCTGACTTTTAACCAGGCACACGCACAAAGATGTCTGCCGGGAATGAAAGGTTTGCAGGTTACGGGCGGCATGGCGGACGGTGTTCACTGGAACAGTAAAAGCAATTTCGCTTATTACTTCGGGGCTGCCATGAGTACCTATACCAAAAATGGGAATAGGTGGGTTATCGGCGGGGAATACCTCGAAAAGCATTACCCCTATAAGGATTTACAGATACCCGTAAGCCAGTTCACAGGTGAGGGCGGTTACTATATGAACTTCCTTTCAGACCGGAAAAAAACCTTTTTCCTCTCGCTGGGATTGTCTGCCCTTGTCGGGTACGAAACAAGTAACTGGGGTGACAAGCTGCTGCCCGATGGCTCGACCCTAACCGATAAGGACGGTTTTGTCTATGGTGGTGCGCTGACCCTGGAACTGGAAAGTTATATTACCGACCGGGTGGTGTTCCTGATTAACGCACGAGAAAGATGCCTGTTCGGTTCTTCCGTTGGAAAGTTCCATACACAGTTCGGTATCGGTCTAAAGATAATCATGTGATAAACTAACCCATTATATATAATGTATATGAGAAAGATTTTAAGCCGTATTTTGATGGGCTGCTATGTAATGGCCGCCATCTTATTTGTGGGTGCGTGTAATGACGATGTAGATATACAGCAGTCTTACCCGTTCAGTATTGAAACGATGCCTGTACCGAAGAAATTAAAGGTGGGTGAAACCGCCGAAATCAGGTGTCAGCTTCACCGGGACGGGCGGTATGAGGAAACAAAGTATTTCATCCGCTATTTCCAGCCGGACGGGACGGGAACGCTGAAAATGTCCGATGGGACGGTTCTACTGTCGAATGACCTGTACCCGCTTCCGGGTGAAACATTCCAGCTTTACTATACCTCTGCATCAACCGACCAACAAACGGTAGATGTGTATTTTCAGGATAGCTTCGGGACAGTACAACAGCTAACGTTTAGTTTCAATAATGACAGTTCTAAAGAAGAATACTAAAACCAGATTAGGCTTAAAGCGAATATAAATAAATTCGCTTTAAGCACTAACTAATATATTTTTTGTAAATTTGGCGTTATAATAAAATATTGTTGTAGAATTATGGAAAATACACTAGAAAATAGTAAATGTTTAGCTTCTTTGGCGGTTTTTAGAGAACTATATGATAATCAGAAAGACGTGTATGGAGTAATTTCCGAATTTCTAAAAGAAATCATATCCTCAGAAAATAAATATCAATTTGGACTTACAGAAATAACACTACTACTAAATGAAAGTTATGATTTTAAGATTCCTGAAGCAGTGGTAAAAACTTCATTATCCCGATTACCCTTTCTATCCAAGAGTAATGGAGTATATTCTGTAAATAAACCTATAGACCAAATAAGGAATAAGGAATTTCAAGAAAAGCAGAATAAAATTTACAACAGCAATAATAATGTTGTTAATCGTTTATTCATATATATAGAAAGCCAAAAGAAAGTCACATTATCGGAAGCTGAAAAAGAAATTATAGTGAAGTCTTTATGCTCTTTCATGCTTGATGAATCAACAGTACAAGAATATTCTGAATATATAGGTGCTTTTATTGTTCAGTGTAAATCAGAAGATACATTACTAGCACAATTAGATACTATAAAAGAAGGTGTAGTTCTATACACTGGATTAAAATATAATTCCAATTTAAATGATTTAGGTACTTGGAATACTCAAATAACAATTTTTATAGAAACAGAAATTTTATTTCATTTCGCTGGTTACAATGGAGAGCTATTTAAAATATTATTCAATGATTTTTTCACATTTGTAAAAGAAATCAATTCTCAAAGCATCAACAAGAACGGCAAGAAGAAAATACATCTAAAATATTTTTCAGAAGTAAAAAATGAAATAGAACGTTTTTTCAAAAAAGCAGAATTTATTATTAACGGAGAAGATACTTTAAATCCATCCAAAACAGCAATGGCTTCTATTGTTAATGGATGTAAAACTCCCAGCGATATAATCGAAAAAAAAGCACTTTTCTATGATTTATTAAAAACCAATGGAATAACAGAAGATACATATACGGAATATTATTCTGCTAAAAACCACAAATTCAACATAGAAGACCAATCTATAATAGAAAGCTTACAGTCTTCTATTGTCACAGATTACGATATAAGGGAAAATCTTAAATTTTTGAATTATGTAAATATACTCAGACAAGGTGCTTCTGATAGAAATTTTGAGAACATTGGCTATATTCTTTTGTCCGGGAATGCCACTACAATTCAATTGGCGTGGCATGATTTAATAAAACCAAATGGGAATGTTCCTCTTGCTACTACTTTAACTTTCCTAACTAATAAACTTTGGTTTAAATTAGGAAAAGGATTTGGTAAAAATAACTATCCTAAAACATTTGATATAATAACAAAAGCGCAAATTGTTTTATCAACACAAGTTAATGATTCAATATCATATAAATATGATTCTTTACAAGAAAAATTAAAGAAAGGAGAACTTAACGAAAAACAAGCATTGGCAACCATTGTGGAGTTAAGAAGAGAAAGCAAAAAGCCAGAAGACATAAAAGCTGATGATTTAAGTGATATATTAGATACTATATCAGAAAACAACATAGAAAAATATGTACAAGAACAAGAACTATTCAAAATACAAACACAAAAGCAGAAAGAAGAAAATGAAAATCTGAAAAAAGAACTTTCAAAAGTGAATATTAAGTATCAGCAAAAGGAACAAACAGTAGAATTGCAAAACATAAAATTAAAAGAATATGAACAAAGAATATTAATAATTGAAAATGATAAAATTAAAGATACATTCTTTAAAAAGAGAAAAGAGTATCAGATTAATAGAAAAAAATATGTAGATTGTAAATTGAAATCTTATTTAAAAGAATCATACAAAAACATACTATGGTATTTGATATTCATAGCAATTGCCTTTGCAACGCAAATAACCCAAACATATTTTAAAGATATAATACCTAATATTTTAATATTGTCAATTACATTTAGTGCTATTCTATTTTTAGTTCCTTTTATTCGTTCTTTTATAAAACACGATAAAATTTTAACCAGCATAAATTACATTTTTAGTAAAAGCAAACGCGTATATATAAACAGAAGAATTATTCATGATGCTATTTTATCCTATAATCATATGACTAAAGTGCCTATTATGGTATTAAAAAAAGCAGTAGACGAAATATAATTTCAAATATATTAAAGCTGAATGCAATTTCTATATTCATTCAGCTTTAATATATTTAAAATTACATATACTAATAGTTTTTTAGTCTTAATCTCCACTATACATTAATTAAGTATAACAGATACACTTCCTAATGCGCTTAAACAGCATTTTACATATTTTTCTTCTCCCGGTGTTTGGGTAATTCTTACCCCGTTTTTGTTTAAACTGTCCATGATGTAATAATTTATATTAAGTTATCAGATAATTAAAAGCGAAAGCAACACAATGAAAATAATCGCCATACAAAACAGGTAAACGGCGGAGATAAACAACCGGATTACAAGCCGGATGATAATAAATCCTATGATTAAAGCTATCCACATTCCGGCGGTACTGGTGGCTGCCTGATAGATGATAAAAGCCAATACAGCCCACCGTAAAAAAGTCTTTATGTTATTATATACTTTCATTGTTTTAATGTGTTGCGGGTGGATTGCTCCACCCGGTTAGTAATCAGGCGCAACGGAAAACAAAACCGTTATCCATCCAGTATTCAGTCATAAACAGGTCACGGGCAAAAGCCGAATAATCAAAGTAGGTCTTTGCGA